>Ga0308419_1000020_pt1 | contig 131693 bp, 121 predicted proteins | sample HotsprSampleMS50_FD_203674 | JGI IMG/M metagenome (GOLD analysis project Ga0308419, IMG submission 203674) | Hot spring phototrophic mat microbial communities from Mushroom Spring, Yellowstone National Park, Wyoming, United States - 20090730_MS50 ... | reverse complement strand
GGGGGGGGCGCACGCCTTCTCCTTCCTCAGCGGGTCGGGCAGGTCCCCGCTGCGTGTGAGGACCGTCTCGCGTTCAGTGACAGGTCGAGCAGTTGCCTCCCGAGCAGGAGCTACAACCGCCCCCCGGCCCTGCCTTCGTCGCCCCCGTGCCCCCGTTCGGCACTCGGCCACAGAAGACCGACATCCGGCGTCGGATCTCCTTACTCTGACACTTCGGACAGGTCAGGGCAGACTCGTCCTCTCCAGGGAGGACCAGGACCTCGAACTGGGCTCCGCATCTAGAACAGCGGTACTCGCGTATCGGCACTTCGGTCTCCCTCCCCCGGACCTCCGACTCACCCACAGCCTGCGCACGCACCGGGTCCGACCCGCTGGACGCAGGTCGCAAGGACAAAGCCGGCCCCTTGAGGAGCCGGCCGTCGTAGACCTGGAGGCGACACCCGGATTCGAACCGGGGAATAGGGGTTTTGCAGACCCCCGCCTTACCACTTGGCTATGTCGCCTCGCCTGGAAATCAACGCGCACTGTGGCGCCGTGATTCTCTGGAGCGGAAGGCGGGATTCGAACCCGTGACCCTCGCCTTGGCAAGGCGATGCTCTACCACTGAGCTACTTCCGCTCGGAATGGTGCCGCAGGCCAGAATCGAACTGGCGACACGGGGATTTTCAGTCCCCTGCTCTACCAACTGAGCTACCGCGGCACTTATGGCGGAGGCGACGGGATTCGAACCCGCGATCTTCTGATCGACAGTCAGATATGTTAGGCCAGGCTACACCACGCCTCCGCACAAGAGCGACTGGTGGGCGCAGCAGGGCTCGAACCTGCGAACCTCCTCGGTGTAAGCGAGGCGCTCTCCCGACTGAGCTATGCGCCCGCTGCTACCCGTCCAGGCCGTTCTTCGGGCTCCTTTTCAAGGTCCCCCCGGCGACTAGGCCGGTCAAGCGATTACAAGTATAAGGGCTTCCCACTCGGGCTGTCAAACAGGACGAGGCCCCGATCTCGACACGAAACGAGAAGAACGCGGAGCGCCAGCCGGACACGGGCGTGTCCGTCCGGGCGGCGAGCTCACATGTGCCACCGGCGCCGGAATAGATTTTGAGAGCCTTGTCAGCCGGCACGGGGGAGGTGGAGTATGGTCCACGAGTCCATCCCGCGGGTCCTGTACGAGTATCCGGTGGTGGAGTACATCCCGGTCCACGTGACGACCCTCGCCTCGGGCCGTCTGCCGACCGGTGCCCGCGTCGGCCATCCGACCGGCGGACCCGAGCTCATTGCGCTGGTCACCGAAGAAGCCTGGAGCCGCGTCGAAAAAGACTTCGTCTTCGCCCTCCCGCCGCGTCATACCGACCTGGCCCGGCAGGCCGTCTCGCCGGACCGCCGTGACCTCGTGATGCTGGCTTTGGGCCTCAGAGTGGAGGCCGGTATCTACCGGGCCTCGCGGGTCATCCTCGTCGCGGCAGCCACCGAGGCTCTGTACCACCTCTTCAGCTTCAGAACCGACCGCTTCTACCGCTCTCGAGTCGACGTGTCCGTCCACTCCACCGATGGCCGCCCGCTCGCCCGGATCGACGGAGTGAGCGTCAGGCCCCGCCCGGCGTGGAATGTCTGAACCACCGGTTGAATCCCGCCGGGCACGGGAAGCCCGCGAAACGCGGCAGGCCGGGCGCTCGCTCGAGGCGGGCGGCCCGGCCTGCCGCGTCGCGGGTCTAGCCCTGTGGCGGACGAGGCGGTACCAGGCATACGTTGATCTGCACCCACTCGGTCACCTTCACGAACAGCTGCAGAACGATCCTCTGGTCGACGACCCGGAAGAGGTCGGCGTAGATGCCGTCGTAGTAGTCCGGGAGCGGGCAATCCGGCGTCTCGTGGATGAGGCTCCAGCTCACGTGCTCGATGGTCGGGTGGACCTGAGCCGCCATACCCGGCTCCGCGCTCGGTATCTCCACCACGGCGGTGAAGGGGATGTCGACCGCCTGGTGCCTCACGACGTCGTTCGGGCCGACGTGGAAGATCTGCTTGTGGATGGTGCCGTCAACGACGACCTTCCCGCGGATGACCTCATAGCTCACCGAGCTGATGGCGGCCACGACATCCTCGACCTTCTTGGTCGGGACGTCGAGGCAGACCCGGTCCTCGACGAGGATCTCCTTGGTGTTCTCCCCGGCCACCCGGCCCACCTTGATGAGCGGTCCCTGCGGGTCGGTGCAAAGCATGGTCTGGGTCGTGTCGGTCACCTTGATAGCCAGCGATAAGACGACTTTGATGTCGACCTCGGAACCGTCCAGATTGTAAGTGGTCTTGGTCACCCCGATGACAACGTGGACTGTCTCACCCGGCTGGACCCCCGGCATGGAGACGGCCACGGTGAACGGGAAGGTCTCGCGATGGTAGTATTCCTGGTGGTCAAAGGCCGCGATGAAGAACACGTCTATGCACATGGTCCCGTCCACGACCACCTGGTCCTCACAGGCCGTCGCGGTGTAGTCCTGGATTGTCGCACGGACGGAGCGCACCTTCTCGGCCGCGAAGGGCAAGAAGATGCTCTCGTCGACCACCGCGCTCTCGGTCCCTTCCGCGACCACTCGCTCCACCTTGTAAAGCGGACCGGTAGTTCCGAGCACCACGTCGAGCTGCTCCTGCCTGGTGACCTTGACGAAGAAAATGAGCATCACTCGTTGGCGGAGCTCGACCGAGGGCAGGGGCGCGATGAGGCGCCACTCCACATCCTGGACGGTGGGCGTCACCTGGCAGTGCATACCGGCCTCGGCCCCGGGGACGTTGGCCAGAACGTCGAAGGAGACATCCTCAGCCTGGTGGTAGACCTTGCTGTCGGGCCCCACGTAGAAGATCTGCTTGTGGATAGCGCCGCGGATGACGACCCCGTTCTCGATGACCTCACACTCAAGGCCGGTAATCTTGGCCACTACGTCGGTCACGAACGTCGCCGGGAACTCCAGGTACACGGTCTGCTCGACCGTCGTCTCGGCGACGTCCTCTCCCACCACGACGTCGGCCTTGATGAGCATGTTGGCCACTACGTAATCTCCCCCCTTCCCTGCTTCGGCCCAAGACCCCGTCTGTGTCGTGTCGCCGGTCTGGCCGGCGGAGGCTGGACCGTGCCCTGCCCACCTAGCTGCAGGTCGGTTGCATCCTATGCCTAGCAGGTAGGGAGAGTTACGGCCGGAAGGCCTGCGTCCGACCGGAAGGGACCGCGCCGGGGGAGTGCCGCTCTAGCGGCCGACGAAGAGCTGGGTGAAGATGTACCCGTAGGGCCCGCCGCGGACGACGCCTATCCCGATGAGGGAGAAACCCCCGAAGAGGATGTTGGCGCGGTGTCCCGGGCTGGCCATGAGGCCGGAGTGGGCGAGGCCGAGGCTCGTGGCGGCGGCTAAGTTCTCGCCCGCGTAGACGAACGGCACCCCGGCCGCCCGCAGCATCTCGAAAGGCGACCCATAGGTGGGGGAGATGTGGTCGAAGTACTGTAACCGTACCAGGTCCTCGCTCTTGAGGCGGGCCAGCCGGGTGAGCTCAGCGTCGACGCCGAGCGGCGCGAGTCCCACCGCGGCGCGCTCGGCGTTGACGAGGGCCACCATCTCGGCCTCCAGCTCGGGACAGAAAACCGTCCCGCTCTTATCCTGGTCTCCGGATGGCGGCGCGAGTTCCTCCGGAGGGTCGCCTGCAGGCGGGGAGTCATCCGCCGGCGACCGGTCATCCGCCGATGGCCAGTCGTCCGCGGGCGACGGGTTTGCTGGCGGCAAGTCGTCCGCGGAGGACAGGTCTGCGGGTGATAAGTTCCCCGCGGGTGACGGATCGGCCGGCAGACCCGGAACCGGGTCCTCGGGTTCAAGCTCCGCCGGAGGAAGCGGGGCCGCAGGCAAAAGAGGCGCCACGGGCGGTGAGGCGAACACCGGGGAGGGCGGAGGAGGCGGCGGTGCCGGCCAAGGGTCTGGAGGTGCCTCAGCTTGCTCGGAGGCCGACGGCACCTCCCAGGCGAGGTCCGAGTCCCTCTCGTCGGCGAGCCCTCCGGCGGGACACGCGGTCTGTCCGTGAAGGCGCACAGTGACCGGTGGCGCTCCGACGAGCGCCCCCAGCAGCACGGCCACGACAAGGGCGCAGGCGAGCGCACGGCGCAGGACCGGCCCCCGGGCGGGACCGGCGGCGAACTCGGTACACGGCGGAGGGTCCTCGGGAAGTCTCATCGGCAGCATTCACCCAGCTAGAAGCACGTTTCGCCGCCCTGAGCGAACCTCCTGCAGTCGGCCCGGCTCAAGTCCTACGGGGACGGGTGACGTCGCCCAGGTACCTCGCCCGTTTCCGTTGCTCCCAGGGCAGAAGCCAGCCGAACAGTTGCGGCATGATGTGAGCCTGGTCCCCAGACAGCTGCTCCTGATGAAGGGCTTCGGCCGGTTCCTCGTCTACGTCGGCCGGCACGCTCATCTCGAGGACCAGGTCGTCCTCCTCCCGCGACATGGTCCTACCTCCCGGCAGCATCAGACTCCATCATCCTAGTCTTCCCCGCTGGGGATCGTCACGGCGTCCGGGATGGTCACGGTTGTCTCGTCCGCTGGGGACCGTCGCGCCCCTCGCCTAGAGAACCGCGGACCCCTGCCACCGGACTAAGGCAGGACGAGCTCCCCCGCCGCGGACGTGAAGCAGTGACCGCTGACGCGGACAGTGAAGACCTCGCGGTCCAGCGTATCCGCTCCGACCGCGACCTCGATGAAGCTGGGCCGATAGATCTCCACCCCCTGCTCGATGATGAAGCGGGACATCCCCGTCTTCTCGGGGTGGATGATCTCCCACTTGGCCAGGTAGGCAGCGACGGCAGCGGCCACGCCGACGTTGCCCGGGTCCTCCGGGAGAGGCGACCCAGGGTGGAAGAAGCGGACGTGAACCTGAGCTTGGGGGTCGAGGGGGCGCCGGGCGAAGACGGCGAAGCCCTCGAAGGCGAGTTGGTCGGCGATGCGGCCCAGGGCGGACAGGTCCGGCTTCAGGGACATCAGCATAGCGAGGTTGTCCATGCAGACCATCAGGTTCGGGATACCGGTGTCCACGACCTGCGGGTAGATACCGCCCGCGGTCACGTCGTCCGGGTTGACGCCCAAAGCCGCGGCAAGGGCCGAGATGACCGGTGAGCCCGGTCTCCCGAACACCCGGCCGAAGGCAGGCGGGGGTGCTTGCGTGAGCCCGGCCCGGAGCGGCCGTCCGTCGACGATCTCCAGCTCGACCGGCATGATGCCGGCCGAAGTCTCTTGGAAAACCGTGGTAAGCGGCTCGTAGAGGGGAAAGCCACCTTCCTCGGCTAGGGCGAAGGCGACCGCCAAGAGGGCGTTCCCGGGGTGCCTCCGCTCACGCCCGGGAACAAAGCAACGCATCCTGTAGGCGGCCTCGCCAGACGTCGGGGGAAGGACGAAGGCGGTCTCGACCAGGTTGAGCTCTCGGGCGACGGCCTCCATCTCCGACGGGTCGAGGGAGCGACCGTCAAGGAAGACGGCGACCGGGCTCCCGCAGAGCGGCCGGTCGGCGAAGACGTCGACGTGCTTCCAGATGAGCCGCCGCGGCATGCGCTCCCCGCCTCCGGTGATACACCAGTCCTCGTGTGTAGTGACATTACGTCACAAGTAAGACACTACCTTCCCATGGAGCAGGCAAGACCGACCTACCGACCGGAGCCTGGGTGCCGCAGACCAGCCGTGACCGAACGGCGCACCGGCCGTCAGGCATCAAAGGCAACAAAAAATGGTGCGCCTAGCAGGACTCGAACCTGCGCACCCGGCTCCGGAGGCCGGCGCTCTGATCCACTGAGCTATAGGCGCACGCATCAGTATCATACCCGCCTCGGGCCTTCACTTCAAGAGTGCGGCGGGCGGGGAAGTGCCTGTGGGGCCCCAAGGCCGGCGGAACTCGACGTCCGGCTTCAACCAGGACTGCGCTCCGGAGAACGGACGTTCGTTAAGAACCGTCGTTCAAAACCGCCAATCGAAACCTTGGCACAGGTGTGGCTCGTAGGGAGGTTCGAAGAGGACGGGCCACGACGCGCGGACCTTGGGCCAGTCCTCCTCGCTGCATGTCGCGTGCACGTACTGGACTCTGAGGCTGTGCGCACCGGCCGGTGTCAGCGTCCCGGAGCCCCGGAGGGGCCACTCGGACCAGAAACGCCAGTGCCGATTGACCTCCCGCATGCCCATCCTCTCGTAGTACGTCTGCGCCCGAGGGTCCATCCTCCAAAGCTCCATGCGCCGGACACCGACCGCCGTTAACCGGTCCGCCGCAGTGAGCAGGGCCCGGCCGAGACCCACCCCGCGCCACTCGGGCACGGACCGAGCTCCCGGACGAAGCCGCACGGCGAGTCCTGCAGGAGCCCGAGCTCCCCCGGCTTGTCCTCGATTTCCACATCGATAAATCCGACAATAAGGTCGGTCGGGTCCCCGCCTCCATCGGACGTCAAGGCTGCGCGCAACGAGGCCACCAACTGGACCGAGTGACGACCGTACCTGGGCTTGGACTGGTACGGGGGGCCGCCCCAGGCGTGCGACGTGACCGCCACCACCCCTTAGCACCTGACCCCAGGAGGGCTCGTCCTCAGGCCGGTAGTCGCGGATGACCGGCTTCGAGTCTCGCAGGTCCACGAGACGACCGGATTCGGACAAGAAGGTCATCCTCCCCAATCACGCTTCGAGCGGGAACCCGCCCCAGTAGGGTGCCGGGACCCACTGCGGGTAGCCTCGAGGGAAGAGCCCTGCCAGGGCCTCCCGGTGCGACGGCGCGACCTCCACTCCGGGCAGACCCTCCAGGTCCTCACCGCCGGCCTGCCCAACCAGGAGTAAGGTGAATGCCTCGACCGACAGGCGGGTCACCGGTGAACCGGAACGTGGGCCGGCACGGCCGCCCAGCACTCTGACCCTATCCCCGGCCACTAGGAGGTCGAACCTCTTGGTCGCGACATCGAGCACCAGACCCGTCCCGGGCCCGAGGCCGGCCGCCTCGGCTCGCCGGGCCAGCGCGGGTGCCAGATCGGCCATGAGCAGCCCGCGGTTGGTCACGGCCACCTGCCCGGCCCGCGGCGGGCGGACCGTGACCGTCGCCCCGGCGCTGAGACACGCTAGCCTGGCGAACGGGTGGTCGGGCGGACCGACAAACCGCACCTCCCGGCAACCGAGTTCACGCGCCCGCGCCGTGGACCATCGCAGTGCCGCCAGGAGGCTCTCCCGGTCCGAAGCCCCAACCTCCAGGACGCAGAAGCTCCCCGGAGGAGCGCCCGGGGGCTCGACGGCCCACCTCACGTAGACCTGAGGCGCCGGTGCCTCCATCCCCCAGGCAGACCGCAGCGGGGCTCCGGGCTCGTGGGCCGCTTGGATGCCCCACCGCGGGGCGCCGCGCTCCCTCCAGACCCAGGGTTCGGCAGGCCTGACCACGGCACAGGGCGTCCGGGCCGTGGCCCCGGCGTAGAGCTCGGTCAAGGTGGGCACGTCGGCGTCGTTCACGGGCCTCCACAGTAGGTCGGGCCTTCCTTCCCCCACCGACCGCCCGGCGTCCCATGTCGTCGCGTAAGCGCCCAGGCAGGAAACGAACCCGAAGCGGCCGTAGAGTTCGGGTGCGCCGTAGAGCAGGGCCAGGCGGAAGCCCCGCGCACGGACGAAGGCGATGGTGTCCTCGAGGAGAAGGCGGGCTAGGCCCCGGCCCCTGTGGGCGTGGTGGGTGCCCACCAGGGTTATGACCGCCCCCTCGACCTGCTGTCCGCCGAGCAGGACCCATCTCGGCACCACGAGGGCGATTGCGACCGGGAAGCCCGTGACGTCGATGACGCGGACGTACTCGGGGCGATGCTCCGGGTCGGCCCGCGTGAGGATGTCGAAAAGCTCCGGGTCGTGGCCAACCGCCTCCACCAGCTCGCGACACGGTCCCCACTCGGCCGCCCGGGCGGCCCGCGCCGTAGCCCCCGTCTGTAGGCGTGTCCCGGCCCCCTCCGCCATCATCATCCCGTCCTAGCGCACCCAGCCGGTGACCCCGGTCTCCGGGTCGCGCTCCCGGGCAAACGCCTGACCCTCGAGGTCCAGGACCCAGAACTCCGCGTAGAACACGGGCGTCCCTTCCAGGACGTGACCGCCGCGGGTCTCGCCGGCCGGGTCGCTCAAGACGGCGTGGCAGTGCACGCCCGGCCTGCCGTCGGGCCGTAGGGAGACGTCACCCGCCAGGGCGGCTATCTCCCGATGACCGTCCACCTCGGTAACGATATACCGGCCGGCTACGGTGTCGAAGAAGCCCAGGCGGGCCCTCTCCACCACCCCGACCGCCCCGACCACACCCGAGGCGATGCCCTGCTCCTGGACGAAAGAGTCGAGCCAGGGAACAAGGTCGGCCCCTCTCGGGATGCGTCCCATGTGGACTGCCCTGACCCCGTACCGTCTCGCCAGGCCGATGTGCTGAACGGTGCTATCCAACCGGTTCATCTCCCTTGACGACCGGCTCGCTCTCGAGCCAGGCCACCCGGTTCCGCCCCAGGGCCTTGGCCCGGTAGACGGCCCGGTCGACTATTGCGAGCAATTCTCCTTCTTCCCCTCCGGGGGCATGTCGGGCCGGGAGCGACGCCACACCGACGCTGATGGTCAGGCGGATCTCCTCCGTCCCCGCACGGAAGACCGTCTCCTCCACCGCCCGCCGTAGCCTCTCGGCCGCCGCCACGGCCCCGCCGAGACCGGTCTCAGGCAGGACCAGCAGGAACTCCTCCCCGCCGTAGCGCCCGACGATGTCCGACGCCCGTACGCTGCTCCGCAGGAGTCTGGCGAACTCGCCCAGGACGACGTTGCCGGCGGAATGGCCGTGGGTGTCGTTGACGGCCTTGAAACCGTCGATGTCGATGAGGACACACGAAACGGGGCGGCCGTAGCGTCGTGCCCGGGCCACCTCCTGCTTACAACGCTCGACGATGGCGACGGTGTTGTAGAGTCCCGTCAGGCCGTCGCTCATGGCTTGACGGGCCAGCTCGGCGTTGACCCGCTCGAACTTGGCTAGAGCCGCCGCCCGTTGTGCGACGAGACACACCCTGACCTCGAGCTCCGGCGGGTCTAGGGGCGGGACCAGCACGAACTCGACGTAGGCCGAGCCTAGGAGAGACCGGGGGTCGGCCAGTGAGGACCTCCCCGCCAGGACCAGCACCGGCAGCCAGCGTGTGCCGGGGTCGGACCGCAGGGAAGCGACCAGACCCTGGAGACGCTCCGGCCCGAGCCCGTCGGCGTCGGCCACCAGGAGCGCCGTGGCGGGCGGGACGGGAAGACGACAGAGCTCGCCCTCGTCAGCGACGAAGAAGACCCTCGCACTGGGGAAGGACCAACGCAGGGCCGCCTCCACCGCCGGCGAAAGCCCCACGTCTCTCCCGGGAAACCCGACGAGCACGAATCCCTTAACCTGCTCTACCGCCCATCCGGTCCTACCCACGGCCTCACCGCTCGGAAGGGGGCCGGTCCCCCCCGACCGGGCCCGGCGACGCTAGACCGACTCCACCGCCTTGACCCCGGGAACCCGGTCCTTGAGGAACCCCTCGATGCCGTTCTTGAGGGTCAACGTGGCCATGGGGCAGCCTCCGCAGGCCCCGGTCAGCCTGACCTTGACCACGCCGTCCTCCATGCTGACGAATTCGACGTCGCCACCGTCCGCCTGGAGCCTCGGCCGGATGAGGTCGAGCGCCTCCTTGACCTTTTCCGTATCCAAGCTGGCACCTCCGCTTCGTCCTGCGGCCGGGGGCCGCGTCTTACGTATGCTACGCCGGTCCGGACGTAATACCTGCCCCGGATTGCCCTGCCGGCAGGGCCCGGTAGATGAAGTTGGAGAGGATCCAGAGGGCGAAGCCCCGGCGGGGGGCCGACCCGTACCCGCACTCGACCCAAGCCTCCGTGCGCCAAGCCTCCTGGACCCCGCCACCTGCCCGTTCGTGTCCACCGGCCAGGGGTTCGAAGGTCAGGCTCCGGCCGTACGTGTTGGCCACGGGGCGCCCATTCAGGAGGAGGCGGAGCCACGCGGGCTGAGGCACGGTCACTTCGAACCGGACCGGCCGGCCTGCCGGGACGGTATCACCGGAGACGTAGGCAGGGTCTGTGCCGTCGACGGGCACGGCCCGGAAGACGAAGCCTGCCGGGTCTCCCCACGCACGGTTGACCATGAGACTCCGCCCGGAACCGAGGGCCTCGAGAAGGAGGCGGACACGGTCAGGCGCGGCCCCGCTCCGGACCCACGCGTCGCCCGGGACCCACACCCCGACCCCGAGAGAACGGAAGGCCGCCTCGTACGGGATCACGGTCACCGGCAGGCCGTGCCACCGAGCACGGTGGGCGTGGGCGTCGGTACCGGCGACACCGACGACCTTCCGCCACCGGGCCAGGGCATCCCACCGGGCCAAGGTGACCGGGTTCGGCGGTGGGACCACCCGGTAGAGCCCTCCGGCCAGCGCCCGTAGAAGGTCCCGGTAGTTCCGGATGCAACGCGACAACTCCGCGGCGAGGCTCCACACCTCCATGCCGGCGTACCCGGAGACCCCCCAGTCCTCCCAGCTGTAGCTAGGCAGACCGAAGAAGCTGTTCCCCGGGTCATCGGGATGGGCCAGGAAGCCGAGAACGCCCGCGGCCGTGGCCTCGAGGCCCACGTACGAGGAGGGAGCCGGCCAGCCGGGAAGGCGCGTCACGTCCGGGAGCTCCCAAGGGTCAAGGCCCAGGATGAGGTAGTGGTTACGCGGCGGCGAGACCTCCACGGCCGGTAGACGCAGCACATCGCCTAGAGGACGCGTCGGAGCGGCACCGCGGCAGGCCCGCGAGGTGGCCGCAGCCTCGGAGGACCGCCTTTCTACCGGGACGTGGTCGGTGATGGCCACGAAGTCCAACCCGGCCCGAGCCGCCTTGACCAGGATTTCCTCAGGCGAGGCCGTCCCGTCCGAGAGGGTCGAGTGACAGTGGAGGCTTCCGACCACCAACGACTCGGGGGGCCCGGAGGCCGGCCACCCGCGGGCCCCACCGCCGGTCAAGGGCAACGCTCGTCCTTCCCCCTCCGCCCGGGCAGTACCGCCCTCACTCGATGGGCTCGAACCGGTCCTTGAGCCTTCTCATGACCTCGGGCATCGTAGTGTACTCCATCTCGTCGAGGGGGAGCCGGTGCGGCTGGAACGGTCCGAGCCGCCGGAAGAAGTCGGCGAGCTCGAGCGCCTCGGCCCGGGCCCGGTCGAAGGCCGGGTCGGCGAAGAAGTCCTGCGGGCCGATGAGCTTGCCCTCGGCGAGCTGGAAGCCCAAAGCCATGACGCGCGGAGGACCGTCGAACCGGGTGGGGTGGGCGTCCTCCGTGGCCACCGGCATGAGGGGACCGTTGTGCGACCCCCGCATCCAGCCGGCCACGATGTGGGGATGGGCGAACGGCTCGAGGACCTCACCGACCGCCGGGAACCCGCTCTGGGCCCTCACGATGAGGACCGGGTCGTCCTTGCCGACATAGCGGCCCGCCAGGAGGTTAAGGCGCTGCGTCGTGGACACGGCACCTATGTCGCCGGCCTTAGAGTAGACGGCCTTGATGGTGTACCGCCCGGGGGCGCCGATGAGGACGAGGATGTCGTAATACTCCTCAGGCAGGGAGAAGCGGATCCTCTTGCCCTCGTGCAGGTCGTGCACCTCGAAGATGAAGCCGGCGTGCATCTTGGGGTCGATGACCAAGCCGGCCGTGTTGAACGGGTCGGCGAAGATCTTGAACAGAGGGAAGTTCCAGGCCCCAGGTTCGGTCTTGTCGGCCAGGAAGATGACCACCGGCTCGGAAGGCCGCTCCTCGAACTCCATCTCCGCCACGCCGGGCCCCAGGCCCTTGACGTTCCCGGAGAAGGCGTCCTTCAAGAGGTCCTGCCCCGCTCCGTAGAGCTTGAGCCGTTTGGCCACCGCCGTGCAGGCCACGAACGTGTCCCAAGCGAGCCGGTGGATCGGCTCGGAGTCCACCCCCTGCCGGTGGGTCATGATGAGATTGAGGTCATCTCCGCACGAGGTGACGTGGAAGTCGGAGAGCAGGTCCGCGGCTTGGTCGAGACGCTCCCGGGCCTCCTCCAGGAGGGCGGGGTGGACGCCCGAGTGCCCGACCCACCCCCCTACGTCGGCTTTGATGACGCTCAAGGTCACCTTGCTCAAGATAACCCTCTCCCCTCGGCTCTCGGTCCGGGCCGCGGACCGTCCGGACCCGGGCCCGGACGGCCCCGACCGGTCTCCCGGCTCTCGTGGCGGGCTACCCTTTCTAGCCTTGGCGTCGTTTATCCTCCGCCGCGGCCGGGTTCCGGAGCATCCTATTCGGTCCGGGTAAGCCCGACCCCGTCTATATACACGAGCAGCGACCGCCCGCGGGAGGCAAGGTCGCGGGCGGTCGCCGTCCGGTTCCGACCCGGACCGGGGGCACCGGTCCCCCGGGGGAGCCACCCCGCTACACACCGAGGGCGGCCAGAATGCCCTGCCAGTCGACGAAACGGTCGAGATTGTCCCGGGCAACGGCGATGGCGCGGTGGTCACCCGGCCGGATCTTCCGCGACACGTCGTGGAGCTTCCCGGCCGCCGTGTAAGTGTCGTAGTGCACGAGCAACACCGGGATGCCCTTCTCGGCGGCGCGGGAGACCACCCGGACGTCCGGGTAGAGCCCGCCGGTGAGCACGAGGACCGAAGTGCTGGTCTCCAGGGCCGCCAGGCAGAGGTCGGCCCTGTCCCCGCCGGTGATGACCGCCTTGTTCTGGGCGCGCCGGAGATAGGCGTGAGCGCTCTCGAGGGTCATCGCCCCGATGAGCACGTCCTCGACGACCCGGTCGAGATGGTCCTCGCCGGCGAGGGTCTCCGCCCCGAGGGCCTCAACGAACTCGGCAACCGTCGGTGCGGACAGTTCCACCGACTGCGGGATGACTCCGCGGACGGAGATGCCCAACCTCTCGAGAGCGGGGCCGTAGATGCCGCGGGTCTTGTCGAGCAGCGTCCGGGGTACGTTGTTGAACACGACCCCGGCCAAGGGGACGTTCTCCATGTCCACGAGCTTGCAGACGACCAGCGCGGCGTCCAGGGAGTAGTCGTTGAGGACCTTCGAGACCAGGAGGGCCGTCGAGCCGAACTCGCGGGCCAGGGCTGCTGCGTCCAAGCCCAGGCTCATCATCACGTACGGCCAGTTGGTGCCTTCGACCACGACGACGTCGGCCCCCGCGGCCGCCTCCTCGAAGCCGTCCTTGATGGCGCGGAGGTCCTCCCCCGGCTTCTCGAACCTGGCCAGGTACTGGGCGCTCGCCGTGAACGGCGACAGACGCTCAGGCTCGAGCTCGAGGTCCAGGACCGTCTTCATGAGGACCGCATCGTCGTCCACGCCCACCGGGACCCTCGTCGGGGTCCAGACGGGCTTGTAGTACGAGACTTTGAGCCCCCGCTCCTTCATCTTCAGGGCCAGGGCGAGACACACAGCCGTCTTGCCGCTGCCGTACTGCCCTATCACGAAAAGGCTCTTCGCCACCAGCGGCACCTCCCTAGGAGATGGTCATCTTGACGTCCAAGGCACCCACTCCGGACTCGTACGCCACGAGCGGGTTGATGTCGAGTTCGGCGATCTCGGGGAAGTCCCGCACCAATTGGGCCACGCGCGCGATGGTCTCGGCCACTGCCCTTGTGTCCAGCGGAGGCTTACCCCGGAAGCCCCGCAGCAGCGTGTAGGCCTTCGTCTCCTGGATCATCCGCTCGATCTCCTCGAGCGAGAGCCCCTTCGCCAACCGGAAGGAGACGTCCTTCAGGAGATTCACCCAGATGCCCCCGAGGCCGAACATGACCAGCGGGCCGAACTGGTGGTCGCGGCTCACGCCGACGATGAGTTCGGTGCCGCCGGGGAGCATCTTCTGGACCTCGACCCCGTTGACGGGCACGTTAGGGAGGGCGCGTTGAACGTTCTCAAGGATCTGGAGGAAGCCCTCCCGCACTTCCCCCGGGCTCTCCAGTCCGACCTTCACTCCGCCGACATCGCTCTTGTGGGTGATCTTGGGCGAGGCGATCTTCAGGACCACAGGGTAACCGAGCTCCTCGGCCGCCCCGACGGCCTCGGAGACCCGTGTCGCGAGCTGGATGGGCGCAGCCTGGATGCCGTAGGCCTGGACCACACGGTGCGCCTCGCTCCCGAGGAGGACCAAGCGCCGGTCGGCCCGGACCCTCTCGAAGACGGCCCTGACCGCCTCGCGGTCCACGTCCTCGAACTCAGGCACCCGGCTCGTTGCCGGCCGGGAGAGCCTCTCCGCGTAGGCGGCGAGCCCGGCGAGGGCCGCGACCGCCCGCTCGGGGAACTCATAAGTGGGGACCCGGCCCGAGCGCAGCACCTCGTTGCCGTCGGCGACATTGTCGCCCCCGAGGAAGGCCGCCACGACGGGCTTTTGCGGGAAGGCTCGCCTTTCCTCCACGATGCCGCGGGCGACGTCGGCGGGGTCGATGCCCGCCGGTCGGGTGAGCAGGCAGACGACGGCGTCCACACCCGGGTCCGCCATCACCAGCCGGAAAGCCCGCCGGTACATGTCGGCCGTGGCGTCCCCGAGGACGTCCACCGGATTGTAGATGTTCGCCGCCGGGGAGAGGAACTCGCGGAGCCCGTCGAGCGTCTCCTTTTGGAACCTAGCCATCACCAGGCCCTGCGCCTCGACCTGGTCGGTGGCGATGATGCCCGGGCCGCCGGAGTTGGTCACGATGGCCACTCTCCGGCCGGCGGGGACGGGCTGGGTGGCGAAGGCCGTGGCGTAGTCGAAGAGCTCCTCCATCGTCCTGGCCCGGATGATGCCTGCCTGGCGGAAGGCTGTGTCGTAGGCCAGGTTGGAGCCGGCGAGCGCGCCGGTGTGCGACGAGGCCGCCTGGGCCCCCGCCTGGCTCGTCCCCGACTTGATGATGACGATGGGCTTCTTCAGGCTGGCGCGCGAGCTCTCCTCGAAGAAGGCCTCGCCGTCCTTGACGTCCTCGATGTAGCAGAGGATGACCTTCGAGTAGTCATCCTCCGCCGCGTCGCGGATGAAGTCGAGCTCGCTCAGCACCGCCTTGTTGCCCACACTCACGAACTTGGAGAAGCCGATGCCAAGGTCGAGGCTCCAGTCCAGGATGGCGGCACAGAGCGCCCCACTCTGGGAGATGAAGGCGATGTCGCCGCGGTGCGGGAAGCCCGCCGAGAAGGAGGCGTTCAGCGGGGTGTGGGTGTCCATCACCCCCAGGCAGTTCGGGCCGACCATGGTCATGCCGTAGCGCCTTGTGACCTCGACGAGCTGCTTCTCGAGGTCCAGGCCCTCCTTGCCGACCTCCCGGAACCCGGCGGTGACGACGACCAGGCTCCTGACGCCCTTCCGTCCGCACTCCTCCACTACGTCCAGGACCAGCTTGGCCGGGACCGCTACCGCTGCCGCTTCGACCGGTCCCGGGATGGCCGAGATACTGGGGTAGCAGCGAAGCCCCAGTATCTCGGTCTCCTTCGGGTTGACCGGGTAGAGGGTTCCTTTGTAGCCGCAGTCGATCATGTTCCGGAGGATGGCGTGTCCGATCTTGCCGGCCGTCTTGGAGGCGCCGATCACGGCTACGGACCGTGGCTTGAAGAGAGAGTCCAGCGACTTGCGCGATGGGGCTGGCGCGTTACAAGGCACGGGAAGACGTCACCTCTCCTGGGACCCTAGTCTCTAGGTTCCCCCGCTCGGCCGCGCGGCAGAGCTTCCGCGGGTCACCGAGGACCCTCAGGGCTCCCTCCAGGACCGTGACCCGCACGGGCAGCTCCCCGACCACATCGCCGTCGGCGTGGACCGCCACGGGCCCGGTCGCCCCCGGACGGGCCCGGACAACGAACTCGCGACCGTGGACCATCCGGACCTTCGGGTGGGCGATGTGTCTCCCCAGGAGGAGACGCGGGACCAGCGTGCTGAGGTCCGCGGGACCCGCAGGCAGGACGACGCATACGTCGAGGACTCCGTCGGCGGGGTGAGCCGGAGGAACGACCGCGATACCCTTGCCGTAGTAGCGGCCGTTGCCTATCGTGAAGAGCAGGGCGTCAAGCTGGACCACCTGCCCGTCCAGCTCTAGTTCAAGGGGTGTCGGACCGGTGCTGGCCAAGGAGCGGAGGGCGGCCACGACGTACCCGGGGACACCGCGCAGCCTCCGGACACCCTGGTGGTATACCCGGGTGATGTCGGCGTCGAGGCCCACTCCCGCTACGTTGAGGAAGAACTCGGGCCGAGAGGGGCGTCCGATGAACTCCAGGCGGCCGAGGTCACAGGGGACGGGTACCCCCCTCGCCACGACCCGGCAGGCCTCCCAGGGGTCCAGCGGGAGGCCGAGGGAGTACGCGGCTCCGTTGCCGGTCCCGGCCGGGACGACGCCGAGCGGCAGGCGGGCCCGGTAGGCCAGCCTGGCGGCCAGGCGCACCGTGCCGTCCCCGCCGACGGCGACCAGCCCCCAGGGGCGGACCCGCTCCGTCCGGAGGGCGGCGAGCGCTCTCCTGACCTCCGCCCCCGCGGCTGCCGGGCCGGCAGGCGCGACCAGAAAGGCCCTAAGCCCCAAGCCGGAGAAGGTGTGAACGGCCTGCCTCGCCACGCGCGAGGCGGCACCTCCCCCGGCGGTGGGGTTGGCCAAGAGGATGACTGTTCGGCGGCTCCTGGACACCGGCCCCATCCCTCCCGGGCGGAGCCCGGGACCAACAGGCAAGGTAAGTCTACGGCCCGGTGCCCGGCTGGTCAACCCCTGGACCAATAGGCGGAATTAGGCGAAGGGTCGCGCGGAAGCGGAAGGACGAGGTTCCAGGCGGACGGCCTGCCGTCCGGCGACGGCGATCCGCCGGAACTGTTGGTTCAGACGCAGGAAGAACGGCAGGGCCGTCCCGAAGCGGAACACCTGCGGGAGCAGGCGGCCGATGATCGAGGAATAGGAGTAGAACGTTCGGTACGCCCACTCGAAACCTTCCTGGAGGGCCTCGGGCGACATCCCCAGGGGCCGGAAGACCACGTTGGAGATGGTGTAGCGCCCCCAGTCGCGGTCCAGGATGCGCCTCTCCCTCTCCAGGCGATTGCGGAGCGGCGTGCCGGGGAACGGGGTCAGGATGCCGAACTGGGCCGCGGCCAGCCTCACCTTGTGGGCGAACTCGACCGTCCGGGCGAAGACCCCAGGGTCGTCGTGGTCGAGACCGAAGATGAAGGCCCCCTCCACCCCTATCCCGTGGCCCTGGATTCGGGCGACGGCCTCCCGGTAGTCGGCCACGCGGTTGAGCAGGCTCTTGCCCACCCGTCGCAGGTTGTCCGGAACCAGGGACTCCAGCCCGATGAACAGGCCCCGGCACCCGCTGCGGGCGGCCAGCTTGAGCAGCTCGAGGTTGCGGGCGATGTTGATGGAGGCTTGCCCAACCCACCTCAGGCGGAGAGGGGCCAGCCGCAGGAAGAGCTCCCTGGCCCTTGAGGGGGCGCCGAAGATGTTGTCGTCCACGAAGAAGACCAGCCTCGAGCCGAGAGAAGACACCTCCCGCACGACCTCGGCCACGGGTCGGCAGCGGTAGGTCCGCCCGAAGAACCTGGTGACCGAGCAGAAATCGCAGGAGAACGGGCAGCCGCGCGAGGTCTGCACCGTCGCCGTGGTCAGATAGGCGCCCTCCCGGAACAAGTCGCGCCGGGCGAACGGGAGCCTCGTGAGGTCCGGTCTCGGGGCAGGACCGTAGATGCGGCGCAGGTGCCCGCGGGCGGCGTCCGCGAGGACGTGCCGCCACACCCCCTCGGCCTCCCCGACGACCACGGCGTCGGCGTGCTGCGCCGCCTCCTCGGGGAGAGCTGTCGGGTGCAGCCCGCCCAGGACCACCCGGACCCCTCGCCGGCGTAGCTCGGTCGTGAGCTCGTAGGCCCTGGGGGCGAGGGGGGTCATGACGGTGATGCCCACCAGGTCGGCGCCGGCCACCCGGTCGAGGTCGACCGGTTCGACCGCCTCGTCCACGAGGCTGACCTCCCAGTCGTCGGGGGTCAGCGCCGCCACGACGGCGAGCGAGAGTGGAGGGAAGAGAGCCGACTTGCCCGTCCGCTGAGACGGGGCGATGAGGATGAGGCGCCGCACCCGACCACCGCCAGACTCGGGGTCGTCGCAGGTCTCTGCGACGTGTCCTAGGGTGCACGTCGGGGAGAGCCCCTATTCCCCCGCCCGGACCCCCATCTCGGCCTGAACGGCGTCGAGGAATTCCTGGTCGTCGGTGAGACGTCGCGCCTGGTCGAGGTAGCCCTGGATGAGCCGCTCGCGGTCCTTGGTGTCGATGCGGAAGCTGCGGACGGCGGCCTCGAAGTCCTCAGTGCTCACGGCATCGGCCCCGCGGTCGAACGCGTTGCGCTTAGCCCGGGTCACGACCTCCTCCAGCTCGGCGCAGGAGAAGTTGGCCGTGCGGGGCACGACCTTCTCGGTGAGGAAGCCGGTGAGCTCTTCGACGGGTAGGGCGAGCGGGCAACGGGCGCGCCGACCTCCCGGCGTCAGCCCTAGGTGGACCCGCATGATGTCAAGGCGGGCGGTGGCACCGGGGAAGAGGAAGGGTATCTTGTAGTCGAACCGGCCGGTGCGGGTGAAAGCTTCGTCGAGGTGTTCCGGGACGTTGGTCGTGCCGACGATGATGGCTTCCCGGTCGGGCCGGCCGAGCCATTCGAGGAACTGCGAGAAGACCCGGCGGGTCTCCTCGCTGGCCGAGTCGGTCGCGACCAGGCGCTTGCCGAACCGGTCGATCTCGTCGACGAAGACGACCGCCGGGGACATCTTCTCCGCCAACCGAATGGCGTTCTTCATGTTCTGCCCCGACTCCCCCAGCCACTTCGAGTAGATGTTCTCGGTCACGAAGTTGATGAAGGGGAGGTTTATCTCACTGGCCAGGGCGTTGGCGAAGAGGCTCTTGCCCGTCCCCGGAGGGCCGAAGAAGAGGAGTCCGCGCGGCAGGGGGACACCTAGGCGCCGCGCGCGGTCCGGACGGGCGAGGACGTTGATGATGTAGCGACGGACGAAGTCCTTGATGGCCTGGTAGCCGCCGATATCGGCGAAGGTCGCCGAAGGGTCGGTGACCTCCAGGACCCCCGACTTCTTCACCAGCTCCGACTTGAGGTCCTTGACCCGCCCCACGTGGAAGCGCCGGTCGGTGAAGTAGGTCTCAAGGAGGATGCTCTCGAGCTGGTGGAGGTTGAGGCCGGCCGTGGCCATGACCAACTCGTCGACCTGCTCCACGGGGACATCCACCTCCAGTTCCCGGGCCGTGTCCAGGATGAGCCCCTCCCTCTCGGCCCTGGAGGCGGGGTCCACCGTGATGATGACGACGAGCTCGCGGGTGAAGTCGTCGAGGATGCGCTCGACCGAGGCCGTCACCAGGAAGACGGCCGACCCTGAGGCGATGACCCGGGGGTCGATAGCCCACGCTCGGAGGGCACTGGCGAGTCCGGTGTCGTGCTCCCGGTTCTCCGAGAGGTTCTGGATGATGAAGACGGAGAGCGACTCTTTGAGGTACCGGTCGACCTCCTTGAGGGCCGCGCGCAGGTCCCCCACTCTCCCGGCGTCGTCACCGAGCCTCTTGGCCAGGGCCGACGAGCCGACCTCCTTCCGGTAGGGCTCGGTCACGACGTCGTCCCCGTGGAGCGAGAGCGTGGCCAGGCCTTCCCACTGGTCGTAGACGAAGAAACGGGCCGCCTGCCGGAACTCCGACCTCGACAAGAGGTAGGACTTGAGCTGGAGGAGACGCTTGGGGTCGGTGGTCTCGAAGCAGACCACCGGGGAGTAGTTGCTCTTCCGCTTCAAGAGCCCGTCCTCTATCCACCCGGTGTCAAGGCCCGTCCGTGGCGTAGCGGTTCCCTCCTCTAGCCACAAGGTGAGTCGAAATCCCGTTCAGCCACCAGGCCGAGTCGCCGCAGGGCCTCGACGAGGCGGGGCGACCGCCCGGCACTGTAGAACTCCACGATATCCAGCCGCCCTTGCCCCACTCTGACCTCGAGGAAGCTGCCCCCGGACCCTATGGTGCGACGGCCCGAGGGAAGCCCTTCGGCCTCAAGACCCGCAGGGGTCTGGGACACCCGCAACGGGTGAGTCGGGTAGGCAAGTCGAGAAGGCCGGCCGGAACGCTCCCCGGTCACTAGCGGCTCCGGGTCAGGACCCCGTCCCGCCCCTGCTCCTCCTCGCCGGTCTCCTTGGCGATCTCGGCCGAAGTCTTGCGCCGGACCGCCGTCGGGTCTGCGCGCAGGCCGAAGCGGGCCAGGTTCTCGGCCAACCTCTCGGCCTCGTCGAGGCAGTCGGTCCCGCCGAAGCCCACGAAATCCGCCTCCACGGACCCGTCCGGTAGGACCTTCACCTTCACCTGCCGAGCCATCTACAGGCTCCCCCTCACGACGACGGCCCGGGAGCCGCCTTCCTGGGACTCGTCCATCTCGACCGAGTAGTTCATCTCGGCCAAGGCCCGGGCGACGGCCAGGGCCGCATAGTTCTGGGTGATGCGCTCGGAGATCTCCGCCGCCGCCCTCCGGTAGCCCCGACCTTCCGCGTCGTAATGGTCGTAGACGAAGGTGACCTCGCCGTCCGGTCCGACGCGGACGCCCACTCCTCGCGGGAAGGCCGGGGTGGTCACCGCGAACTCGCAGCGGAAGGTCCTGCCGTAGGCGTCGAGGATGTGGTCCCCGACGGTCCCGCCCAGCTCCTGGGCGGTCACCTCCACCGCCCGCCGCATGAGCTCCCAAGTGAGGTCCGGGAGCCCGTCTTCGCCCACCGGGCGTGGGGACAAGGTTATCCGTGTCCTGTAGGAGCTAACGACACTCACGCGAAGGCACCTCGCTAGTCCAGGTCGATCTCTCTGGAGAGGAAGTCGGACAGATGCCGCCGCCAGCAAGCCGAGTCGGCCCGCACGCGCTCGAGCTCTTCCCGCAGCTCGCGCAGCCTGTCCTCCACAGAGGCGTCAGCGTCAGGAGCGGCGGGGGTCGCTTGTCCACCCGCCGTTCCGGGCGGGGCTTGGGTCTGCTCGAGGACTAGGTTGGTCAAGGCCAGCATGGCCTCGAGCTGGGCGCGGCGCTCGGGGTCGGGGGCCCGCCCAAGCTGCTCCTCGAGCTCCCGCTGCCGCGCCGCGAGCGCCGGCGGGTCCATGGACCTCAGTTCCGCCTTCCACTCCTCCACCTTGATTGTCCTGATGCGCGCCGCCCCGCCGGCCCGGACCCAGTCCTCGACCGCCCGCCGGTAGCCCTCGGCCCGACGGTCCCTGGCCCGGGTGACCCCCTGGGCCACCTCACGGCGGGAGGCCTCAGCCCGGACCCGGCGCTCCAGCTTCTCGACCTCCAACTCCAGACTCTGCTCCCTCTCCTTGAGGCGTACGAGGACGTCGTCGTACACCCTCTGTTTCGCCTTGCGCAGGAGCTCCACGGTGCCCAGGGCCGCGAACACGAACACGCCCAGGCCGAGGGCCGCCGCGGCGAGAACCAGGGCACCGCCCTCGGCGTCCGGGAAGACCGCCCAGCGGGCCAGGCCCAGGCCGAAAAGAAGACTCAAGACCGCCTCCACGGTCAAAAGCCTGCGTGTCTTCGGGCCGTAAGAGTACCGGGTCGTCAGGCGGAAGACCGCCAGGAGCAAGGCGACGACCACGATGGCCAGGAACCACAAGACCCGTGTGCCCTCCTCCCTCGGGGCTAGACTCTCCCGCGAAGCGCCCTCCTACCGCAGCTCGGGCCCGCGTGGGGTCGAAAGTCGCCTACCAGGACCTGGCTTTGAGCCTGAGGGAGGAATTCGCAGCCAACCAAGAAACCCCTTTCGTGAAGACTATGCAGCGTCCCACCCGTCGGCACCCGGACACAGGAGGGACCGCGGCAAGGCCGACAGCGAGACGGAGGGAGCGAAGGGAAGATGGGGACCGACGATTTCGTCCTCCAGACCTCCGGGTTGACCAAGACCTTCTTCCTTGGCCGCACCATCCAGGCCGTGAACGACGTCAGCCTGGCGGTGAGACGAGGGGAATTCGCCGCCGTGGTGGGCCCCTCGGGCTGCGGCAAGAGCACCCTCCTCGGGCTCCTCGGCGGCCTGGACCGGCCGGACTCCGGCGACGTCGTCCTCGAAGGGCGGGCCTACAGCCGCCTCGGCGAGAACGGGCTCGCCCTCCTCCGGCGGCGCAAGATAGGTTTCGTCTTCCAATTCTACAACCTCATCGCCCATCTCACGGCCCTGGAGAACGTCATGCTCCCTATGCGTTTCACCGGACGACCGGCCCGGGCGTGCCGGGACCGGGCGGAGGAGCTCCTGGACCTGGTGGGTCTCGGTAGCCGCCGGACCCACCTACCCCAACAGCTCTCCGGCGGTGAGCAGCAGCGGGTGGCCATCGCCCGCGCTCTGGCGAACGACCCCGCCCTGGTCCTGGCTGATGAACCGACGGGGAACCTCGACAGCCGGACCGGGCAAGCCATCATCGACCTTTTCCTGAGGCTGAACCGCGAGTGGGGGCAGACCTTCGTCGTCGTCTCCCACGACCGCAAGCTCGCCGAGGTGGCCGACACCGTCTTCCACATGCAGGACGGCGCCATCGTGGGGACGACGCAGCCCCCGCACGCCTCAAGGAGCGCCAGGCCCGAGCCTCTCCAAGGTGAGGAGATACAGGGATAGCTCCCACGAGAGACAGGCGAAAGGACCTTCGGACCCGAAGTAGCCGTCGGCGAGACTCCGGGTGAACGCTCCCGCCCTCTCCTCGTCGCCCATCAGGGCAGCGACGTAACCGACGACCGCCCACGGGTGGGGGTCTTCCTTGTCGTGGACCACCCAACCGGGGTGCCAGGCGTTGAACGACTCGTAAAGGGCCTTCGCCCGCTTGTCCTGCGGCTTGAGGAGGCCCGAGGCGACCGGGAAGAGCTGAGCCACGGCATCCGGGTACCACCGCCGCCACGAGGAGGGCCGGGTGATCTCGACCCGGCGGCCTCCGGGGAGCCAGAGAGTGTAGATGCCCCAGTCGAAGTTGCCGAGCTTGGGGTTCCACAGGCGGGAGATGACGGCCTGGCGCACCTGCCCGGCCGCGGCCCGGAAGTCGGCCGCCTCTTGGTCGTATCCGAGGATTTCCAGGACGGCGGCCCAGTCGACGAGACCCCGGAAGCACTCGCAGTTGTCCATAAGGTACTTCTCCCGCCGGGCGGGGGTGACCCAGATGAGACCGTCCTGGTCCTGGAGGACGCGGATGACCGACGCCACCAGGGTCAAGTCCTCGAACCTCTCCCGCACGAAATCAAGGTCGCCTGTGGCCCGGACGTACTCCCGGACGAGCGTGAGGAAGGTAGCCGCGTAAGCGTCCGCCGAGTCGTAGCGACCGGTACTCCTCTCCTCTCCGGTCACGTCGACCTCGTAGTCGTACACCGTCCCGACCAGACCGGCCCGGTCCGGGCGGTTGAGACGGCGGAGGTACCACTCGAGGTAAGCCTTCACCTCCTGAGGGCGCTCGTGGACAAGGCCGAGGCAGGCCAGGTTGGCGAAGTAGGGGATGACCCGCTCGTCCGACGGCTTGAGCCTGAGTGCGCCGCTCGAGGTCTGGGAAGCCAAGATGAGGTCCAGAGGGGCCGGGACGAGGACCGCCTCCGCGAGGACCGACGTCTGGGTCAGGTTGGGGGCCTCCGCGCGGCGCTCCTGCACGGACCTGTAGCCCAGGCGCTTGGCCAGGTCAGGGTCCTTCGACATCATCGCCCCCCCCCAGGCGGTCCCGGCCAGGAGTCCCAGGGAGACTCCGAGCGCGAGCAAGGCCCGGGCAACCCGCGCCAGAGCGGCCGCAACAGGCCGGGCGCGAGGGAACAGGTCCGGGTCGGCCGAGCCTTGGGACGGGACCTGAGGTCTCGCCATGAGCATCCCCCGGGCGACAATTCGCCTTCTAGCTGGGGATTTCCTGGACGGCAACCCCAGGGGAAGGCTGGAAGGGCGGGGCTCCGTGGGGGTCGGGCGGGGGGCGCCGGAGCCCCGCCCACCACCGGCGGAGTCAGAAATCCGGGCGGTGGCAGAGACACAGGCGCCCTTCGGCCGCCACGAGCGGAGGGCGCCGGCGGAGGCAGGTGCGGGTCGGGCGGGGACAAGCCCGAGCGTAAGAGCAACCGGCGGACCGGTCGTCCAGACCGAGCCCGCCCGGCTCGGCCGGCGGCCTGTCGGGAGGTGGTGGCCGGCGGGCCGGGTCGGGCACGAGGTGGGCGGCCAGGAGGTCGGCCGTGTAGGGGTGGGCCGGCCGGCGCCAGACCAACTCGGCGGGTCCTTCCTCGACCAGGCGCCCGGCGTGCATCACCACCACCCGGCCGGCCAGGTGGCGGACCACCGCGAGGTCGTGACTGATGAGAAGGCAGCCGAGGCCCAGCTCGCGCCGGACCCGCGCGAGCAGGTTCAGGACCTGAGCCCGGACCGACACGTCCAGAGCCGACACCGGCTCGTCGAGGATGAGCAGCCGCGGCCGGAGGGCGAGGGCCCTGGCGAGGAGCACCCTCTGCCGCTGGCCACCGGAGAGCTGGTGCGGAAGGCGCCGGGCCTCCGCCGGCCCGAGGCCGACCATCTCCAGTAGCTCCGCCACCTCCCGGCGCCGCTCCGTCGCGGACCCGAGATGGTGTAGGCGGAGGGGTTCCTCCACCGCGGCCCAGACGCTCTGCCGGGGGTCTAGGGCGGAGGACGGGTCCTGGAAGACGATTTGGACTATCCGCGGCAGGCGCCTACGCACCCGCGCCCCCGCAGCCCAGACGTCCTCCCCGTCCAGGAGGACCCGGCCCTCCGTCGGCCGTAGCAGCCCCGAGAGGACGCGGGCCAGCGTGGTCTTGCCGCACCCCGACTCCCCGACCACGGCCACGGTCTCCCGCTCTCCCCAGGCCAGGCTCACCCCGTCCAGAGCTGGGCGGCCCCGTCCGTAGACCTTGACCAGACCCTCCCCGGCCAGGACGGTCACGGCCCGACCAGCGGCCGGTGACAGGCGACCGCGCGGCCCCCACCCAGAAGGAGACTTGGCAGCGGTTCCTCCCGACAACGGCGGCCGGCGCGGGGGCAGCGCGGCTCGAACGGGCAGCCCGGAGGCGGGTCGGTCAGGTCGGGCGGCGAGCCTGCCACCGTGGCCAGGTCGCCCTGGGGAGTCGTGGCGAGCCGAGAGGCCTCGAGCAGGCCCAGCGAGTAAGGGTGGGCCGGTTGCGCGAATAAAGGGCGGACCGGGGAAGTCTCGACGAGCTTGCCCGCGTACATGACCGCCACGCGGTCGGCCGTCCGGGCTACCACCCCCAGGTCATGGGTGATGAGGAGGAGGGCCAGGCCCAAGCGTGCCCTGAGGAAGGTCAAGAGGTCGAGGAGCCTGGCCTGCACGGTCACGTCGAGAGCCGTCGTCGGCTCGTCGGCGATGAGGATTTCCGGTCCGCAGGCCAGGGCCATGGCCACGACGACCCGTTGGCGGAGGCCCCCGCTGAGCTGGTGCGGGTACTGGCCGAGGCGACGCTCGGGGTCCGGGATACCCGCCTGGGCCAAAGCCTCTAGGACGAGCGGCCGGACGGCCCGGCGGGTGCGGTGCAGCCGGACCGCCTCGGCGACCTGCTCTCCTATGGTGAGCACCGGGTTCAGGGCGGTGGCCGGTTCCTGGAAGACCATCGCTATCCTGCGCCCCCTTACCGGCAGCATCTCCTCCGGGTAGAGCTCCAGGAGGTCCCTCCCTTCGAGCAGGACTGTCCCGCCGGTGACACGCGCGGGCGGCTCGGGGAGGAGCCTCAGGATGGCCAGGGCCAGAGCCGTCTTGCCCGAACCAGACTCGCCGACCACGGCGAGGGCCTCGCCGCGGTCGAGCTGGAAGCTCACCCCGTCCACGGCCCGGACGCGCCCCCTCGCCGTCCGGAACTCCACCCTCAGGTCGCCGACCTCCAAAAGCGCCACCTGCCGCTCACCCGCCTACTCCCGGAGCCGTGGGTCCAGGATGTCCCGGAGGCCGTCCCCGAGGAGGTTGAACCCGAGGACGGCCACGGCTATTGCCAGCCCCGGGAAGACGACGAGCCAGGGAGCCCGCGAGAGCCACCGGAGCCCGTAGTGGACCATCGACCCCCAGGAAGCCACCGGAGGCTGGACCCCGAGGCCCAGGAAGGATAGGCTAGCCTCCTGCATGATGCGGCTCCCGAGCCCGAGGCTCGTGGCCACGAGGAGCGGGGCGGCGAGGTGCGGGAGGATGTGGCGGGTGACGATCCACCAGTCCCCGGCGCCGATAGCCCTCGCCGCCTGGACGAAGTCCCGCTCGCGCAGGCTCAGGACCTCACCGCGCACGAGACGGCACAGCCCCGGCCAGCCGACAAGGCCGAGGGCCACCAGGACGGACTGGACCCCGGGACCGAGCGCGGCGGCGATGCCGATGGCGATGAGCAGGTCGGGTAGGGCCAGGAAGACGTCGACCGACCTCATGATGAGGGCGTCCACCCAGCCCCCGAAGTACCCGGCGACGGCGCCCAGGGCGACCCCGACGATGAGTGCGACGAGCTGCGCGGCCAGGCTGATGCAGAGGGAGACTCTCGCCCCGAAGAGCACTCGGCTCAGGACATCCCGCCCGTAGTAGTCCGTACCGAAGGGGTGGCCTTGCCCCGGCGGTTCCAGGCTCTCGGCCAGGGAGAGCTGCTCCGGATGGACCGGCGCCAGGAACGGGGCCCCGATGGCCGCCCCGGCCACCGCTCCGAGAAGGGCGAGGCCGGTCGCCACCATCGCCCAAGCCCCCCACCCTCCCTTAACCAACGCGGACCCTCGGGTCGACCAGGGAGTAGACCATGTCGACGACCAGGTTGGCCCCGACGAAGACGACGGCCTGGAAGAGGAAGGCCCCCATGACCGCCGGGAGGTCCCGGGCGTAGGCGGCGTCGACCGTGAAGCGTCCGATGCCCGGCAGGTTGAAGAGGGTCTCCGTGAGGGTGGACCCGACGAGGAGGTTCGATAGCGAGCCGCCGAGGAGCGTGACAACGGTGAGCAGCGCGTTGCGGAAGGCGTGCTTCCAGAGGACGACCATCTCCGGGAGGCCCTTCGCGCGGGCCGTCCGGACGTAGTCCTGCCGGATGGTCTCCAGCATGACCGAGCGGGTCATCCGGGCCTGATAGACGGAGAGGTACAGGCCTAGGACGGTCCCGGGCAGGACGAAGTGCCGGAACGACCCATCCCCGACGCCGGAGACCGGCACGAGGCGCAGGCGCACCCCGAAGACGTACATAGCCCCCGTGGCCACGACGAAGACGGGTACGGAGGCGGCGAGGAGCAGCGCTACCCGGACGAGGTGGTCCGCCACGGTGTTCTGCCTCAATGCCGCCCACACGCCGACGCTCAGACCGACCACGACGGAGACGGCGAAGGCCGTCAGGGCCAGCCGGAGCGTGACGGGTAGGCGGGAGGCGAGGGACTCGGACACCTTGCGCCCCGTCAGCCAGGACCGGCCAAGGTCCCCCCTGAGCACCCGCCCCAGCCAGCGGAGGTACTGTTGGTGAAGAGGCAGGTCGAGCCCGAGTTCGCGCCTGACGTTCGCTATGGTCTCGGGGCTCGCCCGCTCTCCGACCAGGGCTTTCACCGGGTCCCCTGGGACCAGGTGTAGGAGGGCGAAGGTCAACACGGTCACCGCGAGAAGGACCGGGACGGCGGCGAGAAGGCGGCGGAGGACCAGACCCACCACTACGGCTCCCCTCCCGCAGGCTCCAGCCACACCTCGGTCATCTTATTGCCGCTCGCCACGCTCCAGACGCGCCAGCCCCGGACCTCCGGCTGGCAGACGACCAGGTCCACGGGGAAGAAGAGCGGCACCCACGGAGCCTGCTCGAAGACGGCCCGCTCCGCCGCCTGGCAGAGCACGGCCCTCCGGACCGGGTCCATCTCCCGGTGGATCTCCTCGAGCAGCCGGTCCACGACGGGGTCGGCGAAGCGGGCCGTGTTCCCGGCCGAGGGAGGGTTCTTCGAGTAGAAGAGCGGGAAGAGGAAGTTCTCCGGGTCGGCGTAGTCGGCGACCCAGGAGAGGAGGCAAGAGTCGGGGTTCCCGGAGTCGCCGACGGCGGCGAAGAAGGCCTGGGTCTCGAGCTGGACGATGCGGAGCCGCACCCCCGCCCGGGCGAGCTCGGCCTGGATGGGTTCGGCGAGGAAGACGGCCAAGCCCCCCGCCCGGATGACCAGGTCCATCTCGAAACCGTCCGGGTAGCCGGCCCGGGCAAGGAGAGTCCGGGCCAGCGAGGGGTCGTAGGCGTAGCCGGGCCAGGCGCTCTCGTGTCCCGCCAGCCCCGGCGGGACCGAGCCGTCGGCGAGGATGTACCGACCGGGTCGGACGGCCTCCAGGATAGCCCGCCGGTCGATGGCGTGGTTCAGGGCGCGGCGGACCAGCACGTTGTCCAGCGGCGGCTTCGAGCAGTTCAGGCACATGTAGACCACGGCGAGCTCCGGCACCCGGACGAGCCGGTCCCTGTAGCGCGGGTGCCGGGCGAAGTAGTCGGCGTTCTCCTCACCGAGCACCAGCACCTCGAGGTTCCCGGCCTCGAACTCCGCCTGCCGGGTCGTGGCGTCGGGGATGATGCGGAACACCAACCGCTCGAGGCGGGGCGGCGTCCCGAAGTAGTCCGGGTTCCGCTTGAAGGCGAGCCGCACCCCTTCCCGCCACTCGACGAGGCGCCACGGGCCCGTGCCCACCGGGTGGTAGCCAAGGTCCGGGCCCCAGCGCGCCGCAGCCTCCGGGCTCACGACGGCAGCCGCGGGCATGGCCAAGAGGGCCGGGAAATGCGCGAGAGGCTTCTCGAGGGTGACGCGGACCGTCAGGGGGTCGGGCGCCTGGAGCCCCGCGACGGAATCCGCCTGTCCGGCCAGGAACTCCCGGGCACCCAGGATGCCGTCCAGGACCCAGGCCCGGCACGAGCCCACCCGGGGGTCGAGGATGCGGGTGAAGGAGAAGACCACGTCCGAGGCCTCGAGCGAGGTCCCGTCCTGGAAGCGCACCCCCGGACGGAGATGGAAGGTGTAGACAAGCCCGTCGGGCGTCACCTCCCAGTCCGAGGCCAGGTCGCATACGAGCGAACCGTCGGCGTCGAAGGAGAGAAGGTTCGAGTAGACCAGGGAGATCATGGCCCCATCGGTCACCGTCGCCGCCCTGGCCGGGTCCAGGGGTCCCGGCTCGAACGCCAGGGCACCGTGCCAGGTACGGTAGTCGTGGGTCCGCCCGGCCGGTCCGAGGCGACAAGGCCCGAGCCCGGCCAGGCCAAGGACGACCAGGAGGATGGCGGCCAGCGCGACCGCGACCCACCGGGTGCCCTTCCGTCCCGGCCTCGAGCTCCTCATGTAGCTCGCCTCCCCGACGCGGTACGGGCGTATGCGGCGGGGACGGGCACGTAGACCGCTTCCACCGGCGTCCACTCGAGGTCCGGGCCGCCTGCTGCGCCGTAAACCCCCAGCGTGACGGCCCCCGGTCGTAGGCCAGACTACAGACGGCCCTGCCGGCCGGCTGGAGGAAGGAGGTGCCTTGCCTTGCCGAGAAGGGCGGTAATGTCCGAGGCTCTCAAATGGGAGCTCGCCCACGAGCTGGGCGTCTCCGACATCGTCGCTCGCGAAGGCTGGGGCGGGGTGAGCGCCCGCAACTGCGGTAACCTGGTGCGTCTGGCCGTCGAGCGGGCGGAGCGGGCTCTTGAACGGGAGTACGCGTCGCGCCCGCCTTCGCCTGTCCCGAGGCCTACGCTGAGGTAACCCGGGCTTTCCTGCCGGACCCCGGACCGGGGCCCGGTGCCGGTCGGCGGGGCCGAGGTCTTCCGCAGGGCGCTAGACGAACAGCGGTCGGACCAGCACGTACACGAGAGCCGCTCCCAACGCCGACCCCGGGAAGGTGAGGACCCACGTCAGGACGATGTCCCGGGCGATACCCCACCGCACCGCCGAGAACCGCTGAGTCGCACCCACGCCCATCACCGCGGTCGAGACGACCTGTGTGGTGCTGATGGGCGCGCCGACCAACGTGGCGAAGATGATGGACAGGGCGCCCGCCGTCTCCGCGCTGAACCCCTGGGGCGGGTCTATCTTCGCCATCCGCATGCCTAGGGTCCGGATGACGCGCCACCCGCCTAGGGCCGTCCCCAGCCCCATGAAGAAGGCCGAGCCGAAGATCACCCACGTGAGCACCCTGAAATCGCTGAGGAAACCGGCGGCCACGAGAGCTGCCGTGATCATGCCCATCGCGTTCTGGGTGTCGTTCGAGCCGTGAGCGAAGGCCATGAACGATGCGCTCAGGATCTGACCGTAGCGGAAGAACCGGTTGGCCCGCGAGGGACGGACCTTCCTGAACAGCCAGTACACGCCGAGCATGAAGACGTAGGCCACCACGAAGCCGACCACGGGTGAGACGACCAGCCAGATGAACACCTTGGCCAGGCCGGACCACTTCAGGATGTCTACCCCGTAACCCGTGACCGCCGCCCCCCCGATACCCCCGACCAGGGCGTGGGTGATGCTGATGGGGATGCCGCGCCGGGTGCAGAAGGCGCTCCAGAGGATGGCCCCGACCAAGGCACCGATCCACACCCCCTGGTCGACCAGGGCCGGGTCGACGATGCCCTTGCCGATGGTCTTGGCCACGGCGGTGGTCAGGAAGGCTCCGACGATGTTGAACAGCCAGGCCAGGCTGATGGCCTGTGCGGCGGTGAGGGCCCGCGTGGAGACGGAGGTGGCGATGGCGTTGGCCGCGTCGTTCATCCCGTTGTAGAGGTCGTAAGTCCAGGCCAAGACAACGACCAGGCCGACGAACAGGTAGGGGTTCATCTCGGCCTCCTCAGGCGTTCTTCAGGGCGACCGCCTCGAGGACGTTGGAGACGTCCTCGCAGCGGTCGATGGCGTCCTCGATGGTCTCGTAGATCTCCTTCCACTTCATGACCTCGAGGGCGTCGTGGGTCCCGTCGAAGAGCGCTTCGAGGCCTTGCCGGAGTTGCTCGTCGCCGACGTTCTCCAGACGGTTTATCTCGACGCAGCACCGCGCCACCTCGCGGAAGCGGTTGCGCTGGAGGTGGGCGATCGCCTGCGCGACTTGCTCACACGAGAGGTGGAGGGTCTCGGCCAGACCCCGGCCGACGTCCGTCGGCGCGGTGATACGGAAGAGGAGGAGCCTGGCCGTGGCCGCCTCGACGCGGTCGATGACGTCGTCCAGCCGGGAGGCCATGGTCAGGATGTCCTCCCGGTCCAGAGGGGTGATGAAGGTCGCGTTGAGGAGGTGGACGATGTCGTGGGTGATCTGGTCACCCTTGTCCTCGATCCCCTTCATCTCGGCGGCCCGCCCGGGGAGGTCGGCCCAGTCGGAGAAGAGCCGAGTCAGGAGGGCGGAACCGGTGACAATGTTATCGGCAGCCTGCTTGAGCAGGACGAAGAACTTCTCCTCGCGCGGTACCAGGCGTAGGACCATGTCGTGCCTCCTCAATCGTCTTCCGGGTATACTTCGCCGAGGTCCAGCCCCCAGCCTTCCAGCTGCGAGAGAATCGCGTGGTGGGTGAGGTCCAGGTAGACCGGTGTCACGGAGACGTGGTTGTCCCGGATGGCCTCGGTGTCGGTCCCCGGCTCGGGTTCGCCTCCCCAGGGCTCACCCTTCAACCAGAAGTACGAATGGCCCCGCGGGTCCACCCGTTCCTCGTAGCTGTCCTGCCAGCGCGGCCCGCTCAGACGCGTCACGCGGATGCCGGCGACGGCCTCTGGGGCGGTCGCCGGGACGTTGACGTTGAGAAGGGTGTTGGGCGGGAGGCCGTTCTCCAGGATGCGGCGCGCGAGATAGCACGCCACACCGGCAGCGAAGGAGTAGTCAAGGCCGTCGAAGGCGGCCAGGGAGACGGCCATGGCCGGGACCCCGAGGATGGCGGCCTCAATGGCCGCCGACACCGTGCCCGAGTAGAAGACGTCCGCCCCGAGGTTGGGGCCGCGGTTGATGCCTGAGATGACCAGGTCGGGGCGCCTGGGCAGAAGGTTCGTCACGGCCAACTTCACGCAATCGGCCGGGGTCCCCGCCACCGCGTAGGCCCGGGCCGGTCCGGCAGTCCTGCGGCCGGGTAGCGGAACCCGGTGGACCATCAGCGGCTGGAAGACGGTGATGGCGTGCCCCGAGCCGCTGCGCTCCCGGTCCGGGGCGGCAACGTACACCTCGTGGTCCCGCGCGAACCGGTCGTGGAGGACGGCCAGTCCTTCGGCGGCGATGCCGTCGTCGTTGGTCAGGAGGACGAGCAAAGGGGTTCCCCCGGTGTATTCTGCCCGCGGACGCCGAACCACGTCCCCCCACTCAAGGGCTGGCGAGGGCCCGGTTCGCAGCCAGGGCGACTTCGTCCAGGACGGCCTTGGAGCAGTTCCGCTGGCCCAGGAGGTAGACTTCCATGGCCGCCGCCAGCTCCTCCCGGGTCTCGCTCCAGTTGGCCACCACCGGGAGGACGACGACACTGTCCATCGTCGCCAACACCTCGGGCCAGCCGGGCAGGCTCCCCGCGGCCTCCCTCCAGACCGTCTGGTCGGCGGCCGACTTCCGCACGGGTACGTCCCCCGTCCCTGCCGCCCAGCGCGCGGCGCAAGACGGCCCGGTCAGCCAGCGGGCGAACCTCCACGCGGCCTCCTCCTCGGCCGGGGTGCGGCCGGCAACCAGGACGAGGCTGGTCCCCGGGGCGAGAGTCGCCCGCGTCGCGCCGGAGGGAAGCGGAGCCACGGCCAGGCTGCCGCTCGGCAACACGCCCGGTGGCCAGCCAACCTTGGCCACGGCCATGGCCGCCTGCCCGTCGACCACGGCCTCCAGGGGGTCACCCAGGGTCAGCAGGGCGGCTTTCCGGAGGGTGGTGAGCTCATAGAAATACTCAATCGAGGCGATGCCCTCGGGCGTGTTGAAAGACCACCGCGGCGGTTCACCGGCGAGGAGCCTGCCCCCGGCCTGGTGGAGGAAAAGGGTGAAGAGGTCGGCGTCCAGGCGCAGGGCCAACCCGAAGACCGAACGGCTGGGGTCGGGGTGGCGCCGGGTGAGAACGGTGGCTTGCACCTTGAGCTCGTCCCACGTGACCGGCGGGCTCAGGACGAGCGCCGGGTTGTAGACGAGCGCGTAGACCTTATGGCTGAAGGGAAGGCCCCAGACCTCGCGGCGCCCCGTGGTGTTGGACGCGACGAAGCACGGCCAGAAGTCGCTCAGGTCCTCGACGCGAAGCCCGTAGGACTTGCTCTTGACGAAGCCGCTCAGGGGTCGGATGGCGCCACCCTCCCGGAGGGCCGAGAGCCATCTCTCATCGACCTCGGCCATCACCGGTCGGCCGACCACGGGCACGGCCAAGAGGTCGCGGGCCACCGCTTCGGGGTCACCCCGGTAGACAGGGGTTATCTTGACCAACGGGTGGCTCGCCGAGAACTCCCGCGCCAGCTCTTCGAGGAGAGCAGCCGCCTCGCCCTCCTGCCCGTGCCAGAACGTCACCTCCACCGGCGAGGTGATGAGCGTGTCCGGTCCTCCGACACAGCCGGCCGCGCCCAGGCAGACGAGGAGCACCAGAGTAAGGCCGGCCCACCGCAGTCGGCCAACTCGAGAGTCGGAGGCGCAGCGCCGGACATGTGCTGCCGCCGTCATCGCCCGCCACCCCCCCCTCGGTCCCCGCGACCGTCCGGTCGGTGCACCCCCGGAGGGCTCCCGCAGACGCTCCAGGAGTCCCCGGACGCGTTCCGCGGCCTCGGCCGTGGACTCGGGGTCCACCTCGACCGACACGACGAGGTGAGCCCCCTCTCGGGTCTCCACGGGCAGGAGAGCGCGCGGCCAGAGGAACCTCGCCGCGGGACCGGCGGAGGCGGCCGCCTCCCCCACCGGCAACAGGACAGCCGTCCCCTCTTCGATGCGGTCGACGGCAACTCGGAACCTCATCGGGGTCACCTCGCCTGCACAGCGATCCACGCAAGCGGGCCTCAGGGCCCGCCCGAGGTCAGAACGTCCCAACGCTCCCCGTCGCTCCAGACGATGGCCGGACCGTCCAGGTCGGTCCGGAGAACGCGGGCCCCCGCCGCCCGGAGTCGGTCCAGGGTCGCCTGGCTCGGATGCCCGTAGGGGTTGCCCCGCCCCACCAGGATCACGGCCACCTCCGGCCGGACCGCGGCCAGGAAGGCGGCCCCACTTGAGCCGGACGACCCGTGGTGGCCCACCTTCAGGACCGCCGCCCCCACCGGGAGGCCCCGGGCCAGGATGGCCGCCTCCGCCGCCTTCCCGGCGTCACCGGCGAACAAGGCCGCGAAGCTCCCGAACCGGAGCCTCAGGACCACGCTGGCGTCGTTGGCATCGTCCCCGAGTTCCGGGCCGGGATGCAGCACCAACAGTTCCACCGTCTCGTCGGGCTCGAGCCTGTCGCCGGCTCTCGCCGTCACGTACCGTAGTCTCCCGGCTTCTTTGAGGGCGAGGGCCCGGGTCAGGACCTCCTCGTAGAGCGGGGTCGGGTGCGGGAACCCGGGCTCCGCGAGACAGACCACCTCGAGGCTGGTCAGGACCGCCACGGCCCCGCCCACATGGTCGGCGTGCGGGTGGGTGAGGACCAAGAGGTCGACGCGTCGCACGCCTTTCTGTTCGACCAGGAACCGCACGAGTTCGTCGGCGCTGTCCCGGTCGCCGGTGTCCACCAGGACGACCCGGCCCCCGGGGGTCCGGATGTAGACGGCGTCGCTCTGTCCCGTGTCAAGGAAGTAAATCACGAGGCAGCCGGGGAGCTCTGAAGCCGCCGGGGAGTCCCAGAGTTCACGGAACGAGGGCGGTGGCGGTGGCGGCGCCCCGCTCCCCCCGGGTGTGCCGGACGGCGTCCCGCCGTCGGAGGGCACCGGTCCGAGACAGCCCGCCCCCACCAGCCCCACGAGGACGGCTAGGAGAGCCAGCCAGGCGACAGCCGGTGGCCGCGACGGCCGGAGCAAGCAGGACCCCCCTCCGCAAGCCGCGCCTCCCTGGACTGCCAGGGCTTTACCACATTCGACAGCCTATGGTCGGGTCCTCCATGAGGCGACGGGGTTGACGAAGCCGGTCGAGAGGAGGGAGACGGCGACCAGGAAAGAACCTAGAGCACTGCTACCGGCGCTCCCGGGGCGCCGGGAGCCTCGAGACCGGTCGGGGGTGGTCGCGCTGCTCGGACGCGAGGTCACGGCGAGGCTCGGTGTCTTCGCCGTCCGGGGTCCGGGATTCGCCCCGGGTTCGGCGGGAGCCGGATGGTCCGCCCCCGCCGACCGTCTGGCCTGCGTCTACCTCGACACGCCCGACCCCGAGGCCGCCGACGGAGTCGTGCGGGTCGTGCGCTCGGTAACCAACGCTGTGGCGACCTTCTCGCGTTCGGCCCCGGGGTGCCTCGTCGGCGACACGGCGGTCCGAGTCTCGCTCTCGCCCTGCCCCGATGACCCGGCCGCGTCGCTCCTCGAGGTGTGCGCCCGCTTGGACCCCCGCCACCTCACCCACGCGTTCGTGTTCACGGGCCGCGTGTCGGTCGAGGAGGCTACGGCCTTCCTGGCCGCGTTCCGGTCTAGCCGCGACTACGTGTTGAGCGTGGCCATCGAGCGGCAACTGGATTTCGGCCGCCTGTACATCGTGAAGTACCACGTCGAGGTCCACCGGCGACCGGTCCGGCCGACCCGAGGTCCGGACAGGGCCGGCGGGGCCTGAGACTGCCGGAGGGACTCCAGGGCTACGCGCGGAGGACCTCCTTGAGGCTCCCCACCCACCGGGCGACCACGTTCGTCCCGCCCCCGCGGCGCTCCACCCTCCCCTCCACCGCCAGGGGCGGGCAAGGGTCGCTGAAGAGCAGTGCCCCGTAGCGCCGGTAGACCCGCTCGAAGACGGTCACGTCGGCGAGGCCTTCCTCGTCCTCGAGGGAGACGAAGACCACCGTCCGCCCGCTGCGGGTCGGCGGCCGGTGCGGGCGGACCGGCAGGCCGGCCACTCTTACCGGCGTCCCGGAGCGCAGGCGGGCCAGCGCCGCCGACGGGACGAACCCGGCCGCGTCTAGGCGCGGCCGGAGGTAACCCAAGAGGTGGTGCTCGGGCGAGAAGCCGAGGAGCTCGTACTCCCAGCGGATGCGTTCCTCCAAGGTGAAATCCGCGATGTCGCCGGTCGTCCCCTCCCCGTCCGGCCCGCCGCCCGGGCCTTGACCGGGCACCTGCTCAGGGAGGAGCATGTCCGTCCCGGAACCGGTCGCAGAGGACCCGCAAAGGGCCACGGGCAGCCTCCAGAGGAGGCGCCGGCGGTTGGGGTCGATGGAGTCGAAAGCCCCGGCCAGGATGAGCGCCTCGACGATGTCGCGGCTCACCGGCGGCGAGCAGCGCCGGCAGAAGTCCTCCAGGGAGCGGAACGGCCCACCCGCTTGCCGGGTGGCCAGGATGGCCTCGAGGGCCCGCCGCTCCATCCCCTTCACCTGCCGCAGGGAGACCCGGATGGCCTTGCGCGGGCCGACCCTCTGCCCGCCACCGGCATCTGACGGGCAACCTCCCGGCGCCGGGCAACCTCCCGGCGCCGGAGAGGTCTCCACCAGGTACCTCTCTCCGCTCCGGTTCACGTCCGGTCCCAGGACGGCCACCCCCCGGCGCCTGGCCTCGACGCAGAGAGTCCCGGCCGGGTAGTAGCCCATCGGCTGGTAGGAAAGGACCGCGGCGTAGAACTCGGCCGGGTGGTGCCGGACGAGGTAGGCAGTGCGGTAGGCCGTGTCGGCGAACGCAGCGGCGTGGGCCTCGCAGAAGCCGTAGCTCGCGTACCCCTCCATGCAGGCGAAGATGCGCTCGGCCGCCTCCTCCGGGACGCCCCGCTCGACCGCCTTGGCTACGAAGAGCCGGCCGAGGGCGGCCATCTCCGGGCCGTGCCTGGCGTGGGTCATCACCCGGCGCAGGCGGTCCGCCTCCCCCGGCGCAAAGCCGGCCACCTTGGTGGCGATCTCGATGACCTGTTCCTGGAAGAGGACCACCCCGTAGGTCTTCCGGAGGATGGGCTCGAGCATGGGGTGGAGGTAGGTCACCGGCTCCCGGCCCCGCCGCCGGGCGACGAAGGGCTCGACCATGTTCCCCTTGATAGGCCCCGGCCGGATGAGCGCCACGCTGGCGACGAGGTCCTCGTAGCCGGTGGCCCCGAGCCGGGTCTGGAGGGCCCGCTGCGCCGGGCTCTCGAGTTGGAAGACCCCCACCGTCCGCCCGGAGCGGATCATCGCCATCGTCGCCGGGTCGTCCGGAGGGATGGCGTCGTAGGAGTCGCCCGCCGCGTCCTCGACGGCGGACAGGGTCCGGAGGGAGAGGAGGTCGAGCTTGATGAGGCCGAGGTCCTCCACGTCCTCCTTGTCGAACTGGCAGACCACGACGCCCTTGGCCGCCATCTGCAAGGGGGTGACCTCGGTCAGGGGGTCACGCCCGACGACCACGCCGCCGAGGTGGGTGCCGAGGTGCCGGGGGAAGCCCCCCACCTTCTCCGCCGCCGCGAAGAGACGCTCGAACTTCCAGAAGGGGATGCCGCTGTCCCGGAGCTCCGGCAGGCGTGCGAGCGCCTCCGGGATGGCCGAGATGCGGGCGTAAGGTAGGCGCCGGGCCAGGCGGTCGAGCTCCTCCGGCGGGAAACCCAAAGCCCGGCCGAGGTCGCGCACCGCCGAACGGGCGTGGAAGGTACTGTAGGTAGCCACCGCGGCCACCCGCTCCTGCCCGTACCCCCGGACGAGGTAGCCGGCGACCTCGTCCCGGTAGCGGGCATCGAAGTCGATGTCGATGTCCGGCTTCTCCCCTCGCTCCAGGCTCATGAACCGCTCGAAGAGGAGCCCCCGGGCCACGGCGTCGACGTCGGTGATACCGAGGCAGAAGGCCACGGCCGAGTCTGCCGCCGAGCCCCGCCCGCTGAAGCGAATCCCCCGGGAGCGGGCGTGGCGGCAGAGGTCCCAGACGAGGAGGAAGTAGTCCTCGAAGCCCAGGCGGCAGATGACGTCGAGCTCGTGCTCGAGGCGCTCCCGGACCCGCTCGACAAGACGCCCGTAGCGCTCCTGGGCCCCCGCGAAGGCGACCTTCCGGAGGAAGGAGGCCGCGTCCCTTTCGCCGGGAGGCAAGGGGAAAGCGGGGTGCAGCCTGCGCCCCGGCCGGAGGGCGGGCTCGCACGCCTCGGCCACCTCGAGAGCCCCCCGGACCGCCTCCGGGAGGTCGGCGAAGAGGGCGGTCATCTCGACCGCACTCTTGAGGTGGTTCTCCGCGTTGAGGCGCCGCTCAGGGTGCACCTCTTCGAGAGTGGTCAAGGTCCGGACGCACGTCAGGAGGTCGTGGACCCAGAAGTCTCCCCGGGTCAGGTAGTGGACGTTGTTGGTCGCCACGAGACGGAGTCCCAAGCGCCGGGCGAACTCCGTCAGGCCCGCCTCGACCCGCGCCCCGCCGGGGAGGAAGTCCCGCTGCACCTCGAGGGCGAAGCCGCCCCGGCCGAAAAGGTCGACGTAGCGGCTCGCCGCCCGGAGGGCCTCCTCGTGTCGGCCGGCGAGGAGGTGTCCCGGCACCTCGCCCCGGCGGCAGCCGGAGAGGGCGAAGAGCCCGTGGGCACCCTCCCCACCCCTCCCCACCTCGCCTTCGAGGTCGGACCAAGCCAGGGCCGGTCGGCGGCGCTCGGAACCGAGGTGGGCCCGGGTGAGGAGGCGGCAGAGGGTGGCGTACCCCTCCGGCCCCCGGGCGAGGAGCGTCAAGTGCCGTCCACCCTCCAGGGTGACCTCCGCCCCGACGATAGGCTTGAGCCCGGCCTCCAGGGCGAGCTCTGTGAAGCGCACGGCCCCCGAGACGTTGTCGTGGTCGGTCAGGGCCAGGGCGGTGTGCCCGGTCCCCGTGGCCACGGCGATGGCCTCCTCGAGGCGGGCGGCCCCGTCGAGGAAGGAGAACGGCGAGTGGAAGTGGAGGTGGGCGAAGCTAGTCGTAGACACGGTAGAGGAACCACTCCCGCGACTGCCGGTCCAGGTAGACCTCGACGAGCCGCCCATCGGCCGTCTCCAAGCGGAAGAAGACCTTCTCCCCCTCCCCCTCCCACCAGCAGCCGGTGTCTTTCCAGACCTCGGCCGCCCGCGCCACCCGCCACAGCCGCCCGCGCCAGCGGAAGGCCTGGGGCCGCCCGTCAGGCCCCAGCCTCACCCAGTCCAGCCGCTGGTCCACGAGCCTGGTCACCGACCCTCAGCCCCAGTCACGGCTCCTCGCCCGGCTATGGCCCTCAGCTCCGGCCACGGGCCCGCAGCGGGTCGTAGTGGCTGAGGAGGCGTTCCCTCCGTTCCCTCCGGCGGTGCCGCGCCGGGTCGCCAGAGCCACCGTCCGGCGCTCCGGCTTCGGCCTCGTCCTCACCCGCCACCCGCACCACTCTCCGGCCGAAGCGCCAGGCCAGCCCGGCCGCCGCCTGCACTCTGTCCGCGACCCGGGCATCCCCGCCGGAGCCGGCGGGGACACCGACCGCGCCCCCGGCCTTACCCCGGCCCAACACCGGGTCGAGAGTGAGTTGTTCTCCTCCCCGCGGGAGCACCGCACCGGCCCTGACCTCGACCTCGACCGGCAGCTCCGGCGGCTCCGGCAGCTTTGGCGGCTCCCCAAGCCTCCCGCCGCCCCAAGCGCCGAGGAGCCGCTCGGCGAGGTCCATCAAGACACTCTCGAGAGCCTCTTTGGAGCGTGCCAGGCGGACCAACCGGCGCGAGGCCTCCTCCCGGCGGCCCTGCTCCCCGGTGAAGGCCAGGCGGAGCTCGCCGCAGGCAAGACCCTGGAAGGACATTTCCCGGGCGAGACGCCCGGCCGCCTCCCCTAGGGCCCGCCGGAGGACTTCGCGGTCCGCGAGACCCCCCTCGAAGCACAGCCTCTCCTCCATGTGGCGGGGAGGCCAAGTCGTCCGGACCGGGTCCGGCCCACCTCCGGCCGCGGCGGCAGCGATACGCCCGGCCGTAGCCCAGCCGAACTGCCGGGCGAGCTCCACGAGGGGGACCGCCCGGACCTCCCCCCAACGGCGCAGCCCCAGGCGCTCCAGCCGCCCGAGGACCTCCGGCGGGAGGAGGAGGTGCCTCACCGGAAGGGGGTCCAGGCAGGACGGGATATCGCCGCTCAGGACCGAGAGCGCGCCGGGGCGCACCCCACTCTTCCGGAGGAGCTCGCACCCGGCCGCCCAGGCGACGACCTTCGTCGGACCCAGGCCGAACCCGACGGCGACCCCGAGCTCGAGCCGGGCCAGTCCACCGAGGCGGCGGAGGACGGCCGGCGCGTCGAGCCCGACCACGTCGAGGAAGGCCCGACCCGACGAGTCGTCCACAGGCTCCACGGCCGGCACGTGCTCCGCGTAGAGGTCGAGAAGACGCCTCACCCCGTCGGCATAACGCTCGGGTTCATAGGCGACGAGGCAGGCCTCGGGACAGAGGTGGAGGAGGTGCTCCCGGCCGGCACCGGGCTCCACCCCCGCCGCCAGGAGCTCCGGGGAGGCTTCGAGGACTTTCTTCCCTAGGAGGACGGCGACCGGCCTCCCTCGGAGGGCCGGGTCCCGGGCAAGCTCGAGGGAGACGTAGAGTCCAGAGGGCACGGCCAGAGCGACCCGGACGATAGGCTGCCGGGCGTCCGTCACGCCCACCTCGAGACCGGCCCGCACCCCGGCCACGGCGGCTCCCTCCCAGCGCCCCCAAGACCCGGACGCGTCCCCGCTCCCACGGAGCGGGGCCCCATCAACGGGGGAACATATGTTCGGTACCGCGATTATAGACCACCCCCCGGGTGAAGGCAACCGGGTAGTCCTGGCAGTCCTTGAAAGGCGGGTGGTCTAGGAGGGTTCGGAAGGCGGCCGCGTCAGGACGGCTCGCCTTCTGCGGTTCCGGGCCCGGGCGGGGCCTCCGCCAGCCTGACGAAGTTCAGCCTGAGGTCGGCCAGGAGGCTCTCCATCCGGCGGGCCTCCCCAGGGTCCAGGCGCGGTCGGAGGACCCGGAGGAGGGCTTCGTAGCCGTCGATGGCCAGCCTCGCACCGTCCGACTTCTTGTTGATCTTCCCCGAAAGAGGGTCGACGAGGAGGCCCATATCCACCCAGGCCCGGGTGGCAAGGAGACCGCAGAACCATTCGAGGAGCGCCTCCGTATCGAGCGCCAGGAGAGGGACTACTTGGCCCTGCCCGCCCTCGGCGTCCTCACGGTCCGCGTCGTTCTCATCCTGCGCCGGGGTCGTGCGCTCTTCGTCACCCACGACTCGTCACCTCCCACTCTTTCCGTCTGGCGGCCTCACGTGCGGCCCGGTCGGGCAGCCTCACGCTCCGGCCTCGCGCGCCCCCACGAGTTCGCCGGCTCCCAAGACACTCCTACACCCGACCGACTCCTACGCTACGCGCGCCGGCCCGATAGCGAAGACCACGGGTCCCGGAGGCTGGACCCGTGGTCTTCGGAGCTGTCGGAGCTGCCTGTTCGCCGGCCTACGTGGCGGGGCGGCGGTCCGGCGGTGCGCCGGACGGGCTAGTCTTTCTCCCAGTACGTAGCTGGGTCTACGCTCCGTAGCCCAGGGCGTCGTCCAGGGCGACGAAGGCGGACCCGAACGTCGGGGCGAGCTTGGCGCCCAGGGAGTGTGTCCAGAAGCGGGTGTCCTTGGTGTACGGGCACACGGCCTGGCAGTTCGCGCAGTCACGGCCGTTGTCGCTCCAGAACTTGTAGCACTTCTCGACGTCCACGTACCACTTCTTCGTCCCCGGCAGGTTCGAGATGCACACGGGCTCGGTCGTCTCGCCCTCGTCCGGGATGGCGCCCGACGGGCACTCCCGGGCACACTTCTTGCACGCCCGGCAGAACTCCCGGACACCGAAGTCCCTGGGCTTGTCCAGAGTCATCGGGAGGTCGGTGATGACCTTCGCCAGGCGGATGTTCGGACCGTGCTCCAGGGTGACCAGGATGCCGCTCCGGCCGAGCTCGCCGAGCCCGGCGGCGGCCAGCGGCGTGGACAGGGCGAGGTCGTTACCGGACGGGAGCGCTTTGTAGCCGAGGCCCCAGATGAACTCGGCCAGCGCATAGCTCACGAGGGCCATCCTCAGGTAGCCCTGGCCGACGGCGCCGCTGGCGATGAAGCTGGTCCCGGTCCTCACCGCGTCGAGGTCCTGCTTGAAGGCCAGGACGATGGGCATATTACGCTTAGGAGAAGGGGGGGTCGGCCGGTGTGCGCCCGCCGCTCCCGACGGCGGCCGCCTGAGGTGCAGGCCGCCCTGGACCGGCTCAAGGGGGAGGTCGCCCGGAACATGGCCGGGCCACCCGTAAGCGAGCAGACCACTTGCAGCGGTTGGGGTCACCCTCGGCCGGGACCGCCGGGCGACGGGCCCATGGTCCTTCACCTACTGGACCTCGCCGACCGCCACCTGGCCAGGAGCCGTGTCGGGTCCTCCCGTCCGTCCGGGAGCCGACCACCGGACCCCGGAGGTCCGTCATGACTTGGGTCCGTCCCCGAACCGTCCTGGCCGCCTTCGCCAGCCGGAGCCTGGCTCTCGGGGCCGCCCGCGTCATCCGGGAGCAGGGCCTCGGCCGGACCAGGCTGGCGCTCGGTCTCCGCGGTCGACCTGGCTTCACCTCCCCCGCCGGGACGACCCAGGGCCCGGAGTCCCCTTGCGGGCTCGCCGGCCCGGAGGCCGACCCGGTCTCCCCTTTTGTGGCATCCCCGCTCGGGGTGCCGGAGGTTCCCGGGACCGGTGAAGGCGTCCTCGGTGAAGGCCCGGCCGGGTCAGCCCAGCACGGCCCGGTGCGACCCGAGCCTCCGGGAGCGGTCCTGGCCGTCCTGACTACGGAGGCCGGCCTCCCCGCGGTCGTCGCGGTCCTACGGCAGGCCGGAGGTCGGCTCTAGCGTCCCCGGACCGACCCCTCGCCTCGGCTGCCACGAACCAGACCCCGCGCCGCCAGGGCCACCTGCGTCCGGTCGCTCAACCCGAGCTTGCGGATGACCGCGCCGAGATGGTTCCGCACCGTCTTCTCGCTGACGAAGAGCCGCCGGGCGATCTCGCGGTTGGTGAGACCCTCCCCGACCAACGCCAAGACCTCCCGCTCGCGGAGGGTCAACTCCTCGAGGCCCGGCGGCGTGCAGGGAGCCGGGTCCGTCATTCCGGCCGGGGCTCCCGCGAGAGCCTGGACAGCCTCGTCGGCCAGAGGTCGGATCCCGCTCGCGGCTGCCCGCACCGCCCCGACGACTTCCTCGAGCTCGGCTGTCTTGAGGAGGTATCCGGCGGCGCCGGCGGAGAGGAGGTCGTGCACCAGCGCCGCGTCGTGATAGGCGGTCAGGGCCACCACCGCCGTGCGCGGGCAGAGCTCACGCACCCGGCGGGTCACCTCCGCCCCGCCGGGTCCCGGCATGAAGACGTCCAGAAGGAGGACGTCGGGGGTGAGCTCCCGGCACAGCCTGACGGCCAGGTCACCGGTGTCGGCCTCGCCCACTACCTCGATGCCGGACACAAGGTCGAAGACCATCCGGAGACCCTCGCGGACGACGCGGTGGTCATCGGCCAGGACGAGGCGGATGGGGACCGGTGGCAAGGGCAAGGCCCGGCCGCTCCGCTGCGGACCCGGTCTTGGGGTGACCTCCTCGGTCTCCACGGCGACCCGTTGCTCGTGCGCGAGCCACTCCGTTTCTCCCGGGCGGCGGCTCAGGAACGTCCAGAGGCCACCCCTCCCCTCCACCGGCAGTTTGACCCTCAGCTCCGTCCCGCGCCCGGGAGACGAGGCCAGCCGCCACGTCCCGCCCAGGAGACGGACACGCTCGTCGATGCCTACCAGGCCGTAGCAGCGCCGGCTATGGAGCTCCCGGAGATCGCCGTCCCAGGCGAAACCCTTGCCGTCGTCGGTCACCTCGGCGCTGACCGACCGGGGAAGGAAACGGAGCTTGAGGAAGACCTCCCTGGCCTCGGCGTGCTCGCGGACGTTGCTCAAGGCCTCCTGGATGATGCGGAAGAGACCCGCCTCCAGGGAAGGGTGGAGCCGCGACTCCTGGCCGGAGATGACCACGACCACCCTGAGCCCCGCTTCTTGGGAGACGCGCTCGGCGTACTCCTTGATGGCCCGAGAGAGACTCCTCCCGCCGAGGTCCAGGGGTCGGAGGTCGCTCATGATGCGGCGCGCCTCCTCAAGGCAGCCCGCCAGGGCCTCGCGGAGGCGCACCAGGAGCTCCAGAGTCTCCGGCTGCCGGGCAGGCCCGTCCTCGAGACGCCTCTCCAGGACCTCCAGGCTCACCCCGATGCTCACCAGGGACTGGACCAGGCCGTCGTGGAGGTCGCGGGCCAGACGCTTGCGTTCCTCCTCCTGGGCGCGGATGACCCGGTAGTCGGTCTCACGGCGGGCCTCGTAGCCGGACATGGCGGGCCTCCCCCAACACGCACCTACCAGCCATCCTATGCCGCCCTGAAAAGGAGCGGACGCGAGGGAGGCTCGCGTCCCAGAGGGTAGGGGGGCTACGTAGGGCCAGTTGCGCTATATCCTAGGGCACCAGGGGCCTGAAAGTACTGGGCGGAGCGCCCGTTTCCTTGGGCGTCCCGCCCGTCTTCCGGACCCGGGACCAGACCTAGGCCGGCGGTAGGGACGTGACCGGAACGAGCCGGCCGCGCCGGTACTCCGGCACGACGGCCGTCGTGTCCACGCGGGAGCAGTAGGCCACGTCGGCGGCGAAGCCCAGGGCGGCCAGATAGCGGGCGTGGTCGGTCCGCGCCAGGACGCGCGCGAGACGGGCAGGGTCCCCGCCGCTGAGAGAGCGGTAGAGCTCCGCCGCCGCGAGGGCGAGGTCCCTAAGCACGACAGGCTCCCCCGGCCGGGCCTGGGCCAGGAGCTCTTCGACCAGGAGACCGGCGAGCAGGATGTCCTCCAGCGAGAAACCCCCGCGGGTCCCCGCGCAGGCCAGGACCACCCCGCCGCCCACGGAGCCGACCAGGCGCGCGACGGCGCGGGCGTTCTGGAAGGCCGCCACCAGGACCCGGCGGGGCAGCCCGCCCGGGCCCCCGCCACCGCATCCGGTCGCAGCCCCGGCACCCCGTCCAGCCCTCGCCCGGCCGCCACCTCCGGCCCTCGCCCGGCCGCCACCTCCGGCCGCAGCCCGCCGGAGCGTCCGGGTCCCGTTGGTGGTGCAGAAGAAGACCGTCCGCCCCCCGACGGCCTCGCGTGTGTACTCGAGGGGCGAGTTGCCGAGGTCGAACCCCTCGATACGCAGGCCGAGACGCTCGCCGCCGAGGAGGAGTCCCTGCCGGTTGCCCCTGGTCGCGGCCAAACGGCCCAGCCGCGCCCTCGCTTCCTCGGGGCTCACGCATGGGCGCAGGTCGGCCCCGTTGGCCACGGCGGCCACCATGGTGCTCGTCGCCCGGAAGACGTCGATGACCACCGCCACCCGGCCGGCGAGTTCCCGAGGACGCAGGGTCTGGAGGGTCGGGACAACCTCGACGATACGCGGCGAACCGTGCACGTCATCGCTCATGGATCCACCACCCGCAACGGGAGCGGGCCCGCGAGGGCGAGGCCCCCGCAGTGCTCACATCCCGACAAGCTCGAACAGGACCACGGCCATCCCTACGGCGACCAGGGGACCGACTGGCACGCCTCGGAGGAACACCGTCCCGAGGACCGTACCGAGGAGGACCCCCGTGATGATTTCCGGACTGGTGGCCAGGGCGTCGAGCCCTCGAGCTCCCAGCCACGCCGCCACGATGCCGGCAGCCAGGGCCGTCAGACCCTTGACCCCGGTCAGGGCCCTGACCAGGTCGGTCCAACCCGTCTCTCCCGTGGCGAACGGCACGAGGACGGTGAGGGTCAGGACGGTCAGCCCCACCTGGATGCCCCACCGGTCCACGACGGACAGGGCGGCGTCCAACCCGAAGAGCCGGAGGCCCAACAGGACCACCGCTGCCCACGTGACCAGCGCGTTCCGGCCGACGATGCCGACGGCCAGCACCACCAGGAGCAAGAGGACTTCGCGACCCACGTCGGGACCCCCGGGCAAAGGCTATTCCCCCGCCCCGACCCCAATTCCCTGCTCCGTCCCTGCTCCGCGGATGTCCTAGCCCGCACCTGCCCTGCATAATAGGTGACCGCACCCGGCCCGGGATGGTGAGCCGGAGCCGCCCGGGGCTTAGGGCCGGGCGCGTCCGGAGGACGGAGAACGGTGCCGTCGAGGTGGGTCCGGTGGACCTCGAGCTCCGAACACTTAGGATCATGGCCGCACTCCGGTTCCTGTCCGCGGCGGTCGAGTGCGCCGCTGCTTTCTACATGCTGCGTCTCTTCCGGGTCGAGCACGCCCTCCGCGTGAACGCCCTACTGGGCCTGGTGGGCCCGACCATCCTGGTCCTCGTGACCGTGGTCGGTCTGGTCGGGGTGGCCGAGAGGTTCTCACTGGAGAGGATGGTCCTCGTCGGTCTCGGTGTAGCCCTCATCTTCCTCGCCACGCGTCTGTGAGCGCCGCGCCGGGGGGGGGGCGCCCCGGGGGGGGGCGGGGCGCGCCCCCCCCCCCCCCCCCCCCGGCCCGCCCGCCGCGGGGGGCGCGGGGCGGGCGCGCGCCTCCCTCGCGACAGGGCCGAGCGGGCCTAGGCTATGAAGGCGACGATCATGCCTAGGCTGACCAGCGAGATGACCACCTCCGAGACGAGCCCGATGACGAAAGGTACGATGCCGGCCTTCAGGTGGGCCACCTCGGTGGTCAGCCCGACGCCGGCAAAGGTCAGGAGGAACATCCACTTGGACAGGTTGCCGATGGCCGCGACCTGGTCCTTGGTCAGGAGACCCAGGCTCACCACGGCGGAGAACGCCAGGAACCCCAGGACGAACTTCGGGAACCGGTCCCAGAGGAAACGGGCCTTGTCCCGGACCTCCGACGCCATGCCGCGACGGGCGTACATGACGGCCAGCGCGAGGATGACCAGGCCCATGAGGGCGTTCCGGCAGAGCTTGACCAGGGTGGCCACCTTCCCGGCCGCATCCGAGTAGGCGAAGCCCGTCGCCACACACTCGGCGGTGTTGTCCACGGCCAGGCCGGCCCAGAAACCGAACTGCGTCTCGGTGAGCCCGAGCCAGTGCCCGACCAGCGGGTAGACGAAGATCATCGCCGCCCCGAAGAGCAGCACCACGGCTATGGCGTAGCTCGCCTCCTCCCTCTTGGCCTCGATGGCCCCGGTGGCCCCGATGATGGCCGAGACTCCGCAGATGCCGTTGCCGACCCCGATGAGGGTCCCCAGCTTCTCACTCAGGCCGAACCGACGGGCGAGCCAGGCGGCCACCAGGAGGGCGCAGACTATCTCGACCACGACGAGGGCCAGACCCACGCCGCCCAGCGCAGCCACACTCTTCAGCGCGAAGCGGGCCCCCATGAGGACGATGCCCGTCTTCAGCCACAGCTCGTACGTGTTGATACCGGGTAGGAAGACCTTCGGGAGCGGCAGGAGGTTGCGGATGAGCATCCCGATGACGATGGCCCAGATGACGTACTCCGTGTGGGGGATGTAGGGCGTCACCAGCTTCCCTGCGTAGCCGACGGCCAGGAGAAGGGCGATGCCCGGAAGGTAGGAGAGACCTTTCTTCACGAGGTCCCCAAGACTCATGACTCATGCCTCCTTGTCGTGCTCGAAGAACCCCTAGAACGGGACCTTGTCCACCACCCCCGCCACGACCGCCACGGCCAACGCCGTCGCCAGGATCACCGACCACCAGTCCAGGGTGACCCTCCGGCCGAACAGAGTCATACTCTATCACCCCCTTCGAGGGCGAACGGGGCTTCGCTCGGGACGGTGACCTTGAGGGTGTCCGCTCGGAGCCCCAGGCGCAGAGCCTCGAGCGCGTACACGTCGGCCGGGGGCACGTTGCCCAGGTTGACGTTGACCCCGAGACGCAGGATGAGGTAGGCCTGCTGGTTCTTCAGCGGGGCTTCCCACATCACGCACTCCGGATGCTCCAGACCGCCGAGGATGGCCTCCAGCTCGGCCTCTCTCACCGACCCGTCGCCGGAGTAGATGCCGACGCCCTTACCCGACTCACGGGCCTCCAGGATGACGAGCTTTGCCCCGTAGTCGAGGTCGAACCTGACGCGTTCCAGGATCTCCTCGGCCGAGAGCGATTGGGTGGGGTCCTTCTTACCCACCTCGCTCAGGACTTCGAACCCGGCCTCCACCACGGCCGAGATGACCGCTGCGCGCTGGGCAGGGCCCATCCGGATGGTCCCGTCGGAGACCTCGATGGCGTTGAAACCGAGGTGGGCGGCGCGGTCCAGGAAGGCACCCAGGCGGTTCTGGAGGACGGCTATCTCGAGCAGCGTGCCGCCGGGACAGACGGCGATACCCCGGGCGCGGATGGCGGCGACCTTGTCCCTGAGCTCGGCGAGGGGGTACAGGACGGCGGTGCCGAAGCTGACCTTGACGATGTCCACGTAGTCGGAGGCCAGGTCGAGGAGGTCACGGGTCTCCGACATGCCAAGCCCTTTGTCGATGACCATGGTCAGGCCGACCCGACGCGGCTTGGGTAGGCGTCCCTCGAGCGGCGGGGACAGGACCCCGCTCATCGCCTTGGGCTGAATGAAGGCGTCCGACAAGCTGTCTCCCCCCTGACCCCGGCCGCTCGCGTTATCGGCTCTCTGTCTCTCTCTTCCGGCGCTTGTCTTTCTTCCGGCGCTTGTCTCTCTCTTCCGGCGCTCTCGCGGCCGGGGGCGACTGGTGCCCGAGCAGCGCACAAGCTCCGCCCCTGCTCGAGCCAGTTCAGACTATGCCGAGGGGAAACATCGGGTGTGCGGGTGGTCCAGCCTCTTGCGCACCTCTAGCGCTTGCCGCCGACCATGAGCTCCTCCTGCCGGATGAAAGCCAGGGAGAGAGCCGCGCTCAGAGCGCCGAGGGCGGCCGCGGACAGGAAGAGGGAGACGTCCCCCCGGCCCATGAGGAGGCCGAAGGCCGGGGGACCTAGGGCGACGCCGAAGAAGCGGACCGCCCCGTAGTCGGAGGTGATCATGCCGCGCTGGTCCTGCGGGACGGCGCTGGTCACCAGCACGTCGAGGGCGGCCAGGGCGGTCCCGCTGCCGGCCCCGACGAGGAAGATGGCCCCGAAGAGGTAGTACGGGTTGCGGACGACGGCCAGGGTAGCCAGGGCCAGGGTGACGAGGGCCAGCCCGCCGGCGACCAAGTAGCGCCGGTCCACCCGTTTCTGCAGCCAGGTCCCGCTGACGTAGGCCATGGCCGAACTGGCGAGGACGGGCACGGCCAGGACGAGTCCCTTCCGGACCCCTTCGAGGTGGAACTGCTTCTCCAGGGTCTCCGACAGGTAGAAGAGGACGCCGAAGAGGAGGAACAGGGCGGTCATGCCGGCCAGGAGCGACACCCCGAGCGGGACACCCTTCCGCGAGAAGACCCGGAGGATGGAGCCGAAGTACTCCCCGACCCCCACCCGGCGCTGTGGCCTGGCGTCTTTGGCCAGGAAAGCGACGGCGAGGGCCACCGGCACGGTGAGGACGGAGAAGAAGACGAAGGGTGCGAACCAGGCGACCAGGCCCAACGCGGCCCCCAGGACGGGGCTGGCCACCTTACCGAGCCCGTTCGAGGCCTCGAGCACCCCTAGAGCCTGGTTGCGTGCCGCCCCGCGGTAGAGGTCACCGGCGAGGGCCATGGCGATGTTGGCGGTGCCGGCGGCGCCGAGGCCCTGGACGACCCGCCCAACCATGAGCGGAGCGAAAGCCCTCGGCCCCAGGAGCAGGGCGGCCCCGACGGCGATGAACCCCCCGAGGGCGTAGACCGCAAGAGACGGGACCATCACGGCCTTCCGGCCGAAGCGGTCGGCCAAGAAACCCGCCAGAGGGATGAACAGGCCGGCCGGGACGGAGAAGGCGGTGATGACGAGACCGCTCGAGGCCTCGCTGAGCCGTAGGGCCTCCTTTATCGCCGGGAGGACCGGGATGAGGATGGAGTTCCCCAGGACCATGACAAAGGGGACGAAGGCGAGGGCGACGATACCCGGCTCCCAGCGGAGGCGTCCTTCAGCCGACCGCGAGCCTCCTCCAGCGGACCTGGAACGGCTCCGGGCCCCCCGGACACCGAGCGCGAAGCGTTGCTCCTCCCCTACCTTTTCTCCGCCCGAGACCCTCGTGTCCACGGGTGGTATTATGTCCCGGGGAAGAGACAAGCGACCCACCAGCGGAGAGGTGTCAAGCGCCTTGGAGACTCGGGCCTTCGGAGTGGTCGGGGAAGAGGAGCTGGAGCGGCTCGCCGGCCCGGCGGCCAGCCCACGCGCGAGGAGGGACGTCACTCTGGCCCTGCTCGCAAGCGGCCTCTGTCCCCGCCGGTACCTCCGCAACGTCGAGGTCGTCGGGCTGGAAGGTCAGGCCCGCCTCCTCAAGGCACGGGTGGGGGTCGCCGGGGTCGGCGGGCTGGGTGGCACCGTGGTCGAGCTTCTCGCCAGGGCAGGTGTCGGTGAACTGGTCCTGGTCGACCAAGACGTGGCCTCCGAGGACAATCTCAACCGACAGGTCCTGGTCACCACCGCGGCACTGGGCCGGCCGAAGGTGGAGCTCGCCACCGCCCGCGTCGCCGAGGTGAACCCAGCCGTCAGCGTGAGGCCCAACCGCGTCCGCGGCGACCGCCAGACCTTCACGGAACTCTTCCGGGGGGTCGACGTCGCCGTCGACGCCTTGGACAACGTCACAGGCAGGCTGGCCCTCCAGGAAGCCACCCGGGCCCTGGGGGTCCCCCTCGTCCACGGGGCCATCGCCGGGCTCACCGGCCAGGTGACCACCGTGTTCCCGCAGGACCCGGGGCTCGAGGTCCTTTACGGGATGGGAGGCGGACTGCATGACCCGGCCGCGGGCGGCTACGCCGACGGCCCAGGCGGGGGAACCCGTCCGGGGGAGGCGCCGCCGCCCGGCAGCCTCTCAGCCACTGCAGCCCTGGTGGCCTCCGCCCAGGCCCAGGAGGTCCTCAAGCTGGTCACCGGCACGGGCCGGCCCTTGCGGGGCAGGCTCCTGGTCCTCGACTCCCTGAGCCCCTACGCGGCGATCGTCGACCTCTGAGCGCGGGCGGGGGGCGAGCCTCCCACGACCGTTGCCTATCGGCCCGGCGTCCCCAGCGCCTCCCGGACCGCCCGGGCCACCCTGACGACCAGCTCGAGGCGGCGCCGGACGAGGTCGGCGCTGGAGACCTTGCCTTCTTCGTGGAGGAAGACCCCGTAGCGGTTGACCTCGACCCCCCGGAAGCCCGTGCTGCCGGCTTCGAGGAACGCCCGGCGCACCTCGGGCCCCAGGACCGCGAGGGCTTCCTCGGGCTTGTGGGCCAGCACCAGGAACCGTGCGTCGAAACCGGGGTCGCCCGTCGTCGCCGTGCGACCCTGAGGGGGCTTTGTGACCTTGGACCGGTCGTAGACGGTGAAGCCGGTCATCTTCGCACTATGGTACGCGGCAATCCTGGTCGAGTCAGGCGCCCCAGCATCGAAAGCCACCCCGACCGGGACCCGCACGACCACCGGGAGTCCCTCGAACTCTCCCGCGAGGGCGGGGTACTTGCCGTCCACCTTCCAGCGGAAGACGTCCCGCTCGGCGGACATCTTCATGCGGGAGATGAACTCCGACCGACCGTCGTCCTGCGGCCCTCTCAGGAGCTGCAGGCCGAGAGCACTCGAAGCCTCCGAGAGCACGCGGTTGTACCGCGCGTTGACAACCCGCATCACGACGAACCAGCCTAGACCTCCCGCGACCATCACCAGGACGGCCGGGCGGCCGGACGTCGGGGACAACACCAAGGCCACCACCACCCCGACGGCGGTGACACCCGCCAGGACCAGAGTCAGCTTCCTCTGGAGAGACATGGGTTCCACCTCCTCGGCAGCCTCAGTCTTCGGCCCGAGAAAGGGTGATACCTTCCTGTCGGCCCGAAGGAGAGGAGGGTTGTGGCCGACCTGATGACGAAATCTTCCGCCAACTAGGACGTTTTGAGGAGGTATCCCACTCTTGCCCACAGTGTCATTGCCCCGGCAGGGGACTTCTCGGGTGCGTCTGTTCGAGCTGATGAGGGCGATGCGGAGTCAGGACGCCGACTGGCGGGGCGGGCGCACCTGGAGTCTCGATACGAGACAGCTGCAGGCGACGACCCGGGCGAGGCCAACGGGGGACGAGGGGAGACGGCGCCGGCGCGGACAAAAGTAGGCAGGTCGGGCGCATCTTGACGTTGCGTCCCGACCCACCTACTCCCCATGACCGGACACCGCTAAGACTGCGGTCTCGCCGCTACTTCGAGGTCTTGCCGGGTTCCTGGTCCTTGTCCTCGGGCTTCTGGGGCCAGATGAAGACCAACAGCAGGATGGCGGCCAAGATACCGAGTGAGACCAGCAGGATCTTGATCAACGGCGACCCTCCCCAGGTGAGGCCTGAAGGCCAATGCCTTCACTAGGGAAGGAGTCTACCACCGACCGGAAGGTCTATCTGTAAAAGAGCCTACACGACCGCCCCACCAAGTGGCCAGAGTCGGCCTGGCAACATGGCCAGCCCTCTAGGCCAGGAGGCCGAGCCCCTGAAGCCACCTCTCTATCTCCGCGAAGACCTCCTCCCGCTCATCCTCCTGGAAGAGCTCGTGGTAGAACCCCTCGAGGAAGCGGAACGCCTTGGGGATGTCGCCGAGGGCATCGAAGAAAGCCTTAGCGCCGTCCGGACTCACCACGCGGTCCGCGCTGCCCTGAAGGATGAAGACGGGGGTCTTGAGCTCGCGCGCCCGGGCCATCGTCTCCGTCATGCCCCGGTTTATCTCGATGAACCAGCGGGTCGTGACTCTTGCCCCCTGCCTCCAGAGGACGTACGGGTCCTCCGAGTAGCGCCTGCCGACCTCCGGGTTGCGGGCGAGCAGCGACGGGTCGAAAGCGCTCGTCATGGTCAGCTTCGGGGCCACCTTGACCACGGCGCGGCCCAGCGCCACCTTCCACTTCGGCACCTCGGCCGCTATACCGAGCAGCGGACCCGAGCCCACCACCGCCGCGAAAGCCGCCGGGTGCTCCAAAGCCGTCGCCAGGACGACCAGCCCGCCCATGCTGTGGCCGACGAGGACGACCCGGGCCCCCGGGTGCCGTTCGAGGGCCATCTCCCGGAAGGCCAGGACGTCCTCCACGTAGTCCTCGAAGCGGTCCACGTGCCCCGGGGTGCCTCCCGACCTGCCGAGGCCGCGGGCGTCGTAGGCTAGGACGGGGACCCCCCTCGTCGCGAAGTATACCCCGAGGTCCCCGTACCGGCCCGAGTGCTCCCCGGCCCCGTGGACCAGCAGGATGACCGTCCCACGCGGCGCGGGTAGCCCGCCGCCGTCCACCCCCGGCCGGACCTCTCCGGTCTCGCCCGGCAGCCACTCCCGCCAGAAGAGCTCCACGCCTCCCCGGCCCCGCCTCCGCCCGGCCTCCTCCCTCACCATCATGCTCGACGGCATGCCTGTACCCCCCTTGCCAGAGGCTGGAGGTTGGCTTCTCCCCGGGAGGTCGGCTCACCTGCCGAAAGTCAGCGTGCGGGCTGCCAGGAGTCCAACTTCTCGGGCGGACGTTCGGGGTGGAGGCGACGGTACTTGGCGAGGAGGTCGTCCTTGGATTCGCGGTGGTCTTCGTCGGCGACGATGGCGTCGGTCGGGCAGACCCCTACGCACTGCTGGTCGCTGTAGAAGCCGAGGCACTCTGTACAGCGCTCCGGGTCCACCCGGTAGTAGTCGTCACCGGGGCTTATCGCGTCGTTCGGACAGGTCGGCTCGCAGGCACCGCACGAGACGCACTCCTCGGTGATTCTCACGGCCATGGGCGCTACCCCCTTCCGCCCGCTAGTCTCTCTCCGGCCCTGACGCGTATGTGAAGCCGGCCGCCTCGCGCCGACGGCCGAAATCCCCGAGACCAGCCCTGGGGCCACGCCGTCCGGCCAGCGCCACCACAGCCTCCACGTGGTCACCCAGGATGAGCTCGCACATGCTTCGCGGGTGCAGCGAGCGCGGCCGGTCGGGGCCCGGCCGGTTCGGCACGACGACATTGACCGTGTGCACCGCCCGCACCTCGAGACCGGCCAGGACGGCCAGAGTCTGCGCGAGTGGCGGGACGGCCAGATTCTTCGGGCCGATGGTCTCGACCGCCCGCCTGGACAGGGCGTGGGGGACGCTGAGAAGGCTCGAGACCCCGAGGTCGGGACGGCCGAGACAGGCGTTGAGGAAGATGCGGGCCGAGGCCGTGGGGCCCTCGGAGGCCCAACCGGCGAGCACCGGGGTGAGCTGGTTCAAGGCCACGTCCACCCCGCTTCGTACAGCCAGGACGAAGGGCGTGAGGTCCTGCCCGCGGACCGGAAAGTCCGCGTCGAGGAAGACCAGCACTCCGGCGCCCCGCTCCAAGGCCAGCCGGGCCGTGACCGCTCGGCCGACGTCGTGCCCGAGAGGCTCCGGGACCTCGACGACCTCCAATCCGAGACCCGGCCTCCAACCACCCCCGTGCGCGGTGGCACGGGCCGCCTCGCCGGTCCCGTCGGTCGAGCCGTTCACGAGAACGAGCACCTCGTCGAGGAGCGGGCAGCCGGCCGCCTGCTCCAGGACGGCGCGGACCGTCTTGACCTCGTTCCGGGCCGCCATGCACGCCACCACTCGGTCTGCGCCGCCGAAGCACACCCCGGGGACCCCCCCGGCAGCATCCTACGGCGTAGACCCGGGAGAGGGAACGGCCCGGGAAGCTTCCCCCCGCACCTGGGCCTGTTCGCGGCGGTAGACGAGGTAGAAGCAGAGGCACCCGATGACCCGGCCGAGGGCGCAGACCAGGAAGGCCCAGAAGAAACTCAAGAACTTGAGCAGCCCGACGCCGGCCATCGGCGCGAAGACGCTCGTAAGGGTTATCGCCGTGTTGTAGTAGGCGATGTAGGTGGTCGTGCGCTCCTCGGGAGTGTGCTCCAGGAGGGCGTTGAACAGGGCGAGGTTGACACCGGAGAAGATGACCCCGGTGACCAGGTTCAGCACCGTTATGGTCAAAAGGCTGTGCGACAGCGCGTAGTACACCGGGACGAAGAACATACCCATGGTCGAGGTGACCAGGGTCTTCATGTGCCCGTGACGGTCGGCGAAGGAAGCCCAGAACCCGTAACCGATGAGCGCCCCACCGGTGTTGGCCAGGTTGAGCAGGCTCACCCACAGGTTGTTCGCCCCCAGCACCTTCACCTGGTAGAGGGTGAAGAGCGGCCAGGCTGTCTGCCACATGAAGTAGAAGACGACCGAGGCCAACGTGTACTGTACGAAACGCGGGTGCTCCAAGATGTCGCGGACGGTCTCCCGGACCCCGCCGCGGAGCTGGATGATCCGGCCGCGCAACCCCGTTCGGCCCGGAATGCTCCGCGGTGCTCCCGTCTCCCCGGTCCGTCCGAGCTCAGGCCCTGAAGCGCTACCGCCGTTCCCCTGCTCTGCGGGCCGGGCCTCTTGGGGCTCGACGATGCGCTGGAAGATGTTGACCTCCACCATCGCTGCCACGAAGGCGAGGACGAACATCACCTGGTAGCCCAGGGGGAAGCTCATCACGTCCAGGGCCTTCCCGGCAACGACGACGACCGCAGTCCCGACCAGGTTCATCCACCGGTTCCTACGCGCGAAGGCCTGGGCCCTCTGTGAGGGCGGGATGACCTTAGCGATGAAGGCCTGCCAGGCCACGTTGCCGATGGCTCCGGGAAGGTTCATCAGAGCCACGGCGGCGACCAACGCGGCGGCTCGGTGGTCCGGGCTGAAGAGAGGGACGCAGGCCAGGGCGAGATAGAAGACGCGGTTGGCCAGGAAGAACATCGTCGTGACCCGCTTCTTCTCGCTGAAGCGGTCGACGTAGAGCGCCCCGGGGATCATGGTGAGGAGTGACACCACGGCCGGTGCGGACGACAGGAGGGCCACCTGGATGTTCGAGGCGCCGAGCTTCAGGGCGAAGATGCCAAAGAAGGGAGAGGCCAGATTGGCGGCAATGACCGAGGCCACACCGTGTTTGACGTTGTAGCTGATGTTGCGCTCGGTGATGTCGCCGGTGTGTCGCGTCGAGTTCACAGCCAGGTTATGTTCGGGCCGCGAAGGGTTTTCCCTTCTCGGTCTTCGCGACCGCAGGCCGGCATAGCGTATCCTCCCGGGAGCGCTCCCCTCCCATTCTGGCGCTCCCGGGAGGCAAGGCGGCTTGAGCCGACCTAGGCCGCACCGGAGGTGGCCCCTGTTCCTCTTCGTCCTGGCGGTCGCCAGTTTACCCGTGCTTTACGGACCGTCGGGGCCGCCCGGGCTCTACTCCCTGCTCCCCGCCGCGGCGGGCCTCACCATCCCCGACTGCGAGTCGGGCCGGCTGCTCACGTTGCGCGACCCGCCGATGCGGGGCGACGACGTAGCCGAGCTACAGACGGCCCTGCGGGGGCTGGGCCTCTACGACGGTACGGTGGACGGGGTCTTCGGTCCCCAGACCGCCCGTGCCGTCAGCACCCTCCGGTCCAGGCACGGCCTGGACCCTTCCCCCCGTGTCGACACGGCCTTCTGGCGTGCCCTGGCGGACGAGTGGTGGGCGGCCCGCCCGGCCTCCGACCTCCCGGCAGCCGCCCCGATGACCGAGCCTCCGGAAGGAGAACTCCTCCTCGTCATCAACATCGAGACACTGCGGCTCACCGTCTACGCCGGTGGCTTCCCCCACAAGACCTACCCGGTCGCGGCGGGCAAGCCGAGCACCCCCAGTGCGGTGGGGCAGTGGCGGGTAGTCAACAAGGGCATCAACGTCGGGCCGCCCTTCGGGACCCGCTGGATGGGTCTGTCCGTCCCCTGGGGCATCTACGGCGTCCACGGGACGAACAACCCCGGCTCCATCGGCACCCACGCCTCGGGCGGGTGCATCCGGATGTTCAACCACCACGTCGAGGAGCTTTACGAGTGGGTGAGCGTGGGGACGCCGGTGCATATCATCTCCCCGCACTGGCCGGCTGTGGTCTACCCCTCCCTACCTCCGGGGGCGGTGGGGCTGAGTGTCGTCTTCCTCCAGTGGCAGATGCAGCGGTTGGGCTGGTACCGCGGGTCGGCGGACGGCCGTCTAGGCGAGGCCACCGTATCGGCGGTGCGGTCCCTGGAGGCCTTTTACGGTCTCCCGGTGGATGGGCTGGCCGACCATGACGTCCTGTGTCTTTTGGACCTGGACCGATAGGAGGTGGCTAGATGTCCGAGCCTGGACGGGCTAGGGCGCAGGGCCCCCGCCGTCTCGGGCTCTTGGCCCTCACCCTCACGGTGGGGCTGGCGGTCGTCGCCTTGACGGTCGTCGCCGGCCTGGGCGGCCTCGAGCTGCCCTGGTCCGGCTGGCCGTGGAAACGGAAGACCCAGGGGCTCGACCCTACGGCCCCCGTGGACCCGGACCGCAGGTACCACCTGGTCGTCTGGGATTACCGGCTGCCGTTCACGTCCCCCAGCGGTGCTCCGTTCTCGACGGCCACGGAGGAGGCCATCCGGCGCTTCACCGACCGCTACCCTAACGTCACCGTGGACCTCCACCTCCTGGACCTCGACGACGGGCCGCCCGAGCTGGCCCAGGCTCTCGTCGCCGGCTACCCACCCGACGTTTATTGCTCACCGTACGGGGCCCCGGCCGTCGGTTCCAGCCTGCAGGTCCCCGTCGGGTTGTACCTCGATGCCTCAAGCTGGGCCGATTACCACCCTGTGGCCTGGCAGGCCGTGAAGGTCGAGGGCACCGTCTGGGCCTGGCCGCGCTGGCTCCTCCTCTGGCCCTGGCTCGGCAACCGGGACCTCCTCGAGAAGGCCGGCTACGACCCGGAGCAGGTGAGTGAGGTCGGCTGGACCCGGGAGGAGCTCACCGCCCTCGGCCGGCGCCTCGCGCAGGTCGGCACGGGCGGAGCCCGCACCCTCGCCGTCCCCTCGCCGACGGTCCTCCTCCGGGACATCCTCTTCACTCCCTGCCTTGCCTCGGCCTCCGGCGGGTCCCCGGCCGACTGGTGGGTGGGACCGGAGCCCGCTGCGGCCGTCGAGTGGCTGGACGGGCTGAGAGAGAGCGGACAGCTCCTGACCGGCGAGAAAGGGACCAGCCCCAGGGTCATCGAGGCCTTCGCCGAGGGGCGGGCGGCGGTGCTGGTCCCCCCCTCCCCCTGGGCGGCCTTGTTCCTCCTCGAACCCGTGAAGCGTCCGGCGGCCTGGCAGTTCCAGCTGCCTTCGCGAGCCGGCCGTCCCGAGCTCGTCCTGGTACCCCCTCCTCAGGACCCCGTGGGAACGGGGAGGCCCCTCGTATGGGTGTCGGCGGCGACCGTGTCGGTCTTCCGCCAAGCCCGTTACAAGGGTGACGACAACACCCGTTTGGCGGTCGAGCTGGCCCGCGAGCTGACCCGAGGCTACCGGGCCTGGCTCCGGGACCAACCCCTCTGCGTCCCGGCGTGGGTAGGGGAAGTGGAATCCTGGAGAGCCTCTTGCGAACGGCTCGGAGACGCCGGCGCCTTCGCGGTGCGGTGCCTGGACGCCCTGGCCGCCCTCCCGCGGGCAGACCTAGCGGCTGCCCTGACCACCCTCAACTACGGCCCGCTGGTCGAGCTCGCGCAACCGTCCAGCGACGCCGCCCTCTCGGCGGGACCGACCTACCTCGGTCCCTTCCTCGAGGGCCTGGCCGAGACCGTGGAGGGGTTCTGCAGATCACAGGTGCCCCGGGAGACTCTCATCGGGGAGCTCGGCGGGGGGCTCAGCGGACCGCCCTGAGGTGGAGCGGTAAGCGGACCTCTACCGTCGTGCCGCGGCCCGGTGTGCTCCTCACTACTACCCGGCCGCCGTGAGCCTCGACCACCCGCCGGCAGACGGCCAGCCCGAGGCCCGAGCCGCCCTCCTTGGTGGTGTAGAAGGGCTCGAAGACCCGGCCGAGGTCGGACGGGGCGATACCCACCCCCGTGTCGGAGACCTCGAGGACCGCTTCGCCACCGTCGCGGCGGGCCCGCAAGGTCAGAAGGCCGCCGGCAGGCATGGCCTCGACCGCGTTGCGACAGAGGTTGAGGAGCACCTGCTTGAGCCGCGGCGGGTCGGCCAGGACGACGAGGTCCGGGTCGGACCTCACGTAAGCCACGGTCACCGGGGGCCCGCCGGCGACCAGTCCGCGGGCAAGCAGCGCGGCCTCCGAGAGGAGGCCGTCCACACTGACTTCCTGCGTGGGCACGATGCGCGGCGCCCGGCTGAAGAGCGAATAGTCCTCGAGGAGCCCGATGGCCCGGTCGAGCTCGCGCAGGGCCACCCTTGCGTACTCCGGTACCGCCGCCCGCTCGGCCAGCGAGAGCTCGAGGAAGCCCTTGACCGCCGTGAGGGGGTTCTTGACCTCGTGCGCGAGCCCGGCCGCCGCCTCGAGGTGGGCCGACTGCTCTTGGCGGAGAGTCAGAGCCAGGTCTACCGCTCTGGCGGAGAAGAGGGCCTGCCCACAGAGGGCCGGGGCGGACGGACCGGGAGACCGGCCGAAGAGGACCGCAAGGCATCCGACGGGTAACCCCGGACCGCCGAGAGGCACCCCGAGCCCCGAGAGGCCGGAGCGTGACCTCCCGGGGGGCATGACCACCACCGCTCCCTGGGCCAGGGCAGACCCGACCGGGTTGGGGCCGGCTGCGGCCAGTGAGAGGACGCGGCCTTGGACCGGGATGGCCTCGGCCCTCCGCCCGCGGAGTTCGGCGGGGGTCGCCAGGGGGGCGACCTCGAGTACGACGCCGGAGCACTCCGCCACACAGACCCATCCGTCCAGGCCGAGGGTCCTCCCCGCCCGACTGAGCGCCTCGACGTAGTCCCGGCAGGTGCGGAGAAGCCAGTTGTTCTGGGCAAGGAGCCCATCGAGGTCGGCACCCGCAAGGCAGGTAGCGACCTTCACCGGGCGGCGGCCGGGAGGGAGAGAGACAGGCGCCGTCCGCCTCAGGCGCTGGCCGCTCGCGACCGGGTACCCCAAATCCCTCGCGACCAGCCTGATGGCGTCCCAGGAGTCTGTCTCCGGACCGGAGAAAGGCATCCTTTGGGACTTCAGGTCGAGCCACCCCGTACCTTGACGCCTTGCCGGCGTCAGGACACCGCTCCCCGATGGCCCATGAACCTCTGCATGACGACGATCAGGCGGTCGAGCCGCTCGCTTATCTCTCTCACTCTCTGGTCTTGAAAGCCGAGCCCGCTGGCTATCGCCTGACGCAGGACCTGTCGCTGCCGGTCGATCTCTTCGGCGAGGACATGGCTGTCCATGACCAACACCGTTGAGCCGCCGGTCGCCCGGTCCACGGGGTCCCCCCTCTCCCCCCGGCGTGTGGCCTGAAGGTAAGTCTGGAGGTCCAGAAGGTCGGCCGAAGCCGCGAAGAGGGAGCTTGCGTCCGCCCCATCCTCCGGGTAGACCGAGAAGGCGGCCGCCGACACCAGTGCGTCCCCGGCCCGGCCGCATGCCTCGGTCAGACTGCTCGTCCCCTCCGCCAGTCGGCCCAAGAGTCTCCGCGCCTGGGCCCGGCCCGTGCGGAGGAGGACCATCGCCACCTGGTTGGAGCCGGCGTCCAGTCCGAAAACCCTTCCGGTGACGCGGACCCACCCGTCGCGTGAAGGCCCGCCCAAGACCAACCCGCGGGTGGGGTAGTCGGTCGCCGCCCGACCCCTGAGCCGGAGGAGGGCGAGGGCGACCGGTCCTCCGACGCAGGTCCGGGAGAGGGCAGCCTCGAGATACCTGTAAAGGTGAGGGTTCAAGAGGGATACGTTACCCAGGCGCGTGGCCGCCTTCCTTTCCGCGGCGGGCCCGGAGCCCGGCCCGCCCCCGGCGGTCAGCGCCACGGCCAGGGCCAGACTTCCCCCTTCGGCCACCGCCCGCCCTAGCTCGGTGACGGCACGGTCCAGTACACGGTCCGGGCGCAGCCGGCCGTGGACCACGCCGAGGACTCGGCGACCGTCCCACAGCGGTATCGAGAACTCGCCTCCCGGTCGTCCCGGCGTGACCGCGAGGTCGCCGAGAGCCCCACCCTCCACGGGAAGGACCCGCCCCCGCCCCTGGGAGCTCCGGGCGCCGGAACTGGCCACCTCTGTCAGGTTGACCTGCCCGGGGTCATACAGGTAGACCACGCAGTACTCCAGCCCCAGCCGCCTCACGAAGGCCCGAGCAAGGCCGCGGGCCACCCGGCGAACCGTTCCCTCGCGGCCGCCGGACTGTGAGGGCGCCATCCGGAGGCGCGGTGCTGTGTCCCGCGCCTCTGTGTGAGCCCGGGCGGGCCCCCCCGCGGTCCAAGCGTGTCCCTCCGGCCCAAACCGGGCCCCGAAGGCTCTCAAGGCGCCGTCCCCTCCCCTGCGGCAGGCTTTTCAGCCGGGCCGACGATGACGCCCCGTCCCGGGACGATGTGGAGCGGATGCGGTATCCCCGTGGTCTCGCCCGACCGGGCCTTGACCACCCTCAGCACCCGGTAGATGCCACTCTGCGTCAGCCGTGACTCCACCCTCATGAGGACGTCGGCCAAACGGGCCGCCGGCAGACGCCCCAGGCAGGCGTCCTCCTCGGAACCCGAGGCCGAGGCGGTGAAGAGCACCGTCGCGCCCCTCTGGCACAGGAGGTGGCTGAGGGCGTAGATGAAGCCCTGGTACTCGTCGGGCGGGATGACGGCCGTCTCGAGGTCGGTGACCGCGTCCAAGACGACCCGCCTTGCCCCGAGATTCTCTACCGTCCGCAAGAGCTCCAGGCCCACCCTGTCCACCTCGACATCAAGGGGCGGGACATAGAGGAACCTCAGGAGCCCGGAGTGCTCGAGCCGGCCCACGTCCGAGCCGAAGGCCGGTCCGGTCCGCCTCAGGCGGGCCGGGTAGTCGTGGGTGGAGGCGAAGACCCCGGGCTCCCCGGAAGCGGCACCGGCCAGGACCCAGGATAGGCCCAGGGCCGTCTTACCGGCCCCCGGGCACCCGGAGACCACGGCCACACCGGAACTGGGCAGGCCCCCGCCGAGGGCGAGGTCGAGTCCGGGGATGCCCGAAGGACGAAGTCCGTCACAAGTCGCGCCAGTCGGGTCCGGGACGAGCGAGGCCAGCCTCGGGTAGACCGTGACGCCCCGAGCGTCGACCGAGAAGAGGTGTAGCCCCGGTAGGTATCCTGAGCCGCGGAGCTTGATGACCTGGACGCAGCGCCGGTCCGACCGGCCAGAACCGCTCGCCTGAAGGTGGATGATGCCGTCCACTATGGCCGCGGCCGGTGAGCCCATCACCTCCGGCAGCGGGCTCTCGTCGAGAAGGAGGGTGAGACAGCGGACGGCGGAGAGCGTCCCCGCGAGCTCGTGGAGGAAGACCGCCAGGTCGTGCTGGCTCGGCGCGAAGTCCCGGAAGGCCCGGAAGCTGTCGATGACCAAGTAGGCCGGGAACGTCCTCGTGAGTTCCGCCCGGAGGGCCTCGAGGACGCGGGTGAGCCCCCCGAGCGAGAGGGTCTCTCCCAGGCAGTGGTACTGGACGGCCCGACCGACGAGTTCCCGCCGGAAGAAGGCGAAACCCTGCACGTGAGCGATGACCTTCTCCAACGGCTCGGTCGTCGTGGTGAAATACAAGGCCGGTCGTTCCTCGGTCGCTCCGCTGTAGACGACCTGCTGGGCCATGACCGTCTTCCCCACGCCGGGCGGACCGGAAAGGAGGTTCAGGCTGGCGTCACCGAGCCCCCCTCCCAGAACGGCGTCGAGGCCGGGCACCCCTGTCTTGAGGCTAGGCCACGTCAACTGGAGGCACCTCCACCGGGAGAACTCACCGTGTCGGGAGGGGGCCATCCGGTCAGTCGCCTGATTTCCGCGGCCAGAGCCCCGCGCTCCGCGGGTTTCAGTAAGAACCCGTCCGCCCCGGCCTCCCTGGCCTCTTCCTCCGCGTCGAGGACACTGAAGAGGACGACCGGGATGTGGCGTGTTTCCGGACGGGACTTGAGCTCACGGCAGAGCTGGAGCCCGTCCGTACCGCGGAGCAGGATCTCACAGATGACCGCAGCGGGGCGGGTGGCCCGAGCCGTGGGCACAAGGTCCCGGGGGCCGACGAATCTCACATCGTAAGCCCTCAGGATGGCGCGCTCGACCTCGGCCATGAACGGGTTCGGTTCGACGATGAGGATCAGCGGCCGCAGGAACGATGTCGACCTGTCGGGTTCCTGGAATCGGCTCACAGACGGGCTCCCCAACCGTGTCGTCGGCGGGGATTTCGGTAGGACTATGTCAATTCCTGCCGGTCGCCCCAAATAATGGCGATATTTCTTTAAACCCCTAGCGGTTGGGCGGCCAGCAGTTCGACAAACGCATCGATCCGCGTCCGCGTCGGGCCGGCGGCGAACGCACGCGGGTCGGCCATGTCCGCCTCGATGACCAGCGTGGGGAGGCCGAGCTCCTCCCGCACCTCGCGGGCCAGTTCGTACTGCCCGAGCGAGTAGGTCTTGCAGCTTCGGCAGGAGTGGAAGACGACACCGGTCGCCCGCTGCTCCCGCACCATGCGGAAGAGCCGCTCACGTCTGGTGGGAAGGCCGACATTGAGGAGGATGAGCGAGTACATGCGCGCAAGACTACCCAAGGGGTCCGACTCGTCGGTATCGCTCGGGTCATAAGCGCCCCAGGCGTCCGTGTAGGTCTCACCCACGAAGGCGGCCCCGCGGGCGTGCAGGTAACGCACGAGGTCGAAGTCGTACCAGACGGCGATGTTGTCCCATATCAGGCGGTAGCGCTCGCCCGGGACGGCCGCCACCCCCTCACGCACCCGTGCCTCCAGCTCGTCCCTCACGGTGCGGTAGTAATCCACGCAGGCGCGGGTCCCCCGGAGGGTGACGATGGGAAAGAGGTTGGTGAACATGTCCAGGGCGGAGACCGGCGTCGGCGAGACCCGACGGAGAGCCTGGATGTCGTTCCACAGTGAGACGGCCTGTCGGGATAACTCCAAGACCCCGAGGAGGCGACGCTCGAAGGCCGGGCGCCGCGGCGGGCGACGCCGGACGGCGCGGGAGGCGAAGGTCACCAGGTCCTCAAGCTGCGCCTTGACGTAGGCGACCTGCTCCGGCGTGAGGCCGTCGACGGCGAAGGGGGTGTCGACGATGTACACGGGACAGCCGAAGTGCCTCGCCGTCACCTCCCACCACTTGACCACCACGGCGCAGATGTTCTTGCAGGCCACGAGGAGGTCCGGGGGCGGTAGCGGGCGGCCGGCCAGCTCACCCCGGCCGAGGAGCATGGACCCGAGGTTGGCCCGGGCGTAGGCGCAGAGGTCCTGGCTGAACCCGGCTCTCTCGGCCTCCTCGCAGTAAGGGACGGCGCGCTTCCGGCTGGCGCAGAGGGCCCCGTAGTTCTCCGGATAGACCGGAAGGAAGCCCAAGGCCAGGAGGATCTCCACCGGTGCCCCCGACGTGACCCAGACCACCGGCCGGCGGCCCACGAGTCCCTTGGCCCGGTGGGCCTCGAGATAGTGCCTCACGATGAGCCCCTTCAGACGGCGGTCGGCCTCGAGCCGCCGGTCGGGGAGGCACTCGGGGTAAGCGGAGGTCATGCCCGGACACCTCTCAGTCGCTCGATGAAGGCCTCCAGCCTGGTGCGGGCCTGCCCTTCGGGGACGACCCCCCGCTCGACCTCGAGGAGGAGCACAGGGCGGCCCGAGCTCTCGAGCCGCCGGCGGAGGTCGGGGAAGTCGAAGGCGTGGGGATCGCAGAACTTCTGGAGGAGGAAGACCACGCCGTCGGCTCCGGACTCCGCAGCTAGACGCTCCACAGCCTCGAACCGGCCCTCAGGTGGATGCTTGCATGGGCAGTTGACCCGCCCGAGATATCTGTCGGCCAAGACAAGGAAAGCTTCGTCTTCGCTGTCGGCACCGCCCCTTTCCGATGGACCGCTCCCGACCGGTCCTGCCGGAGCCCCCCGCCCGGACAGGCTCCCGGCCCCAGCCCGCCCCCTCCCGCCTAGGCAGAGGTCGTCGCCGACGACGTGGGCCCCAGACTCCTCGATGAGCCGCAGGACGTGCTCGGTCTCGAGGAACCCTCCCGAGACGACGACCCGCACGCGGTCGGGACGGCTCGGAGGCGGCTGGGCGGCCGCCATTTCGATTTCCCGGGCGAGCGCGTCCAGGAGCTGGACCGCTGTCTCCCTTTCGAGGGAGAGGGCCTCGCGGGAGACGGCGAGGAAGGCCGAGCCGGGGAGGAGGTCGGGACGGCGGCGCCGGAGGTCATCGAGCCGCCGGACGACTCCGTCGAAGGCCGCCAGGGCCGCCGAAGCTCCGGCTAGCCTCTCGGGTGTGACCGCGCGCGCCCCAGGGAGGTGGCTCAGCGCCTCGGCCAGCCGGCGGAACTCGGAGGCGGTGTACTCGCGCACGCCGGGACCGGTCAGGCGGCAAGGGAGGTTCAGGAAGTGGACCCGGGAGCCCGACGGGGCACGGTTCCTCCAGATCTCGAAGACCGCCCGCAGAGAGTCGCAGGTGTAGGCGAAGACCACCGCGGAGAGTCCTTCGGCAGACCCGCCCAATAGGTCGTCCAGGAGAGCCCGGGCGAAAGCGCAGGCGAAGCTCTGTAGGACCCCGTCGGCGAGCCCGGTCACACCCGGGCGTGCCCCGAGACGGATCGGATGGAGGCCGGCCGCGAGCGGTATCTCCTCCGGGACGTAACTGCACACGTAGCCCAGGGCAGGACCTCCGGACGGGCGAGCCGCCCGGAGGCGAGCCAGGTGGCGTTCGGCGATGGCGGCCTCCGGCTTGTCCTCGGGCACCATCGCGGCATCAAGCTTGCCCTGGGACACCATGGAACAGCCTCCCCGCTAGCGGAACATCTGGTCGAACAGTCCTGCCGCCTGCCCTGCCGGGACCTCCATGGCCCCTTCCGTGCAGAGCTCGGCGCAGCAGAAACACGAGATGCACTTCGCCCCGTCGACCACCGGGTACGGGTCGAGGGTGATCGCCTGGGGCGGGCAGTTCCGGGTGCAGTCGCCGCAACCGACGCAGAGCTCCGGGCGTACCACCGGGCGGATGGTCCCGAGGGCTATGAGGAGCTCCGCCTGCCTCTCCAGGGAGACGTTGAACGTGCTCGGCAGGGCGAAGTCCGGGATGGGTCCCAAAGGATACGGCCGACCGTCGAGGTCCAGGACCTCGACCTCCTCGGAGCGGAACCGGCCGAGGCGGCCCCAGGCCGGGTCCCCCTCGAGCTCGGCGGCCTTCTGGAACAGCCGGAGGTCCAAGGGGTCCAGCCCCATCATCCGGGTGAGGACGGCGTCCACGGCCAGTCCGTCCGTCCCGGCCACGGGTCGGCCCAAGGGACGGACGCGGCCATGGGTCGGTCCGTTGCCCTCCATCACGTAGAGTGCGTCAACGATGTTCAGGTCCGGGATGCGGCGGGAGTAGATGTCCAAGAACAGGTGGGCGAACCGGCCCCGGGAGAAGGCGGACAAGTGCAAGCGGGCCTTGTTGGCCCCGGCGACGTAGCCGTAACAGTTCTTGACGGCGCCCGTGAGGGTGGTCAGCATGTGGGTCTTGAAGACCGGTACGTTGACCACGTGGTCCGCCTCGAGCACCAAGCGCGAGAGGACGAAGGTGGACGCGTAAGGGCTCTTGGACGGGACCTCGACGACCTCGTCCGAGAGGTTACGGAAGCAGCCCTCGGACGCCGCCAGGATGCCGCAGGCCTCCGCCGTCCGGAGGGAGTTGCGCTCCACCCCGCCGGGGTTGTCGCCCACGACCACACGCCCGCCGAGGGCGCGGACGGTCCGGACAACCGCCCGGACCACGGGCGGGCTCGTGGTGACGTGCATCTCTGACGGGACGGAAGCGAGGATGTTCGGTTTGACCAGCACCATCCTTGAGGCCACGGCCCCGGCTTGCCCGGTGAGCTCGAAGAGGCGCGAAACGGTCTCCTCGAGGACCGGGAGCGCCGGCTCGGGAGTCCCGAGGTCCGCCACGAAGACCCGGGCTCGGCCCGGCCCCTCACCTCCGCCGGGAATGCCGGTCCCGGCGGCTGCCTCATGAGACATCGTCGGCTGTCCCCCGTTCTGAACTTTCGCGCTACGACCTTCTACGGCCGGGCGCCGTGACCCTGCTCGGCGCGGGGGCTAGACGACGTATTCCAGGACCGCGTGCGGGAGGTGCCTACGCACGGCCTCCGTGAAGAAGACCCGGGCTTCCTCGAGGAGCTCGTCCGGGTAGACGTACTTGAGGTAACCGAACCGGCCGCGTTTGGCCCGGCGGCCGGCGGGCTCGAGAGGGAGGCGCGTGTCCGGGTAGCGGGCCCGGATGAGGCGGGCGGCCTTGGGCGTGAAGCGGTGGGTGACGACCTCGACCGTCAGGTCCGGCACCTCGCCCACCTCCTGCGAGAGACGCAGGAAGAGAGCCTCGTACTCCCGGCGCCAGTCCCAGGCGGGGCGCCCGTCCTCGGCGGTCGGTCCGTCGCCGGTCGGGTCAGAGGACCCCAGGAACACCGGGGCCACCATCACCCCGACCGGGTAGCCGTCCCCGGCCAGGCGGCAGATGGTGTCGAGGCGCTCGTCGAGCCCGGGGGTGGCGCGGTCGAGAGCGCGGATGACACTCTCAGGGTTCACGGTGACCCGCGCCCGGGTGTGTCCCCGGTGGTCGAGGCCGAGCAGGCCTTCGACGCAGGGGAACTTCGTGACGAAGCGGAAACGCGCACCGTCGAGCCCGGAGAAGTACTCCACGGCCCGCGCGAGGGCACCGCTCAAGGGCTCGATCGGGACAGGGTCGCCGGCGGCCGCTCCCTCGAAGGACACCTGGCCGGCCGACCCTCTCACGAGCTCGGCGGCCCTCCCGAGTATCTCCTCGACGTTAACATAGACCCGGACGTACGGCCGTGGACCGAGCGTCGTCTGAAGGTAGCAGTACTCGCACATCCCCGGGCAACTGGTGACGAGGGGTAGCTGGTAGTCGGCCGAGGGCCTGCAGGGCGCGAAGTCGAGGGTCCGCCGGACGCCCACCACCAGGGTGCGCTTAGCCTCGCGGTAGGCCTCGGCCGGGGTGGCGCCCGGAAGGCCGGTCACGCGGTTGTGGGAAGGGACTAGCCGGACCTCGGGGCGTGCGGGTCGACCGGTGAAGCGCTCCCAGAGCTCCCTGCCGAGGGGGTAGTCGAACGCATCCCGCTCGAAGAGGACGCGCGCCGGACGGAAGACCCAACGGTCGGGGGGCTCGTGGTCCATACCCATAACCTACCCCCGAGCGCGCGAGGGGCATCACGAGCGACCGACGGTACCGGGCGCAGCCGACAGAGGGGTCCGTGCGCTCTCCCGCACGGACCCCTCTGTCGGATTCTTGGTGTCCGGAGGGGGACTTGAACCCCCACGGGTTACCCCATACGCCCCTCAAACGTACGCGTCTGCCAGTTCCGCCATCCGGACACGCAACATTCGGGCGGGCCCTAGAAGTGGCCCGTCGTTCTCAAGATTGGTGCCGAAGGTGGGATTTGAACCCACACAGGCGCATGGCCTACGGCGCCCTGAACACCGCGTGTCTGCCAGTTCCACCACTTCGGCACGGGCTGCGTCACATACTATAGCACACGCTCGGGCGAGCCTTCAAGACGTCGCGGACGCCCACCGTGACGCTGCGGTCGGCCCTCGAAGCTGCACCATCCCGTTCATTCCAGCGTGTCAGAGTAAAGCTCCCTGTAGCGGCGTAGTGAGGACAGAACGTCGCGGACGTACGCACGGGTCTCGCCGATGCGTATCTCGGAAAGAGGGAAGTCTTCGGACACGTCCGGACCCGGCCAGACGTCCAGACCGACGTCGGGCGACGGCTCGATGACGGTTCCGCTGCGCTTCACCCACTGCCTCACGTTACCCCGACCGGCGTTGTAAGCCGCGACGACGAGGACGAACTTCCCGCCGAACTCGCGCTTGAGCTCGGCGAGATACCAGGTGCCTATCATTATGTTGGTCGCCGGGTCGCGTAACATATCGACTTCGAAGTCGGCGAAACCCAACTGCGATGCGACCCAGCGGCCCGTCTCGGGCATGATCTGCATCAGTCCGACGGCGCCCCGCCGCGAGACGGCCGAGGGGTTGAAGCGGCTCTCGTTCTTGATGACGGCAGCCACGAAGAGCGGGTCCAAGCCGTTCTGTTTGGCGTACGTGACTATCTCGTCGCGGAACCGGAACGGGTAGAGTCCGTGGAGGACGTAAGTCCGGCTCAGCCAGGCCAGCACCGCGACGGCCACAGCCGTGGCCCCAAGGAAGAGCCACCGCCGAGGAATCCGAAGACATCCGACCAGGGAACTCCGCGCCATACCGGCGATAGTCTACCGGACCGAACCGCTGCCGATGCCTCCGGAGCGCGTCCGCCGGACCACCCGCTCCCAGAGCCTTCGGACCTGGGCTTTCGTCTCTCCGACCGGTCCCCTGTTGTCGATGACCTCGTCGGCGTAGGCCAGCTTCTGCTCGAGCGGCATCTGAGCCTCGATGCGGTGCCGAGCTTGCTTCTCGTCGAAGTTGTCGCGCGCGATGAGCCGTCGTATCTGCGTCTCGGCGTCGACGACGACGACCCAGACCTCGTCGACCATGTCGACCATACCGGCCTCGATGAGGAGCGGCGCGTCGATGACGACCCCGGGGGGCGGTTCGCCGTGCTCTCCGGCGGCAAGCGCGCGCAAACGGTCCTTGATGGCCGCTACGATGCGGGGGTGGGTGATCTCGTTGAGGCGTCTGACCGCCGCCGGGTCGCCGAAGACCCGGTCGCCAAGTCGGCGACGGTCGATGCTGCCGTCGGGGAGCAGGATGTCCTCACCGAAGGTCGCGACCAGCTCCCGCCAGGCCGGCGTGCCCGGGCGGACGACCTCCTTGGCCACGAGGTCCGCGTCAATGACCGGAGCCCCGAGCTCACGAAGGGCGCGGGAGACGGTCGACTTACCGCTGGCGATACCTCCGGTGAGACCGATGACGCGCAGCCGGGACCCTCCCGTCCTCCCGCCCGGCTGCGGCGCCCTCGTCGCCGCGGCCGGATGAGGGCCACTCAGGGCCGGTCGGCGGTTTTCCTGATTGTAACGCCGTCTCTTGCCGCGAATCAACGACGGCCACCCGAGGGTGGCCGTCCACTGATACGCTGTCTGCAAGACCCCACGGCCGGAGGTGCGGCGGCCCTGCCGACCGGAGCTTAACGGCCCGCAGCCAGCGACTCCGCGGAGACTCTCGTCCCCGGCAGCTTCTCAAGGGCGGAGTCCCGTAGCACCTTCTCGGAGGAGACTTCGAGCAGCCACTTCCCATCGGGCAAGGGTCGAACCTGTATCTCCCCGGTGACACCGAGCTTCGTCATCAGGCGGCGAGCGCCCTGGCGGACCGCCTCCTCGGTGTCGAACACCATGGCGAAGGAGTGCAACACCCTCGACCTCCCAGACTCCACCCTCCTCTTGCGAGCGGAGTCACAGGCAAACCATGGTCAGTATAGCAGATTGTCGCGCTCCAGTCAAACGTTTGTTCGGGATTCATCGTGGGCAGGTTGGCAACGTGGGCAGAAGTGGGTGCTCCGCCCGCCCAGGACAATCCTGGCGATAGGCGTCCCGCACCGCAGGCAGGGCTCGCCCGGCCTGCCGTAGACCTCGAGCCGCTCGTCGAACTCCCCCCGACGGCCCTCGCCGTCCACGTAGTCCCGTACGGACGTCCCGTGCAGTCGGATGGCCTCCTCGAGAACCTCGTGGATGGCCTCGTAGAGGCGGCGAGCCTCCTCCTCGGTGAGGGACGAAGCCTTGCGCAGCGGGTGGACGCCGGCCCGGAAAAGACACTCGTCGCTGTAGATGTTGCCGAGTCCGGCGATGAAAGACTGGTCGAGGAGGAGGGGCTTCAAGCGCGCGTCCCTAGAAGCCAGCATCCGGCGGAACTCGTCCCAGGCCAGGCCTCCCTCCCGCGGCTCGGGGCCGAGCTCCTCCAGGGTGCGTAGGGCCCGCCGGACGAACGGGTCTCCGCCGTGCCCGGTGGGGAGGTAAATCCTCCCGAAGTGTCTGACGTCCACGTAACGTAGCTCGCTACCGTCGTCGAGGCTGAACACCACGTGGGTGTGCTTGGTCCGCGTCGGTCCGAGGTCCTCCTCGGGCCGGCACCAGACGAGCTGGCCGGCCATCTTGAGGTGCACGAGGATATCCAGGGCCTCCGTTGGACCGGGCGATGAGTGGCCGTCGCCTGCAGGGACTTCCAGCTTGATGATGAGGAACTTCCCTCGCCGCTCGAGCGCCCGCACGCGGGCTCCCTCCACGGCCCGGGCGAAGGCCTCCGGCCCGGCCCCGGCGACGAACTTCGGGTTCCGCACCTCGACGCGCTTGATGGTCCTGCCGACCAGCCTCGGTCCGAGCGTCCGCCGGATGGTCTCGACCTCGGGCAGTTCAGGCAAACAGCGTCAGCCCCTCCGGGCGCCCGGGTCCGGCGAAGCGGTCGAGGGGCTTCATCTCGTACCAGTTCCGACCCACCTTGAGGTCGACGACCAAGGGCACGTCGAGGGTGACGACCTTCTCCATGAGCTCCTTGACCAGCCCCGCCAGGGTCCCCACTTCCGCGTCCGGCACCTCGAAGAGCAGTTCGTCGTGGACCTGCAGAATCATCCGCGAGGCAAGCCTGTGGCGCTGCATCTCCTCGTCGATGCGGACCATCGCCATCTTGATGATGTCCGCAGCCGTGCCCTGGATGGGCATGTTCCGCGCCGCTCGCTCGGCCATCTGGCGCACGGTGCGGTTGGCGCTGTGGAGGTCGGGCACGTACCGCCGCCGCCCGAACAGGGTCTTCACGTAGCCGCGTCTCCTCGCCTCGGCCAGGGTGTGCTCCACGAAGACGCGGATGCCCGGATAGCGCCGGAAGTAGCCCTCGATATAGGCCGCGGCCTCCTCCCTCGAGACCCCGGTGTTGCGGGCCAGGCCGTAGTCGGAGACACCGTAGATGATGCCGAAGTTGACCGCCTTGGCCCGGTTTCGGAGCTCCGGCGTCACCTCGTCCATCGGTACCCCGAAGACCTCGGAGGCGGTCCGCTGGTGGATATCCTCGCCCCGGCGGAAGGCCTCGACGAAGGCCGGGTCCCCGGATAGGTGGGCCATGAGGCGGAGCTCGATCTGCGAGTAGTCCCCGGCCAGGAGGACGTGTCCCGGCTCGGCCACGAACACCCGCCTGAGGCGGCGGCCCTCCTCCTCCCGGACGGGGATGTTCTGTAGGTTCGGCTCGGCCGAGGAGAGCCGCCCGGTGGCGGTGGCCGTCTGCTTGAACACGGTGTGGAGGCGCCCGGTCTCGGGGTTGACCAAAGGGGCCATCCCGTCGGTGTAGGTGCTCTTGAGCTTGGAGAGCTGACGGTGGAGCAGGACCTTGGCCACGATGGGGTGGGCCGGGGCCAGTTCCTCGAGGATCTCGGCGTTGGTAGAGTAGGCCCCCGTGGCCGTCTTCTTGCCCGCCGGCAGCTTGAGCTTACCGAAGAGGACTTCCCCGAGCTGCCGCGGCGAGTTGAGGTTGAACTCCTCACCGGCGAGCTCGTAGACCTCGCGGGCTACCTCCTCCAGCCGCCGCCCGAGCTCCTCGGACATCTCCCGGAGGGCCCGGACGTCGACGCCGACCCCGGCGAGCTCCATGCGGGCCAGGACCCGCTCCAAGGGCATCTCGACGTCGTCGAGGAGCCCCTCGAGACCCTTGTCCTCGAGCTCGGCCCGGATAGGGTCGGCCAGGGCGAGAGTGAGGTCGGCCTCGAGGCAGAGCCTCTCCGAGGGCCAGTCGAGACCCTCGGCGGCCGGGGTCCACCCCTCGGGGGGCTTCTCCGGGAGCAGGATGTCCTGCCCGAGGTGCTCCCGCGCCAGGACTTCCAGCGGGTAGCGGGCCCGCGTGGCGTCGAGCAGGTACGCGCCGAGCTCGGTGTCAAGGGCCACGCCGCCGAGCTCGAGCCCGCAGGCGCCCAGCCAGACCATGAGCGCCTTGGCCGAGTGCACGACCTTCGGCGGCCGGTCCGCAGCAAGGAGCGGCCGCAGGACCTCCAGCCAGCGGGACCTGCCGGCCGCCCTTGGCGATGACCACCCGAGGGGCACGTAGACGGTGGGCCCTCCACCTTCGGCCGCGACGGCCAGGCCCCGGAGAGCGGCCTGGGTCGGGCGCTCCCCCTCGAAGCCCGCCGCCAAGGCCAGACGTGGGGAGCTCGCGAGCTCGGGCAGGAGGGCGGCCAGTTCCTCGGGGGTGCGCACCACCCGCCGCCCACGCGCTGGGCTTGCCCCGGCGGTTGCCGTCCGACCGAAGAGCTCGAGCTGGCCGCCCTTGTCCGGTGCCGTTGGGACCACCCCGTCGGCGGCAGCCTTCTCCGTGAGGCCGAGGCGCTTCAGGAGGGCGCGGAACTCCAGGCGCCTCAAGAAAGCGGCCAAGCGGTCCCGCTCCGGACCGCGGTACCGCAGGTCCTCCAAAGACGCCGACTCGGCCAAGGGCACGTCCCGCCTGACCGTGGCCACCGCCCGGCACATCCGGGCGTCATCGGCGTAGGCCCGCAGGGCCTCCCGTAGCCGCTCCGGGGTCACCTCGTCGAGGCGGTCGAGGAGGGCGTCCAGCGAGCCGAAGCGTCCGAGGAGGCCGGCGGCGGTCTTCGGCCCGACCCCGGGGACCCCGGGCAGGTTGTCAGAAGGGTCACCGGCCAGGCCCTTGAGGTCGGGGAGCCGGGCAGGGTCCACGCCGTACCGGGCCCGGACGGCCTCCTCGTCGAACACGGCCGTCTCACTGATGCCCTTGAGGGTGATGAGGGCTCTCACACCCGGCCCCACCAGCTGCAGGGTGTCGCGGTCCCCGGTGAGGATGAGCACCTCCACCCCCTCGCGCCGGGCGAGGTCGGTCAGGGCGGCCAGGACGTCGTCCCCTTCCCACCCCTCGACCTCGACTACGGTGACGCCGAGGGTGTCCAGGAACTCCTTGATGAGGTCGAACTGCGGTCGCAGGCGCTCTGGGGTGGGTCGCCGGTGCGCCTTGTAATCGGCGAACTCCTCCAGCCTGAAAGCCGGACGCCCCTTGTCGAAGGCCACGGCGACGTAATCCGGCCGCTCCTCCTCCAGGACGCGGAGAAGCATCTGGGCGAAGCCCAGGACGGCGTTGGTAGGCTGCCCCTCCGCCGTCTCCAGAGTGTCGGGTAGGGCGAAGAAGGCTCGGTAGGCCAAGCTGTGCCCGTCGACAAGAAGGGCTTTACCCACGGTGAGCACCCCCGGGAGTCGCGGCCGGCGAGAGGCAAGGTCGCCCAGTCTGGCGCTATTATACACCCGGCCACCCGGCCCGGGCCGAGGCGTGGACACGCCGGGGCCGTCCCCCGCATAGACTAGCCGGGCGCTCGTCAGACCCGGGCACCCGGAGGTCTGCCCTTGGTCTCGTGCTCAAGGTCGTTCACCGGGAAACGGCCGGTCCGCCTGGCCCTGGCAGTCATCCTGGCGGTCGCAGAGTTGCCCTTGGCCTACGGGGTCGGAGGACCCGCAGCCAGGGCTGCCCCGGCCGACGCCGGCTCCGTAGCCGGCCCCGTAGCTGGTGCTGTAGCCGGCCCCGTAGCCAGCCCCGTAGCCGGCCCCGTCGAGGTGGTGCTCGACGCCGGTGCAGCGGAAGAGGGCCTCTCCAGCGGGATGGTCCCCGAGGTGCCCGTCCGTGTCTCCGTCTCGGTCCACGTGGACCGGGAGGGCCTGACGGAGTGGGGGCCCCCGGGTACAGGCCAAAGCGGGTCGTCTTGGGTCTCCCCCCGCTTCATCTCCGGACTCCGGCTCTCCGGGCCAGACGGTGAGGAAACGGAGCCGGTCGTTGAGGCAAGCGGTATCCGGACCACCCTGTGGCCGGGACGCTGGACCATGTCGTACACGGCCTTTCTCGAACCCCTTGCCGGCGGCCGCGGCCTTGTGCTGGCTCCGGCCTGGCTCACCTTCCTTCCCGGGCAGCCGCAGGCCGTCCGGGTCTCCGTCCGGGTGCCCGAAGGTTGGGAGGTGACCCCGTCGGTCCCCGCGGTGGCCGCCAGGGAGGTCCACCCGGAGCGTCTCGACGGGCTCAACTTCCTCGTCACACCCCGCCGACCCGAGACCCTCGCCGGACTGAAGCTGGGCGGGGTGCTCGTCCGGGTCGTCAGCCACGGGAGCCCGCACCCGTTGGGAGCGAACCAGGGGTCCCTTCACCTGGAGGCGGCGACGAGCCTCCTTTCCCGGACGACGGCGGTCGTCGCCGGCGTCCTCGGCCTTGCGCTAGACGGAACTCCTCCCCCTTACGGTGAGGAGCCGCCCGCAGGGCCGGTCGTGAACCTCTTCCTCGGGCCGCCCGAGCCGGCGTCCACGGCCGCCGGACTTGACGCCCTGTGGCTGGCCCTGGCACCGTCCCCGCCGGACCGGACGGCGCACGTGCTCCTCGAACGCTGGCTGTGGCCGACGGCGAGGAACGCCGCGCTGGCGTGCTACGGCTTCCCTGGAGGACAGTCCCTCTGCGGGATGGCGGAAGCCGAGGACGTGGAGCCGGTCTCCCTGCGCGCGGTGGCGGCGGCCCTCGGGGCACCACTCGTGTGGGACGAGGCGGGGCGGCGCGCCGTCCTGACCTACCGGGGCTCGACCCTCACCTTCCCGGCCGGGTCCTACCGCTACTTGAAGGACGGCACGAGTCATTTCGCCGGGGCAGCCTCGGTCGCCCGGAATGGAGAGCTCTACGTCGACCCCCGCGGACTGGCCCGCGGACTTGGCTGTACCTTCGAGGCAGTGGCCCAGGACCGGCGACGCGTGGTCTACCTGACGTTCGACGACGGACCCGACCCGAGCCTCACGCCGCGCATCCTAGATGTCCTCGCGGTCCACCACGTGCAGGCGACGTTCTTCGTCGTAGGGTCGAACGCCCGCCGCCACCCGGAACTGCTCCGGAGAATCGTCCGCGAGGGGCACGCCTTGGCCAACCACACTATGACGCACGACCTGGACCCCACTTCGCCGTCCTGGGTCTACCGGTCCCCCGAGGCCTACCTCGAGGAGGTCCGGGCCTGCGACCAAGCCATCGCCGCAGCGACCGGCCTGCACCCGCGTTGGACCAGACCACCCGGCGGAGGGTACCCTCACCTCACCGGCCCCTTCCGCTCCCTCCTGGCCTCCCACGGCTACCTGACCGTCGACTGGGACCTCAGTGCCGCCGATTCCGCCCGCCCTCGCCCTTCGGCGGACGCCATCCTGACCCGCATCGTCGAGGGCGTGAGGAGAGCTACCCGGGACCAGCTAGTCATCTTGATGCACGACGGAGGCGGGGACCACGGGAGCACCCTCGAGGCCCTCCCCGCGGTGCTGGAATTCCTGCTCGAAGAGGGCTTCGTCTTCGCTACCCTGCGGTGACCCTCGCGGGCTGCCCAAGACCCGGTGAGGACCGGAGGACACCGGAAGAGCGGGCGGCCGGTGGCCTCCCCTGCCACCGGCCGCCCCCTGGCCTTGCGCTGGCGCGCAAGAGTCGGTCACCTTATCCCGTACTCGACGTGCACCGTGACCTGGAGCTCGATCATCCCGGGCTCCACCGGGAGCGAGGCCGCGAAGTCTTGAGCCTTGGCCTCCCGCATGATTACCGGACCCGGCCAGTACGAGTCTAGGCTCATGTTCTTCACGGGACCGACCCGGACCCCGGCGGCAGCGGCCAGGGCGTCAGCCTTCGACCGCGCGTCCCGGACCGCCTCGCCGACCGCCTGGAGGTAGACCGGCTTCGGGTCGGCCAGGCTGAAGCTGATGCCGTAGACGAGGTTAGCCCCGGCCTTGACCGCCGCGTCGACGAGGCTCCCCACGCGCTCCAGCTTGTTCCACGTGACGGCGACCTGGCTCGACGCCTGGTAGCCGACAACGCGTGGACCGGACCCCTTCTCATCGTACTCGTACTGCGGGCTGAGGCTGATGTTGGTCGTCTGGATGTTCTCCCGGGGGACCCCGGCGGAGATGGTGGCGCTCACCACGCGGTTCATCGCCTGCGAGCACTCGGCCATCGCCTCGGCTGCCGTGGCCGCCTGTGCCTGGACGCCCAGGGAGAGCGAGGCCGTGTCCGGAACGACCCTTACGGTCGCCTGCCCGCTGACCGTGATGGTCCCGGACTCCTCGCCACCTTCCTCCCCGGCCGCCAGGGCCACGGCGGGCTGCGGCCCACGACCGAGGACCAGACCGGTCACCAGGAGCGCCCCCAAGACCGCGGCCAAGCCTGCCCAGAACCATCTCTGACGCCTGTAGACCACCACACGCATGTCGGCGTCCCTCCTACTCATCCTTCGGCTATCGGCGGTGCCGCCCTCCGCCCCGCCGCTCCGTCCCTATGGACGTCGCCCCGCGGATTCGGTTCCAACGATCCGTTCAGGCGGCACGGCGCCGCCGGGACTGGTAGACCCTGTATCCGGACCAGGCCAGGGCCGCAAGGAGCGCCACAGGGACCAGGGCGCCAGCCAGGAAGACCAGGAGGCCCTCGCCCAGGCGGACGAGCCACCTCAGGCTCCGCAAGAAGGCCTCGACCAGGCGCGGCCAGAGGCCGTCACCGGCCCCGGGGCCTCCGGTCTGGAGGGTGAGATTGATGGTCGAAAGCTCGACCTGCTCGGCGAGAAGACGGAGCTGGCTCTCGCTGGATTCGATCTCGCTGCGGACCCGGGCGAGCTCGCTCTGGATGGCGAAGATGTCCGCAAGGCTCTCCGCCCGCCCGAGGAGGCCGAGGAGGCTCTGCTCCTGCATCCTGAGGTTCTTCACCCGCGCCTCGAGGTCGACGTATTGCGAAGTCACGTCCTGGCGGTAGGCTTGCTCGCCCAGCACCCGCCCGAGGCCGCGGACCTGCTCGAGGACCGTGCTCAGCGAGGAAGACGGCACGCGCAGCACGAGAGAGGCCACCATCTTCCCTCGCTCATCTTTCCAATAGTTCCACGACTCGACGAACCCGCCGGCCGTCTCGACCACGACCACCGCGCGGGCCCGCGCCTCGTCCACGTCGGGGCATTCCACAGTGAGCCAGGCCGAGAGGATGTACTTCCTGCCGGGAACGACCCCACCCGTCCCAGACGACGCCGACGGAGTGGTGCCGGCGTATCCCGGCCCCACGGCAGTCCCGCCGGTACCCGGGGCACCCGCGGTGGAGCCGGCTTTGTCGGCAGTGCTTTCCTGCGTCACCGAGCCGCCGCCCGGTGCCACCCCGGACCCTACGGGCTGACCGGCCCCGGGAGCCTGCCGTTCAGCAAGACCGAGGTACTGCGAGCCGGGGACATCCACACCCATGTAGTGGAGGAACGCCCCCGTCCAGAGCACCAGGACCACGGCGGCGGCCGCGACGACCGCCGTGCGCGCCGCCGTGCTCCAGCGGCGTGGGGCGACGGTATCGAGGAGCCTGCGGAGACGACTGCCCTGCCGGGCCCTACCCTCCGCCACAGCCGCGGACGTCGCCTCCGCCCTCACCCTCCGAAGAAGGTCGTCGTGGAACCCGGGCGGCACGGGGGGATGCGAAAGACCTCGGACCAGGCTCGCCATCCGTCGAAGGGCCTCGAGCTCCGCCGCACAGGCCGGACACGAAGCCAGATGCCGCTCCACCTCGAGCCTCTCGCGGGCGTCCAGCCTGGCGTCGAGGTAGGCTTGAAGGGAGTCCCTCATGCTCCGACACGGCTTGGACATCACGCGTCAACTCCTCTCCGGCCTACGCTATAGACGCCCGGCCGGGACGGAAGTTCCCCCTGGACCAGGCGCGCCCTCAGGGCGGCCCGCGCCCGGTTCAGCCGCGACTTCACCGTGCCCAGCGAGCAGCCCATAATCTCGGCGATCTCCTCGTAGGAGCGGTCCTCGTAGTCCCGGAGGAGGATGACCAAGCGGTGGTCGGGCGAGAGGCGACCGAGAGCCCGCTGGACTTCGGCCTCGGCTTCCGCCGCCAGGGTTAGGCGCTCCGGGTCATAGGTGGGGTCGGCCGCCTCGCGATGGAGCTCGCCACTCTGGGTTGGCAGAGGGTTGTCGAGAGAGACGACAGGACCGGCGCGCCGCAGTGCACGCACGCGGTCCAGGCAGGTGTTGGCGACTATGCGGTAGAGCCAGGTCGCGAAGGACGACCGGCCCCCGAAGCGGGGAAGGGCACGGTACGCCTTGAGCAGGGCCTCCTGCGCCAGGTCGTAGGCGTCTTCGCGGTCGCCGCACATCCGATAGGCCAGTGCGTAGACCTTGTCCTCCAACGGCCGGACGAGCTCGCCGAAGGCGTCCCCGTCCCCGGCCGCCGCCCTGGCTACGAGCTCGAGCTCTTGGGTCCGGTCACCCACGGAGCAAGCCACCCCCAGCAATGAGAAGAACACACACCGTTCCATGTTTTGGACGACTGAGGGCGGTCGCCGGTTCCCGCCTCGGTGGGACTACCGGGTGATGAACACCCCGTCGGGAGTGACCAGCACACACTGCGAGTCCCCGAGGAGTTCCGCCAGGGCGGCCGCCTCGACGTAGCTGCGCCCATCGATGACCAGGGCCGCCACCGGCCTCCCGGCGACCACCGGGCACAACGCGCCCTCGTCCCACCAGACGCCCAGGTAGAGTGCCTCGGCGACCGGTCTCAGCGGGACGTAAGTTCCTCCCGGGGACCGGAAAGCCTGCTTGGAGACTAGGTTCCCGTTGACGTAGACCAGGCCGGGCACAAGACACACGCAGCCGTCGCTTTCCTCGACCCAGTCCAAACGCATTCCGAGGGCACCACCGAGTTCCGCCGGGGTGGCGTAGCTCCTCCCGGCGACCACGGTCGCCTGCACCGCCCGCCCGTCGAGGGTCGGACACCCGAGACTCTCGTCCCAACCGATGGTGACCGCCAGAGCTTCGCTGAAGGCCCGGACGGGGACCAGGGACGCGGCGCCGCTGTCCCCGCCGAGTCGGAGGACCGGTCCGGCCATCGGCCGGCTACCAACGGCGACCGTGGTGTGCGCGTCGAGCTCCACGGCCCCGCACTTCGCCAGGGCTTGGACCAGCCAATCGGTGAGCTCGGGGTCCACCTCCGCGCCGGCGGCCTTGAGCCGGTCGCGGAGGAAGAGGCGATAGTCCGGGAGACGTCGGTAGACGTCCGGGTGGAGTGCCAGCGTCAGGCCGAGAGTCACGCCGTGAGGTGGGATGGGTCCGTCGGGAGCGGCCCGAGCGAGTACGGCCACCTCGACCGGCTCGTAGACGATCTTCAGAGGCGTACCGACCTTGACGAGTTCGAAAAGCTCCTCGATGTCGGCGTTGTGAAGCCGCACGCAGCCCAGCGACACGGCCTGACCGATCGAGTCGGCGGCGTTGGTCCCGTGGAGCCCGAACCCTGACCTGGACCAGCCCAGCCACCGCGACCCTAAGGGATTGTCCGGACCCGGCGGGATGGGCGGACGACCGTCGGGCGGCACCCAAGTAGGGTAGACGGCTTTACTCAGGATGGAATAGGAGCCGATGGGCGTGTGGTGCTCCGGCCGGCCGACGGCCACGGGGTAAGTCCGGGCGAGCCGCCCGTCGACGTAGGCGTAGAGACGGCGGGCTGCGACGTTGAGCACCAAGTAGACGGGTTCCTTAGGCGGGGCCGTCCCGGTCGGCAGCCCGTCCGGCCCTAGGACGACCTCTGCCCGAGCGTCCTCGGGGAGGACGTAAGGGCTGAACACGCGCATCGGGTCCGGCCCGTAACCCGGCGGGAAGTCGCGCGGGGCCACCGGACCGACGTCGGTCGCAGCAGCCTGAGCCACGGCACCTGGGTACGGTGCCGGTGCGAAGAAGACGGTCACTCCCAGGAGGATGGCCGACCAGAAGACGCCCAAAGAGACGCGGCGGACCCGGCCGGTCCGGCGGCGGAAGGACACCTCAGGACCCCTCTCGGCCGAAGGGAATGGTCACGCGGAGTATACGTCGCCCGCCGGAGCCTATGCGGGGGCGTGGAACATGTTCGACCTGGTCGCTTTGACCTCGGTCAGCCAGTTCCGGTAATCATCAAGAAGCGAGCTTATCCATCTATTCGTGATAACGGACGTAAATGTCGTTCGGTGACGTCGTCACAGACCTCACCGGCACCTCCAGGACATCCTTCCGGCCGCCGCAGGGGCCGATTGCCGGGCAAGACGGGGCGTGCTAGAATCGATGTTGCGCGGATGGTTCGCCGCCAAGGAGCCGGGGTGTCGGAACAGGCAGACGAAGACGACTCAAAATCGTCCGGGGCGACCCCCGTGCGGGTTCGAATCCCGCCCCCGGCACCAATGCCACCTCGAGGCAGGCCTGGAAGGGCCTGCTTCTTTTGTTCGTCTTTGGCTGTGTCCATCCGGCTCGGCAGGACTCCCTCCGTAGCCTGCGAACACCACCCGCGAAGGAGGCGAGGGACGGTGCCCACGGTCGGAGTCGGGGAGCTCGAGGTCTATTATGAGGTGACCGGCACCGGGCGTCCGCTCGTCATGATCATGGGCCTCGGCGCCAACGCCGGTTGGTGGGGGTCCGGGGTCATCCAGGCCCTAAGCCGCGACTTCCGGGTCATCGTCTTCGACAACCGCGACGCGGGACGGACCCGGGGACCTGCACACCCCTACTCTATCCGCGACATGGCCGAAGACACGGTGGGCCTCATGGACGCCCTCGGCCTCGAGAAGGCCTGCATCCTGGGTCTGTCGATGGGCGGCATGATCGCTCAGGAACTCGCCCTCGGCCACCCTGAGCGGGTGGAGCGACTGGTGCTCGGCTGCACCACGCCCGGGCTCAAGCGCGGGGTTCCGCCCGCCCCGGGGGTGATGCGCCTCCTGGCCGTGGAGTCGAGAGGGCACAGCCTCCGCCACGCCCTGGCCCTGGCCGGGGCGACCGTGGCCATATCGTGGCTCCTCACCCATCTCCACCTCGTGCCGCGCCTCTGGCGGATGACGCTCCTTCACCCCACCTCCCCAGAAGGTTACCTGCGCCAGCTACAGGCTATCTCCGAGTTCGACGTCTCCGACCGGCTCCCGACCCTGCGGGTCCCGACGCTGGTGCTGCATGGAACGCTGGACGTCCTTCTGCCTCCCGAGAACGGGCGCCTTCTGGCCGAACTCATCCCGGGGGCTCGTCTGGTCCTCTTCAAAGGCGCCGCGCACGGTCTGAACCTGGAGAGACCGAGGCAGTTCATCCGGGAGGTCCGCGAGTTCCTGCTCGGCTCGGGCTCTCAGCCGACCCTCCCCAAGCAGGCTACCCCGGCCGGATAGCAGTGGGGGCGGCCGGTCCAGACGGCCACCACCTGCCCCAGGACGAGGTTCCGGGTGAAGGGTCCCCAGGCCCGGGAGTCGTAGGACACCTCGAGGTTGTCGCCGAGAAGGAAGTAACCCGCCTGGCCGACGGTGGCCACCCTCTTGACGATGCGCCCGTGGCCCGGGAGATAGGCCACGACGAGGTCGCCCTCGGCTGCCGGCAGCCAGCGGACATAGAGCACCACGTCGCCAGGCAGGAGGGTCGGCCACATCGAAAGGCCGCGGACCACGCCGAAGCCGACCGACTGCTCCAGGGCCAGAGCGACCAGAAGACCGGCTATGAGCCATCGCAAGCGGTCCCGTGCACGCACGCGTCAAGGATATGCCGGACCGGCCGGACCTAGCCGCCGCGTCCCCGTCCGCGTCCGAGCCCGGCGTCCAAGGGGACCGGTACGGAGGCTGCCGAGGGGAGGCGCCGAGACGTTGCCGCCCGAAGGAGAGGAGCGCGAAGGAGAGGAGCGGCTTTGGGATGGTCTTGCGCCCTACTACGACCTTCTTTTCCCGCCGGGCAGGACGCAGCTCGACTTCTTGAAGACCGTCCTGGGCCGAGCCCGCCGCCCCGTGCGCCGGGTCCTGGACATCGGCTGCGCGACCGGCGGTTACACTCTGGCCCTGGCCGAGCTGGGCTTCGAGGTCACGGGCGTGGACCTCTCGGCCGAGATGGTCCGGCTGGCCCGCCTCGAGGCCGAGCGCTCCGCCACCGCGCGGGGGCTCACCCGCGGGGGGCCCGAGCCGGCTGCGGCCGTGCGACCGCCTCGCTTCCTGGTTCGGGACATGACCGACCTCGACGGTCTGCCCGCCCCGGGCGAACCACCGTTCGACGCCGTCGTCTGCCTGGGGAACACCCTGTCCGGCTGCCTCTCCGCCCTCGAGCTCGGGCGGGCCCTGGGGGAGATGGCCCGAGTGCTGGCCGAGGACGGCCTAGCCGTGCTCCAGGTCGTCAACTACGACCGCCTCGGGGCCACGGGCGAGCTGCGGCTTCCGCCGATCACCGTCGAGGTGCCGGGAGAGCCCGGCAGCGAGGGACCGGGGAGGAAGCTCGTCCTCACGCGCCTTTACGTCCCCCGCTCCGACGGTCTGGTGAGCTTCTCGGCCACCCTTACCGACTCGGACTCCGGGCGGCCGTTCCTCCGGTCGGAGACTCTCCTGCGCCCCATCACCCGCGACGAGCTCGTGGCCGTGGCCGAGCTGGCCTTCCACGGCGAGGTCAGGGTCTGGGGCGACTTCCTCTTCTCGGTCTGGACCGAAGCCTCCCCGGCGACCGTGGTCGTTGCCGAGAAGGTCGAGGACTGAACCGGGTCGGGGCCTGGACCGGACTTGGGGGGCCAAGCAGGAGGCCGCGTCCGGACGGTAAATCAGGCGGGACGGACCGTCTTGAGGCGCAGGTGCCTTCAGCGCCTTCGAGACATCCGGAGGAGGGGAAAAACGTGACCTCGGTCTTGGCCCTGAACGGTAGCCCGCGCGGAGAGCGCTCGAACACCCAGGCCCTGCTCGACCCCTTCCTGGAGGGTGCGAGGAGCGCCGGGGCGGAGACGGAGACCCTGGTCGTGAGGGACCTCGACATCGGCTTCTGCAAGGGCTGCTTCGGCTGCTGGACCTCCACGCCCGGCCGGTGCGTCCAGGAAGACGACATGGTCTGGGTCCTGGACAAGCTCGCCGCCTCGGACCACGTCGTCTACGCCACGCCGCTGTACCACTTCGGGATGACCGCTCTCCTGAAGCGCCTCCTCGAGCGGACGCTGCCTTTGCTCGACCCGCACCTCGTCCGCCGCGGCGGCACTACTTTCCACCCCGTCCGTGACGGCACAAAGCGCTACCGCTGGACACTCATCGCCAACGCCGGCTTCCCGGACCTCGTCCATTTCGGCCCCCTTGTGGAGCAGTTCCGCCACCTCACCGGCGGAGGACGCGGTCTCGCGGCCGCCATCCTCATCCCCGGAGGTGAGACTCTGGGCCGCCGTTACACGCCAGGAGGCCCGTTCGAGTGGCTGTGGTCAGCCCTGCGCAGGGCCGGCGAAGAGGTAGTCAGGCAAGGCCGCCTTAGCCCGGAGACGGAGTCCGCCCTCGCCCGGCCGCTCGTCGACCCAGAGACCTACGTGGAAACGGCCAACCGCTCTTGGGACGCCCTCCTCGGGTCAAGGGCGGTCAAGGCGGAATAGTGATGGCGGGGGCGGTCCGGGCCATGGCAGGTCTTGCGAGCCTTCGGACGGGGCTTCTCGTGGACAATCACGTCCATACGAGACACAGCGGCCACACCCAGGAGGCTTACGACGCCGTGTCACTCCGCTGGGCCGGCCTGGCCCGCGGGCTCCGCCTCAGCCTGCGCGAGCACGCCCCGCTGCCTGAAGGGTTCGAGCTCAGGCAGATCGCCGGACCCGGCCCGGAGTTCCCGCCCGTCTCCCGGGCGGTGGGGCTGTCCCTGAGGGACGAGTCCCTCTGGACCTTCTTCCAGGAGTGCCTCGAGGCAGGTCTCTCGGTCGGGTTTGAAGTCGACATCCTCGGCGGGCGTCTCGGGCAGACGGAGGAGCTCGTAACCGAGCTCGAGCGTCGGGCCCGCTCAGCCGGAGTGGTCATCGACGCCCTCAACTGCTCGCACCACATCATGGGCGAAGCCCCCTGGGACTTCACGCCCCAGACGCTCACCGCCGCCATCGGCTTCTGCGGCGGCCCGGCCGCCTTCGCCCGCCGCTACTTCGGCGACATCCGCGAAGCAGTGGCCTCGGGGTTGTTCCACTGCGTGAGCCATCTCGAGGCCCCGCGGAAGTTCGATGCGGGCCCCAGAGCCCTGCCGAGGCCGGCCTTCCACGGGGCCGAGGATGTCTGGCAGGAGGAGCTCGAGCTGACCCTCGAGGCCATGGCCGTGCATGGCGTGGCTCTGGAGTACAACACCGGGGGGCTCGCCACCTGGGGCCGCCCCTACCTCAGCCCCGGGACCATCGCCCTTGCTGTCCGCCTCGGGCTACACGTCGTGGTCGGTTCCGACGCCCACCACCCCGACCAGGTCGGGCAGGGCTTCGTCGACGCGGAGCGGGAGCTGAGACGGGCCGGGGTGACCGAGGTCTGGACCTTCCGAGCCGGTCAGCCGGTGGCCATCCCACTTGCGGAGCCGTCGCCCGGCCCGTGGCCGACCTCGGCCGCCGCTATCTCCTCGAGCGCTCGTTCGTAGACCCGCAGCACGTCATGGCTGAAGAGGACGAAGGTCACCCTCTCGACCGACCTCGACTCCCGGAGACCCTCCAGGACCGCCCGGAGAGCGACGGGCGCCGCCAGTTCCACCGGGTAGCCGTAAGCCCCGGTGCTCAGCGACGGGAAGGCCACCGTCCTCGCGCCCCGGTCGTCCGCTTGCCGGAGGGCGTTGCGGTAGGCCCGGGCAAGGAGCTCGGGCTCCCTCTCGTGCCCGCCGCGCCAGACCGGACCCACGGCGTGGACGACCCACCGGGCCGGTAGGTTCCCCGCCGTCGTGACCACCGCCTCCCCGGTCGGACAGGCGCCCAAGCGCCTGCACTCCTCCATGATGGATGGCCCGCCGGCACGGTGGATGGCCCCGTCCACCCCACCCCCGCCGGCCAGGCGGCTGTTCGCCGCGTTGACGATGGCGTCCGCCCGCACCTTGGTGATGTCCCCTTGCTCCAGGCGGAGCTCCCTCCCGCCGACGCAGAGGCTCCTCATCGCACCACCCCTTCAAAGTGTCGTAAGGCCGGGCCGCCGGCCGGGCCGTCCGCGAGCGCAGGAAGAGGTAGGAAGACGTGAAGGCGATGATGGCCACCAGTTCAGCCGTGAGAAGGCCCACCGCCTCAAGGGCCAGCCGCTCGAACAGAGCCTCCGGCATCAGGCGGATGAGGAGGGAGTCGGCGGGTAGGAGCCAGAGGTCGTTGGAGAAGAGGACGTCATGGAAGGCGGTCCAGAAGACGCTGAAGGACACGACCGCGGCAGCAGCCAGGAGGGCGCAGACGAGCACGGACAGCACCGCCCCCGTCCTCAACCCCCGGGCGACCCGCACCCCCCAGTCCCCGGGGTCCAGCCAGGCCAGAAGGACCAGCCCGACCGCGACCACTCCGAGGGCAACCCAGCGGCAGACCCGGGCAACGCCGAACAGCTCCCGGACGTCGGCCATATGCTCGAGCTCCCGCGGAGTGAAGGCCAGGCGCCCGGCTTCGCCCCGGTCCAGCACGGCCAAGTCGAACTGGAGGTCAGGACGGCGGCCGGTGGCGTAGTCGAGGACCCGGTGGACGACCAGGAGGAGGTCGTCGACATCAAGACCGGTCTTGACCGCCGTGTCGCCGGCAGTCAAGCTGTCACGGTAGGCGTCCTCGTGGTAGGCTACGGCCTCGATGTCTGCAAGGAGCAGGAGGAAGGCCAAGGCCAGGCCAACGATCAGGGCGATCGAAGCGGCCGCGGACTCACGGACACCTCCCGCCGCCCGGGAGGCTCGGCGCGCACCATCCCGACTCGCCCCTCGAGCTTCCCTCGACACGAGGCCACCCCCCGACGTCCGTCAGTCACCCGGTCGCCATCCGTCTCAGGCGCTCCGGGTCCCTGACGACGATGCGCCCCCGCCCCGTCTCGATGACCCCGGTGCCCTCCATCCTCCCGAGAGCCTCGGAGACCGAGACCCGGTGGGCCCCGACGTAGTCGGCTATTTCGTCGTGAGTGAGCCGGAGGTCCTGCCCATCCCCGCCCGGTCGCTCCCTGAAGACGGCTCTTCCGAGGAAGGCCGCGACCCGCGCCTCTACCGGGAGGAACCGGAGCTGCCGCACCTGCTCGGCCAGCTCCAGGGCCTTCCGCGCCAGGGAGACCAGGAGCTCCGCGGCCAGCTCCGGCCGCGAGGCGATAAGGCGTCTCACCTCGGAGTCACCCATCGAGCGGACCACCGGGGTCCCTACGGAGACCACCACGAGCGGTACGGGATTGGAAGCCTCGAATAGCAGTGCCTCTCCGACGAAGTCTCCAGCCCGGGCGTAGAAGACCGTCTTGACCCCGCCGCCGACGGAGACCACCGAGCAGCGGAGATTTCCGGACTGGAGGTAGAAGAGCCGTCCCGGCCGCTCGCCGGGAACGATGAGGGCCTCCCCGTCCCGGAGCGTGCGGAGCGGGCAACGTTGGAAGATTGCGTGCCAGGTCCAAGTGTCGCCTGGCCCTGCCGCCTGCCCGTCCATGGCTATCCCTCTAACCCCCCGCGTCGGTCGAGCATCACCATAGCCGGGGAAACCGGTAGCGTCGGTAGCTTGGGCTACGAGTCAACGCGGGCAGATACCCGCCGGTAAGAGTGGTAGCTGGGGCTAGGAGCCAAAGCGGGCGGACACCCGCCGGCAGGAGTCACGGGCCGGTCTAAAGATTCTGAATTGGAAGTAGGAACCGGCGCCCGCGGAGCGAATCCGCATGATTTGAATGACGCGACGTTCCTAGTGGGAGGTCCGGGCTGATGGAGAGACGATGGTACGGCTCTTGGCCCAGGGGACTGCCTTTCGGCCTAGAGTACCCGCCGGTCCCGGTCCACCGGCTGCTGGAAGGGTCGGCCCGCAAATACCCGGACAGGGTGGCCATCATTTTCGCGATCGGCGGAGGACAGACGACCTATGCCGAGCTGTGGGAGCGGTCCAGACGCCTGGCCTCGGCCGTGGCCCGCCTGGGGGTCCGGAAGGGCGACGTCGTGGCCATCCAGCTCCCCAACAGCCCCCAGTTCGCCGTGGCCTACTATGCCACTCTCCTCCTCGGAGCGACGGTGACCCCCGCTAGCCCGCTCCTCGCTCCCGGCGAGCTCCGCCACCAGCTCGTCGACTCCGGCGCCGAGACCCTGGTCTGCCTCGACATGTTCGTCGGCAATGCCCTGGAGGTGCTCCCGGAGACGTCGGTCAAGCACCTCATCGTCACCGGGCTCCAGGAGGCTCTCCCGTCCGGGAGCCCGGTCGACGTCTCGAGCTACGGCCCGCAGGTCCACAGCTTCCTCGGGCTCGTGGCGGACTTCTCGCCCGACCCGCCCGAGGTCTCCATCGACCCCCACGAGGACATGGCCCACCTCGCGTACACGGGCGGGACCACCGGCGTGTCGAAGGGCGTCGTCCTCACCCACCGCTCCGTGCTGGCCAACTCCCTCCAGTTCGCCCACTGGTGCGCCGGCGGGCGCCCCGTGCTCGGCGACGACGGGATCATCCACATCGTCGACCGCTGGGAGCCCGGTCCGGGGGAGCACTGGGAGCACCCGGTCAAGCCGGCCACGGGCAAGGCGGTCATCGTCGTCCCGTGGTTCCACGCCATGGGCATCATCGGCTACCTGAACTTCCCCGTCTACATGGGCTCGACCATGCTCGTTCACCCGCGCTTCGATGTTGGTCTTTACCTCGCCGACATCGCCCAGCACCGGGCCGAGGTCTTCGGTGGGGCGCCGCCCCTCTTCCACGCCATGCTGAACCATCCGGCCATGGCCGACCTCGACCTCTCGCACGTCACGCTCGTCGCCAGTGGAGCCGCCCCCCTTCCGGTCGAGCTCCTCGGTGCCCTTGAGCGGAAACTGACCGGCGGCATCTTCATGGAGGCCTACGGCCTGACCGAGTGCACTATGGGCGCGACGGCCAACCCGGCCACCTGGAGCGGGCGGCGCAAGCCGGGTTCGGTGGGCATCCCCATCTTCGACACCGACGTCAAGGTCGTCGACGCCGACGACCTCACCCGCGAGCTGGCCGTAGGCGAGGTGGGCGAGATAGCCATCCGCGGACCTCAGGTGATGCGGGGTTACCACCGCCGGCCGGACGAGACGGCCAAGGTGCTGGTCGACGGTTGGCTCCTAACGGGTGACCTCGGGCGGATGGACGAGGACGGCTACGTCTTCATCGTCGACCGCAAGAAGGACATGCTCATCTACAAGGGGTATAATGTCTACCCGCGTGACCTCGAGGAGATTCTGTTCACGCACCCGGCGGTGGCCGATTGCACGGTCATCGGCAAGCCGGACCCCGAGGTCGGGGAGTACCCCAAGGCCTTCGTCGTCCTCAAGCCGGGGGCCGTGACCAGTGCGGCCGAGCTCATGGACTACGTCGCCTCCCGGGTGGCCCCGTACAAGAAGATCCGCGAGGTCGAGTTCGTCGACTCCATCCCGGTCAGCCTGGCCGGAAAGCCGCTCAAACGGGTCCTGCGCGAGAGGGAGCTCGGCCGCTCCCGGACGGCGTAGCCCTGGGGGCGGCCCCCGACGGTCCTGAACGGGAACGCGGGAGGCGGGAAGCCTTCGACCGGCCACTCGGCTTGTCCCGCGGCGAGCCGTCGCGGCCGTCTTCAAGGCGCGTTGGCCGCCGCGTCAACGCGGTGACGCTGACTTCATCCGCCTGCGTCGCACTGCTCGTCCTCCTGGTCGGACCGGCTTTCCTCCTCGTCGGCTGCGCTGCCGACGTCCCTCCCTCGTTGGTCATCCGCTGCCTGTCCCGGGTCGCGGCGGGGGAACCGGTAGCGCTGGCGTGGCCGGGAGTCGAGCCCCTCGTCGGCGCGGACCCCGGGGCCCCCCTAGGCCTCCCGCCGACGGCCCTGCTCGTGGTCGAGCCCGGCGAAAAGCTCCGCCTGACCTTACGCGGCGCGAGCTCCCCACCCGGGAAGACCCGGGTGGACATCCTGGCCGTCGGGCAGGACGGACGGCCGGGCGAGAGCCTAGCCTCGGGGGAACTGGACCGGTCCGCGTGGGAGTCTTCCTGGGAGGGACCCCTCCTGTCCGTACCTCTGCCGGTCCAGCTCGAGCAGGATATCACGGTGACCGTCACGCCGGGCGAGCGGCCGGACCGCCCCATCCTGCCCGAGGAAGGTACCCCGTTGCTTCTCCGCGTGGAGAGCCGATGGCTCTCCGCCACCGGGGGACAGACCCGAAGAGCGGTGACGTACCTCGCCGGCCTTGTCTTGGTGCCGCGGGGCACCATCCGGTTGTCCTGGGCGGACGACGACACGGGCGCGGTCCGGGCGGCGCAGCGTTTCTTCGACGCTATGTGGAAGGGGAACAAGGACCTCGTCCGGGCGCTCCTAGACCCGGGTAGTCCCGCCTCCACAACCGGGAGCGCGGCCCGGCCCCGTTCCTTCCTCTCGGTCGACCGCAGCTGTCCCTGGGACCTCATCCTCTGGCAGCGCGAAGGGTGCCCGGGCGAGACCGTGTTCATGGCCGCCGAGCCGGCCTTCCTCTTGGTCCGCCAGGCAGATGGCGACACGCCCGCCGAGGTCGTGGCCACCTTCGTCCTTACCGTCCGTGGCGCACCGGCCAGCCCGGGACCCGGAGACCCGGGGGCCGGCAAGCCGCAGCACACCCAGGCCTACACGTTCACCGAGCGGTACCTCCTCCGCCCCACCTCCGACGGCTTGCGCGTGGTGGAGTTCTACCGCGACGGGACCCCGGTGCTCAGCGGCGGCTAGGAGCTAGGGCAGGAGCTAGGGCACGACGAGGAGGAAGTGACTGGTCGTGTCGTCGAGGCCCGGCCTCCCGAGGAGCGTCGCCGAGTTGGTGTGCGCCGCGACCGCGAAGCGGGGTTCCTCTAGGCACCCCGCGTACGAGAAAAGGACGGCCAGCGCGGCCGGGGAGTCGAGGTTACCCGGCCCGAAGGCGTAGAGCCGCCCCCAGTCCCCCCGGCCGAGAGCCACGAGCGTCTCCGCGTCCATCCGCTCGGCCTGCGGAAAGGGAAGTCCGTGCGAGAAATCCACCGAGGCGATGACAAAAAGCCTCTCGCCACGCCGCTCCCCCTCCTGGGCCCACCGGGCGAGGAAGCGACCGAGACACTCCGCTCGGCCGAGCCCGAGGCTCCTGGTGACGGAGACCGTTACGACCCGGGCTCCCGGTAGGAAACGGCGCACAAAGGGCATCAGAGCCCCGAGGGAATGCTCCGCATCGTGGACGACCCACGCGTCGGAGGCCAGGCCCTCCTGGACGAGAGCGGTGGCGAGGTCCGCGTCCGCCCCTACGACGCCCCAGGCGGTCTGCCAACCACCCAGGCTCACCCCGCACGGCGGCCCACGGCCGCTGTGGTCCGGCCCGACGACGACCACCGTCGAAGGCGGGTCGGACGCCAGGTGGGCGAGAAGGCCGGCGACGAGGTGCCCGGCGACCAGGTGGTGGGGGACCACGGCTCCCCGGAGAGGCCTCCCCCCTCCCCCCTCACCAGCCACCGCGGCGGCCACCCGCTGGGCGACGACGGCCGCACCGGCCAGGCCGGCCGAAACCTCCTCGGGCCGGACGAAACGGTCCGGGTGGACCCCTGCCCCGCCAGGAGGGCCAGCCCCGGCGCGCACCTGGACCTCGAGCGCCGACGACACCCGGCCGGACCCGGCCCGCCCCGCGGGCCCACCGGCACAGGCCCCGAGCATCCAGGTAGCCAAGAGCACGGCCACGGTGGCAGACCGGACTAGGCGTCTAGCGGATGGTGACCTCGGCCTGGCGCGTGACGGCAAAGAACTCCCCGCTCTCCACGTGCACGAGGACCGCCGGCTCGGCCCGGAAGCTGCCGAGCGAGACCACCCGGGCGTAGTAGGTTATCGTCCCTGAGGTACCTCCGGGCAAGGGCTTACCTGTCACCGGGTCGGACTTGAGCGTGTTGTAGACGGCGAAGTCCACCCGCTGGCCGTCCACCTCCACCGGGCAGCCCAGGTTCTGGTCCGGAGGCCCCCCGTACTCCCACGGGCGGGCGACGCAGGCCAGCCCGGACGGCAGGAAGTCGACGAGCTGGTAGGCGCCATCCGGGGCCTGCCCCGAGATGCGGTACGACAGGGTCACCTTGACGAGGTCCCCCGCCTTGAAGCTTGTAGCGGCCCGCCCGGACACGGAGTACGTGCGCTCGACCGCGGCCTCACCAGACCGGACCTTGGTCCGGCCGAGGTCCACCGGGGCCCGGTAGGTGACGCACAGGGTGACCCCACCCCGGACATCCGCGAACTCCAGGCGGCCCAGGTCCTCGGCCGTGAGCATGCGCGTGTAGGTCCGGCCGTCCTCGAGCTCGACCTTCACACCCTCGGGCTTCAAGGTGAAGGTCGCCGGCGCCGCCGGGGTACGCGGGACCGACTCCTTGAGAGCCAGCGCGAGTTCGAGGAAGTTCAGTTCCTCCCACGGCTCGTTGGAGACGAGGTAGTCGAGGAACCGCTCGGCCTCGGCCAGCCTGAGCCTGGCGGCCACGAGGGCCGCCAGGGAGGTCGCCCGGACGGTCTCATCCCGGTCGCGGCTCACGTTGAGTCTGAGGAGCCGACCCACCGGGTCGCCGTACCTCTCCAGGACCCGTCCGAAGACCACGCGGGCGAGTTCCTCATCACCCAGCTCGATGAGGCCCAGGGCGATGTGGAGCGACTCCTGCGGGGAGAGGTCCGGGGCGGCGGCCGCCTTCTGGAGGTCGAGGAGGACCGGCTCCCCGAGGGCGGCGAGGCCCCAAAGGGCCACGCAGCGCCTTTCCCTCGTCTCGGCCTCGTCGTCGTAGACCCGACCGAGGTAGGCCAGAAGGCCGGTCCGGTCGAAGCCCTCGGCCCCGAGGGCGGCAATCTTGGCGGTGAGCTCCAGCTCGGACCCGCCGTAGGGCAGGACCGCGACACCACCGTCCTGTCTCTGGTAGAGGGCGAGTTCGGCCGGCGCAGGCGGTCTCGGCAGCAAATCCTCGGCCAGGCCGAAGTGGTCCGCGAGGAGCCGGTAGGCGACGGCCTGTGCCGCCTTCATGTCCACCCGGCGGCCGCCGGAGGCTAGCCGCTCGAGGAGGGCGAGCTGCCGGCCACGGACCGCGTCGCAGAAGGTCAAGGTCACGACCTCCCCCGGCTCGGCAGTCAGCTTGAGCCCCTCGGCGACCTCGTAGACCTCCACCCGGTCCACCCGCGCGTAAGTGTCCAGCACGTCGAGCGGCACCTCGACCTTGTCCTCGAGGCTCCGCCCGTCGGCCTTGACCGCCTTCCCGCCGACCGCGAGCAGCCAGCGACCCTTCCCGAGGCCGCCGGCGGCCCGACCGAGGTCCAGCTCCACGGGCTGCCCGGCGACACCCTGGACCGGCTCCAGCCGGTAGGTGGCCGCCACGCTACCGTCGGCGTCCAGGCGCCTGAGCTCGCCCTCGAACGTCACCTTCATGCCCGGCGGGAGCGACGTCCCGTACGCCCGGGCGAGGATGACCGGACGGTCGCCAGCGAGGTACGTCCGCGCGGCGCTGAGATGGACGAAGAACGGCAGCCGGACCGGGATGCCGACGGTCCCGCTCGCGCCGCGCACGCCGGAGGAGAAGACGTGGTAGGTCAGCCTCCAGGAAGTGAGGTTGGAGGGAAGCGTGACCTCGACCACGGCCCGGCCGTCGGGTCCGGTGGTCACGCTGTCGAAGAAAGCGTTGTCGCGGAAGTCGGAGCGCGCGCCCCCGCCCTCACCTCCGCCCTCAGCCCCGCCGCCGTAGAGAACAGGACGGCTGTGGGTAGAGGCCAAGGCAAGGACGAGAGTCCTCATGAGGCTGCCGTAGATAGCCGACAAGAAATCCACCCGTTCGGGGGCAAGCTGGTAGAGCGCCTCGTCGACCATGGAGAGGTTCACGTCGGCAGCCACCGGTCGACCCGCCGGGTCCCTGACCTCGACCGTGATGCGGGCCGTCTCGCCCGGGCGGTACTCCGGCTTGTCTGTGCTCACTCGGACGTCCAGCTCGCGCTCCCGGAAGCGGTAACGGACCACCACCGGCCAGAGGGTGTGGTAAGTCCGCCCGTCGAAGTAGACCGCGCCGACGTTGGTGTTGGGGATGAAGCTCTCCTCGAAGACGACCGAGCACTCCGGCTCGTCCTGGACCCAGACCTCTTCGAGGCCGAGCCGGGCGGTGTAGAACAGGAAGCCTTGCGGACGGGGACCGACCTCCTGCTCACCGGCCCGGACGACCAGGCGGGCGGTCTGGCCGGGTAGGTAGGTCGCGTCATCGCCGTCGCGGTAGGCCAGGTGGTACCAGGGGTCCTCGGGCCAGGGTCGCTGCCAAGCCGTCCCGTAAACCCACAGTTCGGAGACGGTCGGCCGGCCGGCGTCGTCCGGCGTGGTGAGCCTCACGACGTAGGCCTTGCCCTCTTCCGGCTCGAACAGCCAGGAAGCCGCGCCCTCGTCGTCCGTGACCAGCGCGAACGAGGTCACCGGCACTCTCCGTTCGACGTACTCGTAGACCTTCCGCACTGCTTTCTCGATGAAGTCGTAGTACCGCCTCCCTGTGTCGCGGGCCTCGTAGCGGAGCACCTCGATCTCGCCCCGCACCTCGCGCCCCGCGACCGGAGCGCCCAGGTAGGACTCAGGTCCCCAGCCGGCGGAGTACGGGTCCGGGTCCGCCGCCCCTCCCGGGGCCGGGGCGTTGATGCGGTCCAGGGTCACCTTGTTGACCCGGACGTCGAGGCGCAGACCTTGCGGCTCGCGCGCGGACGTGGCCCTGAGGACCACATTCCTCTCGAACACGCGGACCATGAGGTTCGCCCAGACGGGACCGGTCTCGGGCAGGTCGGCGTTCACGACCAACTGGTCGGTCCGCTCGACCACCCGAGGCGAGTCTGCCGGTCGGGGAGTGTGAACGAGCACCGCCCGTCCGGCAGGGTCGGTCACCAGCACCCCGTGCGCGTCCGCCCCGGAAGACCAGATACTGTAGTCCAGTCGCAGCCCCGGGACGGGCGTGCCTTCGAAGAACCGCGCCTCGAGCGCGAAGCGGACCGGCTCGCCCACGAAGGCCGCCTTGCGGTCCGCCCGGAGCTCGATGCGGTAGGGGGGCTTGGTGTAGGTCGCGACCTCGAAGTACCGCCGGGCCAGCTCCAGCCCGTCGGCCACGACGCAGACGGAGTAGACCCCGGGTCTCAGACCCGGCAGCCGGAGACGCCCGCTCAGGGTGTGACGGCGCACCTCGACCTCGACCGAGGAGACGGTCTGCTCACCGGCGTCGGCCTGTCCCCGCCACCCCACCCGGTCGCGCCAGACCTTGAGTTCGACCCGGACCCGGGAGACCTCCGGCGTCCCCCGTCCGCGCGGCTCGACCACCCCCCAGAAGCAGAGCTCATCGCCCGGTAGGTACAAGGGGCGGTCGGTGTAGAGGTAAGTCCAGTAATCTTCCCGGTGTGGCTTGCCCTCGGTACGGTCAAGCCACCCCGGACGGAGGACGGACAGCACCTCCGACCCGTCCGGCGCCCGAGCCAGGAGACCGACAGGCGCCCCGGGCTCATCGGCAGGCGGGTCGCCCGAGACGATGAGCTCGGCCGGGGTGCGGAACCGGACGAGTCCGTCCTCGTCCGAGACCCCGAGCGGAGAGCCGCCGGACAGGAGCCTGACCTCCGCGCCGCGCACCGGCCGCCCGCCGGCCAGGCTGTTCAGCCAGACCACCGTGTCGTCCGCGGCCACCGTCACGTGGGCAGCGAGGTCGGTGACCTGGACCCAGACGTAGGACGTCTCGGTCTCCCAAGCGAGGCTGGCCAGGTAGTACCCCGGTGAGAGCCCCTCCGCGAAGACCAGGCACTCCCCGCCGTACGTAGGCAGGGGCTCCAGGGTCGTCTCAAGGACCGGGACCAGCCCGTCCAGGGAAGGCCGCCAAGTCCTGGCGCTGAGCCAGGCCCACCACGATACTCTCTCCCTCTCGGCAAGGCCGCCGAGAAAGGCGGAAGCGTCCGGGTAACGGTAGACCGACATCCTCACGCGAGGCCGTACCGTGACGCCGTCACTCCGTCCGTAGCTGACCGGGATGACCCAGGGCTCCTGGGGACCGAACTCGACTGTGGAGGTGCCCGTGCTCAACCAGAACGTGGTCGCTCCGGGCAGCTCGGCGGCAGCGGTCTCAAAGCGGAAGGTGACCCCGGTGGCCACCTTCTCCGAGCTCCCCTCTACGCCCACGCCTTGCAGGAGCGTGCACGTGTAGACAGTCCCGGGCTTGAGCGGGTTCTTGGGTAGGAAGACCCACGTCCGGCGGTGCCGCTCCCAGGTCCCTTCGACGGCCGGCTCGATGCTGAAGAGGGAGCCGGGCTCCATCACGCCCTCGTGGCTGAACTCGAGCTCGATGCCGGTGTTCACCGGCACGCCGCTGGACCGGTCACCCGGGAGGGCGCGCACCACCCGCACCGGCGCGCGGACCTGGAAGGCCCAGCTGTAGCCTGGCTCGTCCGGTCCAGCCAGGGCGAGGACGAAGCGGTAGACGCGGTCCGGTTCGAGGGGCTCCTCGGGGGTGACAGAGAAGACTCTGCCCGAGGAGCCCTCCGCCCGGACACGCAGGTCTACTTCCGGACTGACCGCGAGGGCCTCGCGGACGGCAGCGAGCGGGACCGGCTTGTCGAGGGTCAAACGGAACGAGCTGTCCGGCGAGACCCCGAGGGCATCGGCCTCCGTCGGCTCCAACGTGGCCGCGAAGGCCCGGCCGTCCGTGATGACAACCCCAGGAGCGCAGGACCGGAAGCCCAAGCCGACTCCTAGCAGGACCACCAGGACACAGGCGCCCGCCAAGACCCTCGTTCTCGCAGGCGCGCCGCTCAGGACACGGGTGACCGGGGACATGGGGTCAGGACTCCTTCCAAGCGGCATCCATGGGGTAGGGACCCAGGTGCCGGTTGGACCCTACTCTTCTCCCGACCCTCGCGATTCCCTCCGGCCCCACACCCGACCCGGGACCCGAGTCGACCGCTCGCGGGTCGCTGCCGCTCAACCGGCCACCCGCAGGCACCTCACGCGCCGGTTACCGACCTCGACCTCCGGCACGGGAGCCGGGTCTCGGAAGCGCACCTCGACCACCCCGCCCACCGGGCGGACCTCCTCCACGGCCAGGCCCAAGGGCGTCCGGGCCGCCCGCTCGGCGTCCAGGAGCTTGCGGAACACCGGGCTGTCCGGGACGACCAGCGTGCGCGCCTCGGGCACCTCGCGGAGGTTCAACGCCCCCTCCAACTCCAGGGCATGCCTCTCGTACAGGTCGGCGAGGTCGCGCGGCTCCCAGCCGCACTCGGGCAACGCTTCCGGGCACCGGGGATGGAACCGGCACCCGGTCGGCGGCCGGACGGCGTCGGGGATCTCGCCTCGGGGGAGTTCCTTCGGCCGCACCAGACGGGGGTCGGGAACCGGCACGGCGCGCATCAGGGCCTTGGTGTAGGGATGGAGAGGCCGCTCGAAGACCTCGTCCACCGGTCCGACCTCGACGAGCTGTCCGAGGTACATGACTCCGACCCGGTCGCAGACGAAACGCGCCGTGGCCAAGTCATGGGTGATGAAGAGGTAGGTGAGGCCCATCTCCTGCTTGAGGTCCAGCAGCAGCCTCAGGACCCGGGCCCGGATGGACATGTCCAGCATCGAGACCGGCTCGTCCGCGACGACGAAGTCCGGCCCGAGGACCATCGCCCGGGCGATGACGGCGCGTTGCCGCTGCCCTCCGGAGAGGTCGCCCGGATAGGCGCCGGCCAGGGTCTCGGGCGGGGCCAGGCCCACTTTCTCCATCGCCGCGTAGACCCTGGCCCGTCGTCCGGCCCGGTCGAGGCCCGGCTCGTGGATGAGCAGGGCGTGCTCGATGCCCTCGTAGATGGTCATGGCCGGGTTGAGCGACGCCAGGGGGTCCTGGAAGATTATCTGCAGGCGGCGCCGCAGGCGACGCTCCATCCGCGTCGTCACGGGCTGTCCCTCGTACAGCACCTCGCCCCGTGACGGGGCGAGGAGCCCGACCGAGAGCCGTCCGACCGTGGTCTTGCCGCTACCGCTCTCGCCGACGAGCCCGAAGACTTCCCCGGCCCGGATGGTGAAGTCGACCCCGTCCACGGCCCTGACCAGAGGCTGACGGCCCAGCACGCGGTCCAGCAGCGTCCCGCCCACCGGGAAGTACTTGGCGAGGTCGCGGACGACCAGCTTGGGCCTATGCGAAGCGCAGGTGACCGGTGGGGGCTCGGTAAGTCCCGAAGCGCACGCGACTTGTTCGGTCATGCTCTACCCTCCCAGGCAGGCTCGACCCGGAAGCAGAAGGCTCGGTGGGTGGGACCCAGGCGCCTCTCCGGCGGGAGACTCCCGGCGCACCCGGGTCCGGCGAGCTCGCAGCGCTCGGTGTACGGGCACCCCGGAGGCGGGTCGGAGAGGTCCGGGGGCAGCCCGTCGATCCACGAGAGCTCCTTGGACCCCATGTGGATGACACTCCGCAGGAGGCCGCGCGTGTAGGGATGGGCCGGGGACCCGAAGACCTCCTCGGCCGTCCCCTCCTCCACGAGCCGCCCGCCGTACATGACGCCGACACGGTCGCTTATCTCCGCTACCACCCCGAGGTCATGGGTGATGTTGAGGATGGTCAGGGCGCGGGCCCGCTGGAGGTCGCGGAGCAGACGGAGGATCTGCGCCTGGACGACCACGTCGAGGGATGTCGTCGCCTCGTCGGCGATGAGCAGGGCCGGCTCGAGGACCAGGGCCAGGGCGATCATGATGCGCTGGCGCATGCCCCCGCTGAACTGGTGAGGGTAGTCCCGCAGCCGGGTCGGCGGTACACCCACGGCGTCGAGGGCCTGGGCCGCGAGTCGGGCGACCTCGGCCCGCTCCACGGACCCGTGGGAGCGGAGCGTCTCGGCGAAGTGTTCCTCGATGGTCATGAGCGGGTCAAGGCGGGTCATGGGGTCCTGGAAGATGAGGGCGATGTCGCGGCCGCGCAAGGCCCGGAGCGCCTCGGGCTCCAGGTCGAGCACGCTTCGGCCTTCGAAGACCACCTGCCCGGTCACCTCCGTGCCCTCGGGCAAAAGGTCCATCAGGGTCAGGCCCAGCGTCGACTTCCCGCAGGCGCTCTCCCCGACCAGGCTGTAGACCTCGCCGCGTCGGAGGTCCAGGCTCACGTCGCGGCAGGCCTCCACCCGGCGGCGACGGCTCCGGTAGCGCGTCGTCAGGTTGCGGACGGAGAGGATGACCTCCGGGCGGCCCATGTCCGGCTGCCCGGCCATCCCTGGCTCTCGGTTCATCGCTGACTCTCCCTGAGCTGCGGGTTCAGAATGTCGTTGAGTCCCTCGCCGAGAAGGGTGAAACCGAGGATGAGGATGACGATGGCCAGACCGGGCACGGCCGTCCACCACCAGACTTGCGGGTACTCCTGGGTCAAGGTGAGGTACCGCCAAGCCTCGCTGACGTCCAGTCCCCAGAACGGCTTCGGCGGGGTGATGCCGAAGCCGAGGAAGCTCAGGCCCGCCAGGGTCAGGATGGCGTCGGCGGAGTTCAAGGTGAGGATGACCGGTATGGACTGGGAGACGTTCGGGAAGATGTAGCGCCTGATGATGTCCGGCCGCGTCGCGCCCAGGGCCCGTGCCGCCTCGACGAACGGCTCCTCCCTGACGGCCAGGGTGTGGTTGCGCGTCACCCGGAAGTACTGGGGGATGTAGACCACCGACACCGCCACCGCCGCGTTCACCAGGCCCGACCCGAGGATGGCCGCGACGACGATGGCCAGGATGAGGTCGGGGAAGGAGTACACCGAGTCCATCAGGAGGACCAGAGTGCGGTCGAGCCGCCCGCCCGTGTACCCCGAGACGAGACCGAGGGGCACCCCGACCAGGACGGCGATGAAGCTCGCCAGGAGGACCACCTCGAGGGCGATGCGGGTCCCGTAGACGGTCCGGCTGAAGAGGTCGTACCCAAGGTGGGTCGTCCCGAAGCGGTAGGTCTCGTCGGGCAGCGCCAACATCGGTCCGACCCCCAGCTTCTCAGGGTCGAAGGGGGCCAGGACCGGGGCGAGCACGGCCACAGCCACGTAGAAGAGCACGATGAGGCCGCCCAGGATGACGCGTAGCCCGCTGACGGTCAGCAGTTCATCCTTGAGCCGGGCCCAGGTACGGCGCAACTCGTTCCTCTCCCTCCGTGACGGGCTTTGACGGCGGCCCCGGGCTAGTAGCGTATCCTCGGGTCCACCAGGGCGTTGATGACGTCGATGAGGATGCTCACGGCGGCGACCATCAGGGCGAAGACGGTGACGATGCCCTGTACCGACGGGTAGTCCCGTTCGAGGAGTCTCTCGACCAGAAAGCTCGCCATCCCGGGCCAGTTGAAGGTGGTTTCAGTCAGGACTGCCCCGCCGAGCAGCATGGCGAACTGGAGGCCGAGCATGGTCACCACCGGGACGAGGGCGTTGCGGAGACCGTGACGGAGGGTGACCCACCGCTCCTTGACCCCGCGCGCCCTCGCGGCCAGGATGTAGTCGGCCTTCAGGGTCTGCAGCATGTTCGTCCGGACCATCCGGGCGAAGATGCCCGAGATGTAGAGGCCCAGCACCGTGGCCGGCAGGACGAGGTGCCTCACCGCCGCCAGGAACTTGTCGAGCCTCCCCTCGAGCAGGCTGTCGACCAGGTAGAGCCCGGTGTGCCTCGCAGGAGGGACGAGGTACGCTGGGAAACGACCAGAGGTAGGCAGCCAGTCCAACTGGATGGCGAACAGGAGCTGCGCCATGACCCCCAGCCAGAAGATGGGGAAGGCGTAGGTCAAGATGCCGTACGTGTCGCCGAGGAAGTCCCACACCGTCCCGCGCCGGGTGGCGGAGAAGATGCCGACACCGAGCCCGATGACCACGGCCAGGACGAAGGCGCAGAGGACCAGCTCGAGCGTTGCCGTCAGGCGGTGTTTGATGAGGTCCCACACCGGGACCTTGAACCGGAAGGACACGCCGAGGTCGCCCCGGGCGACATCGGCGAGGTACCGCACGTACTGCACGAGGATGGGGTCGTTGAGCCCCATCTGCTGGCGCAGTTCCTCGATGACCTCGATGGAGGCGTGCGCCCCGAGCATGGCGGCCGCCGGGTCGCCCGGGGCCACCCGGAGGAGCACAAAGACCAGGGTGAGCAGGATGAAGACCATGGGCAGCGTGAGGAGCAACCTGACCGCGATGTAGTTCAAGAGACTTCCCGAGTGACGGGCCATGGCTACCTCCGGGGGACGGGCGGCCCCGGGCCGGGGCCGACCTCGAGAGGCCGGCCCCGCCTACCCGGCGGGTCGGACCGGGGGCATAGACCAGCAAGTGGGCCGCTCTCCCCCGGCCCGGCTCCGCCCGAGACTCGGACTTACTTCCACTCGTCCTTGTAGATGAGGTAGTACCTCAGTATCATCAGCGGCTCCAGGAGGACACCCTTCACGTTCTTCTGCATGGCGACGAACTGCGGCTTCTGGAAGAGCGGGATGTAGGGGACATCCTCGGCCAGCTTACCCTGGATGCTCCCGAAGACGGGCGTCCGGTCCTCGACCGTCGTCTTGGCCAGCTCCTGCTTGATGAGGCCGTCCATCTGGGCGCTAGAGTAGAAGCACCCCATGGACTTCGCGCCCTCGGTCGCCAGGAACGGCCTGACGTAGTCGTCGGGGTCGAGGTAGTCCGGGTACCATCCGAGCAGGAAGAAGCCCATGCTGCCGGCGGTCAGGTCGTCGGTGTAGCGGCCCCACTCCGAGCTCTTGAGCTCGACCTTGATAGCCCCGGTGGCCTCGAACTGGCTCTTCAGCACCTGGGCCAGGTCGTCCTCGGTGTCGCCGTAGTGGGTCGGCGTGTACCACAGCTCGATGGCGAGAGGCTTCGAGGCGGAGTAGCCGGCCTTAGCCAACTCGGCCAGACACTTCTCCGTGTCGGCCGCCTCACCGTAGGTCTCCGCGAAGACCGGCTTGTAGCTCCACATGCCGTCCGGGATGATGGAGTATAGCGGGTGCACCGAGCCCTGGAAGACCGTCTCGTTGATGGCCGCGCGGTCCACCGCGTAGGCCAGGGCCCGGCGGACGTGGACGTTGTCGAAGGGGGCCTTGGTGACGTTGAAGACCAGGAACCGGATGCCCGGGCTGTTCCCGCGCTCCGCCGCGAGTTTGTCGCTGGCCAGGAGGGCCTCCTCCTCGAGCGGCGTGAAGCTACGGTAGGCGACGTCGATCTCGCGCTTCTCGAGGGCCATCTTCAAAGCCGCGCTGGTGGAGTAGAACTTGACCACCACCCGGTCGGCGAAGGGCGGCGTGCCCCAGTAGTCCTCGTTGCGGACCAGGGTAATGTGCGAGCCCTCCACGTACTCGGTCAGCTTGTAGGGGCCGGTCGCGACGACCTGCTGGCCCAGGAACTGGCCTGGTTCGGTGTAGTCAGCGTAGGCCGTGGGCGAGACGATGGCGCCGACCGTGTAACCGAGCATGGACACGAACGGCGAGCACGGGTACTTGAGGGTGATCTTCACCTCGTAGTCACCGGTGACCTCGACCTTGTCGATCGGGTCGAGGAGGAACCCCGGCTGCCCGCCCATCGTCCGCGCCCGGTCGATGGAGAACTTGACGGCCTCCGCGTCGAGGTCCGTCCCGTCGTGGAACTTGACGCCCTCCCGGATCTTGAAGACGTAGCTCATGCCGTCCGGGCTGGCCGTCCACTCGGTGGCCAGGCACGGGACGATGTCGGCGGTGCCGGGCTCGTACCCGACCAGGCACTCGGCCACGTTCTCGAGGATGTTGCTCCCGAAGTAGTCGTAGCAGTCGGCCGGGTCGAGGGTGCCGGGCTGGTCCGTGGTCCCGACGACCAGGACCTTCCCCTCCGCCGCGCCCGGTCCGCAGCCCGGCAAGACGGCCGCGGCCAGGAGCGAGGCGAGGGCCAGGATGACAAGACCCTTCATCGCTCTCATGTGTCATCCGACCTCCTCTTCGGTTGGCGTTCTCCTCCCCCGCTTCGAGGGACGCGGCCCGTCCGGACGCGTCCTCTTCAAGGCTGTATTCCCATCCATTAGAGCCATTTCCTCCTTGTCTTCCCATTGCTGTAGCAGGTTTACCCTATGTTACATGCATGTTCCAAAGCCCATGACAAATGGGGAGGTGAGTTGGGATGGCGCTCGCAGCCGGTCCGCCGTCCGCCGGGGGTGAAGAGCGGGTACCCCTCGCCGCCTTCAAGACCGGACCGGTCGTCCGGACCGACGGTGGACCTTCAACCCTGGGGCGGAGGTCCTGCTCGTCCAGGACGCGGTGCCCTGGTTTGCGGCGGCCCGGCAGGACCCGCGTGGTGCCGACGTGACGGAACTCAAGGTCCGCCTCGACGGGAAGCTGGACCTCACCGACTCGGCCCTCGTAGGGGTCATCGACCTCACGCAGTACCGCGTGGTGGTCCGGGCCTCGGCGCAGCCTCAGAGCTTCTATAGACAACGTCTTCCCGGGCGCGCACGTCCACTTCGCCATGGTTGACTGGGTTGAGCAGGGCGGGATACTCGTGGACCACCTTGCCGACCACTTCGGAGGTGACTGGGACGGCCGTTTCATTCTCCAGGGCGTGACCAGGACGGTGAACTTCTCTCAGGCCAACGGCATCGTCACCCCGGACCACCCCATCGTCACGGGCGGTCATCGCCATGATGATGACCATCGAGTGGCGGTACGCCGGAGACTTCGGCGGCCTGCTGCAGAACAAGAAGCTCCTGGCCAACGAGCTGGGTTATGCGCTTCGGCTCGCCGGGCTGGTGTAGGCTGGGGGCAGGCCGGAGGTCAGTCGACCCGGAGGACCACCGTCTTGAGGTACCGGGTCTCCGGAGCCGCCGGAAGGAAGGGATGGTCGGCGGCCTGTCCCCGGACCTCCGCGACGCGGACGCGTCGTCGGGTGTCCGCGGCGGCGTCGGCGAGGACCTCGAGGAAGAGCTCCTCACTCAGGTGCTGCGAGCAGGAGGAAGTGACGAGGTAACCTCCGGGCGGGATGAGCCTCATCGCCCGGAGGTTTATCTCTTTGTAGCCGCGCAGGGCGCCCGGCAGGGCGGCCCGGTTCTTGGCGAAGGCAGGCGGGTCGAGGAGCACCACGTCCCAGCGCCGGCCCTGGGCCCCCTCCTGGCGCAGGAAGTCGAAGACGTTGGCCTCGACGAAGGAGACTCGCGGCCCCTCCCCGGGGCCCGTGGCCCGGGCCGGACCGGCCGGGTCGTCGGGCCCGGAGAAGCCGTTCAGGGCCGCGTTCTCCCGGGCGAGCTCGAGAGCTTCGGCCGAGGTGTCCACCCCGACCACCTCGGCCGCCCCCGCCCGGGCCGCGGCCAGGGCGAAGGCCCCGGTGTAGCAGAAGCAGTCCAGGACGCGGGGACCGCCGGCCGCCGCCCGGACGACCGCGGCCGCGGCGGCGCGGTTCGCACTCTGGTCGAGGAAGTACCCGGTCTTCTGGCCCCGCTCCAGGTCCACAACGAGGTCGAGGCCGCCTTCGCGGATGGTCACCCGCGGGGGCGGGTCCCCCCAGAAGGGGCCGGCGGTTAGGGGTAGCCCCTCGAGCTCCCGGACAGGGGCATCGTCGCGCTCCCAGACGCCGGCGACCCGGAAATGGCGGGAAGCCTCCTCCCGGACCAAGCGGAGCAGGAGCTCCTTCCGCCGGTCGACCCCGAGGGCGAGGGCCTGGAAGACCAGGACTCCGGCGAAATAGTCGACCACCAGCGCCGGCAGCCCGTCGCTCTCGGCGAAGACGAGGCGGAAGGCACGCCGGGCGGGGTCGGGTGTGGCGGAAGCGGCCAGGGCCCCGGCGGCCAGGAGTCGGACGCGGTACTCCACCGCCTCCCGCACGCGCCGGCGGAAGAACTCCTCGTCCACGGCCTCGTCGGGCCGTCTGGTCAGGAGGCGGACCAGGATCTGTGAGGCCGGGTTGATGTAGCCCCGCCCGAGGAAGCCGCCCCTGGCGGTGATAACGTCGACGATGTCACCCGGCTCGGGCACCCCCTGGACGCGGGCCACCTCGGTGGCGAAGACCCAGGGGTGCCCGCCGCGGACGCGGCGCTCCCGGCCGGGAGCAAGGACGACGTGAGGAAGCCCGAAGGTGCCGGTCACCCCGCCCCACCCCCGGCCCGCGCACCGAGGGTCGCGTCTTCCCACCGTGCCTGGGCGTTGGCCGCTGCACTCATCACGAGCCGGTGTGCGATGGAGGAGACCAGCCCCGACAGGAGGACTGCCGTGAGGCCCCCGACGGCGACGCCCGACCGGGCGGCCAAGTGGAGCCCCAAGCCCAGGGACCCGGCGACCGGGAACATGTACGCGGCATGGAAGAGGAAGTTGGCCATCCTTGCCGCCGTCCCGGCCCGCACCCTCGGGTCAGCCGCCTCGAAGAGGTCAGTCGCCCCGGCCCAGACGGCGACGGCCGCCGAGCCCCAAGAGGCCGCGGCCACACAGAGAAGAACGACCAGGAGCTCGGGCCAGGCGACGCCCTCGGGCCCGAGCCCCATGACCAGGACGGCGACCGCTCCCACCGGCGTGGCGAGGAGCCAGGTCGCCAGGACCTTCCCGGCCAGCCAGGTTCGGAAGGGCAAGGGGCCGGTCAGAGGGAGCCAGTGTGCCCGGCCTTCCCTACCCACGGCGCCTAGACCCACAACGGTGTTCATCCAGACGACGGCCAAGAGGGCGGTCGCCGCCAAGAGCCCCGGGCTCATGGGGATGGGCGTCCCGTCGGCTGACGAGAGAAGGCGGGACAGGAACATCACGAACACCATGGTTAAGCCGTAGGCCGCCTGGGTCAACTCCGTGGGGCTTCGCAGGACCACGGCGAGCTCCTTGAAGGCGATGGCCGTCACCGGATGACCCCAGACCGACGCGCGGGTCCCTCTGCTCGCGTCTGCCGTCTGCCGGGCCCGCGGGCTCCGACGCCGCCTCCTCCCGGCTGTCTCCTCGGCGCTCCACATCATGCGGGGAGTCGCCGCCACCGCGGCGGCCGCCAGCGCCCCCCCGAGAGCGAGGTAGGCACCGAGGCCCGTGGCGAAGCCGAGGCCGTCGCCCCAGGCGGCGCCCGCGCAAGCCGACCCGAGCCAAGCCGTCGGGAGCGCGGGCAGGGCCAGCCGGTGGGCCCACTCCATCAACGCCGCGAGCCCCGTCCGTTCGACTGCCGCGGGCATGAGCTGGACGGCCGCGAGCGACAGGGCGCCGCCCAGGATGCTCAGGGCGAGCGGCACCTCCCGGGCCTGTCTGGCGGGGACCAGGCGCATGACCAGGACGTTGGTGAGGACCCCCAGGCAGGTGGGCAGCGACAGGAAGACAATCAGGAGGAGAGGGACAGCCACGTAGAACCAGGGCGAGGCCCGCAGCGAGACCCCGAAAGCCAGGAGGACCGGCAGGCCCAGAACCAGGGTCACCTCGACGGAGGTCGCCCCGACCTCCACGAGCTTGATCGTCACGACCTCCCGCGAGCGCAGGGGCCACACGCCGAGGAGCCCCAGGTCCGAAGAGGAGTGCAGGGAGGCGAAGGCGGTGGCGAGAGCTCCCAGGAAGACCATGATGGCGAGGAACGTCAGCAGCACAGTCAGAAGCGAAGCCGCCAGATCCGGACTGAGCGACGCAGCTGCCCTGAACGCCTGCCAGGCAAAGAACAAGGCGAAAAGGAAGGTGACCGCGCCGAGAACGACCATCAGGGCGCCCTGCCCCGGGCTCTGCCTCAGGCCCATGCGCCACTTGGCCGCCAGGATGGCTTGGACCGGGCTCACCGGTCCTCACCCCAGAACGCCCGGAGCGTGTCGGCCGACTCCGCACCGCCCGTGACGCGCAGGAAGACGTCCTCGAGAGTGAGGGCGTCGGAACCGCCGGTGCCGACCCGGTCCCGGAGCTCGGCCACCGTCCCGACGGCGACGAGCCGGCCGCGGTCGATGATGGCGACCCTGTCGCACATGGCCTCGGCAATCTCCAGGATGTGCGTGGACATGAACACGGTACGGCCCCGGCGGCAGAATTCCCGGAGGATATCCTTCACCAACCGGGCCGCCCGCGGGTCCAGGCCCACGGTCGGCTCGTCGAGGACGAGGACCTCGGGCTCGTGGAGAAGTGCGGCCGCCAGAGCCACCTTCTGGCGCATGCCGTGCGACCAGCCGCCGAGGAGGTCATCGTCCTGCGCCGAGAGGTCGAAGAGCTCGAGGAGCTCAGCGACGCGACGCTGGACGGTCTTCCAATCCATCCGGTGGACGGCAGCCACCAGGCGGAGGAACTCGCGCCCCGTCAGCTTGTCGTAGAGCGCCGGCTCGTCAGGGACATACCCCAGGCGGGCCTTGGCGGAGACGGGGTCGGCGGCGAGGTCGAACCCCGCGACGGCGACCTTCCCGGCCGTGGGCCGGAGGAGGCCGACCATCATCTTGATGGTCGTCGTCTTACCCGCCCCGTTCGGCCCCAGGAAGCCGAAGAGCTCCCCGGGCAGGACCTCGAAGGTGACGCCGTCCACGGCCACCAGGTCGCCGAAGCGCTTGGCAAGGCTCTCGGCACGGATTGCGGGGAAAGTCATAGGCTGGTGTTCACCTCGACCGGCTCCCTGCTGGTCGGACTCCGCGGTCGGACCTGGAGCCCTCGGCAGGTTCGCCCGGGTCGAGGGGAATCCTTCCTTCCCCTCGGCCCTGCTGGGTGGAGACTGTCTTCCCCGACCTCAAGGACAGCCACACCCTCGCCAGAGGTGACCTGTCGCTTGAACCGCCCGGCGGGGAAGGGCGGTCGGGTGTAGGATGGACCACGCCCTCGCGCGAATAGTGGCGAAGTCCACTGGGTTGCCGCGGCGGGCGTGCCTAGTACTCGAGGTCGAGGGGCGAGTAGTCGTGCCGGTCAGGGTCGTAGTCGGTGTCAACTGGGGAGATGAGGGGAAGGGCCGTATTGTCGACTACCTGGCCGCTTCGGCCGACATGGTCGTGCGTTACCAGGGCGGGAACAACGCCGGACACACGGTGGTCAACGAGTTCGGGACCTTCAGACTGCACCTTCTCCCGTCCGGGGTCTTCCGCCCCCATGTGACCAACGTCCTCGGGACGGGAATGGCCATAGACCTGGAAGCCCTGGATAGGGAGATCGACGACCTGGCGGCCCGGGGCGTCGAGGTCAGAGAGCTCAGAATCTCCGACCGAGCGGTGATTCTCTTCCCCTTCCACCGGGAGCTCGACGCGCTCGAAGAGGAACGTCTGGGCGCCCGGCACCACGGGTCCACCAGGCGGGGTATCGCTCCGGTCTACGGAGACCGCTATCTCAAGAAGGGCGTGCTGGTAGGGGAGGTCCTCCACCCGGAGTACCTGCGCCGGCACCTGGGGGAGGTGGCGGAATGGGCCAGTCTCGTCCTGTCGCGGATTTATGGCCGGCCGCCCGTGGACGCTGAAGCCGTCTTCGAGTGGACCATGCGGCACAGCGAGCGCATTCGGGGGTGGATCTGCGACACGGCCGAGGTGGTCCAGTCCGCTGCCCGGGCGGGCCGGACGATTCTCCTCGAGGGTCAACTCGGCGCTCTGCGCGACCTGCACTACGGGATGTACCCCTTTGTCACCTCTTCATCCTGCCTGGCCTCGTTCGCCCGGGTCGGCGGGGGCTTGTTCGAGACCCCGCTCGACTCGGTCATGGGGGTGATGAAGGCCTACTCGACGGTAATCGGTGAGGGGCCCTTCGTGACCGAACTCCATGGGGAGCCTGGTGACCGCCTCCGCGAAAAGGGTCGGGAGTACGGTGCCGCCACCGGGCGCCCACGGCGCGTCGGTTGGTTCGACGCGGTCGCGTCCCGCTACGGTTGCGCCGTGCAGGGCGTGAGCGAAATCGCCTTGACCAAGCTGGATGTCCTCTCCGGTGAGCCCGTCCTCAAGATCTGCGTCGGCTACCGGGTCGGGGACCGGGTCCTGGACCGCTACCCTCTCAACCCAGCTCTCGAGGTGGCCACCCCGGTCTACGAAGAGATGCCCGGTTGGTCCGAGGATATCAGCGGGGCCCGCGACTTCGGCGATCTGCCTCCAGCGGCCCAGGCCTACATCAGCCGCCTGGAGGAGCTGGTCGGGCGGCCCATCACCCTGATATCGGTCGGGCCGGAGCGGGAGAGCATCATCGTTCGCGGGCATCCCGCCGGCGGATGAGGTGGGGTCGAGCGGGCCAAGGGGGGCTGGACGGGATGCCGCGGCGGGTGGTCCTGGATGGTCATGACGCGGCCGGCAAGCGTCACGGTGGCAGGGTGCGGTTTCCTCCCGCATCCCTTTCCCTCAGCGCCCTCCGGAGCACCTTGCCGATAGCGCTCCGGGGCAGCTCGTCCACGAACTCGACCTGCCGCGGGACCTTGTACGGGGTGAGGTGGAGCTTGGCGAAGGCGATGATTTCCTCGGCGGTGGCCGAGGCGTTCTCCTTGAGGACGACGAAGGCCTTCACGGCCTCCCCGCGGTACTCGTCCGGCACGCCGACGACGCAAGCCTCTTTGACGGCAGGGTGCGAGAAGAGGACCTCCTCGACCTCCTTCGGGTAGACGTTGAAACCCCCGGTGATGATGAGGTCCTTCTTCCGCTCGACGATGTAGAAGAAACCGTCCTCGTCCATGCGCCCGAGGTCTCCGGTGTACAGCCAGCCGCCGCGGATGGCCTGGGCCGTCTCCTCCGGGCGGTTCCAGTAGCCCAGCATGAGGTCAGGGCTCCGGAGGCGGATCTCCCCCACCTCCCCGGCGGGAAGGACCTTCTCCCCCGTCTCGACGTCGACGATTTCCATGACCGTGTCCGGGAAGGGGATGCCGATGCTGCCCGTCTTGTTCAGGCCGCGATACGGGTTCGCGCACTTGGCCGTGACCGCCTCGGTGAGACCGTAGCCCTCGAGGAGCCTGCCCCCGGTGAGCTCCTCGAAGCGCCTCTTCACCTCGGCAGGCAGGGCGGCGGCCCCGGCGAAGCACCCGCGGAGGCTGGTAAGGTCGTAGCGCCCTCGGTCAGGGTGGTTGATGAGGCCGATGTACATGGTGGGTACGCCGATGAAGATGGTCGGCCGGTGGCGCTGGATGAGGCGCAGGGCCTGGCCCGGGTCCCAGCGGGGCATGAGCACGGCCGAACCGCCCCCGATGAGGGGTGTGTTCATGCAGACGCTCATGCCGAAGCCGTGGAAGAGCGGCAGGGCGGCCAGGACCCGGTCGTCCGGACCGACCTGGCCCCAGGCGATGACCTGCTTGGCGTTCACCACGAGGGCCCGGTGCGAGAGCATCACGCCCTTGGGGCGACCGGTCGTGCCGCCGGTGTAGATGATGACGGCCACGTCGTGGTCCGGGTCGGTTGCCGCCGGCTCGGCGCCCGTGCCCGGGACGTCCGCCGGCGCCTTCAGGTCGGAGCTGCCGCGGAGCAGGGCCCGGAACAGGACTCCCCGCCCGCGGGCTTCCCGTACCTCGGTGGAAGGCCTCTGCTTGAGGGGGAACAGGACGTCCAACGGGAACGGCAGGAACTCGGGGATGGACGCGTAGACCGCGAACAGACCCTGAGCCGGCTGGGTTTCCTCGAGCCGCCGCCGGACGGCCTCCACCCGTGCGGCGAGGAGGTCGAGGGCGACTACGCCCACGACCCCGGCGTCGCGGAAGACGTAATCCAGTTCCCGTTCCGTCGAGAGTGGGTTCACCGGCACAACGACGGCACCCAGTCGGACCAAGGCGTAGAAGGCGATGACGTACTGAGGGCAGTTCGGCAGGAGCAGGGCCACCCGGTCGCCACGGCGGACGCCGAGCGCCGCGAGCCCCGCCGCCACCCGGCGGACGTGGGCGGCGAGCTCACCGAAGCGGACCGCCCGCCCGAAGAAAATGAAGGCCACCCGGCCCGGCTCGTGCCGGGCCTGCTCTTCGAAGAGCTGGAGCACCGTCGCGCTCGGATACTCGAGGCTCCGGGGAACGCCCGGGTCGTAGTGGCGGAGCCAGGGGTACTCCCTCGCCGCCCTCGCCGCCGCTCCCGTCGCCGTTCCGGTCGCGGCTCCCGTCGCCTCCCTCCCCACAACCCCCGTCGACGGCCCGCAGTCGTCACCCTCGGGCATGTCGGGTATCCCGCGCATCCCCAGCCCCTCCCGACCGGACCCCAGGTCCTTCCAAGGTCCTCCGTCCGCACGACCCGGTCGAGCGCACATTCTCCGCGGCGGGACCCGGATTCCTGCTGGGCGTCAGACAGTTCAGACCATTACGTCAGCGCGGTCGGGCCGGGCGGTTACCTTGCCGGTCCGGCCGGTTCCCGCGACGGAGCCGGCCCGGCCTCCGGTCACCGGTGCCCTCCCCGGGGACCCGGCGCACGAGGGCCACCACGAGGACCATGAGCGGCAGGCCTACCTGCACGGCGAGGGCGAACGGCGGGTACCACGAGTCCAAGGCGGCCACGAGGACGGGGAAGGTCGGTAGGACAAGCGGGGTGCCGAAGGTGAGGGCCGCCGCCCCGCCCAGGAGCGCCCAGGGGTAGACCGCTCGCTTCCCCACGGTTTCGGCCACTCCCTCGGCCACGGCGAAGATGAGGACGGCGCAAGTGACGAAGGTACCTGCCAGGATGAAGGCCGCGAAGGCCGAGTCAACGCGCTCCAGGAACTCGGCCAGCCCGACCAGGCGGGCGGTGTGGAAATGCGGGAAGGTCAGGTGCGGACGTAGCCACCCTAGAACCGCCGTCGTGAGAAGCTCGGCCATCAAGCCGACATCGCCCGCGATCAAGACCGACCAGTAAAGACCCCGGCCGACCCGTGCCGCCCGCCCCAGGTAGCCACCGAGCGCGAGCGTGGCCATCAGGCTCCCGCCGAAGGCCACCGGCGCGAAGGACGCCCGGAGGGTGGGCCGGATACCTTCCTGACCGACGGGCAGCAGGAACCGGATCTCCGCATCCGGGAGACCGATGAGGAACCACGCCACAAGTCCGGCGAAAATCACGGGGAGCAGTATCTCCGCCAACCTGGCCGTGGCGATGGGTCCCCGCCAGAGCACGATCGCCACCGCGGTGGCCATCGCCCCGAGGATGACGAGCTTGGGAGTGAGGTCCAGCAAGGAGAACGTGACGAACTCGGCCAGAATCCGGCCGGTGGCCAGTAGCGGCAGGAGCCACCACAGGCTGAAGGCCAGACCCACTGCCGTCCCGAGCAAAGTCCCCAGGGACTCCCGAGCCATGCCCACGAACGACCGCCCGGGGAACCGCCTGATGAGAGTCGTGGCCAGCCAGGCCTGGGGCATGACCGAAGCGATGAAGACGACAGCCACCAGCCAAGCGCTCTGGACCACGTGGCGACTGATGACCGTGGGGAGGACCATGATGCCCGCCCCGACTATGACCCAGGCGGAAAGACCGGTGAGCTGCAGGGTCGTGACCTTGTGCAACGCATCCACCCGGACCTAGTCTTCCCCACGCGGGCAATACTAGGTGAGGGGTGAGAAGCCCGATGAGAGTCCGGCCTCGACGCGAGGGCCCATCAGCCCTCACCGAGGGTCTCGACAAGAACCTCGCCGCGCTGGCCGAACTCTTCGGCTCACCGCCGGACTTGGTCGTCCGCAGGCTGAGGCTCGGCACCGCCCCCCACGTCGAGGCAGCCGTGGTCTACCTCGACGGCATGGTCGAGGATATGGTGGTCCACCAGCACATCCTCTTCCCTCTGCTCCGGGGCGGGCCGGCCCGGGAGGAGCCGGTCATCCTGCGGGCCAGCCTGGCGGAACGCGCCCGCGAGACCCTCGTCGCCGCAGGGAACCTGAGCGAGGCCCGAGACCTCCGTAGACTCGCGGACGAGATCCTCCTCGGCCGAGTGGCCGTCCTCTTCGACGGATGCCCGACGGCTCTCGCCGTCTCCGCGAAGGGCTGGGCTTCCCGGGCCGTCGAGGACCCCGGGACCGAGTCGGTCATCCGGGGCTCCCGAGAAGGTTTCACCGAAGACCTGCAGACCAACGTGAGCCTAGTCCGGCGGCGCATCCGTGACCCCCGGCTCCGGGTGGAGTTCCTGACGCTCGGGCGGCGGACACGCACGCGCCTGGCCATCCTCCATCTCGAGGGCGTGTCCTCGCCGGAGGTCCTCGCGGAGCTCAAGCGCCGCTTGCGGGAGGTCGACATCGAGGGCGTCCTCGAGTCGGGCTACGTGGAGCAGTACGTCGAGGACGCACCCTACTCCCCCCTCTCCACCATGGGCAACAGCGAGAAACCGGACGTGGTAGCCGCCAAGCTCCTGGAAGGTCGCGTGGCCGTCCTGTTCGACGGGACACCCTTCGCCCTCGTCGCGCCGTATCTCTTCGTCGAAGCGCTGCAGAGCGCCGAGGATTATTACTCCCGCCCCTTCTACGTGACCCTGCTCCGCCTGGTCCGCGTCGGCGCGCTCCTCATCGCCTTCATGCTCCCGGCCCTCTATGTCGCCGTCGTGTCCTACCACCAGGAACTCATCCCGACGGCCCTTCTCATAACGCTGGCCGCCACCCGGGAAGGGACGCCCTTCCCGGCGGTTATCGAGGCGGTGGCTATGGGAGTGGTCTTCGAGATCCTCCGCGAGGCCGGCGTGCGCCTCCCGCGCCCCATAGGCCAGGCGGTGAGTATCGTCGGGGCCCTGGTCATCGGCCAGGCCGCCGTCCAGGCCGGGCTCATCGGGACGCTCATGGTCATCGTCGTCGCCCTGACCGGTGTCGCCACCTTCGTCGTCCCCGCACTCATCGACGCGGGCATCGTCTTCCGGGCGGGCCTGACCCTGTTGGCCGGGGTCTTGGGCCTGTACGGGGTCGTGCTGGGGGTGCTCCTGTCGCTCGCCCACGTCGCCGCGCTCACCTCTTACGGTGCCCCTTTCTTCTCTCCCTTCACACCCCTCTCGCCGTCCGGCCTGCTCGACACCATCATCCGCGCCCCGCTATGGAAGATGCGGCGCCGCCCGGTGGCGCTCCGATCGCAGGACACGCAACGGCGCACCGGGCGGCGCCCCAAGCCCCGGCGAGGGCCCGGACAGCCGGGCCCTGCCGGCACCCCGGGGGAAGGCGGCAGGAGTTGAGGGCGGCCGTCCGGCACAGGCTACGTCGGTCCCGTGGGAAGACCCGGGCCTGGTCATCGGCTGGCGCCCTGGTCGGCTTCCTGCTCGCCTCCTTCGTCCTCTCGGCCTCCTTCCTCCTCTCGGGCTGCTGGGACCGGCGGGAAGTCGATAAGCTGGCCATCGTCATGGCCACAGGCCTCGACCTGACCCCCGAGGGCGACCTCCTGCTCACGGCCCAGGTGGTCAAGCCGTCGGAGGTCAAGGCAGGCGGCGGAGGGCCGATGGGCGGGAGCCCCCGCGCCGTGGTGGTGGCCTCCTCCCGCGGCAGGACAGTGGCCGAGGCCGTCCGGGGCATGTCGGAGGTCGTCGGCAGGCGGCCCTTCTGGGGGCAGAGCCGCATCCTCGTGGTCGGCGAGGACGTGGCCCGGGCCGGGCTTGGCGATGTTCTCGACTGGTTCTTCCGGGAACGCGAACCGAGGCCGAAGACGCACCTTGTCGTCTTCCGGGGCAGGGCCGCCGACGTCCTGGCCGCCGAGAACGAACTGGAGACTATGCCCGGCCTGGCCCTCGACAGCCTTGTCAGCCTCGCCTCCGCGACATCCTTCACCTACCCTGTCACCGACCACCATTTCCTGCGCGACCTGGTCGCACCGGGCAGGGACCCCATAGCCAGCGCCGTGGTCCTGGTCAGCCGGGCCGGTCAGGCCGGCTTCCCCGGCGAAGAGCCGGCCCGGGAGGGGGAACCGCCCGCCACCGAGGCGGAGAAGGAGACGCGACGCCTCGCCGTCGGCGGGCTGGCCCTGTTCAAGGACGACCGCCTCGTCGGATGGACGACGCCCGAACAGGCTCGGGCCATCCTCTGGATGTGCGGTAAGGACGGCAGGAGCATGGTCGTCATCCCCGGGGCGCCGGGGTCGGCCCGGCCGGCTACCGTCGAGGTCCTCGGTGCCAAACCCAAAGCGCGGTTCCGGGAAGAGGGAGGACGGCTCTGGCTCCGGGTGGAGCTCGAATGCGACTGTGCCCTCGCCGACCAACCGCGCGGGCCAGACATCGTCAACAAGGCCGTCATCCGCGACATCGAGGGGAAGGTGGAGGAACGCCTGCGGGCGGAGATGCTGGACGCCCTCGGGGTGGCCCGCTCCCTCGGGATTGACCCCTTCGGTTTCGGCCTCACCCTCCACGCCAGGTACCCGAAGCTCTGGAAGGTTTTCGGCCAGGACTGGCCCTGTGCCCTCTGGGAGGGTACCGTGGAAGTCTCGGTCAAGGCCCGCGTCATCCGCAGCGGCCTGTCACTCCGGGCGCCCCAGTGAACCCATGCCGGGCGCCCCAGTGAACCCATGCCGGGCGCCCCAGTGAACCCATGCCGGGCGCCCCAGTGAACCCATCCCGGGCGCCCCAGTGAACCCATCCCGGGCGCTCCGGTGAACCCGCCCTTGGGGCCTCGGCGAGCCATCGGCTCTCCGGTGCACCCGGTGACTTCTACGCCCCGGGGTCCCGGAATAGCCTTCACCCCGGCGTGACCTGGACAGGCACCCCTCGAGAGACCTCCCACAAGGTCCCGGGTCACGCGGGGCGGGGTGAGCCGAGTCATGCGCAGCGGGCACCCGGGCAGCGGCCGGCCTTCCGGCCTCGGGCCTTTCCTCGTCCTCACCTCCCTGGCCTGGGCGGCGCTGGCCGCCGCCACGGGCTGGGTCCTCGTGGCTTTCGGTTGGTGGCTCCTGGCCCGGCTCTGGCTCCGGGAGCTCCTCGTCCCCCAGGCCGTCGAGGCCACGGCCCGGATGACCCTGCTGCTCCTGGCCTGGGCTCTAGCCGTAAGGGTCTTGGCCTCGGCCTGGTGCCGGCGTGAGCGGCTTCGTTACCACCTCACGGACCGCCGACAGCTCCGGAAGGAGGGACTCCTGCGTGCGGGCGGCGAGCCGTGGCCCTGGGCGGAGTGCGTCCTCGAGTCCGACGGGACCTACGCGGCAGCAGGGTCCCGCACGACGGCGCCGGCGCCCCCCGAGGACCGTCCGGTCGGATGAGGGCAGGGACCGGGCGATGGGCCACAGGGCTGACTTCCTCACCGTCCTGGGCTCCTTCGTGTTCCTCTATCCGGCCCTGATGAGCGTCCTATGGGTGGTGGGAGGTCTTCACTTCTGGTGGCGCCGCGAACGGGGAGGCGGTCAGGCAGCCGGGTGGCCGGCCGGTGCCGTCGCCGCCTGGCCGGCCGTGACCGTCCTCGTCCCTTGCCGGAACGAGGAGGCCCTCGTGGCCCGGACGTGCTGCCGTCTCGCGGCGCTGGACTACCCGGACCTTCGTGTCCTCTTCATCGACGACGCCTCCACCGACCGCACCGTCGCGGTCCTCCGCCCTTATCTCCGCGAGCACCCCTCCTTCCATCTCCTCCGCCTCCGCACTAACCTGGGCAAGGCGGCCGCGCTCAACGCGGGACTGGCCCTGGTCCGTACCCCCCTCACCCTCGTCATCGACGCCGACACGCTCCTCGCCGAAGACGCGGTACGGTATCTGGCCGAGCCGTTCCTGCGCAAGCCCCGACTCGGCGCGGTGACGGGCAACCCTCTGCCCCTCAACCGCGGCGGGCTCCTCGGCAGCCTCCAGGCCGCCGAGTTCTCCTCCATCATCGGACTCATCCGGCGCTGCCAACGCGTCTGGGGACGGGTCCTGACCGTCTCCGGGTGCGCGACCATGTACCTGACGGAGGCCCTGCGCCGAGTCGGAGGCTTCTCCCCGTCTACCGCCACCGAGGACATCGACGTCACCTGGCGCCTCCAGCGCGCCTGCTACGAGGTGTGGTTCGAGCCACGCGCCGTGGCCCTCATCCAGGTGCCCGCGACGGCCCACGAGTACCTGCGTCAGCGCCGGCGCTGGGCCCTGGGGGGCTGGCACCTCCTCCGGGGCCACGCCTCGGTCTTCCGCTCTTGGCGCTGGCGGCGGCTGTGGCCGGTCTACCTCGAGTTCCTCCTCTCATATCTCTGGTCTTTCTGTCTGGTGGGTCTGACGTTGCTCTGGGCCGTCGGGGCGCTCTCGGGACGTCCCCTGCCCGGCACGAGCCCCCTCCCGGCCTGGCCGGGTGCGGTGCTCAGCGTCGTGTGCGTGACACAGATGGTCGTGGCCGGGCTCATCAACAGGCCCTACGACCCCGGCCTCAGGGCGACCCTCTTTTGGGTACCGTGGTACCCCCTGTTCTTCTTCGCCACTGGAGCTGTCCTGGCCGTATGGACGGCCCGGGCCGGTCTCGTCCGCCCCCTGACCGGCGCCGGCCTGTGGCTTTCCCGGAGGGAACCCGAGGAGTCCGGAGAAGGAGGTGTCAAGACGAGCTGAACCGCTCGAGCAACACGGCGTCGGCGAGACTCAGGATTTCCCGGGTGAGACGCCCAACGGTGTGGGCCGTCTCCTCGACCGTCCTCCCGACCAGGCCCTCGGCGCACGGGAGCCCACCGCCCCGAGCGGCGATGCGCCCGGCCACGACGGCGGTGGCGGCGCTCTCCCCAATCTTGAGCGCACAGCTCCCCTTGGCCCCGTCACAGACCGCGCCGAAGAGGGCACCGGCCACCATCTGCACCGCGCGCCGGACACTCTCCGCCTCCCTGCCCGAGCCCAGACTCTCGAGCCAGGCCACCGCGGCGGCCACGCCGGCGCCGGCGGTGAGGCTCCCGCACAGGGCCGAGACCTCGCCGGCGAAGGCCTTGAGGTAGAGGTTCACCGCGTGGGCCAGGGTCAGGGCGCGCGCAAGGCAGGTCTCGTCGCGCCCGAGCGACCTCGAGGCCAAAAGCACCGGGACGCTGACGAGGATGCCCTGGTTCCCGCTCCCCCCGGAGGTGAGGACCGGCCAGGCCGTGCCCCCCATGCGCGCCGACACGGCGGCGGCGGTGAGGAGCCGGGCCCTGGCGGCGAGGTCTGGGACTTCGTCGGGCCGCGCGGCCGGTCCCGCAAGGTTGCGGAGCGCCGCGACGAGCTCCGGGGCGGCCTGCCGACCCCCACCGGCCAGGGTCCGCTCGGCGAACCCAAAGGCGCAGAGCGCCTCGAGCGGCGGAGCGGCCTTCCCGGAGGCCGCCGGGGAACCCGCCCTCTCTACCGCGCAGGGCGCCGCCGCCGGACCTCCGGCGCGCGCCTCCGGCGCCCCGGGCGGCCCCACCGGCTCACCGTCCAGCGCCTCCCGGACCACGTCCGTGTGCGAGCCGGCGATGGTCACCTCGGCGCGTCGGGTCCCGGTCTGGCCCACGGTCTGGACCTCCACCCTGACGTAGAACCCGGGACGGCCGGGCTCGAGACGTACCGTCACCGCCCCGCTCCGGGCAAGCCCTCCTCGGTGGCGTCCGCCGCGGTGACCGTCTCCAGGACCATGAGGCCCCTGTCTGGGTCACCGGCCAGCGCCCCGAGGGCGGCGGCCACGGCGACCCCCTTGGCCTGCGTCCTCGGCAGGCCGACCGCCTGGGCGTTCTTGAGGACCGGGGCGCTAGCCCACACGGTTATCGCGGTGGGCCGGCCACCCGCCAGGCGCCGGGCACGGGCCGCTGCCAGGGCGACCATCCCCGGCTCCGTACAGCCGAGAGCCTCCTGGGCCTCACGGCGGATAGAACTGAGCAGCAGAAAGGCAGCATCGCCGGAGCTGGAAGGGGACGCAGGAACGGGCGGGGCATCGGACCCTCCGGGGTCACGCGCGACGGGCGCGGCCCGTCGCGCCCCGGTACAGGTGCAGGCGGGGTCGTCCTTGTCCGCGGCGCCGAGGGGCCCGTGGGCCTCGGCCGCCGTCGTGGGGGTGGAACGAGACATCCTCTCTACCTCCGTGGCTGGATGAGGGGCCACCTGAGCCCGTGCGCCCAGGCAGCCGGGTCGGCCACAGGGCCTCCGAGGCCTCGGTGCCGTCACACCGGGAGGTTGATTTCGACCGCCAGGCCCAGGTTCCCTGGCCGCGACTCGCACGGGAGTGGCGCGGCGGCCCAGACCGGTCCCACATGGCCGTAACGGGCCTCGCTCAGGCTATCGGCTCGGGCCCGACCTCGGGGCCGCTGTGGCGGCGCGCCACGACTCTCGCCTGCCAGCGACCGGAGCGGTAGTAGGCGTAGTACAAGGTGAGCCCCACGTAAGGGCTCGCGGCGACGGCCAGCCACACGCCGGCCACGCCGAGGGAGGTGCGGGTCGAGAGGTAGGCCGCCAGGGGCACCCTAACGAGCCAGAGCGAGACGAGGGTGAGGACCATCGTCGGCACCGTGTCCCCGGCACCCCGGATGACCCCGGCCACGGCGAACATGAGGGCCATCGGTACGTAGGCGAAAGCCAGGTAGCGGAGGTAGAGGGAGCCCTCGGCCAGGACCGCCTGGTCACGCGTGAAGAGCACCATCAGGGCCTGCGGCCGGAAGAAGGCGACCAGAGCGACCACCAACGTTATGCTGCCCGAGACGAGGACCGACCAGCGGACGGTCTCGTGGACGCGGCGGACGAGCCCCGCCCCGAGGTTCTGACCGACCAGGGCCGACACGGCCAGACCCACGCTCATCGCCGGCATGAAGGCGAACTGGTCCAGGCGCGAGGCGGCGCCGAACCCGGCGACGACGTCCGGGCCGAAGCGGTTGACCAAGGAACTCACCGCCACGGCGGCCAGCGAGACTAAGACCTGCTGGACGCCTGCCGGTAGGCCGATACGGAAGGTGAGCCGCGTCAGGGGCCAATCGAGCCGGAAAGTCCCGGGGCGGTACCGGACCAGGCCCGAGGAGACGTAAAGGTAGCGGAGAGAGACGAGGGCCGAGAAGGTGATGGCGACCACGGTGGCCAGCGCCGCCCCGTCCACCCCCATCATGGGCAGAGGGCCGAGGCCGAAGATGAAGAGCGGGTCGAGGATGATGTTCAGGCCCGTGGCGTAGGCCAGGAACTTGAGCGGCGTCCGCGAGTCGCCGAGACCGCGGAGGATGGCCCCGGCGGCGTTGTAGATGAACATCGGGACCAGGCCGGTGAGGTAGATGCCCAGGTAGGACGCTGCGTCGTCCATGATCTCCGGCGGGGTGTTGATGAGCCCGAGGAGCGGCCTCCGGAAGACGAGGCCGAGCACGGAGACCGCGCCACCCAGGACCGTCAGGAGCACCAGTGAATTGTTGATGGTCCGCACTACATCCTCCCCGCGACGGGCACCGTAGTACTGTGAGACCAAAACGGTCGTGGCCATGCTGATACCCATCACCAGGGCGATGAGGGCGAAGATGACCGGGAACCCCACCGACACCGCTGCGAGGGCTCTAGGCCCCAGGAACTGGCCGACCCAGACGCTGTCCACGGTGTTGTAGAGGGCCTGGAGGAGGTTCCCGAGGAGCATCGGCGCCGAGAACGAAATCAGGTGCCGAGGGATGCTCCCTCGGGTGAAGTCGGTGACCCTCCGGGCCGGCCCATCAGACATCGGGTCAGGCGTCGATACCTCGTTCGACATACTCCGAGTTTACTGCGGGACCCGAACCGTGTTCAACAGCAGCCACAGGTGCTGGGCCTCCAACTGCGTAACTTTCCCCCCTCTTGTCCGTCATCCATTACGGGTGGGAAGTCTCAGCCAGCCCGGACGCGACAGGCGGAGAGGAGCCGTGAGTTGACCCTCTGGAGCGAACCGGACCTGACAGACATCTACCTGAAGTACGTCCGTCGCGTCCGGGGCTACCTATACCGCCTCACCGGCAGCCCAGACGCCGCCGAGGAGCTTGACGGGGCGACCAGCGGGAAGACATCCTCACTCGTGGAGGAGCACCTCCGCGAGTGTGCCCGGTGCCGAGCTACCCTCGAGCGTTACCGTGACGCTCGCCGGGCCCTGCGGGCTTCCCTCAGCGATGTCCCGCAGGAAGAGGCAGGCGAGCTGGCCCGGGACGCCAGGACCCTGGCGCGGGCTCAGCGCCGGCTACGGCGTCGCGCCGCGGCGGCCCTGGGCCTGACCGTTGTGGGAGCCCTGGTCCTATGGGCCGCGGCGTGGCTTGCCACAACCCCCGCGGCGCCCGGCCTGTACCTCGGCCGCCTCCGCGCGTCCCAGATCGTCCTCACCGGCTCCCCGAGCGACGGGATGGCGTTGCCTGTGCTGTGGGTGCCCGCCTACCCGGGCCAGCAGCCTCCGGAGATGCGGACCGTAGTCATCAGCCTGGTGAGGGGCACGCCGACCCTCGAGCTGAACGTTGCGGGCGTGGTCTGGGACAAGGGCTGGTTCGGCCTCCCCCGATATCGGAAGGGGACGATCCACGCTCATTGTGGGGCCGGCTACTTCGTCTCAGAGGGACCGGCCTCCTACTTCCAGCCTTACGGTCGGACCTCGGACACGGACCTCACCGTGGTCCAGACCTATGGGCAGTCCGGGCGCGGGTACCTCACGGTGGGTTTCGGAGGGAGCCCGGAGCAGCTCCAGCTTCACCTGACGGCGGCTCGAGCGCTCTCCTGGCAGGCCCGGGAGCTTCCCGGGTCGAAGGACTCCCGGCTGAGTTCGAGGGCGCCCTAACCGTCACGCCCCTGTTCGCCGTCCGAGCCGGAGAGTCGGTCCAAAACTGTGTACCGGGGACCTATATGACCTATTCGGCCGGACCGCTCGACGAGATGTACGACCTACAGCCGAGGTAGTCACTCACCGCGGGTAGGCGGAGCCCCTCCACACTTCGAGCCCTTGACGGATGCCCGGCGAGGGCTTAAGCTATGAATGAAATGAATATATACCCGTTTGAAATCCGATTCACTAGGGGTGTGTGGTGAAGTGACCGAGACCCAGACTCCCAAGCTCCCTCCTCCCGTCGAGAGTCGCATCGGGCGGGTCATCGCCGTGATGAGCGGCAAGGGGGGTGTCGGCAAATCCACCGTTGCCGCACTCCTGGCGGCGTCCCTCGCCCGACGCGGGTTCAAGGTGGGCGTGCTCGACGCCGACGTGACCGGGCCCAGCATCCCAAGACTCCTGGGCGTGACGGATAAGCCGGTCCCCTTCGACCTCGGTATCCTCCCGGCGCGGTCGCGAGGTGGCATCCTCGTCATGTCCCTCAACCTCCTTCTCGAGAACGAGGACGACCCGGTCGTCTGGCGGGGCCCGCTCATCAGCGGGGCGGTCAAGCAGTTCTGGACGGACGTCGTCTGGGGCGACCTAGATTACCTCGTGGTCGACCTGCCGCCAGGCACCGGGGACGCTCCCCTGACCGTCCTCCAGTCGCTCCCCGTCTCCGGCGTGCTCGTCGTCTCGTCGCCCCAAGAGCTTGCCGCCATGGTTGTCAAGAAGGCCATCAAGATGGCGCGCAAGCTCGACACGCCGGTCATTGGTCTTGTCGAGAACATGACGGTCGTGGGATGCCCCCACTGCGGGGCTGACATCCCGGTCTTCGGCCCGAGCGGGGCCAAGCGCCTCTGCAAGGAAGCCGGGGTCCCCTACCTCGGCTCGCTCCCGCTCGACCCGGAACTCAGCCGCCTCGGGGACAGCGGTCGCCTGGAGGAGTACACCACGACGCTGCTTGACGACATCCCGAAGCTGCTGCCGCCGGCTCCTCCGGACCACGGAGAAGGAGGAGGTGAAGAGGAGTGAAGCTCGCCATCCCCGCGCAAGGCCAGACGAAGGACGCCCTCGTCGACCGTAGGTTCGGCCGGGCCTCCCACTTCATCGTCGTGGACCCCTCCACCCAGGAGGTGAGAGTCCTACCCAACCCGGCCTGCGACCTCCCCCACGGTGCCGGGACGGCGGCGGCCAGACTCCTGGCCGACGAAGGGGTCGGAGCGGTCCTTGTGGGGGACATAGGGCCCAAGCCGGTCGCCGCCTTGCGGGCGGCCGGCATCAAGATCTACGGCGGGATAAGCGGCACGGTGAGCGATGCGGTCTACGACTACCTTGCCGGCCGCCTCACCCTGCTCGACTCGCCGACCGTCGAGGGCAATCCCCGCCAGGGCCAGGGAAGAGGAGGGGTGTGAGATGCGCATAGCCGTAGCCACGGAAGGCGGGCAGGTTGCCCCGCACTTCGGACGCTGCCCCGAGTACACGCTGTTCGACGTCGCCCAAGACCGGGTGGTCTCCCGGCGCGTGCTCCCCAACCCCGGGCACGAGCCGGGCTTCCTCCCCGACTACCTCGCCCGCCTCGGCGTGGATGTCGTCATCGCCGGCGGGATGGGACCGCGGGCCCAGGGGCTCTTCGCGGCCAGGGGCGTGCGACCCGTCATCGGCGCCGGCGGTCGGGTCGACGACGTCGTCGCAGCCTTCTTAGCCGGCACCCTCGTGACCGGGGAGAGCCGGTGCGACCACGGACCGGGTCACCGCTGCGAGGACCACGACCACTCCTGAGTCGGAGGCGTGGACGGGCTCGGTGGACGGGACTCGGAGGGAGGTGAAGGAGATGCCGGGTGGAGACAGGACGGGGCCCCTCGGCGCGGGGCCCAGGAGCGGCCGGGCGGCCGGCCTGTGCGCCGGGTACGGCGTACCGGGGTACGCCAACCCGAGAGTGTGGTGCGGAGGGCCTCGCCTCGGCTGGGGGTTCGGGCCGGGACCCGGACCGGGGTTCGGCCGGGGGCTGGGCCGGGCGTTCGGACCCGGTTGGGCGGCGGGGCCCGGCCGGGGACGTGGCCTGGGCTTGGCTTGGCGTTGGGGCCCGGGCGCCGCGGCCTACGGAGGCTACCCCGACGAACTGGACGAGCTGCGCCGGCGGCTGGACGCCCTGGAGGCTAGGCTCGGCGGCCGCCAGGACGACGCGGCACCCGAGGAGGACGGCGGGCGCGGAGCCGACGAGGATGGAGGGTGAATCGCCTGCCGATGGGGACGAAAGTGAGTCACCTTGGAGCATGAGCGAGTGGCACCAACTCCGAAAGGAGAAAGCCGTGCAGACAGCCGTGGGCGCACCAGTACGGGTCGCCGTTGCCAGCGGGAAAGGCGGGACGGGGAAGACGACGGTGGCCGTGAGCTTGACACTCGTCCTCCGCCCGCGCCTCGGGGTTCAGCTCCTCGACCTCGACGTCGAGGAACCGAACGCACACCTCCTGCTGAGGCCGCGCCTCGAGCACTCGAGCGACGCCACGGTCCCCGTGCCCGAGGTAGACCCCGAGCGATGCAGGCGGTGCGGCCGTTGCGGGGAGGTCTGCGCCTACGGGGCCATCGGCGTCTTCGGTCAGGCCGTCCTCGTCTTCCCGGAGCTCTGCCACGGCTGCGGGGGCTGCTCCCTTCTCTGTCCCTCCGGCGCCATCGCCGAGCGGCCCCGGAAGGTCGGGACAGTCGAGTGGGGCGAGGGTTTCGCCCACGGGCGCCTCGAGCCCGGCGAGGCCCTCGCCCCGCCCGTCGGGCGGGCGGTCCTCGACCGCCAGGACCCGAAGGCGGACCTCATCCTCATCGACGCCCCTCCCGGCACATCCTGCCCGGTCGTCGAGGCCGTCCGCGGAGCCGACTTCTGCCTCCTCGTGACGGAGCCCACCCCCTTCGGCCTGCACGACCTGGAGTTGGCCGCCGAGATGACCCGTTGTCTGGGCCTCCGCGCCGGGGTGATCATCAACCGCGAAGACACAGGCGACACGAAGTGGGCCGAGCGCGTCCGGGGACTCTGCGCCGAGGCCGGCCTCGAGGTCCTGGCCGGGTTGCCGCACGACCGGGCGGTGGCCGAAGCCTACGCCAGGGGTCGCCCTGCGGCAAGGGTGTCGGCAGTCTGGCGTCGCCGTTTCGAGGTCCTGGCCGAACGCGTCCTCCGCGCGGCGGGAGTCGAGCCCCGGGGGGAGGTGACCGGCCACGGAGAGGACGACAGTACGCGAGCTGGTCGTCGTGAGCGGCAAGGGCGGCACGGGTAAGACGACGGTGACCGCCGCCCTCGCCGTGCTGGCCTCCGCCCGGCAGCGGCTGGTCCTCGCCGACACCGACGTGGATGCGGCCAACCTCGGCCTGGTCACAAGGCCCGAACCGGTCGAGGAGGCCGAGTTCCGCGGGGCCCGCCGCCCTCAGTTCGACGCTGCCCGTTGCCGTGGGTGCACCGAGTGCGTCCGGGCCTGCCGGTTCGGTGCGCTGACCGGCCCGTTCCCAGCCGCATCGCCGTCCTCGTCACCGGTGCCCCGCCTGGACCCCTGGGCCTGCGAAGGATGCGGCGTCTGCACGCACGTCTGTCCGACCGGGGCGGTCACCCTGCGCGACGTCCCCACCGGCACCCTGCGGGTCTCCGAGACCCCCTTCGGCCCGCTCGTGGACGCCCGCCTCGAGCCCGGGGAAGGCAACTCCGGCAAACTCGTGAGCAGGGTTCGCTCGAGGGCGCGCGAACTCGCCCTCGAGCGCGGGGCGCACCTCATCATCTCCGACGGGCCGCCGGGCATCGGCTGCCCGGTCATCTCAGCCCTCTCCGGCACGCACCTGGCCGTGGCGGTGACCGAGCCTTCTCTCTCGGCCGTCCACGACCTTCGCCGCCTCCTGGAGGTGACCCGCCACTTCCGAGTCACCGTCGCCGTGGTGGTCAACCGCTTCGACCTCGACTGGACGCTCGCGGCGGACCTCGAGCGGAGGTGCCTCGACGAGGGCGTGGAGGTCCTCGGCCGGGTGCCCTACGACCCGGCCGTCGCCCGGGCCCTCCTTGCCGGGAGGACGGTCGTGGAGGACGGGCCCGGCCCGGCGGCGGAAGCCCTGGCGGCGGTCTGGGACCGTCTCGAGCGCCGGCTCGGCGGGGAGCTCGGCGAAGGGGACGCGGCCCTGGCGGGGAAACATCAGCCGTAAGACATCATCAGACGCAGCGGCGGAGGTGAGCCGGGCCCGTGCCTAGACCCCCGAAGCAGAGGCTCGTGGAGTTCCTGCCGAACGTCACCTACTTCAAACCCGCCGGCGTGCCCATGGCGGCCCTCGAAGAGGTGTGCCTGGGCGTCGACGAAGTCGAGGCGCTGCGGCTGAAGGACCTAGAGGGTCTCGAGCAGGAAGAGTGTGCCGCCCGCATGAACCTGGCTCAGAGCACCTTCCAGCGCATCCTGGCCGGTGCCCGCGAGAAGCTCACCCGGGCTATCGTCGAGGGGAAGGCCATCCGCATCGAGGGTGGCCACTACCGTTTCGTGGCCCGGACTTTCCTCTGCCCCGACTGCGGCACCCGCTGGCGGACCCAGCCCGCCGCCCGGAACGAGCAGACCGGCGGGCCTGGCTCACCCGAGCAAGTCGTCCAGGCCGCCGGCGAACCCGCTCAGGCCCGGCCCGGCTCCCCCGGCGAGCCCACCCAGGCCCGCCCCGACCGCCCAGCCGAGCCCCAGCCCCCGCCCTGCCCCGCCTGCGGCAGCCGAGCTACCCTGCCGCAGTGGCACCCCGGCCGCGGCCGCGGCCCGCGCTGGGCCAGGGGATGAGCACGGCCAGCGCCCCCATTCCCAGGACCGCGCCGGCCAGGACGAACGACGCGGCCAGGCTGCCGGTCGACGCGGCCAGGAGGCCGGCCACGTACGGGGCGGCCACCGAGGCCAACATCCCGGAAAAGTTGAGCAGGCCGAGCGCCGTGGCCAAGCGCCCAGGAGGCGCCAGGTCCGCCACCCGGGCCACCAAGAGCGGGTCGGACACGGACTTCCCGACCAGGCCGTACAGGACCAAGGCCCCGAGGAGGGCCGTGCGACTCTCGAGAAAAGGCATGGCGAGCACGGCGACGGCGGCGAGCGGGAGGGTGACCCGCAGCGGCGCAAGGCGGTCCCGGAGCCGGTCGCCGAGCAGGCTCACGGCTAACGAGCTGGGGATGGAAGCCCACGGAGCCAGCGACGCCACCAGGCTCGCCGTCCAGGGCCCGAACCCCCGCTCGCATTCGAGGTAGTACGGGAGCCAACTCAAGAGCATGAAGAACGGGAAAAGGCAGGCGAGATTGAGGGCGTAGGCCAGGACGAGCCTCCCGCTCAGGACCGACCCGCCGGCCGACCCGAAAGCCCCGATCCCGGGACCGGAGCCGCCCGGGCATCTTCGAGCGTCGTCACGATGCCGTGCCCGGTCGGGCACCTCCGGCTGCGGGAGCCTGGAGCCCAGCAGCGCCGCCACCAGGAGCACCGGCACCACCAAGGCGACGAAGGGCATCCGCCACGCCCCCGACCGGGCCCCGAGGCCCCCCAGGACATACCCCACCGACGTCCCCACGGCCATCCCGCTGTAGATGATGGCCGAACCGAAGCTCCGGCGCTCGACCGGCAGGGCGGCAGACGAGATGGCGAACTGCGAGGGGTAGTACGTCCCCTGAGCCAGTCCGGCCAGCGCCCCGGCGGCCAGGAAGGCCGGGAAGGACCCGGCCGCCCCACGCAGGGCCGTGGCCCCCGCGAAGGCGACCAAGCCCCCGACCAGTAGCCGTCGCGGACCCCAGCGGTCGGCCAGGAGGCCCGCCGGGACCTGCATCGCGGCGTAGCCGAAGAAGAACACCGACGACGCCAGCCCCAGCGCAGCGCGGCCAACCCCCCACTCGCGGCCCAGGACGGCCTGGACGGGGCCCAGGACGGCCCTGCCGGCGTAGAGGACCACCCATCCGGTGAAGCAGAGGAGCACGACCTCCGGCCACCGCGCGCAGCCGCCCCGGGTAAGACGCAAAGCTACATCTCCTTTCATGAACCGCCACGGCTCCAACTCACGCGTCATTCCACGCCACCGCCCGTTTCTCCTGGCCGCACCGGTGGCTCCAGGGTGACGGCCCCGCTCGTCGCGTGACCGCTCCGGTCCTCGCCTGCGAGAGAGGTGTTCCCGCTCTGCCCCGGAATACTTCGGCTGACCAGCGGCACGTATCCTCGCCGTCACGCGCTCATCTCAAGGGGGAAACGCGGTGCGCCTGGACTACGGCAAGACCTTCACCCTAGGTCTCGGCTTCATGGTCATCAGCATCACCTGGTCGGTCTACAACGCCTTCGTCCCGGTCTTCTACGAGAACTTCGTCAAGAGCGGCATCCTTCTCGGGCTCCTCATGGTCACCGACAACATCATCGGCATCTCGCTCCAGCCCTGGGTCTCCCACCGGAGCGACAAGACGTGGAACCGCTTCGGGCGGCGCATGCCCTACATCCTTTTCGCCGCGCCCATCGGGGCCGTGCTCTTCGCCCTCATCCCCTTCCATACCGGCCTGCTCATGCTCCTCTTCACCGCCCTGGGTATGAACCTGGCGATGGGCTTCTACCGGGCCCCGGCGGTGGCTCTCATGCCCGACATCACGCCGCGTCCGCTGCGCAGCCAGGCCAACGGCATCATCAACTTCATGGGTGGCCTGGGCGCCCTCCTGGCCTTCTTCGTGGCCGGACCGCTGTATCGAGTCGACAAGCACATCCCCTTCATCGCGACGGCCGTCGTGGTCCTTGTCGCCGTGGCCATCCTCCGGTGGCGGATCAAGGAGCCGGCCACCTTGGAGGGGGAGAAGGAAACCCGCGAAGCCCCCTTCCTCAAGGCGGTAGGTTCGGTCTTCAAGCCCGACCGCCGCAGCGCGCTCTGGCTGCTCCTGGCCATCTTCGCCTGGTTCGTCGGCTACAACGGCATCGAGGCGTTCTTCACCCTCTACGGGGTGCACGTGCTGGGGGTAGACCCGGCCGCCGGGGCGTTCACCCTGGGCTTCCTCTCCCTGGCCTTCCTCGTCTTCGCCATCCCGGCGGGCTTCCTCTCCGCCAGACTCGGGCGCAAGAACACCATCCGGACCGGCTTGGTCTTGCTGCTGGTGGTCCTCGCCGGCGCTCTCTTCACCCGCTCCATCTGGGTCGTCCGGGCGCTCTTCCTCCTGGCCGGCATCGCCTGGGCCATGGTTAACGTCAACTCCTACCCGATGGTGGTGGAGATGGCCAGCGACGCCGAGACGGGTACGTACACGGGCCTTTATTACTTCTTCTCGAACAGCGCCGCCATCGTCGGGCCTCCCCTCACCGGCCTGTTGCGCGACCTCTTCGGCTGGCAGTACCTCTTCCTCTACGCCTTGGTGCCCATGCTAATCGCCCTGCTCCTGATGGGACTGGTTCGCGGCGGCGAGGCCCCCAAGGCGGCTACCGAAGGCAAGGCAGGCGTGGCCGGGACCATGACAGCGCCGGGTAGGTGACCGGCATGCCGGTAGACCGTCACCTCTACGCTGACCCCGCCCGCCTCCGGGCGGAGCGGGGTCACCCCTTGGTGCTGGGCCACCGGGGCATGCCCGGGTCCGAGGCGGAGAACCGCCTCGAGGCGTTCCGGGCCGCCCTCGACGCCGGCGCCGACGGGGTGGAGTTCGACGTGCGGCTATCGGCCGACGGGGTGCCGATGGTCATCCACGACAGCCGCCTGGAGCGGACGACCGGCCGCGGGGGGCGCGTGAGCGACTTTGACGCGGGCGAGCTCGAGGGCTTCGGCGTGCCGCGGCTGGAGACGGTCCTTGACAGCCTGACCCCCCGGACGCCTGGGCCCGTCCTGAACATAGAAATCAAGGACTTCGGCCCGCAGGACCGGGGGCTGGAGCGAACGGTTGTCGAGCTCGTCAAAGCCCGGCAGGCAGAAGGCCGGGTCATCTTCTCATCCTTCAACCCGTTGGCCCTGGCCCGGGTACGCCGGGCCGACCCTCGCTTCTGCACGGGGCAGTTGACCGCCCCGGGGTCGCTCCGCGTCCTGCGTCTGGGCTATCTCTGGCGTCCTGCCGCGGTCCACCCGCACTTCGCCGAGGTGACCCGAGCGAAGCTCGACGCCTGGCGGCGGCGCGGCTACCGCGTGGTCGTCTGGGGCGCCGACACCGTGGGACAGCTCCGCGAGGCCCTTACTTGGGAACCGGACGGCATCATCACGGACAGGCCGGCTGAAGCGGCCGCCCTGGTTCAGCGGCTCCGGCACTCCATGGTCTAGCCTCTGCTCTCCAGCCTCTCCTCGTCACCGCCGGGGACGCTCGATACATGACTCGGCGGCCCTGACCACGGTGCGCGCACCGTCCAGAGCACGCCTGGCGTGCTCCTCGCCGTACTCCGCAGTCGGGATGAAGTCGGGAGCCCCGTAGAGGGCAAACTCCCTCTCCTTGCGGAGCTCCTTCGATATCCGCGCCAGGTCGTCCGTCACGCGGGCAACCTCCGGCGGAAGCTCATGCCGGTACTCGAGGATGAGCGGGCCCACGTCGTGCACCTTCGGCGGTTCCACCCCGATGCTCCAGAGGACGCCTTTCAGGGCTATTTCGACGGCTTCCTGAGCCTCGCGCACAACGTCGGAGTAAGCCGCTTCGCGGAAGAGAAGGTCGATCGCCTTCAGCCTCACCCTGGCCTTGTCAAGATAGCTCTGGGCAAGTCTACCCGCGACCATCTCGGGACCCTCCCTCGGGCCTCTCTCTATCCGCCGCAGTCCTTAGCCGCCAATGCGGAGTGGCCGTGTCGAGGACCCGCCGCGCGCCGCCGGCCTCCAGCGCCTTCCGGAAACCCTCGGCGTAGCGGGTGAAGAACCCGTCCCGGTCGAACAGCACGCGCGCCTCGAGGACCATGTCGACAAAGGGCAAGCCTGCCCCGCGCAGTTCCTCAGGTGTCCTGATGATGGGAGAGAGGCGGGTGGTGACCCCCGCGGTCGCGGCGTTCTGCAGGTCACGCTCAAGCCGGGCTTCTACCAGGTCGAACTCCCTCATTCTGGCCGCGTGTCCTGAAGGGAGATGGCTGGCGACAACAAGGACATCGATGTCGGAGTCGGGTCGGGCTCTGTCCCGGCCCACCGAACCGAAGACCGCCAGGCTCACCAGGCGGTGCCCGTAGATGTCCTGGCAGGCCCGGCCAAGGGCACGGAGAAGACCGGCGAAGACCACCCGGAAGGACGTAGGACGCTCCAGGGTCTCATCCAAGCCCACTAGAACCCACCCAGCCCATCATACCACGTGAAGGCCGGCCGCCCGACAGAGAGGGCCGGTCCTCCCGTTCGTCCCCTATCCGTGGCATGGGGTTACAGGATTGGCGCGGTCCATGGGGAAGCAATACGCGATGGGGTCTCGACCTGGAGGTGAGTGAGGGTGCTGCGGCACCCTGCGCGTTACCTGGCGGTTTGCGTCCTGACGGCCGTCGTGATGACGGGGATGCCCCTCGCAACGCAGCCTGTCGCCGCCCGGGCGTCTTCCCCTCCTGCTCTCCGTGACATCAAAGGGCACTGGGCTGAGGCCGACATCAGGGCGATGGTGGCGCGGGGTGTCGTCGGCGGCTACCCGGACGGGACGTTCCGCCCTGAGGACCGGGTCAAACGCTCCGAGTTCATCAAGATGCTGGTCGAGTGCATGGGACTCCGACCGGTATCTCCTGAGATGCCGTCCTTCGCTGCACTGAGCGGACACTGGGCAGCCGGCTACATCGAAGCTGCCGCTGCCGAGCTGGTCTTGAACCCCGGGGACTATGTACCCGGTGACGGGTTCGCGGTTGCGACCGAGTTCCCTTACCGCGATGACCCCGGGTTCGACCCGGAACGGCCCATCACCCGTTTCGAGATGGCGGTCCTGGTCAGCCGAGGCCTGCGGATGTCGACCGCGGCCCTGCTCCTGCGAGGCGGGAGCTCTTTCACGGACGCCGGGGCGCTGCAATGGCGGGACCGGTGGGGACACGTGAACGTCGTGGCCCGGGCCGGCATCCTCGAAGGCTACCCCGACCGAACCTTCAAACCCTGGAACACCGCGACGAGAGCTGAAGCCGTGACGATACTCGCGAGGTTCCTCCGCTACACCGAGAGGCTCGCCACCGAAGAACGGCCGACCTTCGTCGTGGAGGTCGGTTCCCCTGACGACCGGCCCTCGGCACTCATCGGGCTCCCCGATGGAGGGCTGGCCGTGGTCGGCGGTCGAGGTTCACCCCACTCGGAAGTGGGACCCCCGTGGCTCGCCTGCCTTGACGGTTCGGGCCGTGTGCTTTGGGAGAAGACGTTCGCTGACGACCCCTTCGGCGAATTCAGGGATGTCGTCGCCCTCCCCGATGGCAGTCTCCTCCTGGCCGGATGGACCGGCAGGTCCGCAACGGACCCCGTGGGATTGGCGGTCCGCGTCGACGGAGAAGGCCGGGTCCTCTGGACGAAGGTGTACGGCCCGACCGGTCGAGACTTCATCGCGTCGGCGCACGCGACCCCCGACGGCCGACTGGCCGTCGCCTGCTCGCCGTGGTCTGTCCACTCACAAGGCAGCATCCTCTACGTTCTTTCACTGGACGGGACCGTTCTCTCAAGTTACACCCTCCCGGAAGGGGTCCAGGTCCTAAACACCGACCGGACACAGAGCGGGGGCTTCCTGGTCTGCGGTGTCACATCCACCCAGGCGAGGTCTCTGAAAAACTCCCCTCGTCCTCCCCCGCATCGAGGGAGGCAGAGGTGGTGATGGCAGCGAATCCGTGGGGATAGCTGGGGAGATAGGGGGAAGGCGGCAGTGCTGGGGCGGAGGGAGCA
>Ga0308419_1000019_pt1 | contig 135581 bp, 115 predicted proteins | sample HotsprSampleMS50_FD_203674 | JGI IMG/M metagenome (GOLD analysis project Ga0308419, IMG submission 203674) | Hot spring phototrophic mat microbial communities from Mushroom Spring, Yellowstone National Park, Wyoming, United States - 20090730_MS50 ... | reverse complement strand
GGGCGGTGCCCCGCAAGAGGCTGTCCACGATCTGGTTGTTCTGAACGTTGTTGATCGCCCAGTCGAACGTTCCGGAAACGGGCGTGCCGTAGCTGTTCGGCGCGTCGCTGTCGTAGGCCGTCACGTTCCCGGGATCGAACACGAACTGGAACTGGCCTTGGTCGCCGAAGATGCCCGCCCACGTCTGTCCAGTGAGCGCCGGGTTCAGCGAGCCCAGATCGTACGTGGCGAACTGCATCGGCTGTGACGCGATCTTCCCATTCGAAACGGTGAACGTGCCGCTGGCGAACAGGATCTGCGCCGAGTGGGCGGCCGCGCTCAGTCCGAGGACAGCGAGAACCGCAGTGAATGACTTCATCGTTGAATCCTCTCCTCACAGGCCCGCGTCGTTCGCGGGGACTGCGCTTCCACTGTGCACAGAATTCCACCGTAGGTACCGGAACCCACGGCAAAAACACTTGGTGGAATCGTGCCGAGGCCGGTTCGCGGGCGCGCTCGGTAAACTCCCTGCGCCATGACGGTCGACGAACAGCTGGAGCTGCTGAGGAGGGGAACCACCGAGATCATCTCGGAGGAGGATCTGCGGGACAAGCTGGCCAAGGGGCGGCCTCTCCGCGTCAAGCTCGGTGTGGATCCGACGGCCAAGCACGTCACCTTGGGATGGGCCGTGGTGCTGCGCAAGCTGCGGGACTTCCAGAGGCTCGGGCATCAGGCCGTGCTCATCATCGGCGACTTCACGTCGATGATCGGCGACCCCAGCGGAAAGAACAAGACCCGCCCGCAGCTCAGCCGCGAGGAGGTTCAGGCGAACGTCGACGCCGTGATGCTGCAGATCGGCAAGATCTTCGACCCGGCCAAGACCGAGATCCTGTTCAACAAGGACTGGCTCGGCCCCATGACCTTCGAAGACGTGATCCGGCTGGCCTCGCGGTACACGGTGGCCCGGATTCTGGAAAGGGACGACTTCGCGAAGCGGCTGGCCGAGCAGCGTCCGATCGCGATGCACGAGATCCTCTACCCGCTGTGCCAGGGGATGGATTCGGTGGCGATGAAGGCCGACGTGGAGATCGGCGGCAACGACCAGAAGTTCAACTGCCTGGTCGGGCGGACGCTCATGGAGCAGTACGGCCTCGACCCGCAGGTGGTGATGCTTTGCCCGCTGCTCGTTGGCACCGACGGCAAGGAGAAGATGTCCCAGAGCTTGGGCAACTACATCTCGATCGTGGACGAGCCGAACGACATGTTCGGCAAGACGATGTCGATCCCCGACGAGATCATGGAGAACTACTTCGAGCTGGCCACCGACGTGCCGATGGACGAGGTGCGGCGGCTGTGCGCCGACGCCCGCGAGGGCAGGGTGAACCCGCGGGACGTCAAGCGGCGCCTGGCGCGCGAGATCGTCGCCCTGTACCACGGGCCGGAGGCCGCGGAGGCCGCCGACGCCTACTTCGTCGCGACGTTCAGCCAGCGGCGGCAGCCCGTCGACGCGCCGGAGGCGGCGATCCCGTGTGAGTTGGTTCGTGAGGACGGCACGGTGTCGCTGCCCGCGCTCATCGCCGCCTTGGGACTCGCCAAGACCAACAGCGAGGCGCGGAGGCTGATGCAGGCCGGGGGCGTGAGCCTGGACGGCGAGAGGGCGGACGATCCGGTCCGCGCCTACAGGCCCGAGGAGCTGAGGGGCAGGGTGCTGCGGGTCGGCAAGCACCAGTTCCGCAAGCTGGTCTAGGGTGGTGCCGGGGGAGGGACTCGAACCCTCATGGTGTCGCCACCAACGGTGTTTGAGACCGCCGCGTCTACCATTCCGCCACCCCGGCGAGGCTGGCTGGCTCTCCTAAGATACCCGAAGCCTTGGTTGCCGGCCACGGCCGTTGTGTAAACTCGCTGGCATGAAGGTTCTGGTCGCCGACAAGTTCGAGAAGGTGGGCCTGGATGGGCTGAAGGCGCTCGGCGTCGAGGTGCTGAGCGACCCGTCGCTGAAGGAGCAGGCTCTGGAGGACAAGATCCGCGAGTACCAGCCGGAGATCCTCGTCGTGCGCTCGACCAAGGTGACCGCGCCCATGGTGACGGGCACCTCCCTCAAGCTGGTGATCCGCGCCGGCGCGGGCGTGAACACGATCGACGTGGAGGCGGCGACCAAGAACGGCGTGGCCGTGGCGAACTGCCCCGGGAAGAACGCCATCGCCGTGGCGGAGCTGGCCTTCGGCCTGATGCTCTCGATCGACCGACACATCCCCGAGTGCGTCGGAGAGCTGCGGCGCGGCCGCTGGAACAAGGCCGCCTTCAGCAAGGCAAGGGGCCTCTTCGGGCGCACCCTGGGGCTGATCGGCCTGGGGAACATCGCCCAGGAGATGGTTCCTCGGGCGCAGGCGTTCGGGATGCGGGTGATCGCCTACAGCCGCTGGCTGTCGCCGGACGTCGCCGGGGCCCTCGGCATCGGTCGGTGCGAGTCCGTGGACGAGGTGGCGGAGCGCTCGGACTTCGTCTCGGTGCACGTGAGCCTGAACCCCGGGACGCGGGGCATGATCGGCAAGTCGTTCTTCGAGGCCATGAAGCCCGGGGCGGTGTTCATCAACACGAGCCGGGCCGAGGTGGTGGACACCACCGCATTGCTCGAGGCGCTCGACTCCAAGCCGATCTTCGCTGGCCTGGACGTGTTCGAGGACGAGCCTGCGGCCGCCGAGGGAACGTACGAGGGGCCGATGAAGGACCACCCGCACGTGTACTGCACGCACCACATCGGCGCCAGCACCGAGCAGGCGCAGGAGGCCGTGGCGATCGAAACCGTGCGCATCGTGGAGGCGTTCGTCAAGTCCGGGGCGGTTCTCAACGAGGTCAACACAGCCAAGTCTGGACCGATCGCCGCGGTTCTGGCCGTGCGGCACGACGGAAAGACCCTCGGCGCGGTGCAGAGGGCTCTGGTTCAGATGGGGTTCACGCCGGGCGAGGCGGAGCACGTGAAGATTCCTCAGGGGCTGATCTCCAAACTCGCGCTCGACCGTGTGCCGGGTCCGGCCGATCTTCGGGCCCTTCGGCGCGTGGACGGCGTGTTCGACGCCACGCTCTGCTGAGAACCGATGGCGGCCCGCTTCATCGGCGCGCACATGCCCACCGGCAAGGGGCTGGAACAAGCCCTGCGCGCCGGGCGGGAGATCGGTTGCACGGCGGTTCAGGTCTTCACGTCCAGCCCGCAGCAGTGGAAGGCTCGCCGGCTGACCGACGAGCAGATCGCCAGGTTCCGAGCCGCGAGGGAGGAAACGGGCCTGGGGCTGGTGTTCAGCCACGACAGCTATCTGGTGAACCTGTGCGCTCCGGACCCCGAGGTGCGGGAGAAGTCGGTGGACAGCCTGATCGGCGAACTCTGCCGTTGCAGCGCGCTGGGCCTGGCCGGCGCCGTGTCGCACGTCGGCGCGCACCTGGGTCAGGGTGAGGAGGCCGGACGGCGTCTGGCCGCGGAGAACATCCTCCGCGTGCTGGACGAGACGCCCGACGACGCGATGCTGTGGATGGAGACCACGGCGGGGCAGGGTTCGGCGCTCCACTGGCGTTTTGAGCAGCTCGCGGAGACGCTCGAGCTCTGCGGGGGACACCGGCGGATCGGCGTGTGCCTGGATACCGCCCACGTGTTCGCGGCCGGATACGACGTGGCCTCCCCCGGCGGGCTGGAGGCGGTGCTCGAGGAGTTCGACCGGGTGATCGGCCTGGACCGGCTCTGCGCGGTCCACTGCAACGATAGCAAGAAGGCCCTGGGGTCGCGCGTCGACCGCCACGAGCACCTGGGCCAAGGGCTGATCGGCGAGGCCTGCTTCCGCGCCCTGGTCAACCATCGCGCGCTGGAGAGCGTTCCCATCGTCGTCGAGACGCCCGAGGCCGAGACGATGCATGCGCGCAACGTGCGGTTTCTCCTGGATCTGCGGGCCGGCGGATAGGTTCCGCGAGCGCCCTCCGACGCCAAACCTGAAGCAGATTGTCAGGTTTGGGCCCTAAGCCTGGCAAGATTGCTGGCCGACACTGATGGTGGGATGTTGCGCGGAATCTACGCCACCGCCGCCGGCATGGCCGCCACCGAACAGTGGATGGACGCCGTGGCCAACAATCTGGCCAACGTTTCCACCCACGGCTACAAGCGTGATGCGGTCTTCTTCAACGAGGCGCTCGAGCGCACCATGCTCGGCGACGGCGGCCGGGGCCCCGCGTTGGGCAGTCTCGGCGTCGGCCCCGTGCTGAAGGGGGGCGCGACGATCTTCGAGCCCGGCACGCTCCAGCCCACGGGCAACCCCCTAGACCTGGCGATCGACTCTCCGCAAGGGGCGTTCGCGGTCAAGGACGCCAAGGGGCGGATCCGCTTCACGAGGGACGGCTCGTTCCGGGTCGACTCGGAGGGGAGGCTCGCCACGCAGCGGGGGGAGCTGGTGCTGGACGACCGGCTCACGGAGATCGAGATCCCGCCTGGGCAGGTCGAGGTCGCCTCCGACGGCACCATCCGCTCGGGCGGCCGCGCCGTGGGCACGGTCGGCGTGTTCACGGGCAAGTTCACCAAGGTCGGCGGCAACCTGTTCGTCGTCGCCGGCAGGCCGCAGCCCGTCGAGGAGCCGAAGATCCAGTCCGGTTCGCTCGAGGGATCGAACGTCAACCCGATCGGAGAGATGGTGGAGCTGATCCGCCTCAACCGATCGTTCGAACTCGCTCATCGTTCCGTCGTCAAGCAGGACGAGCTGACGCAGAAACTCATTCAGAGCCTTCAGGGCCGCTAGCGACGCTGGACCCGGGTGACCGCCCGGGAGGCGAAGAAGGGGGCGACGGACCGCGCCCGCCAAGCGGCTCAAGGAAGGCGACGTCGGCGCACAGCGCCAGGAGCAATCAGTCGCCATGCTGCGATCGTTGGAGACCGCCGCGACCGGAATGGTCGCTCAACAGAAGAACCTGGACACCATCGCGAACAACCTCGCGAACGTCAACACCACGGCGTTCAAGCAGCTCCGCGCGGAGTTCCAAGACCTCATGTACGACACGCTCGAGGCCTCGGACGCCGCCACGGGCCAGAGCGGCCCCAGCACCACGCAGATCGGACTGGGCACGAAGTTCAACTCGACCTCGGCGTCGTTCACCCAGGGGGCGCTGCAGTCGACCGGCAACCCGTTGGACCTGGCGATCAACGGCGACGGGTTCTTCGCGGTGCTGCTGCCGGACGGTACCCGCGCCTTCACGCGCGACGGCAGCTTCCGGGTGGACGCCAACGGCCAGGTGGTGAACTCGGACGGATACCCGCTCGAGCCGGCGATCACCATCCCGGCCGGAGCCACGGCGCTCCACATCGCCGCCGACGGCACCGTGACCGCCAAGGTGCCGGGCAACGACGATCCCCAGGTTCTCGGTCAGATCACGATCGTGACGTTCACCAACCCCGCCGGCCTGCTGCGGATGGGTCAGAACCTGTACCTGCGCTCGGGCGGCAGCGGCGACCCCCAGGACGTCACGCCCGGAGCCGAGGGCTCGGGCACGTTGCAGCAGCGGTTCCTCGAGGCGTCGAACGTGCAGGTCGTCGAGGAGATGGTCCGGATGATCACCGCCCAGAGGGCATACGAGATCAACTCCAAGGCGATCCAAGCCTCGGACCAGATGCTGCAGGTCGTGAACCAGCTGGTGAGGTGATCGGCCTTGGTGGCGCTGATTCTGGGCTGCGTTCTGGGGATCGGGTCGGCGAACGTGTCCGTTCGCGTGGACGGGCCCGGCTACCTGAGGCTCGTGTCCAACGGGCTGATCGTGTACGCCAAGTCGGCTCGGCTGATGGCCAAGGGTGGCTGGCTCGCCGACGAGGCGGGCGGCGTGTTCTTCCCCAGGATCGCGGTCCAGGACGGCTCGCCGACCAAAGTGCAGCCCGACGGCTGGGTCGTTCAGAGCGACCGGCGCGTAGGACGACTGACCCTCGCAGTGTTTCCCTCCGGTCGGGAGCCCTCGGGGAAGCCCTACCTGGCGAGCGGCGAGCGGCCGACCATCGCGTTCCCCGGCGAGGGCGGGGTGGGCAGGCTGGTGGTCGACGGCGCCGGGGAGGATAAGCCCTCGGGCACGACCGCGAGACCGAGCGCGCCTCCGGTGGCGACCTCGGGAATCTCCATCTCGATTCGGACTCGCTCCGAGGTGTCGGCGGACCGGTTTCGGCTGGAGGACGTCGCCGATGTCTCGGGCGTCGGGGCCGAGAGGGTGCGTGAATTGGAGCTGGGCAGGTCCCCGGTAGCCGGTGCCACGGCGGTGGTGACTCGGGCTCAGCTGCTCGCCGCTCTGCGGGCCGCGGGCGTGAACCCGGACGAATGCCGGATCGAGATGCCGGCCCGCGCAGAGGTAGCGCGAACGGCCCAGACTGTCACCCACGAGCAGCTGGTCCAAGCTGCCATCGACCACGCCGCCAAGGCGGTGGGCGGCAACGCCGCGTTCACCTGTCCCGACCGTCCCGCAGACTGCCGCGTTCCGAGCGGCCGATTGGAGCTTCGGGTGGAGCGCTTCGCGCCGAACGTCGAGGGCGGCTCGGCGACCGTCGGGGTCTACGTGGACGGGGTGCGCCAAGCTGGCCGGACGCTCCGACTGGTGGCCACGGCCGCCGACGGGGGACCCCTCGCAAGGGTCGCGGCCGGCGCGCCGGTGAGGCTGCGCTTCTGGAGCGGGGGCGCGTGCGTGGAGCTGCCGGCCCGCCTGCAGGAGTCCGCTCGCGTCGGTCAGTCCGTGCGTGTGGTCACGGAAAGCAGAACCGTTCATACCGGCGTCCTGTTGGACGCCAACACCGTGGAGGTGCGACTGTGATTCCCTTGCTCCTGACGATCCTGCTGTGGACCCAGGACGGCGCCGCCTCGACCGCGACGCCGGACAACCCTGGTTCCCTCTGGTCGAACGAGACCAAGAACCCCTTCCTGGACCGCACCGCGCGGAAGGAGGGCGACATCCTCACGATCATCATCAGCGAGACCTCGACCGCGACGTTCTCGGCTACGACCGAGACCCAGCGGACCGAGGCGAACAGCGTCTCCAAACCCGTGGTGCCGATTCTGAGCGCCATCGCGCCGTGGATGGTGCCGAACCTGACCGGGGCCACGAACGGCAACCTCGGATCGAAGGGCAGCGGTACCACGCAGAGCGTCGGCAAGTTCCAAGCCCGGATGTCGGCGGTGGTGAAGCAGGTGCTGCCGAACGGGAACCTGGTCATCGAGGGCACGCGGTACGTGCGCGTCAACAAGGACCTGCAGACGTTCGTGCTCTCCGGCATCGTCCGCCCCGACGACGTGCGGCCCGACAACACCGTTCTGAGCGAGAGCATCGCCGAGGCCGACCTGCGGGTGGACGGCAAGGGCGCGATCAGCGAGAAGCAGCGCAAGGGCATCCTGTCGCGGATCCTCGACTGGCTGTTCTGAAGGAGAAGTCCCATGGCAATGAGGAAGTGGATGATCGGCTTGGCGCTCCTCTCGGCGGCGCTCTGCCTGGCGCAGACCCAGCAGCAGCCGGCGAAGGCCGTCGGCGCGAGCCCGAGGAAGGAGTCAGAGCGCGAACGCATGCAGAGGATCGCCGACGCCGAACGGGACGGGATCGAGGTCCGGATCAAGGACGTCGCGCGCTTCCGGGGGGTACGGCCCAACCAGCTGCGCGGCTTCGGGCTGGTGATCGGTCTCGAGGGCACGGGCGACACGAAGAAGACGCCGTTCACGCAGCAGCTGCTCGCCAACGCGCTGCGCGACTTCGGCACGGCCGTCGACCCCACGCAGATGAACCTGAAGAACATCGCGGCGGTGGCGGTCACGTGCGAGCTGCCACCGTTCGCCTCGCCGGGCAACACGGTCGACGTCACGGTGCAGTCGATCGGTGACGCGAAGAGCCTGCAGGGCGGCTACCTGTTGCAGACGCCCCTCTACGGCGCCGCCGACAGGACCAAGGCCTACGTCGTCGCCCAGGGTCCGATCAGCATCGGCGGCTTCAACGTCACCGCCGGCGGCAACTCGGTGCAGAAGAACCGCGTGAACGTGGGCCGGATCCCGGGCGGCGGAATCGTGGAGGCGGCGGTGCCCACCCAGCTGGTGTTCGGGGGCTCGCTGTACCTGGAGATCGACGACGCCGACTTCACCACGGCGCGCCGGATCGCCGAAAGGCTCGCCGAGGCCAAGCCGGAGTACCAGCCGGTGGCGCTGACCGGCGGCACCGTGCAGCTCCGAATGCCCGAGGGCAGAAACCCGGTGGACGCGATCGCCGAGATCGAGGGCCTCACGGTGAAGGTGGACATCCCCGCCGTCGTCGTGATCAACGAGCGCACGGGAACCGTGGTCGTGGGCGGCAACGTCCGCGTCGGGCCTGCAGTCGTGGCCAAAGGGAGCCTGCAGGTGCGGATCCAGGAGCAGACGATGGTGAGCCAGCCGGACACCCCGCTGGCGGGAGGAACCACCGTGGTGACCTCCCAGACGAGCGTGACCGCCGACGAGGACAAGACCCAGGTGGCGGTGGTGGCGCCCAACGCGACCGTCGCGGACCTGGCGAGGATCTTCCAGGAGCTGAGGCTCAGCGCCCAGGACATCATCGCCATCCTGCAGGACCTCAAGGCGCAGGGCGCCCTCAAGGCGAGGATCAAGGTGCAGTGATGCGGATCGACGCTTTGCTGAACGAGGCCAAGGTCGCCGAGCGGGTGGAGCCGGACCTGCGCAGGCTCAAGAAGGCGGCGGAGGGGATCGAGTCGATGTTCTTCCGCGATCTGCTGCAGGCGATGCGCCGGTCGGTGCCCGAAAGCGAGGAGGAGAACTCCTTCGGCGGCCAGGTGTACCGAGACCTGTTCGACCAGGCCGTGTCCGAGGCGTTGGGCCGGTCCGGTTCGCTGGGGATCGCGAAGGTTGTGTACGACAGTCTGGCCGGTTCGGTCGCGGCCCAGGCCAAGGCCCGCGCGCTGCGGGAGGCCGCCGCCGATGACCCGGCCTCGGGGAAGAGCTAGGAGAGAACCATGAAGACTCGAGAACTGCAGATCCTTTGGTGGGATTGGCTGAGCACCTCCGAGAGGCTGCTCCACTCCCTCCACGAACAGACCGCCGCGCTCACGCTGAGAGACGTGCAGCGGGTGGAGCGCCTCCAGCCGGAGCTCGAGAAGCTGCTGGCGAGGATGAAGAAGATCGACGACCGCGCTGTGGCGTGCGCCAAGGGGCTGGCCGAAGAGCTGGGGGCGGAGCCCTCCCTTCGAGGCCTGGTGCGCGTGCTGGACAAGGCCGAAGCGCAGCAGGTCCAGGCGATGGCCAACCGCGTGACGATCGCGGCCAGGAACGTCGAGGCGGTGCTGGCCAAGAACCAGAAGCTGATCGAGAACGAGATGCACCACATCCACGGCACGCTGACCCTGGTGGCCAAGGCGGCCAACGAGGCCGAGGGGCCTTACGCCGCCAAGAAGGGCACGGCGGCCGTGCTGATCGACGAGGCGGCCTGACATGCCTTCCGCGTTCCACGGCATCGACATCGCGGCGCGCGCCCTCCGCTCCTTCCAGAGGGGGCTGGACGTCACGGGCCACAACATCGCGAACGTCAACACCCCGGGGTACTCGAGGCAGGCGGTGGACTTCAAGCCGACCGACCCGCTGACCCTCTACCTTGGCGGGAGCCACGCGCTGGGCACCGGCGTGACCGTGGGCAGCGTGAACCGGATCCGCGACGCGTTCTTGGAAGGCCGGCGCAGCGCGGTGATGGGCGATCTCGGACGGATGGACACCCTCTCCAGCCAGCTCTCGCGGGTGGAGGGCGTGTTCACCGACCTGCAGGGCTCCGGCATCTCACAGGCCCTGAACGCCTTCTTCGACGCTTGGTCGGGGCTCGCGTCGAACCCGTCGAACATCGCGATGCGCTTCCAGGTGCAGACGGCGGGCCGCTCGCTGGCGCTGCAGATCCGCTCCGCCTACCTCGCCCTGCAGTCGCAGAAGCAGGAGATCTCCGGCCAGATCCAGCAGACGTTCGGCACGATCGATCAGCTGTCGAGCGAGATCAGCCGCCTCAACGCGGAGATCCGCTCGCAGACGGCCCTCGGCGCCACCCCTAACGACCTGCTGGACCGGCGAGATCTGGCGATCCAGAAGCTGTCCGAACAGATCGGCATCGTGACCTACCGGTTCGAGGACGGCACGGTGCAGGTCTACTCGGGCCAGTTCACGCTGGTTGACAGCCTGCAGTCGCACCCCATTCCGCGAACGTTCGACCCGTCCACGAACCAACTGAGCAGCGGCACGCAGGTCGTGGACGTGCGCACCGGTGCCCTGCGGGGCTACTTCGACTCGTACAACAAGCTGACCGGGTACCAGGAGCAGCTGGACACCTTGGCCGACACGCTGCGTTCGGAGGTCAACGCGATCCACGCGACCGGCGTCACGCAGGAGAATCCCCCTCGGACGGGCCTGCTGTTCTTCAACGACACGCCGAACGGGGCGATCGACTTCGACCTCTCGGCCGAGGTGCAGGCCAGCCAGGAGGCCATCGCCACCGGAACGACCGGCAAGGCCGGCGACGGCGGGATCGCGCTGGAGCTCTCACGGTTGCGCGACAGGGGGCTGCCCGCCCTCGGGGGCTGGACGTTCTCCGGGTACTACGCGAACCTGGCCGCCGAGATTGGTCGCGACGTGCGGCACGCCTCCAACGAGGCCGACTCGTTCCGGGCCGTGCTGGACCAGATCGACCTGCAGCGGCAGAGCATCAGCGGCGTGTCGCTCGACGACGAGATGGCGAACATGCTCCGGTTCCAGCGGAGTTACCAAGCGGCCGCCCGGATGCTATCGGTTTTCAACCAAATGACCGAAGATTTGATTGACATGTTCCGCTAGTAGGTTTGCCAGGTCGGTGCGGAGCTTCCGATGAGGATCAGCAGCGGATACCAGTTCGACACCTACGCCCGCAACGTGGCGCAGAGCGAGCAGCGCTACGCCGAGGCGCAAAGGGCCGTCGTGACCGGCAGACGGCTGAACTCGCTGCGCGACGACCCGTTCGGGACCACACGGTCCCTCACGATGCGCTCGCTCCGCTCCGCCGCCGAGCAGTACACGAAGAACCTGGACACCGCCAAGAGCGTGCTCGGCGCCAACGACGCGGCCCTGTCCGACGTGTACGGAGTGCTGAGAGACGCCTACCAGGTGGCGCTGCGCGGAGCGAACGGCACCTCCGACCAGCCCACCCACCAGAGCATGGCGCGCCAGATCGCCGACCTCCAGCGGCGGCTGCTGGAGCTGGGCAACACCAAGGCGCCGACGGGCAACTACCTGTTCGCGGGGCAGGACTCCGCCGACAAGCCGTTCTCCCTCGACCTGAGCGACGGGCCGACGCCCCCAGGCGGAACCGCGCTGCCGACCGGCGGGTCGATCGTCTACTCCGGGGATTCGCTGCCGGTGCTGGTGGAGACGGGTCCCGGCGAGGCCCTGTCGGTGTCGGTGGACGGCGGGCCGCTGATCAGCCAAGCGTACCGCCGGCTGGATCAGATTCGCCTCCACCTGGAGAACGGCGACCTGGCGAGCCTCGGCGGGGACGACCTCCGGGAGATCCAGGCCTCGATGGACGCGGTGAACACCGCCCGCGCCTCGGTCGGTTCGCGGCTCCAGCAGGTGGAGGAGCGCCGCACGACGCTTCAGAAGCGGATCGACGACCTGACCAAGGACCTCTCCGACGTGGAGGAGGTCGACCTCAGCGAGGCGATCCAGAGATTCAAGGTGGCCGAGACGGCCTATCAGGCTGCGCTGACGGTGGCGGCGCAGGGATTCAAGCTCAGCTTGATGGACTTCATCCAAGGGTAAGACGCATGCAGCTCGACAACACTCGGTTCGGCACGATCGAATACCAGGACGGAGACGTGGTAACGCTACCGGAAGGCATGGTTGGTTTTCCGCAGTGGACTCGGTTCGTCCTGGTGCAGACGCGCGAGGGGAGCCCGTTCCGCTGGCTTCAGTCGGTCGAGGATCCCTCGCTGGCGTTCCTGCTGGCCGATCCGAGCGCCTACTGCCCGGAGTACGCGCCCGAGGTTCCGGACGCCGCGGCCCGCGCCCTGGCGCTGACGGAGGAAACGCCCTGCCTCCTGCTGGTCACGGCGGCGATCCCGCGCGGCCGGCCGGAGGACATGACGCTCAATCTGGCCGCGCCTGTGGTGATCAACCTCAAGACGAGGGTCGGCGCACAGGTGATCCTGGAGAACGAGGCGTATACTATGAAGCACCGGGTGTTCGAGCAGGCGCCGCAGACGGCGAGCACCAAGGCGGCTTGAGCCGTCGGGTCGTCGGATTTGCGGAGTGCCAGGGAGGGCGCGTCGATGCTGGTTTTAACGAGGAAGGTCCATCAGAGCATCATCGTCGGGGACGACATCGAGATTGTGGTCTTGGACGTCCGCGGCGAGCAGGTGCGGCTGGGCATCAAGGCGCCCAAAGATGTGGTCGTGCACCGCAAGGAGGTGTACGAGCAGATTCAGGAGGAGAACCGCCGCTCCGCCGGGGTGAACCCGGAGGACCTGCCCGGTTGAGTCCGGGCCGCGGGTGGGTCGGACGGTAGAATCGCTTCCTGATGCTGGTGTTCCTCGGTGCGGCGGGGTTGCGCCCCGAATGGGACGGGTCCGTCGTGTGCATCGGGACGTTCGACGGCGTGCACCTCGGTCACCAGAAGGTCGTTTCCACCGCGGTGGAGGAGGCCCGCCGGAGGTCTCTGCCCTCGGTGGTGGTGACGTTCGATCGTCACCCCTCCTCAGTGCTGGCGCCGGAGCGCTGCCCCCCCTGTCTGGCCACCGTGTCCTCCAACCTGCGGAGGTTCGAGGCCCTCGGCGCCTCGGTGGCCGTGGTGCTCCCGTTCGACCGGAGCCTCGCGGAGCGGTCCGCAGGGCAGTTCTTCGAGGAGGTGCTCGTGGGTTCGGTGAGTGCGGAGGCGATGGTCGTGGGGCACGACTTCGCCTTCGGCAAGGGTCGTGAGGGAACCCCGGCCTGGCTGTCGGAAAGGATCGCGACGACCGTGGTGCCGCCGCTGCAGCAGGGCGGCTGCCGGGTCAGCTCCTCCGCGATTCGCCGCTTGGTGGCGGAGGGCATCCTGGAGCGCGCGTCGGAGCTGCTCGGACGACCCTACTGCCTGGAGGGGGTGGTCGTGGCGGGCGAGCGGCTTGGTCGGAGGCTCGGCTACCCCACGGCCAACCTGGGGTTGGCCTGCGAACAGGTGGTGCCTGCCGACGGCGTCTACGCTGGGAGGTGCCGCACGCCCTTCGGCGAGTTCGCCGCGGCCGTGAGCATCGGCACGCGGCCGACCGTGGGAGGCGGCAGGAGAGCCATCGAGGCCCACTTGCTGGACTATCCCGGCCGAGAGCTGTACGGCTCCGCGGTCGAGCTGGACGTCCTGTCGAGGATCCGAGGGCAGGAAACCTTCGACGGCGTCGAGGCGTTGAAGAGGCAGATGGCCTTGGACGTCCAGAAGGTCCGGAGGATGGTCGGCTGATGGGTTCCGCTCGCGGTTGGGTCATCGGCACCTCGCTGGTCCTGTTGCTCCTCGCCGGCGTGCTGCAGGCCGTCTTGGCATCCGGACCGAGCGACGAGAAGCTGATCCGTGAGGCCCTGCGGGAGAGCCTCCGCGCCAGCAGGGAGGGGCGTCCCGGTGGCGTGGTGGAGCTGCTGAGCGACCAGCTGGAGTTCAACAACGAGCTGGTTGCGAACAAGCGGCAGATCGCGCAGTTCGTGCGGGATTCCCGTCCGGACGTCTCGGTCAGCGAGAAGAGCTTGGAGGTGCGCGGCGAGAACGCGCTGATGGTGGCCAACGTCACAGTCCGGCTCGCCACGCCGCTGGGCATCAACCTGGACCGCACGTTCGAAGACGTGCAGCTGCTTTTCCGCAAGGAACCCGGCACGCGCCTGCTGATCCTGCCCGACTCCAAGTGGCGGCTCCATCGTGTCGTCGCTCCGAACGCGAACGTGAGCGAGTTCTAGTCCGTTGCGTTGACAGCGGCCACCAGGTACACTGCAAAATGCGGGGGCCTTGAGGCCGCCGCCAACAGGAGAGACGACCTATGAAGAAGCTCATCAGTTTGTTCGCCATCGCCGCTCTGGCGTTCGCCATCGTGGGTTGCAGCGGATCTCAGGACCAGGCTGCGAACCCCGAGTCGACGACGACCACCACGGCCCCGACCGACAACGCCGCCACCCCCGACACCGAGGGCGAGCAGACCGGCGACCAGGCCGCTCCGGCCGAGGGCCAGACGAAGTAACCTCCACGGAGGTCCAACCAAGAGCACAGCGCGGCCCCGCTCGGCGGGGCCGCGTTGCTTTGTGGGCCGAGTGGTAACCTCCCGCTCATGCTGGACCCCCGCATCACGCGCCTCGCCGAGCTGCTGTGCGACCATTCCATCCGGCTGCAGCCGGAAGACCGTGTCCTGATCCACGCCGTCGACGTGCCGCCCGAGGCGGTCGCCGAGGTGGTGCGCGTCGCGCGCAGCAGGGACGCGCAGGTGGTGGTGAGGCTGGAGAGCAACGCCGTCCGCCGCCAACTCCTGCTGGGCATGACGGAACAGAACGCCGCCACCATCGCCGAGGTCGAGCGCTTCGAGATGGAGCGGATGACCGCCTACATCGCACTGCGGGGCGGCCTCAATGTGTTCGAGCTGTCGGACGTCCCGGCCGAGACGATGGCGATGTGGAGCCGCGTCTACACGCAGCCCGTCGTCTTCGAGACCCGAGTGCCGAAGACGAAGTGGGTGGCGCTGCGCTGGCCCTCGCCCAGCATGGCGCAGCAGGCCGGATTGTCCACCGCGGCCTTCGAGGACTTCTACTTCCGCGTGTGCACCCTCGACTACGCCAGGATGCGCGAGGCGGCGGAACCCTTGCAGGACCTCATGTCGAGGACCGACGAGGTGCGCATCGTCGGCCCTAGGGAGACCGATCTGAGGTTCTCCATACGGGGCATCGGCGCAAAGGCTTGCAGCGGCGAGAGGAACATCCCGGACGGCGAGTGCTTCACGGCGCCGGTGCCGGACAGCGCGGAGGGCACGATCCGGTTCAACACCGTCTCGCTCTACCAGGGGATGGAGTTCAGCGACATCCGCTACGTCGTCCGCAAGGGTCGCATCGTCGATGCGACGGCCGGGCCGATGACCGACAAGCTGAACGAGATCCTCAACACCGACGAAGGAGCCCGCCGGTTCGGAGAATGGTCCCTGGGCTATAATCCCCACGTGCTCCACCCGATGAAGGACACGCTCTTCGACGAGAAGATCGCGGGCTCCTTCCACCTCACCCCCGGCAACAGCTACTCGCCTCCCGGCGGCAACGGCAACGTGTCGGCGATCCACTGGGACACGGTGATGATCCAGCGGCCGGAATACGGCGGGGGAGAGATCTGGTTCGACGGCGTGCTGGTGCGCAAGGACGGGCGCTTCGTGTTGCCGGAACTGGAAGGTCTGAACCCCGAGAGCCTCTCGGGTGGCGCCTAGGAGGATGCAACCGATGAACACCACGTTGGCAACCACGGTCCTTCGCACCGACAGGCTCGGTGCCAAGAGCGTCGCGGCCCTGCTCGGCGGCGCGGCGCTGACCGCGCTCTGCGCGCAGGTTCAGATCCCGTTCTATCCGGTGCCGTTCACGCTGCAGACGCTGGCGGTTCTAGCTGTGTCGCTGGCTCTGGGCTCGCGGCTGGCGGTTGCCGCCCAAGCCACCTACCTGCTCGCCGGAGCCGCCGGACTGCCGGTGTTCGCGGGCTTCTCGGGCGGGGCTGCGCGGCTGGCCGGTCCCACGGGCGGCTACCTTCTGGGCTTCCTGCTGGCCGCGTGGATCGTCGGCAGCCTGGCGGACCGTGGCTTGGACCGGACGGTCGGTCGCGCCTTCGTCGCCTGCCTGCTCGGCACCATGGCGATCTATTCGGTCGGAGCGTCGGTGCTGAGCCTCTATGTCGGCTGGACCGCCGCTTGGATGCAGGGCGTCGTTCCGTTCGTGATCGCCGACGCGCTGAAGGCCCTCGCCGCCGCGACCTCGCTGCCGCTGGCTTGGCGCCTGCTCGGCGATCGTCGGTGAGGAAGATTCCCTAGCGGAAGAGCATGGTTCTCTCGGTCGCGTCCCTTCGGAAGCAGTTCGGGGACGCGACCGTTCTTGAGGACGTCTCCTTCCGCATCGGTCCTCGGGAGAAGGTCGCTCTCGTCGGCCGGAACGGCACGGGCAAGACGACGCTCCTGAAGATCCTCGCGGGCGAGCTGGAGCCGGATGGCGGCTCCGTGAGCTTCGCGCGCGGCGCTCGGGTGGGTTATCTGCGGCAGGAGCTGCCGGTCGACCACGGGCTGACGGTCCTGGAGGAGGCCCAGGCCGGCCGCGCCGAGGCCCTCTCCATGGCCGAGCGCCTGAAGGAGCTGGAGGCGCGCTTGGCCGACGGGGCCACGCCGGACGACCTGGAGGAGTACGCGACGCTCCACGAGCGCTTCCTGGAGGCCCAGGGCTACGCCGCGGAGAACGACGTTCGGCTGGTGCTCGCCCGCATGGGGTTCGACGAGTGCGAGTTCGACAAGCCGACTTCCGCCCTGAGCGGAGGCGAGAAGACCCGCCTGGCGCTGGCACGGCTGCTCTTGGAGGAGCCGGACCTCCTGATCCTGGACGAGCCGACCAACCATTTGGACTTCGATTCGAGAGAGGCCCTCGCCAAGGCTCTCGCCGAAACCACCGGGACGCTGATCCTGGTTTCCCACGATCGTCACCTGCTCGATTCGGTCACCGACCACACGTTGGACCTGCGGGTGGACGGGCACACCCTCTACCCCGGCCGATACGCGGAGTACCGCCTCGCCCGCGCCCGCGCGGAGGCCGAGACGCAACGCGGGCCGCGTCCGGAACCGCGGTCTGGGGGCGAAGACCGTCCGTGGAACCCGCGGGCGCTCAGCAAGGAGGTGTCGCGCCTCGAGAAGGAGCTGGCCGCAGCCGAAGACCGCGTGGCGGAGCTGGAGAGCGAGCTGGCCGCCTTGGAGAGCACTCTGGCGGACCCGCCTACGGGCGCCGACCTGCTGGAGCTGACCTCGCGGCACGGAGGTCTGCAAGACGAGATCGCCCGCGCTTTGGCATACTGGGAGCAGATCGGCTCCGAGCTGGAGAGGCTTCGGGCGATGCAGGGTGGTGCGCGATGAAAAAACTGGTGCTGACGGGAATTCGAGCGATGGAGATCGTGGAGGCGCCGCAACCGACGCCGGGTCCGGGCGAGGTGCTGCTGCGCGTGGAGTCCGTCGGGGTCTGCGGATCGGACGTGCACTATTGGAAGCACGGACGGATCGGCGATCAGGTGGTGCGGTACCCCTTTGCAGTCGGACACGAGATGGCCGGAACCGTCGTCGCGCAGGGCGAGGGCGTGGAGCGGCCGCTCGTCGGACAGCGGGTGGCCGTGGAGCCCGCCATCAGCTGTGGAGAGTGCGACCAGTGCCGGAAGGGACGTGCCCACACCTGTCGCCGGCTGAAGTTCCTCGGTTGCCCGGGGCAGGTCGAGGGGTGCCTGTCGGATTTCATCGTCATGCCGGCGAAGTGTTGCTTCCCGGTGCCTGAGGGCTTCAGCCCGGACTTGGCGATGCTCGTGGAGCCGCTGTCGATCGGGCTGTACGCCGTCCGGCGGGCCGAACCCTCGGCAGGCGCCCGCGTCGCCGTCCTGGGCGCAGGACCCATTGGCTGCAGCGTGCTGCTGATGGCCAAGACGGCGGGCGCCCACGTTTGGGTTTCGGACAAGGTGCTGGAGCGCGTGCAGCTGGCCAAGGCGCTCGGGGCGGACGATGCGGGCACGCCGGAGGAGCTGGAACACGCCGGGCCGTTCGACGTGGCGATCGAGTGCTGCGGCGAGCAGGAGGCTCTCGACCAGGCGGTTCGCGTTCTGGGTCCGGGTGGGCGGCTGGCGGTGGTCGGCATCCCGGCTGAAGACCGCGTGTCGTTCCATGCCCACGAGGTCCGCCGGAAGGAGATCGACATCCTGGCCATCCGTCGCCAGAACGAGTGCGTCGAGCCGGCGTTGCGCATGGTGGTCGAGGGTGAGATCGATCCCTCCGCGATGGTGACGCACCGGTTCCCCCTGGAGCGCGCGCAGGAGGCGTTCGAGCTGGCCTCGGAGTACCGCGACGGCGTCCTGAAGGCCGCGATCCACCTGGCTTAGGAGCCGGAGCGGGCGATCTCCAGAGCGCGCCGGAGCCTGGGCGCCATGCGCTCCGGGCCGAGCACGGCCATCAGCTCGAACAGCCCGGGTCCAGCCGTCTTGCCGGTGAGGGCCACGCGGGTCGGGTGGACGACCGGCCCCAGCTTCTCGAAGCCCGCTCGCTCGGCGTACTGGCGGAGCAGCGCCTCGCACTCCTCCTCCGAGGTCATTTGGGTCAGGTTTTGCAGCAGAAACTGCAACAGTTCGGGGACGTGCGGCTGCGTGAGCCACTTGGCGGCGGCCTTGGGGTCGATGGGCGGCTCGCCGTCCAGGAAAAAGCCGCACACGTCCGGCAGGTCGGCGAGCACGGTCGTTCGCTCCTGCGCGAGGGCGAAAAATCTCTCCGCGTAGTCCCGGTCTTGGGCGACGGCCCTGGCCATCCGGGCGATCTCGGCGGCTTTGCGCGCCGCGTCGGGCTGTGGCTCGGCCACCTGGGTCCAGTATTCGGCCACGTAGGGCTCGCGGGCGTAGCTCTGGAAGGCGTCGACGAACTCCGGAACGGTGAGCCGGCGGATGTGCCAGCCGTTCAGCCACCGTAGCTTCTCGATGTCGAACCGCCCCGGAGAGGGCTGCAGGCCCTCCAGAGTGAAGGCCTCGATCAGCTCCTGTTCGGTCATCCCCTCGCGGTCGTCGCCGGGAGACCACCCGATCAGAGCGATGAAGTTCTTCAGGGCGGCGGGCAGGAAGCCTTGGGCCATGTAGTCCAGCACGCGCGTTGCGCCGTGCCGCTTGCTCAGCTTCTTGCCGTCGTTGCCGACGATGACCGGGCAGTGGACGAAGACCGGCCTCTCCCAGCCGAACATGTCGAACAGGACGGCGTGCTTGGGCGCGGAGGAGATCCACTCCTCGCCGCGCAGGATGTGCGTGATGCCCATCAGGTGGTCGTCGACCATGGCCGCGAAATGGTAGGTCGGCATGCCGTCGGCCTTGATGAGCACCGGATCGTCGATCTGATCGCTGTCCCACTCGATGCGGCCGCGGATCACATCGTCCACCACGATGCGCTGGCCGCGCGGAATCCGTTGGCGGATGACGTAGGGCCGACCCGCCCTCTCGGCGGCCTCGACCTTGGATGGCGGCGCGTCGCGCCACTCGCCGCCGAAGTAGCCCACGGGCAGCTTGTTGGCCACCTGATGCTCCCGCATCGCGGCGAGCTCCTCCGGCGTGTCGAACGCCTTGTACGCGTGCCCTTTCTCGAGCAGCCGGCGGACGTAGGGCTCGTAGATGCCGGCCTCCTTCCGCTCGCTCTGTCGGTAGGGCGCGCACGGTCCGCCGACGTGCGGACCTTCGTCGAACTCGATGCCCACCCAGCGGAGCGTCTCGATGAACTCCCGCTCGCTGTCGGGGTTGTAGCGCGACCGGTCGGTGTCCTCGATCCGCAGGATGTTCTGTCCTCCGCAGTGCCGCGCGAAGAGATACTTGAAGAGCGCGTCGCGCAGCGCGCCCACGTGGAGGAGGCCCGTGGGACTGGGGGCGAACCGGACTCGAACCGACATGGCTAGGAGGTTACCTGCCCGCGCGCGATCCACTCCGCGGCCTCCAGCAGGTTGGGGAACACCCTCTCCGGCTGGTACGGCCACTCGTGCCAGTCGCCTGCCCTCGAGACGCCGCTCAGTACAAGAATCGGCCTGAGACCTGCACGGTGCGCACACTCGATGTCCGTCGGCTGGTCACCGATGAGGAAGGCGCCGCTCAGGTCGAGACCGAACTCGTCTCGCGCTTGGAACACCATGCCGGGACCCGGCTTGCGATGGTCGCCCGCTTCGGAACGCAGCAGGGTGCAGTAGTAGATCCGCCGGATCTGGAAGCCCCGGGGAGCTACCGCGGCCTGCAGCTTGGCGTCGATCTCCCGCAGCGTTTCCTCCGTGTAGAGCCCTAGGGCGACTCCCTGCTGGTTGCTGACCACGTAGATGTCGTATCCCGCCCGATCGAGCGTCTCCAGCGCGTCCACGGTCCACGGGAACAGACGGAAATCGTCCGCCGACGTGACGTAGGGGTCTAGGTCGACGTTGATCACGCCGTCGCGGTCGAGGAAGATGGGCCGACGAGTCACGGAACCGATACTTACCCGATCGGCCCGGTGGCCGGCCCGTCGAGCCCCTGGAACCCCTTTCGATCGGCCCATGCCCAGATCGCACCCAAGACCACGATCAGGCCGCCCAAGCGGAGGGCGAGCGGCAGACCGGTGTCTGAAACCAGCAATCCCGGACCCAGCAGCCCGAAGTCGGGAACGCCCGGAAGGGCCTGGGCGGCCAGCGCCACCGGAGCAAGCGACTGCGGAAGGCTTTCCGGAATCCACCGGGCGATCCACCCGAACAGCAGGAGCCCGACCGGTCCCAGTCCCGACAGCGCCCAGATGTGGATCGACAGAACGCGGCCCCGGAACTCGTCCGGCGAGAGGAGTTGGCACAGCGCGTTGGTGGTGTTGAACTGCGAGACGGTGCCGAAGCCCATCGCCATCAGCAGCGGATAGGCCAAGCCGCCGCTGCGCGCGTAGCTGAGCAAGACCAAGCCGACTCCGACGATGGTCATGGAGAGCCGGATGGTGAGCGACCTCAGTCTCCGCTCGGTGAGGAAGGTGAGGGTGACGAGCCCCGCGATCGCCCCGACGCCAATCGCGGACATCGCCATGCCGAGGCCCTGCTTGTCCAGGCCGAGCATCTTCACGGCGATCGCGGGCATGAGCGCCAAGTAGTGCATCGCGAACACCGAGACGATCGCCTCCAGCAGCAGGAGCGTCCGCAGGTTCCGATGGTTCCAGGCGTAGCGAAAGCCGGCGAGAAGGCGGTCCTTCACCGGCTCCACGGCGCGCGGCAAGGATCGCAGGTCGGCGCGGATGAACACCATCGACGCGATCAGCGCGGCGTAGCTGAATCCGTTGGCCAGGAAGCAGGCTTGGGCGCCGAAAGACGCGAGCAGCACGCCGCCGATCGCCGGTCCCACGATGCGCGCCAGATTGAAGGTCATGGCGTTCAGCGGGACGGCGGCGGCCAGCTCCTCCGGCGGCACCACCCTGCTGACGACCGTTTGGCGCGTGGGCATCTCCACCGTCGAGACCAAGCCCAGCATCAGGGCCACCGCGACGAAGTGCCAATACTGAACGAAGCCGAAGGCGGTGGCCGCCGCAAGGAAGAACGCCCCGGCGGCGAACACCGCCTGGCAGAAGATCAGCACCCAGCGCTTGTCGAACGCGTCGGCGAGGAAGCCCGCGAACGGCCCGACGATCGACACCGGCAACGAGGAGCAGAACGTGATGAACGCCAGCTTCGCCTCATCCCGGGTGAGTTCGAAGACCAGCCACCCGTGTCCGACGTTCTGGATCCAAGAGCCGGTGAACGAAACGAGCGCGCCGAGCCAGAGCAACAGGAAATCCCGGTGCCGAAAGGCCCGCATCGTTCCCAGTATGAACCCTCGGCGGGGGCTGTTGCGCACAGGTAAACTGGTGGCTGGCTGCGTCCATGCCTCGGGCGGCGGCCACCGAGGGTTGAGAGTTGTCGGATAGGCCGTACCGGGTGTTGCAGATCATCTCGAGCTCCAGGACGTCTGGCGCCGAGCGGCACGTCCTCAACCTCACCGACCTCCTCCGCAGGCGCGGCCACGACGTGGAGGTGCTCTGTCCCGAGGGCGAGTGGCTTCCCGGTGTGCTTCGAAGCCACGGCGTCCGGGTCCACGAGCAGTCGATGCGCAAGTCGGGCTGGTTCCGAACGCTGGCCTACACGCTCAGGACCGTTCGCAAGGACCGCGTGGACCTAGTCCACACGCACCTGACCCGCGGCACGTACTTCGGCTACCTCGCGGGCCTGCTCCGCGGAGTTCCCGTCGTCGCCTCGGCGCACATCGCGAACCGCGACCAGATCTACCGTCGCGTGGCCCGCGGGACGAACCGCCTGATCGCCGTGAGCAACTACGTCCGAGGGAACCTCTTCGGGCAGGGGGTGCCGGACCGGTTCATCGACACCGTGTACAACGGAACGGACTTCGACCAGATCGAAGACCACGATCCGGCGGAGCTGAAGTCGGAGCTCGGCTTCGAGCCGCGTTCGCGCCTGGTCGGGCTGATCGGCCGGGTGTGCCGGGAGAAGGGGCATCTGGAGATGGTCCGAGCCATGGACGAGGTGCGCAAGGCCCACCCCGAGGCGCACATCCTGTTCGTCGGCCGGGTGTCAGAGGAGATCCGCGAAGAGCTGGGTTCGGAGCTTGAGTCCAAGGGCCTGCGGGAGAACGTGCACCTGCTGGGGGAGCGGTCCGACGTGGCCCGGGTGCTGGATTCGGTGGAGTTCAGCACGATGCCGTCCCACAAGGAGGCCTTTGGGATCGCGGCGATCGAGGCCATGGCTCGGAGCCGGGCCGTGGTGGCGACCCGGATCGGCGGCCTGCCCGAGGTCGTGCGCCACGGAACGACGGGCTTGCTGGTGGATCTGCGGCCGGAGGAGATCGCCGAGGCGATGCTCTTCATGCTGGACCACCCGCAGGAGTGCCGCGAGATGGGAAGGCGCGGGCGGCAGCTGGTGCGCGAGAAGTTCACGCTCGACCACATGGTCGAACGGACGCTGATGGTCTATCAGAAGGCCGTCGGCTTCTAGCGGACCTTGGTGGCGAGGGCGATGGCGCGCAGGCTCTCGAAGTCCCTGTCGCCGGCCACGAACAGAGCGTAGCCGTTGTCCGTCCACGCTAGGCTCGGTAGGCCGTTCATGCGGCCGTAAAGGAATTCGCCGCCAGTAGGCAAGGGTCGGAATCCGTCGATCGTCGACGCCCCCGACACGACCCACACGGACACGTCGCCCTTGGCGTCGCGCAGCACGACGCGGATGATCCTGCGACCGTCGCAGTAGCCGGTGGAGATGGAGCGGACCTGACAGACGCCCGGGTTGAGGTTCATGGGCGCGTCGCCGATGGTGCCGACCGCCCACTGGTGCATCTTGTCCGGCTCCGTCGTGCGGGGCTGGGCCACGGGCATCAGCGTGGATGCCATAGAGGCCACCTCTCCGGGGCGGATCAGCCCGCTGCCGAGGGTCCGGTTCACCCAGGCTCCCACCAGGAGGATGGCCAAGAACACGCCGCAGATTCCCCATGCGTAGCGACCGACGAACTGCTGGATGCGGATGTCCTGGTCGAGCCTCCGGATCCGCTCCCGGCAGGCGTTCCACGATTCGGCGGACTGCTCCGTGGCGCACTTGCTTCGGAGGACCGTCTTGGTGAGGACGATCGCGTGGTACTCGGCCGTCAGGGCTGGGTCAGCCTCGACGGCTTGGCTGACGATCTTCTGACGGTCCGAGTCGAGCTCTCCGTCGACCCAGGCGTGGATGTCCAGTCGGTCGATCATTCCTGCGTACCTTGTTTCAGATAACCCTCTCGGCGGGCGAATTGTTCCAGCTCCCGTCGGAGAATGGCCCGTCCGCGCGCCAGCCGGGACCGGACCGTGCCCACCGGCACGTTCGTGGCGTCGGCGATCTCCTGATAGCTCAGGCCCTCGATGTCGCTGAGGATGACGGCTGTGCGGAAGTCCTCTGGCACCTTGCCGAGGGCCTCCTCGACCTCTTGGCTCAGCAGACCGTCGAACAGCTGGGCGTCGGGTTCGCTGCCTTCCTCGGCGACCGGTTCATAAACGTTCTCGTCCTCCAGCGACGCGATCTGCGGGCCGCGCGTCCGCCGGCGGTACTTGTTGATGAACAGGTTCGTGAGGATGCGCAGGATCCAGGCCTTGAAGTTGGTGCCGTCGAACCGGTCGTAGGCCTCAAAGGCCCGCACGATGGCCTCCTGGGCGAGATCCTCCGCCTCTTCTCGGGAGCGGGTGAGGCGCAGAGCGGTCCCCAGAACGGAGGGGAAGACCCTCTTGGCCTCCTTCTCGAACCTCTCCCTGGCGGAACGCCGGCCGAGCCACATGGACCCCGCGAGTGTACCCGTCGCTCCCCGCAGGCTCGGCTTCGAGCCTTGCGGTACGATGGCTTCCACCGATGTCCCCCAATGACCGCTTCCTCGTCACCGGCGGAGCCGGCTTCATCGGCAGCCACATCGTCGACGCCCTCTTGGCGCGCGGCAACCGGGTCGTGGTGCTGGACGACCTCTCGTCGGGCTCCTTGGACAACCTCGCCCACTGCCAGGACCGCGTGGAGTTCGTGCAGCGGTCGATCGCGGACGCTAACCTGGTGGCGCGTTTGGCGGAGGGTTGCCGCGGCATCTTCCACCTGGCCGCGGTGGTGAGCGTTCCGCAGTCGGTGGAGGAGCCGCTGCCCGTCGATCGCGTCAACACGCACGGAACGCTCTGCGTGCTGGAGGCCGCCCGAAGAGCGGGAGCCCGCGTGGTCTTCAGTTCCTCGGCCGCGGTGTACGGCGACGACCCGGAGCTTCCCAAAACCGAGCGGTCGCGCACCGAGCCGATCTCCCCCTACGGGGTTCAGAAGCTCGCTGGGGAGAAGTACCTGTTCGCCTACAACCGGCTGCACGGAGTCGAGGGCGTGGCTCTGCGCTACTTCAACGTGTTCGGCCCACGGCAGAACCCGCGGAGCATGTACTCCGGCGTGATCACGCTCCTCACGCTGAAGGCCCTTCGGGGCGAGCCGCTGACGATCTTCGGCGACGGCAGCCAGACCAGGGACTTCGTGTACGTTCGCGACGTGGTGGCGGCCAACCTGCTGGCGATGGACGCCGCCGATGCGCCGGGGCTGGTGGTGAACGTCGGCACCGGCCTTGCCACCAGCGTGCTGGAGCTGGCGGAGACCATCCGCCGGGAGGCGCGCTCAGGCTCCGAGATCGTGTTCGGGCCGCCGCGCCCCGGGGATATCCTCCATTCGAGGAGCGACCCGAGTCTCGCGGAGCGCGCGATCGGCTTCCGGGCGGCCGTGCCTTTGGACCAAGGCCTCCGCGAGGCGATCGATTGGTTCCGTCAGAGCGTCCCTGGAACGTGACTCCGTTCCGTCCGATGGGTATAATAGCGGACCGGTGAGCCCTCGTAGCTCAGCGGCAGAGCATCCCCTTGGTAAGGGGAAGGTCGGAGGTTCGATTCCACCCGGGGGCTCCAGATTCCTTTCAGCTTTTCGGCTTCTTCAGGAATCTCTTGGAGACGATGGTCGCCGGCTCATGCCTACCCCTCAGCTCCAAGGTGCAGGGAGTGCCTAGGGGGATCGACGAGTCGACGAACGCGAACGCGATTCCGCAGTCCAGCATCGGCGAAAACACTCCGCTGGAGACCTCGCCGACCTCCCGGCCCTCAACGTAGACCTTGGTGCCCGGCAGGGGCAGCCTCTTGCCAGCCATCTGGACGCCCTGCAGCTTCGTCGGCGTTCCCTGCTCGCGGGCGATGCGGATCGGCTCCGAGCCGATGAAGGACTTCGTCTTCGAGATCACCCATCCGAGTCCGGCGGCGATCGGGCTGAGGTCGTCGGTTAGCTCGTGGCCGTAGAGCGGCAGGCCGGCCTCGACGCGGAGAACGTCCCGCGCTCCCAGGCCGCAGGGCTTCACGCCCGCCTCGAGCAAGGCGTCCCACAGACGGCCGGCGTCCTCGGCGCGGCAGACCAGCTCGCACCCGTCCTCGCCGGTGTAGCCGGATCGCGGGGAGAAGCAGCGCACCCCGGCGATGTCGGCCTCGAGCACGTCGAACAGCGCCGAGCCTTCGAACAGCCCGGGGTTGTCGGACAGCTTCGCCAGAGTCTGCAGCGCCTTCGGGCCTTGGACGGCGATCATCGCGGTCCGATCCGTCTCGTCCTCGATCTCCACTGCGTGCGCGTTGTGCTCTCGCAGCCAACGGACGTCCTTCTCGTGGTTGGCGGCGTTGACCACCATGCGGAACGTGTCCTCGGCGATGCGGTAGACGATGATGTCGTCCACGGTGCCGCCCTGCTCGTTCGGCAACAGCGAGTACTGGCCCTTGCGGTCCACGAGCTTGGAGACGTCGTTCGCCGTGACCCACTCGAGGAACTCGATCGTTCGCGCTCCGCGGAGCCACAGCCGGGCCATGTGCGAGACGTCGAACATCCCGACCGCCTCGCGCACCGCCTTCGACTCGGCGATCACGCTGTCGTACTGGACGGGCATGTCATAGCCGGCGAAAGGAACCATTCGCGCTCCCAGCGCGACGTGGCGGTCGTACAGCGGCGTTCGGAGGGGAGCGTTGCTCATACCGCCAGTATAGACGCTGGGTTCGGCGGGCTCAATCCCGGTCGAACAGCGTCGGCAGGCGGGCGTCGCCCGGCGGGGCGGAGCCGTCGGTCAGGCGCGGAAGCTCGCTCAGATCCTTGAGGCCGAAGTGGTGGAGGAACTGCTGCGTGGTGCCGTACAGCACCGGCCTTCCCGGCGCGGCCTTGCGCCCGACCTCCTGGATGAGGCGCCGTTCCAGAAGGCTGTGGATGCCGTAGTCGCTCTGGACGCCGCGGATCTCCTCGATCTCCGCGGCCGTGACGGGCTGTCGGTAGGCGACGATCGCCAGCACCTCCATCAAACTGCGGCTCAGCCTTTGGCGCTGGGGCTTGAGGAAGTCGGCGATGCGCTCGGCGAACTCGGGCTTGGTGCAGAGCTGGTAGCCCTCGGCGATGCGGACGAGCTGGAGGCCTCCTTGCCGCTCCAGCCTTTGGGAGAGCAGCTCCAGTGCCTGTTCCGCTTGGCCAACGGTCAGGCCGGCCGCGCGCGCCAGCTGCTCGAGCTTGGCCGGCGCGTCAGAGACGAAGAGCAGCGCCTCCAGAAGATCCACGGCGCTCGGGTTCATGGCGTCGGGTCTGGTGCCGGCCTGGCGAAGAGCGCCTCGCGATCCGTCACCCGAACTGCCGCTTGGCCCAGGCGGAGCAGCTCCAGCATCGCAAGAAAGGCGAAGACGGCGTCCACCCTCGTGAACGGTTGCGGCAGCAGTTCGGCCAAGTTCCGCCACTGGTCGTCGAGCACGCGCAGGATGGCCTTCATCTGCTCCGCGAGGGAGCGGCGGGGCCGGGCTGGAGGAGCCATCGGCTCCGGGTTGGCTCGGGCCAGAAGACGCTGCAGGGCACGGGCGAGGTCGCAGACGGACGCGCTTCTCAGAACGTAAGGCACCTCGTACGGATCGGGTCCGGCATCGGCGGGACGGAAGAAGACCCGCGCCCGCTCCTCCTCGCGATGGCGAAGGGTCTCGATGGCGCCTTGGAACAGGTGGGTTGTCGGCTCGATGAGCTCGGCGGGGTCGTCCAGCTCCGGCTCGGGCTCCTCCGTGGGAAGCAGGATCCACGCCTTCCGTTCCAGCAGGTAGGCCAGCGCGAGGAGCGCGGCGGCGGCCTCGTCGAAGTCGGTCTTGGGCGACTCGATCAGATAGCGGAGGTAGGCCTCGCAGATGGGCGTGAGCGGCACGTCGCGAAGATCGATCCGGCGCTCGCGGACGCAGAGGAACAGCGTGGCGAGCGATCCGGTGAAGCGCGGGGACTCCACCTGGATCGGCGGAGGCGCGACGACGCCGAGCGCGGTGACGCGCTCCTCCGCGGTCGCCAGTTCGCGACGAGGGGCCATCTGTGGGATAGGGACGAATCAGCCGGCCGGTTGGATGCTCGGAGCCGCGCGCGGGGCGCGGCTCCGGTTCTCAGGGATCAGTCTCGGCCGGGGATGCCGGGCTCCGTCAGCTTGGCGGGGTCGAGCGCCTTGGCGAGCGTGGCCTCGTCCAAAAGGCCCATCTCGCGGACCACCTCCGGGATCGTCTTCCTCTCCTGGAGCGCCTTCTTGACGACCTCCGCCGCCTTCTTGTAGCCGACGTAGGTGTTCAGCGCCGTCGCCAGAGAGGGCGAGGTTTCCGCGTAGTGCCGGCAACGCTCGGCGTCCGCCCGGATGCCGACCACGCAGTTGTCGGTGAACGTGTGCAGCGTGTTGGTCAGGACCTTCAGGGCGAACTGGGCCGAGAAGGCCATGCCCGGCATCATGACGTTCAGCTCGAGCTGGCCGGCCTGCACGGCGTGGTCGATCGCCTGGCACTGACCCAGCACCTGGAAGAGCACCATGTTCAGGTTCTCCGCCATGCTCGGGTTGACCTTGCCGGGCATGATGCTGGATCCGGGCTGCACCGGCGGAAGGACGATCTCGGCTAGGCCCGTGAGCGGACCGGAGCAGAGCAGGCGGAGGTCGTTGGCGATCCGCGTGAGTTCCAGGGCGAGGATGCGCAGACCGGAGGCCAGCGCCGCCATCGGCATCTGCGACTGCATCGCCTCGCGAAGATCGTCGGCGTTGCGGAAGTTCAGGCCGGTGTAGGCGTTGAGGTTGCGGACGACGAGGAAGCGGTACTGCGGGTGCGTGTTCAGGCCGGTGCCGGCCGCGCTGCCGCCGATGCCGAGCTCCTCCAGCTCGTAGGCGGCGTGCTCCAGCCATCGCCGGGCCTTGCGAACCGCCTTCGCGTAGGCGGCGAACTCCTGACCGAGGCGGATCGGAACGGCGTCCTGCAGGTGCGTGCGACCCGACTTGAGGATAGGGTCGAACTCGCGGGCCTTGGCCTCGAGCGCGTTTGCGAGCTTGTCGACCGCCGGGAACAGATCCTCGAGCATCAGCCGCGCCATGATGCGCATCGCCGACGGGAAGGTGTCGTTCGTCGACTGTCCGAAGTTGGGGTGGTCGTTCGGGTTGACGATCTTGTACTCGCCCTTGTGGCCTCCCAGAATCTCCTCGGCGCGGTTGGCCAGCACCTCGTTGCAGTTCATGTTGAAGCTGGTGCCGGCGCCCATGTGGAACACGTCCACCGGGAACTGGTCGCGAAGGCTTCCGGCGAGGATCTCGTCGGCCGCCTTCTGCAGCGCCTCGCCGATCTCCTTTTGCAGAAGCCCGAGCTCGGTGTTGGCCGCCGCGCACGCCTTCTTGAGCAGGATGAAGGCGTCGATCATCTTGGGGTGCTCGGTCAGGCCGCTGATGGGGAAGAGGCGCCGGCTCCGCTCCGCCTGGCTGCCCCAGTACGCCTCTGCGGGAACCTGCACCTCGCCGAGGCTGTCCTTTTCGATGCGATAGTCCATACGGGGGAGTTTACCGGTCGCTCCGGGGGCTCGGCCCATCGGAACGGTGCGCTTGCCCGGAAGCGTCTATAATCTGGACTGGCGGATGCTCCATCTCGTACCCGCGCTTTTGATCCTGTGGCTGCAGGGAACCATGGCCGATGGGCCGGTTCCCCCCTCTGCGGTGCGCGCCGTGCTGGAGGGCCTGCCTAGTCGATCGGCGCCGGCGGAGCGGCTCAGGGCGATCGAGGCGTGGCTGGGCGACCAGGCGACCGAGGAGGTCCTTCGGCAGCTCGGCGTTTGGCTCCAGATCGAGTTCGCGCCCGCTCCCGAGGCCCCGGTGGGCGAATCCCCCGACGAACGCTCGGTCGGCTCTCCCTCCGCCAAGCCGACCGACGAGCGAGTCCCCGGCGCCGCGCTCTCCGGTGGCGTGCGGTTTCGAGACGGTCCGGTTCGGTAGGTCTGCGCCTCCCTTTCGCAACCCCGCCGCGGTTGGCCGCGGCCGCCGAATCCGACCGAGAAACCATGCAATTCCTTAGGAAGCTTTTCGACACCAGCAAACGCGACGTCGAGCTGATCCAGCCGATCGTCGAGAAGATCAACGCTCTGGAGCCGCAGATGCAGGCTCTGAGCGACGAGGCCTTGAAGGCCAAGACGCCCGAGTTCCGCGCCCGCCTGGAGCAGGGCGAGACGCTGGACCAGCTCTTGCCCGAGGCCTACGCCGTCGTGCGCGAGGTCAGCCGGCGCCTGCTGAACATGCGGCACTTCGACGTGCAGCTGATCGGCGGCGTCGTGCTGCACCAGGGCCGCATCGCCGAGATGAAGACCGGCGAGGGCAAGACGCTCGTGGCCGTCGCCCCGCTCTACCTGAACGCGCTGACGGGCCGCGGCGTGCACCTGGTCACCGTGAACGACTACCTCGCCCGGCGCGACGCCGTGTGGATGGGTCCGATCTACCACTTCCTCGGCCTGTCCGTGGGCGTCATCCAGGGCCAATCGGCGGACTCCGACGAGCTGGGCGGCAGCTACCGCTACGAGCCCGGCGCCGTGCACGAGGACCCGCGGTACCTCAACCTGGTGCCCTGCAGCCGGCGCGAGGCCTACCTCTGCGACGTGGTCTACGGCACGAACCACGAGTTCGGCTTCGACTACCTCCGCGACAACATGGCCTTCAGCTTGAACCAGCTCGTGATGCGCGAGCTGCACTACGCGATCATCGACGAGGTGGACTCGATCCTCATCGACGAGGCCAGGACCCCGCACATCATCAGCGGCCCCTCGAACGAGGACGTGTCGGTCTACAAGGTCGTGGACAAGGTGGTCCGGCAGCTGGTTGGCGGCGGGCCCGACGACGCCGACAAGCCGGGCATCCACTACGTCGCCGACAAGAAGAACCACAGCGCCAGCCTCACCGAGGAAGGCATGGAAATGGTGGAGCAGCTGTTGCGGATCGACAACATCGCCAACGACCCCAAGCTGTTCCACCACGTGATGGCCAGCGTCAAGGCCTACGCCCTCTTCCAGCGCGACGTGGACTACGTGGTGCGCGGCGGCGAGGTCGTGATCGTCGACGAGAACACCGGCCGCATGATGTTTGGACGGCGGTTCTCCGACGGCCTGCACCAGGCTCTGGAGGCCAAGGAGGGCGTTCCGGTCCAGCGCGAGAGCCAGACGATCGCGACGATCACCTTCCAGAACCTGTTCCGCCTGTACGAGAAGCTGGCCGGAATGACCGGCACCGCCAAGACGGAGGAGGACGAGTTCCGCAAGATCTACGGCCTCGATGTGGTCTGCATCCCCACGCACCGGCCGATGATCCGCGTCGATCATCCGGACGTGGTCTACAAGACCCTCGAGGCGAAGCTGCGCGGGGTGGCGTTCGAGATCCTGCGGCTGTTCACCAAGCAGCAGCCGGTGTTGGTCGGCACCCGCTCGATCGAAATGTCCGAGGTGGTGTCCAACAGGCTGACGCCCGACATGCTCCAGAGGCTGCTGCTGGTGCAGAGGCTGCGAGAGGCCGTCGAGGGCAAGAAGAACTTCCCGAAGGACCTCGTGGCGGACGCGAAGAAGGTCATCGAGACCAATCTGGCGGACATCGACAGGCAGACCCTGGCCTCGGTGCTGCGCAAGGCCGACATGCAGCCGGACGCGCTGCACGACGACAACCTGAGCTGGGCGATCGGGCTGTGGCAGCTGCCCGAGGAGAACAAGGCCTACCTGAAGCAGGCGCTCAGCGAGGGCGTGCCGCACAACGTGCTCAACGCGAAGTTCCATGAGCGAGAGGCTCTGGTCATCGCCGAGGCCGGTCGCAAGGGCCAGGTGACGATCGCCACCAACATGGCTGGCCGAGGCGTGGACATCCTGCTGGGTGGCCGCGTGACCGACGAGCTGGTCGAGATGTCGCGCACCGCCGAGGGCGATACCAGCTTCGACGACGAGTACGCGAACACCTTCGCCAGCTTCCGCCGGGGAGGGCTCGAGCGGGCGGCGCCCCCGCTCCCTCTGACGGAGACCGAGCGGCTCGCCCAAGCGGAGGAGGTCCGCAAGCTGGGCGGCCTTTACATCCTCGGCACCGAGCGGCACGAGAGCAGGCGCATCGACAACCAGCTGCGGGGCCGCTCCGGACGGCAGGGGGACCCCGGCGAGAGCCGCTTCTTCGTGTCGCTCGAGGACCAGCTCTGGAAGATTTTCAACGCCAAGATGCTCGAGAACCCGCTCCTGAAGGCTTGGCCGCCGATGGAGGAGGTCAACGCGAAGTTCCTGAGCCGAATGATCGAGAAGACGCAGGAGCGAATCGAGAACCACTACTTCGAAGGCCGCAAGCACGTTCTGGAGTACGACGACGTTCTGAACGCCCAGCGCGAGCACATCTACGCGATGCGGCGCGAGATCCTGCTCGGCAAGGACGAGAGGCCGGAGCTCCTGCGCTACATCCGCGACATGATCGCGGAGGTCGTGGAGAACGCGTGGGTTGTGGATGAGAACGAGCGTCGGGTGTTCGACTACGATCTGCTCTACGAGGACCTCAGCGAGATCTTCCCGGTGATGGACTACCTCAGCTTGGACGAGCTGCGGCAGATGCCGCCGGGGCCGGAGCTGACCGAGGCCTGCATCGACGCGGCGACCAAGGCTTACGAGGCCAAGATCCAGGAGCTCGGCGACGAGATCATGCGCCAGCTCGAGCAGCAGGTGATGCTCCACGCCGTGAACGACAAGTGGATGGAGCACCTGCAGATCGTGGACTACATCCGCGAGGGCATCGGCTTGAGGGGCTACGGACAGATCGACCCCTTGGTGGCGTACAAGCGCGAGACCCACGACCTCTTCGAAAGGACGCTCCGGGGCATCCGCGACCAGGCGGTGAAGATGATCTTCCGAGCCCAGGTCCAGCGAGAGCCGGAGCCGGAGCCTCCCCAGATGATGCGCGTGGACGAGGGCGCGGCCCTGCCCAACGGACCGATCGCATCCGACGGCGGAACGAGGGACATCGATTGGCGGAAGGTGGGGCGGAACGACCCCTGCCCCTGCGGCAGCGGCAAGAAGTTCAAATCGTGCCACTACCCGAAGCTTCGGGCCGAGGGCCGAATCTGAACCGATCGGATTCGATCGGACGATCCGCAACCAGGTCGGGGTCGGGCAGAGTCCCGACCCCGCCGGCCTTTGTCCGGCCCCCCGCAACGGAAAGGAGGCCCGGGGCGAACCCCGAAGCCTCCGCGCCGATCTTAGGTTGGTTGAAGTGAGGCTAGCGATCCAGATCGAACATCGGAACCGCACCGCCTCGCCCGCTCTTCCTGGCTTCCTCCGCCATGCGCTTCTGCCGCTCTTCGGTCCTCTTCACCTCTTCGAGCGCATCGGCTTGGCTTCGGTCGCATCCAGCGAGCGCGACGGCCGCCGCGATCACGGCGAGAAACGCTGCGGTTGCCTTCACCCTGACCACCCGATCACTCATAGAAGTTGTCGTCGAAGAGGTACTTCGACTTGTCGACGATCATCGCGCCCTCGTTCGCGTTGGTCTTGCTGGCCACCGCGTAGTCGGTGCCGTCGGCAAGCTGGTTGTCCTTCATGTACTTCGCATGGCCGTCCAGCCAGACGACGTTCGAGCCGTCGGAGGAGTCCATGAAGGCGCTGGCCGTGATCTTGCCCTCCGGGTTCTGCTTCGACCAGTTGCCCGATCCGACGGCGCCGTCGTAGAAGATGCAGTACACGGGGTGCGGGGCGATGATCGGCCACATCCCGGGTGCGTTCACCCCGAACCATCCGCGGGTCGATTCCACGGTGAACAGCCGGCTGGAGCTGAGCAGAACGGTGTTCGCCACCTCCGTAGCCTGCGTGAACGACTTGGACTCGCCTCGCTCGCAGTACGGGAACGGCGACACGAACAGGTAGTTCATCCCGTACATCGGGTACCGGTTCTGGTTCCGGTAGGAGCGAATGCCGCTCGGCTGCGGACCGCCGGCGAAGATCCCCAGAGCGTCGCCCCGGATCGGATCCACGTACAGCCCCTGCGTCTTGATGTACGGGTAGGTGATCTCCACCCAGGTGCGCGCCCGGCGCGGATCCGTCGGATCGTTGCCGATCGGGGCGGCCATGTACCGCCACTCGCCGCTGAGCCACAGCGGGATGTTGTCGTCGTAGTCCGAGCCGTACATGATGCAGGCCAGACCCAGCTGCTTGACGTTGCTCAGGCTGGCGGACCGCTTGGCGGAAGCCTTGGCCTGGGCGAAGACGGGGAACAGGATGGCGGCGAGGATCGCGATGATCGCAATCACCACCAAGAGCTCGATGAGAGTAAACGCTCGTCGCATCAAACGATAACCTCCTAAGGGTTCCAAGCAAAAAGCGGATCATCACACCGGGCTGACGGCGCCACAACCCGCGACACTGGACATTGTAGCGAGACTTAACCGGTATGCCAAACGCCACCGCTCAAATGGGTCTTTAGGCCCAATTTGCAGGCAGGCCGGCCTTTGGTGCGAACGATCTCCGGAGTTAGCCGCGGTTTAGCCGAGCGATCCGCTCCTCCAGGGGCGGATGGGTGGAGAACCATCGCAGCCAGCCGGGGGTGCCGTGAATCTTCATCGCCGCGTAGGCCGGCTGGGCGTTCTCGACGGCGGTGGCGTGCAGCCGCAGGCGCAGGAGCGCGCCGAGCATCGCGTCCCGGCCGGCCAGGCGGGCGCCGCCGGCGTCCGCGCGGAACTCCCGCATCCTGGAGTAGGCGGCCACGACCAGGCTGGCGAGAATGCCGAACAGAACCTGGAGGATCAGGATCGCCAGCAGGCGGACCAGCCCTTCGCCCCGGCCCCCGACCGCGCGGCCGATGACGAATCCCAGCACTCGCGAGAGGAAGATCACGAACGTGTTCAGGACCCCCTGGAGCAGCGTCATGGTGACCATGTCGCCGTTGGCGATGTGGGCGACCTCGTGGCCGAGCACGCCCTCCACCTCGCGCCGATCGAGCCGAGCGAGCAGGCCGGTGGAGACCGCGACGAGCGAGCGGGAGGCGCTGGGCCCGGTCGCGAAGGCGTTCACCTCGTCCGAAGCGTAGACGCCGACTTCCGGAGTTGCAGGCAACCCGGCGTTTCGGGCGAGCCGGGCCACTGTCTCCACCAGCCATCGCCCCTGGGGATCCGGAGTGTTCGGCGGGATCACGACGACGCCGAAGGCGCGCTTGGCCATCCAACGCGACAGCCCGAGCGAGATCAGCGCTCCCCCGAAGCCGAAGATCGCCGAGAAGACGAGAAGGGCTCCCAGATTCAGCCCGTAGGCGGAAAGTCCGGTGTCCAGGCCGGTGATCGACACCACGGCCCCGAGGACGAGCAACACGACGAGGTTGGTCAGCAGGAACAGGCCGATTCTCTTCCAGAACATCCCAAACACCTCTTCTCGCGAGACTCAATGGTTCGTACGTCGGTTGCGCGCGAGAAGGTTCGCGATCTCGGTCTGGTTCGCGGCGCGGGCGACTTGCTCCGGAGTCGCGCCGGTGGAGGATCGGACCGTCGGGTCGGCGCCTGCCTCGAGCAGCAGCTCGACCGCCGCCTTGTGGCCTTTGTACGCGGCGAGGTGCAGCGGCGTGAAGCCGTTGGCGTCCCGAACGTTGAGGTCCGAGCCGACGCGGATGTGCGCGCGAATCTGAGCCAAGTCCCCGGTGGCCGCGGCCTGGAACAGATCCACGCGGGGCTTGGTGGCGATGCCCTCCAGAATCCGCTTGGTCTCCACTTGGGCGGCGGAGCGGTCCTCCAGCCAGCTGGAGGCCCCCCATGCGGCGAGCGCCAAGGCGAGTCCGGCGACGAAACCCGGCCAGAAGCCCGCTCGCGGCCTACCGGTCGGCGCCTCCGACGGCTGGGGCTCCGCGGCGGGGATGGCGAGGAACGAAACGTCCTCGAACCGCAGGGTGGTCATGCCGACCTGGATGGTATCGAGGTGATGCAGTGCCGTGGGGCCATCGATCGCCACGCGGTTGACCAAGGTTCCGTTGGTGCTGTTCAGATCGTACAGGACGAACCCCTTGGGCAGCCGCTCGATGCGCGCGTGGCGGCGGCTGAGGTTCGGATCCTCCGGTATCTGGATCTCGCAATCGGAGGATCTGCCGATGGTGAGCCGTTCTCCATCGAGGGGGAACTCCCGGCCGGCGCCGGGCCCTGCCACGCACACCAGCCTTCGCACCTGCATCGTCAGGATTATGAGCCTAGCCTGCAGGGTACAACGGGCCATGGCGAACGTCGTTCTCGGCGTGACGGGGAGCATCGCGGCGTACCGGGCCGCCGACCTTGCCCGGGAGCTGATGCGCGGCGGCTGCACGGTTCGGGTGTGCCTGACGCCGGCCGCAGAGAAGTTCGTCACGCGGGTTCTGTTCGAATCGCTCACCGGGCAGCCCTGCCTGGTCTGGGCTTTCGACGAGCCGGAGGCCGGACGCATGGCGCACATCGACTGGGCTCGGCAGGCTGACCTGCTGGTCATCGCCCCTGCCACGGCCAACATCCTGAACAAGATCGCCTCCGGCGTCGCCGACGACATGCTCAGCACCATCGCGCTGGCCTACACCGGGCCGATGCTGGTGGCGCCCGCGATGAACCCTGCGATGTTGGCCAACGAGACCACCCAGGCGTCGCTCCGGAGGCTGGTCTCGCGGGGCGTCGAGGTCGTTCAGCCTGCCGAGGGCGAGGTCGCCTGCGGCGAGCACGGCCAAGGCAAGCTGGCGTCCGTACCGGAGATTGCGGCGGCGGCGATGGCGCTGATCGGATGGACGAGGCGCCTCGAGGGCCGGCGCGTCCTGATCACCTCCGGTCCGACGAGGGAGCCGATCGACTCGGTGCGCTTTCTCAGCAACCGGTCGAGCGGCAAGATGGGTGCGGCGCTGGCGAAGGCCGCGCTCTGGATGGGCGCCGATGTGACGGTCGTCACAGGGCCGGCGGCGGTCCCGCCTCCGCTCGGCGCCAAGGTCGTGCGGGTCGAGACCGCGCTCGACATGTTGGCGGCGGCGTCGCGAGAGGCTCCGACTGCGGATCTGATCCTGGGGGTGGCCGCCGTTGCGGATTACCGCGCGGCCGAGCAGCACCCGGGCAAGATGCGACGGACGGAGGAGGACCTCGTGCTCCGCCTGGTTCCGAACCCGGACGTCGTCGCGGAGCTGGGTCGGCTGGCCAAGCCGGACGCCGTGCTGGTCGGCTTCGCCGCGGAGCCGACGGACGACCTCGCGGCGGCCCGCGCGAAGCTGGAGCGGAAGGGGCTGCACTTCATCGCCGCCAACGACGTGTCCCAGGCTGGGATCGGGTTCGAGAGCGACGAGAACGAGCTGGTGCTGATCGGAAGGGAGGGATCGCCGGAGCGCTCCGGCAGGCTCAGCAAGATCGGCTGCGCCAAGTGGCTCCTCGAGCGGGTGTCGCGGGCACTTCCGGGGGAACGGGAAACGCCGTAGATTGGCTTCCGTATGCCCACGGAGCAAGCCGCCTGCGACGTTCTGGAGATTCGGGAGAACCTGACGCTGAGCCCCACGGACCTCATCCGGGCGCGATGGGTCGTTCGTGCCAGCCACCTGGTGATCGACGGGCAGGGGGCCTGCCTCGTGGGACCCGCCGACGGCGGTGGCAAGGAGGATCTGGCGCAGGCCGGGATCGGGATCCACGCGGTCGGTTGCCGCAACGTCGTGCTGCGGAACCTCCGCGTGCGCGGCTTCCGTCTGGCCCTGTGGCTGGAGGACTGCGACGGCTGGTCGATCGAGTCGTGCGACTTCAGCGACAACTTCACCGACCCCGACTTCGGCTGGGGCGAGCAGGAGCCGGGCGGCGGACTGTTGCTGGAGCGGGTGCGGTGGAGCGTGGTGCTTGAGTGCCGCGCCCAGCGGGTTTGGGACGGAATCCACCTGCGCGAGTGCACCGACAACCTGATCCTGAGGAACGACTTCTCGAACTGCACGAACGTCTGTGCCAAGCTCTGGTCCTCCTCGCGGAACAGCTTCGTCGAGAACGACCTCTCCTACGGCATCCGGATCGACCGCGCCGGCGGCGAGGTGCACGCGCGGGACTCGAGCTCGGTGCTCCTCGAGAGCGGCTCGAACCACAACTTCTGGTATCGGAACCGCGCGGTCGGCGGCGGCGACGGCTTCTTCATCCGGCCCCTGAACGGGTGGCTGTCGGTCGGAAACGTGTTCGTGGAGAACGACGCGTCGGAGGGGAACAACAACTGCTTGGAGTCGTGGAGCCCGGACAACGTGTATGTCCGGAACAGGGCGAACGGCGGGTCCTACGGCTTCTGGCTCGGCGGAAGCGACGGAACGGTGCTGCTCGGCAACGAGGCCTGTGGAAACGGCCTGCCCCAGGGGAACCACAACGCGCCGGAGCCGGTGTTCGGGCACGGCGGCATCGTGATCGTCGGTGGAACGGCCGCCAACGTGCTGATCGAGGGCAACCGGTGCGCCGGAAACAACGGCGGCGGGGTCGTGGCCCGCGGGGACGTTCGGTGCGAGCCGCCGAGCTTCCGCTTCCGCAACTGGGTGGTGCAGGAGAACCTTCTCGAGGGCAACCGATGGGGCCTCCACGCCGATCGCGGCGCAGGCCTGTTCCACGCCGCCAATGAGGGAGCAAACGCGGAGGGCGACTGGATCGGAGAGGTGGCGGAGGTCCGCGAGGGCTCGGCCCAGGAGGCGCTCGCACCGATCGCCAGGCTGACCGCCCCAGCGCGCATCGACCTGGGCATGTCCGCCGAGCTGTGCGCCGAGGGCAGCCGGGACCCGAACGGCCTCCCCCTGAATTGCGTCTGGTTCGTCGGCGAGGAGGTCCTGTCCGGCGGCGTGGTCCGCTGGGCCCCGCAGAGGGCCGGAGCCTACGACGTGAGCGTGCGGGTCGACAACGGCAGCAGGGCGTCCATCGCGTGGTCGCGCATCCTGGTCGCCCATGGGCTCGGCGAAGAGATCGGCACGGAGAAGGAGGCGGGCCGCTGGCGCAGCACGGGGTCGCACACCTTCCGCGACGACTCCGACGCGGTGGAGGGCCGGTACTCGCTGGCGATCCGCGGAATGGCCTCGGACGCCGACGGGTGGGCGGTCTTGGAGCGCGAGTTCAGCTCGGAGGGCGCCGAGGCGGTGCGCTTCTGGATGCGTTACCGGAACGAGAACGTTTTCTCTTGGAAGGACTGGGCGATGCGCCTGCGACTGGTGTGCGAAGGGGGAAGCCTGCTGTGGACCGGCCGCAAGGAGCTTGCGGAATGGTTCGGCATGGGTTCGAACCGCGGCGGCTGGTTCCTGTGCGAAGCGCGCCTCGACGGTTCGGGCCTCTTCGAGCTGAGCGCCGACGGCTCGCCGGACCTGCGTCGCGCCAAGGCGCTGGAGGTCGGCTTCTGCTCGCACGGCGACGGGCCCTACACCGTTTGGCTGGACGGCCTATTCCTCCCTCGCCGGGAAGGATAATGGTGCGTGATGAGCAACGTTGCCGCTCTGCTCGTGGCGCTGGGAGCCCTGACTCTGTTCGGGATGCTCGTCGTGGTGCCGATCGTGGCCATCCTCTCGGAGGCGCGATCCAAGGGAGGTAGGGGTGCCCGCGGGCGGGAGGTGGAAGCGCTCCAAGAGCGCGTCCGCTCGTTGGAGGCCCGCTTGGACGACCAAGACCGGCGGCTGGCCGAGCTCAAGGAGATCCTCGAGGTCAACGTGATGTCGCTGGAGGAGCGGCGGACCTTGGAGCAGAGGCTCAGTCCCCCTTCCGGCGTGGACTAGCTCAGAACCAGCCTTTGCGCCGGAAGTAGAGCCATTCGGCCGCGACCATCGCCAGCATGGCCAGCAAGGCGGCGGGGTAGCCCCAAGGCCATTCGAGCTCCGGCATGTGCTTGAAGTTCATGCCGTAGATGCCCGCGATCAGCCCCGCCGTCATCAGGAACGTCGCCATGACCGTGAGCACGCGCATGGTGTTGTTCAGGTTGTTGCTCACGATGGACAGGTGCGCGTCGAGGATTCCCGACAAAAGGTCGCGGTTCACGTCGAGCATCTCGGTGATTCTCAGGGTGTGGTCGTACACATCCTGGAGGTAGGGCCTCACCTCCATCGGGATGCGTCCGGGATCCACCCGGAAGAGAGCGTTGAGCACGTCCCTCAGGGGCGCGATGCCGCGGCGGGCGGTCACGATCTCCCGCTTCAGGTCCAGACCGCGCTCGATGAAGTCGCCGTCGCCGTGGAAGACGAGGTCCTCCAAGGCGTCCACCTCGTCCTTGATGCGGTCGCAGAGGGGGAAGTAGGCGTCCACCGCGGCGTCCAGCACTTGGTGGAGGAGCCAGGGCGGAGAGGGTGCGGTGGGGATCGGCGATCGGAGCCACCGGTCGACGGTTTCGCGGATCGGGGGGACCTCTTTGGGAGAAACGAGCACGAGCGCCGAACGGGTCAGGAAAACCGCCACCTCGCACGGGTGGTCGTCGACGGGCACCGCGGCCTCGAGGAACAGGGTGCGGTGCGTCTCCTGCAGCGACGGCCTCTCGTTGGGGCTGACGGCATCCTCCGCCAGCAGGTCCTCGAAGCCCAGGCGGTCGCGAAGGAACTCAGCCGCCCGTTCGGCGTCTTGGAACACGATCTCCAGAACGACGAAGCCGTCTCCCTCGCGAATCCTTCGCTCGGCCTCCGCGAGGGGGATGGTCCGCGCCTCGCGTTCCACCAAGGCTCCGGCGCGCCAACGACCCCATCCGCACGATTCCACTCGCCGATTGTGGCATTGGGCGCGGTCCTTCAGGCCGCTCTGCGCTGGCGGAGCTCGTCCCGCACGGAGACGCGGTACAGGCCGCGGCGCGTCAGGGCTCGGACGAAGGCTTCGACCATGTAGGGATCGAGCTGCGTGCCTGCGGCCTCCTCCAGCCTGCGGACGGCTTCCGACACGGAGAAGCCCTTGCGGTACGGCCTGTTCGTGGTCATCGCCGAGAAGGCGTCGGCCACGGCGATCAGTCGCCCGAGCCAAGGGATGTCGTTCCCCTTGAGGCCCTCGGGATAGCCGGTGCCGTCCCACCGCTCGTGGTGGTACTTCGCCCCGTCGAGGATGCGGCCCATCCCGCGGAACGCCCCGATCAGCATGCCGCCGATCACCGGGTGGCGCTTCATCGTGTCGTACTCGGCGTCCGTGAGCCTTCCGGGCTTGGTGAGGATTTCCGTCGGGACGCCGATCTTGCCGACGTCGTGGAGCAGGGCGGCCATCCGCACGAGGTCCAGCGTCTCCTGCGAGCAGCCGAGCTCCTCGGCGAGCCAGCTGCAGTAGTCGGCGACCTCCTCGGAATGCCGCCTGGTGTAGGAGTCCTTGTTGTCCACTGCGGCGACGAGCGCGTCGAGCGCGGCGAACGACTCGTCGGACAGGAACTTCCGGTCCTCGCGTCGGGAGTCGGTCGCGAGGCCGACCGTCACGTCGTTCCTCTTGGCGATGGACAGGTTCCAGTTGGCCGCGCCCAGCAGCGCGTTCACCGACTCCCCGTCCTCGGGAGCGACCGCTACGCCGATGTGGCAGGGGATCGGGAGGAACGGCCCGTTCGGAACGGAGTACCCGTAGGTGGAGAGCGTCTTGGCGATGGCCTCGGCGACGTTCGCGGCCTCTTGGAGGCCGACGCCGGGCAGAAGAACGAGGAACTCGTCGGAACCGAAGCGGCCGGCCACGGCGCCCTCGGGGATGCAGACCGTCAGGAGCTGAGCGGCCCGGCGTAGAATGGCGTCGCCGGCCGGCAGGCCATGGATGGCATTGACCTGACGGAAGTTCACCAAATCGAGGAGGAGCAGAGCCAGGGAGTCCTCCGGACGCCTCTCGGCGAGGGCCCGCTCCAGGCGATCGTGCATCGTCCTAGGGTTCAGGACCCCTGTCACAGGGTCGAGTTGCGCGAGCGAGAGCACCTTCTGGTGGGCCCGAGCGTTGTCCATGGCGGAGGCGACTGTGTGCGCGATGGACGCCGCCAGACCCTGCTCGAGCTGGGAGAACGGCCGCTCGCGGCGCAGGACGCCGAGCCATCCGGCCGGATGGTCCCTCAAGTGAACCGGCACGAGCAGGTAGTTCGTCGCGGATTCGCCGTCGGGGCGTGCCTGCAGCTGCACGGGGCCCTCGGAAGGCGGGGTGGTGGCGACGACGTTGAGGGCGCTCAACTCTTGGTTCCCCAGGCCTGCGTGGCACCAGGTCGCCTTGGCTTCCGAGGGAGCGTCCGACGGACTCGGCGGAATCCAGAGCAGGGCGGCGTCTGACTGCAAGAGGTCGCGCACCTGCTCCACGGAGGTCCGGGCGATCGCTTCGGGGTTCAGGCTGTCGTGGATCGAGCGCGTTGCGGAGACCAGCCCCGCCAGCTCGCGGGTCCGCGCCTCCACTTGCGACTGAAGGTTCCGGGCGGCGGCTGAGAGGGTCTCTTGCAGCAGGCGGTCCTGCCTGCGAATCTCCGAGGCGCGGTAGCCCGTTCCGAGTGCGACCAAGCCGAGCGCCGAGAAGGCCACTCCGCTCGTGATGAGGCCGTACTGGTGCAGGTCGAGCGCGACTAGGGCGGCGACCGCCAGCGCTGAGACCAGCGTTGGGATGAGGCAGGACCTCGACACCCTCGGTGCCTCGTCGCTCTCCCTCGACCGGGCTTCGTTGCGGAAGGCGGTTCCCGAAAGGCCCAGCAGAGCCAAGGCGGCGAGCCAGGGACCGTCCGCCCAGAACGACGTTTGGTAGCGACCTACCAGCGTTTCTGCCAGGTAGTGCAGGTCTCCGGCGGCCATCAGCGCCATTCCGCCCAGCAGCGGGGCGAACCGGTTCGCCCTCGCAGGCTCGACTCGGCGGGAGAAGACGGCGGCCAGAGCGAGCGTGACGAGCACCAGCGACCCGCCTGCGTAGCCGAAGGCCGGCCAGACCTCGGCGGCAGGATGGGTCGGCCCCTCCAGAACGGGATACACCAAGAGCCGGAACCCTACCGCGGCGACGCCGGCCACGGACATCAGCGCGGGCGGCAGCGCTTCCCGCATGGCACGCTCCGAGGTGGTTCGGAGCAGCCCGAGCAACGAGGTTGCCGCCAGGCCGTAGAAGGCGAGATAGAACAGGTCGCTGGGGCCCCCGAGCGGGTTGGCCTCGCCGGTCGCCAACTCCGCCGCGAGCCAGAAGGCCTCTCCCAGGGCGTAGCACGCGCAGGCCGCGGCCAGGAGCCTTTGCTGGCGGGAAGCCGGCGGCCCCCAGAGCCGGCAGGCGGCCCACAGGGCCAGCAGCACCGCCCCGACCGTGACGCCCTCCAGCCATCCGGCTGAAGCGAGGGCCAGCGCGCCGACCGCCCCGGCCAAAGCGACGCCCCCCGGCAAACGCATCCCTGCGCTACGAATCCCCGACGCTCCCATGCGGGCGAACTCCAAACCCCCTGGTAGAGTCCTTCCACAAAGCGTCGCGGGGAGGCGAAGACCTTCGTTCCTTGCTCCGATTTCCGCAACGTTCAGCGGCGCAGGCTTCTCCTCGGCCTGCCGGTGAGGGATTTCTCGCTGCTCGTGCCCAGCAGGCTCCGCAGTCGGGCGATCTCGTCGCGCACGTCGGCGGCCCGCTCGAACTCCATGGCCTTGGCGAGGGCCTTCATCTCGCGCTCCAGCTGGTCGACGATCTGAGGAACCTCCTCGATCCGGTACGTCTTGCCCCTGGATTCGACCTCCGGGACCTCGACCTTGGAGACGTCGTACGCGCGGATCGTCTCCCGAACCACCTTCTGAACCGTTTTGGGGGACGTGCCGTGCGCGCGGTTGTACTCCAGCTGGATCTCTCGGCGCCGGTTCGTCTCGTCGATCGCCCTCTGCATGGAGCCGGTCACGGTGTCGGCGTACAGGATCACCCTGCCGTCCACGTTGCGCGCTGCCCGGCCGATGGTCTGGATCAGGGCGCGCTCGCTCCGCAGGTAGCCCTCCTTGTCGGCGTCGAGGATGGCGACCAGGGACACCTCCGGCAGGTCCAGGCCTTCTCGAAGCAGGTTCACGCCGACCAGCACGTCGTACTCGCCTTGCCGAAGCCCCCGCAGGATCTCCGGCCGGTCCAGCGAGTGGACGTTGGAGTGGACGTAGTTCACTTTCACGCCGAGGTCGTCCAGGTAGGCGGTGAGGTCCTCGGCCATCTTCTTGGTCAGCGTCGTGACGAGCGTCCGCTGGCCCTTGGCGACGCGCTGCTGGATCTCGTGGAGGAGGTCGTCGATCTGGCCGTGGGTCGGCCTCACCACCACCTCGGGGTCGAGGAGATACGTAGGACGGATCACCTGCTCCGCCACCTGCTCCTGGACCTCGAGCTCGAACGGTCCCGGCGTGGCCGATACGAACACGACCTGCTTGACGCGCTGGAGGAACTCGTCGAAGGTCAGCGGCCGGTTGTCGAGGGCCGAGGGAAGCCGGAAGCCGTACTCGACCAGAACCTCCTTGCGGGAGCGGTCGCCGTTGTACATCGCCCGGATCTGCGGGATCGTCTGGTGGCTCTCGTCGATGAACACGACGGCGTCGCTCGGCAGGAAGTCGAGCAACGTGTAGGGCGGCTCGCCCGGCTTGCGGCCGTCGAAGTATCGGGAGTAGTTCTCGATGCCGCTGCAGAAGCCGACCTCGCGCATCATCTCGATGTCGAAGTCCGTTCGCTGGCGGAGCCGCTGCGCCTCGAGCAGCTTGCCCTCGGCGACGAACTTGGCGCACTGGGCCTCCTTCTCCTCCTCGATCTGGGCGATGACCTCGTCCAGTCGCTCCCACGGCGTGACGTAGTGCGTCGCGGGGAACACGGAGATGCGCTGCGGCTCGTCCAGGACGTCCTGCGTGAGGGGGTCGATCAGCCGGATGCGCTCGACGGTGTCGCCGAAGAACTCCACCCGGGTGACGACCTCCCCGTCCTTGGGCTGGATCTCCAGGGTGTCGCCGCGCACCCGGAACGTCCCGCGGTCCAGAACCATGTCGTTGCGGGTGAACTGCATCGCGACCAGGCGCTGGATGGCCTCCCTCACGTCCATCGTCTGGCCGCACTCGAAGGTCACGACGGCCTCGGCGTAGGTGTCGGGGGAACCTAGACCGTAGATGCAGGAGACCGACGCGACCACGATCACGTCCCTGCGCTCCAGAAGAGCCTGGGTGGCGGAGTGCCTGAGTCGCTCGATCTCCTCGTTGATGCTCGAGTCCTTCTCGATGTAGACGTCGTTCTGCGGGATGTACGCCTCGGGCTGATAGTAGTCGTAGTAGCTGATGAAGTACTCCACCGCGTTCTCGGGGAAGAAGGCCCGGAACTCCTGGCAGAGCTGCGCCGCGAGGGTCTTGTTGTGCGCGAAGACGAGAGCCGGCCTCTGGGTTGCTGCGATGACCGAGGCCATGGTGTAGGTCTTGCCCGTGCCCGTGGCGCCGAGCAGGGTTTGGAAGCGCAGGCCGCTGTCCAGCCCCTCCACGAGCTTGGAGATCGCCTGCGCCTGATCGCCCCGGGGCGTGTACTCGGGGTTCAAGCGGAACGGGGTGTCGTAGCGGACGATCATCCGACGCTTCTACTACGCGGCTCGGTGCCGCTCGGTTCGGCTCGAGAGGCGTCTCAGAGACGCTTCACCTGGAACTGCATCCCGTTCAGCACGGGGGTGCCGCCCGTGGTCGGACGCTCGGCCTGCAGAGTCGGCGAGAACGAGCCGCTCGCGGAGAGGAGCCTTCCCGACTTCGGATCGAACGAACACTGGAAGGAGACGACCGTCGGCCTACCCGAGGACATCGCCGAGCGCACGCGCGCGAACCCCCGGACGTCGGCCGTGGGGGCCGCCCGTTCCAGCCTCGCGGCACCGCTCACAGAGTAGCCTCGCACCCGAGGGTCCGTGTAGTCGAAGACCGTCTCCTTGCCTTGCTCGAAGGACCTTCCGTAAAGGAGGTAGGGCAAGAAGGACACGCCCGAGGCGGACCGCTGCTCGGGCACCCAGCCAGAGACGATGCGGCCGCTGCGGTCGATCTCGTAGGAGAACTTCGAGCCCTTTTGCAGGCTTTGTTGCTCGCCGTACGCGGACACCTTGATCTTCTCGACCGAGAAGTCCAGCCTAGGATCGCCCTGTTTGGGGACGCTCGCAGTCTGGCGCAGAACCGCCTCCACGCGAAGGTCGGTGCCCTCCGCCTCTCCCACGATGACCACCTGGAACCGGTCGGTCTCTCCGTCCCGGTAGGTTCGGGAGAGGGTCAGCGAAGGCGCGAGCGCGAGCAGGGCGAGCGCAGAGAGCATGGGTCAGGCCTCCAGAATCTCGTAACGCGTGTTCCTGCGCTTCGGTACGAACCCAGCGGCCCGGATGAGCCTTTCGAACTCCTCGGCGCTCAGGATGAACTTGCTGCCGGCCGCGGACACGACGTTCTCCTCGATCATGACCGAACCGAAGTCGTTGGCTCCGTACCGGAGGGCGGTCTGGGCGATCCTGGGGCCTTGGGTGAGGATCGACACCTGCAGATTCGGGATGTTGTCCAGGAAGATGCGGCTCACGGCCAGCGTCCGGAGGTAGTCGGCGGCGTCGGCCTTGCGCTCCACGGCCAGCTTGGTCTCCTCCGGCTGGAAGTTCCAGCAGATGAACGCCCGGAAGGGGGCGCACTCGTCCTGAAGGTCCCGGATGCGCACCAGGTGTTCCACGCGATCCTCGAGCGTCTCGACGTGGCCGTACATCATCGAGGCCGTGCTCTTGAGGCCCAGCTGGGCCGCGGCGCGCATGCAACGCAGCCAGTCGTCGGTCGAGTCCTTGAGAGGGGCGATCTGGTCCCGGACGCGGTCCACCAGAATCTCTCCGCCGGCGCCGGGGATGGAGTGCAGGCCCGCCGCGTGCAGCCTTTGGATGCATTCCTCCAGGGTGAGCTTGCTGATCTTCGCGATGTAGAGGATCTCCGTCGGACTCAGAGCGTGCAGGATAACCTGCGGGAACTCACGCAGGATCATCCTGAACGTGCGCTCGTACCAATCGATCTTGAGTCTCGGGTTGAGCCCGCCCTGAAAGAGGATCTCCACGCCACCCTTCTCGACGGTGTCCCGGACCTTGGCCAGAATCTCCTCGTCCGACAGCAGGTAGCCCTCGGGGTGCCCCGGCTCCCGGTAGAACGCGCAGAAGCTGCAACGGACCCAGCACACGTTGGTGTAGTTCAGGATCCTGCCGATCACGTAGGTGACCGTATCGCCGGGGACGAGGCGCCGGCGGCGGTGGTCCGCCATGGCGGCGAGCTCGACCAGGTTCGGGTGACGGATGAGCTCCAGAGCCTCCTCCGGAGAGATGCGCTCATCGCGGAAGACCTTCTCCGCGATGGCGTCGACCGAGCAGAGAGTGGGCATGGTTCAACGGGATTCTACCGACCCGACCGCCCGGCCATCGGCCTGGGCGGGACGCTCAGTCCTCCTCCCGGAACAGCGCCCGCACGGCCTCGTGCAGGAAGCCGGTGGGCGCCCCGCAGTCCGCGACGGCCCGCTCGTCGAAGGGGACGCCGTTGGGCTTGGGCCGCTCGGAGTCGGCCACGCCGACCAGTCCCACGCGCTCTCCGAGGGCGGCCAGGAGCAGCCTCGTCGGGCGCTTGCGCGCCTGGTCGAGGATCGGCCGCAGCAGCCGCTCCTCCAGCCACCGCTGCAGCCAGGCCAGCCGCTCCGGGTCGGCGACGGCGCGGGCGCGTCCGAACTCGGCGAGGTGGACAATCAGGCGGCTCTCGCCGAAGGCCATTTCGGCGAGCCGGTCCAGCGGCGCTTCCGACCGCCCGCGGAACAGAGCCCGCGGCCAGCGCGGCAGGGCGACCAAGCGCGCCATGCCATGCAGGCGGATCGAGCCGGAGGCCAGCACGGGCCGCTCTCGAGGATCTTGCGACCAAGGAAGGTGGGAGCGTGCGGCGCCCGGTCCCCAGGGCCAGAGCAGGTTGGCTGGCCGCAGGCCCAGGTCGAGGCGGCGTCGGTTGACGTCGTGTTCGCTCAACAGGTTGACCGAGTCGTCCACCCAGCGGCGGAGCCAAGGGTCGAGCTCGTCGACCGCCTGGCCGTACCCGGCCTGAGTCAGGCCGCGGGGCCAGCGGGGCTCGGCCTCGGGAGGGGGCCACCGCGTGATCAGGGCGTGGTCTGCGCCCTCGCCCTCCACCAGCCGCACGCTGGCGGTCTCGAGGACGCGGGCGGCTGCGACCAGTTCGGAGGCGTCGGCATCCGTCAGCGCCTCCGGCGCCCAGACGGCCTCCCCGTCCGTTCCGAGCAGGGAGAGGTGGAACACCGTCGAGCCCCAAGGCGGTTGGGCCCCGAAGCACGCGGCGGCGAGTGGCCCCGGTTCGGCGTGGAACTCCTCGGGGTTCAGCCCCAGGAAAGCGGCGTCCGGGCAGAGGACCGGCTCCTCGGGTCTGGTCCGCACGACCCGCACCGCCGAGGCATCGGACCAAGCTTGGAGCGCCTCGCCGGGTCGGACGAGCACCGAGTCGCCCTCCGCGCCGGCGAGCCATCCGGGAACGATCACCGCGATGCGCCTCATGGATCCCGGGATACCAGAAACGACGCTCGGGGCCGGCAAGCCGGCCCCGAGCAGGACGCGGAGCAGGAAGGCTCTAGCTGCAGCCGCTGGTCTCCCCGCAGGTCTCGCACTTGAGGCACGTGCCGTTGCGGACCAGCGTGAACTGGCCGCAGTTCTGGCAAGGATCGCCCTCGTAGCCCTTCAGCCTCGCCTCCCGGATCTTTCGGGCTAGGGCGTCTTGCTGCGCCCCGCTCGGGGAGGCGCCTGAGGTGCCGCCCACGGGAACCGGCACGGCGACGAACGCCTCCGGGCTCTCGAACGGCAGCCTCTCCTGACCCTGCGCCTCGAGGAACGCCTTGTCCTCCAGGTGGCCCGCCCAGTAGCCGCGGGAGTCGTGCCTCTCGCTGGCCACGCCGGGAATGTGGCCCAAAACCGGACCGCGCTCCTCCTCCTCGAGGTACTCCGGCGTCTCGGGGTGCCCGAGCGCGTCGCTGCGCAGGTCCTCCGGCTGCACCTGCACCAGGTCGCGGCGATCCAGGTAAGAAAACGCCAGCTCCCGGAACACGTAGTCGATCACCGACGTGGCCATCTTGATGTTGTCGTGCCCGAAGACGGTGCCGTTCGGCTCGAAGCGCGTGAAGACGAACGCGTCGACGAACTCCTCGAGCGGCACGCCGTACTGAAGGCCGAGCGACACGGCGATGGCGAAGCAGTTCATGAGCGACCGGAAGGCGGCGCCCTCCCGGTGCATGTCGATGAAGATCTCGCCGAGCGACCCGTCCTCGTACTCTCCCGTCCGCAGGTACACCTTGTGGCCGCCTACGAGCGCCTTCTGGGTGTAGCCGCGCCTCCTCGGCGGGAGGGCGTGCCGCTTGGCGATGTACCGGTAGACCAGGGTCTTGGCCGCCGCGACCGGTTGCGAGTCGGCCTGCTGCTGCGGGGCTGGGGCCGGCTGCGCCGGAGCCTGCGGGGCGGCCGGCGCAGGCTCGGATCCGGCGTCGTCCAGGGCGGCCTCGAGGATCGCGGCCGCCGTGTCGTCCGAGGCCGCGCTCAGCGGCTGGCTGAGCTTGGACCCGTCCCGGTACAGCGCGTTCGCCTTCAACCCGAGGCTCCAGGAGAGTCTGTAAGCCTCGCTCACGTCCCGGATCGTGGCCTTGGCCGGCAGGTTGATCGTCTTGCTGATCGCTCCGCTGAGGAAGGGCTGCGCCGCCGCCATCATGCGGATGTGGCCCTCGGCGCTGATGAAGCGCCTGCCGATGCGTCCGCACGGGTTCGCGCAATCGAACACCGGATAGTGCTCGGGGAGCAGGTGCGGTGCGCCCTCGATGGTCATCGCGCCGCAGGCGTAGGTGTTCGCCGCGTCGATCTGGCTCTTCGTGAACCCGAGGGCTTGGAGAAGGTCGAAGTTCCAGTCGTTCAGTTGCTCGTCCGTGAAGCCCAGGCGCGTCTTGCAGAACTCCTCGCCGAGCACGAACTTGTTGAAGGCGAACTGGATTTCGAACGCGCTCGCAAGGGCGCTCTCGAGCCGCCCGAGGGCGGCGTCGTCGAACCCCTTGGCGCGCAACGCCTCGTGGCCGATCTCCGGCGATCCCTTCAGCGTGCCGTGGCCGAGGCAGTAGGCGACGATGTCCTCGATCTGCTCCTGGCTGTAGCCGAGCTTCCTCAGCGCCCAAGGGATGCTCTGGTTGATGATCTTGAAGTAGCCGCCGCCGGCCAGCTTCTTGAACTTGACCAGGGCGAAGTCCGGCTCGATGCCGGTGGTGTCGCAGTCCATGACCAGGCCGATCGTGCCCGTGGGTGCCAGCACGGTCACCTGGGCGTTGCGGAACCCATGGGCCTCGCCGGCCTGCAGTGCGGCGTCCCAGCTCTCGCGGGCAGCGGCCAGAAGGTCTGGCGGACAGAGCTCGGGGTCGATGCCGACGGGTGGGATGCTGAGGCCCTCGTACTCGCCGGCGGGCGCGTTGTAGGCTGCTCGCCTGTGGTTGCGGATCACGCGCAGCATGGAGGCGCGGTTCCTCTCGTAGCCGGGGAACGGACCGAGCTCGCGAGCCATCTCGGCGGAGGTCGCATACGCCTGTCCGCCGAGGATGGCCGTCAGCGCCCCGGCGACGGCGCGGGCCTCGGGGCTGTCGTAGGGGATGCCCATGCGCATGAGCAGCGCGCCGAGGTTCGCGTAGCCCAGGCCGAGCGTCCGGAATTCATAGCTGAGGCGTGCGATTTCCGGGCTGGGGAACTGGGCCATCAGCACGCTGATCTCCAGCACGATGGTCCAGAGACGGATCGCGTGGCGGTAGCCTTCGACGTCGAAGCGGCCGGTCTGCGGGTCGTAGAACTTGGCCAGGTTGATGCTCGCCAGGTTGCAGGCCGTGTCATCCAGGAACATGTACTCGCTGCACGGGTTGCTGGCGTTGATCCGGCCGTCGTTCGGGCAGGTGTGCCATTCGTTGATCGTCGTGTCGAACTGCACGCCCGGGTCGGCGCAGGCCCAAGCGGAGAAGCAGATGTCGTCCCACAGCTTTCGGGCGGGCACCCTCTTGGCGACGGTTCCGTCGGTTCGGTTGCGGAGCACCCAGTCTTCGCCTTTCTCGAGGGCCTCGAAGAAGGCGTTCGGGATGCGCACCGAGTTGTTCGAGTTCTGCCCCGACACCGTGGCGTACGCCTCGCTCTCGTAGCCGGTGTCGTAGGTGGGGAAGTCCACCGTCTCGGCGCCCTGCTCGGCCAGCTGGATCGTGCGCTCGATGTAGTTCAGGGGGACGCAGGCCTCCTTCGCCCGGGCGATGGCGCGCCGCAGCCGCACGTTCTTCCGCGGGTTGAGCCGATCCTCGCGGGGGAGGTCGGCGGGTTCGGGGTTGCGGCAGGCGTCGAGAACCTCGTTCAGGCGCCGGCGGTTGATCTGCGAGCCGGCGACGAGGCTGGCTACCTTCTGCTCCTCGGTCACCTTCCAGCGGATGAACTGCTCGACGTCCGGGTGATCGATGTCCAGGCAGACCATCTTCGCGGCGCGGCGCGTGGTGCCACCCGATTTGATGGCCCCCGCACTGCGGTCGCCGACCTTGAGGAAGCTCATGAGGCCGCTGCTGCGCCCGCCGCCGCTCAGCTTCTCGTTCTCTCCGCGGATGGGGCTGAAGTTCGTCCCGACGCCGGACCCGTACTTGAAGATGCGGGCCTCGCGGGTCCAGAGGTCCATGATGCCGCCCTCGTTGACCAGGTCGTCCTTCACGCTGAGGATGAAACAGGCGTGGGGCTGGGGCCGCTCGTAGGCGTTCTCGCTGCGCTTCACCTCGCGGGTGTCGGGATCCACGTAGTAGTGGCCCTGGGGCACGCCGGCGATCCCGTAGGCGTAGTAGAGGCCCGTGTTGAACCACTGCGGGCTGTTCGGGGCGGCGATCTGCCGCGCCATCATGTGCACGATCTCGTCGTAGAAGACCTGGGCGTCCAGGTCGCTGGCGAAGTACCCGTATCGCTTGCCCCAATCGGTCCAGCATCCGGCCATGCGGTGGAAGACCTGGCGCGAGTCGGTTTCGGAGCCGAGCGAGCCGTCGGGCTGGGGAACGCCGGCCTTGCGGAAATACTTCTGGGCGAGGATGTCGGTGGCGACCTGGGACCAATCCTCCGGCACCATGACGTTCTCCATCCGGAACACGACCGAGCCGTCGGGGTTGCGGATCTCGCTCACCCTGGGCTCGAAGCGGATTCCGTCGTAGGGGTCCTTGCCGGGCTTCGTGAAGTAGCGCTTGATGATCATCTGTTCGTTTTCCTCTCCGTGGATGTCGCGATGGGCGAATGGCGTCGGGTTCGGGCCGCGATGGGGCTCAGCCGTCCTGGCCCGACGGGACGGTCTGCACGATCTGGACGAAGTCGCTGGGCGACTGGAACTCGCGGTAGACGCTGGCGAAGCGCACGTAGGCGACGGGGTCGATGGAACGGAGGCGCTCCATGACGCGCTCGCCGATGGCCCAAGACGGTGCCTCGTCCTCGAAGTCGGTCTGCAACGACCGCTCGACCTCGTAGGCGGCGACCCGGAGCTTTTCGATGGGCACCGGCCGCTTGTGGCAGGCCGTGATCATGCCGTTCAGCACCTTGTCCACCGAGAACGCCTCCCGCGAGCCGTCGCGCTTGACGACCATCAGGCGAGGCGTTTCGGGCTCCTCATACGTCGTGAACCTTCGGAAACACTGGAGGCACTCCCGCCTTCGGCGGATCGCCCGGTCCTCGCGGGCGGGCCTCGAGTCGAACACTCGGTGTTCCGGATGGCCGCAGTAAGGGCATCTCATGTCTACCACCCATCCCAGATGTTGGGCCACAGGACATGATACACCACAACCGGTTGGGATGCAACCCTTTTCTGCAGTAGAAAGAAATCTGCCGCCCCGTCGAAGGGCGGCAGACTCGGCCGGGCGGGGGGCGGCTCAGGAGACGCGCACGGGCTGCCCGGACTCGGCGCTGGCGTAGATCGCGTCGAGCAGGCGCATGACCGTCAGGCCCTCCTCCGCCGTCGCGGTATGGGGCCGGTCCTCCAGGATGCAGTCGAGGAAGTGGTGGTAGGCGTCAGGGGCCGAAGGCACCGGCGGGTGCAGGCGCTCGTCGAACAGGCAGCCGTCGCGCTCCAGGAACACTTCGGCCTCGAACTCGTAGCCCTCGTTCAGGTTGCGCTGCACCAGACCGCCCTTCGTGCCGAGCAGGCGCGTCTCCATCAGCTCCCGCTCCTTGATGTTGGCGGCCCAAGAGGCCTCGACGACGAGCGTCGCGCCGTTGCGGAACCGGATGAACGCCGCGGCCAGGTCCTCCACATCGAACTGCTTGCCGGATTCCTCCGCCAGCCTGCGGGCGATGGGGTCGTAGGTGGCGCCCAGAACCCACTCCGGCTCGGGGTAGCCCATCAGCCACAGGGCCAGGTCCAGGCGATGGACGCCCAGGTCGATCAGCGGTCCCCCGCCCGACAGGGCCTTTTGGCCGAACCAGCCGCCGAAGCCGGGCAGCCCGCGGCGCCGGTGCCAGACGGTCCGCCCGAAGTACACGTCGCCGATCAGGCCGGACTCGACCTGCCGCTTGAGGGCCCAGGACTGCTCGGTGAAGCGGAAGGAGAAGTTGATCATGAGCCTGTGGCCCGTGCGCTGGGCGGCGGCGAGCATCTCCTCGGCCTCGGCGGCGTTCATGGCCATCGGCTTTTCGCACAGCACGTGCGCGCCGGCCTCCAGCGCGGCGATCGCCTGCGGCTTGTGGAAGCGGTTGGGCGTCGCGATCGAGACGACGTCGAGCTGCTCCTCGGCCAGCATGGATTCCAAGTCCGGGTAGAGCCGCTTGACGCCCAGCTCCGCACCGACCTCCTTCCGGCGCTCCTCGTCGGGGTCCGCCAGAGCGGCCAGCTTGGCCTGTGGGTGCGACCGGAACATGCGGGCGTGATGGCGCCCCATGCCTAGACCAACGACACCGATTCGCAACTTCGCCATGGTGGAGCTAGGATACCGAAGCCGCCGGCCAGTATAATCGCGAACCAAACGCGGCGGCGCAGCGTCCAACGGTTGGGGGTCGCTGGGTTCGGTCCGGCTCGCGGAGCCGGGACTTTGCGATTCGCCCGCCGTTGGGGTTAAACTGTCGGCGCCAGACATCTGGGAGGACTCGAAAAGCATGCGGAAGTGGTTGGGATTCGGGTTGGTCGCCGTCCTGTCCTTGCTTTGGGCGGGTTGCGGCGGCGGTGGAGGAGGAGGCTCGAAGCAGCCGAGCGGCGAGATCACTCGCACGATCGTCGGCTTCGTGTACGTCAAGAAAGCCGGCAGCACCGCTCCCGGTCCCAACGTGATCATCACGCCCGCTCAGACGCCCCCGAATCCCGAGTACGACGTTCCGACCCAGGGGATCGTGTCGCTCATCGGCAACGACGCGAGGTTCCGGAAGGTCTCCACGAAGAGCAACGACCTTCAGTTCTTCACGAGGGATCTTTCGCAGGGCAACGACATCCTGATCACCGCGACCACCACCGGCGACGGGACGATCCGCATCTCCGGGTCGAACATCTCCATCGGTGGCACGCCGCGTCTGATGGATTACGACTACGTGATCAACCTGCGCGACGGCGGGGGGAACTTGACCACGCTCAACCTGAACTCCCCCGGGTCCCCCGAAACGCGGTCGCCCAACGGTGTCGTTTCCGAGGTGAAGTTCGCCTTGGACGGCCGCAAGCCCTCGGAGTTCAACAACCAGCTGGCAGCCGGCCAGAAGGCGTACCTAGCCCTGGCCTTCTTCGACTCGAACGGCATTTCCATTCCGAACCTTCCCGCCGCGGGGAGCGCCGTGCAGACCACGTCCAGCGCGCCGGCCAAGATCTCGGTCGATCCCAACACGAAGCTGGTGGCTCCTGCTCTCGGTGGGCAGCTCGCCGGCCCCATCACCATTACCAGCCGCATCAACAATCCTCCGGCTGTCGGCACGCTGACTCTGGAGTACAGCTACGGTGAGCCTGCCAACGTCGAGATTTTCCGGCAGGATGCCCGCGGTCGCCTGATCCGTCTGTCCGACAAGAACGTCCAGCCGTTCGAAATCCGCTGGATGGTTGCGACCGACCCGAAGCCGACGGCGATCCCGACCTCCGTCGAGCTGATCGCCGTGGTGACCAACAAGTTCGGCGGGGCGATTCCGGAGCAGACCGTGGTGTGGACCAACCCCGCCAAGGCGCCCGGCAACCAGTGGAAGACCTCGGTGGGTGGGCCGTGCTTCGTGGACCCGGTCACGGACGACCCGTTGAACGTGACTACCACGGACCTGAATGGCCAGGCGCGGATCAAGGTGGTCGCGCCGCCTCCGGCCGACGGCGACCTTTCCGGCAACCCCGCGGCTCCCTCGGGCATTGGCGGCAGCGGCGATGCCTTCCCGAAGTTCCAGAACTACCTGTACGCGACGGTCCAAAGCACCACGATCCGGAACGAGGATCCGGCCAAGATCTACCTGAGCCGCGATCTCCAGTTCCTGCGCATCCGCGAGAAGACGACGAACCTGAAGCGGTTCATCGACGTCGGCGCTAGGGAGCAGTACACCGCCTACGGCGTGGACGTGGACCAGGACGAGGCGGAGAACCCGCCCTCGGCGAAGTGGACCGTGTTCAACAAGACCGGCGGCCACAAGACCGGCAACCCCGGCGAGCGCGAGCTGCAGCAGAACATCGCCCCGACCTCGCAGGCCACGATGGAGGCCGGCGGAGTATTGGTCGCGGGCAACGTGGCCGGCGAGGTCACGATCACCGTTCAGTCAGGTGACGCCCTGGCGGCTCTGGAGCCTGACTCCTACGACGTGTCGATCTACGGGCTTCCCAAGCAGGTGTTCTTCGTGGACGGCCCGCAGAAGTACGACCCGAACTCCCCGTGGCAGGCGGCGGTGATTCCGGTCAGCATCGCGACCAACCCGTTCACCCAGCCCGCCTCTGAGGTCCGCTACTCCCAAGGTCAGTTCAACGGCGATATCAACAACCCTAAATGGGTGGCCTACCTCTACGCCGGCATCTGCGACTCCTGGGGCCACAACCTCGCTCCGCTGGCTGGCGTCGGCTACGAGCTGACCGTGGAGAGGGGTGAGCGGTATCATAATATGTTCTCCATCGAGGTGGTGACGGACCCGGTCGGTGTCGCCGGGGAGCCGTGTGCGATCATCACCTTCGCCGGGTTCGGGGTCGGTTTCGGCGAGGCCCGGTTCACCGTTGCCGGCACGTACACCGGCGTGCGCGGCGGCCTGAACCAGGAGTTCTCCATCACCCGAGCGGTGCGGGTGAACACCAACAACTGACCCGGGTCTCGGCTCGGGGGAGGGGTCGGCTTCTCAGGAGGCCGGCCCCTCGTTCTTCGCCTCGCGGACGGCGACGGCCCTCGTCCGGTAGAATCTAGTGAGAGATTCGCCCGCCGGCGCCGTCGGGCCATTGGAAGGAACCTATGCCAGAGAACAGCGTTGCCGTCGTCGGAGGAGGCTTGGCCGGCCTCATGACCGCCATGAAGCTGGCCGAGGCAGGCGTGAAGGTCAAGCTGTTCAGCATCGTGCCCGTGAAGCGGAGCCACAGCGTGTGCGCGCAGGGAGGCATCAACGGCGCCGTGAACCTGCGCGGCGAGGGCGACTCGCCCTACCTGCACTTCGAGGACACGATCACCGGCGGCGACTTCCTGAACCATCAGCCCCCGGTGATGCGTATGGCCGAGAGGGCGCCGGCGATCATCTACCTGCTGGACCGCATGGGCGTGCCGTTCAACCGCACGGCGGAGGGCCTGCTCAGCTTCCGAAGGTTCGGCGGCACCCTGAAGCACCGCACGGCGTACGCCGGCGCCACCACGGGACAGCAGCTGCTGTACGCCTTGGACGAGCAGGTTCGCCGTTGGGAGGTCGCCGGCTTGGTGGAGAAGTTCGAGGGCTGGGAGTTCCTCGGCATCGCCAAGGACGCGGAAGGGCGGTGCCGCGGGCTGCTCGCCCAGAACCTGCGCACGATGGAGATCCGGGGCTTCGCCACGGACGCGGTCGTGATGGCCACGGGCGGGCCCGGCCTCATCTACGGCAAGTCGACCAACTCGGTGATCAACACCGGCTCGGCCGTCAGCATCTGCTACCAGCAGGGGGCGATCTACGGCAACCCGGAGATGGTGCAGATCCACCCGACGGCAATCCCCGGCGAGGACAAGCGGCGGCTGATCAGCGAGTCCGTGCGCGGCGAGGGGGGCCGCCTGTGGGTTCCTCGCGACCCGATGGACTCCAGGCCACCGGCCGAGATTCCCGAGAAGGACCGCTGGTACTTCTGCGAGGAGCTGGATCCTGTGTACGGCAACCTCCTGTCGCGCGACATCGTCAGCTTCGCGATCTACTGCGTCTGCCGGATCGGGCGGGGCGTGCAGGGCAAGGAGCAGGTCTATCTGGACATCACCCACCTGCACCGCGAGAAGGGCATGACCCGCGAGCAGATCAACGACAAGCTCGAGGGTGTGCTGGAGATCTACGAGAAGTTCATGCGCGAGGACCCGATTGAGGTTCCGATGCGCGTGTACCCCGCCGTGCACTACTCGATGGGCGGCCTGTGGGTCGACTACGAGAAGGGCCACGAGACGGCGATCGACATCGACTCGCCGCGGAACCAGATGACGAACATCCCCGGCCTCTACGCCGGCGGAGAGTGCGACTTCCAGTACCACGGTGCGAACCGGCTCGGAGCGAACGCGCTCCTGAGCTGCCTGTACGGCGGCGAGATCGCCGCGCAGGGGGTGCAGGCGTACCTCAAGAACATGGATGCCTCGGCCGATCAGGCCGGCAGCCTCGTGGAGGAGGCCCGCAGGCAGAGGGAGTCGGAGTACGAGGCGCTAAAGCGCAGCAGCGGAAAGGAGAACCCGTTCCGCCTGCACCAGGAGCTGGGCGACTGCATGTGGAACAACTGCGGCATCTGGCGGACGCAGAAGGACCTGCTGGCCGCCCGAGAGAAGCTGGACGAGCTCGCTGCCAGGGCCAAGCAGTGCGACCTGCTCGACGCCTCCGGCTGGGCGAACCAGTCGGTGCCGTTCGCCCGCGCCTTGCAGAACATGATCGAGCAGGCGAAGGCGATCGTCGGCGGGGCGATCATCCGCGACGAGAGCCGCGGCGCGCACTTCAAGATGGATACCCCCGACCGGAACGACGCGGAGTGGCTCAAGTCCACGCTGGCCAAGTGGACCCCCAACGGGCCGCATTTCGAGTTCGAGCCGGTGGACTGCAGCTACATCCCGCCGAGAGCCCGCAAGTACCGGATCAACCAGAACAAGATCGTCAAGGAGATCATGGGCGAGGAGGCGCTGAAGGGCGTCGGCGGAGCCTGACGGCGAGCCGGACCAGCGGGGCGGCCCCGGGGGCGGAAGCCTCCGGGGCCGTCTGCCTGTCGATCCCTCGTTCGCCCGGGCCGGTTGGGCGCTAGGGCCTCCACCCCTCGACCGCCAACGCCTCCAGGAGGTCGGCGTCCGTCATCATGCGCACCACCCGCTCGCGTGTGCGATGCTCCAGCGGGCGTTGCTCGGACTGAGCCAAGGCGGCCATGGTGCAGGCGCCGACCGCGACCGCGCGGCAGAGGCCGGGTTTGGACACCTTCTCGAACGTGTCTCCCACGGCGTGGTAGTAGTGGCCACCCTGGCCCTCCAGCCGCCCGAGCAGGCCCACGACGGGCACACCCTCCAGCATGAACGGCTGGTGGTCGCTGTGCAGACCCGCCTTGCCGTCGAAGGAGTCCGGGTCCATGCCGAGCCCATCGAGCCTTTCTGCAAGCTGACGGAAGAGGGGCGGCGGCTCCGATTCGCCCGGTATCCAGTAGCCGTGCGGGGTGCCCGTCATGTCGAAGTTCAGCACCGCGGCGTAGTTCGGCAGCTCGGTCGCGTGGAGCCGGGCGTGGTGCTTGCTGCCCAGCAAACCGACTTCCTCCGCGGCCCAAAGCGCGAAGCGGAGCGTGCGCCTCGGTGTAGGCAGGTTCTGGGCCAAAACCCTGGCGAGATCGAGCACGATGGCCGACCCAAGGCCGTTGTCCGTAGCCCCCTGCGAGGGATCCCAGCTGTCGAGGTGGGCGCCGGCGAGCACGACCTCCTCCGGCCGCTCTGTGCCTGGAATCTCGGCGATCACGTTCCGGACGGTGGCGCGGCGGATGCGGTTCGACATCTCCACCCTCACGGACAAGGTCACACCCGAGGCGAGAAGGCGCTTCAGCCTGGCACCGTCCTCTTGGGAGATGCCGATGCCGGGGATCGGCGCCTCCCGCTCCGCGCACATCCCGGTTCGGGGCAGGTTTCCCGGAGCCGAGCTGTACAGAAGCAAACCGGCTGCGCCGAACTCGGCAGCCAGAGCGAGCTTCTCGGAACGGTGGAGCGGGCGATGTCCGGGCGCAACACCCTCGTCGCAGAGCACCCAGCGGCCTCGCACGCGCTCGGTCACCCGTTCCAGGTCCGGGCGCTCTCCGTGGCCGGCGTCCACGACCTCCGCCGTGAGCGACGCCCGCTGGGGGCTGTTGCCGTGCGCCAGGGCGCAGAGCCTCCAGGGCGCAGGCCCCAGGGCGACCGCCTCTAGGTCGCCACGCTCCCAGGCGTCGATCTCGAACGGCTCGAAGGTCGGTTCCAAGCCGAAGCTGCGCAGGGTTTCGGCCGCCCACTGCTCCGCGGCCCCTCCGGCGGCGGACCCGGCGACGCGGCCGCCTACGTTGTCGCAGAGCCAGCGCAGACGCTCGTAGGACTCGTTGTGCAGGAGCGCCGAGGCGACGAGGCGATCCAGATCGATACCTTCGGGAAGCATGGGGCCATGCTATCCGGAGGCCCTGAAGCCTCGCTAGTCCGAGCGGCCCCTCAGGCCTCCTCTTCCCGCGACTTGGAGACGGCCGTGAAGTGCGAACCGATCAGGATTCCGAACACCAGGCACGCCAGCGCCAGGTTGGACACAGGAATCATCGGCAGCTTGCCGGAGGTCGGGTCGAACTGGGAGAACCGGTAGCCCCACAGGCCGACCAGGCCGAGAACGACCACGCCGAGCGTTCGAAAGGCTGGACCGGGGCTCTTGACCGTCGCCGAGGTCAGGAGGATGAGGAGAAGGCCGACCAAGCCGCCGATGGCGAGAGAGGCCGCGCTCTTTGCCTGGGCGTACCCCACGACTCCGCCCAGGATGTTGATCAGGCCGTAGGCATAGAGGATTCCGCGAAGCCACCGCATGGACTGACCTTACCTAACGGAGAACCTCCTCCGGGCATTTCGTGCCCAGAGGAGGTTCGCGGGCGAGCGAGGCCAACCCTATTTGGCTGGCATAGCGAACAGCTTGTCGTCCACGGGCACGCCCTGCTTGATCTCCTTCATCGTGATTTGGAGCTCGATCGGCCCGACCTTGACGACCTGCTTCATGGCGAGCTTGAGGCCCTCGAACTCCTTGTAGTCGCTGAAGAAGGCCTCGAAGGGCATCTCTCCCATCGCCCCCGCCTGGACGCCGGTCTGCTTCAGCAGCAGGAAAGTCTCGGCGTCGAAGTACTGGCGCATCGGTTTGCCCTCCTTCGGGGTCAGCTCGACCACGTGCACGTCCTTGTCGCCGAACTTCTCCTTGCCGATGTAGACGGCCTTGCTGTAGAACTGCTTCCAATCGGTCGAGACGATCGAGCTGTTCCGCGCCATCGCCGCCTTCTCGGCTCCCTCGAGCTTGCGCAGGCCTTGAATCGGGTCGTTGGCCCAAGCCACCTTTCCATCGAAGCCCTGGATGGTCTTGCCCAAGCCATCGATGTCCGTCTCCACACGGATCTTGTTGGGAGCCTTCACGTAGGTGACGACGGAACCCTTCAGACCTTGCATCGGGGCTTCCATGGTGGCTTTGAGGACGGCGGTTTTGATCTTGGAGATCGTCGCCTTGCCGCCGCTGGCCTCGATAGCCTTGTCCAGAACCTGTTCGGCGGTGATGTCGGCCTGCACCGGCGACTGGGCCCACGAGCCGGCCACCGAGAGAAGAAGAGACAGAAGAGCGAGATTGCGAAACGATGCTTTCATGGGAGGATTCCTCTAGCGTTTAACGCCTGATGGAGCAGGCTGGTTACCGAGCAAGAGTCGGACGGCGCGATGCAGCACGACGTCTCCGTCGCGGAGGAGCGCCTCTCGGGTGAGCTGCACCGGGACGTCCGGAATCGCGCCGCGTCCCTCGAGCAGAACGCCCTTGGGGGTGCGGAAGTCCGCGAAGGCGAATTGGAGGCGGTTGCCGCAGGGGAGCCGCTCGATCACGGAGGGAAGCACCGCGCCGGCCGTCTTCTCACCCACCAGGCGAGCCGCACCGAGCTCCTGCAGGCCGGCGGCGAGGATCTCGGACGTGCTCGCGGAGGTGCCGTCGATGAGCACGGCCACTGGCCCGCGGTAGAGCGGCGGCTGCGGGTTCACGGAGAAGCGGGTCTGCCCCGTGCGCATGCGCATCGTTCCGAGCTGGGCCGGCCGCTCGACGAACTTCGCCGCGATGGGGATCGCCATCGCACCCACGCCCCCGGGGTTGCCGCGAAGGTCCAGGATGATTCCCTGGGCATCACGGAACGAGTCGATGGCGTTCTTGATCGCTTCCAGCAGGGGCATCATGAAGATGTTGAACCGGATGTAACCGACGCCTCCCGGCAGACGCTTGGCCTCCACCCGAGCCCGGAGCGGAGGCAGTTCGCCGAAACGAACCACCTGGCCAGGGGACGGCACGCGATCCATGGTTACGGTCACCGTGCGGTACGAGCCGTCGTAGAACGTGGCCGCAACCGGCTTCCCGACCGGTCCCGACAAGGCGGCTCGGAGCGCGGAAGCGATCTTCAGAGGGACCAGGTTGCGCTGGGCCGGGTCCTGGAGGATCGCTCGGACGATCGGCGCCACCGGCCGCGAATCGACCGAGACCAGGATCCAACCTGCCCGGACGCCCGCCTTCTCGGCCGGCGAGCCCGGCTCGACGCCCACCACGGTGGGACGGCCCTCCACGAGGCCGATCCTCAGTCCGGGCTCGCCGTCGGCGAGCGTCGTGGAGGCGGCCGCCCCTGCCCCGTAGGCGGAGGAGGGGATCACGCCGAAGTGCGAGGCTCCCAGCTCGTGCAGGAGCCCGTTCAGCGCCTCGAGGTATTCCGCGTCGTTCCTCGCTTCTTGGACCTTGGCGCGGTAGCGGTCTTTGAGCTTCGACCAGTCCACGCCGCCGAACCTGGGGTCGAAATAGTACTCGTTGACCCTGCTCCACACCGTGTCGAACGACTGGAGCCTCGTCTCGACCGGAACGTCGGCCCGCGCGAGCGCGCCCAGCACCGACAGCGCAGCGAGGGACAGAAGCTTCTTCACGGCGTCAGCTTACCGGATCAGCCGAGCGCCACCCCGAGATCCTTTCGCAGCAAGGATCTCGCCCGGAAAAGCCAGCTCTTGATCGTGCCCTCGGGCTTGTTCAGCGCCTCGGCGATCTCACCGACGTCCATGTGGCGGAAATGACGCATGAAGACGATCTGCCGATAGCGGTCCGGCAGCCGCTCGATCGCACTGATCACGGCGCCGTGCTGAATCTGGGATGCGGCGGTGGCCTCCAGCTCCACGGGGTCGGCGATCTGGGTCTGCTGGTCGTCCAGAGACTGGCCGTCCCGCTTGCGATCGCGCACGACGTCGACGCAGCAGTTGGCGCAGATTCGGCAGAGCCAAGGGCGGATCGGCCTCTCGGCGTCGAAGTCCGCCAAGTTCCGCCACGCCTTGAGAATGGTCTCTTGGACCACGTCGTTGGCATCGTCCGGGTTCCGCAGCATCCTCAGGGCCATGCTGTACAGGACCGAGCGGTGACGATCGACGAGCAGCTCGAAAGCGACCTGCTCCCCCGCCTGGGCGCGCTGAATCAGATGCGTCTCCCAGCCAACCACCCTGCCGCCGTGTCTCATCTCCTTCCTGGTGCGGAAGCCGCTCCCCTCATCTTAAGACGCGCCAAAAGACCCGAAGGTGCGTCGCCCGGGCCGATCGTCCTGCCCCCTGCGTCGCCCCCGGCGAAATTGCGTGCGGACCTGTCACGAATACTGTGTAGGGTTCCGACCCGACTGCCGACATTACCAGTATGTCGGCACGGACGCTGATGCAATGGTGCCTGGTTGGGATGCCGGGATTCCTGATGGCGTTTCTGAGCCTCGGAGCGAGGACCTACCGGGATGGGTTCGAGTACCGGTGCTACAGCGCCACGCAGAACCGAGACGTGGAAGCCTACATCGAGCCGTTGCGGCAGGTGCAGCGTCTCCCGAAGCGCATCCCCACCGTCCAAGACTTCCAGACCATCCACGCCGTCGCCGACCTCTGGCTGAAGGAGTACCGCGAAGGGAGACTCCGCCCGATCCCACCGGCTTTCGCCGATGAGGAAATGCCTCGGGGCGCGAGGGAGCAGATCATGAACGGACGGTCGGCGCTCGTCGCCACCCTCAAGAGCGCGTCCGTGTCGGCATCCAAGCAAGGCCTGAGGGCGGAGCCGGTCTCGCTGCTGCTGAAGGCCTACGAGATTCTGGAGATCACCAAGACCAGCGACGGGTTCCTCATGGGCCTTTCCGCAAGGAGCCAGTGGACGACGGTTGCGCACCTTGCGAGGGAGCTGTCCAAGATGTCACCCAAGGAGCGCAAGCGGTGGTTGCCCGAGATCGACCGCCACTTGGCCGCCACGCGGCAGGCGTCGCTCAAGGCGCGCGAGTTCGAGGAGAGGCTAAAGCAGAGTCCGGAGGCGACCCAATTCGTGGGCGGCGTCGAGATTCGCGACCTCCACACCCTCCTCGCCTATCGTTCGAAGAACCTCTCGATGCTCACCAGCCGCGGTCGCACGGGCAGCGTTCTCGAGGCCCAGGGGGTGGTCGCGGTTCAGGCCCAGCGCGAGCAGGAGGCGGCCTTGAGGCTGGTTCGGCAGGCCGTGGCGGAGGGTACCACGTTGCCCAAGCTGATGGCCGACCCGCCCAAGGACCCTCCCGCCCCGGCCGGAGCCGACGCTCGCATGCGCCCGGGTTACGGAGTGCCGCCGTGGGCTTACCCCGCCTGGCGAGAGAGGATGCGCTGGATGCGTCCGCCGATGCCGCCGGCGCCCGGCACGCCCGTCACTGGATCCAGAGGACCCCAGTCGGTCGCATCTCTGCAGCCAGTGCCGTCGCCCTGAGGGCGTCGGTGGCGGCCGCCACGCTGTCGGGATTCCCGAGCTTCCACACGAAGTCGGTCTTGTCGGTCCGCGTGGAGACGACGACCGGCACCCGGTACCGGTCCGCAAGCGCGAGCGCGAGGTCCTGGATGGAACCTCTGCCCTCGCGAGGCAGGCTGGCCTTGCGGCCCGGCACGGCGACGAGCAACGGATCCTCGCGCCCCTCGACCACCACGTGAACCAACGACGGCTGATCCATCCGCACGCGGATCGGGCTTCGGAACAGCTGACCCATCGGGTAGGCGGTTCCATCCATCTCGACGCGCGCGAGCTCGCGGCCTTGGTTCACCTCTCGAACCACGACCGTCTTCCGCCCGAACGTTTGGAAAGCCACCACGGCCTCGTCGCCGTCGGCGCGCACGTAGAGCCGGTCCTCCACGGCCGGGGTGCCTGCCAGCGACGCACTGGGTGCTCCGCCCCGCTGCATCAGGGAGACGCCGGCCGAGAGCAGCGCCAGCGCGGCCAGTCCGCCCGCCAAGGCCGTCCGCCAGTTTCGGAACCACGGCTCCTTGGCTCGGGCCTTCTCCCATGCGTAGCGATCGATGCGCGCCATGACCCGGTCGTGCAGATCGAACGCAGGCTCCTCGGCCGGGCTGCCCAGGGACTGCAACGCCCGATAGGTGGCGGCGAACGACTCGTACTCCTCGCGGAGCTTCGGGTCGGACGCCAGCTTCCTCCCAAGGGACTCCCGCAGCGCGGGATCGAGCTTTCCCTCGAGATAGGCTGAGAACAGCTCCCGGGCCTTGTCTGCGTGCATCGCTGATGACTCCTGGCAGTTGGACCCCGCTACTCGCGGAAAAGTTCCAGATCGCGGGACAGCAGGTCCCGCAGGGACAGCCGGGCGCGGTTCAGCCGGCTCTTCACGGTCCCGATCGGAAGGTCGAGGGCTTCGGCGATCTCCTCGTAGGAGAGCTGCTCGCCGTGGTACATCACGATCATCGCGCGCTGGTATTCGGGGAGCGCGTCGATCGCGCGCTGCAGCGCGCGGGCCCTCTCCTTTTCGAGGGCGGTTTCGTCCGGGAGCGGGCTCGTGTCCTCGATCTGGAGCTCGAGCTCGGCGTCGTCGTCTGACGAGGCGCGGCTGAGGCTGGTCGTCTGGCGCGAGCGGCTCTTCTTCTGGGCGTCCAGGTAGCAGTTCGTGACGATGCGGTACAGCCAGGTGCCGAAGGCGCTGTCCTGGCGGAAACTGCGCAGGGCCGAGTAGACGCGGAAGAACGCCTCCGCCACGATGTCCGCCGCCTCTTCGGGGCTGCGGGTCAGGCGGAACGCATACTGGTAGGCGCGCCGCTCGTGCTTGCGCACGAGCTGGTCGAACGCCTCGCGCTCGCCCTGCACGGCCCTTTCGATCAAGAGGCGGTCTTCAGCCCCGGACATCGCAACCCCTTCACCGCGCCGCCTGAGCCAGGCGGACGGCTTCCTTCTCCTCCTCCGACAGGTTCTTGGCGGACTTCCAACCCTCGATCGGCTTGCAGTAAACCCGACAGTCGTTCCGGCCGATCAGGCTGGTGAGCACGAACCCGGTGCCGAGGTCGTCGAGCATGGCGAGGGAGAAGCTCTGCTGGCCGCCCACGTCGTCGAACGCGTCGAAGCGAACGAGTCCGGCACGGCGGTTCGAGCGCTCCAGCCGGTCCTCGAGGCGTCTGGCTCTGCCCTCGAGGTCGCCTACGCGCTCCTCCAGCCGGACCTTCTCCACCAGATGGTGCTCGAGCAGACGTTCGAGGTCGGCGCCGCTTGTCTCGGCCAGAAGATCCCTCCACCGTCTTTCGATCGCGCGGAGCTTGATCCATGCCCCTGCGGCGACGCAGGCGACGATTATAATGAGCGTCAGGGCTAGAGGAAGCAACGTTCCGGCGTTTTCGGCGGCGAATCGGGAGAGACTGCTCATAGGCGGGGGTTCGGGTTCGTCGTCCCATCAGTATAGCGGAAGCGCCGGATTGCTTCGAACGGCCCGGGGCGGTTCCAACCCATGCGAAAGATGGCGATCACTGGCTTCGGCCTCGTCCTCGTGATGGTCCTCGTGCTGGCCGTACTGTTCTACGCCAACTTCCGCACCGTGGTGGTGAGCGGCCCTTCCATGGAGCCGACGTTCAAGAGCGGCGATCGTCTGCTGGCCAGCCGCGCCTATTGGCTGGTCGGGCCGGTGCAGAAGAAGGACATCGTGGTGGTCAAACCGGAGGGGTCGTCGGCCTACGTGATCAAGCGCGTCGCGTACATGCCCGGCGAGACGGTCGACTACCAGAACATCCCGGACAACTGGCCGCTCACAAACGGTCCGTACAAGGTTCCGGAAGGAAAAGTGTATGTTTTGGGCGACAACTGGGCCAACTCGGAGGATAGCCGCAAGTACGGCCCCGTCAGCGAGTCGGCGATCTTGGGGAAGATCGTCGTCCTGCCGACCATGTGGCAAGTGGCTTTGAAGGTTGTGCTCGCCACGGCGGCGGCGTTCTTCGTCGCTCTGTACGCGTTGGAGCGCCTGCGATCCTCCGGGCGGTCCTCACCGGAGTCGGCTGCATGAGGCGATTTCCCAGCGGAAGGTATCGCAAGCAGGTCCTCCAGTTCTTCCCGGCGCCGTTCCGTCCGCCGCTGCGTCCGTTCGTCGTCCTGGTCTTCGCCTGGAGCGGCGACCGGGTGCTTGTCTGCCAGATCGAGGACCGAGGATGGTGCGTCCCCTCGGGAAGGATCGAGCCGCAGGAGCATCCGGAGGACGCCGCGCGCCGCGAGGCCATGGAGGAGGGAGGAGCGGTTCTGGGCGACCTGCTGTACCTAGGGACCTATCAGATGCGGGAGGGCTCGAACGTGCGGTGGGCCAGCTGCTACGTTTGCGAGCTGCAGAGCCTCGGCCCGATTCCGGAGTGGACCGAGTCGACGGGGTGCCGCCTACTGAGGCTGGAGGAGCTGCCCGGCGTCTACCACATTTGGAACCAGCTGACCGAGCAGGTGTTCCGTTACTCGTTCGAGGTGCTGCAGCGGCACCGGCAGCGCATCGGAGTCAGCAGGATCGACGTCGGAGCTGCCGACGAAGCTCCTCCACCGCCTGATGGTTCGTCCAGTCCAGAGAGATCGGCGTGACGGAGACGAACCCTTCGGAGACCGCGTTCACGTCCGTTCCCGGCTGGTCGGGATCCATCACCACCACGCCGCCCTGCCAGTAGTAGGGCCTGCCCCACGGATCCTCCCGGCGCTCCACCCTGTCCTCGTAGACGCGCTGTCCCATCTGCACCACTCGGGTGCCGCGCAGCTCGACGGGATCGATCGAGGGCACGTTGACGTTCAGAAAGGTCAGTTCCGGCAAGGGGCTCTCCGTCAGGAAGGCCCAGTTCTCGCGGATCCAGTGCTTCGCCGTCTCGAAGTGCAGGGGAGCGTCAACCACGAACACGGCCATGCTCAGGGCGACGGAACGGATGCCGTTGATCGCTCCCTCCATGGCCCCCGCGGCTGTGCCGGAGTAGGTGATGTCGAAGCCGAGGTTCGGACCGTGGTTGATGCCGCTCAGAACGAGGTCGCAGCCGTCCGGGTAGGCGACGGTCAGGCCGACGTTGACGCAGTCCACGGGCACGCCGTCCACCTCGTAGGCTTCGATCGACGGGTGTCGGACGGGCCGGACGCGCAGGGGATTGCGCATCGTCATCGAGTGTCCGCAGGCGCTGCGCTCGTGGTCCGGAGCGACGACAACGACCTGCCCGAACTCCTGGGCGACCTCGGCGAGGCTCCAGAGGCCATCCGCCCGGATGCCGTCGTCGTTCGTGATGAGGATGCGCATGGGATGGGTAGAGTTTGGCACACGGATCGGGGAGGCTTCCGGAAGGTGAGGGCTTGGATCGGGATCGCCGGCGCTGCCGTTGGCTTCGCTCTCATCCTCTCCGGGTACGCCGTCTTCGGTTCCGCAGTCCATCCCTCCGCGCTGGCGGTCATGGCCGTGGTCAGCTCGATCTGGCTGTGGTGGACCGTGCCTGGGGTCGGCCCCGTGTTCCGCCTAGGCGCTGGAGCGCTGCACGCCGTCGGCTTTGCGTCGCTTTGGGCGGCAGGGGCGAGCGAGGTCGGCCTTCCCGGCGGGTTCAAGGCAGGGCTCGTTCTAGGATCCCTCTTGGTTGGCGCTGCCCTCGCTGGGACGGGTTGGAGGCGTCCGGAGTGGGCTCCGTCCTGCGCCGCCGCCGGCGCGACGCTCTGCGCCTGGCTGATTGCAGCCTTCAGCGGGAGCCAGGGCGCACCCGGCTCTTACCCGAGCTGGTTGGAGCTCCTGTTCGGGCTCGACCCCGCGGCCGCGGAGGCCGTGTCGACGGTATCGAGGAAGTTCCTCCACTTTTTCTTCTACGGATTGTTCGGTCTGATGACGCTTCGGGCAATGCCGGGGAGACCGTCTTGGCGCAGGTTCGGGGTCGCTCTGCTGATCGTGGCGCTCTATGCGTCGACCGACGAAGCGAGGCAGATGGGAACCCGGGTTCGGTCGGGGTCCCCTTGGGACGTTCTCCTTGACCTGAGCGGCGCGGCCGCCCTCATGGCCCTCTCGGCCTTCTGGAGGCGGGGGAACGAGGGGTAGGCTTTCGAGCAGGACCATGAACAAACCGCCTCGGATTCTGTCGAGCGTGGCGCTCGCATCGTTGGTGTTCTGGCCTGCCTTGGCGGCGGCGGATCCGGTGGATGTGGTCGTCCCCGCGATGCCTCTGGAGAAGGCGGTCCGGCTTCTGTCGCAGGCGACCGGCAAGAGGCTCGAGGTGTCCAGGGAACTCGCGGGCGAGGTGCTGGTGGTGAGCGCGTCCAAGGTGGAGCCCGACGAGCTGCTGGCGCGCGTCGCGTCCTGCCTCGGCGCCACGTGGAGGGACGACGGATCGAAGCTCACGCTCGTGCTGACCGACGCGCAACGTAAGGAGCAGCGCGACGCGGAGCTGGCTTGGCGGCAGCGGGCCGCCGAGGCGGCGATTCAGAAGCTTTCGGAGCCGCTCGCCAAGCACCCGACGTTCGACGCCAAGGCGATCGAGGAGGCGCGCCAGGGCGGCGGCGTGCCAGCCATGGGCGGAGGGGGCTTCTCGCCCATGGCCATGGCGCAGCTCGGCAGGAACCTCATCGCGGGCAACCCGGCGAGTCCGACCGGCCGGGCCGTCGCCCGCTTGGCGAGGCTGATCGGATCGAAGACCCTGGCGATGCTGGGCGACGGCGAGCGGCTGGTGTTCAGTACCCGTCCCAACGCCATGCAGCGCTCGTTTCCGAACGGCTCGCTGCCCATTCTCAACCAGCTGATCGCCGAGCAGGCCAAGTGGGCCGAAGCCAACAACGCCGTGAACGACGAGGCGGGCATGGAGCGGCTGCTCGGTGCCCTGTTCGGCGGGACAAGGACCGCGGTGGCGGGCTCGCCGAGCAAGGCCCTGCTCGCGGTCCAGAGGCAGAGGCTCACCGACGGGTACGAGTTCCGGCTGACGCTGTTCGATCAGGAGGGGAAGGAGGCCTTCTCGGACGGACTCACGATGCTTCTGGAGTCCAGTCCGCTCAACCTGCTCGACTCCCTGGGGACCGCCACGGCGCCCGGGCAGGAGATTCGCCTCAGTCCGCTGTCTGCCAAGCTGCTGGGCGTGCTCCGCGGCCTCTCCTCGATCGCACTGGGTGGCGCGCCATCGGCCGCCATCGACGACGAGCTGGCCGCGGTGCTGCGGCGGCCCGACGAGTACGAGCCGCTGTCCTTCTTCCATGGGGAGGCGTTCGCGGCGGTGGCGCAGGCCTACGGTCGGAACCTGGTGGCCTGCGTTCCCGACGCGGCCTTCTCGGCCAGCCTCTTCCTGCCTCCTGGGCAGAAGCTGACGGTGGAGTCGTTTCTCAAGTCGCTCCAGGATTTGAAACTGATGTCCCTCGAGTCGGACGATCGCTGGATCGTGGCCAGGCCAACCCGGCCTTGGTACCAGCGGATGCAACGCCAGGATCGGCGCGCGCTGGCGGGCCTGATCGCTTCGGTTCGCACGGACGGCACGCTGCGGCTCGCCGATCTGGCGGCCTACGCGCTCGGCAATCCGCCGCTTCTCGAGAACCCCGTCGCGTCGCTGTACGCCACACTGAGTCTGCCTGGGCTTGCGGCGAATCCGTCCGCCATGCAGTGGGACCTGCTTCGCTTCTTCGGGTCGATGACGGCCTCGCAGCGCCAGATGGCACTGAACGGCGCGGAGATCCCCCTGCGGTCGCTGACTCCCAACCAGAGGGCGATGGTTTGGCGAATGGCCTACCTTCCCGGGCTCTTTGGGATGAGCGGACTGCGTGTCCAAGCGCAGCGGCAAAGCAACCCCTTCGCCGCCTTGCGGACGGAGCCGACCGAGCTGCTGCCCAACGGCATTCCGGCTGGGGCGTTCGTGCGGGTCACCGTCCAACGCACTCAGGTGGTGGTCAACGGGGGAGCGAGCGCGGGCGGCCTGAGGCTGTTCTCCGCGCTCGGCGCGGAGGAGCTCGGTGCCATGCAGCAGCTTCGCGAGGATCCGACGCTTGGCGCGATGGTCGGCGCGTTTCTGCCGAACTGGCAGACCTTCCGAGTTGGAGAGAAGCTCCAATACCAGTTCCTGTTTCAGCTGACCCCTGAAGTATCCCTGACCGGCATGCTGGAGGACGTGGATGTGCCCGAGGGAGCTCCGGCGGTGCGGTTCGACCAGCTGCCCCAAGCCTTCCGCGAGCGGGTGCAACGGACCCGGGAACAGATGAAGCAGGGCGCCGCGCAACTCGGGTCGATCCTGGGCGGCGGTCAGGCACCCCCTCGGCCCTGAGCGGTCAACCCGGGCGGCGGCCCTTCCGCCTTCCCCCGCCTGCGGGGGCAAAGCACAGAGCGCGGCGGCCTCCTGCGCTGGAGCGGGGCGGGCTGCCGCCAACCGTTGGGCTTGGCGGGGCCGACCGCTTTCGTTCCCTGCCTGGCCGGCGCGCGCGGGAGGTCAGGCTCCGCCGGGCCGGCCGACCAGGTACTGCTCCATCCGGAGGCAGCTCGACGCCTCGGGGTTGCAGAACACGCGCAGCGCGCGGACCAGCGCCTTGGCCGTGTCGATCGACGTGACGCAGGCGATGCCGGTTTCGATGCACGCGCGGCGGATGCGCGCCCCCTCCGCCTCGGCCTTCGCGTCGGCGCTCGGGGTGTTGACCATCAGGCTCACCTGGCCCTCCCGGATGAAGTCCAGCAGGTTGGGCTGTCCTTCGTGGATCTTCATGACCCAATGGCTTGGGATTCCGGCCTCCCTCAGGGCGTCGTGGGTGCCGCCGGTGGCCGCGATCCGGAACCCCTGCGCGATCATTTCGCGGGCGATGTCGATCGCGGCTGGCTTGTCGGGGTCCTGGACGCTCAGCAGGACGTAGCCGTCCCCCTTGAAGGTGATCCCGCTGGCGACCATGGCCTTGTACAGCGCGGCCTCGAACGTGAAGTCGGTCCCGAGGATCTCCCCGGTGGATTTCATCTCGGGTCCGAGGCTCGGTTCGACCTTGGCGAGCTTCTGGAAGCTGAAGACGGGTGCCTTGACCGCGTACAGGATCGGCTCGGGCACCACGGCGGCGCCGCTGACGAAATCCTCCTCCGGCAGGATGCGGCCTCGGCAGGCGGGCTGGCACGGCGTTCCGGCGAAGCGATCTTCCTCCGAGGGATCGATCACCCAAAGCCCGCTCCGGTATCCCAGGTCCGCGAGCTTGGAGCCCATGATGCACCGCGTGGCGAGATCGACCATGGGGATGCCGGTGACCTTGCTGAGGTAAGGCACCGTGCGCGAGGCGCGCGGGTTGACCTCGAGGACGTAGGCCCTGCCGTCGCGGATCACGAACTGGATGTTCATCACGCCCCGGACGCCGAGGGCGCGTGCGATCTTGCACGCTGCGAGCACCATCTGTCGCTGCACGTCCTGCGACAGGCTCACGGCGGGGTACACGGCCATCGAGTCTCCACTGTGCACGCCCGCCCGCTCGATGTGCTCCATGATGCCGGGGACCAGGGTGTCCGTGCCGTCCGAAACGACGTCGACCTCGGCCTCCGTGCCCAGGATGTACTGGTCGACGAGCACCGGCTGGCCGGGGTTGGCATCCTCGGCCTCGCGGTAGAAGAGGCGGAGCTGGTCTTCGGAGTACACGATCTCCATCGCCCTTCCACCCAGCACGAAGCTCGGGCGCACGAGCACCGGGTAGCCCACCTCCCTGGCGACGCGGATCGCCTCCTCGAGGCTGCGCACGGCCCGGCCGGCGGGTTTGGGGACGCCCAGGTCAGAGAGGAGCCTTTCGAAGAGGTCTCGGTCCTCAGCTTGGTCGATCGCGCTCGGGGGCGTGCCCAGCACCGGCAGCCCCGCCCGCTCGAGCTTGGTGGCGAGGTTGATCGCCGTCTGCCCTCCGAACTGCACCACGGCCCCGATCGGGTTCTCGTGGGCGGCGACGTCCAGCACGTCCTCCAGGGTCACCGGCTCGAAGTACAGGCTGTCGCTCGTGTCGAAGTCGGTGGACACCGTCTCCGGGTTGTTGTTGATCAGGATCGCCCGGTAGCCCATCTTCTGGAGGGCCCAGACGCAGTGCACGCAGGAGTAATCGAACTCGATCCCTTGGCCGATGCGGATGGGACCGGACCCGAGCACGAACACCGTCGGGCGGGTGTCCGTCGGGCGGAGCTTGGCGTCGTCCTCCTGTTCGAACGTGCCGTAGTAGTAGGGCGTCGCGGACTCGAACTCGCCGGCGCAGGTGTCCACCATCTTGAACACCGGCATCACCTTCTGCCTTTCGACCTCGAGCGCGGCACGGGTGCCGTACCGTTGCGCGGCGAGCCTCTCCAGCTTGCCGTCCAGCACCGTGCCGGATCCTCCGCCCAGAGGCAGCGCCGGCTGCTCGGCGTACTCCTCCACCTCGCGCACGAACTGCTCCAGCGTGTCGCTGGCCTCGACGGCGGTCACGAACGCCTCGTGGTCGCTGCCGAGCCTCTGTTGCGCGCGGATCGCCTTCTGAACGAGCTCTAGGTCGCTCGCGGGCACCTGGAGCATGCTCAGGATCGTGGGCGAGGGGAAGCCCATCAGGAACGCTTCGTGCACCAGCTTGCCCAGGTCCTCCGAGACGCCTCCGCTCTCCGCCGAGAGCTGCAACCTTCGCTCGATGGCGAGCAGCTTGGTGATGGCCCTCAGGAACCAAGGGTCCACGCGGCTCAGGTCCCGAACTCTCTCCACCGACCAGCCGCGCCGGAGTCCCTCGGCCAGAGCCCACAGGCGCTCGTCCGTCGGGTGGGCGATGGCTCGGGCCAGCTCCTCGTCGGTCAGCGCGGCCATGCCGGGGTGCCGCAGGTCCCGGTGCTTGATCTCCAAGCCTCGGAGCGCCTTCATCAGCGCCGACTCGAAGGTGCGGTCGATCGCCATCACCTCGCCGGTCGCTTTCATCTGGGTGAAGAGCGTTCGGTCTCCCGAGGCGAACTTGTCGAACGGCCAGCGAGGAATCTTGACGACGCAGTAGTCCAGGGCGGGCTCGAAGCAAGCCTTGGTGGTGCCCGTCACCTGGTTGTCGATCTCGTCGAGGGTCTTTCCGATAGCGATCTTGGCGGCGACGCGCGCGATCGGGTAGCCGGTGGCCTTGGACGCCAGGGCGGAAGAGCGGCTCACCCGCGGGTTGACTTCGATGATGTAGTAGTCGAAGCCGTCCGGGTTGACCGCCAGCTGGACGTTGCAGCCGCCCTCGATGCCCAGCGCGCGGATGATCTTGAGCGACGCCGTGCGCAGCATGTGGTACTCGATGTCACTCAGCGTCTGGCTGGGAGCGACCACGATGGAGTCCCCGGTGTGCACCCCCATCGGGTCGAGGTTCTCCATGTTGCACACGGTGATGCAGTTTCCAGCGCTGTCGCGCATCACCTCGTACTCGATCTCCTTCCAGCCGAGCAGGCTGCGCTCCACCATGATCTGGCTCCGCATGGAGAGCGCGAGGCCCTTGAGACCGATCTCCCACAGCTCTTCCGGCGTGCGGGCGATTCCGCCCCCCGTGCCCCCGAGCGTGTAGGCGGGCCGGATGATGCAGGGGTAGGGGGCGATCTCCAGAAGGTCCTTCAGCTCTCGGCGCGAGGTGATGATCCAGCTTTCGGGGACCGGCTCCTTGATCTCGCGCATCAGCTCGCGGAAGCTCTCGCGGTCCTCGGCCTTGCGGATGGAATCGAGCGGGGTGCCCAGAAGGCGGACTCCGTGCTCCTGCAGGATGCCGCGGTCGGCGAGCGCGGTGGCCAGGTTCAGACCAGTCTGGCCTCCCAGGGTGGGCAGCAGGGCGTCGGGCTTCTCGCGGCGGATGACGCGCTCGCAGAACTCCACGGTGAGGGGCTCGATGTACAGCGCGTCCGCCATGCCTTGGTCGGTCATGATCGTCGCCGGGTTGCTGTTGATCAGGACGACCTCGCAACCCTCCTCGCGGAGGCTCTTGCAGGCCTGCGTGCCCGCGTAGTCGAACTCGGCGGCCTGACCGATCACGATCGGGCCGCTGCCGATGACCAGAACCTTCACCGCCGGAACTCCCCCATTCGCTCGACGAACTCGACGAAGTAGGGGCGGCTGTCCCACGGACCAGGCGCCGCTTCGGGGTGGTACTGGATCGAGGAGGCCATGGCGTCCGGTATCTCGATGCCTTCGACGGTGCCGTCGTTCACGTTGATCTGGGTCACCACCGCGCCGGTGCCCGCGAGCGAGTCCGGGTCGACGGCGTAGCCGTGGTTTTGGGAGGTGATCGTGACGGTTCCTCGCCGCAGGTCCTTCACCGGATGGTTGCTGCCCCGGTGGCCGAACTTCAGCTTAAAGGTGCGTCCGCCGATCGCCTGGCAGAGCAGCTGGTTGCCGAGGCAGATGCCGAAGATGGGGCGCTTTCCCAGCAGGCTGCGCACCGTTTCCACGATGGGTCCCAGCCTGGCAGGGTCCCCCGGCCCGGGCGAAAGGAGGATCCCGTCGGGATCGTGCGCCAGCAGCTCGTCCGCGTTGACGGTGGCGGGGAAGACCAGGCTGCGGCACCCGACGGCGGCGAACCGCCGCAGGATGTTGTACTTGAGTCCGCAGTCGATCACCGCCAACCGGCGGGGGAAGCTGCCGTCGTCCTCGTCCAGGGCCTCCTTGCCGGAGCGGCCCCAGGCGTAGGGCTGCGGCGTGGTGACCGAGTAGACGAAGTCGGTCTCGCCATAGTCCTTCGTCCGGCGCAGGACATCCAACGCCTCCTCGGGCGAGCCGGTCGTGATGGCGCCCATCGTGACGCCCGCGGATCGGATGCGCTTGGTGATCGCGCGCGTGTCCACGCCTTGGATCGCCACGAGTCCACGCTCCTTCAAGAACGGGTGCAGGGCCTTGCGGCTCCGCCAATTGGACGGAGACTCGCAGGCGTCGCGGACGATCAGCCCCGTCGGCTTGAGCGAATCCGACTCGAAGTCGTCGTCGTTGATGCCGTAGTTGCCGATCAGCGGGTAAGTGAGGAGAACGATCTGTCCGGCGTAGCTGGGGTCCGTGAGGATCTCCTGGTACCCCGTCATGCCGGTGTTGAAGACGACCTCGCCGGTCGTCAGGCCCTCGGCGCCGAGGGACTCTCCCTCGTACACCGTGCCGTCGCTCAGCACCAAGTAGGCTTTCACAGCGGTGGTCGACGTCCGGGAGAGGCGGCGGCGGTTCGTCCCAGAGGTCCGCGAGAATATACCCGGAACGCCGCCCGGCCTGTCAGAACCGGTGGAACTATCGGGTACACGGATCGCCGGTCTGGACCGATCCTTTGGGTATGGGTGGGCCCAGTGCGGGGGTGCAGCAGGTCTGGGCTCTCTTCGACCTCGCCACGATCCCGATCGAAGGCACGTTCGAGGAGCAGCTCCAGCCGTTCGTGGCGGCTTGCGCCGCTTTGTTCCGCGCATCCGGCGCGAGCCTGTTTTTGGCGGAGCGGTCGGGGCGAACTTACCGCCTCGTCGCCAAGCACGGCGAGCAGGTGAAGGCGCCGATCGGCGCGACGATCCGGGCTGGCGAGGGCATCGCAGGGGGATGCATCCAGGCGCGCACGCCAATGCTGGTGAGGGATCCGTCGGACGACGCGAGGCTCCGCGGCGTTTCGGCTCGGCCCGAGATCGGCTCCTCCATGGTGGTGCCGATCGTCGTGGCCTCGGACGAGTGCCTGGGCGTTCTGAACCTGAGCCGGGGCACGGAGGAGGCTGAGTTCGACGACGACGACCTGTTCGCCGCCTGGTCGGTGGTGCGCTACCTCGGGCTGGCCCTGAGGAACCTCACGCTGCTTGCGGAGCGCAACCAAGCCCTCCGCGAGGCCGAGCGCATGCGCACCGAGATTCAGGCCGTCCTGTCCTCCCTCGCCGTGGGGGTGGTGAGCATCGATCCCGATGGAAAGGTCGGCGCCGCCAACCCCGAGGCAGTGAGCCTGCTCGGTGGCTTGGAACTCAAGCCTGAGGAAGAGCTGGGCCGGGAGATTTTGGAGCTGGCGTCGGCAGTTCGCGGCGCCGGGCGCAGGCAGCGCGTGTGCCGCCGCGGGCAGCCGGAGCAGGTTCTGCTGCTCCACGGCTCGCAGCTGCCCGACGGCGGGGTGGTGGTCGCGATCGAGGACATCACCGAGAGCGACCGCTCCGCTCGGGAGATGGCCCGCATGAGGCGGCTCGCCGAGATGGGCCAGATGGCGGCCGCGATCGCCCACGAGATCCGGAACCCGCTGACCGGCATCTGCGGCGCCTCGCAGATGCTGCTCGAGCATGGAGGACAGATCGCCGAGCTGGCGCAGATCATCCACGACGAGGGCGAGCGGCTGAACCGCCTGTGCACCGACTTTCTGAACTTCGCCAAGCCGCTGCAGCTCCATCGGCAGAAGTGCGACCTGAGGAACCTCGTGCACGGCGTCGTGACCATCCAGCAGGTGAGGGCCGAGCAGGCCGGAGTGCGGCTGGTGGAGATCTCCCCCGAGCAGCCGGTGGAGGCCGAGGTGGACTCCGCCAGGCTGTCGCAGGTACTCCACAACCTGGTCGTGAACGCCATTCAGGCCTGCGAGCGGGGCGGTGTCGTCGAGATTGTCCTGGAGGCGGACCGGCTGACCGTGCGCGACACCGGGAAAGGCATGAGCCCGGAGACGCTGTCGATGCTGTTCACGCCGTTCTTCACGACCAAGCCGAAGGGCAACGGGTTGGGCCTCAGCACCGCGAAGAAGATCGTCGACGCGCACGGCGGATCGATCGACGTGAGGTCCGAGCTCGGGCGGGGGACCTCGTTCACCATCCAGTGGAACGGGGGTGCCGCGGCATGAGCAAAGGCCGACTGCTGGTGGTCGACGACGAGCCCACCATCCGGCGCATCCTGGAGGTGGCCTTCACGAAGGAGGGCTACCACGTGGGCACGGCCGAAGACGCGCTGGCCGCGCTGCGCCTGCTGGAGGAGGGCCGGTGGAACTGCGTCCTCACGGACGTGACCATGCCCGGCATGTCCGGCTTCGAGCTCTTCGAGCAGGTCCGGGCGCGGTGGCCGGAGACCGAGGTGGTGATCATGACGGCCTACGGCACGATCCCGCAGGCCGTGGAGGCGATCCGGAAGGGCGCTTTCGAGTACGTGCCCAAGCCGTTCGACTTGGATTCCCTCAAGCGGATCATCCAGGCAGCCTGCGGCGGCAAGAAGAAAGGTGAGAGGCGGGCCAAGGGACCGAAGGCGGAGCGGCCGTCGTTCATCGCGGAGTCGCCCTCCATGAAGGCGATCCTGGAAGAGATCGAGACGGTGGCCGAATCCCGCGCGACGGTGCTTGTGACGGGCGAGAGCGGGGTGGGCAAGGAGGTCGTGGCGAAGACGATCCACGCGCTTTCCGGCCGGGCCGCCAAGAAGTTCGTGGCGGTTTCCTGCGCGGCGCTGCCGGAGACCCTTCTGGAGAGCGAGCTGTTCGGCTACGAGAAGGGCGCGTTCACCGGGGCGCAGGCGAGCAAGCCGGGCCGGTTCGAGCTGGCGGACGGCGGGACGCTGTTCCTGGACGAGATCGGCGACGTGCCGCCCCTCATCCAGGTCAAGCTGCTGCGCGTGCTGCAGGAGAGGGAGATCGAGCGGCTGGGCGGGAGAGAGCCGGTGAGCGTGGACGTCCGCCTGATCGCCGCGACCAACCGCGACCTGCAGGAGGCCGTCGAGCAAGGTGCCTTCCGCCTGGACCTGCTGTACCGGCTCAAGGTGGTGGAGGTCCATGTGCCGCCCCTGCGCGAGCGCAAGGAGGACATCCTTCCGCTGGCCCGGCACTTCCTGGACAAGTGCGCCGCGGAGAACGGCCGGGAGCCTCTCGAAATCCCCGAGTCGACGGCAGAGCTGTTGCTGAGGTACCCGTGGCCGGGCAACGTGCGCGAGCTGGAGAACGCCATGGAGCGCGCCGTGGTTCTCGCCAAGCGCGATCAGCGGCTGCTCGTTCCCGCGCTGCTGCCGCCCTCGTTGCGGCCGGCGGCCTGAGCCGCGGCTACGTGCCTTCCTGCCAGGCGTTCAGGTATTCGACCTGCTCCGGCGTGAGCTCGTCGATCGACACGCCCATCGAGCGTAGCTTGAGCGAGGCGATGGCTTTGTCGATCTCCTCGGGCACGCGGTAGACGCGCTTCTCCATCTGCTTGGCGTTGCGGACCATGTGTTCGGCCGAGAGCGCCTGGTTGGCGAAGCTCATGTCCATCACGGAGGCCGGGTGGCCCTCCGCCGCGGCGAGGTTGATCAGGCGTCCCTCGGCCAGCAGATACACGCGCCGCCCGTCGTGCAGCGAGTACTCCTCCACGAAGGGCCGCGCGGTCCGGTGGCTCTGCGAAGCTTTCTCCAGCGAGGGGATGTTGATCTCCGCGTTGAAGTGGCCCGAGTTGCAGAGGATCGCGCCGTCCTTCAGGAGGCCGAAGTGCCGTCCATCGATGACGTTCTTGTTGCCGGTGACGGTGACGAACACGTCGCCGACCGGTGCCGCCTGCGCCATCGGCATGACCTGGAACCCGTCCATCACGGCCTCGATCGCCTTGGTGGGGTCCACCTCGGTGACGATCACGTGCGCGCCGAGCCCCTTGGCGCGCATCGCGACGCCGCGCCCACACCAGCCGTATCCCGCGACGACCACCGTGCGGCCTGCCAGGAGGACGTTCGTGGCCCGAAGGATGCCGTCCATGGTGCTCTGGCCGGTGCCGTAGCGGTTGTCGAACAGGTGCTTCGTGTCGGCGTCGTTGACGGCGATGATCGGATACTCCAGCACGCCCTCTCGGGCCATCGCCCGGAGGCGGATGACGCCGGTCGTCGTCTCCTCGGTGCCGCCGAGGATGCCGGGGATCAGCTCCCGCCGTTCGCTGTGGATCACGCCGACGGTGTCGGCGCCGTCGTCCATGGTCAGCGTCGGGCGGATGTCGAGCGCCTGGTGGATGTGGCGGTAGTAGGTCTCGTGGTCCTCGCCCTTGATGCAGTAGGTTCGCACGCCGAAGTGCCGGGCGAGCGCGGCGGCCACGTCGTCCTGGGTGCTCAGGGGATTGCTGGCGCACACCGCGACCTCGGCGCCGCCCGCCTGCAGGGTCCGGAGCAGGTTCGCGGTCTCGGTGGTCACGTGCAGACAGGCTGTGATCCTCTGCCCCGACAGCGGCTTCTCTCGCTCGAAGCGCTCGCGGATCTGCCGGAGAACGGGCATCTCCCGCTCGGCCCACTCGATTCGGTCGAGGCCGGCGTCGGCGAGGGAGGGATCGGCGATGTGGCAGTCGGCGCTCATGGAGAGGCAGTGTACCTTCGGCCGGGTTCAGCCCCGGTCGAACGTCAGCCGGGCGAGGAAGGCGCGGAGGGCTCGCGCACGGGAGGGCCCAAGGTCGGAGCGGGCGGGGTCGCCGAGAACCTCGGTCCAGGCGCGGTCCGCCTCATGGATGGCGGCTCCCTGCAGACGCTCGGACGACAGGCCCCAGCGCAGCCAAGCTAGGGCCCGGAGCGCGTCGGCCGGCTGCAAGGATCGGCAACGCTGGATGTAGGCCGCCACCTCCTCCAGGCGCCGATCGAGCTCCTCGGCGGGTGTGTGGAGCCTGGCCGTGCGCTCCTGTTCCAACAGAAACTCCCTCGCCCCCCGCCACTCGGCCTCGTCGCCCCGGGTGGTGCTGACCTGGACGAAGGCTCCGGTGGCCCGTGAGGATTCGCCGTACAACCCCCGGACGACGAGTCCGCGCTGCACGAGGGCGGTCAGGACGCCGCGAAGGCGCTTCGCGTGCGCCAGGCCGATCAGATGCGCCATGACCGATAGCCGGAGACCGGTTCCGCAGTTCGGCGGGCTGCTCGCCAGATAGCCCCAAGGCTCGGCGTGGGCGAAGCGGAGCCGGCGAGAGAGGACGGCTAGGATGCGTTCCAATGCGGCCTTCGCGTCCTCGACCGCGTGCCCCGGCAGCAGCACCTGGATTCGAAGATGGTCCTCCTCGTTGACCAAGATGGAGGCCGTCCGCGCGTCGTTGACCAGCACCAGGCGGCCAGGCTCGCGCCACTGGAAGTGCGGCGAGGCGAGGCGGTTGCGCACGAGGGCGTCGAACTCCACGAGCGTCAGCGAGCCCAGTGGCCAGAACGTCGTCTCGGGAGAGTCCGAAGGGGAACAGGCGGCCTCGCGAACGAGCCGGGCCACCTCCAGCAACTCGGCCGGCCGGGCGGCGGGCGGGAAGCGGAAGCCGGCCAGGTTGCGCATGGCCCGGGCTCGGGAGCTCACCACGCAGTCGGCGTCGAACCCGTCCGCCGACAGCCACGCCGGCAGGGGAAGGCTCGCCACGGCCGCGCCCGCACTGGATCCGGCTCCGAGCGACGGGCGACGCATGGCCCAGTTTACTTCGCAAGGCGGCGGCTAGCCGTAGGAGGGGAACTCCGTCACCCGAAGCTTGGCGCAACCGTAGGGGACCAGCTCGACGGTCTCCGATGAGCCGAGCTCGAAACAGCCCGTCGGCACCGGCCCCGCCGAGCCGTCGACGACCTCCCACCCGGGCACCCGCGCGGCCTGCACGCGAGCCACGACGGGCGCGTTCTTCGGCGAGAAGAACGGAGCCACGAGATCGCGCTCCTCGATCGTCGCATCGATCCGCTCGCCGTCCGTTCGCAAGGCATAGTTCCACGGCGTGGTCGGCAGGACCTCGTAATCGGGCAGCGGCTCTTGGCCGCGCACCACGTTCCACCGCTCTCCGATGCGCAGCGAGAAGACCAGAGGGCCGCGCAGCACGGAGACGCCGCCCGAAGGCCGCCTCTCCACTCGGGTCCGCATCGGGAGCCGGACCTCGACCGAGTCGCCGGGGCGCCACTCCCGGTCCAGAAGGTGGAAGGAGCCAGGCTCGGCCGGGACTCCATCGACCGTCGGGCCGTCGGCCCAGGCGGGGATGCGGATCCAGAGCGGGAACCGGTGCTGGGAGGCGCCGGCATAGCGCAGGGTCACCGAATCGCGGAACGGGTATTCGGTCTCCGCCTCCAGCCGGACCGCTCGGCCACGGACGGTCGTCTCGACGGCGGATGGGCCGTGGGCCACGAGCGCCAGGCCGTCGTCGTCCGACCGCATCCACAGGCTGGCCACGAACTTCGGCCATCCCTGGTGGTAGTTGGCGGTGCAGCAACCGAAGTTGGGCTCCAATCCGAACAGGTTGGAGTCAGGCTCGTTGTTCACCCACGCGCGGGGATGGATGTCGCACAGCACCTGGTTCGCCTGTTGGTCGTACTGGTGCGCCCGCATCCAGGGATCGAACGTTGCGGGGAGAGCGTTGTAGGCGAGGCTCTCCAGACGGTCTCCAAACAGCGGATCGCCGAACGTTGCGATCAGCTTCTCCAGGGAGAACATGTACTCGACGACGGCGCAGAGCTCGGTGCCTTGGGTGGGTTGCAGCCCGGCCAGATGCTCGTCGCCGGTGAACAGCCCGGTGGCTTGGCCGTGGTAGCGATCCAGCATCTCCAGCGCCTGCCACGTCGCGGCTCGGGCGAACTCCCAGCCGGTGATCTCCCACTCGACTGCGGGCGCCTTGATCCCCATGGCGTTGTTGACCACGTGCGTGAAATGGCTGAACCGGAACGTCTCCTTGGCGGGCTTCGCCGTGGCTGGGAACCACTGGAACCACTGCGTCCAAGAGAGGCCTTGGCGATGCGTCTCGGCGAGGGCGCTCAGCAGGCCCTCGTCTCCGGTCTTCCGCAGGAGCCACTGGATGGACAGGGCCATGTCGGCCCATCGGGCGATCGCCCATGCGTGGAAGGGCCTGGAGGGGGCCTCTTTCTCCAAGCGCTCGAAGAACCGGGACAGGAACGGTTCGACGCGCGGATCTCCGGTGGCCTCGGCCCACTGGGTCAGGGCTTTGGCCATGATCGCCATCGGCCACCAGTCGTCCAGCTTGTCCGGGCCGAAGCGACCGTCAACCGACTGGCTCTTCAGGGTCCAGTCGATCCACCGTTCGGCTCGGGAGAGGAGCTCCCCGTCCTGGAGAAGGACGGCCAGGGGCACGAGGCCATCGACGTAGTAGGGGCCGCGCTCCCATCCCTCACCGTCGCCACCGAGCCAGGCCGAGTTCGGGCCGAGGTCGGGCCAGTGCCGCTCCAGAAGGCCGGTCTGGCCATCGGCTTGGATTCTCAGCTGCCGCAGCAGCCAACCCCTGGGCCGGACGGAGCCGAGGGGCAGTGGCGAGAACGAGCGGTCGGGCGATGCGTCTGGATTCCACACGGCGGAACCAGTTTATCGGTTGCCGAGACGGAAGGGAAGGTGTAACCTTGTCGTCATGAAGCGCAGCGAGATCAACCAGCTCGTCCGATCGGCCACGGCCTGCTTCGAGAAGCACGGATGGACCCTGCCGCCGAACCCGCGCTGGGACGTCACCGACTTCGGCCTGCGGGATTGGAGGCGCTTCGGCCTCGTGCTCGTGAATCTGGCCGAGGAGCCGGAGTACTGCGAGAAGCTGATGTACGCCCAGAAGGGCATGGAGACGCCGACGCACAGCCATCGCTCGAAGAAGGAGGACATCATCTGTCGCTGGGGTCGGCTTGCGCTGCAGCTGTGGCCCGGGCTGCCTTCGGAGCAGGGGGCGCCGTTCCAGCTGAAGGTGAACGGGGAGTGGCGCACGTTCCAGCCGGGCGAGCAGATCGTGCTGGAGGCGGGGCACCGCATCACGCTGACCCAGGGCATCTACCACCGGTTCTGGCCCGAATCCGACGAGTGCATCATCGGCGAGGTCTCGACGGCGAACGACGACGAGCACGACAACTTCTTCGCCAATCCGGAGGTCGGAAGGTTCCCCGGCGTCGAGGAGGACGAACCGCCGCTGGTCCGCTTGGTGAGCGACCGTTGACGCGGCTCAGACCTGCTCGACGAGCTCGATGGCTTCCTTGGGGCTGATGGTCGTGAAGATCACGGCCATGATGCCCGGGAAGTAGCGATCCATCATCAGCACGTTCGGGTAGATCAGCCGCTTGATCAGCGGGGAGGAGAGTCGGTCGTCCTCCACGTCGATGCTCGTCTTGTAGCGGACCTCGCCATCCTCGAAGTCCATCTCGAAGTTGCCGATGATCAGGCCGCAGTTCGCCCGGGTGAGAAACTCGGCCATGGCGAGCCGCTTGGCCGGCGGCACCCGCGATGGGCAGATCGAGTAGAAGACGAATTGCTCCAGCTCCTCGCTCACCTGGGCCAGGCAGGTCCACTCGCCGTTCTCGCCCGCGAACAGCATTTTCAGGACCGGCTTGTCGCCGACCTGTTCGTACTGCCACTCGTCCTCGATGAGGAACCTTTCGACGGCGTCGAGCAACTTGCCCATGGCGAGTTTAGGCTACCCCATGAGGCGCTTGGCGCCAAGCTCTTCGGAACCCCCATCTGGCCATAATGCGCCATGGACGATCGCTTCTCCGGACCGACTTGGTCGGCACGGTGGATCGGCTTCGATCCCCACCCTTCGCGCGACCTCGGCTTCTTCGCTTTCCGCAACCGCTTGCGGCTGGAGTCGGTCCCGGACCGCTTCCCGGTTCGGGTTTCCGCCGACCAGAGGTACAAGCTTTACGTCAACGGCGAGCTCGTGGCCTTCGGACCGCAGCGGGGCGACGAGCTTCACTGGTTCTACGAGACGCTCGATCTCGCACCCTTCCTGAAGCCGGGGGACAACTGGGTCGCGGCGCTGGTGTGGAACTTCGGTCGGCACGCGCCGCAGGCGCAGCACACCGCCCAACTCGGCTTCGTCTTCGAAAGCTTGGTCCTCCCGGAGCAGCTGAACACCCCGGGCGGGTGGCAGGTGGCAGCCCTGCCCGGCCTGGACTTCGAGATGATGCAGTCCTCGCCCAGCTACCACTACATCGACGTTGGCCCCGGCGAGAAGGTCGACGGGCGCATGCAGGCCTTCGGCTGGGAGATCGGGCGCGAGACGCAGGAGCTGGACTGGCGGAAGCCGCTCGTGGTCAGCGGCGCGGAGGACCGGGGAACCAACAGCGGAGGCACGCCGTGGAACCTCGTTCCCCGCTCGATCCCGCTGATGGAGTATCGCCGCCGGGAGGTGCCGCCGGTCGTCCGCCGGGGCTTCGTGGGAGACTGCCCGGACGCTGGCCTGCCCTCCGACAAGGGTCAGCTGCTGATTCCGCTGGCTTTGGAGCCCGGCACCAAGGTCGTCCTGGACTACCAGGAGCTGCTCTGCGCCTACCCCCGCCTCCGGGTGAAGGGCAAGCCCGGCGACAAGGTATGGATCACGTACGCCGAGTCCCTTTGGAACATCCAGGAGGAGGGCCAGTGGTGGGGCCAGGCCGGCAAGCCTCACCGCGACGTGGTGGAGGGCAAGCAGATGCAGGGCTACCAGGACTGCATCGTGCTCGGTGAGGCCGAAGTGGAGTTCGAGCCGGCTTGGTGGAGGACGTACCGCTATCTCTCGCTAGAGGTGGATGGCAGCGCGTCGGCCGAGGTGTCGCTGCTGGACGCCTATGAGACAGGCTACCCTTACGCGGTGGATTCGTCCTTCGAGGCCGACCACCCGGACGCGCGGCGCGTCTGGGACCTGTGCGTGCGAACAGCCAAGCGCTGCGCCGGCGAAACGTACTTCGACTGTCCCTACTACGAGCAGCTGCAGTACATCGGCGACACGCGGAGCCAGGCGCTGATCCACAGCTACCTCTCCCGGGATCGCGCCCTGCAGCGGAACGCCGTCGAGACGCTCGGATGGTCCTTGATGGAGAACGGCCTCACCCAGAGCCGTTACCCGAGCCGGCAGACTCAGGTGATTCCGCCGTTCAGCCTTTGGTGGGTCGTCATGCTCTACGACCAGATGCTGCACGACAGGCTACCGGACCGCCGATGGCTCGATGCCGTGCCCCGGCTGCTCGACGCCTACGAGCGGCTGGCCGAGGACCCGAACCGCGTGTTCTGGATGTTCGGGGACTGGGTGCCGAACTGGGGCTGGGGCACGCCCCCGGGCGGCATCCGGCATCCGATGCACCAGATGCTGCTGCAGGTGGCCAGGGCGGCCTACCAGAGGCTGCAGGACGGCGCGTCCGGCGGGGACGTCTCCAAGCCTCTCACGCAGTTCGAGAGCGTGCCGGAGCCGCCGAAGGACACCGAACACGCCTGCGCGCTGTACGGGGTTCTGCGTCGCATGGCGGGCCTGCCGACGCACCCTTGGCCCGAGTCCGAGCTCGGTGCGCAGAACGCCGCGCGCAGCACCTACTTCTACACCTACTACAAGCACCAGGCCATGCGGCCCGACGACTACATGGCCGCCATTGCGGACTGGGTCGGCATGGTGGAGAACGGCATGACCACGTGCCCCGAGAACCCGGGCCACACGCGGAGCGACTGCCACGCGTGGTCGGCGCATCCGGCGCTGGGCTTCCTGCAGTGGGTGGCGGGCGTGACCAGCGAGGCCGTCGGCTGGGATCGCGCGCGGATCGAGCCGCATCCGGGGAAGCTCGGCCGGTTCCACGCCCGGGTCGCGCATCCGAAGGGCGACCTGGAGGTGCGGTACGAGGCGGGCCTCGTGGAGGTTCGCACGCCCGTCCCCGCCACGGTGGTCTGGAGGGGCAGGGAGTCGCACGTCGAGCCGGGTTCCCACCGCTTCGAGTGAGGGAGACGACAACAGGCCGGGCCGCCCGAAGGCGGCCCGGCCGTCGCGCAAAGAGCAGAAGCGCTCAGTACAGGAACATGGGCTTGCCCTGGATGTTGCGCACGCAGGGCCGATACTCCTCGACGTCGTATAGCTCGTCGACGTCCACGCGCTTCAGGCCGTCCATGATCATGTCGATCGGCACGCTGCCGTAGGTTCCGTTGCGCAGGTTCACCATGCGGTTGCTGGTGCCGCTGTCGATCAGGTTGATCGCCATGGTGGCGTAGTTCGTGGACACCATCAGGTCGAGGCTGTCGGGCGCGCCGGAGCGCATGAGGTAGCCGATCTGCTGGTACAGGGTCTCCTCGCCCGTCACCTTCTTGAGGCGGTCGGCGAGGATCAGGCCCACGCCGCCGAGCTTGCGGTGGCCGTACGGATCCTCCTCGCCGGTCTCGATGACGTCGCCACCCTCCATGACTGCGCCCTCGGAGACCACGACCATCGAGTAGTTGCTCGGGTTCTCCTTCTTGTCCTTCACGAGCAGCTTGCCGAGCTTCTCGACGTTGAAGGGCACCTCGCAGATGATGCAACGGTCCGCGCCGCTCAGGTACGAGCTGATCAGCGAGGTCTCGCCGCTGTTCCGGCCGAACAGCTCGATGACCGCGATGCGCTCGTGGCTGCCGGTGCTCGTGCGGAGCTGGTGGATGAACTCCACCGTGCGGGTGATGGCGGTGCTGAAGCCGAGGCAGTAGTCGGTGCCGTAGACGTCGTTGTCCATGGTCTTGGGCACGGCCACCACGTGGAAGCCTTCCTTGTGCAGGCGGTGCGCGTAGCTCAGCGTGTCATCTCCGCCGATCGGCACCAGCGCGTCGACGCCCAGGTACTCGAGCGCCCGCAGAACGTGGGGCGTGAAGTCATAGAAACCGTCTTCCTTCTTATACTTCTCGGCCTGGGGCTTGAGGAACTCGGGGATCGCCTTCTCCTTGACGCGCTGGGGGTTCGTGCGGCTGCTGTGCAGGAACGTTCCGCCCATGCGGTGGATGGTCCGCACCGCGATTCGGTCGAGGTTCATGACGTACTGGTCGACGCTGGACGGGTCGTCCGGGTTGACCATCAGGGGGCCGAGCCAGCCGCGGCGGAAGCCGATCACTTCGTAGCCACGGTCGAGAGCCAGGTTGACGAGAGTCCGAATGCAGGGGTTGAGGCCGGGCACGTCACCGCCGCCCGTCAAGACGGCGATCTTCTTGGTCTTCTTTCCGCTCATGGCATTGGGAAGGATACCGGAAATGGGTCTTTCGGCACTTTCGGCCAATCAGAGGACGCGCTCGACGGACGCCTCGTTGTAGAGCAGCCGTACGACCGGCCTGCGGGCGATCTCGCTACCGTCGGTTGTGGCCGTCGCGGCTCCGGCCGCCAGCCCCCAGCGGAGGGCCTCGGGCCAATCGCACCCTTGCTGAAGCGCCCACAGTAGCGCTCCCAACATGGAATCGCCGGATCCGATCGTGCTGCGGGGCTCGACCTGAGGCGAGCGCCCCAGCCAAACGCCGTCGGCCGTCGCGAGCGCCGCCCCGTCCTTGCCCATGGAGACGATCACGTTCTCGGCCATCGACCGGAGCTCGCGGGCGGCGGAGACGGCCGCCGCGCGGTCGGGAAGCGTCTTGCCGAGAAGGCGCTCCGCCTCGCGCAGATTCGGCTTGATCAGGTCCGGCCGCATCTGCACGCCGAGGCGCATGGCCTCGCCGTCCGCGTCGAGCAGCACGCGGCAACCCTCTCGGCGGGCCAGCTCCCCCAGCGCCCGGAACGCGTCGACGGGCACGCCGGGCGGCAGCGAACCACCGAGGGCCACCCAGTCGGCCCGCTCGAAGAGCGTTTCGCAGTGGGCCAAGAGCTGGTGCCACTCCTCGTCCGAAATCTGTGGCCCGGCCTCGTTCAGCGTCGTCGGCGGACCGTCCCCGGCCTCGATGCTGGTGTTCACCCTCGTCGTCCCGGCGATCTCGACGAACGAGTTGTGGACACCCTGAGCGTGGAGCACGTGGCGGATGTGCGCCCCGTTGCCGCCGCCGAGGAAACCGGTGGCGATCGTCCTGCCTCCCAGCTCGGCGACCACGCGCGAAAGGTTGACGCCCTTGCCCCCGGCGTCCGTCTCCACGCGTTCAACGCGGTTGGTGTCGCCGACCTTGAGGCCCGACACAAAGACCACGCGGTCGACGCAGGGGTTGAGTGTGACCGAGACGATCACTGGGCCATGACCTCTGCCAACAGCAACTTCTCCGGGTCCACCCGCCTAGGCGTGTTGAGGATCTGGGACAGCGGCGTGCCGACCAGCCGCCCGCCAACGATGCCAGCCATCTCGGCCGTATAGCCGGCGATGAGCCTCTCGACGGCGAAGGCGCCGAGCCGCAGTCCCAGCACGCGGTCGAAGGCCGTTGGGCTGCCGCCCCGCTGGATGTGGCCGAGAACGACGTAGCGGGTGTCGAAGCCTGTCAGCTCGGCGACCTTGGGGCTGATCTCCGCGGCGTGCCCCGCTCCCTCGGCGACGACGATGATGCTGCTGCGCTTGCCCCTGGCGCCGGCGCCCCGAAGCTTGTCGCAGATGCCGGGAAGGGAGTACGGCACCTCCGGGATCAGGATGGCCTCCGCGCCGCCGGCCAGTCCGGCCTCGATGGCGATGAACCCGTTCCTTCGACCCATGACCTCGATGACGAACACACGTTCGTGTGAGTAGGCCGTGTCGCGGATGCGGTCGATCGCGTCCACCGCGATGCCGACGGCCGTGTCGAAGCCGATCGAATAGTCCGTGCCGTTGAGGTCGTTGTCGATGGAACCCGGAATGCCGTAGACGGGAAAGTCGAACTCCTCGTGGAGGACCATCGCGCCCGTCAGCGAGCCGTCGCCTCCAATGACGACCAGACCCTCGATGCCGTTCTTGCGCAGTTGAGCGACGGCCCGCTCGCGCCCCTCCCTCTCGCGGAACTCCTTGCACCGTGCAGTCTGGAGGATCGTTCCGCCGCGGTTGATGATGCCGCCGACCGACTTGCTGTCCATGGGCTGGAACTCGTCGAGCAGGATGCCGCTGTAGCCATGCTGGTAGCCCAGCACCTCCATGCCCCTGCCGATCGCCGTGCGGACAACGCCGCGGATGGCCGCGTTCATTCCCGGAGCGTCGCCGCCGCTCGTGATGAGTGCGATTCTCTTCATCTTCGCCGATCCTCCTCCCGCGAACCCATTATGCCTGTTGCGTGGCTCAGGAACCGATACAATTCCTCACGACGCATGGACACGTTTGGAAACCGCTCTCTGTCGAGGCCGGTCTTCGAGAAGATGCGCGCGGTGGTTGCCGTGCATCCGGAAGACTCGCTGATGCGGGCAGCCGGTCTGCTGAGGGACGGGCATCCCGGCGTGCTACCGGTGGTGGAAGGTGGGACCGCCATCGGCGTCGTCACCGATCGGTCGTTGGCGGAGGCCATCGCGTTCGGCCGCGAGCCTTTGGACGCAGTGCGCTTGGCCATGCGCCCGTTCCGGGAGGTGAGGCCTTACGCCCTCGGCGCCGAGGCCCTGCGGCTCTTGGTGGAGACCGGCGAGCCGGCGTTGCTGGTGGTGGACGACGCAGGCAACCTGCTCGGCGCGGTCGCTCCATCGGACTTGGTCGCCGACCACCGACCGGAGCCCAACCCGCCGCTCGTTGGAGGCATGGCCACGCCGTTCGGGGTGTATCTGACGGCCGGCTCGGCCAGGGCAGGCGCGCCCGGCTGGGCGCTCGCCACCACCGGCGCCCTGCTGTTCCTGCTCTATGTGGCCTCGGCTCTGTTCGCCTCATGGCTGCACGACGTCGCCGGGGGGCCGCTCTGGCTGAGACAGACCGTCGCGGCCGTTGGGCCGACCGCCCTGTTCCTGATCGGGCTGCGCGCGCTGCCGCTCTCCAGGATCCACGGGGCCGAGCACAAGGTGGTGCACGCCATCGAGCGTGGAGAGCATCTTGTTCCCGCCGTGGTGGCCCGGATGCCCCGCGTGCACCCGCGCTGCGGGACGAACATCGCGGTAGGCGCGACGCTGTTCCTCGGCATCGCGACGAGCAGGGCCATCCCCGACGAGAGCCTGCGTCTGATTGTGGCGGCGGTCGTCACGCTGCTCTTCTGGCGGCGCATCGGGGAGGTGTTCCAGCGATTCGTCACGACGCGCGAACCGAACCGGCGCCAACTGGAGGCGGCGATTCGCGCGGGGAGCGAGCTGCTGGAGGCCTACCGCTGGTCGACGATCGGGCGGCCAGGCCTGTGGCTACGCCTGAGGAACAGCGGGATGTTCCATGTGATGGCTGGCTCGCTGGCGGCCTATGCTGTCGTGGCGGTCACCCTCTGGCTCCTCGGGTGGCCTCTGGGTCTGTAGGGGCGGAGCCGGATTGCGCCCCGCCCCTCGGTCGGGCTAGACGAGCAGGCCGGTGGAGTCCGGACGGAAGGACTGCAGCACCTTCTGGTAGTTGGCCCGTTCGTAGGCCGCCGGCTCGGCCACGTTGATCTGGCTCATGCTGCCGATCATTTGCTGAACCGACTCGTACTCGTGCTCGGCCATCCAGGTGGCCATGTCGCCGACGATCTCTCGGATCCGTCCCAGGCCTCTGGCTAGGAGCTCGCTGGCGGTCATCGCCACGTTGGCTCCGGCCATGAGGGCCTTGAGAACTTCCCAGTGCGAGTGGACGCCGCTGGTGATGGCGAAATCGAGCGGCACCCTGCCGTACAGGATGGCCGTCCAGTGGAGCGGGAGCCGGATCTCGTGCTTCGTGCTGAGCACCAGGTTGGGCTTGACCTCGAGCTCCTCCAGGTCGAAGTCGGGCTGGTAGAAGCGGTTGAACATCACCAGGCCCTTCGCGCCGGCGTGGGCGAACTTCTTGGCCATGTTGCTCATGGAGCTGAAGTAGGGCCCCACCTTGACCGCAACCGGAATCCGGACCGAGGAGACGACCTCCGAGACGACATCGGTGTACATCTTCTCGATCTCCGAACCCTCCACGTCGGGGTTGGTGGCCAGATAGTAGATGTTCAGCTCGAGCGCGTCCGCGCCGGCCTCCTCCATCAGCTTCGCGTACTGCGTCCATCCGCCCGAGGAGACGCCGTTGAGGTTGGCGATCACGGGCAGCTTGGTGGACTCCTTGGCCCGGCGGATCAGGTTCAGGTAGCCGTCCGGTCCGACATGGTACTCCTCGGCCTGGGGGAAGTAGCTGAGGGCTTCGGCGTAGCTCTCCGTTCCGTAGGCCAGGTAATGGTCGAGGATGCGGCTCTCTTGGTTGATCTGCTCCTCGAACAGCGAGAAGAGCACGATCGCGGGCGCACCGGCGTCCTCGAGGCGGCGGATGCCGTCCAGGTCGCTGGACAGGGGCGAGGCCGAGGGGACCAGCGGGTGGTCCAGCTCGAGTCCGAGGTATCGGGTTTTCAGGTTCATTGGGACGACTCCTTCGTCTGAGCCATCTGTTGCAGGGCGGCGTACCGGGCCCGGGCGTCCCGTTCGGCCTCTGCGAGGAGCATCGCAGCGACCTCGGGGCTGCTCTGGGCGAGCATCCGGTACCGCGTTTCGTTGTAGGCGTAGTCTCTGTACGGGATCGAGGGTGGCTTGATGTCCAGCTGGAGGGGGTTCTTGCCCTCTGCCGCCAGATCCGGGTTGAAGCGGTAGAGCGGCCAGTGACCGCACTCCACGGCAAGCTTCTGCTGTTGGAGGCCCTTGCGCATGTCGATGCCGTGCGCGATGCAGTGGGAGTAGGCGATGATGAGCGACGGCCCGTCGTAGGCCTCCGCCTCCAGGAACGCTCGCAGGGTCTGCGCGTCGCTCGCGCCCATGGCCACTTGGGCGACGTAGACGTTGCCGTACTGCATCGCCATGCGCCCCAGGTCTTTCTTCGCGGCGGGCTTTCCTCCGGCCGCGAACTTGGCCACGGCGCCCCGGCTGGTGGACTTGGACGCCTGCCCGCCGGTGTTCGAGTACACCTCGGTGTCCAGCACGAGGATGTTCACGTTCCGGCCGCTGGCCAGCACGTGGTCCAGGCCGCCATAGCCGATGTCGTAGGCCCAGCCGTCTCCGCCGATGATCCAGACGCTCTTGGGGATCAGCGCGTCGGCCACGTGGAGCAGATCGTGCTCCTCGTTCGACTGCGGGCTCTCGAGGAGGGCCTTCAGCTCGGCCACGTTCGCCCGCGCCTCCTCGACCGTCGGATTCACGGCCAGCAGGCGGTCGGCGAGGTCGTCTCCGATGCGCCCGCGGAGCCTCTCCACGAGGGTCCTGGCGTAGGCGTTCTGGTGGTCGAGAGCGAGCCGCATGCCGTAGCCGAACTCGGCGTTGTCCTCGAAGAGGGAGTTGCTCCACGCCGGACCCCTGCCGTCCTTGTTCTTCGTCCAAGGGGTCGTGGGCAGGTTGCCGCCGTAGATCGACGAGCAGCCGGTGGCGTTCGCGATCACGGCGCGGTCGCCGAACAGCTGGCTGACCAGCTTCACGTAGGGGGTCTCGCCGCATCCGGCGCAGGCGCCTGAGAACTCGAACAGCGGCGTGAGCAGCTGCACGTTCTTGATCGTGTTGAACTTCGGCGCGCTGCCGTTCGAGGGGTACTCCGTCAGCTTCTCGAAGAAGTTCCAGAACGCGACCTCGCGATCGTGGATCTCCCGCACCGACTCCATGTTCAGGGCCTTGCGGCTGACGTTGGACTTGTCCTTGGCCGGGCACACCTCGACGCAGAGCCCGCAACCCGTGCAGTCCTCGACCGAGAGCTGCAGGGTGAAGCGGCGGTCGGAGTATTCGCGCCACTTGGCGGGAGCCGACCGGAAGCCCTCCGGCGCGCCCGCGAGCTCGGACTCGGGATAGACCTTCGTTCGGATGACGGCGTGCGGGCAGACCAGCGAGCACTTGCCGCACTGGATGCAGAGGTTCTCGTCCCAGACGGGCGCCTCGAGCGCGATGTTGCGCTTCTCCCACTTGGTCGTCCCCGTGGGGAAGGTGCCGTCCGCGGGCATCTTGCTGACGGGCAGAAGGTCGCCGCGGCCTGCGATCATCTCCGCCGTGACGGTCTTGACGAACTCGGGGGCATCGGCGGGCACGACCTCCTTCTTTCTCGGCTTTCCGGTGATCTTGCCGGGCACCTGCACCTCGTGGATGTGATCCAAGGCCATGTCCACCGCCGCGAAGTTCTGCTGCACGACGGCCTCTCCGCGCCTGCCGTACGTCTTGCGGATGGCCTCGCGGATCTTCTGGATCGCCTCCTCCCGCGGCAGCACGCCGCTCAGGGCGAAGAACGCGACCTGCATGATCGTGTTGATGCGCGAGCCCATGCCGGTCTTGCGGGCGACCTCGTAGGCGTCCACGGTGTAGAACCGCAGCTTCTTGCTCAGGATCTGCTCCTGGACGTCGGCGGGCAGCTCGTCCCACACCTCGGAGGCGGGGATGGGGCTGTTCAGGAGGAACACGCCGCCCTCGCGCGCGATGTCCAGCACGGGGTACCTCTGCACGAGGCCGAACTGGTGGACCGCCACGAAGTCCGCCTTCTGGAGCAGGTACGTGCTCTTGATGGGGCGCGGGCCGAAGCGGAGGTGCGACACCGTCACCGAGCCGGACTTCTTCGAGTCGTAGACGAAGTAGCCCTGGGCGTAGTTGTCGGTCTCCTCGCCGATGATCTTGATCGAGTTCTTGTTCGCGCCGACCGTGCCGTCGGAACCCAGACCCCAGAACACCGCCTTGACCACGTCGTCCGGCTCCGTGACCCAGGTCGGGTCGAAGTCGATGCTCGTATGGGCCACGTCGTCGATGATGCCGACCGTGAAGTGGTTCTTCGGCTGATCCTTGGCGAGCTCGTCGAACACGCCCTTGACCATCGCCGGCGTGAACTCCTTGGAGCCGAGGCCGTAGCGGCCGCCCACGATCTTGGGCAGGCTCTGGAGCGCTGCGGAGCCGTCGAGGAAGGCCTCGAGCAGAGCGGCAGCGACGTCCTGGTACAGAGGCTCCCCGTTCGCGCCGGGTTCCTTGGTGCGGTCGAGCACGGCGATGCGGCGGACGGTGGGCGGCAGGGCGGCGACCATCGCCCGGCCGTCGAACGGGCGGTACAGGCGAACCTTCAGCAGGCCGACCTTTTCGCCAGCGGCGTTCAGCACCTCGATGGCCTCCTCCGCCGTCTCGGCTCCCGAACCCATCATCACGATCACCCGCTCGGCCTGCGGGTCGCCCACGTACTGGAACAGGCTGTAGCGGCGGCCGGTGAGCTCGGCGAACCGATCCATGGCTTCCTGGACGATTCCGGGGACGGCGGCGTAGTAAGGATTCACCGTCTCGCGCCCCTGGAAGTACACGTCCGGGTTCTGGGCGGTTCCGCGCATGACGGGGCGCTCGGGGTTCAGAGCCCGGTCGCGATGCGCGCGGACGAGTTCGTCCGGGATCATCGCTCGGATCTGCTCGTCGGTGAGCTGCTCGACCTTCTGGACCTCGTGCGAGGTGCGGAAGCCGTCGAAGGCGTGGATGAACGGCACGCGCGCCTTGAGGGTGGCGGCCTGGGCGATCAGGGCGAAGTCGTGCGCCTCCTGGACCGAGTTGCTGACCAGGATCGCGAAGCCGGTGGACCGAGCGGCCATGATGTCGGAGTGGTCGCCGAAGATCGACAAGCCCTGGGCCGCGATCGCGCGGGCCGACACATGGAAGACGGTGCTGGTCAGCTCTCCCGCGATCTTGAACATGTTCGGAATCATCAGCAGCAAGCCCTGGCTGGCCGTGAAGGTCGTCGTGAGCGAGCCGGCCTGCAGGGAGCCGTGCACGGCGCCGGCCGCGCCGCCCTCGGACTGCATCTCCTGCACCAGAGGCACCGCACCCCAGAGGTTCTTCTTGCCGGCCACGGCCCAAGCGTCCGCGAGCTCGGCCATGGTGGACGAGGGGGTGATCGGGTAGATCGCGATTACCTCGTTGGTCTTGTAGGCGATTGTCGCGGCGGCCTCGTTGCCGTCGATCGTGATGGGATTCTTCATAGTCATGGCAGTTCCATTCGATCAGAGTCCGCGGCTCGCTCCTCGGGTGCTCGGCTGCGCCGAAGATCGCCGCGCGGTTCGTGCAACCGGCTGAGCCGTCGGGTTCGGTCTCTCGGAGAGGCCGCTCGGCCTTGCCCGCCGACCCGGGGGTCGTTCGCGGGCCATGGATTGTCATCGGAGCGAGGGACGACCATCGTGCGATCTTCAGTTTACACAAACGACTAGGTCCAAATGCCCTCTTGGCGCTTTTTGAACGGACGACGGCAATTCTGGTAGGGTCCGAGCAATGCTGCAGAGCTATCTCCGGAAGATTCTGCTCGCGCGCGTGTACGACGTCGCCGCGGAGACTCCCTGCGAGCTGGCGCCCGTCCTGAGCCGGCGGCTAGGTTGCGAGGTCTGGCTGAAGCGGGAGGACCAGCAGAGCGTGTTCTCGTTCAAGCTCCGGGGGGCGTACAACAAGATGGCCGGCCTCTCGAAGGAGGAGCTCGCTCGCGGCGTGGTGGCGGCCTCGGCGGGGAACCACGCGCAGGGCGTTGCGCTGGCGGGCCGCAGGCTGGGCGTCTCCGCCACGATCGTGATGCCGGCGACCACGCCTCGGATCAAGGTGGACGCCGTTCGGCGGCACGGGGCGGAGGTGGTGTTGTTCGGCGACAACTACGACGCCGCCTACGAGAAGGCGCGCGAGCTGGCCGCCTCGGCGGGGATGACGTTCGTGCACCCCTACGACGACCCCGACGTGATCGCGGGCCAGGGCACGATCGGCCTGGAGATGGTTCGGCAGATCCCGCAGCCCGTGGACGCCGTGTTCGTCCCCGTGGGCGGTGGCGGCCTGATCGCCGGCGTGGGCGTGTGCTACAAGGCGCTCCATCCGGCGACGAGGGTGGTCGGCGTGGAGCCGGAGGACGCCGACGCCATGGCGCGGAGCCTGCGGGCGGGCCGGCGGGTGCGCCTGGAGAGGGTCGGGAGGTTCGCGGACGGCGTCGCCGTGCGGCAGGTGGGCGAGGAGACGTTCCGCATCGCGCGCAAGGTGGTGGACGAGGTGGTGGTGGTCTCGAACGACGAGATCTGCGCGGCCATCAAGGACCTGTTCGAGGACAGGAGGTGCGTTCTGGAGCCCGCCGGCGCTTTGGCTTTCGCGGGCCTGAAGCGCTTCGTGCAGCGGAGCGGCAAGCGGGGCGGGCGCTTCGCGGCCATCGCCAGCGGGGCGAACCTGAACTTCGACACGCTGCGGCACGTCTCCGAGCGGGCGGAGATCGGCGAGCGCCGGGAGACGGTGTTCGCGGCCACCATCCCCGAGCGTCCGGGCAGCTTCCTGGAGTTCTGCGAGGCGATCGGCCCGCACGAAATCACGGAGTTCAACTACCGGTACAGCCCCGGCCCTGAAGCGCACGTGTTCGTCGGGCTGCGGACCGCCAACCCGACCGAGGTGGCCGCCCTGTTCGCCCGCCTGCAGGCTCGGGGCTACGGCGTGGTGGACCTCACCGACGACGAGGTGGCCAAGCTGCACGTCCGCCACATGGTCGGCGGACGAACCAAGGCCCGGCACGAGCGCCTCTTCGCCTTCGTGTTTCCCGAGAGGCCGGGAGCGCTACTGGGCTTTCTTCGGCGCCTGGAGCAGCCGTGGAACATCAGCCTGTTCCATTACCGGAACCACGGCTCCGACTACGGTCGGGTGCTCGCGGGGATCCAGGTGCCGCCGGCCGACCGGGCAAAGCTCAAGGCGTTCCTGCGGGACTCTGGTCTGGAGTGGACCGAGGTGACCTCCAACCCCGCCTGCCGCCTGTTCCTGTGATCGTCCTTCGACGCAGAGAGCGGGCTCAGGCGGCAGGCCCGCGGAGGGAGAGCCGCGATTCGGCGAGCCAGGCGAACGCCGCGCCTACGGCCGATCCCAGCGCGGCGGCGGCCAGAACGTCGCTCGGCCAGTGCACCCCTCGATAGACCCTGCTGAGGGCGACGCCGAGCGCCCAGACGATCAGCGGCCACCCCCTGCGGTCCCGGAGCATCAGGGCGGCGCAGACGGCAAGGGCGAAGCTGGTGACCGTGTGTCCGCTCGGGAAGCTGCCGAACCGAAACGGCTCCTGGGGGAGGGTCCATGCAACCAGGCTCGGCCTCTCGCGGTCGAACAGACCCTTGAGAAGGGAGTTCAGGATGCCCGACGCGCCGAACGCACCGACCAGGACCGGCAGCCTGGAACGGACGGACGGCCATCTCCACCCTGCCAGGGCCAGAACGGCCAGCTGGACTTGGCCCAGACCCGTGTAGCTCAGGACCAAGAACAGCGGGTCGAGCAACGGCGAGCGCCACCCCAGATGGATGGCGCGGAGCAGGGCGTAGTCGGCGTCGCGCAGAGCCTCGAGCAACGCTGGACAGTTTACTGGTCGGCGGCGTCGCTGGACTCGTCGGCTGAGACCGAGGACGGCGGAGGCGGAGGACGACGGCCAGGCCGGTTCCTCGACCAGCGAACCAGCAGCACGACCGGCACCCAGATCACGGAGAACACCACCACCACCACGGCCAGCTGCACCAGCCAGCGCAGGACGGCGAACAGCGCGTTCCACGCGCCGAACCACGCCTCGGCGATCCACCCGCTCCGGCCGCCCATCCCAAAGCCGATGCGCTGGACGAAGTCGACGGAGATCGTGGAGTAGGCGGCTTGGTTGCGGATGACCTTCAGCTGGGCGTCCAGGCTTTCGACCTGCTGCCTGACCTCGCTGAGCCGCTGGCGCACGCCGAGCACGTCGTTCACCGACCGCGCTTTGGCGAGCAGCTCCAGGTACTGCCTCTCCTCGGCCCGAAGCACCTTCAGCCGGGCGTCGAGGTCGGTGGCCTTGAGGGTGACGTCCTCGCTCTGGATCTGTTCGAACTCGCGGGTGCCGAGCGCCTTCAGACGCTCGATGGCCTCGTCGAAGCGGGCCTCGGGAACGCGGAGCACCGCCTGCGCGGACGGGGTGTCGGTCTCTTGGTCGAAGATCCCGCCCGACTCGACGTACCCTCCGAGTTCGGTGGCGAGGTTCCGCGCGGCCAGCAGCGCCTTCTCGGCGCTCTCGACCCGTACGCGCAGGTTCGCTCGTCGGATGACGACGCGCTGGATTTCGCCGGACTCCGCCGCCGGCCGATCCGGGGGAGGCGCGGCGGGGCCGGGACCGCTCTGGCCTCCGCCCCCGCATCCGATGAGCAGGGCCGCCAACACACCCAGCAAGATCCAGCGCGCCACCTCAGCCTCCCCAGGGATGATGGCTGGGGATGGCCCCCGCCGTGCCGGAGGCCAACCCAGCACCCGCCTGTTGGCTCCAGTCTACTTGAGCCTGCGCGCCAGATAGGCCACGAGGAGGAGCGCGGGCAGCCAGAGCGGGGAATAGACGAAGAGGAAGATGGCGGCTGCGCCGATCCATCGGAACGCGGCGGTCAGGCCGTTGACGGCGCTCGCCCAAGCCTCCGAGGCCCAGCCTCGGCCGGGCTCCGGCTCACCAACCGCCGTTCGCTGAACAAAGGTGGCGGTGATTGTGGAGAGCGCGGCCTGCCGCTCGAGCGTCTTGCGCTGGGCGTCCAGGCTCTCGATCTCCTGGCGGACCTGGTTCAGCCGCTCGCGTACCTGCAGCACCTGGCCGATGGTCTTGGCCGCGCCGAGCAGCGTCACGTACTGCTGTTCCTCGGCCCTCAGCACCTTGAGGCGGGCCGAAACATCGGCGTGCTGCAGCGTCACGTCGTCGCTGTTCGAGTTCTCGGACAAGACGTCGCCGAACGTGCGCAGCTGGCCCAGCGCAGCGTCGAAGTTCCGTTCGGGAACCCGCAGGGTGGCCGTGCCGACGGGCGTCGACCGCTCGGTCTCCCGGCTGATGCCGCTGGACGCCGCATAGCCTCCGAGGCTCTTGGCCAGCTCGATCGCCTTCTGCATGGCCGCGGCGGCGTCGTCGACCTTCAGCCGGATGTCCGCCGTTCGGACGACCATCCTTTCGGGGAACGCCCCGGCCATGGCGTAGTCCGGGTTCTCCCCTGCGGCGCGGCCCGGCGCTTCGGCCATGGACCCGGCCATCGGGGCCACGGACTTCATCGCGACGTCGGCGCCGGCGGCGCGCGATTCTGAATCCGGTATTCCAAGCTGGAATCCGGTCACGGACTTCATCGCGACGTCGGCGCCGGCGGAGCTCTCCGCCATCGGACTGTCTCCTCGGGCGCGGTTCAGGACGCTGACCATCGAGACGAGCACCGCCAAGGCGGCGATGCCGGAGAGCGCGAGTAACGGTCTGCGCGCCCAAGGCCGACGGGGTGCGGCGATGCGGCCGATCGTCTGCTCCATGCCGACGGGTTCGGGTTCGGTTGCGGCCCTGCGGATTTCGAGTCCAAGCATTCTCATCTCTTCCAGCTCCTGTCGCAGCGACGGGTCCTGTTCCAGCGCCTGCCGGACGGCGGCGGCCTGATCCTCGGGCAGCTCGCGGTCCAGGTAGGCCTTGAGGTTCTCTCGCACGTTCATCGGTTCACCCCCTGGGCTTGGAGGGAGGATCTCAGCCTGGCGAAGGCGTGGTGGAGCCGGCTCTTCACGGTCCCGGTCGGGACGCCGAGAATCTGCGCGGCCTCCTCGTAGGTGAGCCCCTCGACTTCGTGGAGGAGCACCGCCTCCAGATGCTCTGCGCTGAGGCCGCGCAGCGCTTCCACCAGCACCCTCCGGTCGATCCAAGACTCTTCCGTGTCCGGCTCCGTCCGCCATGCGGCTTCCACGTTCACCGGCGCCGAAGAGCGCCGGCTCCGGCGGCAGAAGTTGTGCGCGATGCCGAACAGCCACACCTCGAAGGAGGAGCGGCCCTCGTACCTGCGCAGCGACCGGCAAGCCGTCAGAAACGTCTCTTGCGCCATGTCCTTGGCGGGCTCCAGTCCGACTCTCCGCGCGCAGAACCGGTACACGGCGTCGTAGTTCCGCCGAACCAGCTCGGCCATCGCCTCTCGGTCGCCTCTCTTCGCTCGCTCCACGAGGGGGTCCATGTTCCTCTCAACCTGTGAGTGCCGTCGCACGGCTCGATCGTTCACTCACTGTACAAGAATGGAGTAGAGTCCCGGTTCGTGGATCGCGAGCGGCTTGCGGCGGAGTGCGCGCGGATCGGCCTGGCGCTCGACGACGGCCAGTTGAACGCCCTCGAGCGCTTCGAGGAGGCGCTGTACCGCGAGGGATCCGTCCGCAACCTGACGCGGGTGCCGCGAGAGGAGTGCTGGGTTCGGCACTTCCTCGATTCGTTGCTGATCCATTCCCGCATTGCCGAGGGCGCCGCGGCTCTGGACATCGGCTGCGGCCCCGGCTTCCCGTGCGTCCCCTTGGCGATTGCGCGGCCCGATGCCTCGTGGGTGGGTCTGGATTCCTCCGGCAAGATGATCGGTTTCCTCGCGAGGCACCGGCCGCCGAACGTCAAGCCGGTCTGCGACCGGGCGGAGACGTGGGGCGTGAGGGACCGCTTCGGGCTCGTGACCGGCCGAGCGGTGGCTCCGTTGGCGGTACAGCTGGAGCTCAGCGCGCCAGCTTGCTTTATCGGCGGGCTGGTGGTGCCGATGAGGACCCCGAGCGACCTGGAAGCGATCCGCGCCTGCCCTTGCGAGGAGCTCGGCCTGGAGCTGCTGGAGGTCTGGGAGGCGGAGCTCACACCGGTCGGGGCGCCGAGGGTGTTCCCGGTCTATCGCAAGGTGGCGCCGACTCCTCGGCGGTATCCCCGGTCCTGGGCCGAGATCCGTCGTCGGCCGATCGGGTCGTGATTCTGAAGTAGAATGGAGGCGGCGAAAGGCCGCACGCAAGGGGGAGCCGAAAGGCTGAGAGTTCCCGACCGGGAAGACCCCTGAACCTGATCCGGGTAATGCCGGCGTAGGGATTGCGCAGTCGGGCCGCTTTGGAAGAAGGGCCGTCCCCGCGCAATCGGTGACGGCCTTTTCGACCAAGGAGGCACCGACATGAGAAGAGACCGACTCGGCTTCACGCTGATCGAGCTGCTCGTTGTGATCGCCATCGTGGCGATCCTCGCGGCCATCCTGTTCCCCGTCTTCGCCCGCGCGAAGGAGGCCGCCAAGAACACGGCCTGCCTGAGCAACGGCCGGCAGATCGGGATGGCTCTGAGGATGTACGTCATCGACAACGACGACACGATGCCGATCTTCTACGCGTACAACAGCCAGCCGCCCGCCGGCCAGCCGGGCCACAAGGGCGTCGAGGTGCTGCTGTTGGCCTACAGCGGGGCGAAGGACATCTTCCGCAGCCCGCTGGACACGGGAGGACCGTACACGTCGCAGGACGTGCCCGGCGCGGACACCTACTGGAAGGCCTACGGGAGCTCGTACCGCTTCACCAAGTGCCTGTTCAGCGTCGTCCCTGGGGAGTCGTCCCAGAACAACGAGCTGTACAGCTACGGGTGGACCGTCACCGACGGCATGGTGGAGTACCCCTCCGAATCGCGGCAGATCCGGCTGGAGATGTTCCCGTTCTTCTCCCGCAAGTTCGACACCACCTGCCTGCGGTACGGCTACGACTGCGATCCGCCGTACAACTACTATCGGCAGTGGAGCTCGACGGGGGGCACGGTGATCTTCTCCGACGGGCACGCGAAGTTCCTGACCAGCGCGGCGCAGTTCGACGAGACGAGGGTGAACCCCGAGGGCAGGAAGTCGGGAGAGCCGACGGGCAATCCCGAGCCATGGGAGGACACCTGGTACTGGGTCTGCGACTGACGGCGTCGCAGGCACGCGGGGGGGCCGGCCTATCGGCCGGCCCCGTTTCGATTCGACCGAGGCGGAAGTCCCGGTTGTGAGGACAGTCTGCCTTGCTGGCGAGGCCTCCTGCCTTCTCAGAGGATGTAGCGGCTCAGGTCGACGTCCTCCACCAGGCCGTGGAGGCGCTCACGGACCCGGTCGGCGTCGACGATCACGCGCTTGTCCGGCAGGTCAGGGGCCTCGAACAGAACGTCCTCGAGGAGGCGCTCCATCACTGTGTGCAGCCTGCGGGCGCCGATGTTCTCGGTCTTGGCGTTCACCTCGGCCGCCACGGCGGCGATGGCGTCGAGGGCCTCCTCGGTGAACTCGAGCTCGACGCCCTCGGTCGAGAGGAGCTTCTGGTACTGCTTGGAGAGCGCGTTCTGGGGTTCGCGAAGGATCCTGCGGAAATCCGCCTCGCCCAGCGGCTCCAGCTCCACGCGGATCGGAAGCCGTCCCTGCAGCTCCGGGATCAGGTCGCTGGGTTTGCTGATGTGGAAGGCGCCGGCGGCGATGAACAGGATGTGGTCGGTCCGCACCGGCCCGTACTTCGTCCGGACCACCGAGCCCTCGATGATGGGGAGCAGGTCGCGCTGGACGCCCTCGCGGGAAACGTCCGGACCGTGGGCCTCCTTCTTCGAGGCCACCTTGTCGATCTCGTCCAAGAAGATGATCCCGGTCTGCTCCGTGCGCTCCACGGCCTCGGAGTGGAGGGACGAACGGTCGATGAGCTTCGCGGCCTCTTGGCGCGTGAGGATCTCGCGCGCCTCGGCCACGGTCGCCTTTCGGCGCCTCGTGCGGGAGCGGTGGAACGGGTCGGAAGGCAGCTCCAGCCCCATCTCCTCGAGACCCTGGGGCGAAAACACCTGCAGGAACGAGCTCTGGTTGTCCTCGACCTCGATCTCCACCTCCGCCTGCTCCATCTCCCCCGCGCGCAGCCTTCGAAGGACCTCCTCGCGGCGCGCCTCGGCTGCCTTCTGCTCCTGCTCGTCTTCTTCCGGGGTCGGCTCCTCGGGATAGCCGTCGTCCAGCTTCTGGCCGAACAGCTCCATGGCTCGTCGGATGATCTCCCGGTCCGGCCTGAGGCTCCCAACTGAACGGCTCTCCGACCTGGTCCTGGCCTCGGGATCCTCCGCCTCAACGAGCAGGTCCACGAGCTTTCGTTCGACGGTCTCGGCGACTTTGGGCCGGGCCTCCTCCATCTTCTCAGTCTCCACCATTCGGACCGCGACCCCCACCAGGTCCCGCACCATCGATTCGACGTCGCGCCCGACGTATCCGACCTCCGTGAACTTGGTGGCCTCGACCTTCAGGAAAGGGGCGCCGGCGAGCTGGGCCAGCCTGCGAGCGATCTCCGTCTTGCCGACGCCGGTCGGCCCGATCATCAGGATGTTCTTGGGAAGAATCTCGTTGCGGACCTCCGGCGGCAGCTGCTGGCGCCGGTAGCGGTTTCGCAGAGCGACGGCCACCGCCCGCTTGGCGGCGTCCTGGCCCACGATGAAGCGGTCCAGCTCGGCGACGATCTGGCGGGGAGTCAGGGATTCCATGGCTTGCGTTCGTGCCATTCCATGTTAGCCCGTGCGGGACGCGGCTACGCGCCCGTGCGCCTCGGCCACCCGGTCGGCTGCCCATTCGGCCTCCTCCGGCGTGGAGGACCAACCAAAGGTGAAGCGAACGCCCGATCGCGCGGCCTTGGGGTCGAGACCCATGGCGAGCAAAACGGGACTGGGATCGATGCTTCCGGCGCTGCAGGCGGAACCCGCGCTCGCCGAAACCCCCAGGAGATCCATCGCGATCAGCAGGCGCTCCGCATCGACCCCGCGGAACAGCAGGTGGGCGTGGCCCGAAAGAGCGCTTTGGAGGGGCACGGTAGGTGTCCATGCGCCAGGCAGGTTCTCCGCCAGCCTGCGTAGGAAGGCATCCCGCGACGCGGCCCTTGCCCCGCGAAGGTCCCCGCCCCTTCGGAGCAGGGTCCGGACGGCCGCGCCGAAGCCGACGATGCCTGGAACGTTCTCGGTTCCTCCCCTGCGCTCCCTCTCCTGGCTCCCGCCGCGGATCCAGGCGTTCACCCGGGTGCCCGCACGAACGTAGAGGGCCCCAACCCCCGCCGGCCCGCCGATCTTGTGCCCCGAGAGCGCGACGAGGTCCGCCCCCAGCTCGTCAACCGTCCAAGGCTCGAACATCGTCTGGACGGCGTCCACGAACACCGTCGCGCCCACACGGTGGGCCAGCTCCGCGACCTCTCGCACCGGCTGGAATGTCCCTACCTCGTTGTTGGCGTGCTGGATGGCCACTGCGAGCACGTTGTCGGACAGCCGGTCCGCCCAGCGCTGCGGATCGGCGACGGCATCTCGGGACACGGGCACGGTCTCCAGTTGGTAGCCGAGCTGGCGGAGAACCGGGGCGAGCTGCAGCACGCAGGGATGCTCGATCGCGGACGCCAGAATCCGCTTCCGGGCTCCCGACTGATGGGCCAAGGCCAGACCGAGCAGAGCGTGGTTGGCGCTCTCCGTCGCGCCGGACGTGAACACCACCTCGGCGAAGGCGCACCGGAGCCGCTCCGCGAGGGCTTCGCGTGCAACGTCGAGGAGGTCGCGAACGCGGCGCCCGTCGGCGTGGATGCTGCTCGGGTTGCCACGCAGTTCCATGGCCTCCCGCATGGCCTCCTTGGCCTCGGGCAGCATGGGGGACGTCGCGGCGTGGTCGAGGTAGGCCCTCCGGGTTTCGCTCACCGAACGCCATGATGTCCGATTCGACCGGAGGAGGGGCACTGTGGTCCCGGGGCTAGAATGGGCCATGCTGGCGCCGCTCCTCCTGGCCTGTGTCCTCACGCTGTCGGGTCCCGACCGCGAACTGCAGGCGGCTTTGGCGAAGGCAGGACCGAACGCGGCCTCGTTGCGACGCGCCCTTTCGCGGTGCAGGCCCGAATGGAGGGACGACCTTCGGTTTCTGATCGTGAACATGCCGGACCGCGACCTCCGAACCTACTCCGGAGAGAGGCTGCTCGACAACGTGAAACTGGCCCGCGAGGCGTTCGGATCCGCCCCCTGGCGAGGCCGGGTGCCTGCGGACGTGTACCGCAACGCCGTGCTGCCCTACGCCAACGTCACGGAGGAGCGGGACGACTGGCGACGGATGCTCCGCGACCGGTACCAGGCCAAGGCGCTGGAGCTCGGCGACCCGCTGAAGGTGGCCCTCTGGATGAACGAGAACCTCTTCGCGGACTTCGGCGTGAAGTACCACCCGACCAAGCGCCACGCGCCGGACCAGAGCCCGACCGAGACGATCCGGCTGAAGTTCGCGTCCTGTACGGGCCTCTCGATCCTGCTGGTCGACGCCCTGCGCAGCGTCGGAGTTCCGGCCCGACTGGCCGGCGTGTACCTGTGGCAGGACCGGAGCGGCAACCACACCTGGGTCGAGGTCTGGGACGGCTCGGGTTGGCGGTATCTGGGCGCCGCGGAGCCGGGGCCTCCGGACAGCACGTGGTTCAGCGAGAAGGCGGCCAAGGCCGACTCCGCCCGGCGCGAGTTCGCCGTGTGGGCGGTCCGCCTCGAGCGGGGCCGGGAGACCTTCCCCGTGTCGTGGAGGCGCGACCCCGGGGACATTCCTGCGGAGAACGTGACCGAGCGCTACCAGCGGGTGCAGGCTAGGAACCTCGGACTCGTGCCCGAACCCGACGAGTTCCGTCTGCTCGAGGGAACGTTCGTCGCCGACGAGCAGACCGGCGTCGTCGCGGGGGGCGGCGAGGCTGCGACGCGTCTGGCTGGCGACGTCGCCCGGGAGCTGGGCGCGAGGGTGGCGGAGAGCGGTTCGGTCCGCGTGCGCCTCGATCCTTCGAAGAAGGGCGGATGCGAGATGCGCGTGTCGGTGGAGGGCGTGGAGATCCGGTTCGACGGTCCGAGCGGGGCCGACACGGCTCTGGCGTGGATCCGGGCTCTCCGCTCGCGTCCGGAAGCAGGCAAGGCGATCGTATGCCTGCCGTGTTGCGTCGCCCGGCGCGGCGGGTAAGGTGGCCCCATGCCCGAAAAAGAGCAGACCAAGGAACCGCAGGAGAAGAAGCGCGAATTCGTCGAGGAAGCTCCCGTCGAGACCCGCCACGTGCTGGAGGTCGGTGGACGCCGCATCGAGTACACGGCCCACGCCGGCCGCATGCCCCTGCGCAACGACAAGGACGAGATCGAGGCGCAGATGTTCTACGTCGCCTACCGCAGGACCGACGTTCCCGAGGGCGCGCGCCGACCGCTGATGTTCTCGTTCAACGGGGGACCCGGCTCTCCAGCGCTCTGGCTCCACCTCGGCGCGCTCGGTCCGAAGCGGGTGCGGCTACAGGAGTCGGGCGATCTGCCCAAGCCACCGTTCGAGCTGGTGGACAACGAAGCCACGTGGCTGGAGTTCACCGACCTGGTGTTCATCGACCCGGTCGGCACCGGCTACAGCCGGGCGACCGACGACGAGACCGGAGCCAAGTTCTGGGGCGTGAAGGGCGACATCGAGTCGGTCGGGGAGTTCATCCGGCTGTTCCTGACGCGCTACGAGCGATGGGACTCGCCGCTCTATCTGGTGGGAGAGAGCTACGGCACGACGCGCGCCGCAGGGCTCTCCGGCTACCTGATCGACCGCGGCATCGCCTTCAACGGCATCGTGCTGGTCAGTTCGATCCTGAACTTCCAGACGGCGCGGTTCCACAAGGGCAACGACCTTCCCTACATCCTGTTCCTGCCGACCTACACCGCGACGGCCTGGTACCACAAGCGCCTGCCGGAGGACCTGCAGGCTTCGCTGAAGGACGCGCTCGGCGAGGCGGAGGAGTTCGCGATCGGGGAGTACGCCTCCGCTCTGGCGCTCGGCGACCGTCTCCCCGAGGAGAGGCGCAAGCAGGTGCTCTCGAAGCTGGCCCGGCTGACGGGCCTGAGGCCGGAGTATGTGGACCTGCGCGACCTGCGCATCCACATCTGGAAGTTCTGCAAGGAGCTCCTGAGGGACGAGAGGCGCACGGTCGGCCGACTGGACAGCCGCTTCAAGGGGATCGACGCCGACCCGTCGGACAGCGATCCGGAGCACGATCCCTCGATGTCCGCGATCATGCCTCCGTTCACGTCGATGATGAACCACTACGCGCGGACCGCCCTCGGCTACAAGACCGACCTGGTCTACGAGATCTTCGGCGGCGTCAAGAAGCCGTGGGACTGGGGGTCCGCCGGCGAGGGCCATCCGGACACCAGTGAGGCCCTGCGCAGGGCTCTGAGCAAGAACCCCTACATGAAGGTGTTCGTGGCCTCGGGTTACTTCGATCTGGCCACGCCCTACTTCGCCACGGAGTACACCCTGGCGCACATGGGGCTGGACCCGACGCTTCGCGGCAACATCACGACCGCGGAGTACGAGGCCGGGCACATGATGTACATCCACGGGCCGTCCTTGGGCAGGCTCCGCGACGACGTGGCGGCCTTCCTGAGCAACACCTGACGGCTAGCGGGCCGGTGCCGGGCGCTCGACCTTGCTCGGGGTCGGGCGCTCGGCCGCTTCGGGCGCCTGCTTCTTGCCGACGATCCGCCCGACGTCCACGGCCAGCACGCTGAACACCAGGAGCATCACCAGCACGAAGCCGACGTTCGCCACCAGGTTCTGAAACTGGATGCTGAGCCTTTGGCCCCGCCGGAGCAGCTCAACGAACGCCACGAGCATCTGGCCTCCGTCCAGCGGCGGGATGGGCAGCAGGTTCATGATGCCTAGGGAGATGCTGAGCCCGGCCGCCAGCGCCAGGATGCCGACGATGCCCTCCTTGGTCGCTTCGAAGGCGAACATCGCGATCGTGCCCGGCCCTCCCACCTCCTCGGAGGCCCGGGAAGGCTGCCGAACGATGCCCAACAGGCCGGAAACCATGGTGACCGGAGCCAGCGCGGCCTCGCGCACCGCCTGCGCGGGACTGAGGCGCGACAGAACGCGCGGGATCGGCACGCCCATCTGGGCCTGGACGCGGGTCTCGGAGGTCGGCATGAGGTCGGGGCCGAGCACCGGCACGGGACCGGGACTGGGCTCCGGCACGATCTCAAGGTCCAGCAGACGCCCAGCCCGCTGCACGGTGACCCTCACTGGTCGGCCGGGGCTGTCGCGGACGACTCGCAACACGTCGTAGAAGGTGGCGACGGGTTGCCCGTTCACCTGGACGAAGCGGTCGCCGGGCTGCAGGCCCGCCTTTGCGGCTGGCTTGCCGGGAAGCAAGGCGGTGACCACCGGCTCGTTGGAGGGCTTGTAGACGCCGACGAAGGTGTACAGCCCGGCGAACACCGCCACCCCGAAAAGGATCGAGAAGGCCGGCCCGGCCAGCAGCGTCAGCAGGCGCAGGATCGGGGGCTTGCTGTAGAACCCTCCGGGGATGCGCGTCTCGCTGCCGTCGGGCTTGGGGTGCATGCCTCGGATCGCGGCGAAGCCCCCCAGCGGCAGCAGAAGGAGCGAGAACTCCGTCCCTTCGGCGTTGCGGCGGCTCCAGAGCGGCCGGAAGCGCACGGGAACTGGTTGGCCCGCCACTTCGACGGAACCTTCGCCCATCGGCGCGTCCTCCGGCTTGCCGAGAACGGGGGTGTAGTAGATCACCAGGAGACCCACCGCCGAGGCCATGCCGAGGATCGCCAGGATCTGCGACGGTTGCACGTTCTGGAAGCGGGTCGCGAGGAAGAGCAGGCCCAGCGCAGCCAGCCAGGAGACGGAGAGCGTCTTGCCCCACCGGCTCGGTCGAAGGTGGTAGAGCGCCCCCAGCCTCGAGCCCACCCAGATGGGCAGCACGATCCCGAGAACGGCCAACCCGGTCAGGTACGCCGGGACGGCGCGGAGAGCGTTGCCGGCGAGCACGAGCGCCAGCGCCGCGAGGCCAGTGAGCCAGAGCAGCGCGCCTGGTGCGAGCGGCTTGGGCAGCGTGCCGGAAAGGTCGGTTTCCCGCTTGCCGCCCATCATGACCGCGAAGGCGTCGACCTTCATCCCGCAAAGCCGGGCGACCCAGTAGTGCCCGAGCTCGTGCACCGCGACCAGCACCGTGATGACGGTGAGGAACACCACGGCCGAAAGGAGGATGAGGGCGACCGACTGCAGGCTATCCATGGGGCGTCTGGGGTTTGTTACGGATGATCCGTTGGGCGGTTTCACGGGCCCAGCGGTCGGTTTCCAGGAGCGTTTCGAGCGTCGCCTTGGACGGCTCGTGCCTCTGCATCACCTCTCGAACAACGTCCGCGATGCCCAGAAACGTTCCTTCGCCCCGCAGAAAGAGGTTCGCTGCCTCCTCGTTGGCGGCGTTCATCGCGCAGGGCATCGTGCCCCCGATTTCGGCGCTGCGCCGCGCCAGGGACGGGCAAGGGAAGGTCTCCTCGTCGATCGGTTCGAAGGTCAGCTCGGGAGTGTCCAGCGGATTCCACGCGGGGAGGCTGTTCGGCTTGCGCTCGGGGTCCAGCAGGGCCACCTGGATCGGCAGGCGCATGTCGGGCCAACCCATCTGGGCGAGCACGCTGCCGTCCTTCAGCCGCACCATGGAGTGGACGATGCTCTGGGGGTGGATCACCGCCCGCACGGCAGAGACGGGCACCGAGAAGAGCCACCGGGCCTCGATCATCTCCAGACCCTTGTTCATCAGCGTGGCGCTGTCCAGCGTGATCTTGCCGCCCATGGACCAGGTGGGGTGCTTCAGGGCCTCCGTGGCGGTGACGTTCTCCAGGTCGCGCCGCTTGCGCCCGCGGAACGGCCCGCCCGAGGCGGTGAGGATGATCTCGCCGACGTCTCCGGACCCGTAGCCCCTCAGGCACTGGTGGATCGCGCTGTGCTCGCTGTCGATCGGCAAGAGACGCACTCCCTTGGCCTGGACGAGCGGCATCACGATCTCGCCGGCGGCGACCAACACCTCCTTGCTGGCGAGGGCGATCTCCTTGCCGGCCTCGATGGCCGCGATCGTGGGTCGCAGCCCGATCACTCCCGCCACGCTGACGACCACGAGGTCGGCCTCCGGCAGGGTGGCGAGCTCCATCAGCGCCTGCATCCCCGACGGAATCTCCGGGTGCGGGTGGAACAGCGCCAACTTGGCTTTGGGGAACTCCGAGCCCTGGCGGAGCAGAAGCTCGGCGTTCGAACCGGCGGCCAGGCCGACCACCTCCAGCCGGTCGGGATGCTGCCGGACGACGTCGAGCGTTTGGCGGCCGATGCTGCCCGTGGAGCCGAGAACGACGATCCGCTTCACAGAGGCATTTTGGGCGAGCGTCAGCTGCTCGCGCTGGTGTAGCGGGTCATCGCGAACCTCCAGAAGGCTCGGCTGGCGACGAGGAAGGCGACCGCCCAGGCGACCGCCATCAGCGAGTGGGTCGGATCGGCGCCCCGCGCGAGCTGCCTCGCGGGCACCGTCGCCAGAAACCCGAGCGGCACGGCGTACAGGAAGAATCGCTGCAGCGAGGGCTGGTAGATGTCGAGCGGGAACCTCGCAACCTGCATCACGGAGTCGCCCAGAACCCAAAGGTTGTCAACGCGCACGAGCCAGACCCCGGTGGTCATCAGCATCAGGTTGAACCCGTAGAAGATCGCGAGCGAGGCGGCGCACGTCACGGCGTAGGCGAGCCATTGCGCCGGGGAAGGCGACAGCCCGGACATGGAGACGCCGAGAACGACCATCACGAGCCCGGCCACCAGCAGGCCGACCTGGTCGAAGTTGAAGCGGCGCACGCTGATCCAGAACTGGGAGTCGATCGGCTTGGTCACGACGAAGTCCAGCGTGCCGAGCCTCACCATGCTGGGAATCTCCGAGACGGACATGAACAGCGCGAAGAACACCGAGTTCATGAGGAAGCAGGTTGCTGCGAGGATGAACGCCTCGCCCTTTCCCCAGCCGGCGACGGAGTCGGTGTGCCCGTAGACGACCAGCACGACGACCACCGTGAAGGCCATCCACACCAGGTTCTGCAGCACCTTGGCCAGAAAGTTCGCCCGGAACTCCATCTCGCGGACGAGGGAGCTGAGAAAGAACGTGCGGTACACCCGCCAGTAGCGTCGCACGGGCCGACTGTACCCGAGCCGTATAATGGCCCCATGCTGGGATGGCTGGTCGTGGCAGGGACGATCGCCGGCGCGCCGGGGGTGTTGTTGCCGATCCTCAAGCGACAGGCCGGGAGCCTGGACCCCGCGGCCAGAGTCGGCCTGGCGGGTCTGGCCTCGCTCGGATTGCTGGGCACGCTGACCCTGTTCCTCGGGTTGGGACCGATCCCGCTGCGATCGTGGTCGTTCGCGCCCGTCGTTTGGGCGTTGGCCGGATTGCTGCTGTGGGTGCGCTCCGACCCCCCGAGGTTCTCGCCGCCGACGGGTTCCGGGTTGGCCGGACTGCTGGCGGCGGCGGTGGCGGCGCTCATCGCGCTGGTCGGGGCCCTGGCGCCGTGCGACTCGCTGGACTGGGACTCACTCAGCTACCACCTGGCCGTGCCCAAGCTCTGGCTGGCGTCGGGCAGAATCGAGCGGATCTCCTTCATCCACCACAGCAACTTCCCGTTCGCGGTGGACAACCTCTACATCTGGGGCTTGGCCTGGGTGGGCGAGTCCGGCGCGAAGCTCTTCAACTTCGGCTTTCTGGTCTACGGGATGCTCGCCATCTATGGTCTGTCGCGCGGGCTCCGAGGAGATCGGGCCGCCTGGTGGAGCGTGGGCCTGTTCGCCGGCATCCCGCTGGTGCTCTGGGAGAGCGGCACGGGCTACATCGACGTGGCGCACGGGCTGTTCGCCGGCCTCGGCGCCTTCCTGCTTCTCTCAGGGGTGGCCTCCGCTTCCCGCCGCGGGTGGGCGTGGGTGGGCGGCCTGTTGTTGGGCTTGGCAGCGGGGAGCAAGTACACGGGGCTGCAGTCGGCTGGGCTCGCCTTCCTCGTGGCCTTGGGGTTGGTGTGGCGGGCTGGGTCTGGGGGGCGGACCTGGGTCGTCGCCTTGGCCTTGTGCATCGCGGTGGGTGCCCCCTGGTACGTGCGGAATGTCGCCTGGAGCGGCAACCCGGTGTTTCCGTTCTTCTACGAACGTCTCGGTGGCACGGGATGGGACCAGCGCCGCGCTGAGATCTACCGTCGTGAGCAGCAGACGTTCGGTGTAGGTTGGACAGGTGCAGGGCTGGACAGAACCGCATTCGGCCATGCCGTGCTGGGCTTGGCCTACCAGCCTGGCCGCTACGTGAATCCAGGGCAGACGGAGGGGAGGGGCTTTCCGATCGGTGCGGTCGGCGTGGCGGCCGTGGCTTGCCTCTCGGTGGCGACGCTGCTTCTGCTGCGCGGCGGCCAGCCGTGGCCGAGCGTCTTGGCCTACGTCTGGCTCTCCCTCGGCGCTTGGTTCCTGTTGAGCCAGCAGAGCCGATACATCCTCGGCTTGGCGCCCCTGCTCGCCCTCTCGGCGGGGGAGCTTTGGGGGTGCCGCCGCTCGAGGCTGCTCTCCGCCGCGGGCCGCGCGGTCGTTGTGGGTCAGGCCGCCTACAGCGTGGCGCTGGTCTACCTCCTCGTGACTTCGAGCCAGATTCCGGTGGTGGTTGGCGCCGTCAGCCGTTCCGACTACGTCGCCTCCAGGGTGCCGTTCGCACGTCCCGCTGGCGACATCAACCATTTGGCTCAGAACGGCAAGGTCGCTCTCTATGATGAGGTTTTCGGCTATTTGTTGAACGTACCCTACGTGTGGGCCAATCCGGGGCACTCGACGCTGATTCCCTACGACGACCTGCAGGACGGGGCCCAGTACGCCGAGGCGATGAGGTCGCTTGGGTTCAGCCACGTGTACGTCAACCTCGCCTACGACGGAACCCGCCGGGCGCGGTTCGCCGCAGCCTTGCACGGCGTCCGTGTCCCAAGGGACGAAGATCAGTTCAAGAATTGGGAGCTGAAGTGGTCGGAATTGTGCTTGGAAGCGCTCCAGTCGGGCGAGCTGGCGCCGGTGCGGGCCTACGGCGATCCGGAGAAGCCGGTTGCGGTTCTGCTGGCGTTCCGATGAAGCCCGCGCTTGGGACGGGCTCGGCGGTGCAGGGGTAACCTAGACCTATGCAGTACCGCCGATTGGGTCGCTACGGTGTTCGCGTGAGCGAAGTGTCGCTGGGGGGATGGCTCACGCACGGTCGCACGCTGGATCAGGAGGCGACGACGCGCGTCGTCCGTCGCGCCTTCGAGCTCGGAGTCACGACGTTCGACACGGCGGACGCGTACAACCGCGGCGAGGCGGAGAAGGCTCTGGCGCGCGCGGTGAAGGGGCTCCAGCGCGAGGACCTGGTCATTGCCACCAAGTGCTATTTCCCGATGAGCGAGAACCCGAACGACCGTGGGCTCAGCCGAAAGCACATCTTCGAGTCGGTGCACAACTCGCTCAGGCGGCTGGAGACGGACTACATCGATCTGTTCCAGTTCCATCGGTTCGACGCCGAGACCCCCCTGGACGAGACGGTGCGCGCCATCGACGACCTGGTTCGACAAGGCAAGGTGCTGTACTGGGGCGTCAGCGAGTGGCAGAGCCAGCAGATCGCGGAAGTGGTGGGTCTGTGCCGGCAGCTCAACGCCAACCCGCCTGCCAGCAACCAGCCGAGCTACAGCATGCTCAACCGGTCCATCGAGAGCGCCGTGATGCCGACGTGCGCCCACTTCGGACTCGGCCTAGTGGTGTTCTCGCCGCTGGCTCAGGGCATTCTCACGGGCAAGTACCTGCCCGGTAGCGAACCGCCCGCCGGCAGCCGCGGCGCAGACCCCGAGTCGAACATGTGGATGGGCATGCTGCAGGACCAGGCCCTGCTGCAGCGGGTCCAAGATCTGAAGGCGTTCGCTCAGGACCATGGGTGCTCGCTCGCCCAGTTTGCTCTCGCCTGGATCCTGCGCCGGTCCGAGGTGAGCTCGGTCATCGTGGGCGCGACCAAGCCGGAGCAGATCGAGGAGAACGCGAAGGCCAGCGGCTTGCAGTTCGCGCCGGAGGTGTTCGAGCAGGCGGAGAAGATTCTAGCCGGGAGCGAGTAAGGGGTGGACCGACACGACTTCGAGATCAGGCCCGGCGTGCACAAGGTCGAGTTGCGGCACGGGTTCACGCAGGTGCACGTCACCGGTCTCAGCGAATCTTTGGCGGATCTGCGGCTGGAAGTGCTTCAGATCGTCGCGGAGGCGGGGATCAGCCTCGACTTCCTGAAGCTGACCCAGAGCGGCCTGTCCTTTCTCGTCCCCGATTCGCAGCAGGAGGCCATCAGGCGGGTGGCGGAGCGGCTACCGGGGCACACCTCGGTGGAGTCCGGCCGGAGCGTCCTGATGGTGCACGCAGCGAACATGCGCGACGAGGAGGGCCTGATGGCCAGCATCGTTCACCGCGCGCTGGAGAGCGGCTGCGCCGTGAGCCACGTCGGGGACATGCACGACAGCCTGATGCTCGTGATCGAGACCGAGGGCAGCGAGAGGGTGGCCGAGGAGTTCCGAGCGACGCTGCTGGAGGCTGGCCGATGAAGATCCTTGTGATGAAATTCGGCGGCACGAGCGTCGCGACCCCGGAGGCTCGGGCCCTCAGCGCCAGCAGGGTGATCAGCGCCCGGGAGGCCGGACACTCGCCGGTGGTCGTGGTCAGTGCCATTGGCCGCAAGGGCGCGCCCTACGCGACGGACACGCTGCTGTCGGTGTTGCACGAGGTCGATCCCCACACGTCGCCCAACCGGCGGGAGACCGACCTGCTCATGGCTTGCGGCGAGATCCTCTCCTCAGTGATCTTCACGCAGGTGCTCAAGTCCATGGGCTATCCGGCCGTGGCAGTGACCGGCCAGCAGGCGGGAATCTTCACCGACCCGGAGTACGGCAACGCCAGGATACGACGGATCGAGCCCAGCAACCTGCTTCGCTGGCTCGGGCAGGGATTGGTGCCCGTGGTGTGCGGCTTCCAGGGGACGATCGAGCCGGGCGCGGAGGTTGGTCCCGGTGAAGTGACCACGCTGGGCAGGGGCGGGTCGGACACGACGGCCTCCGCCTTAGGAGCCGCGTTGCAGGCGGTGGCCGTGGAGATCTACACCGACGTCGACGGGGTCAAGACGGCCGACCCGGACTACGTGCCCGACGCGCCCACCCTGCGGAAGGTGACCTACGAGGAGGTGGCGGAGATCGCGCACCTCGGGGCCAAGGTGCTGCATCCCCGGGCCGCAGAGATCGCGATGCGCTACAGCATCCCGCTGTTCGTCAAAAGCAGCTTCAGCGACGCCCCGGGAACGGAGATCGTGCCTTTGGACAAGCTGCCGGGGCGGCGGATCACGGGCGTCACGCACAGCGGCAAGCTGGTCTTCCTGAGCTTCGACTTCTCGCCGGCCCCGGCCGCGCACCGTCGCGAACTAGCCAGCAGGATCTACCACGCGATGGCGGTCAACGGCGTGAACCTGCACATGCTGAACCTGAGTCCCGATGGGACGGGATTCGCGGTGCCGCGCACGCAGTATCCGATGGTGGAGAGCCTGCTGAACGGCCTGGTTGTTCCGGTGGGTGAGGAGCGCGCGATCTATCTGATGCAGATCGGGCAGGTCGAGACGAAGGCGGTCCAGACGCAGGCGGCGCTCCTGGAGCGCTTCGGGCCGGTCGTGCGCATCCGGGCGGACGTCACGGAGAGCTGCACGATGGTCTCGGTGATCGGCCACGAGTACCTGCAGCAGCCCGGGGTCTTCCATCGGGCGATCCGGGTGCTGGCGGAGAACCAGATCGCGGTGCTCCAGACCAGCGACAGCGAGCTCTCGATGAGCCTGCTGATCTTGGAGTCGGAAACCCGGCGAGCGGTCAGCCTGCTTCACGACGCGTTCGGCTTGCAGGAAGCCACTTGACGCGATGCTCCGTCTGCCCGCAGACCGGCCGGCCGTGATGGGGATCCTGAACGTGACCCCCGATTCGTTCAGCGACGGGGGCGCATTCTTGAATCCTTCCGCCGCTTTGGACCGCGCCCTTCGGATGGTGGACGAGGGGGCGGACCTGGTGGATGTGGGCGGAGAGTCCACCCGCCCCGGCGCCTCGGAGGTGCCGGTCGACGAGGAGTGGTCTCGGGTGGGTTCGGTCGTGGAGCGCTTGGCGGGGCGTGGCGTGCCAGTGAGCATCGACACGCGAAAGGCTGAGGTGGCGCGCCGCGCGTTGGAAGGCGGGGCCTCGGTGGTGAACGATGTTTCGGGCCTGAGAGACCCCGCGATGATGGATCTGGTTTGCTCGCGGCCCTGCGCCGTGTGCATCATGCACATGCGGGGCGAGCCTGCGACGATGCAGATCCAGCCTAGCTACCGGGACGTGGTGGAGGAAATTCGGGAGTTCCTGCTTCGCCAGGCTGGGGAGGCCGTGCGGCGGGGCAAGGCGGCGCAGGACGTCTGGATCGACCCGGGCATCGGATTCGGCAAGACGACCGAGCACAACCGGGCGCTCCTGCGGTCTCTGGACCGACTCGTCGGCACGGGCCATCCCGTTCTGCTCGGGGTGAGCCGGAAGTCCTTCATCGGCCGCGTCCTTGGCAGCGAAGAGGCGCCCTTACCGGTCGGCGATCGGTTGGAGGGAACGCTGGCCATGCAGATCTGGGCGCAGCTGCAAGGCGTTCGGGTGCTGCGGGTCCACGATGTTATGGCCGCCAGGCGGTGCGTGGATATGGTTCGCTGGCTTCGCGCCGATGGGTATTCTGCCCGCGGCTGAAGAGGCGAGCACCATGACGAGTCCGTTTCAAAGGGCGATCCGCATCGACGGCGAAGCGCTGCTGCGCAACCTGCGGCGGGAGGGCACTCCCGAGCGGGTCCACTTTCTGGACCTGTATCTGGACTGGGAGGTTCAGGTGGCCCTGGACGAGCGCTACGGCGTGTGGGAGGGCATCGACCCCAACGACCCGCTCGCCGGTCCGAAGCGGCACGTGGCGATGCAACGGTTCCTCGGCTACGATCACGCGACCTGGGGCCTCACCGGCATCGACTGGCCGCTGAACCGAGAGACCGCCGAGGACACCGCGGACCTGCGGCGAGAAGGCGGTCGGTCGTTCGTGAACGAGCACGTGGGTCCGATCACCGATTGGGAGTCGTTCGAGCGCTACCCGTGGCCCTGCGCGGACGACGCGGACGACTCCGGCCTCGCGTACCTCAGCCGCGAGCTGCCGGACGACATGGTGCTGGTCGGCGGGCTGTGCGGGCACATCGCGGAGAACCTCACGTGGCTGATGGGCTACGAGACGCTGTGCTACGCGCTGTTCGACGCGCCGGACCTCGTTCGGGCGATCTCGGACCGAATCATCGACTTCAAGCGGCGCTACGTCGAGCGGCTTCTCACGTACGACCGCGTGCAGGCGGTGTTCGCCTCGGACGACATGGGCTTCCGGACGGGAACGCTGATCGGTCCGGACGACCTTCGGCGCTACGTGTTGCCGGGCCACCGCGAGCTCTCCAGAATGGCTCACGATTCTGGGCGACAATACTGGCTCCACTCGTGCGGAAAGCTGGACGAGATTCTGCCGGCCCTGCTGGACGACGTGCGAATCGATGCGAGGCACTCGTTCGAGGACGTGATCCAGCCGGTCACGGAGGCCAAGAGGCTGCACGGAGACCGCGTGGCGCTCCTCGGCGGGATCGACATGGACTTCCTCTGCCGGGCGACGGAGTCCCAAGTTCGGCAGAGGGTCCGGGAGACGCTGGACGTGTGCCAGCCGGGTGGCGGCTACTGCCTCGGGACGGGCAACAGCGTGGCGAACTACCTTCCTCTGGACAACTATCTGGCTATGCTCGACGAAGGAAGGTTGTACGGATCGACATGAGGGTGCCGCCTTCGGTCGTGGAGGTCCTGAGCCGGAGCACCGTTTTTGGGGTGCTTTCACGAGAGGAACTGACGACCCTCGCCCAAGGCGCGAGCGTCGCCGAGTTCCAGCCGGGCGAGATTCTGTGGCTTCGCGGAGAAAGGCCTAGCTTTGTGGGTGTTGTCAGCACCGGCTTTGTGCGGATGAGCCAGACCACGGCGTCCGGCAGAGAGGTGGCTGTGGAGCTGATGGGACCGGGGCACACCCTGGGCCTGCTGTCGGCGATCGAACAACGGGCGTTGCCTCTGGACGCCGTCGCCATCACCCGCGTTCAACTGGTGCGGCTGGATCCGGCGCGGGCGACGGAGGCGTACGAGCGCTCCGACGAACTGAAGGACAGGCTGGTGCGGCGCACGACGGAGCGCCTGAAGGCGGCCTACGGCTTCTTGGCGAAGTCCGTGTCGGGACGCGTCGACGGCCGGATCGCCGCGGTGCTGCTCTGGCTCGTCGAGTCCTACGGCGTGCGCAACGAAGACGGCTGGACGCTGACCATCCCCCTGACGCGCCAGGAGCTGGCCTACCTCGCCGGCACCACCGTGGAGACCGCGATCCGCGTGCTCTCCGCGTGGCAACGGAACGGTTGGCTGAGGACGGTCCATCGGACGCTGACGATCCGGGACCTGGAGAGGCTAAAGGCCAAGGTCGACGGGTCCTAGACCTCCTCGTCGAAGCCTCCGCCTCGCGGCAGGAACCGATCCCAGCCGGGTGGGGGCTCATAGGGGGCCTCGGGCGCGAGCCTCCTCCAGACGATGCCCGAGGCCTCGCGAATCCAGCGCACAGCCTCGTTGTTCGGACCCCAGCTCCGGTCGAAAAGGTCGGATGTGTAGAAGGCTACGACGTAGGGACTTGGACCGAACACGATCGCGGTGTCGGACCGGGACGAGGCCACGAAGCCGGATTTGCTCGCGCAGAGGACGCACGGTGGCACGGCTGAGGCAATTAGGTTGTCCCAATACTGGTGGGATAGGATGCGCACCATCCGCTCGGAGGCGGCCGGGCCGGCCCAATGGCCGAGGGCGATCCCCTTGAGGAGGCGTGCCATCTCTCTGGGAGTGGTCACGCCGAGGCCGAACCTTGCCCTCAGCTCCGCAAGCTCCGCCGAGTCGCCACGGGCGCCGGACAGCAACCTCGTGTGACGAAAGCCCAGTTCCTCCAGTGTTCGGTTGATCGTCTCGGTACCGACGCGGTCGCGGAGGACGATCGTGGCGGTGTTGTCGCTGTACCCGATCATCAGGTTGACCCATCCGTCGACGTCGATCGGCTGGCCCTCCGGGAAGAACCACGACCAGGGACTGAGCTCGCGTCGGTCTGGCGGAGGCACGGGCAGCGTCTCGGTCCAGGCCATGCGACCGGCCTCCACCTCCCGCAGGACCGCGACCATCACAGCCGTCTTGATCGTCGACGCGGTTGGAAACGGGCGGTCCGCCAGTCGGCCGGCGCTTCGAGCGCCCCACAGCTCCTCCACCCAGAATCCCGCGGTGCCCCGCAGTTGCTCGGCGTGAGCGTTCAGCTCCTTCTCGAGCGCCTGCCAATCGGCCTCCTCCAGATGCGCCATGGGTCGGATGATGGCAGGTCGCTGTGCATAATGGGCCATGCCTCAGTCCACCGATGCCGCCTCCGCCCCGGTCCGCTGGGACCTTTCCGACCTGTTCGCCGACCCCTCGGACCCGAAGCTGGAGGAGCTGTGGCGCTCGATCGAAGCCCGGGCGGAGGAGTTCGAGAAGGCCTATCGGGGAACTCTGGGCACGGAGGACGTTGAAGCCGGCCGCGTGTTGTCCGCCATCCGAGAGGTCGAGTCGATTTACCAGGATCTGTACAAGCCTCTTACCTACGCGCATCTCCTTTTCGCCGCCGACACCTCGGACCCCAAGCTGGGGGCGTTCCTGCAGAGGCAGATGGAGCGCATGACCCCGGTCAACGTTCGGCTGATGTTCTTCGAGCTGGAGATCCAAGGGTGGGGCGACGAGACGGCGGCTAGGATCTCTGGCTCCGCCGAGCTGGCTCCTTACCGCCACTACCTCCAATCGGTCCGCCGGCTCAGCCCGCACCGGCTTTCCGAGCCGGAGGAGGTGATTCTGGAGGAGCTGGCCAACACGGGGGTTCGGGCCTGGGTCCGACTGTTCGAAGAGCTGACCAGCAACCACATCTACCGTTTGCGCGACCCCCGCACGGGCGAGGTTCGCGAGCTCACGATGGAGCAGGTGATCGACCTGTTGCGCGAAGCCGACCGGTCGGTGCGGATCGCCGCCGCCGACGCGCTCACCGCGGGCCTCAAGGAAATGGAGAGGGTTTTGGTCTTCAACTACAACAACCTGATCCAGGCGCACGCGGTCGAGGACCGGCTCCGCAAGCACCCTTACCCCGAGCATGCCCGGCATCTGACCAACGAGCTGGACAGGGAGACGGTGGACTTGGTGATGGGCCTTTGCCGGGAGCGCTCGGACATGGTGGCCCGCTACTACCGCACCAAGCGCGAGATTCTAGGCCTGCCGGAGCTGACGCACGTGGACCGCTACGCGCCGCTGACCGAGTCGAAGGAGCGGATCCCGTTCGAGGAGGCTCGGGAGCTGGTTCTGGACGCGTTCCAGACCTTCTCCCCGCGCATGGCAGAGGTCGCCCAGGAGTTCTTCGACCGGAGATGGATCGACGCCGAGGTGCGTCCGGGCAAGCAGGGAGGCGCCTTCTGCAGCTACGTCACGCCCGACACGCACCCGTTGGTGTTCCTCTCCTACCTGGGCAAGCTGGAGGACGTCAGCACTCTGGCGCACGAGCTGGGGCACGGAGTGCACGCGTCGCTGAGCCGGAAGCAGACCCTGTTCAACTTCCACGGCACGCTGCCGCTGGCGGAGCTCGCGTCGACCTTCGGGGAGATGTTGGTCTTCGAGAAGCTGTCCTCGAGGGCCTCGGCCCGGGATCGGCTGGCCCTGTACGCCTCCAAGATCGAGGGCTCGTTCGCGACGATCTTCCGTCAGGCCGCGATGTTCCGTTTCGAGCAGAGGTGCCACCGTCAGCGCCGGGAGATCGGGGAGCTCACGGCCGAGGAGTTCGCGGCGATCTGGCAGGACGAGCTGCAGTCGATGTTCGGCGACTCGCTGATCCTGGGCGAGCAGCACGGGTGCTGGTGGAGCTACGTGTCGCACTTCATCGCCGCGCCGTTCTACGTGTACGCCTATTCGTTCGGCGAACTTCTGGTGATGTCGCTGTTCGAGATGTCGCGCCGCGAGGGTCCTTCGTTCGCCGAACGGTACCTCGCGCTCCTGGAGAAGGGCGGATCGGAGAGCCCGGCGGAGCTTCTGCGCCCGCTCGGCGTGGACCTGCAGGACCGCAAGTTCTGGGAGGGCGGCCTCTCCGTGCTCGAGCGGACGGTGGCGGAGTTCGAGGAGATCTGGCGCGGGCTCCGGAACCAAGGGTAGGCAAGCGATGCGAAGGACCAAGATCGTCTGCACGCTGGGTCCGGCGGTGGACTCCCGGGAGAAGGTGCGTGGCCTCATCGAGGCCGGCATGAACGTCGCGAGGGTGAACTGCAGCCACGGAGACTGGGAGTCGAAGCGCCGGTGGATCGCTTGGATCCGAGAGGACAGCCCGGAGGTCGGGCCGGTCGCCGTGCTGGCGGACCTGCAAGGGCCGAAGTTTCGGATCGGCTCGCTTGCGGAGGAGCGGAAGGAACTCGCGACCGGCGGGCGGGTGCGGGTCGGCGCCGCTCCGGACGCGGACGTGCCCATCGACCAGCCCGAGGTGCTCGCGGCGCTGGGCCCTGGCTCGACGCTGCTCCTCGGCGACGGACAGATCGAGGTGCGGATCGAGGAGGCCGCCAACGGCTCGTTCGTCGGAAGCGTGGTCTGCGGAGGCACGCTGCGCAGCCGGCAGGGCGTGACGGTGGTGGGGCGGTCGTTCGATTCGGCTCCCTTGACGGACAAGGACCTGGACAACGTTCGGCAGGCTGCGGAGGCGGACGTCGACTACATCGCGCTGAGCTACGTGCGGTCGGCGGAGGACGTCCGGCTGCTTCGGAGGATCGTCTACGGACGCAAGCCGGGCATCGGCATCGTCGCGAAGATCGAGACCCCCGAGGCGGTGCGCAATCTGGAGGAGATCCTCGACGCCTCGGACGCGATCATGGTCGCGCGGGGCGACCTGGGCCTGCAAGTGCCGCTCGAGAGCGTTCCGCACGTGCAGAAGCGGGCGATCCGTTGCGCCCTCCGGCGCGGAAAGCCGGTGATCACGGCGACCCAGATGCTGGAGAGCATGATGGAGTCTGGGCGGCCCACCCGGGCCGAGGCCACCGACGTGGCCAACGCGGTGCTGGACGGAACGGACGCGCTGATGCTGAGCGGCGAGACCGCCTCCGGGGCCCATCCGATCGAGGCCGTGCGGTGGATGGCGAGGATCGCCGAGGAGGCCGAGCGGCACTTCGACCACGAGCTGCGCCTGCGCGAGATCGGCCACGCCGACCGGGTGGAGCACACGATGGCCGTGGCCTATGGGGCGGCCCAGCTCGCGGCGATCCTGCATCCCGCCGCGATCCTCTCCACGACGACGAGCGGGCAGACCGCCCGGCTGGTCAGCTCCTTCCGGCCGGAGGCGCCGGTGTGGTGCGGCGCCTGGGTGCCCAGGGTGGCCCGGCGGATGGCCCTGGTGTGGGGCGTCACGGCCCTGGTCCAACCGAAGGAGACCAACACCGACCAGCTGGTGGACCGCCTGATCGCGGAGTTCCGCGACCGTGGTATGTTGCGAGGGGGGGACACGGTGGTGGTCACGGCGGGCGTTCCGGCAGGCGAGCCTGGCCACACGAACCTGATCCTGACCCGGACGGTGCGGTGATGGCGAAGGGAGTCGCCTGGTGGAAGCTCTTGGTGGTTGGCTCGGCGGTGGCGGCGGGGGCTTTCCTCGGCCAGCTGCCCTGGCGCCGGGCTTGGGAGCAGCAAAGGAGCCTCGCGGCGTTGCGCGAGGCGGTCAGGAGAGCGGAAGCCGACCGCGAGAGGCTCGCCCGGGAGAAGGCTCGCTTGGAAAACCCGCTGTTCCGCGAGGCGATGCTCCGCGAGCAGGGCCTGCTGAAGGCAGGCGAGAAACCGCTGACGGTGCCACTGGAAGGCTCTGCGGAAACCCGGTAGTTTTGCCGATCATCCCGATGAGGGCGCCTTGCGCCCCATCGTCATGAACGCGCTGAACAAGCTCCTGAAGCACCCGGATCTGTTGCTCGGAGCAGGCATGCTGCTCATCGTCGGCATGCTGATCCTGCCGATGCCGACCTGGGCGCTGGACCTTGGGCTGGTGGTCGCGATCGCTTCGTCGGTCGTGATCCTGCTCTCGGCGGTGAACGTCACCGACCCCCTCCAATTCAGCGTGTTCCCATCGCTGTTGCTGATCTCCACGCTGTTCCGCCTAGCCCTGAGCGTCGCCGCGACCAAGTTGATTTTGGGAAGCGGCCAAGGCGGCCACGTGATCGAGACGTTCGGTTCGGTGGTGATGGGCGGCGACTTCGTCGTCGGGTTCGTAGCGTTCCTGATCCTGGTGATCGTGCAGTTCATCGTCATCACCAACGGGGCGGGGCGCGTGGCCGAGGTCGTCGCCCGATTCACGCTGGACGCCCTCCCCGGCAAGCAGATGGCGATCGACGCCGACCTCGCCGCCGGGGCGATCGACGACGAGCAGGCCCGCGAGAGGCGCAAGCAGATCAAGCAGGAGGCGGACTTCTACGGCGCGATGGACGGCGCGTCGAAGTTCGTCAAGGGCGACGCGATCGCGGCGATCCTGATCATCCTGGTGAACATCGTCGGCGGCTTCGCCGTGGGCTTCCTGCGCGGCGAGGGCGACGCGATGACGATCCTGCGCACCTACGCCCTGCTCTCCGTCGGCGAGGGACTCGTTTCCCAGCTTCCCGCGCTGCTGATCTCCACCGCGAGCGGCCTGATGGTCACGCGGGCCGGCCAAGAGCGCAGCATGGGCGGCGAGATGGCGGGCCAGCTGCTGAGCCAGCCTCGCGCGATCGGAGGGGCCGGGGTGGCGCTTGCCCTGCTGGGCTTGGTTCCGGGGTTTCCCGCGACGATCTTCTTCGCGATCGGCGGCCTGTGCATCGCGCTCTCCCGCTCCCTGGGCAAGGGACCCTCGGCTGGGGCGGACGCCTCCGGCAAGAAAGCCGGCAAGGCGGACGGAGCGGAGAAGGCTAAGCCGCTGCCGACCGGGCCGGAGGCCGTGCTGCCGCTCCTGAACGTGGATCCGATCGAGATCGAGGTCGGCTACGGCATCACCAGGCTGGCGGACCCGCGGGTAGGAGGCGACCTCAGCGAGCGGGTGGCGGCGACCCGAAGACAGATCGCGCTGGAGCTGGGGTTCGTGATGCCCACGGTGCGCATCCGAGACAGCATCCACCTGGAGCCCAACCAGTACTGCATCAAGATTCGTGGCGAGGAGGTCGCCCGCGGGGAGGTTCTGTTGGGCCACTGCCTCGCGGTGAACGGCGGTGGCATCCTGCAGACCGTGCCCGGCACGCCCACGAAGGACCCGGTGTTCGGTCTGGACGCCCTTTGGGTGGACGAGAAGCTGAAGGAGGCCGCGCAGCGAGCCGGCTACACCGTGATCGAGCCCTCGGCGGTCATCTCGACGCATCTCGCGGAGGTGGTGAAGACGCACGCGGCCGAGCTCCTGAGCCGTCAGGACGTGCTCACGCTGTTGGACAACGCCAAGCAGGTGAACGAGGCCGTCGTCAACGAGCTGGTGCCCAACGTGCTGCAGATCGGGGACATCCAGAAGGTGCTGCAGCACCTTCTCCGCGAGCGGGTGCCCATTCGGGACATGGTGACCATCCTCGAGACGATGGCCGACTTTGGCAGCCGCGTGAAGGATCCCGACCAGCTGGGGGAGTTGGTGCGGGCGGCGATCGCGCGGACCATCACCCGCCAGTTCGTCGACCAGGACAACCGCCTGTACTGCATCACCCTCGATCCGAGGCTGGAACAGAGGCTGGTCGAGTGCGTGAACGTCACCAGCTTCGGAAGCGTGCTGATCCTCGACCCGCAGGAGCAGAGACAGCTGATCGAAAAGCTTCAGAGCGAGATGGACCGGGCCGTCGCTAGCGGCGGCCAGCCGGTCCTGTTGTGCGGCAATCAGCTTCGGTTGCCGCTCCGGAGGCTCTTGGAGAAGTACCTTCCGTCGCTGCCCGTCCTCGCCTACAACGAGGTCTCCGCCCAAGCCGAGGTGGAGTTCGTCGGGCAGGTCGCCGCGGCTTAAGGCTCAGCGGAGCAAGAGGTACAGGCAGGTGATGGTCGCCAGGCCGATCACCAGGTCCTCGAACCACGCTTGGGAGAGGCGGCGGAAGATCGCCCTGCCGGCGTAGCAGCCGATGAAGATGGCGGGCACCGCGAGGGCGTTCATGGCCAGCGAGGACCGCGTGACCATCGGCGCCTGCGGCTGGAGGGCGGTCAGCATCGCGAAGATCGGCAGCTTGAGAAGGTTGAAAATGAGGTAGAACCACGCCGCCGTGCCCATGAACTCCTCCTTGGGGATGCGCGCGGAAGCGAGGTACAGGTTGGTCACCGGCCCGGCTGCGTTGCTGACCGTGGTGGCGTAGCCGGCGGCAACTCCGGAGAGGATGCGCCCTCCCAGGCTGTGGGGCTGCAGGCGGTCGCCCAGGCGCCCGCGCAGCAGGTGGATCGCCACCATCCCCAGCACCAGCGCGGCGATCAGCCGCTCGACGCCCCGAGCCAACGCGGGGGACGTGCCCATCCACCAGAGCGTTCCGGCGCCTGCCGCCACGCCGACCACGACCCAGGGAGCCAAGCCGAGCAGGATCGGCCACCGGGCATGGCGCCGGTACCACGCCACGGCGAACAGATCGCCGAACAGGAGCATCGGGAGGAGGGCGCCGGGCGAGGAACGGCCGCTGAACGCCACCGCCATCAGGGGCACGATCACCACGCCAGCCCCTGGGACGCCGGTCTTGGAGAGGCCCACGAACGCCGCGGCCACCAGGACGCAGACCCACTGGAGCGGCGAGAGAGGCGGCAGCACGGCGCAGACTGTACCCGCGCTCTGGACGGGATGGCTCCGCAGGAGCGTTCGGGCCGAACCCTCCGGGCTTCTCCGAAGTAGAATGCGCCTGTGAGCGGGGTGGTCGAAGCGCTGAGACGGCGCCTTGGCGAGGAGGCCGTGCTGGTTGGCCCTGCCGTGGAACGGGTGTACGAGTGCGACGCCTACACGGTGGAGAAGAGGCCGCCGCTCTGCGTGGCCCTGCCCTCCACGACCGAGGAGGTCCGGGACGTGGTGGTGCTCTGCCGCGAACACGGCGTGCCCTTCGCCGCCCGCGGAGCGGGAACGGGGCTGAGCGGGGGAGCGACCGTCGCGGGCGTCGTGATCTCGACCAGGCGGATGAACCGCATTCTGGAGATCGACGCGGAGAACCGCTTCGCGAGGGTGCAGCCGGGCGTGACGAACCTCCAGGTGAGCAAGGCGGCAGAGCCTCACGGTCTGTTCTTCGCGCCGGACCCCTCCAGCCAGCATGTGAGCACCATCGGCGGCAACATCGCCGAGAACGCAGGCGGGCCGCACACGCTCAAGTACGGCGTCACCGCCAACCACGTGCTGGGGGTCGAGGTGGTGCTGCCCCGCGGCGAGGTCGTCCGGTTCGGCTCCCGGGTGCCTGGGGCGCCGGGGATCGACCCGTGCGCGCTGATCGTCGGTTCCGAGGGCACGCTGGGCGTGGTGACCGAGGCCGTGCTGCGCCTGACGCCGAAGGCGGAATGGGTGCGGACCGCTCTCGCGTTCTTCCAGACGCCGCGCGAGGCCGTTCGGGCCGTGGCGCTGATGATCGCCGAGGGCGTCGTCCCCCTGGCGCTGGAGTTCATGGACGCCACGTTCATGAAGGTGGTTTCGGATTCGTTCGGCTTGGAGTTCCCTGCGGCGGCAGGCGCCTTCCTGTTGATGGAGTTCGACGGGACGGAGTCCTCAACCGAGGCCGAGCTGGACGCCGCCACCGAAGTTTGCCGGCGATGCGGCGCGATCGAGCTTCAGGTCGCGAAGGACGACGCCGAGCGGGCGCGACTGTGGTACGCCCGGAAGAACGCCGTGGGCGGTCTCGGGCGCATCGCACCGAGCAAGGTGACCCACGACGGCTCCATCCCGAGATCGAAGCTGCCGGACATGCTGGAGCGGATCTCCGAGATCGCACAGAGGCACGGGGTCGTGGTCGCGAACCTTGCGCACGCTGGGGACGGGAACCTGCATCCCTGCATGCCCTTCGACGACCGGGACCCGGACCAGACGGCCCGCATGCATCGCGCGGCCGACGAGATCATGCGCCTGTGCGTGGAGTTCGGCGGCAGCATCACCGGCGAGCACGGGGTGGGCTTGGAGAAGCTGCCGTTCATGCGCCTGATGTTCTCGGAGGAGGATCTGGAGTTGCAGCGCAGGCTTGCGGCGGCACTGGGGGCGGATCCGCTCTGCAACCCGGGCAAGCTCGTGCCGGAGGTCGGGGCTTGAGCGGCGAGCTGTGGGTGGCACTGGCTGCCGAGCTGGCGGGCAACGACCCGGTCCGGGTCGTCGGCTCGGGCTCCAAGGTCGGGTGGTGCGGCGCCGTCGCCGGGAGGGAGGTGGCGGTCGGCCCCAGCGGAATCGTGGAGTTCGAGCCGGACGACCAGTACGTCGAGGCCTGGGCCGGCACACCCCTGAAGGAGCTGCAGGCGGAGTGCGCCGCCAGAGGGCTGGCCCTGCCGTTGCCCGACGAGGATCGGTGGGGGAGGGCGCTGGCAGGGTATCCGGGCACCGTCGGAGGACTGGTCGCCATGAACCTTCCGCACGCGCTGGCCGAGCAGTGCGGCGGACCGCGGGATTGGATCCTTCGGGTCGAGCTTCTGACCGCAGAGGGCCGCCTGGTGAAGGCCGGATGCAAGGCGGTGAAGAACGTCGCCGGCTACGACGTGCCGAAGCTGATGGTCGGTTCGAGGGGGGCGCTCGGGGTGCTGCTCAAGGTGGGTTTGCGGCTCTGGCCCACGCGAGCGATGCCCGAGCCCGACGCCACGGTGGCCACGGATCGGCCCGCCAATTGGATCCAGCGGACGCTCCGGACGGACTTCGACCGAGCCTGCGAGGCCGCCGGCGATCGCCTGGTCGCCGCAGACCGTGCCTCCTGCACGCTGTGGGCCGGCCTGGAGCAGGGCGAGAGGCTCCCTCGGTTTCCCGGCGACTGGGTGCTGTGCCCGTGGCTTCAGGAGCCGCCAGAGGCGCCCACGGCGGACGCGGTGCGCCGCTTGAAACAGGCGGCCGATCCGCACGGTAGGCTGAATCCGGGGGTGTTCGGGTGGATCTGAGCGAACTCACCGCCCGCTGCATCCACTGCGGGTTGTGCCTCGAGGCGTGCCCGACGTACGTCCTGACCTTCGACGAGACGAAGTCTCCCCGTGGGCGGATCCACCTGGCTCGCGCCGTGCTGGAGGGTCGGTTCGAATTCGACGAGCAGATGGCGGAATCCATCGACACGTGCCTCGGTTGTCGGGCGTGCGAGACCGCCTGTCCGAGCGGCGTCCACTATGGCTCGATCCTGGAATTGGTCAGGGAGCGGATGGAGTCTCGGTGCCCGAAGCCCGCGCTCAAGACCTTTACAGGCGCCCTCACCAACCGCACGCTCCTGCATGTGCAACTGGTCGGCTCCCGGTTCCTTCCCGGGCGCAGGGTGCCGGGCTTCCTCAGCCACGCCCTGGCGGGCCGTCCCGCCGAGGCCGACCGCCCGAGGCCTCAGCCGACGGGCGCCTGGCCTCCGCTGGATCCGGCCGAGCTTCCGCCCATTCGGGGCGAGGTGTTCCTTCTGGACGGATGCGTGATGGAGCCGCTCTTCGCCCGGGTGCACGAGGCCTCGGCCAGGCTGCTTCAGCGCTGCGGCTTTCGGGTGCGCAGGACGGGCGGTTTGTGCTGCGGCGCCCTCCATGCGCACTCCGGCTACCTCACGGATGCCCGCAAGCGGGCTCTGCGCCTCGCGCAGGCCCTGGAGGGCTCGCTTCCGGTGGCCACGGACTCGGCAGGCTGCGGCAGCACGATCAAGGAGTACGAGGCGCTGGACCCAGCGCTCGGCGAACTCGCGGCCCGGGCGCGGGACCTTTCGGAGTTCCTCGCTGAGCAGGGTTTCGAGGAGCGGCTTCGCCAATCGAAGGGAGTCCAGCTCACGGCCACGTACCACGACGCCTGCCACCTCGCCCATGGGCAGGGCGTCCGTTCGCAGCCACGGAGGCTTCTCGAGGCGGTGCCGGGGCTGACGCTGGTTCCTCTGAACGAGAGCGACATGTGTTGCGGCAGCGCGGGCACCTACAACCTGACGCAGCCGTCTCTCGCGCGACGGCTTCTGGAGCGCAAGTGGGCGAACATCGAGGCGACCGCCGCCGAGGCCGTCGTGCTGGGCAACCCGGGGTGTCACGCGTGGATCGAGCAGGGCTCCCGCGAGGCGCCGGGCAGGGCCCGGGTGCTCCACATCGCCGAGGTGCTCGAGGCGTCGTTCGTCGGACGCCTGCCCGGCCCCGCGTAGGCGGCTAATCCGCTCCGTTCCCGGCCAAGATGCGGTGCGCCTCCCGCAGGGCGCGCACGCGGTCCTCGTGGCGCGTCCAGAACTCGTGCCCCACGTAGCCGTCGTAGCCGATCTCCTGCAGGGCGCGGCCGATGGCCGCATAGTTCAGCTCCTGGGTGTGGTCGATGTCCTTCCGGCCCGGCACTCCCGCCGTGTGGAGGTGCCCCAGCAGCGGCGCGATCTCCCGAAGGGTTCGGATGACGTCCCCTTCCATGATCTGCATGTGGTAGACGTCGTACAGGATCTTGGCTCGGGGGCTGACGCAGAGCTCGCAGACCAGCACGGCCCAGTCGGTGCGATCGGCCATGTAGAACGGGTGGTCCACCTTGGAGTTCAGCAGCTCCAGATTCAGGTTGACGCCCAGCTCCTCCGCCAGCGGCAGCACGCGCCGGAGGCACCGCGCGGCCTCGATGGCGCCGGCCTCGTCGCTCTGCCCGGCGTGCCGGTTGCCGCTCAGGGTGAACAGGCCGGGCAAGCCCAGCTCGTGCGCCTTGCGGATGGACCGCTCGAGCTCGCCGACGATGCGGTCGTGCTGGGTCGGGTCGTTCAACCCCTGGGTGTGGGAGCCGTGCCCCACCATGCTGCAGAGGACGAGCCCGGCACGGCGGGCTTCCTCGGCGATGGCGTCCACTCCTTCGTCCCAGAACCAGATTTCCACGGCGGCGAAGCCGATCGCCTTCGCCTCGCGGAAGAGGTCCGCCAAGGGCTGTGCCTCGGTGCGGAAGCAATCCAGACAGAAGCTCTGCTTGAGTGGCATGTTGGGTTCTCCTAGACGTAGTCGACGGTGAGCTTGACGCCGGCGGCGGGGTCTCCGGCGACGCGCAGGTAGGCGTCGGGCAGCTGCTCGAACGGCACGGTTGGGCCGAGGACGGGCTCGCCGCGCACGGCTCCCCGGCAGATCAGCTCGAAGCACTCCTCCTGGATCCTTCGGTGGCTCCAGCGTGGGTGGTCCGGATTGGGGTCGCTGCAGGCCCGGCTGGAGACGAGGCGGGGCCGGTTCATATGGAACTCGCCGCCGAAGTCGAGGCCTTCGCGGTGCGGCGGCGGAAAGGCCCCTAGCACGATGGTGCCGCCGTAGGCGATCCCCCGGATGGCTTGTTGCAGGGCCTTGGCCGCTCCACTGAAGTCCACGATCACGTCCGGACCGCGCCCGCCCGTCGCGTCGCGCAGGGCGAGGCCGACGTCGCCCTGGGTCGGGTCCACCGTCAGGTCGGCTCCGCATTGTTGGGCGGCCTCGCGGCGCCTCCCGATCGGGTCAAGGGCGACCACCAGAGTCGCCCCGGCGGCCTTGGCGAGCTGCACGCAGCAAAGGCCGATCGCGCCCATGCCGAAGACCGCGATCCGGTCGCCGATTCGGACTCCTCCATCGCGCAGTGCGCCGAGCGCGAACTCGCACGGGTCAAGCAGCAGCGCGTCCCGCCAGTCGACCCCTTCGGGCACCCTCCAGCATTCGGCCTCGTCGGCGACGACCTCCGGCTGGAAGGGGGCACTCACGCAGACGCGGTCGCCGGGGCGGAGGCGTCGGCACTCCGTCCCGGCTTCCACGACCTCGCCGTACTGCATGTCGCCCAGAGACACGGGATACGACCACAGCATGCCCTCCGGCACGTGCAGCAGACGCTCCGAATCCCACCGCCCGCGGTCGTTGGCGTAGCCGCGGACAAACGCCATCATCGTTCCGTGCTTCTCCACGCCGTGGAGGCACCGGATGCGCACCTGGTCCGGTCTGGGCGGCTGGAGACTCACCTCCCGCCAGCCCACCGCGTTCCGATCGAGGCAAGCGAGCTGCTTCATGCAAACAGGGATTCTTCGATCGGGGCGCCGAATCCTGCGCGAAACGCGTTCACTGGGCCGAGGCGCTTGGGGTAACGTCGCCGCATGAAGGCGTGGGCCCTCGCTCTGCTCGCTTGGAACGCTGCGGCTTGCTCGGCGCAGGCTCCGGACAGTTGGGCTTTCGAACCTCAGCGGGATGCGTTCCGCCCCGACGCGGTGTTCGACCTCCGGTCGCTCAACGAGAAGGTGGCCGGGGAGTCGGGCTATCTGCGCGTGGATGCCAACGGCGACTTTCTGCTGGGGAACGGCAAGCCGGTGCGCCTCTGGTGCGTCAACACCGACGTCGGGCGCGAGAAGCCTTTCGTCAAGAAACCCTTGGGGAGCCAAGACGAGCCGGACTTGGATCGCCACGCGCGTTTTCTGGCCAAGCGCGGCGTGAACATGGTTCGCACCCATACCCACATGAACCCCGGCCCGGACGAGGATCCGCGCGGCATCAACCAGAAGGAGCGCGACTGGGTTTGGCGGCTCGTGGCCGCCATGAGGAAGCAGGGGATCTACACCACCGTTTCGCCCTACTGGGCCGTCACCTGCAAGATCGGCAAGAACTGGGGAATCGAGGGCGGCGAGCAGGAGTCGTTCGGCCTGCTGTTCTTCGACGAGAAGCTGCAGGACTACTACAAGGGCTGGCTGCGGCAGCTCCTGACTCCACCGAACCCCTACACCGGCGTGCCACTGGCGAAGGACCCGGCGCTGGGCATCTTCCAGCTCCAGAACGAGGACAGCCTGCTCTTCTGGACCGCCAACAACCTAAAGCCGGAGCAGCGGCGGAAGCTCGGCCGCAGGTTCGCCCAATGGGCTGCCAAGAAGTACGGGTCGCTGGCGGCCGCCCGGCAGGCTTGGGGCGGCTTCTCCGCCGAGGGCGACGACTGGCAGGCCGGCGTGCTGGGCTTCCGCAACCTTTGGGAGCTCACCCAGCCCCGACAGTCGCAGTCCACCAAGCGCCTGAGCGACCAGCTGCAGTTCGTGACCGAGACGATGCGCGCCTTCAACGCCGAGATGGTGCGGTTCCTGCGGGAGGAGCTGGGCTGCAAGGCCTTGGTGAACCCCGGCAATTGGACCACCGCCGACAACGTGCGCCTGATGGACGCCGAGCGCTGGTCGTACACCGCCGGGGAGGTGCTGGCCGTCAACCGCTATCTCGGCGGCGTGCACATCGGCCCGAACCAAGGCTGGGCCATCCAGAACGGCGACAAGTTCACCAGCGACAGCGTGCTGCGGGACCCCCTGATCCTGCCGATCAACCTCAAGCAGGTGGTCGGGCACCCGATGCTCGTTACGGAGAGCGCCTGGGTGATGCCCAACGGCAACGCAGCCGAGGGGCCCTTCCTGGTGGCCGCCTACTCCTCGCTCGGCGGGGTGGACGGCTACTACTGGTTCGCCACCGGGGACGACGAGTGGACTCCGCCGCAGTCGGCCAACGGCTACAACCCGAGCCAGCAGAAGTGGACCTTCGGCTATCCGGACATGCTGGGCCAGTTCCCGGCTGCGGCGCTGCTGTACCGCATGGGCTACGTCCGGCGCGGCGAGCCCGTCGTTCGCGAGCAGAGGCCGCTCGAGGACATCTGGTCCGGCACGGTGCCCGTGATCGCCGAGGAGAAGGGGTTCGACCCGAACCGGATGCAGGGCGCCTTCTCCCCCCGTACCAACGTGCCCGGTGGTGTGGACCCGCTGGCGTTCTTCGCCGGGCCGGTGACCGTGGAGTACGGCGGGGAGGCCTCCAAGACCTTCGTGCATCCGTCGCTGAAGACGCTCCTGGACGCCTCGGCCAAGCGGGTGCGCAGCGTCACGGGCGAACTGACCCTGGACTACGGCCGGGGCCTCTGCACGCTGGATGCGCCCAAGGCCCAAGGGGTGGTCGGTTGGTTCGCGGGCGCGCAGCAGCCGATCCGGCTTTCGACGGTGGACGTGACCTGCCGAAACCGCTTCGCCTCGATCCTGGTGGTTCCGCTCGACGACCGACCGCTGGGCGAATCCCGGCGGGTGCTGGTGCAGGTCGGCACGCGCTCCCGACCGACCGACTGGCAGGAACGCCCCGCGACCTTCGAGGCCGACGGCAAGCGGTTCGAGGGCTTCGAGGTGGTGAGCTACGGCAAGGCGCCGTGGCGGGTTGAGACGGCGCAGGGCGCGATCTGGATCCGCAACCCCTCGCTGTCCAAGGCCGAGCTGCTGGACGAGAACGGGATGCGCAAGGCCCCGGTCCCGGTTTCCAGGCAGGGCGCGAGCCTCCGAGTGGAGTTGCCGAAGGGCGCCCTGTACATGGTCCTCGAGGCGGAGGGGAAGTGAACGCCGTGCTGGTCTGCGCCGTTGCGCTGTCCGCCGGGAGGACCCTGTGGGTCGCTCCTCCGCCCGGACCGGAAGGCGACGGGTCCCGGGAGCGCCCGTACCGGTCGGTCCATCGCGCGGTGGCCGAGGCCAAGCCCGGTGACGAGGTGGTGTTCCTCGGAGGCCGCTACGCCATGGACGACTTCGTGGTTCTGACCCACCGCGGCGAACCGGGTCGCTGGCTGGTGCTTCGGGCGGAGAAGGGCCAGAAGCCGGTGTTCGACTTCAAGGCCGTGCGCCCCGAGCGCCAGCCTTGGACCGGCGGCTTCCACGCCAAGGGCGCCGCCTACGTGCGCTTCGTCGGCCTGGCGGTGGAGAACAGCCACGCCTGCGGGTTCCTGATCAGCGACGGCTGCGAGGCGATCGACGTGGTCGACTGCCGCGTGCGGATGACGTTCATGCCCGGCATCGGCGCGTGGAACAGCAGCCGTGTGCGCATCGTCGGCAACGACGTCAGCCGGGCCAACGATCCGAGCATGAGGCTCTGGGGCAACCCCGAGCACGAGTGCCCGCACGAGGCCATCAGCGTGGCGGGCATCAAGCGGTTCGAGGTCGCATGGAACCGCGTGCACGATTCGGTGAAGGAGGGCATCGACGTCAAGGAGGTTAGTGCGCACGGCGTGGTGCACCACAACCTGGTGGAGGACCTCCATCGCCAGGCCTACTATGCCGACGCATGGTTCGGCCTGCTCGAGGACGTCGAGTTCGTGTCGAACGTCGCCCGGCGCTGCGAGTGGGGCCTGGCGATCTCCGTCGAGGGTCGCGCCTCGGAGTTGAGGAACGTCCGCGTGCGCCACAACGTGCTGCACGACAACCGCGCCTCCGGCATCTTCTTCGGGCGGTGGGGGACCGACGGACCCCGCAGCGGAATCCGCATCGAGGCGAACACGCTTGCCAGGAACGGACGCCGGGGGCACTGGGCGGGTGCGACCGGGAACATCGACCTCCGCTCGCCGAACGTGCGGGGCGTGGTGGTCGAGCGGAACCTGCTGGTGGGGGGATCGGGTTTCCAGATCGCCGCCTTCAGCGACGACCCCGCCGTGCTGGCCGCCCGCCAGGTGTCGGTGCGGAACAACCGCATGGACCGCCGGATGCCCTGTCCGATCGAGGAGAACCCTTACGGACCGGCGTACGTGCTGGATGGCGATTCGCCGCAGTTCGGTGCGGTGGAGTTCGAGGATCCCTCCCGCGAGCTGTGGCTACCGAAGGACCCCAGCCTGGACTTCGGCGCGCTGCCCGGCGCCGCCAAGAAGCTGCCCAAGGTTGGGCTGATCCTGGAAGGTTTTCCGCCCTACCGTCCCTCGCGCAGGCTCCACCCGCTGTTCTAGGCGGCCCAGTCAGTCTCGGCCGTTCCACGCGGACGGACGGTCCATCACCCTCCGCCAGGCGGCGATCTTCCGCCAATCCTCGTCGGTGGCGTTCGGGGGATCGAACCGGCTTGGGTCGATGTCGATGTACAGCCTGCGGAACAGAGCCTCGTTGCAATCCGGGTTGGGGGCGTTCGCCTGCGCCTCGTTTTCCTCCCGCCAGCGGTCGAGCGCGGCGCGCATCGCCTCGACGCGCTCGGGATGCGCGGTGGCGACGTCCTCCCGCTGGCTGACGTCGGTTTCCAGGTCGTACAGCTCCGTCCTCCGCTCGTCGTAGTACTCCACCAGCATCCAGCGGCCGTCGCGCACGGCGCCGCTCGGACGCCCGCCCTGGTTGGTGTAGTGCGGGAAGTGCCAGAAGATCGGCTCCTCGGGGAACGTTCCCCCCAGCAGACCGGAGGCGAAGCTCCTTCCGTCCAGGCCTTCGGGGGTCGGGGCCCCGACCATCTCCAGCAGCGTGGGGATCCAGCCGGTGTTGTTGACCGGCGCGTCCACCACGCGTCCCGCAGGCACGTGTCCGGGCCACCGCACGATCAGCGGAACGCGCATGCCGCCCTCGTAGTTGTATCCCTTGCCCGCCCGGAACGGGGTGTTGTGGGTGACCCTCGCATGGTGCCATTCGGGAACGTTTAGCCCTCCGTTGTCCGAGGTGAACACGACGATCGTGCGTTCGGCCAGACCCCACTCGTCCAGCCGGCGCAGGAGCAGGCCCACGGTGTCGTCCAGCGTCTCGATGAGCGCGGCGTACACGGGCTCGAAGGCCCCTGCGTTCCGCTCGACCAGATCCGCTCGGGCGGTGTACGGAATGTGGGGCGTGTAGTGGGCGAGAAAGGCGAAGAAAGGCCGCTCGCGGTTGGCCCCGATGAATCTCAGGGTCTCGCGGGTGAGCAGGTACTCGGCTTTGCCACCCTCGTTCTCCGAGGGCTCGGTTTCCATGCCGTCGCTGGGATGGAACACGTGTTCGAAACCGTGTTGCGCCGGGCCGTTCTCGTCGCCGATGTGCCACTTGCCGATCAGCCCCGTCGCGTAGCCGAGTTCGGAGAAGTACCTGGGCAGAGCCTTGACGGACAAGGGGACGTTGAGTTCGATCTCGGGGTGCAGCACCCTCTGCGACGGCAGGTCCGGTCGGCCTGGGAGGTAGGTGGTGAGGTGCAGCCGTGCGGGGTTGAGTCCGGTGAGCAGGCCGGCGCGGGAGGCCGAGCAGATCGGCTGGCAGGCATAGGCGGATGTGAAGCGCGTGCCCTGTCCGGCGAGTCGGTCGAGGTTCGGGGTGTGGTGGTATAGGCGGCCGTAGCAACGAAGGTCGTTGATGCCGAGGTCGTCGCAGAGGATGAACAGGATGTTGGGGAGGTCGGCGGGTCGTTCCTGCCGCATCGGAGGGCCTCCAGCGCCAGTATGGCACCGCCTGTTCGCGGACGGCTTGCGTCCCCGTGCAGGGCGGCGGGGTGCTTGTGGCTGGACTGGAACGGCGTTTGTGGGCTTCGAATCCGGCGTCGCGCCGGGTGCCTGAGACGACACTGG
>Ga0308419_1000017_pt1 | contig 139553 bp, 134 predicted proteins | sample HotsprSampleMS50_FD_203674 | JGI IMG/M metagenome (GOLD analysis project Ga0308419, IMG submission 203674) | Hot spring phototrophic mat microbial communities from Mushroom Spring, Yellowstone National Park, Wyoming, United States - 20090730_MS50 ... | reverse complement strand
CAAGGCAGGACCATCCCCGCATCCGTTCCCGCCAGACCGACTTCCCGGGTCACTCGATCTCCTACCAGATGAAGGCAGACTCCAGAGCCCAGGAACGACGAGGCTTCAGGGGTTCTTCAGGGACCACATTCCCCCGTCTGCCGCTGAATGCTCTCGAGCCACCCGGCGCGGTCACGAGCGGAAGGCCGGGCTCGGGTGCGGCCACCTCATCTAGCGGGAGCTGACAGTCTTGTCTGGACCAAACACCCGGGTCCGACCCGCCCCACTCGGCCCCGACGACTTCCAGGACTGGCGCCGGCTACAGGCGGCCGCCTACGGCGAGCTCTGGCGTCGCGAGGACTACGACTCTCTCCGAGAACAGCTCCGTGGCGTCTTCGCTGACGGTCGCCTGGCCGCGGGCCTCAGGCTCTGGCCGTTCGGCATCTTCTTCGGGGAGCGGGTGGTCGCCGGCGCCGGCATCGGCTCGGTGGCCACGAGCGCCGAGTCCCGGCGCCAAGGCTACGCCACCGGCCTCCTCCAATCCACTCTCGAGGACCTGCGAGAGTCCGGCCGGGTCCTCGCCACCCTCTACCCCTTCTCGTACGCCTTCTACCGCCGCCTCGGTTGGCAACAGGTGGCAGACACCGTCTCCTACGCCATCCCTCTGTCCGACCTTCCCCGGTCCGACCGGCCCGAGGAGGGCGCGGCGGCTCCTCGGGGACGGGCCGTCCTGGTGTCCACCTGTGCGCCCGGCGAGACACCCCGCATCGAAGAGGGGGCGATCGCCCTCCTCGACCGGGCCTACCGTACTCACGCTCGCAGTTACTGCGGCCTCGTCGAGCGGGGCGAGGAGCACTGGCGCCGCCACCTCCTCACCGCTCGGGACGCTCCCCGGATGGCTACCCTTTGGCTGGACGAGACCGGCGAGCCCGCAGGCTACATCATCTACCAGCTCCCTGCCTTCTACCCCATGCCCCAGGACATCCGCGTGCGCGAGCTGGTCGCGGTCGACGACGGAGCCTACCGGGGGCTTCTGGGTTACCTCCGCAACCACGAGGGGCTTTACGACAAAGTCCGGCTTCATCTCGCTCCCGGCGAGCCCCTCTTGCACTATCTGCCCGACCCGAAAGTCGAGCGAGAGCTCACGGCCCACTTCATGGCCAGACTGGTGGACCTGCCGCAAGCCCTCGAGGCGACGGCCGACCCCCTCCCGGGGACGTGCGGGAGTCTCGCCCTCACCGTCAGCGACCCCTTCTGCCCGTGGAACAACGGGGCCTGGAGGGTCGAGGTGGAGAGCGGCAACGTGTCCGTCACCCGGGCCGGCGGCGGTGCACCCGGGCGCCCGGCAGCCCAAGCCCGCACGGACGTCGGTACCCTGGCCCAGATGGTCTTCGGGTTCTGCCGTGCGGGCACGGCTCGGGCCGTCGGGCGTCTGGAGGCCTCCTCGGGTGAGGCGGTGACCTTGCTCGACTCGGTCTGGGGCCGCCGGACGGCTCGACTGGCGGATAGCTTCTGACCGGCCCGGGGAAGACACTCCCGGACCCGAGCGACATAGAGTGGCGGTGTAGGACCCCGGACCGGAGGCGGTCTGCCATCGCACGGGCCAGGGAACCTTCCCTCGAACGCGTCCCGGGGCTGGTCAGCGTGGTCATGGCCAACCGGGACTACGGCCGGTACCTCCCCCAGGCGCTCGACAGCCTGGTGGCGCAGACCTATCCCTGCTTGGAGGTCATCGTGGTCGATGACGGGTCCACTGACGGCTCCCCGGGGGTGTTCCGCACCTGGCGGGTGCACCGGTGGCCGGACGTGCCCATCCTTTACGCGGACGACCTGTCTCGGCCTCCCCGGCTGGAGCGCCAGGTGACCTGGTTCCGTGAGCACCCGGACGGGGGTCTGGTCGGGACGGACTTCGTCGCGTTCGAAGACGGCCGGCCTTCGGAGAGGACCGTCCCGCGCTGGCTGCGCTACGGCGAGGACGTGGTCCGGTGCTACCGGGCCGGCGGCCACTGCGTGAGCCTCGGGACGGCCATGGTGCGCGGGACGGTCCTCGACCAGCTCGGGCCTTTCAACCGCCGTTGCCCCGGCCCGACCCGGCCTAGGCGACAAAGAGCCCCCGCCGGAAGGGCTCCACGAGACGCAGGGCGAGCACCCTCCGCCGGACCTCCGTCTGGGCCGCCAGCTCCGCCCGGTGGCGTATCACGTGCTCCACGGCGGCCAGGACCCGCTCCGCCAGGTCCTGAGCGTCGGTCGGGATCTCCACGCGGCCCTCGTGACTCCCGTAGAGCCGACCACAAGCCGTCCCCCAGTTCAGAGCGACAGTCGTCTCGGCGCGGCCGGACCGGTCGGACCCCCTGGAGCGGCCGGGCGGCCAGACGGTCCCTCGGAGGGAGGCGCGGCGTCCTCCACCCGGGCCAGCAGCCCGGGGTCGCCGGCCGCCACGGCCCAGACCCCAGGTAGGCCGGCCTCCAGGATAGCCCGCAGCGTGAGCGGACCCCGGACCCCGGCGAACGAAGCTTCGGGCAAGACCCGAGCCAGGAGGCGCGCCAGGTCGGGGTCAAGCACCGGAGGTCCGGAGCAGGCTCCGGGCGATGTCAGGAGCCGTTCGGTGACATCCCGCCCGGGCCCGTCGAGACCCGCACCCCAGACCGCTACCCGACGTCCCAGCTCCAAGGCCCGAACGAGGACACGGAGGTACCCGGGAAGGATGACCGGGCCCCCGCCCAGGACGACCGCGTCGTACGGTCCGAGGTCCTCGAGGTCCACCCCGGGCCGCGACGGCGTCAGCGTCCAGCCCGGCCCGAGATGCCTCAGGGCCAGCCGGCGGAAGACCCTCCACATGACCTCGTCCCCGAGATTGCCGAAACCGAGCCAGCCGAGGTAGAGGAGGTGCCGCGCCCGCGCGGTCAATCGCGGACGACCACCTTGAGGAGGCCTCCACCGCCGCGCCGGCCGGCCGGAGCCGGTGACGGGTCCGCCACCGTGGGCGGGGTCGGCCGCCCCGCGAGGACGGAGCGGTAGAGTTCGAGGGTCCTGGACACCATGACCCGCACGTCGAAGAACTTCTCAGCGATGGCCCGGGCCCGACGGCGGAGGCTCACCAGCAGCTCGCGGTCGTCGTCGAGGCGGGCCAGGTCGCGGGCGATGACCCGCGGGTCGGGCTCCGGAACCCGTAGTGCCGGAAGGCATCCATGGTGTAAACCTCGTTGACGAACCCTCCGACGACACCAGCCCGGCATAGCCGGACGCCAAGAGAAGCCGACGTTGCCGCAGGCCATGGCCTCCCGGAGGGAGCGACCGTGCCCGAAGGCCACGTGGCCCCACTGGAGCTGGGGGACCGGGTCGTCCGTCCAGCCGTGGTCCTCCAGCACCGTCGCTGGGGAGCCGACCGCCAGCCCGACCCGCCCGGCCGACTGGGCTTGACCCGGGCCGACGGCGACGAGGCGGGCCGCCAGGTCTACCGGTCCGCGTACATGCCGGACCAGTCGCGCACGGAGTGGAGGGTGAGGACCAAAGGCACACCGAGGCGGCGCGAGGCCTCGGCCGAGACCTCGAACGTCCGGGGCGAATGGGCGTGGACCAGCTCGACGCCCTGCTCGGCGGCGAACGAGACGAGGTCTGTCGCTGCGCGGTAGACGTAAACGGGCAGCCCGGCGACCGGGTCCAGGAGAGTCGGGTCGTTGTTGAGATTCCCCGTCTTGGGGATGGCCAGGCTCACCCGGACCTTCCGAGCAGCCAGGTGCCGCGCCAGGTCGAGAACGTGGGTCAGAAGGCCGCTCCTCACCAGGATGGTCGTCAGCAGGACTTTCACGCCGGCTCTCCCCTAACCGGCAGGGCACCCGCGGTCGGGCTCCCGCCCGCAGGTGGACCTTCCCTCAGCACCCCGGGGACCGGCCTCGATGAGAGCGGTCCGGAACGGTCGTGGTCCGGCGGCTACCCCCTCCGGAGCCGGGCCCGCCTCGCGGCCGTCCACGGTGACCCGGGCCACCCGGAGACCGTGGATGACCAACCTCACCTCCCGGTAGGGCCAGGGGTACCCCCCTTCCCCCACCTCCCAGTCCAGGCGCAGGCGCCCACCGTCCCAGGACAGGCGGAAGGAGTCCAGACGGTGTGGCCCGTACCCGTCACCGGAGTCGGAGTAAAGATGCGAGCGACCCTCTCCCGCCGGCTCCGGCGGGTACAGGTGAAGGAACAGTCGCTCCAGGTGCCGCTCGGCAGTGCTCCGGGCGGGCTCCTCCCTGGGCAGGACCGTGCCGGCCCGGACGAGAAGGCCCAGCCGCTCGAGCGGGGTCTCGAGCCGGGCGACACCGGGACCGTCCAGGGGAGCGTCCGACCAGAAATCGTACCAGCGGCCCGCAGGGAGGGTGACCTCCCTGCCCTCGGCCCCGGGCTCGAGCACGGGAGCGACCAGAAGGGAGTCGCCCAGGAGGAACTCGTCCCCGGCGTCCAGGAGCTTGCCCTCACCCTTCGGCCAGAACAGGGGCCGGGCGACCGGCCAGCCGTGCCGGCTGGCCTGCCAGGCCGCCGTGTAGATGTAGGGCAGGAGGCTGTAGCGGAGGCGGATGAACGTCCGGGCCACTGACAGGTACGGCTCGCCGTGACTCCAAGGCTCCTGGTCCGGCGTGCCCAGGCAGGTGTGACTGCGGAAGAAGGGCGTGAAAGCGCCGAGCTGGAGCCAGCGGACGTAGAGCTCCGGTTCCGGGACCCCGGTGAAGCCGCCCACGTCGCTGCCGAAGAAGGGTATCCCGGATAGTCCCACCCCGAGGGTCGTCGCTACGGTCTGCCTGAGACACTCCCAATCGCTGCGCACATCCCCACTCCACGCCGCCGCGTAGCGCTGGAGGCCAGCCCACCCCGACCGTGAGACGAGGAAAGGACGGCGGTCCGGAGCCAACCGGCGCAGAGCCTCGTAGGCGGCCCGGTTCATGTAAAGACCGTAGAGGTTGTGCACCTCCCCGTGCTCGCCCAGGGCGTGCCGTGCGCACCGGGGAAGGGTGGGGTCCCCCGAGGCCACAAAGACGGCCGGTTCGTTCATGTCGTGCCAGAAGCCTTGCACCCCTCGGTCGAGCAGCCGACGGTACAGCCCGCCCCACCACTCGCGCACCTCCGGCCGGGTGAAGTCGGGGAAGGCGCACCATCCGGGCCACACCGGGGCGTGGACCGGCGTCCCGTCTGGAAGGGTGACGAAGTAGCCCTTCTCCATGCCCTCCCGGTAGACGTCGTAGGCCGGATCGCGCTTGACCCCAGGGTCCAGGATCACCACGACCTTGAGGCCCTGCCGACCGAGGTCGCGGCACAGGCGGGCCAGGTCGGGGAAGCGGTCCTCGTCCACGGTGAAGACACGGTAGCCCCGCATGTAGTGGATGTCGAGGAACACCCCGTCGGCCGGCACGTCGTGGCGTGCGAAGTCCGCGGCCAGCCGGCGCACCCGCGCCTCCGGATGATAGCTCCACCGCGACTGGTGGTAGCCGAGAACCCACAACGGCGGGAGAGCCGGCCTCCCGGTGAGCTCCGTGTAGCGGTCGAGAGCGCGGTCCAGCGGTCCGGGGACGAAGTAGTACCTCAGGCCTCCGCCGGCCAGACGGTGCTCGGCCAGGTCGGGAACCCTCCGACCAAGGTCGAAGACGGCATCATGGGCGCAGGCGTAGAAGACAAGGTAGCCCACGTCCACGCCCTGACTGACGTAGACCGGGACCGAGAGGTAGAGAGGGTCGTCGCCCGGGCCGTAGCCGGCTGGGTCGCGGTTCCAGAGGCGGTACGCGCCGCCCCGGAGGTCGAAGGTCGCGGCTCGCTCGCCCAAGCCGTAGAGGTGCTCGCGCGGGTCCAGGACCGTGAGGTGACGGACCGCCGTCCCACGGAAGGCCGGAGGAAGGTCACGGCGGAGCACCGTCCCGCCGGGCCGGGCGAAGGTGAGGCTACCGTCCCGGCTGAGGCAGACCTCCATCTCCTGGGTCGCGAGCCGCCAGCCCCGGGCGTCCTCGGTCACCCGTACCCCCGGGGCCGCGGCCTTGCCTGCCCCGGCGGCTGCGGTCGACGACCCCGACCCGCGCTGGGCTCCGGGCCACCCGACCGGGAGTCCGAACGGTGGCTCGCGCCAGGTGACCTCGACGAGGTCCGGGGCCAAGAAGACCAGCCGCAGGCGCTCGCGGGCGAAGTCGGCCTCGATGCCGTCGGGGAGCGGGCGCACCCGGACCGCCTCGCCCGTGCCCGTCCAGCTGGGCGCTGGGGATCCCGCGCCGGCCCGGCCTCCCGGCCCCGGGTCGTCAGTGAGCCCGACATCCGGAGCAGGGTAACGTTCGTCCAGGCGCCGACGCCAGCCCGTGTAGACGAGCGCAGCCAAGGCGTTCCGGAACCCGACGGTCGCCAAGGCCTCCCGGACCCGGCGTAGGACCCCCATGGGTGCCATCTCCTCTACGGCTCCCCCGCCCGGCGGGTGTCCTCCCTGCGTTCCGCCGCCCGGGTCGGGAACAGCCACCTAAGCGCGTAGACTCCGGCCATCATCACGGCGACCGTCGCCAGGACGCCGACCATACCGAGACCGAGTACCCGCAAGGCCTCGCGGAGCGTAGCCGGCTCGAGCCAGTGCACTGGGCAAACCCTCCCCCTCAGCCGACCAAGGCCAAGATGAGGCCGCCGGCCATGATGGAAGCGATCTGCCCGCCGACGTTGGCCGCGACCGCGTGCATGAGCAGGTAGTTCTGCGGGTCCTCCCGCGAAGCCAAGCGCGCGATGACCCGGGCCGACATGGGGAAGGCCGAGATGCCCGAGGCCCCGATCATGGGGTTGACCTTCCGCCGGAGGAAGAGGTTGAGGAACTTCGCGAAGAGCACCCCTCCGGCGGTATCGGCGGTGAAGGCCACAAGGCCCATGCCCAGGATGAAGAGAGTCGACGGCGTGAGGAACGTCTCGGCCTGCATGGTCGAGCCGATGGTGATTCCCAGGAGCAGCGTGACGAGGTTGGCCAGGTGCTTCTGCGCCGCTTCCGTCAGCGTGGGGACGACCCTGCTCTCCCGCAGGAGGTTCCCGAACATCAGGCTGCCGATGAGCGGGACACTGATGGGTGCCACCAAGCCGGCGACCAAGGTGACCACTATCGGGAAGAGGATGAGAGTCGTCCGGGATACCCCTCTGCGGTCGAGGGTCATCCGGATGCGGCGTTCCCGGGGCGTGGTGAGTGCCCGTACGACCGCCGGCTGGATGATGGGGACGAGAGACATGTAAGAGTAGGCGGCCACCGTGATGGGCCCGAGGAGCCTCGGGGCGAACCGGGTCGCCACGTAGATGGAGGTCGGGCCGTCGGCAGCCCCGATGATGCCGATCGCCGCGGCCTCGCGCAAGTCGAAGCCGGCCAGGACCGCCAGCACCAGCGTAAAGAACACTCCGAACTGGGCCGCCGCCCCCAAGAGTAGCAAGCCCGGGTTCTGAAGCAGCGGGGCGAAGTCGCACATCGCCCCGATGGCGATGAAGATGAGGATGGGAAAGAGCTCGGTAGCAATCCCCACCCGGTTCAGGAGGTCGAGGAAGCCCCCGGGAGCCACGGCCGCGGAAGAGGGGATGTTGGCGAGGATGGCCCCGAAACCGATGGGTAGGAGCAGAGTCGGCTCGTAGTCCTTGGTGATGGCCAGCCAGATCAGGAGGCCGCCGGTCAGCAGCATGACCACGTGGCCCGGTCCGAGGCCGGCTATACCCGTCAGAAGTCCGTCCGTCGTCGTTCTCCCTTTCTGCCGCCTGGAGTCTGGACGCGCGTCGGTGCCGGAGCTGGAGCGCATTAGTTTGTGCAGCGGCCTTTCCGGGCCACCGTGGACCCGGACCGGGTTGCCAGGATTCGAGGCCCTTTCGCCCGGTCCTGCCGGAGTCCCCCTAACCCCCGTCACGAGTCGGCACGGGGATGCCGGAGGCGGCAGGATTTGAGCTCTCACGGCAGAATCCTTCAGCCTTACAGAAACATGGGACACATGGCAGACCCGGCAGTGGGCGGCTCCAGGCCGCGACCACCGGAGTCTGCCCCTGACGGAAGGTGGCGAGCAGCCGTGCCTGGCCGAGCCGAGGAGCTGTACGCCAAGATAGAGGCGGACACCGGGACCGTGTACCCTCTCAGCTCTGACCGGAGCGAGGCCCTCAAGAAGGTCTCCGACTTGTTCGCCGCGGAGGGGGACCACGGTCGCGCAGCTGAGGCCCGTCTGGAGTCCCTCGTCTTCGCCTTCCGCGAGACCGAGACTTTCGGCTCGGGCGGCTACTTCGGTCCCCGCTACACCAAGGCCGACGGCAAGCCGTACCCTGACTTCTACTCCCTGCCCCCCAACACACAGGACCATCTCCGGCAGCGCGTCCGGACCACCAACAACCCCCTCCACCGGGCGCGTTACGCCGACTTCCTCTGGGACAAGTTCCGCGACGCGGAGTGCGCCGCGGTCGCCGTCGGTGCCTATGTGCAGTGCGCCGAGATCTTCGTCGGACGAGGTGACGGCAACGGGGCGGCCAGGGCCATGCGCCGCGCCTGCCACCTCGCGCGGCAGCTCAGGAGCCACGAGCTCCAGAACCTGGCCAAGGATGCCGCCGTCAGGGTCATCGAGCGCATGCTCACAGCCTCCACGACCCACTATGTCCCCAAGGTGGCCGAAGCCGTCATGGGCCTGGCCGAGACCCTGAGTCCGGAGCAGCGGGTGCGGCTGGTCGAAGCCCTCGAGCGTGCCCGCAGCATCTTCGCCAAAGAGAAGGAGTTCCACCTCGAACGTGGGACTCTGCGTACCCTGCGGCAGCTCCACAAGCTGACGGGCGACGAAGAAGGTGAACGCAGGGCCTGCTGCGCGGAGGGCGAGTCGTACGAGGCGGAGGGGGACTACAAGCTCCGCCTCAGCGGTCCGGGCGGAGGACCCGAGGTCGCCGCGCACCTCTATGAGCTCGCCGCCACGCACTTCGTCAACATGGGCGAGACGACGCGGGCGGAAGCCGCGCACAAGAAGATGGTGCAGGCTCACGCGAAGGGTCCGGTCAACTTCCAGGCGTTCGTGGAGGGCCTCCGCAGGCCCTTCACCAACACCGGTGGCGCCGAGTAGGGTCCCGCGCAAGTGGGGCCGCCGTCCCCGGGCAGTTCTCCCGGGCCGGCGGCCCCTTCCGGTCCCTCCCTACGGGACGATGATATCGAGACCCCCCGGCACGATTTCGAAGCTGACCGGGAGGTACCCCCCGATCTCACCGTCCATGTGCCACCGCAGGGCGGTCGAGGACGATACCTCCACCCTCTTGCCGCGCGCGAAGTGGATTTTCGGGTGACCCACGTGCGCTCCCTTGTACGTCTTGGCCACCAGCCCGAGAATGCCCAGACGTGGTATGTCGTGAGCCCACATCAGGTCGAACAGCCCGTCACCGGGGTCGGCCTCAGGGAGTAGCTTCATGCCCCCGCCCAAGTACCGGCAGATGCCCACGCCGGAGAGGATGAGGTTGGGCACGACCGCCTCCGTCCCGTCGATCCGCAGGGTGACCGTCGGGTAGTCGTAGGTGAGGAGCGTGAGCACCAGGCAGATGACCGTCGGCAGCGTGCCCGGCACGACCTTGAGGACCGGCCCCAACTCGTTCACGCGTCCGGCGATCTCGGCGTCGAAGCCGGCTCCGACCATGTTGAGGAAATAGCGCCGCCCCGCGGAGCTCTCCGCCAAACCGACGTCGATCCGCCGGCGGACGCCCGAGTGCGCCACGCGGACGGCCTCCTCGATGTCCCACGGGATGGGGAACGTCCTTACCAGGTCGTTGGCCGACCCCGTCGGGATGATGGCCAGGGCGGTCGGGGACCCCACCAGCCCGTTGGCCACCTCGTTGATCGTCCCATCACCGCCGAACACGCAGACGCGGTCGAAGCCCTGTCGGGCAGCCTCGCGTCCGACCTCTTGGCCGTGCAGGGGACCCTCCGTGAACCTCACGGCACAGTCACCCAGCGCTTCTGTCAGAGGCCGGACCCGTTCCCAGTTCTTCTTGGCCCGCCCGTGACCGGCGGCCGGATTGACGACGTATAGGATCCGCGGCAAGTGGACCACCCTTACCGTGGCCGAACGAGGTCGGCCGGGATTCGACAAGAATGGCCGTCTTATTGCATGGAGTCTCCACCGATTCCTGCCCCTCCGGAAGGGATTTGCAAGAGAGAAGGTGAGCCCGAGGACTACGGGACGACGAGGCCAGGCTCCCTGTCGGAACGGGACGCTCCAGCGGGGAATCCTGACCACGACGCCGAACTAGACGCGACCGGAGGTGGCACGCCATGACCACGGCAGTGACCGTCCGTTGGTTGGGCTCGACCCGGTTCCTCGGGTTACCCTCGTCCGGGCCACCCATCCCAATCAATTTCCTGCCGGAGGACTCCCTTCCCCCGCGGGAGACCTACGCCGGCCCCATGCCGGCAGGCCCGGAAGGGCCCACCCCTGGGCCCAAACCCACTGAGCTTCTCCTCATCGCCGCGGGAGCCTGCACCGGCCTGGACATCGTCAGCCTCCTGGGCAAGCAGCGCGTGGAGTTCACCGGCCTCGAGATCGAGGTCCGCGGGGAGCGTGCCACGGACTGGCCACGCGTCTTCACGGACATAGAGGTCGTCTACCGGCTCGCGGCCGCGCCGACAGCCCTCCCTCACCTCGAGCGGGCCGCCCGGCTGTCCATGGAGAAGTACTGCTCCGTCAGCCTCTCCCTGTCGGCGCGGAAGAGTTTCAGGTGTGAGGTCGTCCCGGACCGAGGGGGCCCCTCCTCCTGAGCTCGTTCAGGGCCGACTCCATGTCCCCGGGCAGGGGGGCGCGGAACTCGAGGGGCCGGTCGGAGACGGGGTGCCGGAAGGAGAGCCTGTAGGCGTGCAAGGCCTGCCCCTTGAGGGCGGCCACGGCCTCCGGGTAGGGCGTGTCGCCCTCCACGGCCATCATCCGGGCGAGGTCACGACGGAACTTCCGGGGACGACGGGGTCCGTAGACGGGGTCACCGGCGACGGGATGCCCGAGGTAGGCCAGGTGGACGCGGATCTGGTGGGTCCGTCCGGTTCGGAGGGCGCACTCCACCAGCGTGAAGTCCCCGAATCGTTCGAGCACCCGGTAGTGGGTCACGGCCTCCCGTCCCCCCTCGTGCACCACGGCCATCCTCTTGCGGTCGTGCGGGTCGCGGCCGATGAGCGTCTCCACCGTCCCCTCCGCCGCCGCCACGTCGCCGTGGACCAGAGCCAGGTAGCGCCTCTGGGCCGTCCGGTTCTTGATCTGTTCCGCGAGGGACCGGTGCGCGAGGTCGGTCTTGGCCACGACCATCACGCCGCTCGTGTCGCGGTCGAGCCGGTGGACGATGCCGGGTCGGCAGACCCCGCCGATGCCGGAGAGGTCGCCGCACCGGGCGAGGAGCGCGTTGACCAAGGTCCCGCGTAGGTGACCGGGGGCCGGGTGCACGACCATGCCGCGAGGCTTGTTGACCACGACTAGGTGCTCGTCCTCATAGAGGACGTCGAGGGGGATGTCCTCCGGCTCGACGGCGAGCGGCTCCGGGTACGGGACCGTGACCCGGACCGTCTCCCCGGCGGCCAAGCGGTGACCGGGCTTGGTGACCTCACCGTCGACCGTGACCAAGCCCTCGGCGATGAGCTTCTGGACGTGGGACCGCGACAGACCGAGGTCCCGCCTGGTCGCGAGGAACACGTCCAAGCGCATCCCGGCCTGGACCGGCTCGGTCTCGAACTCGACCTCGGTCTGCCACAGTTCCTCCTCGTCCCCCAGCTCGTCCTCCCCGGCTGAGAGCCCATCCTCTCCGACCCGGAGGTCTTCCTCGTCCGGGGGTCCTCCTCCCGGAAGGAGGCTGCCCGCCCCACCTCCGCGGCCCATCATGCGTCGCTCCGGGTTGGCCGGACCAGGGACCGCAACAGGTAGAACAGGACGAGGCAGGTGCCCACCACTATCCCCGTGTCGGCCAGGTTGAACACGGGCCACACGCGGAAATCGATGAAATCGACTACCAGGCCTTCCCGGAAAGCGCGGTCGACCAGGTTACCCAAGCCACCCCCGACCAGGAGACCGAGGCCGAGGTGCCCAGGCCCGAACCCCCGGCCCCCGACGGCCAGGGGAGCCCAGACGCCAACCCCGATGAGCAAGACCGCTGTCGCGATGAAGAAGGGTTGCCCCTGCGGGAGGAGTCCGAAAGCCGCCCCCGGGTTCCGCACGAGGTTGAACCATAGCACTCCTGGGATGACTTCCTTCTCCCCGGCCCACAGAGTACGGAGAGCCCACTCCTTGGTGAGAAGGTCGACCAGGCACCAGGCCAGGGCGACCGCCCACACTGCGCCAAGACACGAGAGCCGGGCTCCCGGGAGTCCCGGGCGGCCGGGCGTAGGGACCTCCCCCGGCCCGGAGCGCTCACTCGTATCCGCAGTCACCGAGGACCTCCCCCACCGACTCATGCCTGCCAGGGCTTTCGTCACCGGGAGCACTCTTCCCTCCGTCTTCCCCTTCTTCGCGGCCCACGCTTTCTCGAGCCCCCGCCCGTCCCGGCCACCGGCTCAGGGTTCGCGCCTCCGGGCCCATGACCGGCTCTCCGGGCGCTCCCGCCGCCGGTACCCTCGTCCCACCTCCCGTCCTGGGTCGTGCGTGGACTCGGGCACGGCATCCATCGGGTCGACGACACCCTCGTCCTCCTCTTGACCAGCCGCCGCCTCGTCGAACGCACCCCGCGGCAGGCGGGCCGGACCCGAGGACGTCCCGTAGCGGGCCACTGCCTGCCAGGCGTCCAAGGGACGGCCCGAGAGCCGGCCCCCTGCTCGCCGGTCCCGGAGCACGCCCCAAGGCCGGGAAACAAGCCTGACGGAACGCCGGCGCCGGCGACCGGCCCGCCGCGCCACCCGTTCTTGCTCCACCGACTCCTCGCAGTCCAGACAGAACGGAGTCCAGGGCAAGGCCCGGAGGCGGGCCTCCGGGACGGTCTTGCCGCAGCGCTCACAGCGACCGTAGCTGCCGTGGGCCAACCGGTCCAGGGCCAGTTCGATGAGCTCCAGGGTGGTCCGGTAACTGTCCCTCAACCCCAGCTCCTTCTCCCGCTCGAAGGTCTCCGAACCCACATCGCCCGGGTGATTGTCGTAGAGTGCCGTCTCACCGATGGCCTCGCCCAGGGGCCGGCGGAGGTCTCCCCTCGCCTCCATGGCCGTGATAAGGGACCTGAGCCGCCGCCGTTCCTCGAGCAGCCGTTCCCGGAACCAGGTCTCGTCCACGAGCCTCGCCTCCCGCCTTTCTGAACCCTACGGCCCCTTCAACTGGTCCTGGACGATTCGGACGAGGTCGGCGATGAAGCCGCCGATGACCGGCAGGTTCAAGGTGACCAGGTACCGCAAGAGACCGAGGGCCAGAGCGCCGAGCAGCGTGAAGCCCACCGCGATGCCAAAGCCCCGGCCGATGCCGGAGATGAAGTTGAGGAGGAACATCCTCTTCGGGTCACGGACAAGGGCCACGTACTCGGCGATGTTGAGGTTCTCGATGTGGCGGGTGTACTCGGCGAGTCGACGGGCCAGGCTGCGGACCCACTCCTCAGCAGCGGGACCGTCGTCAGGCAGGGGCCGGACCAAGCCGTCACCCGCGGGCAGCGGCCCCGGTCGGCCGGCACGTTCCGGCCCGTCTCCGGGTACCCCTCCTCCGCCCGTCGCCATCGAGTCTCACCCGGGGAGCTAATCTCCCCGAGCCGCCGGAGACGTAAACTGCCCGTCAGACTCCCTCACCAGCCGGCTCTCCCCCAGCGCCGCCACCGCGCAGGCGGCTCCGGAGCCCCCGGTAGAGCGGCTCGGCGAAAGCGTAGGCGTGGTACCAGAGTGGCCTGAGGACGAGGTCGAACTCGCCGATGAACTCGGTGAGCTCGGCACCGAAGCCTTTCTTGAAGCGATAGAGCCCGTACAGGGGGTCACCGGGGTCCAGGTTCCCCGAGACCCCGCGGAAGTCGTACAGCCGGCATCCCCGCTCCATCGCCCAGCGGATCATCGTCCACTGCAGGAGGTGGTTGGGCATGACTTCCCGCCGGAGATTGGAGGAAGCACCGTAGACGTACCATGCCTTGTCACCGAGGACGAAGGCGATGGTCCCCGCGAGGGTCTCGCCGTCGTGGTCGGCGAGGAAAAGGCGGGCCAGGTCCCGCCCGACGAGGAGGCGCCATATGTCCTCGTAATAGCTGAAACCGCGCACGAGGAACCGGTCGCGCCGGGCCGTCTCCAAGAGGATGCGGTAGAAGGTCCGGAGGTCGTCCATGCTCCGCCCGACCCGGACCGTGACCCCTCGCCTTTCGGCCAGCCGGATGTTGTACCGTGTCTTGGGGTGGAAGCGGGCGAAGACCTCCTCCGGGGTCCCCGTGAGGGGCAGGCGCATCACGAAGCGGGGTTGAACACTCTCGAAACCGCGGCCGCGCTCTACCGGGCGGAAGCCGAGCCGGCGCAGCCGGCCGACGACTTCCGGGTCCGGGGCAGGGATGTCCGGGTCTATCTTGAGGGCGACCGCGCCACGGCGCAGGAGGAGGCGGGAGACCGTCCGCACGAGCTCGCCCAGGGCCTCCTCGTCCCCGAAGTCGATGACCGGACCCCGCGGAGCGTAGGCCAGGAAGAGCTCGAGGCCGGGGATGGGGAGCCGACGCAGGAGGACTGACACGGCACCCCGGGGGCGGCCGGAGGTCTCCTCGATGACTAGGTAGCGCACAGGTATCCAGCCGGTCCGGGCCTTGAGCTCACCCCAGGTCGAGGTCTGCAGGACGTCTCCCTTGGGATGGTGACGGATGAAGTCATCGAAGCGGTCGAGGTCCTCCGGCCGCCCCGGTTCGACCTCGACCGTGACGAGCCCGGGCAACTCCACCATCCTCTCCTTTGAGCACCTCGCCCCCCGTTACGGGCGAGGGCCAGCGAGGACGGCCAGGCGTCGCTCGAGCTCCTCCCGGTCCAGACCTCGCACCCTGACTATCTTGTCCCGGGCCGCCTCTCCGCTGACCAACTCGAGGGCGCTCTTCGTGACCCCGAGTCCCTCCGCCAGGAACTCAAGGAGGGCCCGGTTGGCCCGGCCCCTCTCGGGTGGAGCAGCCACGCGCACCACCAGGACGCCCCCGTGGTAGCCGGCCACCTCCGTCCCGGCCGCGCCCGGCCTTACCTTGACCGCGAGGCAGGCGGACGTCTTCGGGTGGCCCCAGCTCGAGCCGGCACCTATCTGGCGTCCTCCTCCTCGTCCCGGTCCTCCGGCTCGCGCCCGCGGGTCAGGGCCCTCAGGGCCGCACTCCCGGTCGGGGTCCTCCCGGGCGGCGTCCGCCCGACGGTGACCGGCTCCCCCCAGAGGTTAGGCCTGACCATCGGCGTTGACCCGGGGTCCGCCGCCTTGCCTGGTCCGGAGGGAAGACCGGCTGGGGCCGGGCGGGCCGGCTCAGGTCGGCGGTAATCGAGGGTAGCCGCCTCCTCCCGGGCCGCCGTGCTCGCGGGCTCCGGACGGGCCGGTGGACCCTGGTCACGCTCTGCAGCACCCGCGTAGCGCGCCGCGATGGCCGACAGGCGCGGGCTGGTAGCGAACGGCGTGGTCCCGGCCTCGGCTTCCTGACGGTCCGCCTCGCTGAATATCTCCAGCTGGGCCTGCAGCATCGTCTTCATCCGCAGCCGGAACAACTCGGCCTCGCGGCGGACCTCGGCGTAGTCGTCGAGAGCCTGCTTGGCCCGGGCCCGAGCCTCCTCCAGCAGGCGCTGGGCCTCCATCCTCGCCTTCTCGCGGATGACCTCCGCCTCGCGCTCACTGGTCTGCCGCACTTCCTCCGCGGCCTGCTGGGCCAGGAGGAGGGTCTTGTTCAGCGAATCCTCGATGGTCCGGTAGCGCTCCAGGACCTGCTCCAACTCGTCCAGGCGGTCCTTGAGCTCCCCGTTCTCGCGGATGAGGGCCTCGAACTCCTTGACCACGAGGTCGAGGAACTCGTCCACCTCGGCCTCGGAGTAGCCGCGGAAGGTCCGGTGGAACTCCTTGTTGTGGATGTCGAGGGGCGTGAGCGTCACGCGCCTTCCCTCCCCCGGGTCCAGCGCTGGCTTGGCTTCGACGGTTGGCGACAAGTTCCTCCCCTGGGCGACATCGCCCCTAGATGCCGCGCACTAGGTAGATGAGCAGCCGTCCGACCAGGTCGACGAGGATGATAGCCACCAGGGGAGAGAAGTCGACGTTCGGAGCCACCCGCGGCAGGACCCGCCGGATGGGAGCCAATAGAGGCTCCGTGGCCTCGACGACGTACCCGAACGCGCTCCGCAGGGTCGGACCCACCTTCTCCCGGCCGACGACCAGGGTCACGGTGTCCGCTATCATCCGGAGGACCAGACCGAAGACGACGACGGTCACCACGAGGTTCACCAAGGCCGCCAGGGCGATCACCGCACCATCTCCTCCGGAGTAGGCTACCCCTCACGGGGGCCGAAAATGGCCGTCCCAATCCTGAGCAGAGTCGACCCTTCCTCCACCGCGACTTCGTAATCCTGGCTCATGCCCATGGACAGGAGGCTCATCTCCACTCCGGGCAGCTCCTCGGCGGCAATCTTACGCGCGAGCACGGCGAGATGGCGGAAGAAGGGGCGCGCCTCCTCCGCGTCACGGACCAAGGGGGCGAGGGTCATCAGGCCCCGCACGGCCAGCCCCGGAAGGCCGCTCGCCGCCCGCACCAACTCCAGAGTCTCCTCCGGCCGCACCCCGTACTTCGTCTCCTCCCCGGAGACGTTGACCTCCACCAGCACCGGTAACGGAGGAGTGAGCCGGCCCAGCCGGGACAGCGCGGCCGAAAGGGCCGTCGCCACCCTGACGCTGTCGACGGAGTGGACGCAGTCGAAGCACCGTGCTGCCCGCAAGGCCTTGTTCGTCTGGAGGTGGCCGATGAGGTGCCACCTGACCTCCGGGAAGAGGGCGCCTAGGACCACTCGCTTGCCCTCACCCTCGACGACCCGGCTCTCCCCCAGGTCGGTGACTCCGGCCTCTAGGGCGAGCCGGACGGTCTCAGGCGGAACACCTTTGGAGACTGCGACAAGGCGGACCTCCCCCGGGTCGCGCCCGGCCCGCCGGGCCGCGGCCGCGACACGTTCCCTCACGACGGCGAGGTTAGCTTCAAGCTCCTGCTTTGAGAGCCGCCCGCCAGACGTCTCCTCTCGCCTCCATCGACTGGGCGACGTCGGAAGGACGGTCCGCGTCGCCTATCCGCTGACCCTCTTGGACGAGCCACGGGGTCGAGATGACCTCCGTCCGCGGCTCAAGGCCCTCCACGACGACTTCCTTGTCGTTCCCGCCCAGGACGGTGACCGGGCGGAACCGGCAGACCGACACGTCGAGGACGAAGACCCCGTCCTGGCCCCCGCGGTGGACCAGAGCCCGCCTGGGTAGGATGGTCCCAGAGTGGACCTCGACCACGACCGTCACCTCTACCTGCCGGACGGAGACCATCCCGTCCAAAAGCTCCCCGGTCCGGTAAGTGACGACGCAGTACCCGTTCCTCTCCCGCTGCCCGACATGGAAGAGGGTGGCCCGAGCTTCACGCCGGCCGGTGAAGGCGGGAAAGCGTAAGGAGACCTCGCGGACCTGTGCGAGGCGGTCGGCCTCACTGTTCTTGACCACGGTGGCGACGAACGCCTCGCGGTCTGAGATGACCTTCGCTATAGGGTCGCCTGCCTCGACGCGGGCCTGGTCGACCGTGGCCGACCCTTGCCGGCCCGGCGACAGGAGGTCCTTGGTCGCGTACCGTCCCACACTCGCCGGCGTCAGGGTCTCCTCCAACCCGTCAAGGCAGTAAGAGACAAGGCCCGCTTCCGGGGCGAGGACCGGGAAGAGGGACTGCGCCAGGGCGAGACGAGCAGTATCCAGGGCCTCGACGATGGCAGCACGGTCCTTCCGGATCTCCTCCAGACGCCCGGAGGCATCCGCCTCCCTCCGCCAGGCAGCGGCCAGGTCGAGGGAGGTCCGGCCGGCCTGGACCGGGTCCGCGGCGACGCAAGCCGACCGCAGCCGGGAGGCCAGGGAGAGTCCCTCCGCGCGCGTCCGTTCCAGCTCGGCGAGGAGGGCCTGCTCTTCCTCGGCGTGGGCCTCGTCGTAGGCCTCGAGGTCCGCCTCGAGTTGGGCGACCCTCTGCTCGGCCTGCTGTCTCTCCTCGGTGTCGGAGAGGTTCGCGACGACGGCCTCCGCCCTCGCCCGCGACCCCTCCGGCAGGGTGAGGGTCACCGTTCCCGTGACCGGTGACCGCAGCACCCGCTCGTGTCGGATGATGACGGCCTGGGCAACGACGGTCTCCTCGATCTGCCCTTCCCGGGCGATGACGGTGCCCACCAGGAGCGGGACGACCGCCGACCGGAGAAGGGAGAACCCTCCCAGGACGAAGAAGGCGAAGACACCCAAGGCGACGGCCAAGAACCTCACCCAACGCCGGCGGCTCCTGGCCGCCGCACGGCGCCGGTCGACCCGGCGCCCGTCCGTCGTCCGGGTCAAGACCACCCGCCCGGCGCGGAGGTCGCCCCCGTTCCGGGGCCGCCCTCGGCCGCGGCTCCGAGCGGCGGCGCGGGACCGCGACGAGCCGGTGTGAACGCGACTGCCTTCGTACCGGGCCAAACCTGGAAGCTTCCTCCGCCCTGGTGTCGCCCACGTTCAGCCGCAAGCGGACCTTCCTTCTTCGGACCCCGGAGCTTTCCTCCCGGCCCGCCGCCCCGTTGGCCGGGGGGCAGCCCTAGGTCCGCTCCGGGAGCCTGGCCAAGGCCGCCATCCTCCCGCTACGGGCATCCGGCCCCGAGGTCCGCACGGCCCGCCGGTGGGAGTGGAACAGGTCTTCGCGGCAGCAGGTGCACAGCCCGGCCACATGGATGCTGCGCTCCGGCACGCCGGCCTCGAGAAGAGCCAGACGGTTCCCCTCCTTCAGGTCCAGGTGGGCCCGGGCCCCGGCGCGAGGGCGGACCACCTCCGGCCCGAGGGCCGCGGCGGCCTGCTCCACGACCTCCGGACCGACCTCGTAGCAGCAGGGACCTATGGACGGACCCACCGCAGCCAGGATGTCGCGGGGCCGGCTCCCGAACTTCTGCCTCAAGGCCTCCACCGCCCTCGCTGCGATGCGGGTGAGAGTCCCCCGCCAGCCCGCGTGCACCACGGCAACCGCCCCTACCCGCGGGTCGAGTACCCACACCGGGACGCAGTCCGCGCAGAACACGGCGAGGGTCAGACCCCCGACACCGGTGACCAAGCCGTCGGCACCGGCGATACTCCCCGGTCCGCTGACCACGGCGACACGGTCCCCGTGGACCTGGGCACAAGTCACAAGCCGGTCCGCCCGGAGGCCGAGCGCTCGGAAGACCCGTAGCCGGTTCTCCGTCACGTCGACGGCACTGTCGCCCACGTGGTAGCCCATGTTGAGGGAGTCGTAGGGCGCCCGGCTCACGCCTCCCAGGCGGGTCGTCATGACCACGGTGGTCCCAGGTAAGGCGCTCTCCAGCATCGCCACCCTGACGACGACGATGCCGTCGCCTATCTCTCGGAGAGGGAACGTCGTCGGGGAGGGATTGTCGATGGCCACCGCTCGGTCCACGGCCAAGCCTCCCGGGCAAGTCCTTGGCGTTGCCGTTTCGGCTCCGGCTGCCGGTTCCCTCCTTGATGGACCGGCGCGGCGTCCGGACCCCCGCGGGTCTCAGTGACCTGCGGCTAGGGCCGCACCCAAGCCGAGCAGGAGGATGAGTGCGCCGGCCGCGACCTCTCCGTAGCGGGCGAGCAGGTCCGCCCGGAGGCGCCCGAGACCGAGGAGTGACACCCACACAATCGCGACGAGGGCGCCGAGAGTGGCGAGAACCCAGACCAGGACGGTCACGAGGGACGAGCCGACGCCGTAGGCGGAAGCCGCCAGGAAGACCGGGACAGCCTCGGCGCACGGCCTCAGCCCGAGGACCGCCGCCTCGGCAAGGCTCCCGCCGCAGGCCGGTCCGCCGGGGTCATGGCTCCGCTCCCGCACCGCGGGCCCGTGCCGGTGCCCCCTTCCCCCGTGCCCCTCCCGGTCGAGCCGACGTACGGTGGCCAGCCCCCGCAAGGCCAGGACCGCCCCGAAGACACCCAGCACCCCGGCACCCGCGAGTTCCGCTCCCGTCCCGACGCGCTCCAGGGCCTCCGCCCCTAGGAAGGCCACCAGGACCCCGAGGGCGGCCGTGGAGCCCAGGTGCGCCAGCCCCCCGACGACGGCGGCCACCAGGGACCGGCGGACGTCCCACCCACGCGCCCGGCTCAGGAGGACGAAGGGGAGCCAGTGGTCGGGTAGGAGGGCGTGAAGCGCGCCCACCGTCGCCGCCCCGGCGACGAGGATGGGACCGAACCCGCTGCCCTGCACGATATCTTCCCACCTCCGCGGTGACCCGGGTCCGAACCGGTCAGCACTCACTATACCCACAGGACCGGCACTTGAGGCAACCTTCTTCGTAAGACAGGCTGTGCATGCCGCACGACGGGCACAGGTCCAGGCTCCGGCGCGCCGGCCCGGCGTCCCCGGTCGACGGGCTGGCGTCCCCGGTCAACGGGCTGGCGTCCCCGGTCGACGGGCCGCCCTGCCCGGTGGCCTCTGGCTCCGGCCCTTGGAGCTCGGGCTCGAACATGACCAACTGCCCGGCCTTGCGCACGGCCCACGGCGAGACCGGCACCCTGCCGGAGAGGTACTCGTCGAGGAACCGCGCCACGGCATCCGGCACCGACTTCACCCGGTTGGGCCCGAAGCCCACGCTCCGGTTGCCCCCAATCCCGGCCAGTTCGTCGGCGATCTCCCGTGGGTCCACCCCGCAGCGGAGGGCGAGGGAGACCAAGCGGGCTATGGCCTCCGTGAAAGCCGCCACGTCGCTCCCTGCTTTGCCGAGAGCGGCGAAGAGCTCGAAGGGGCGCCCATCGGCGGTGTTGAGGGTGAGGTAGAGGTTCCCGAGCGGGGTGACCTTCCTGACCGTGACTCCCTGCAGGCCCTCCGGACGCGGGAGAGGCTTCACCTGACCCCAGGGGCCGCGGTCGAGGACTGCCCGGGCCGGCCCGCCCCTGGCGGCGGTCGCCCGCGGTCCGACGGCCCACCGCTGGTGGGTGGCTCGGTCGGCCTCACCGTCGGTCTTCTTCCCCACGTTGAGCACCTGGCTCTGCCGGCTCCCGTTGCGGTACACGGTGACGCCCTTGCAGCCGAGGTCGTAGGCCAGCCGGTAGATGCGCCGGATGTCCTCCGGGGTGGCCTCGAACGGCAGGTTGACCGTCTTGGAGACGGCGTTGTCCACGTGGCGCTGGAAGGCAGCCTGCATGCGGATGTGCCATTCGGGGGAGATGTCCAGAGCGGTTACGAACAACCTCCGGAACCTCTCGGGGACCTCCTCCAGACCGGTCACCCTGCCCCTCTCCGCCACCTTGGCCATCAGGGCCTCGGAGTAGAAGTCCTCTCTCCGGGCCGTCTCCTCGAAGAGGGCGTTCACCTCCACCAGCTCCTGCCCTCCGAGAATGCCGCGGCGGGTGAAGGCGATGGAGAAGAGAGGCTCGATGCCTCCGGAGGCTCCGGCGATGATGCTGATGCTCCCCGTCGGGGCGATTGTCGTCGTGGTCGCGTTCCGGCGTGCGGGAAGGCCCTTCCGCTCCAAGGCGGAGCCCGCGAACGCGGGGAAAGCCCCCCGCCTCTCGGCTAGGGCCGCCGACACCTCCTTCGACCGGCGGTCGATGAAGGCCATGACCTCGTCGGCCAGTCTCTCGGCCTCCTCGGAGTCGTAGGGCACCCCGAGCCGAATGAGGAGGTCCGCCCAGCCCATCACCCCGAGACCGATCTTCCGGTTGGCCTTGGTCATGGCCTCGATCTCCGGGAGGGGGTAGACGTTGGCGTCGATAACGTTGTCGAGGTAGTGCACGGCGAGGTCGACGACCCTACCCAGCCGCCCGTAGTCCACCGACCCGCCGTGGACCATGCGGGACAGGTTGATGGAGCCCAGGTTGCACGACTCGTAGGGCAAGAGCGGCTGCTCGCCGCAGGGGTTGGTGCTCTCGACCTCCCCTAGCTGAGGGGTCGGGTTGTCGGCGTTGATACGGTCGATGAAGACAACACCGGGCTCACCGTTGGCCCAGGCCCTCTCCGAGATGAGGTCGAAGACCTCGCGTGCCCTGAGCTTCCGGACGGCCTTGCCCGTCCTCGGGTTGACCAGCGCGTAATCCTCATCCCGGTCCACCTTGGCCATGAACTCATCCGTCACGGCGATGGAGATGTTGAAGTTGGTGTGGGCACGGTCGTCCGTCTTGGAGTTGATGAACTCGAGGATGTCGGGGTGGTCACAGCGGAGGATGCCCATGTTGGCCCCTCGCCTGGCGCCCCCCTGCTTGATGGCGTTCGTCGCCGCGTCGTAGACCCCCATGAAGGAGACGGGACCGGAGGCGACCCCCCCGGTCGTCTTCACGAGGTCATCCTTGGGCCTGAGACGGGAGAAGGAGAAGCCGGTCCCTCCCCCCGACTGGTGGATGAGCGCGGTATGGCGCAGCGTGGAGAAGATGCCCGCCAGCGAGTCCTCGATGGGCAGCACGAAGCAGGCGGAGAGCTGCTGGAGCTCTCGGCCGGCGTTCATCAGCGTCGGGGAGTTGAAGAGGAAGTCGAGCCCGACCATCGCGCTGAAGAGCTCCTGTTCGGCCGCGAGGAGGTCGGGGAGCCGCCGCCGCAAGAGATCGACGACCTCGTCGAGGGAAACCTTGAGGTGACCCCGTTCGGCGAGCCACCGGTAGGCGTGGGCCAAGGTCGCCATGTCTGCCGCCGTGAAGGGCGGGACCGGGTGAGGTGCCCCGGCTCGGCGGTCGGTGGGGGTCACCAGAGCCCTCCCGGGCTTGCCCAGGGCCGAGGAGGCCTCCTCCAAGGCCCGCTCCGTGGCACCGGGCGGCGCTGGGTCGTACACCGCCGGGTCGTACAGCACGTCGATTATGACGAGATTGCGGGCGACGCGGTGGAAGAGGTCGTCCGGCGTCTCCACCACTTCGCCCCTCTCGTTCTTGGCCAGGTAACGGTTCCTGAGCACCACTAGGGCGTTCTCCGAGAGCTCCCGGCTCATCTCGTGTCGCCGCCTCCCTCTCCCTCGAACAATCTCGGCTGCCGCAGGCCGTCCGGGCCCTCTCGCTCCCGGCGGAGACGGTCGACCTCCCGCCGGAAGTCCTCGACCTCGGCGAACCGCCTGTAGACCGACGCGAAACGGATGTAGGCCACCTGGTCCAGAGCCTTCAGCCGCTCCATGACGAGCTCGCCGATGACCCGACTGGGTATCTCCTCGATACCCCTGGCCCGGACCTCTCTCTCCACGTCGGCCGCGAGGCCGCGGATCTCAGCCATACTGACGGGTCGACGCTCGCAGGCGCGCAGGACCCCGCGCACGATCTTCTCCGGGTCGAAGGCCTCCCGCGACCCGTCACGCTTGACGACGGCCAGGGCAGGCTCCTCGACCCGCTCGTAGGTGGTGAACCGGCTTCCGCACGCCGGACACTCCCGACGCCTTCGGATCACCCTCTGCTCCTGCACCGGCCTCGAGTCAAGGACACGCGTGTCCTCGGACTGGCAGCTAGGGCACCGCATGCCGCCACCCCCCACCATCCGGAGCCGCCTTCCGGGTAGGCCAGACGCGCACATCTGTTCGCCACAACATATAGCGGCAGGCGCAATCTACGCCGTCAATATCTCGGTTCCTCCGTGGGTGACTTCCTTCCGCGCATCTTTTTGGCGTGGGCGTGGGGTCGCGGCGGATGGGGCCCGGCCAAGGGCCCGACCGGACGAGGTCACTGGGGACCGCAGGCAGGCAGGCGAGGTCACTGGGGACCACAGGAGGCGGACTCGCTGGGGACTTCCCTAGCGACGCCCGGGGCGGGGCTCGGTGAACCCGGAGACCTCGACCAGGATGACGTCGCTCCCGATCTTCCGGATCCGCTCCCAGGGCACGACGTACTCCGTCTCTCGTCCGAACAGCCCGAGGACGGGACGCGGACCGGGGATGATGAGAGCCTTCAGACTGCCCGTCTCCAGGTCCACCTCGAAATCGCTGATGAACCCGAGGCGGGACCCGTCCACGACGTTCACCACATCGCGCAGTCTGAGGTCGGACGCCCGGACCACGGGGAACACCTCGGGTCAGTATATGACCGCGCGCGTCCGGTCTCGACCCCGGAGGGAGCCGGAGGCTCGATCCAGAGGAAGCAAGCTACTCCCGGTCGGTAAGCTTGACGTCGGGCGTCTCGGGTGCGAGCAACGCGAAGAGCCACGGCGCCTGCCTGGCCAACGAGCGGAAGAGGTCGCGGAGGCGGTCGACGATGAAGAAGCGGACTTCGAGCCGGTCCTCGCCGGTGTCGGCCACGAGGATGACTAGGTCGGAGCTCGGGCGGCCGGGCACGTCGGCGATGATGACGCCCACACCGCTCTCCTCTCCCGGCCCGCTCGGCTTACCGGTCGGACTCCGAGACGAAGAGGACGGGGCGGTGGACTCGTGGCGACGGGAGGCAAGGCTCTTGAGAGCTCGGTCTAGGATGTCCTCGAGTTCTTCGACCTGGTCGTCGGTCAGCGTTTCCAGGGACAAGACGCGCGCCTGTCCGACCGGACTGCCCGAGCCGGCCGATCCGACCCCCGGTCTGAGCTCCGGGCCGGCCACCGTCGGGGCCGTGACGATGGAGCCGTCGACTCCGAGCGTCCAGTTCTGGCTCCGCACCCCGCTCGTGGCGTCCAGGTAGCATAGCGGTGGGAAGAGGATGCACCACCAGTTGGCCCCCCTGCCCTCACCGATGACCACCCGTAGGGCTTGGTACTCGCCTGCAGGCAGCAGCAGTGGACCGTAGCTGCGCTCAGGGAACCAGTAACGGCCGAACTCGACGGCCACCGGGTACTCGTAACCCCCGGCCCGAAGCACTTCCCGGGCGACTCTCTCGAACAACGGCAGGTTGGCCTTGACCAAAGCCGCTGCGTCTTCCGGCGCACTCACGGCGAACAGCTCGCCGGAAGTGGAGAGGATGGCGTCCCGGACCTCGAGCTTCAGAGCCTGGTCGGCCGGAGCGTCGCTGTTAGCCACCACGTGCAGGCGGATCAGGTTGTCGGGGTCGTAGGCCAGGTCGGCGCGGAGATACCAACCGCAGACGCCCAGGACCGCGAGAGAGGTCACGAGAGCCCCCAGTAGGAGACGACCGGCCAGGCGACGCCACGCCGGGCGCACCCGGTCGGGTGCCCTCTCCAGACGCGCGAATCTCCGGACTGGTTCGTAGACGGAACGCACAGACGATCCTCCCCGGCCGAACGAGGTGTTCCCTCTCGGGGTAGTCTGGCCCCGGGACGGTGGGCTCATCCTCTCTCGGAGCTATGACTCTACATGAGCTTGCGCATGTGACCGAGAGCCGCTTTCTCCAGGCGCGAGACCTGCGCTTGGGAGATGCCGATCTCGTCGGCCACTTCCATCTGCGTCTTCCCCTCGTAGAAGCGCAGAGACAGGATGAGCTTCTCGCGCTCGGTGAGCTTCTCCATCGCCTCCCGGATCGAGATGCCCTCGAGCCAGTTCGAATCCTGGTTCTTCTCGTCGCCGATCTGGTCCATGACGAGAATCGGGTCCCCCCCGTCGTGGTAGACCGGGTCGAAGAGCGAGATGGGTTCCTGGATGGCGTCGAGGGCGAAGACGATCTCCTCGCGGGGTATCTTGAGCTCGGCAGCTATCTCCGACACGGTCGGCTCGCGGGCGTACTTGTTGACCAAGCTGTCCCGGACCTGAAGAGCCTTGTAGGCGATATCCCGCAAGGAGCGGCTGACGCGGATGGAGTTGTTGTCCCGAAGGTAGCGCCTGATCTCGCCGATGATCATCGGTACCGCGTAGGTAGAGAACTTCACGTTCTGGCTAAGGTCGAAGTTGTCGATGGCTTTGATTAGCCCGATGCACCCTACCTGGAAGAGGTCATCGACGTACTCGCCGCGGTTGTTGAACCTCTGGATGACACTCAGGACGAGACGCAGGTTGCCGTGGATGAGCTGCTCCCTGGCCGTCGGGTCGCCGTTCTGCATGCGCACGAACAGCTCGCGCATCTTGGCCGCCGAGAGCACGGGGAGCTTGGAAGTGTTGACACCGCATATCTCTACCTTGTTGACGAGCAAGACCCAGTTCCCCCTGCCCACTGCCAAAATCTGACTTGTGGACTAGGGGTGATTCTGCCCATGCCGGTCCGGGATTTATTCGGTCGGAGCGACGGGGCGGCTCCGTCGGGTGCTGAGGTGCCCTAAAAGGCCGGGCGGGCCCTGCGGCTTGCACCTGGGCCCGCCCGGGACGCCTAGGGTCGGTCGGAGGCAGGAGGCTCACTGCATGCCGGCCATCTCCTGCCGCAAACGCTTGATGATACGCTTCTCGAGGCGCGAGATGTAGGACTGGGAGATACCGAGACGGTCCGCCACCTCCTTCTGGGTCTTCTCTCGACCGTCACTGAGTCCGAAGCGTAGTTCCATAATCTTCTGCTCGCGCTCGGACAACTTGGTCATGGCCTTGCGCAGACAGGCACGGTCGACCTCCTCCTCGAGCTCGCGGTAGGTGACGTTGGGGTCCGTCCCAAGGACGTCCGACAACAAGAGCTCGTTACCGTCCCAGTCGACGTTGAGGGGCTCGTCGAAGGAGACCTCCGCGCGAGGTGGGTTGCGTCGGAGGAACATGAGGATTTCGTTCTCGATACACTTCGACGCGTAGGTGGCCAGTTTGATGCGGCGCGAAGGGTCGAAAGTGTTGACCGCCTTGATGAGACCGATGGTCCCGATGGAGACCAGGTCTTCGAGCCCCACCCGGGTGTTGTCGAACTTCTTGGCGATGTAGACGACGAGTCGGAGGTTGCGCTCGATGAGGACTCCCCGGACATCGCGGTCACCCGCCTCCAGTCGAGAGATGAGATACGCTTCCTCGGCCGGGGAGAGGGGTGGCGGGAGGGTCTCGGCGGTGCCCACGTAGTACCCGGGCCTGGCCCCCAGCCCCAGCATGCGCCGCCATCTCTCGACCGTGAGGACCAGCGACCAGTGGAGTCTGACCCAGAGGGGTACGAGTGCTCGCTCCATGGTGTCCCCCCCTTCAGCTCGATGCTGATCGGGCTGCTCCCCTCGGGCGCAGCCACCCGGGCAGGCGGCCGCGTGCGGCGCCTCAGGCGACCTCGGTCAGGACCTCCGGCGGAAGGAGCCCGCGATACAGACCCTCGCTCGACAACGGTCGGGGGGAGACGCAGACCACGACGTCGGTCCGGCGGACCGCGGAACCCTTGGTCCTGACGACGACGGCATCGGGTCTGAACCCCAGGAGGAGCCCGCTCGCCCGCCCGAGGGAGGAGAACGGGACCAACCGCAGGCGCGAGCACCAGGGCGACCCTGCGAGGAGGGCTGTCACCTTGCCCAGGTCCGGTTCCTCGGCGTCGGAGCCCCACGCCTGTTCCAGCCCCGGCGGGAGCACGTCGCTCAAGGCCGGCAGCTCTACGATGACGACCGGGGCGTCGGAGAGCGGGTCGCGCAGCCGGTTGCCGGTGTCGACCAGAGCCCGGAACTCGGCCCGGCGCTGGTCGACCAGGACCAGGCACGGTACGCACCGGACATCCAGCTTCGCCTCCTCCCGTCCGGCGCTGACGGCCCAGTGCAGGAGCACGCCACCGAAGAGTGCCGCCGGCACCAGCACGCCCAGGCTCGGCCCTGGAGAACCGAGACCGGTGCCCCAGGTGAGGGCCTGGCCGGTGAGGTACCCCCAGGCGATCACCGTCCCCCCGACCGCGAAGTTGGCGAGGTAGTATAGGCCCAGCACCAGCGCGAACCCGGTGAGCCTCCGGGTAGTCGAGGGGTACGCCAGAGCGACCATGAGGGCGGAGAAGAGCAACTTTGCCGGCAGGCTGGCCACGAAGGCCAGTGAGGGTATGACGGCCGCTACGGCGTAGCCCGACCCTACGGCCGCGGCCAGGACAAGGCGCCGGCCGGCGAGCGGCGAGCGGGAGAGACGTCCGGCCAGGTACAGCAGGGAGAAATCGAAACAGAAGTTGACCAGGAAGAGTATGTCGGCGTAGACGTAGCGCAAGGCTTGGCCCCCCGACGCTGTCTGACATACACCCTATTGGGGCGCCGGGGCGATTATAACTACGCGGTCAGAGGGGAATCTGTCGCGGCGTAACACACGTCACGGCGGGCTTCCGCCAAGCTCTGACGGCTGTCGCGGCTAATCCCGCCGCCGCAGGAAGGTGGGGATGTCGAGGTCCTCCCGTGAGAACGGTCGGAGTTCGACCTCCGGCTGCTCCCGCTTCTTCTTCTTGACCTTCTCGTCGAAGCCGGTGGCGATGACGGTGACCCGGACCTCGTCCTTCAGCGACTCGTCCAGAGCGGCGCCGAAGATGATGTTGGCCTCCTCGTCGGCGGCCTCGGTGACGATGCCGGCAGCCTCGTTGACCTCGAAGAGAGTGAGGTCCTCCCCTCCGGTGATGTTGAGGAGGAGCCCCTTGGCCCCCACGATGGACGTCTCGAGGAGTGGACTGGTCACGGCGTTCTTCGCCGCGTCGGCAGCGCGCGTCTCCCCCGTGCCCACGCCCACGCCCATCAGGGCCGAGCCGGTGTTCTCCATGACCGCCCGGACATCAGCGAAATCCAGGTTGATGAACCCGGGTACGGCGACAAGGTCCGAGATGCTCTGGACCCCTTGGCGCAGGACGTCATCGGCGATACGGAAGGCTTCGATCATCGAGGTCCGCCGCTCGATGATCTGCAGGAGGCGGTCGTTGGGGATGACGATGAGCGTGTCCACCTTCTCCCTCAGCGCCGCGACGCCCTCTTCCGCCTGCCTCGTCCTGAGCTTGCCCTCGAAGCTGAAGGGTCTGGTCACGATGCCGACGGTCAGGGCCCCGGCCTGCCGGGCGCACTCGGCGATGATGGGCGCGGCCCCGGTCCCCGTCCCACCACCCATGCCGGCGGTGACGAAGACCATGTCGGCGCCCTTCACGACCCTCTCGATGACGTCCCGGCTCTCCTCGGCCGCCTGCCGGCCGACCTCCGGCCGACCTCCGGCCCCGAGTCCACGGGTAAGTCTCTCGCCGAGCTGTATCTTGACGGGTGCCTCGGAGCGGTAGAGGTGTTGCACGTCCGTGTTCATAGCGATGAACTCGACCCCGCGTATGCCGCTGGTGACCATGCGGTTGACGGCGTTGTTCCCACCTCCCCCGACGCCGATGACCTTGATGAGGGCGAAGTGCTCGACCTCCAGGTCGAGGGCAAGGGCTCCGTCCGGTACCATCCGCCCACCTCCCCGCTCCGACCAGTCCAGCCTCAGTACGACTGCCTGATCCAGTTCTTCACCTTGCCCAGCAGGCCGCCGAGGAGCGCCGAAACGCGGTCACCCCCGCGCGCTCCGTCGGTCCGGGTACCCAGCAGACTTTGAGCCGCGACCCGCACGAGCCCCACGGCGCACGCGCAGGTCGGGTCCCGCACGAGCTCGATGAGGCCGCCGTGTCCCTCGGGGAGGCCCACCCGGACCGGCATGCCGGTGACCTCCATCCCGACATCGGCGATTCCCTGGAGCAGGGCGGTGCCCCCGGTCACGACAATCCCGCCTGGAAGCAAACCCTCCCGACCGGCCTTGGCCATCTCCTTCACGATGAGGGAGAAGATCTCCTCGACCCTCGGCTCGATGATCTCGGCTATCGTCCGCCGGCCCACCCGGTGGACACGGCTTCCCCCGACGTCGGGGACATCCACGTACTCATCCCCGGGTGCCATCTCCACCGAGGCGACCCCCTGCTGGACCTTGATGCGCTCGGCCTGGGGTATCGGGGTGCGCAGCCCGACCGCGAGGTCGTTGGTGATATGCTCGCCGCCTACCGGGATGACCGCGGCGTGCCATAGCCCTCCGCGGTCGAAGATGGCGACATCCGTCGTGCCCCCGCCGATATCGGCCACCGCCACGCCGAGCTCCCGCTCGGCCGGGTGGAGGACCGCTTCGCCGGAGGCCAGGCCGGCCAGGATGGTCGAGTCCACCGCGAGGTCGGCCCGGCTCACGCACCTGACCAGGTTCTCGATGGAAGTGGCGGAGGCGGTGACGATGTTGGCCTCCACCTCGAGGCGGTTGCCGACCATCCCGACCGGGTCGCGGATGCCGTCGTAGCCGTCGACGATGTACTCCCGGGCCATGACGTGGACGATCTCTTGCTCCGGAGCCACGGGGACGACCCGGACCGCCTCCATGACCCGCTCTACGTCCTCTTCGCGGATCTCCTTGTCCTCCCGGGTGATGGCGATTGCGCTCCGGCTGTTGTGCGTCTGGACGCGCGTGCCGGCGACCCCCAGGACCACGCCGCGGATACGGACCTGGGCCATGTCCTCCGCTTTCTCCACGGCCTCCCGGATGGCGCGGACCGTCGCGGCGATGTCAACGACGACACCCCGCCTCATCCCGTAGTGCGGAGCCACACCGTACCCGGTTATGTCAAGTTCGGTCCCCTCGGAAAGGTGGGCCACCAGGGCGCAGACCTTCGTTGAGCCTACGTCGAGGGCAGCTATGGCTTCGTGCCTGGCTCTCGCCGCTGGCAAGGCCCCCTCCTCCTTCCTGAGTTGGTGCCTATGTTCTCTGGGGTCAGGGGTTTCCCTCCTGAGGTTATGTCACCATCGGGGCGGGGCTTCCCGTAGGTCGGCTGAGCCGGTCCACCGTTGGTCCCGGCCGGCGGGCTCAATCGTGACCGATGAGCTGCCAGACGACGGGGTAGACGTCTGGGTCGTGCCACTGCGGGGTGGCCGGGACCTCGCCGCGGGAGCCGACGGCTGGGTAACGGGGCGAGCGGACGTCGATGTAGGTGGCGCCGATCCCGCTCAGCTCGAGGTCCTCGAGGATGCCCAGGAGAGCGGCCACCTTGGCGTCCAGGTCGGCGGCCTGCCCGAGGTAGACCGGGATGCCGTCGACCGTGTAGAGTACGAGTTCGCCCTTCTCGTTCACGTGTATTTCCGAGAAGGCCGGCCTCCCCGCCGCCCCCAGCGCCGCTCCGCAGGCCAGGACAGCCTCAAGACCCTCGGCCTTCACGGTCTGCCCTAGAGTCACGCCCTCGACGGTCACCCCGGTGACGATGGGAAGCCCCAGGGCTCCGACAAAGCGGTGGAAGTCCAGGGGAAGGCCATTCTCGTCCAGCTCCACGAACCGCTCCTGGCACGGCAGGAGCACCACGCCCTCCCGTTCGACCACCTGGATGACCAGGCGGCCCGGGAGCTGCCGCCGGACGGTGGCTTCGGCGACCCGCGGCACCCCGAGCAGCCGTTCGCGTACTTCCCCCGTGGCTATCCGGAGGAGATTGGTCCCCATCTCCACGTCGCAGAGGCGGACGATCTCCTCCGAACCGAGGTGCGCCGAGCCTACGACGACTATCTCGTCAAGACCGAGAAAGGATGACGTGAGAAGGAGGGCCAGCCCCAGGCCGGCCACCACCAAGAGTGAAGTCAGCCCGAGGACTCGGCGGGCCGCCGACGGGCCTCGGGGCGTACGGCTCGGGGACACGACCGCCGGGCGGGAGGATACGCGGGACTGGAACGTGACCGCCGGGCCGCGGGGACCTGGCCGTCGCAGACGCGGCGACCTTGCTTCGGTCGGACCCCTCCTCAACCAGACTCCCCCCTCTCGCCGGGCCACCGCCCGGCGGTCGGCCACCTCGAGCGCCTGCCGTCTCGCCGGGCTTGTCCTTCCCCCGACCCTGCCCTCGTCCCTCGGGCTCGCCCCCGGACGAGGGCAAGGAGCCAGGACAAGGAGATGATACTACGAGACCACCTTCCTGATGTCCGCGCCGAGAGACCGGAGCTTCTCGTCCAGGCGCTCGTAGCCCCGCTCGATGTGGCGGATGCCTTCGACCACGGTGGTCCCCTCCGCACCGAGCCCGGCCAGCACCAGAGCCGCCCCGGCCCGGAGGTCGGTGGCCCTCACCCGGGCCCCGGTGAGCCTGGCGCCTCCGCGCACCACCGCAAGGCGGTTCCCGACCTCGATGGAGGCGCCCATCCGCAGAAGCTCATCCACATGGGCGAAGCGTTTGTCGAAGATGTTCTCGGTTATGAGGCTCGTGCCTTGGGCGAAGCACATCATCGCCATGGCCTGCGGCTGCATGTCCGTCGGGAAACCCGGGTACGGCATGGTCTTGAAGTTGACCGCCTTCAAGGAACCGCCGGGCAGGACCCGGACGGAGTCCCGCCCGACCTCGACCCGGACCCCCGCCTCGCGGAACTTCGCCGTGACGGCGTCGAGGTGCTCCGGCACGCAGCCGGTCACCGTCACATCGCCGCCGGTGACCGCCGCAGCGGCAAGGTAAGTCCCCACCTCGATGCGGTCCGGGATGACGGTGTGGTCCACCCCGCCGAGGCGCGTCACCCCGGTGACCCTGACCGTGTCCAGCCCGGCCCCGACGACGCGCGCACCCATGGCGTTGAGGAAATTCTGCAGGTCCACCACCTCGGGCTCGCGGGCGGCGTTACGGATGACGGTCGTGCCTTCCGCGCAGACGGCGGCCATCATGAGGTTCTCCGTGGTCGTCACGCTTGGGAAATCGAGGTGGATCTCCCGCCCTACCAGCCCGGTCGTCTCGCCGTCCACGTAGCCGTAGGCCTCCCGGATCCTCGCCCCCAAGGCCTCGAAGCCCCGGAGATGGAAATCGATCGGCCGCGAGCCGATGGGGCATCCGCCGGGTTTGGACACCCGGAACTTCCCTAACCGACTCAGGAGGGGCCCCATCACCACGATGGAGGACCTCATCTCGCCCATGAGTTCCGTGGAGATCTCGAACCCGCTCAGGGCGTCCGCCTTCACCCGGACGTAGCGGCAGTCCCCCTCACGCCCGACCTTCACCCGCGCCCCCAGGCTGGTCAGGATGTCGACCATCGTCTGGACGTCGAGGAGGTCCGGGACCGAACGGATGACGCACTCCTCGCGGGTGAGGAGAGTGGCGGCCATGATCGGGAGGATGGAGTTCTTCGCCCCGCTCGCCGCCACCCGTCCGGCGAGACGGCGGCCTCCCTCAATCACGAAATGACTCATACTCTGGTCCGGCCTCCGTAACCGGCCGCAGTCCCTTCATCGGTGCGGACCATCCTACGCCGGGCCCTCGGGACTGGTTACGTGGGCTTGTCCACACCGTGCCCGGCATCCGGCCGCGCGGAGGACCAACCGGGCGATATCCCGCGCCGCTTCCGGCCTGCCCAGACGCCTGGACGCCTCGCTCATGGCCCGCAGCGTCTCGGGGCTGGCGAGTAGGTCTCTCAAGACCCGTTCCAGGGCCGGGCCGTCCAGCTCCCGCTCGCGGATGACCGTCGCCGCACCCGCCCGCGCCAGCACGCGGGCGTTGAACTCCTGGTGGTTGTGCGTCACGTTCGGTGAAGGGATGATGACGGCCGGGACGCCCCGTGCCGTGACCTCGGCCAGGGTCGTCCCCCCGCCCCGGGTGACGATGAGGTCCGCCGCGGCCAGGGCAGCGTCGGCGCGCTCCACGTAGGGGACGACGACCAGGACTCCCCCCGAGTCGGTGGGCCCCGCGGCGAACCCCCGTGAGGCCAGCCCGGCGCGGACTTCGTCATGGTACCGCCGTCCGGTGGAGAAGACGACCGAGAGCCCGCCCACACCCAGCAGTCCCGGAAGAGCCTCCAAGAAGGCCCGGTTCAGCACCTGGGCCCCGCGACTCCCACCGACCACATAGAGGACGGGCCCGCGTGGTGGGAGACCCAAGACCCGCCGGCCCTCCTCCGCCGTCGTCTCGAGGATCGCGCGCCGGACCGGGTTCCCGGTGACCACCACGCGGGCCCCTCGCGGCAGGTGGGCCCGGGCCTCCGCGAACGGCACGGCTACGGCGTAGGCCCAGCGGGATGCCACGCGGTTGGTCACTCCTGGGAAAGCGTTCTGCTCGTGGAGGACGAGGGGAACACCGCAGAGACGGGCGGCCAGCGCCACCGGGCCGGCCGCGTACCCCCCGGTCCCCAAGACGACGTCCGCCCGGAAACGCCGGAGAATGCGCACGGCGGCGAGGACCCCGCGGGCCGCAGCCAGACCGGCGCCCACGGCCGCCAGAGGGCCCTTGCTGACGATGCCTCCGGACGGCACAGCCTCGAAAGGCAGACCTTCGCCCTTCACGATGCCGGCTTCCAGGCCACCGGCCGTGCCTACGTACAAGACCTCGGTCTCCGGCTGGAGTTCCTGGACGGCCCTCAGGATCGCCAAGGCCGGATAGACGTGCCCCCCGGTCCCGCCCCCGCAGACGATGAGACGCAACGCGCCTGTCCTCCCCCGCATGGTCGCCTCCCCCAGCCCTGCGGTCAGGCGGCGACCCTATGCCTTGAGATGTTGAGCAGGATACCCAGACCGGCCAGGGTCGGCACGAGAGACGACCCTCCGAAGCTGACGAGCGGCAGGGGCACGCCGGTTATCGGCAGGGTCCCGCAGACCACGCCGATGTTCAGGAGCGCCTGAAAGACCACCATGGCCGTGATGCCCACCGCCAGGATGGACGAGAAAGTGTCCGGCGCGGTCATGGCGATGTTGAGGCCCCGCCAGGCCAGGAGGACGAAGAGCAGGATGACGAAGGCCCCCCCGACGAAGCCGAGCTCCTCGCCCAGGATGGCGAAGATGAAGTCGGTGTGCTCGGCCGGGAGGTAGAAGAACTTCTGGCGGCTGTTCCCCAGCCCGACCCCGAACAGTCCCCCCGAGCCCAGCGCGTAGAGGGCCTGGATGATGTGGAACCCCTTGCCCTGCGGGTCGGAGAACGGGTCCAGGAAGGCCAGCCAGCGACTGCGCCGGTACTCCTCGCCCATGACGGCCCACCACAAGACCGGTACCGCCGCCACCCCGAGGGCAGCGAGGTGCTGGAGGCGGGCGCCCGCGACGAAGAGCATGATGACCACGGTCCCGCTGAGGGTCGCCGCGGTCCCCAGGTCGGGCTGTTTGAGGATGAGGAAGAAGACCAGGCCGAGGAGAAGCACGTAGGGTAGGACGCCCCGGGTGAAATCCCGTACCTTCCCCGGCTGGCGCGAAAGGGCCCAGGCTACGTAGACGACCATGGCCAGCTTCATGAGCTCGGAAGGCTGGAACCGGAGCGGTCCGTAGCCCAGCCACCGCCGCGCCCCGCCGGCCACCAGGCCGACCCCCGGGATGAGGACCAGCACCACGGCGATGAGAGCGAACAGGAAGAACGTCCGGGCGTACCTCCTGACCAGCTCGTAATCGACGCGCATCATGACGCCCATGGCCCCGAGCCCGAGGAGAGCCCACAGAGCCTGGCGCTTGACGTAGTAGAAGGCGTCGCCGTAGTCCCCCAGGGCCCGGACCGAGCTCGAGCTCCAGACCATGAGCAGACCCACGGCCAGGAGCGTGAGGACTGTCCCGATGACGGCGTAGTCCGGAGGTCTCCGGCCCATCGCTATACCACCAGACCCCACAGCCCCACGGCGGCCAGGACGAGGTTGACCAACCAGAACACCCACGTCACCCGTGTCTCCGGCCACCCCGAGACCTCGAAGTGGTGGTGGAGCGGAGCCATGCGGAACACACGTCTACCCGTCAGCCGGAAGGAGGCCACCTGGATGATGACCGAGAGGGCCTCAACCACGTAGAGCCCTCCGATGATGACGAGCCAAAGCTCGGTCCGGGTCAGGACCGCCAGGGCGGCCAGCGTACCCCCAAGCGCCAACGAGCCGGTGTCGCCCATGATGACCCTCGCCGGGTGGTAGTTGTGGACGAGGAAGCCCAGGCACGCCCCGGCCACGGTGAAAGCGAAGACCCCCAGCGACCCGACCCCGGTGCCCCAGGCCACGACACCGTAGGCCAGGGAGGTCGCCAGCACGGCCCCGGCCGCCAAGCCGTCCACCCCGTCGGTAAGGTTAACCGCGTTGGTCGCTCCGAGGACCAGGAGTATGACGAACGGGATGTAGAAAGCCCCGAGGTCCACGGAGGCGCTCGTGAAGGGGACCGTCACCACTGTCCCCAGGTCCAGAAGCCCGGAGGCACCCCAGCCGAGGGCGACCGCCAGGACCACCTGCCCGACCAGCTTGTAGCGCGCCCGAAGGCCCAGCGGACGGTGCAGGGCGACCTTGATGTAGTCGTCCGCCAGACCGAGCAGGCCGTGGCCGACCGTCACCACCAGGGCCAACCAGAGATACGGGTCCGAGCCGGAGGTGACGAGACTCAGCACAGCGATCACGGGGACGAACAGGAGACCGCCCATCGTCGGGGTCCCCGTCTTCGCCAGGTGGGTCGTCGGTCCGTCGCTGCGGACGACCTGGCCCAAGCGCAGACGCGCCAGGAGAGGCACTCCCGGTATGGCCGCCAACGCCACCGCCAGGAAGGCGGTGACGAAGACCCAGAAGGAAACCACCTGGACGGCTCTCACCGACTCTCCCCCTCCCCCCGGGCCCCGCCGGCGCGCCGGCCCAGCGAGGCCAGAAGCATCTCGACGACATCCTCGAAGCGCATCCCCCGGGAGGCTTTGACGAGCACCGTGTCGCCCGGCCGCAGGACTTCCAGGGCCGCGCGGGCCGCGTCCTCCTTGGCCGTCCCGCCGGCGAAGTGTCTCGCGCGCTCCGCTCCGAGCCCACCGCTCCGCGCCGCCTTGACCGTGACTTCAGCCCAACGGCCGCAAGCAAAGAGGTAGTCCAGACCGACCCTCGCTATGAGCTCACCGAGCTCGCGGTGGGCCGCCTCCGACAGGTCCCCGAGTTCGAGCATGTCCCCCAGGACGGCCACGGCCCGCCCGCCGCGACTCGCCCGGAAAGCCCTGAGGAGGTCGATGGCGGCGGCCATCGAGGCCGGGCCGGCGTTGTAGGCGTCGTTGACGACCCGCACGCCGGCGACCACACTCACCTCCTGGCGCATCCCCGAGAGCCGGGCCTGGTCCAGGCCGGCCCGCAGGGCCTCAGGGGGGACCCCCAGGACGAGACCCACGGCCACGGCCGCCAGGGCGTTGGAGACACTGTGGCGACCGGCCAGGGGGACGGTGAAACGCGCCTCGCCCGCCGTGGGCAGGCCCGAGCCGGGAGCCACGGTGACGCGGAACGAGGCACGCCCGTCGTCCCCGCCGGGGTCAACGTCGACAGCGGCAACCAGAGCCGGCTGCTCGAGGCCGTAGGTGACCACCGACCGCAGCCGGTCGCGGTGGCGTGCCCCCATCGCGGCCACCCGGGGGTCGTCGGCGTTCAGCACGGCCACCCCGTCCGCGGGCAAGGCCCACAGGAGCTCCTCCTTGGCGGCCGCGATGGCCTCGAGCGAACCCAACCGTTCTATGTGGACGGGGCCGACCGTGGTCAGGACGCCAACGGTGGGCCGGGCCAGCTCGGCCAGGCGGGCTATCTCACCCGGTCCCCGCATGCCCATCTCAAGGCAGGCCACTTCGTGCTCCGGCCCCAGCTCGAAGAGAGTGAGGGGCAGGCCGATGTCCGTGTTGAGGTTCCCGCGGTTGGCGAGCACCCGGAAGAAGGAGCCCAGCGCTGCCGCCACGAGGTCCTTCGTCGTGGTCTTGCCCACGCTGCCCGTGATGCCGACGACCGGAAGCCGGAACCGCTCCCGGTGCCGGGCAGCCAGGGTCCCGAGAGCTCGCAAGACGTCGCCCACGTGGAGCAGCGCCTTGCCGGGAGGCAGGCCCCCTTCCGGGGATTGAGAGACGAGGGCCGCGACGGCACCGGCGTCGAACGCCTTCCCGACGTAGAGGTGACCGTCGGTCCGCTCACCGGGGAGCGCAGCGAAGAGGTCCCCGGGGCGAACCAGCCGCGAGTCCACCTCGACCCCCGTCACGACGGCCCCGGCGTCCCCTTCCAACCGGGCCCCGGTCCAGACGGCGGCCTGGCCGGCGGTGAACAGTACTCTCGGCGGGGCCTCCCGGCGGCGGTCGTCACCGACCACACCCGCCACCCCCGTCCCGCCCCAGCCGCCTCACGATGGCCTCGCGAAGGGCTTCGCGGTCGTCGAAGTGGACCGTGCGGTCGGCGAAGACCTGGTAGGTCTCGTGACCCTTGCCGGCGACGAGGACCAGGTCCCCGGGCCTGGCCAACCGCACGGCGAGGTCGATGGCCCGGGCGCGGTCCGGGTCCACCCAGAAATCCTCTCCCTCGCGACGTCCGGCCCGCTCCAGGCCGGGCAGGATCTCGGCGATGATGGCCTCCGGCTTCTCGCTCCGTGGGTTGTCGGAGGTCACCACGGCCAGGTCGGACAAGCGCCCGACCACCTCTCCCATCAGGGGACGCTTCGTCCGGTCGCGGTCCCCTCCGCAGCCGAACACGGTTATGACGCGGCCCGGGCGCAGGGCCCGCGCCGCCTCCAGGACGTTCTCCAGCCCGTCGGGCGTGTGGGCGTAGTCCACGACCGCCAGGAACGGCTGCCCGGCGTCGACCGTCTCGAAGCGCCCGGCCGCCCCGCGCAGCGCAGCGAGCCCGGCGACCGCCCTCTCGCAGGAGAGGCCCTCGACCAGCACCACGGCCAGTGCGGCGAGGGCGTTGTAGACGTTGTGCCGTCCGGTGAGGGACAGAGTCACCCGGCCCCCGTAGCCCGGCACCCCGGGGAGCCCGGCCCCCAACCCCTCCCGGACCCGGAGGTCGAAGGTCGACCGGCCGGCCTGGAGGTCCAGGGCCTTGGCCTGCAGCCCCGCCGCGGCGTCCTCGAGGCCGTACGTGATGACGGGTACCCGGGTGCGGGCAGCCAGGCGCGGTGAGGATGGGTCGTCCGCGTTCAGGACCGCCACCTTGGGCCCCGGCTTGGGCACGGGTAGGTAGGACCGTCCGAGGCCCTCGAAGAGCTTGACCTTTGCCTCGAAGTAGCTCTCCATGTCGCCGTGGAAGTCCAGGTGGTCCTGGGTGAGGTTGGTGAACACACCCACGTCGAACTCGAACCCGGCTACGCGGTCCAGGGCCAGGGCGTGCGAGCCTACCTCGAGGCAGACGTGGGTGTCCCCGGCGCCGACCATCGCAGCGGCCAACGACTGGAGGTCGAAGGCCTCGGGCGTGGTCCGCCCGGCCGGGAGGGTGCGACCGCCGACCAGGGTCTGCACCGTCCCGATGAGTCCGCATCGGCACCCCTGTTGCTCCAGGAGCTCCCGGACCAAGTGGGTGGTCGTCGTCTTCCCGTTGGTCCCGGTCACCCCGATGACGCGGAGGCGGCGCGAGGGGTGGCCGAAGAAATTGGCCGCAGCCCGGCCCATCACCCTCCGGACAGAAGGCACGGCGGCGACGGCCGGACGGCGCAGGGCGCCGGCCAGGGCGGCCAGCGCGGCTTCCATCCCTGCGCTGCCCTCGACCACCAAGGCGGCCGCCCCCCGCTCCAGAGCCTGCGGGATGAAGGTGTGCCCGTCATGGACGAAGCCGCGCACGCAGAAGAAGGCGTCCCCGGGTCGGACGGAGCGGGAATCGTAGGAGACGCCCGAGACGGGGACGCCCGGGTCACCCTCCAGGGCCTCGACCTCGATACCGGACAGTAGTTCGTCTAGGCGCAAATGAGGCGCTTCCCTTCGGCGGGACCGGGCGCACCGGCCCGCCCTCAATATGGTTCTCGGTCTCCTGGCAGCGCATTCCACACCATCAGCGCGGGGGCGGCTCGAACCGGACCGTGACCACGGTGCCCTCCTGCACCGAAGTGCCGGCGGCCGGGCTCTGGCCCACGGCCACCCCACTCCCTTCCACCGCCAAGTACAGACCCACTTCCTCGAGCATCAGGGCAGCCTCCGCCATAGTCCGGCCGCGGAGGTCGGGGACCGTGACCAGTCCGCTCGAGGGCCCACCTGGGGTGACCTCGAGGAGAACGAGGGTGCCCGGGGCGACTTTCGCCTCCGGACCGGGGACCTGGGCGGCGACGACCCCGGTGGCCTCCCCGCTAATTTCCACACGGAGGCCGGCGGTGGACAGCTTCGCCAGAGCCTCGCCCACCGTCTGCCCGACGACGCTCGGCACCGTGATTTCGGCAGTGGACCCGGCCTCCCTGTCGGTGGCGGAGGGGCGGTCTTCCTCTGTGTACACGAGCGGTATCTCGAGGTACCGGTAGATATCCCGCATGAGCCGGCCGAACGGCGGGGCCGCCACCTGGCTCCCGTAGTAGGCCCCCTGCGGCTCGTCGACGATGACGAGGACGAGCACGCGGGGGTCTTCGGCCGGACCGAACCCACAGAACGACCCGACGAAAGCGCTCGACGACACGACTCCCCCGACGGTCTTCTGGGAGGTCCCGGTCTTCCCGGCCAGGCGGTAGCCGGGCATGTAGGTGACCTTCCCGGTACCCGTCCGGACCACGGCCTCCATGGCCCGGCTCACCTCGCGCGAGGTCGGCGTGGAGATGACCTGAGGTCCCACGGGCCACTCGATGGGGATGACCGTGCGACCGTCGGGCGAGCGCCACTCCTTAGCGACGTGCGGGGTGACCAGTCGCCCGCCGTTGGCGATGGCGCACATCGCCCTCGCCAGCTCGAGCGGGGTGACGGTCAGAGTCTGCCCGAAGGCCATGACGGCGAGGTCAACCGTCCGGCACTGGCTCTCGGGCATGATGAGACTCGTCGCCTCGCCGGGAAGGTCCACTCCCGTCGGGCCGTCCAACCCGAAGGCCCGCCAGTAGCGGTAGAAGCCGGCGGTGCCCAAGCGGAGACCGATGTTGACAAAGCCGACGTTGCAGGAGAACTCGATGACCCCGCTCAGGTTGAGGGAGCCATGACCGGAGGCCCGGTGGCAGTGGATGCGGCGGTCCTCGACCACGACGCTACCCGGACAGTAGAAGCGGTCGCTCCAGGAGACCACTCCCTCCTCGAGAGCGGCCGCGGCGGTGATGGGTTTGAAGGTAGAGCCCGGATGGTAGGTGTCGCTGACGATGAAGTTCCGCCACGCGGACTCGGGGTAGTCCGCGAAGCGGTTGGGGTCGAAGGTAGGCCGGCAACCCAGGGCGAGGATCTCGCCGTTGCGTGGGTCCATGACCAGGATGGCCGCGTGCTTGGGTTGGCTGGACGCCATGATGACATCGAGCTCACGCTCGACCATGCTCTGGATGACCTCGTCGATGGTGAGCACGAGACTCCGGCCGTCCGTCGGTGGGATGTAACGGTGGGTGGCCTGGGGTATCTGGTGGCCGACCGCGTCGTACTCGATGACGATCGAGCCCCGGGCCCCACGCAGCTCCTTGTCGTAGCTGTACTCGACACCGGCCAGGCCCTGGCTGTCGATGCCGGCGAAGCCGAGGACGTGAGCCGCCACGGTCCCCTTAGGGTAGACCCTCTTGGACTCCTGCGTGAAGCCGATACCCGGAAGGTCCAACGCCTTGAGCGCCTGCGATACCTCGTCGGGGATCTTGCGCTTTATCCACACGAAGCACTCGTCCTGTTTGAGCCGGCCGAGCACCCAATCGTAGTCGAGCCCGAGGATGTCGGCCAGCTTGCGAGCGGTCTGCTCGGGATCCTTCACCTCCGAAGGGACGGCGAAGACGGAGTCGACGTTGACGCTGATGGCCAACTCCCGACCCATGCGGTCGTAGATGATGCCGCGCCTGGCTTCGACCGGGATCTCGCGGATCCGGACGCTCAGGGCCCTCTCCCGGAGCTCCGCACCCCGCACGAACTGGAGATAGCCGAGGCGCCCGCAGAGGAAGAGGGCGAAGATGGCGAACAACGCGAGGAGTGCCACCGCGCGTCGCCTGATGCTGATACCGGGCTGTGCCGACACGCCGACCCCTGCCTTCGCCAAAGACCCGGCCCGGGGAGCATGCTACTGCACACCGTGGGCCTCGGCCTGCGAGGAGCCGGTCAGCCACCGGACGAAGCTCCGCCACAGGGTTCCGAGCGGGCTCGGCGGCGGCTCGCGGAGGGCGGCCACCGCTTCCGACCCGGAAGCTTGGACTTGGCCGTCAGGGGCGAGGTGGATTACGCGCGAGGTCGGGAACCCCTGGCCTGAGGCACTCCCGCTCCCTCCGCCCGCCGGGACCACCGGCACGCGGACGTACTCCGGCCGGACCATCCCGAGCCGTCCGGTCGCCTCGGCCTCGATGCGGGCCATGGACTGGCAGCTACCGAGCTCGAAAGAGAGCTTCTCGTTGGCCGCTCGGAGAGAGGCCAGCTCCGCCTTGAGCTCATCGAGGCGGTAACCCAGGCGGGTGGCAGTGGTGTAACTCCAAACGAGGAGGGCCGCCAAGATGAACGTCACGACGAGGTAACCGAGATACGACCTGAGCCCGACCCGGGCCTGCTCATCTGCCGCCGACCTATGCTCCCGGCCCGGCCGGTCCGACCCAGTCACCGCCCACCCGCCGGCGACCGTCCACTCCTCCCGGGCACCCTCGGACCCGCCTCCGTCCCTTAGGACAGCGCCCGGCCGCCCACCGACCGGCCTTGGGAGCTTGCCGGTCGCTCCCACCTTCGGCGCTCTACGGAGCCCCCCGACCGAGCGCGAACCCAGGGACCGGGTCCCGAGGGGGTACCGCGTACAGAGGGCTAGGCCACCAGCCTGCCGCCCAGCCCGAGGCACCTTGGCCTTGAGCACCCTATTCATCGCGTCCCCCTCCTATGCGCCGCTTCCCCTCGCTCCGCGGCGAGGCCGGCCCCAGGACCCGCCGTTCACGCCGGGAGCCGTTCGGCCGCCCGGAGCTTGGCGCTCCTCGACCGTGGGTTCGCCAGGGTCTCCTCGGGGCGCGGGGTGAGCGGCCTTCTCGTCAGCACCCTGAGCGTCGGTCTTGAGCCGCACCGGCACTCCGGTAGGCCCGGCGGGCACCGGCACCCGCGCTCCGCGTCGCGGAAAAACCTCTTGACCAGACGGTCCTCCAGCGAGTGGTAGGCGATGACCACCACCCGCCCGCCCGGGGCGAGCAGGCTCGGGACCTTCCCGAGTGCGGCCTCGAGCTCCTCGAGCTCCCGGTTCACCGCGATGCGCAAGGCCTGGAAGACCCTCCGCGCCGGATGACCACCCTCCCGGCGGGCCGCCGCCGGGATGGCCCGTCGGACCACCTCCGCGAGCTCGTCCGCCGTCCGGAGGGGCCCGTGACGCCTGGCCTCGACCACGAACGCCGCGATACGCGAGGCCCAGCGTTCCTCGCCGTACTCGCGGAAGATCCTGCACAGCTCGGACTCGTCAAGCTCCCTCAGGAGGTCAGCCGCCGTCGGACCGCCCTCGGTCGGGTCCATCCTCATGTCCAGGGGGGCGGGACCCCAGTAGGTGAAACCCCGCCCCGGCTCGTCGAGCTGGAACGAGGAGACCCCCAGATCGAACAGCAGCCCCTGGACGGGGCCGATCCCCCGTTCCCGGAGGACTTCGTCGAGACGTGAGAACCGGGCGTGCACCAGGGTGACCCGGTCGCCGAAACGCTCGAGGCGCCGGGAGGCACCAGCCAGAGCCTCCGGGTCGCGGTCGACCCCCACGACCCTTCCCCCCGGCCCGGTCATCTCTGCCAGCCGCTCGGCGTGTCCCCCGAAGCCGACCGTAGCGTCGACATATACCGCCCCGGGCCCGGCATCGATGATGCGGGCCGCTTCCTCGAGCATCACCGGCCGGTGCCCGTATGTCATGCCGTCCGCCCTCCCGGGCAACAGCGTCGCTGTAAAAGGGACGTGGCCAGGAACATGGGCCTCCGGTCACCGGACGCCTCCTCGCCACGCATCGGGGAGCAGCAACCTGTCGCTAAACGCCAAGGTCCATGAGCTTCTCGGCGATGGCTTCGAACTCGTCCTCGGCCCGCTCGCTGAAGGCCTCGTAGGCACGGCGGTCCCAGATCTCGACCCGGGTCGAGACGCCGATGAGCACGACCTCCCGTTCGAGCCCCGCGTACTCCCTCAGGCCCTGGGGGATGAGGATCCGGCCGTGGCTGTCCACCTCGGCGTCGGCCGAGCCGGCCAACAGGAAACGGGTGAAGTCGCGGGCCTCGCGTCGCCCCAGGGGAAGACCCTTCAATCGCTCGACGAGAGCCTCGAACTCCTTGACCGAGAAGACGAAGAGACACTTCTCGAGGCCCCTCGAGATGACGACCCGTTCCCCGAGCTCCGCGCGGAACTTAGCGGGCAGGCTGAGGCGCCCCTTGGGGTCGAGGCTGTGTTGGTACTCGCCGTAGAGCACCTTGCCCACCTCATCCCACTTTATCCCGCTTCGTCCTCATTCTAGGCCACCCGGCGGGTTCCTGCAAGCCCGGGACAACTTCGGATTCCCACTCGGGAACGGCGAGGAGGGGCGGGAAGGAAGGCGACGGGTCTAGGTCGGCCTAGCCGCCGAGGCCGAGGCGAGTCACGGCGCCTGCACTCCACAGACCCTCGGAGAGGGTCCACAAGGAGAGCAGGCGCCGCTCAGCGTGGTAGGCGTATCCCCGAACCGGCTGACCGTCATCCGGCTGGTGGGTACCTAACTCAATTCAGCCATCTGTCCCCGTCAGGACGATGTCCCCGGTTTGGACTCTCACCTCCAGGCGGTGCTCCCCGGCGCCCAGAATCCCGGTAACGGTCCTGCGCCCGGTGCCGCTCGTGGTGGTGCTGAGGCCAAGATTGTGGGAGACGGAGCCGCGGGTCTCGGCGGAGACTTCGACACTCGAAGTCCGCGGGAACTGGATGTCGACCTTACCCGTGCTCACCGTGACCGTCCAGTCGCCGGCCAGAGGTGAGACCGACCGCACCACGCAGTTGCCCGCCGCGACCGCAACGCTGACAGAGGCCTCCGGGTCACTGACCTCCACGTTTCCTGCCGCCACGCTGATATCCAGGTCACCAGTCACGCGCCGGGCCGTGACGTCCCCCGAAGCCACTGAAGCGTCGACGGGGCCGCTGAGACCGATGAGGACCAGTTTGCCGGCGGCCACCTTGGCCTCCACTTCGCCGGAGTAGTCATGCAGGGTGACATCGCCCGCCGACTCCTCGACCCGCAGTGACAGACCCTGAGGGACCGCGATGGTTCCCTCGGCTCGCGGAGAGACGTCGTTCCTGACTCTCCTGTCGTATCCTGGAACGAAGAAGGTCACGGTCACCGTATCTCCTAGCTGGGCTATCACGACCTTCGCCCCGCCGGTCGCGGCATCGGCCAGTTCCGCCGTCTTGGCCCGGGCCGTCAAGTCGCAGGCCACCACGACGTCCGGACCCTGCGTCCCGCTTATCGTCCAGCGGCCGGGGAGCGCCTCGACCACAACCTCCCTGGTGCCTTCTGCCGCTGCGGCCCGCCCCTCCAGGGTAACCGCCGCCTCGTAGGGATGAGTGATGTCTCCGAGGGGGCCGTGCATCCAGTCCCACCAGTCGGTTCCGGCGAAGGCCGCTACCGCGTTCGCTATGACAGCCACAATCAGGACCACAGCCAGAGCGCCGACGGCCCCCGCGTGAAGACGGACCCGGACCTGCCGACCCGTCTGACGAGCTTGCGCGGCAGCGCGCCACCGGGCCACGAGCAGTTCAACCCCTAGGAGCAACGGGATGAAGCCCCAGTAGGCCGCCACGTCGAGGGGCAGCGGCAACCCGGCGAGGCTGCCCCAGAGAAGGGTCCCTCCCGCCAGGAGAAGCACCAATCCTAAGGTCCACATGCCCACGGTCGTCATTTGCGGATCCCTCCCTAGAACCCTCGTCCCGAAGCGCGTACGAGTACGGCCACTCCTATCACCAGGATCGACAGGGGCCAGACCAGTCCGAGCCGGACCACTGCCGGGAAGGCGGCGTGGAGCACGGTGAAGAGGCCCACGGCCACCAGGACGAGTCCCCAGAGTGTGGCCTCCCCGATGCCTATCCACCAGCCGCCGGCCCCCGGAGCATGCGGCATCCCGCCGGCCGCCGTCGAGCCGTCGGCGGACTCGGAGCCTCCGCACGGCCCACGGAAGGCAGCCTCGCCACCGGCGTTCGCGGCAGCCACCGCCCGGTAGGAGTCGGCCATGCTGTAGATGACCAGAGCCGGACCGACGACACCGAAGTAGAGCGGCGCCGTCACAGCCACCAGCAGCGGAAAGCCGACGATTCCAGCGAATACCATGAGGACCCCCGCGAGTCCGGTGGCGACGAACAGGACGAGACCCTTTGCGGTCTCGCCAGCGTAGACGTGCCCGAGTCCGGGAACGAGAGACAGCACGACCGCTATGGCCGGGTTTTTCTTCGTGACTCGCACTCGACTCATCTCCCCGCAAGGTAGTGACATACCCTATCCGCCCAGCGCAGAACGAGGAGAGTGGCCTTCTGTACGGCGCGCCCCACTCCGGTCCAGACCACCCCGGAGCCGTCTGTGGCCAGGAAGACCTGGAACAGGAGACAGAACGAGGCGATGGCAGCCAGGACCGGAACGGGGTCACCCTTCCGGTGGACGGGGGATATCTCAGAGTCGGACACGAGCCGGGCCGCCAAACGGTCCCAGGCCCCCGGAGGCAGACCGACGGGGCCCAGAGCCAGACGTAGCGCGCGGTCGACCACCTGTTCTCGCCGGGTGAATCTCTCGGTCCCGGCGCGATCCCGACTCATGGCGTTCCCTCCCTCTCCCGGTCGAGCGCCGCTGCAACACGGTCAAGACCCCGGCGTATCCTCGTGGCCACGGTTCCCAGAGGAAGACCCAGAGTCACACTGATCTCCGCGTAGCTCAGCCCGGCTGAGTAGTGCAGGAGAATGGGTTCCCGGTAGGCTGGCGGTAGGGCCCCCACGACGCGCCTCACCTCGTCCAGCGTCTCGGAGCGCAGCACGGTATCCTCAGGTCCCTCAACCAGGCTGCGCCAGGCGTCTGGACTACTCGCGAGCAGGGGGGCAACGTCCGCCTCAGCCATCTCGCGTGCCGTCGGTCCCCGCAGATGCGATGCGGCTAGGTTGCGGGCCACGCGGAGAAGCCACGGTCTCAGGGAACCGTCACGCCCACCGGCGGCGCGCTCCGGCCGTAGCCGTTCGAGATGGCGATAGGCGGCGAGGAACGTCTCCTGAGTGAGGTCGTCGGCCAGAGCGCCGTCACCGGTCAGACGGTAGAGAAAGGAGTAGACCGCAGGGGCGTGGCGCTCGAAGAGAGCGGCGAAAGCAGTGCTTTCCTCCCCTGGGGAGCCCGCTGCCGCCTCATCACGACCTGAGACCTTGCGGGCCCTGTCCACCAGCTCCCAGTCGCTCGGTGTGGCAAAGCACGAGGCGGAGCCGGGAACGGTGAGAAGAGACGCGAGAACATCTGCGGCATAACGCACGCCGCCCTCACCTCCATCTGTCCGGCCGACTTGACCACAACACGTGTCCATCTCCAATACGCGTGGGACTGCAGGCCACTTTCAACCTACGGGACCCGGAACCCTCATCGCCGACCTAACCCACGCCGGCAGTGCGTCTTGCTCTAGCCGGCAGGGGCGGCTGGAGCAGACAGGACAGCGCTCATCACGTCAACCAACGACGCGATTACCTGAGACTGGCAAGAGAGTGCCGTCGAGGCTTCTTGACGATTCGTCGCTCAACGCGCAGCTAGAGATGGTTTTGCGGCCTACCAGCCGCCCCAACAAGTCCCTAGCATACGGCCTGTTCACCGGCAAAAACCTAGCTTCGCGACACGGACACGTGGTCGTGAACACCGACCGAGCAGGAGGTGACACAAGACAGTGCCACAGGGTTCGAGGTCGAACCGCATCCTCGTCAGGGGCGCCCAGCACGCGCTCGACCAGTTCAAGTACGAGGTCGCCCGCGAAATCGGTCTTCAGTTGCCCCCTGACGGCTATTTCGGCGACTACACGTCCCGTCAGTGCGGCACGATGGGCGGCTACATGGTCCGTCGGATGATCCAGGACGTCGAGATGCGGCTGGCCGGTGGAGCCGGCGTCACCGCCGGGTATGCCGGAGGCGTCGCTGGCTACGGCGCCGGTATGGGTGGTCAGGCCGGCATGGGTGCCGGCTATGGTGGGACCGCGGGCATCGGCGGCTACGGAGCGGGTCCCGGCCCGTACACCGCAGGCGGCATGGGCTACGGGACACGCTGACCAGGCAAGCTGAGGCAAGAACAAGAAGCGGTAGCAGGTCGAAACTGAAGACGTGATCGAGGAGCGGCTGACTTCCCAGCCGCTCCATCATTGAAGGGAAAGGGCACAGGCAAATCTGCATAATCGCGGCGACGGCGGCAGCGATACGGAGCACAGCAAGACAAAAAGGATGTCAGAAAGGACTAAGACGTGAGTTCACCATACAAGTTCGGGAACCGAGACCGAAAGGGCGGGAGGTGAAGAGAAATGGCCGCGCGCAGTAGGGGTAACCGAATCCTCGTCCGCGGAGCGGAGCAGGCCCTCGACCAGTTCAAGTACGAGGTCGCCCGGGAAATCGGCCTGCAGCTGCCTCCGGACGGGTACTTCGGTGACTACACTGCCCGCCAGTGCGGTACGATGGGCGGCTACATGGTCCGTCGGATGATCCACGACTATGAGAGCCGCCTCGCCGGCGGGGCCGGGCTGCGGGCCGGCGGACCGACGGTCTGACCTGAGGGTATGACCGGCCGCAGGCCGGAGGGCACGGGGAGCGGCTGCCCGTCAGCCGCTCCCTCAATATTGTTCCGCTCGTTTGTTGATTGCGGGCTTCCGTCCCCCGCAGTGCCGGGTCACCGCGCCGAGCCCGGTCTGCCCAGCCGAGACCTAAACTCCGACCACTCGGCCGCTATCTCGGACGGCGTGCCGGCGCGCTTCAGGCCTTCCATGCCGGAGGCCAACAGATACATCTGGGCCAGCCAGTAGCCGCGGAAGGCTACGTTGTAGCTGATCCACAGCTCGACCTTCGTCGTGATGTTGACTTGAGGCTCCTTGACCGGGACCCTCAACCACCCGGCGCTGACCCGGCGCGACCGCCAGGTGGACGGAGGTTGGTCGAGGTCTTTGAAGGTCAGGACCAGCGCACCACGGTAAGGGTCTTTGGGCGGCTTCCGACGCCGGAGATGGTACTCGAGCTCGTGACGGTCGGCCCCGTAACGGAGCGCCTCCCGAATGATCTGCTCTTGGGCGAGCTCGCGGTTCCGCGCGATGTACGGGATCATGAAATAAATCTCGATCTCGTCACCCAGGAACACGTCGTCCCGCCTTAGTTCGGTGAGGTACGGGAGGATGGCCTCCAACGCCGGGCCCACAGCCCCCGACGGGTAGCCGCGCTGCATCAGGTGAAGGAAGACTTCATCCCAGTCCTCGACGTCGAGAGTCTCCGGTGACAGACCGGAGAACCCGAAGTAACCCGGCCACGCGGCGGCGACCCTACCGAGCGCCCTCGCGAGCCCGTCGTAGCGCCGTCTTACGGCTCCGTCGTGCCAGTTGGCCGCCAGGAAGACCTCCAATTGGCTGAAGGAGGGGACCTGCAGGTTGAGCCAGTTGACCACATAGCGGCTAGACACGAACGAACGGACGAAGGCGGGGATGTCCCAGGCGGACTCGACGACCTCCCCGAAGTACCGAGGCACTCTGAGGCCCTCCGCCATCGGACCACCTCCCGTACTAGGACGTTACATAGGCGCCTCGCACTTTGTCAAGGCAGGCTCGTGCGGCCGTCGGACCCGCTCCGTGGGCGGGAAGACTACCGGCGGAGGTGGGACCGTTTGGCCAGCCGGTTAGTCTTCGCTCTCCTTGCAGCCGCCGTCAGCGGCGCGGCGATGTCCTTCCAGGGTGCTTTCAACGCATCCCTCCAGCGGCGGGTCGGTCTGGTGGGAGCCAGTCTAGTGGTCCATATCGTGGGACTCGTCGTGAGCGGCATCGTCCTGGGGCTGACCCTGGCCCTCGGCCATCGCATCCCCGTCGGTCCCGGCCTCCTCCGGGCACCCTGGTTCGCTTATCTCGGGGGGATCTTGAGCGTGCTCATCATCATGGGTGTGGCCTTCGCGTTCCCGGTGGCCGGAGCCGGACTCGGCGTGTCCACCATAGTCACGGCCCAGCTCATCGCGGCACTTGTCCTGGACCACTTCGGCTGGTGCGAGACGCGGACCATCCCCGTGACCTGGGTGCGCCTCTTAGGCGCCGCCCTCCTCATCTTGGGGACGCGGCTCGTGGCGAGGTGACCGGGTCCCTGAGGCCGGGCTCCTAAGCCGGCACGCCTAGACCGGCACCCCTAGACCGGGGCCCTCGCTAGGGCCGCGACCTCGAGCACCTCCTCGAGATCCTCGAGGCGCTCCACGATGGCCAGAGGCCTCCCCGCCGGGTCTCCGCGGAACGGGTCCGGTTCCTCGCGGTAGCCGGTGAAGAGGACCGACCCGGCCCCAGCTCGGGTGGCACCGATGACGTCGGCCTCCCAGTCGTCCCCCACGTGGACCATCTCCTCAGGGGCCACCCCCAGCTCCGCCGCGGCCCGGCGGAAGAGCAGCGGGTGCGGCTTGATGAAACCCCAGTCGGCGGAGATGACCACGGATGAGAAGAAGCCCGAAAGACCCTTGGCCTCGAGGACGCGCCGGCTGCCGGGGGCGTAGGGGTAATTCGTGATGACCCCCAGCCGGTAGCCGGACCCAAGGCGGTCCAGGAGCCTGGGCAGTCCGTCGGGAACGGGCAGAGCGGCGACAAGGGCCCCCACGTAAGCCTCCATGGCGTCGGCGAGCAGCTCGGCGGTGACCTGCCGGCCCATGGCCGCCTCCACTGTGAGCCGAACCCTCTCGACGAGGTCATTCTCACGGAGGAGGGCCCGGTTCACCCGGTACTGCGCGAGGCGCACCTCGTGGTAGCGGGCGATCACCGCATCCTCGTCGAAAGGCCCCACCCGGTCGCGGACGAACCCTAGGAAACCCCGGAGGAGCTTGTCCATCTCCTGGGCCCGGAAAGGCAGGAGAGTGTTCCCCACGTCGAAAGTCAGGGCCCGGACCTTCCGGCTCACCGGCTCTCCGGCCCCCGGGCCGCGCGCTCCAGGAGCACGGCGACCGCCTCCACGCCGAGCCAGTAGTCCTCGAGGATGACGTTCTCGTTCGGAGCGTGCACGGCCGAGCCGGGGTGACCGACCCCGAAGCTGACCACCGGCAGGTCGAGGTCGGTGAAGACCGGCATGGGTCCGGAGCCCGTCATAGTCGGGTAGACCACGACCTCTTGGCCGTAGGCCTCGGCGAGGGCGTCCCGGACCACGGTCACGAACGGGTGGCTCGGGTCGGTCCGCGCCGGCTTCTCTCCGGCGTACGCGTGGACCTCGATGTCCCCGAAGCCGTGGCGCTTGAGGTGCGCCTTCACTTTGGCCAGGATGTCCTCCGGGTCCTGGTCCGGCACCAGACGGAAGTCCAGCTTCGCCATTGCCCGCGACGGGAGCACCGTCTTCTCGCCAGGCCCGGTGTAGCCGGACTCCAGACCGCAGACCGTCGCAGTCGGTTCGTAGAAGTTCCGGCGGTTGGCCTCGAGGCCCTTCACACCGCACAGGAGACCGCCAAGGCCGTACTGGCGGGCCATGTCGGCCGAGGTGTCCGGGACGGCGCGGAGAACCTCGAGGTCCGCCTGGGTGGGTGGACGGACGGCGTCGTAGAACCCATCCACCAGGATGTGCTCGTCCTCGTCCTTGATCATCGAGAGTGCCCAGACAAGGCGCCAGGCCGGGTTAGGCACCAGGGTGGCCAGGGAGGAATGAAGGTCCGAGCGGGCCCCCCGGGCACGGAGCTCGAGGTAGAGGATCCCTTTCACGCCCAGGGCCACGGTGGGGCGTCCCGCGGAGTCGCGGTAGCCGGCCTCCCAGACGACCCCGTAGGCCCGGCTGAGCCACCCGGCGTTGGTCTGCACGACCTCGCGGAGGTGGGGGCTGCCCGTCTCCTCTTCCCCTTCCACGACGAAGGCGACGGACACCGGCGGCGCCCCGGCCGCCTCGTTCCAGGCCCGCACGGCCTCCAGGCGAGCGACGAGGTTACCCTTGTTGTCGGCCACGCCGCGGGCGTACAGCCGCCCTTCGCGCACCGCCGGCTCGAAGGGCGGAGACTGCCACGCCTCCAGTGGGTCCGGGGGCTGGACGTCGTAGTGGTTGTAGAAGACCACCGTCCGGTCCGTCCGGCCCCGGGTCCGGCCGATGACCACGGGTTGGCCTCGGGTCCCGACAATGCGCGGCTCCACCCCGCACCTCTCCATGAGCTCGGCCACGGCCTCGGCGGTGGGCCGGAGGTCCAGATGCCACGTGGAGACGCTCTCCGCCCGGCAGAGCGCGATGAGGTCCTCGAGTTGACGCTCCCGGTCGGACCGCACGCGGAGCAGGACTTCTCGGACCAAGTCCGACGCCCGGTTCATCTCGTCTCCTCCCGTCTTACGCCGACTATGATGCGCCGCTCGGTGAACACCAAGTCCATCAAGCAATCGTGAGGGGCGGCCGGTAGGGGCGTGGCCGAGATCTGCACCTCGTAGGCAAGGGCCGCCCGCACGGCCCTCCGGCCCTCGTTCGCCAGGAACCGGTCGTAGTACCCGCCCCCGTAGCCAAGACGGGCTCCCCGGAGGTCGAAAGCCACACCCGGGACGACCACGAGGTCCACGCGGTCCGGCGGCACGGCCGGGCACGTCGCCGGGTCGGGCTCGAGGATGCCGTACGCCCCCGGACGTAGCTCCCCGGCCAGGCCGGTCAGCCGGACGGGGACCAACCGGCGCTCGGCCGGCAGCGTCACCGGAGCGCAGACCTCCTTCCCGTCCTCCGCGGCCCGCCGCACGATGAGGTCGGTCGGAACCTCGCCCCGGAAGGCAAGATACACCATCACGGTCCGGGCCCTCCGGAAGGCCTCGTGGTCGCACAGGGTCTCCTGGGCCGCAAGGCCGAGAACCGGGCCTCGTGGCCCAAGGGCCCATCGGGCATCGAGAAAGGCCCGGCGGAGGGCTCCCTTGGCCGCGACGGCCTCGCCGGAGGCCGTAGGCTCACCCGGCAAGCGGAAGTCTCCTCTACGCGGTGATTTCCGAGAAGTAGATGACGGTCACGGTCTCGTCCTGCCCTATCGGGCGACCGTAGACCTTGCTGAGGAACTCCCTGACGTCGTCCACGGTCCGCATGTCCGGGTTCTCCCCGGTGATGTCCCTCTCCGACAGGACGGAGAGAGACTTGACCTCGACCAGGTCGAGCACCGCCCGGAAGAGCTCCTTGCGGGGCTGGAACCGGTTGCCGTAAGTGACGAGGACCACGTCGCCCGCCTGGTACTTCGAGCTCTTGTCACCGAGCCGTATCGTGCACGACTTCTTCCTCGTCAGGATGTTGGCATGATAGACCGCCGAGTAGAAGTTCAGGCTTCTCACGCAGGAAGGCCCCCTCTCCTGTCCGGCCGAGACGGTGCGGCGAGCCCCCTGATGGGGGCGGCCTGTCTCAGGTCAGGCGATACATATGATTACATGCCCCTTCATCTTTCTCTCGGCCCGCCACGCTCGGCCACACGCGTCCCGTGGCGGACTTCTTCGGCCCCTGGGCCCTTGCCCCTGCCTTGGGCGAGGTAGTAGACTTAGACCGCGACACCCTGCGGGACGAAGGCCGCCCGGGGGAGGTGCGTTGCCGCGATGGAGACCGAGGGGAGCCGTCCCTCGCGTTTCTACATCAACTACGCCAACGTCTACGCCGCCCCGTTCGACGTGGTGGTGGAGACCGGCGAGAAGAGGCCGGCCCGGGACGAACCGAGAGTCGTCTGCGAGCTCGTCATGAGCCCCCAGATGGCCAAGGTCCTCGCCCGCCTACTGACGGTATCCGTCGAGCAGTGGGAGGCCAAGCACGGCGAGATCCATTTGGAGGGCCAGTTCACCCACGGACCGACCGGTCCCAAGGTGCAGCCCGCCTAGCGCCGTCCGTCACTTCCGGGCAGGTCCGCCCTTCGCCTCCTCAGGGGCTACGTCCTAGCGTGCGGGCGAGTTCTTCGAGGGCTCCCTCCTCGCTCAGCCCCAGCCGCCAAACGGCCACCCCCCGGAGGCCCCGCCGCCGGGCCAGGAGGACCTTGTCCCGGAGGTGGACCCGGTCCTGGACCCAGACCTCGCGCTCAAAGCCTTGGCGGCTATAGACGTAGTAGCTCTGCCTCGACTCCCGGTCGTAGACGACCTCCGCTCCCACCTCCGCTGCCCGGTCCAGGGCTGCGCCGGTCGGCAAGTACTCGACGCGGCCGCCCTCCTCCTGCGCCGGCCAGTCGTAGGCGTGGGTACCCACCCCCAGGATGACCTTGCGCGGATGCACGTGACGGAGCAGGCTCTCCAGGGTCGCCTCCACCCAGGGCTGCGGGGCGATGGGACCCGGGCCGGTCGCCGTCCAGTGCCGGTCATAGGCCATCAGGACGACGCAGTCGGCGACTTCGCCGATGGCCCGGTAGTCGTAGGCACCGCTCACCTCCGGCGGGACGTCGACGTCGCCGAAGACCGAGACGTACAACTTCTTGCCGCGGTCGTGGAGAGCCACGGCGAGTTCCCTCACGAACGCGGTGTAGTCATCACGCGCCGCAGCAGGGAGCAACTCGAAGCTCACGTCCAGACCGTCGTAGCCGCGGTCCACGGCGAGGTCCGCCAGTTCCTTCACCAGCGCGCTCCGGACCCAGGCGTCCCGGAGGGCCTCGGCCCCGTTACCTCCCGTCCCTTTGGCGTTGTTGACCAGAGGCACCACCCCCAGACCCCGCGAGCGCGCCAGGGTCATGACCTCCTCGCGGTAGCCGTCTCCTACCACCTGTCCGTCCGGTCCGACGGAGTGCCAGAAGGGCGAGACCACGTCGAAGAGGCGCCCGCTCCGCTCCAGTATGGGTAGGGAGTCGGCGAAGAGGGGCCCGCTGCCGTTCTCGAAGAAGCCGATGACCTCGAAGCCGCCGAAGCGGAAGTAGGGAGTCATGCCGAGCGGGACGAGGAGTCGGCCCCAGACGACCAGGAACGACCAGACGAGGATGGTGAAGGCGAAGGCTGCCCGTCCCCGGGCGGGGCTCCGCAAGAGCTCCCTGACGAGGCGACGCCGCACCTCGGCCGTCTTCAGGCCGCGGTACTCCCGCCGCACCGCCACCCAGAGGCGGGTCGCCCAAAGGCGCACGCGGGCCGCGGCCCGAGCCGCGGCCCGCCGGACCTCCAGTAACCCGCTGCGCATGCCGGTCATGGAGGTAGTATTCCCTACTCCAGAGTGACCAGGAGGTCCCCCACTCCGACCGTGTCGCCCTTGGCCACGGCCACGTCCAGCACCCGGCCGTCGCGCGGGGCGACGATCTCGTTCTGCATCTTCATGGCCTCGAGGATGACCAGCACCGAGCTGGCCTTCACCTCCTGCCCGGGCTCGACCAGCACGGCGACTATCGTCCCAGGCAAGGGGGCCTCTACGCGTTCCCCGCCGCTGGCGGCCACCGGCCGCGGCGGACGCGCCTGAAACGTTGCAGCCGCTGCCTTGGGTGCCCCCGCCGGCGCCGGAGCCCCAGGGAGAGGGCTCTGACCCGGACCGGGCCCGGCCGGCGCCGCCGGCACGCGCGCGGGACCGGGAGGCGGGGCCACCGGTGCAGGCGGCGGGGCGTAGGGCGGTCCCCCGGCCACGGGAGCCCCTCCGGCCAACTCCTCAACCTCGACCTCGAAAATCTCACCGTCGACGGTGACGCGGAACTTCCGAACGCTCATCGTGGGGCAGGCCCCTTCCTTGCGTAGAGCTGCTGGCGGGCAAGCATGTTCTCGATGCGACCGGCCTGGGCCCAGCCCAACCCGGTCGGGGGCGTCCTGGCCGCCCAGGCGCTGCGGACGGCCGCCGTACGCCCCACCGAGGCCTCATGGACCCCGGCCGCGCTGGCCTCCGCCTCCAGGTACGCCTGGATGGCGGCCGCCACGGCCGCCGCCCGGCGCAGCCCGGCCGCAGTGCCCGGGTGGGTCTCCTCTCCGGTGGCGTGACCGGCCTCACCGCCCCGGCCGACCGGCCCAGCCGCCTCGGACGACCCACGCTCCTCGGGGCGCTCATCCTCACGGCGTCGCCCCACGGTGCTCCTCCTCAACCAGAAGGCCGCGAGGACCGTACCCGTCCCCAGAGTCAGGACGAGTTCGACGTTCGTAACCAAGACGGGCAAGGTCCCTTCTCCCTCTCGTCCCTGGGGGCCGACACCGGGCCGGACGGCCCCCGAAGTCACCCTCCCCGGGTTGACCGGGGAAGAGATACACACCCCGGACCAAGACGTCCGCGCCTAGACCGGGAAGTTCCCGTGCTTCCTGGCCGGACGGCTCTCGCGCTTGGAAGCCAGCGCCGTGAAGGCTCGGCACAGCTCCTGGCGCGTCACGGCCGGGTCGATGACCGCGTCCACGAAGCCCCGCGAGGCGGCCGCGTACGGGTTGGAGAAGCGGGCCTCGTACTCCGCCGTCTTCTCCTCCCGGAAGCGTCGGGGGTCGGGGGCGGACTTCATCTCCTCCCTGAAGATGACCTCCACCGCACCGGCGGCGCCCATGACCGCTATCTCCGCCGTCGGCCAGGCGAGGACCACGTCCGCCCCGAGAGAGCGCGCGCACATCGCCAGATACGAGCCGCCGTAAGCCTTCCTCAGGATGAGCTGTATCTTCGGCACGGTAGCCTCCGAGTAAGCGTAGAGCAACTTGGCCCCGTGCCTGATGATACCCCCGTACTCCTGAGCCGTCCCGGGAAGGTAACCCGGGGTGTCGACCAGGGTCAGGAGCGGGATGTTGAAGGCGTCGCAGAACCGCACGAAGCGGGCAGCCTTATCAGAAGCGTTGATGTCGATGGCCCCGGCGAGGTGTTTGACCTGGTTGGCGATGATGCCTACCGTCCGACCCGCCAGACGCCCGAACCCGGTCACCATGTTCTCGGCCCACCAAGCCTGACTCTCGAAGAAATCACCGCCGTCGACCAGCGACAGGATGACCTCCCGGACATCGTAGGCCTTGTTGGACTCGGCCGGCACGACCTCCCGCAGGCGCGGGTCGGTGCGCTCGGGGTCGTCGCCCGTGGGGACGACGGGCGGGTCCTCCAGGTTGTTCGAGGGCAGGAAGGATAAGAGCTTGCGGATCATGGCGAGGCAATCGCGGTCACTCGGAGCGTAGAAGTGGGCCACCCCGCTCACCCGGTTGTGGGTGGCCGCGCCGCCGAGGTCCTCCATGCTGACCTCCTCGCCGGTCACGGCCTTTATGACCTGCGGGCCGGTGATGAACATCTGGCTCGTCCCACCGACCATGAAGATGAAGTCGGTCAGGCCGGGGGAGTACACCGCCCCTCCCGCGCAGGGACCCATGATTGCGGATATCTGCGGGATGACCCCGGAGGCCAGGGTGTTGCGGTAGAAGATGCGGCCGTAGCCGTCCAGGGCGTCGACTCCTTCCTGGATGCGCGCGCCACCCGAGTCGTTCAGGCCGACGAACGGAGCCCCCACCTCGCGGGCGAGGTCCATCACCCGGCAGATCTTCGAGGCGTGCATCTCGCCCAGGGCGCCGCCCATGACCGTGAAGTCCTGGGCGAAGGCATAGACCGGCCGCCCGTCGACGAGCCCGTAGCCGGTGACCACCCCTTCGCCGGGAGCCCTTTCCTGCTCCATGCCGAAGTCCCGGCAGCGGTGGGTGACGAAAGCGCCGAGCTCGACGAACGTCCCGGGGTCGAAGAGCACGTCCAGGCGCTCCCGGGCGGTGAGCTTGCCCCTGGCGTGCTGCCTTTCCACCTTCTCGGGCCCCCCGCCGGCCCTGATCTCGCCCAGCCGGCGCTCGAGCTCGGCTAGCCTGTCAGCGTTGGACGTGACCATGGTCTCCTCCCTCGCCGGTCTCCTCCCCTGCCCGCACCCTCGACGGAGGCGACGCACTCAGCGGCCGTGCTGGCAGAGCTCGACGAGGACCCCGCTCGTGCCCTTCGGATGGAGGAAGGCGACGAGCTTCCCCCCGGCCCCCGGCCTCGGCTTCTCGTCCACGAGCGCGTAGCCGGCCGCCCGGGCCCGGTCGAGGGCCTCCTCGACGTCCTCGACCTCGAAGCACACGTGGTGAAGGCCCTCCCCGCGGGTCTCCAGGAACTTCGCCACCGTGCTCGTCGGCGAGGTCGGCTCCAGGAGCTCGACGTTACTATCCCCCACCGGGATGAGGGCGACCTTGAGGCCGCGCTCCTCCAGCACCTCCCGGTGGGCCACGGCGAGCCCAAGCACCTCCGCGTAGAACCTCGCGCCGGCCTCGAGGTCCCTGACGGCGACCCCGATATGGTCAAGCCTTGCCATGACTCTCCCTCCCGTCGGTGCCTCCACGTCGGCGCTCGGCCACGGCCCGCCGGAGGAACTCGATGATGGCCGAAGTCGGCGAACCCGGGCCGAAGACGCAGGCCACGCCGGCTTCCTGCAGAGCAGGGATGTCCTCCGCCGGGATGATGCCTCCGCCGATGACGACCACGTCGTCCAGACCGCGCCGGCGCAACTCCTCCACCACCCTGGGGAAGAGCGTCCGGTGTGCCCCGGAGAGAGAGCTCAGGCCCACCACGTCGGCGTCCTCGTCCAGGGCCGCCTGGGCGATCCGCTCCGGAGTCTGTCGGAGGCCCGTGTAGACGACCTCCATCCCCGCGTCACGCAGGGCTCGGGCCACGACCTTGGCCCCCCGGTCGTGACCGTCGAGACCCGGCTTAGCCACCAGCACTCGGATAGGGCCGGGCACAGCCTTCACCCCCTAAAGGCCAGAAGTCGGCTGGTACTCGCCGAAGACCTCCCTGAGGACCCCGCACACCTCGCCCAGGGTCGCGTAACAGCGGACGGCCTCGATGATGCGCGGCATGAGCGCCTCGCCCGGACTCTCAGCCGCCCGTCGCAGCTCGTCCAGCGCCTTCTCGACGGCGCGCCCGTCGCGCCGCGCCTTCACGGCCTTCAGGGACTCGACCTGCCGGCGCCCGACCTCAGGGTCGACGGCCAAGAGCGGTGGAGCGGTGTCCTCCTCGACCTGGAAGGCGTTCACCCCGACGACCGTCCGGGCCCCGCTCTCCACCAGCTGCTGGTGGCGGTAGGCGCTCTCCTCGATCTCGCGCTGCATGAACCCGTTCTCGATGGCGGCCACCGCCCCGCCCATCTCCTCGATGCGGTCGATATAGCGGAGGGCCTCCGCCTCGATGCGGTCGGTCAGGCTCTCGATGTAGTAGGAACCGCCGAGGGGGTCGACCACGTCGGCGACGCCGCTCTCGTAGGCGATGACCTGCTGCGTGCGGAGGGCCACGCGGACCGACTCCTCACTCGGCAGGGCCAGGGCCTCATCGTACGAGTTGGTGTGCAGCGACTGTGTGCCGCCCAGCACGGCCGCCAGGGCCTCGAGCGTGGTCCTGACCACGTTGTTCAGCGGCTGCTGGGCGGTGAGGCTGGACCCCGCGGTCTGCGTGTGGAAGCGGAGCATCCACGACCGCGGGTCCTTGGCCCCGATGCGCTCCCTCATCAGCCTGGCCCAGAGCCGCCGCGCCGCCCTGAACTTGGCGACCTCCTCGAAGAAGTCGATGTGGCTGTTGAAGAAGAAGGACAGGCGCGGGGCGAAGGCATCCACGTCCAGCCCGGCCCCTATCGCCGCCCGCACGTAGGCTAGGCCGTTGGCCAAGGTGAAGGCCACCTCCTGCACGGCCGTCGCCCCGGCCTCGCGGATGTGGTACCCGCTGATGCTGATGGTGTTCCAGGCTTGCAGGTTCTCGGAGCACCAGGCGAAGAGGTCGGTCACCAGTCGCATGGACGGCCCCGGCGGGAAGATGTAAGTCCCGCGGGCCACGTACTCCTTGAGGATGTCGTTCTGGACCGTACCCTGGAGCTTGTCCAGAGGCGCCCCCTGGCGCTCGGCCAAGACCACGTACATGGCCAAGAGCACCGCCGCCGGGGCGTTGATGGTCATCGATGTCGAGACCCGGGCCAACGGGATGCCGTCGAAGAGGGTCTCCATGTCGGCCAGGGTGTCGATGGCCACGCCTACCCGACCGACCTCGCCCTCGGCCATGGGGTCATCGGAGTCGTAGCCCACCTGCGTCGGCAGGTCGAAGGCCACCGAAAGGCCCGTCTGACCCTGCTCGAGCAGGTACTTGAACCGCCGGTTGGTCTCGTCGGCCGAGCCGAAACCGGCGTACTGCCTCATAGTCCAGAGGCGCCCGCGGTACATGGTAGGCTGGATGCCCCGCGTGAACGGATACTCGCCGGGGAAGCCTTCGTCCCGCAGATAGTCGTGGCCGCCGTCCGGTACGTAGAGGCGCGCCCGGTCCAGCCCGGAGAGGGTCGTGAAAGAGGTCTCCCGCTCCGGAGCCCGACCGAGGGCCTTGGCCAGTGTCCCGCTCTCCCAGGCCACCATGGCCCGCGCCACCTCCGCCGGGCCGCACCTTGCCTTCTCGTCGTCTCCCACGCTCCGGTGACACCTCCAGCTCCCTACCGTGCCCGCCGCTTCCAGGCCACGGGCCTCCGTTTCGACGCCGCCGCCCGGTACCCTTGCCCCGGGTCCCGGCCGGGTAGTCAAGAGAGGGGCCGGCGGCCCTCCGGGCCCCCGGCCCCTCCCCTCGCCCCGGGGGGCGGGCCACCGCCTCCGGCGGTGGCCTAGTCGAGCCAGCCGCGCACCTTCATGGCCTCGGCCACCCGGGCCACAGCCGCCATGAACGCCGCGCGGCGCATGGTCACCTTGCGCTCCTTGTGCATCTGGTAGACGTTCTGGAACGCCCGCTTCATCATGTCGGCGAGCCGCTCGTTGACCTCTTCGACGGACCAGTAGTAGCCCATCAGGTTCTGGACCCACTCGAAGTAGGACACGGTGACGCCACCGGCGCTCGCCAGGACGTCCGGCAGGACCATGATGCCCTTCTCGGCCAGGATGGCGTCGGCCTCAGGCGTGGTCGGCCCGTTGGCCGCCTCGCTGATAATCCTGGCCTTGACGCCCGGAGCGACCTTCTCCGTGATCTGGTTCTCCAAGGCGGCCGGGATGAGAATCTCGCAATCGAGCTGCAGGAGCTCCTCGTTGGTCACCGGCTTCGTGCCCGGGAAGCCCGCCACGGACCCAGTCTTCTCCTTGTGGGCGAGGACCGCCCGCGGGTCCAGACCGTTGGGGTCGTAGATGCCGCCGGTGGAGTCATTGCAGGCGACGACCTTGGCGCCCATGTCGTGGAGGAGCATGGCCGCCACGCTACCCGCGTTGCCGTAGCCCTCGACGACGACCCGCGCGCCCTTCACGTCGATGCCGAGGCGCTTGGCCGCCTCTACGGCCACGATGACGCAGCCCCGGCCGGTGGCGGTGTCGCGGCCCGCCGAGCCGCCGATGATGAGAGGCTTGCCGGTCATCAGGCCGAACTGGTTACGCCCCTGCAGCACGCTGAACTCGTCGACCATCCAGGCCATTATCTGCGGGTTCGTGTAGACGTCGGGGGCCGGGATGTCCTTATCCGGGCCGATGAACTCCCCGACCGCCCGGATGAACCCGCGGCTGATGGCCTCGATCTCGCGGCGGGAGAGACGCTTCGGGTCGCAGATGACACCGCCCTTGCCGCCGCCGTAGGGGAGGGCCAGGGTAGCGCACTTGAAGGTCATCCACATCGAGAGGGCCTTGACCTCGTCGGCGGTGACGCCCGGAGCGAACCTGAGCCCACCCTTGCAGGGACCGAGGGCGTCGTTGTGCTGCGACCGGTAGCCCGTGAAGACCTCGGTCCGCCCATCGTCCATGACGACGGGGAAGGACACCTCGAGGAAACGCATCGGCTGCTTCAGGATCTCGTAAACCGCGTCCGGCAGACCGAGCTCGGTCACCGCTCCGCGGACCTGTCCCTGGGCGATCAGGAATGGGTTGAGGGTCTGTTCAGGCAAGGTAGTTCTCCTCCTCTTCTGGTCGCATGGCTGTTATGGTCGCCATGGCTCTTGCCACACTCACACCGGGCCGGCCTGCCCGGCCAGCCTCAGACCGGCTTTGACGGCCTTGAGGTTGAGGTCCGCCGTGCCTTTCGGCGCGCGGACCGCCACCGCCTGGAGCAAGGACTCGACCCCCACCATCCCCGTGAGACCGACGACGACCCCCGCGGCCACCGCGGACGCGACCTGCTCACGGCCCAGCTCGTCGCGTGCGACGGCGCTCAACGGGAGCCGCGCCACGCGGGCCTCCACCTCCGGCACCCGGTGGACGTGGGTCGTGTCCACCACCAGGATACCCCCGGCCCGGACCGTCCCCGCGTAGCGCGCCGCCGCCTCCTGGCTCATCACCAGGACCACGTCCGGACAGGTCACCTTCGGGTAGCTGATGCTCCGGCGCGAGACGATGACCTCCGCCTTGGAGGCCCCGCCCCGGGACTCCGGCCCGTAGACCTGGCTCTGGACGACGTTGAGGCCTTCGCGGACGGCGGCCTCGGCCAGGACTATACCCGTGAAGATGATACCCTGGCCGCCCTTGCCGCTCAGGCGTACCTCCCAGGTCTCCTTCATTTCCCCTCCCCCGCTGCCTGCCGTCTCGCCAGCTCGATGATCCGGTCGTACTCCCGGGTGTACTCCGGCTCGTCCACGTCTCGGAAGACCCCGACCGTGAACTTGCCCGCGAGCTCCTCCGGTGCGGCCGAGGCGGCCCGGCTGAGCGGGACCGCGTGCTCTTTCTGCCAGCGCAGCATGTCCACACCGCGGGACATGCGGTTCCGCCGCCCGAAGTACGTGGGGCACTGGGTGACGGCCTCGACGAAGGCAAAGCCGTCGTGGTCCAGGCCGGCCGAGACGTAGTCGGTCAGGCGGGCGGCGTAGTAAGTCGCCCCGCGGGCCACATACGTCGCCCCGCAGGCCAGGGCGAGTCCGCACAGGTCGAACGGTCGCTCGATGTGGCCGTAAGGCGCGGTGGTGGCTTTGGCCTCTCTCGGAGTCATCGGGGAGTACTGCCCGCTGGTCATGCCGTAGATGGAGTTGTTGAAGCAGACCACGGTGAGCCCGACGTTGCGCCGGGCGGCGTGGATGAAGTGGTTACCGCCGATGGCGGCCAGGTCGCCGTCGCCGGTGATGACGAGGACTTTGAGCTCCGGCCGCGCCAGCTTGATCCCGGTGGCGAAGGCGATGGCCCGTCCGTGGGTCGTGTGCACCCCGTCGAAGTTCAGGTAGCCCGCGGCGCGGGCGGCACACCCGATGCCGGAGACGACGACGACCTTCGACGGGTCCAGCTTACCCGCCGCGATCTTCGCGGCCAAGGCCCGGACGATGGCCCCGAGGACGATGCCGTGACCGCACCCGGGGCACCAGATATGCGGCATCCGGTCGGAGCGGAGCAGTGACAGCTCGAGCGACCGGAGGTCGGTCTCGAGAGGAGACGGGCTCACCGTCGGCTCCCCCCCGCCCGGTTAATCTCGTCCGCTATCTCGCGAGGAGCCGGGAGCTCACCGGTCACCAGGCCCCAGTGGCGCACCCGGGTCCTCCCGGCGGCGGCACGTTCCACCTCGCGGGAGAGCTGACCCAGGTTCATCTCGACCACCAGGAGCTCCCCCTCCGGCCCGACCAGCTCCGCCGCCCGGACGACGGCTTCGTCGGGGAAAGGCCAGATGGTCACGAGGCGCAGCAGGATGGCCTCCCGGCCGTCGGCGCGGGCCAAGGCGCAGGCAGCCTCGGCGCTCCGCGCGGTGGCACCGTAGGCTACGACCACGCCGGCCGGCCGGGAGCCCGGGAAGCCGGGCGGGGGCTCGGGTCCCCGGTAGCCCTCGGCCACCCACTCGACGCGGCAGATCTCCTTCGCCCGCCGCTCGACCTTCCGGCAGAGCCGCTCGACGAGGCGCCCGGCCTCGGCTCCCTCGTGGACCGGATAGCCCCGCTCGTCGTGATGGAGACCGGTCACGTGATAGCGGTACCCGTCGCCGAAGGCGGCCATGGGCGGGACGTCGTCAGGACCGGGCCGGTAGGCCCGGAAGGACGGGTCGCCCGGCGGCAACGTCGGCCGCGGGCGCTCCCAGACCTCGAGCTCGGCCGGGTCGGGCAGCACGACGTTCTCCCGCATGTGGGCCACGACCTCGTCCATGATGAGGACGGCCGGGACGCGCAGCACCTCGGACCAGTTCAGACACCGGACCGTGAGGTCGTAGACCTCCCGGACCGAGGACGGGCACATCACCACGACCGGGTGGTCGCCGTGCGTCCCCCAGCGGGCCTGCATGACGTCCCCCTGGGCGGGGGAAGTGGGGAGACCGGTGCTGGGACCGGCCCGCTGGACCTGGACCACCAGGCACGGGACCTCGGCCATGGCCGCGTAACCGATGTTCTCCTGCTTCAGGGAGAAGCCGGGCCCGCTCGTCGCGGTCATCGCCTTCATCCCGGCGAGAGAGGCCCCGATGACCGCGGCCATACTGGCAATCTCGTCTTCCATCTGGATGAACTTCCCGCCGACGCGCGGGAGCATCTCGGCCAGGATCTCGGCTATCTCCGACGAGGGGGTGATAGGGTAACCGGCGAAGAACCGGACACCGGCGTCGACGGCACCCACCGCGCAGGCCTCGTTGCCCTGCATCAGGACAGGGCGGTCAGTCCTTGGGAGCACGCTCTTCCCTCCGGACCCTTATGGCGAAGTCGGGGCAGAGTTGCTCACAGATGCCGCACAGCCCGCAGGCCTCGGGGCGCACCACCACAGGGCGCCCCTCCTCGTCGACGTCCAAAGCCTTCTTGGGGCAGAACTCAACGCAGATACCGCAAGCTTTGCACCACTCGGTCTTGATGGTGACGGGCGGGTCCGGCCTCTTCGAGTGCTGCGTGTAGGGACCCGTCCCGCTGGTCTGGCTCATGGCCCCGCGTCTCCTCCCGGTCAAGGCAAGTAGGGTAACGTCACCCCGGCGCGTGGACGGTGGGTGCAGAGCGGAGCCCGCGCGTGGAGACGGCGGGCTAGCTCCTGACCGAACCTACGCCGCTGCGGTCCAGTTCGATTTCGACCTTGTCCGCGATCTTGACGATGACCGTGTCCTTCTTGAGGGCCGTGATGGTCCCGTGGATGCCTCCGACGGTGACGATCTCGTCACCCTTCTTGAGGCTCTCGAGCATAGCCTTCCGCTTCTTCTGCTCCTGGGCCTGCGGGCGCCACAGGAGGAAATAGAAGATCACGATGAGGATGATGAGCGGCAGGAACGCGCCTACGATCTGGTTTACGTCGCTCAACCTGCGTCCTCCCTTCCACGCCCCGCCGGCCCGGCCGCCCAGGGCGTGCTGGCACAACACGCCTTAGTTGTCCGCACCCGGGAGGATTCCTCCTACCAGGTTGGCCAGGACGTGGACCGGCCGACAGGCGGGCACATGTCGGCTACACCGTCATTAACTTCCCTGGAGTCCAGACTTCATTCTGCCGCCAGGAGCGCCGCCGGTCACCTCCCCGGCCCACTCCTCGAACCGTCCCTCCAGGATGGCCTGCCGGGCGGCGGCGGTGAGGCGGGCCAGGAAGCGCAGGTTGTGGATGGTGCAGAGTACCAGACCCAGGATCTCCCCGGCGGAGATGAGGTGCCGGACGTAGGCCCGGGTGAAGTTCCGGCAAGCGTAACAGTCGCAGCCTTCCTCCAGGGGTCCGAAGTCGCGGGCGTAGGCCGCGTTGCGCACCACCACGTTGCCGCGGGCGGTCATGACCGTCCCGTGCCGCCCGAGGCGCGTCGGCAGGACGCAGTCGCACATGTCGACGCCCCGGGCGATGACCTCCACCACCTCGGCCGGGCTGCCCAGACCCATGAAGTAGCGCGGCTTGTCCACGGGGAGGTGCCGGCAGACGAGCTCCACCACACCGAGCATGGCCTCCCGCCCCTCTCCGAGCCCCAGGCCGCCGATGGCGTAACCCTCGAAGGGCATGGCGGCCAACGCCTCGGCGCACGACCGGCGGAGGTCTTCCTCGAGCCCGCCCTGGACTATGCCGAAGAGTCCCCGTCCGGGAGGACGCGACCCGGCCCGGTCGAGGCACCGCTCGGCCCACAGCAGGGTCCGCCGCGTGGCCCGCTCGACGGTGGCCAGGTCGGCCGTGGACGGCGGGCACTCGTCCAGGACCATCATCACGTCCGACCCGAGGGCGAGCTGGATGTCGACGGCCTTCTCCGGGGAGAGGAACCGTTCCGAGCCGTCGATGTGGGAGCGGAAGCGCACCCCCTCGTCGCTGACCCTCCGCAGGGCTGCGAGGCTGAAGACCTGGTAGCCACCGCTGTCGGTCAGAATGGGACCGTCCCACCCCATGAAGGCGTGAAGCCCCCCCGCCTCGCGGACGAGGTCCTCCCCGGGCCGGAGGTGGAGGTGGTAGGTGTTGGCCAGGATCATCTGGGCCCCGAGTTCCCGCAGGTCTCGGGGTGAGACGCCCTTGACCGAGCCCTGGGTGCCCACCGGCATGAACACCGGCGTCAGCACGGGACCGTGGGCCGTCTCGAGGACCCCAGCCCGCGGCCGGCAGGGGCCGTCGCCGCCGGCCTCGAGGATGAAGCGCATCCCGACCTCGAACCTCCTTGGACCGGGCGGCACCCCGCCCCTAGCCGCCCCCGCGTTCAGCCGCCCCGCGCCCGCCGACCGCTGCCTCGTCCGGGAAGACCAGCATCGCGTCGCCGAAGCTGTAGAACCGGTAGCGCTGCCGGACGGCCTCCCGGTAGGCCTCGAGGACCCGCTCCGTGCCCCCGAACGCGGCCACGAGCATGATCAAGGTCGACCGCGGCAGATGGAAGTTCGTGAGGAGCACGTCCACCACCCGGAAGCGGTAGCCGGGGCGGATGAAGAGGTCGGTCCAGCCGGAGCCCGCGCGGACGAGCCCCGGAGCCTCCGGGTCCGCTGCCGCCTCCAACGTCCGGACGACGGTCGTCCCGCAGGCGACGACACGGCCGCCACGCTCCCGGCACTCCGCCACCGCCTGGGCCCCCTCGGCGGGGACCTCGTACCACTCACTGTGCATCCGGTGTTCCTCGATTTCCTGTTCCCGTACGGGCCGGAAGGTGTCGAGCCCGATGTGCAGGGTCACCGCCGTCATCCGGACGCCCCGCTGCCTCAGGCGGGAGAAGACCTCGGGAGTGAAGTGCAGTCCGGCCGTCGGGGCTGCCGCCGAGCCCTCGACGCGGGCGTAGACCGTCTGGTATCGCTCCGCGTCGGCGAGCGGTCGGGTGATATAGGGCGGCAGGGGTACCCTCCCGAGGGCGGCCACGGCGGAAGCGAAGGACTCCCCGGGGCGGCCGCGGAAGGCGACGACCCGGCCCCCGGCCTCGGTGCGCTCCAGGACCTCCGCCACGAGGCGCGGCTCACCCTCCACGGCGGCATCCCTCTCATCACCCTCCCGGAACACTATGCGGGTCCCGGGACGCACCCTCCGTCCCGGGCTGACCAGGACCTCCCACTCCCAGGCCCCGGCCCAGTCCCCGGGCCGGGCCAAGACCCGGCCGGCAGCCGGCCGGAGGAGGAGGACCTCGACCCTTCCCCCGCCGGGGACCTTCCGGCCCACCAGACGGGCCGGCAGGACACGGGTCTCGTTGAGGACGAGAAGGTCGTCCTCCCGGAGGTACTCGGGCAGGTCCCGGAACACGCGGTGCTCCCAAGGGCGCCCTGCACCTTCCGGGCCTTCCGGGAGAAGGACCAGGAGCCGGGAGGAGTCGCGCGGGGTCACCGGCTCCTGGGCGATGAGCTCGCGCGGGAGCTCGTAGTCGAAGAGGTCGGCGCGCACGCGGTCACCTCCGGCCTTACGGGAGAGTGCCCACCGTCACGCCGGTGTAATAGTACTCGAGGATTTCCCGGTAGGTCTTGCCCTCGAGAGCAAGGCCCCGCGCCCCCCACTGGGACAGCCCCACCCCGTGACCCCACCCGCGGCCCTCGAAGGTGAGAGTAGCCGGGACCAGCACCGGGCTCACGGTGAAGACCTCGGTCGTCTCCAGCCGGGTGAGGTCGAGGTCCCGCCTGGCAAAGACCGCCCCGGGCGTGAGGCTGGCGCGGGTCCCGTCCGCGGCCAGCGCCACCAGGCCGGACAGGGCCGCCGGGCGGACGGCGTTCTCCACGTGCTCCGCCTCGCCGACGACCTCGAACCAGGCGCTCTTGAGCCCCAGGATAGAGCGTAGGCGCTCCGAGCGCAGCCGGACCTGACCCGCGCTACCCGTCACGCTCCGCTCGAGGTACCTCCCCCCGGGACCCTGGGGTGCCACCCCCTCGATGGACCAGACCGAGCCCACGCCGTAACCGGCCTGCTCTAGGCGGCTCGACACCTCCGCCGCCGTGAAGGACACCTTCCAGAAGTAGTGCGGAGACTCCTGGTCGCGGTCGGGCACGCCCTTGAGGTAAGGGGAAGGGAACCCCCAGACGAACTCGACGCTCTCCGTGTGTCCCCCGGAAGTGGAGTGGAAGTACGCCCCGATGAGGCGTCCCTGGTAGGTGATGACCTCTCCGGCCGTGTCGCGGACGGCCTTCGTCGTGCTTTCCCGCTCGGCCTCCACCCCGCCGTAGACCTGGCACGCCGTGGTGGGGACGAGGTCGTAGCCCCGGTGGGCGTAGGTACCGGCCGTCTTGGTGTAAAGGGCGTAGGTGCGGGCCGCGACGGCCTGGGCCTTGAGGGCCTCCTCCGGGAAGGTCGAGGGCATCTCCCGCGGGACCACCCCGAGGAGATAGTCCTCCAGGCCGACGACGTTCACGACCACCAACACGCCACCGCGGGCGAGGATTTCCAGGTGGCCGCGGTAGGGGTGCCCCTCGACAGTCACATAGCAGGGGCTGGACGGGTCCGGCTCGATGGCCCGGACCGTGAGCGGACCGGGCAACTGCCCCACGCCGGGGACCTCGACCAGGTCGCCGGGAGCGGCGGTGAACGTCGTCCCGGGTCCGAGAAGGGTGACCGGAGACCCGGCGGAGTCGTAGAGGATGCCCTGCCCGGTGGTTCCCAGGGAAGCGCGACCCCGGTCGGTGACCAGACCCACCCGCACGGTCTCGTTGCCGGCCAAGACCCCACGGCCGGGGAACCCGATACCGAGAACCAGACACAAGCCCAAGGCGACGACAATCAGGGCGGCGGCCCCGACCGGTGCCGCCCGGCGGGCCCGAGAGCTGGCAGGTCGCAAGCGGTTGACTCCTCCCATCCCTCGGTTCGGCGGGAGGAGCCCCGACTCCTCCGCCCCAGGCGACTGAGCCTAGCGCAGGAAACCGAGCCTACTAGCGCCCTCCCGGTCTCCCCCTGCCGCCGGTCCGGCCGGGGCCATGGCCCCCGCTCCCCGTGCCCTCCGGGGGAGTCCTGTCCGGACCGGTATCCCCTTCGGTGTCCCCCTTTTCGTCGGTGTCTCCCTTGTCCTCAGACCCCTGTCCGGACATGCCGTTGTCGCCGGGAGCCCCGGGCGCGGCCCCCGGTCCGGCGTCCGACCCGGACCCGCGTCCGCCCGGAGGCCTCAGCCCGTTCTTCTCCGCGAACTTCTCGGCCAGGCGCGAGAGTTCCCGGATGCGGTGGGCCTCCCCGAGGAGGGTCCCCGGGTGCCCGCCGGCCTCGCGGATGGCCTTCCCGATACCCTTGCCGATGTCATCCGGTCCGAGCTCGAGCCCGGCCTCCTGGGCCGCCAGGAGGGCCGCGTACCGCCCGACCGACAGCCCCAGTCGGCCGGCCTCCTCGTGGAGGCGGAAGGCGTCGGCCAGCACGGTCTCGACGGTCAGGCTCCCGGGGTCACCCGGGCCCAGTCGCTCCTGGAGACGGGCGGCGAGCCTGGAGCGCAGACGCTCGAGCGCCGCCTCGACCGAGGGCGGGACCGGGCTCCCCTCCGCCGCCGGGGAGGCCGCCAGCAGGACCTCCCCCTGCCCGCCCCGGAAGTAGCCGAGGTCGTAGGCCAGGAGGCCCGTGTCGGTGACCACGTCGTCGAGGGACCGCCCCCGCCACGGCAGCCCGGACAGGAGCTCCTCCCCCTCCGGGTTCAGAGCCTGGGCCCCGACGACACGCTCGAAGCGGTTCACCCCGAACTCGAGGCTGGGGTTGATGTCCACCGACACGTAGGCCACGGCCGGTCCGGAGGCGAGGACTTGCAGGACGGCCAGGGGCCCCAGCAGGAACGCGCACACCACCGCGGCCGCAGCCAGGATGAAAGCCGACCTCGGCCGGCGACGGCCGCTCACCCTCGCCACAGAGCGCCCCTCCGCGCCTAGCAGGACCTCCTCGCCCGGAAGCACTCCCGGAGCGACCCGGACCCGGACGAACCGCCCGTCGGGGGCGAGAGCAACACCGTGGCTTCCGGACACCTCCAGGAGCAGGGCCGTCCCGTCGCCCCGAGTCGTCCGCCTCATTCCAGATACGCCTCCAGGTAAGGCAGGTCTTCGAGCAGGATAAGCGCCACGGCGATGATGTACTTCCGCTGCCGCTCCAACGTCTTACGACTGAGTCCCGTCACCCGCTCCAGGCTCCGCAGAGGGAGCTCCCCCTTGGCCCGGAGGTGGGCGGAGAGTTCGGGCTGCCGCGCAAGGAGGCGGGCCGCGGCGACGGCCCGCCGGCGGGCGTCGGCGTGCCGAGGCGACACCCTCACCAGCTCGGCCAGGGAGATGCCGTAGGCAGCCAGGAGCTCACGGTACCGCCGGACCTCCTCCCGGCGCGCCTGGGCTTCCTCCTGCTCCCGGTAGGCCCGCTCAGCCAGGCTCAAGGCGATCTCGCTCTCGCCGGGCGGTCCCTCCGCCGACACCCCGGGCACCTCGGCGGCGCTCCCCCCGAGGACGCTCAGCGGCACCTCGCGGCGTCGGGCGAGGTCGTGCCGGAAGTGGTCGACCAGCCGTCGGCTGATGACCGTAGCCGCGAACCCCAGGAAGCTCGCGCCGCGCGCCGGGTCGTACCGGTCGATGGCCTCGTTGAAGGCCACCAGCGCGACGCTCGCCTCGTCGTCCCGGCCGAGCTCCACGTACCTCCCAGCCGCTTGTGACGCGACGCGGAGGACGAACGGTGTGTAGCGCCGGACCAAGCTCTCCCGGGCTTCCGCCTCCCCGCGCCGGGCGCCGGCCAAGAGGCCCTCGAGGTCGGGGCGGGTGGCCGGCGGCCCGCTCCCCGCCGGGTCGCCGGCGGCCTTTCCCGGCGGCCTCCGGCCTCCGGGGCTCAGCGTCAAGTGCTCCACCTCGTTCACCAAAGTAATACGCCGCTCCGACGAGCTATCTGGGGGTCGGCCCTGGTCACGGCCGACGGATCAGGCTCAGGATGAGGCTCAGGACCACGCTGAGAAGAATCATCGTGGCCAGGGGGAAGTAGAAGGTCGTGTTCCCTTTCTGGATGAGGATGTCCCCCGGTAAGCGGCCCAGGCCGATCCTGCCGCCGAAGACCAGCACGACCCCGACCACGGCCAAGAGCACACCCATCACGATGAGCAGTCGGCCCAGGCCGTCAAAGCCCGGAACGCCCATATCTCTCCACCTCGCTCCACAGGCAGCCGCAATAGGGCTGGCGGTAGAGGCCGAGCTCCCTCGAGAGCCGGACCCCTTCGCGCCACCCCGGCCGGAAATCCCGGTAGACGAACTCCACGCTCCCCCCCGCCGCGGCGGCCGCCGCGTCCCCGGCCCACCGGACCTCCCTGTGGACTTGGTAGGGGCTGACCAGGAGGGTCGTCGTGAAGAGTCCGATGCCCCGCCTGCGGGCCTCCCGGGCGGCCTCGGCCAACCTGAGCTCGTAGCACGCCCGGCAACGCACCGCCCGGTCGGCATGGCGGTCTAGGGTGACCGCGAGGTGCTCCTCGGGCCGGTAGCCCTCGCTGACCTCGAGGTCGAGCCCGGTCCGCTCGGCGTAGTCGCGGAGGGTCTGGAGGCGCCGGCGGTACTCCTGTGACGGTTGGACGTTGGGGTTGTAGAAGTACGCCCGGACGGCGAACCCCTCTTCCTCGAGCGCCCGCCGGGGGTAGAGGAGGCAGGGCGCGCAACAGACGTGGACCAGTATCTCCCGGCTACCCACGTCCCGTCTCCCCGCGCCCTCCGCCCGGGCCTCCGGTCCCCAGCTGGTCATCACCGTCCGCCACCCTCGCCGTCCCAGAGGCCGGGTTGTCGGGCCGCGGCCGCCTCGACCTCGGGCGGCGGCTGCCGACCGACGTGCCGGTAACCGAGGGCGGTCAGGACCCGGCCGCGCGGCGTCCGCTTGATGAACCCGAGTTGGAGCAGGTAGGGCTCGTAGACGTCCTCGACCGTCTGCGCCTCCTCGCTGATGGCCGCCGAGATGGTCTCCAGCCCGACCGGCCCGCCGGCGAACTTGTCGGCCATGGCCAGGAGCATCCGCCGGTCGACGGGGTCGAGGCCCATCTCGTCCACGTCGAGGAGCTCCAGGCCCCGGCGCGCGGCCTCGCCCGTGATACGCCCAGGCCCGTGGACCTGGGCGTAGTCGCGCACCCGCCGGAGGAGGCGGTTGGCGACCCGCGGCGTCCCCCGCGAGCGGCGGGCTATCTCGCGGGCACCCTCCTCGTCGAGCTCGATGCCTAGGATGCCCGCCGACCTCTTGACGATCAGCTCCAGGTCTTCCTCGGTGTAGAAATCCAGGCGGCTCACGACCCCGAAGCGGTCCCTCATCGGGGAGGTCAGGAGCCCGGCCCGGGTGGTCGCACCGACCAGCGTGAAGCGCGGCAGGTCCAAGCGGATGGACCGGGCACTCGGTCCCCGGCCGATGACGATGTCGAGGGCGTACTCTTCCATCGCCGGGTAGAGGATCTCCTCCACCGTCCGGCCGAGACGGTGGATCTCGTCGATGAAGAGGACATCCCGGTCGGCGAGGTTCGTCAGGATGGCGGCGAGGTCACCGGGGCGCTCGATAGCCGGCCCGGAGGTGACCCGGATGCCTACCCTCATCTCGTTGGCGATGACGTAGGCCAGGGTGGTCTTCCCCAGACCGGGAGGACCGTAGAGCAGCACGTGGTCGAGGGGCTCGCCTCGCTCCAGGGCGGCCCGGATGAAAACCTTCAGGCGTCCCACGACCGCACCCTGCCCGATGTACTCGGAGAAGGTGCGTGGACGCAGACCGGGCTCCAGCCCACGCTCCTCAGGCCGGGCCCTCGGCGAGACGATGCGCTCCTGCTCCCGATCGACCGCCATACCGTCACTCCTACAGGCCCTTCAGGGCCTGCTTGATGAGCGCGGCCGCGTCGGCCGCCCCACCCAACTCGCGCCGGGCCCGCTCCACGGCCTGGGCGGCCTCGGTGCGGCCGTAGCCCAGGGCAGTGAGAGCCTCGACGGCCTCCTCCGACGGGTCGCGCGGAGCGGTTGCCCCACCGGCCAGGTCGGCCACGGTCAGGCGCTCGCGTCCGGGGGCGAGTCTGTCCCGGAGCTCCACCAGGAGGCGCTGCGAGAGCTTCTTCCCCACGCCGGGCAGGCGCGCGAGCCCTTCCACGTCGTCGTAGACGACCATCTCCAAGAAGCGCCTCGGCCGGCACGCCCCGAGAATGCCCAGGGCCACCTTCGGCCCCACACCCGACACGGTGAGGAGCAGGTCGAAGAGCCCGGCCTCCTCCGCGCTCGAGAAGCCGTAGAGGGTCAGGGCGTCCTCGCGGACGACGAGCCGGGTGTGGACGAGGACTTCCCCGTCGGCTCCGGGCTGCGCCACCTCAGGGTTGTCCGGGACCAGCACGTAAAAACCCACCCCGCCGACTTCGACGACGACGAACCCCGGGCCGCGCTCGGCCAGCCGACCCCGGAGGAATCTGAGCAAGCCCTACCCCGACCTCCCTCCGCAAGGACCCCGGCCGGAAGGACCCCGGCCCGCCGCATGGCCGCGGAGCCCTGCACCGAGCCCGTCCGGCCGGTCCGTCGACCTCCGGAAGACGTGCTCGAGGCCGCGGCTGGAGAGGCAACAGATGGCCACGGCCAGAGCGTCCGCCGCGTCGTCGGGTCGGGGCGGCTCCCCCAGACCGAGGAGCATCCGGACCATCGCCTGCATCTGCCCTTTGTCGGCCCCGCCGTAGCCGGTCACGGCCTGTTTGACAGCGGGAGGAGCGTACTCGAAGACCGGTTTCCCCGCGGTGGCCGCCGCCAGGAGGACCACCCCGCGAGCCTGACCCACCTGGAGCGCCGTGGACACGTTCCGGTTGAAGTACAACTCCTCGACCGCCACGGCGTCGGGGTCGTGCCGGGCGAGGATGGAGGAAAGCTCGCGGTGGACGACGAGCAAGCGCTCGGCCGGAGGCAGGTCCTTGGGAGTCCGGACTACCCCGTAGCCCGGGGTCTCCAGGCGGCCCGAGCGTTCCCGGACGAGCCCGTAACCCACTGTCGCCGTGCCCGGGTCGACTCCGAGGACCAGCATTGCAGGGTTCCCCTCCATGGCACCGTAATTTGACGGGCGACGGCCATTCCCTACGCCGGCCCCCGCCGGGCCACAAGGGGGCGACTCCCCGCGTTGGAGCAGCCCGAAGGCCTGTTCGAGCCTCGGGCCAGGACAGGCCCGACCGTCGTAACGCTCATCGCCGCCGGACTGGTTGTAGCCGCGCTCGTCGTCGCGTCGGCCCCGGCCGCCCTCCGGGCCGACGCCGCTGAGGCTCCCGGACCGGTGGCGAGCCAGGGCGGGTGGGCCTTGTACCGCGAGGGCTCCCTCCTCCTCGCGTGGCGGCCCGGCCTCTCCGGAGCCGGCGCGGCTTCGGTGCCCCTCTTCGACGTCCTGGCCACCCTGGGACCTTCGCTCGCCGAGGCCCGCGACCTCCTGGGCCTCTCTTCGCAGGAGCAGCCGGTCCTCGTCCTCGGCCCGGCGCCCGGGGAGGCCGACTGGCCCTGGCCCACTTCCCCTCCCCCCGGACCCCTCCTGGGTGTCCGTCCCCGGGCCCTCCGGGGGGACCTCGCTCTGGCCGCGGCCGAGGTCGCCCTCCGTGAGGCCCTCGGTGGCGGTAGGCCGGCCGGGGCCGTGACGGCGGGCCTCGGCGCCCTGCTGGAGCTGGGTGAAGCCAGGGTGGAGGCCGCGGCGCTGGCCCTCGAGGAACGGGACCGCCTGGCCAGCCTGGCCCAGCTCGGCCGGTGGTGGCCGGCCCTGCCCCTGGGCGCGGAGCAGCTCGGGTCGGTGACCGCCTTCGTCCTCGACCGGGGGGGAGGCGGCCCGGCGCTCGTCCGACTGGCCGGTCTCTGGCCGGGTTTCGTCGGTTGGCCGGAAGACCTTGACGATGCCTGCCGGGCTACTCTCGGCGTGGACGCCGCTCAGGCGGACCGGGCCTGGGTGGAGTGGGTCAGGAACCGTGAACGAGGCTTGGCGCCGCCCGTGCTCGAGGCGGAGCGCGAGCGCGTGGGACAAGACCTGGGCCGGGCCAGGGCGGGGATGATGGGCGCGTGCGCGGCGGGCATCGCCCTGGTGGCGGCCGTCCTCCTGGCACTCCTGCCCGCAAAGAGGCCTGCTCTGGTCTGGGTCCTCCTCCCGTTCGCGCTTGCCGCAGCCTTGGAGCTCTGGGCCTTCACCGGCCTCGCCGACCCCTGGGTCAAGTCGGCCGTGGCCTTGGGCGAGGTGCTCGTCATGGCCGGGGCGGTGACCCTCTGGCGGCGGCGCGCCGGGCGCGTCGCCGCCACTCACGGAGGCCACCGCGCCGGGTCACCCCCGGGTCCTCGGGGCCGCCTGGCGTGGCTGGGTCTTGGGGTCGCTCTGTCCGTGCTGGTCTTCATCCCTCGTCTGGGCCTCTACTGGTACACCCGCGAGATCTGGGCCAAGGCCCCCATGATCGTCCTGGTGCTGGCACTCGTTTGCGGCCTCGAGCGCTCCCATCCAGCCTCGGTCGGGCTGGGGCCCCAGCCGCTCGCCCGCCTCTTCAGAGCCTGCTTCGTCGGTCTGTTCTCCTTCCGGCTGGTCGTCCTTCTCGCCGAACTGACCGCCAAAGGCCTGCTTGCCGGGCCGGTCACCGGCGTCGAGTGGCTCTGGCACGACTACAGCCCGTGGTGGCGGGCGGCGGGTTTCCATCACTGGCCTGCGGCCCCGTGGGGTGCGGGGAAGGTCGCCCAGGACGTGTGGGACTACTGCTTCGGCAACTTCGCTGAGGAGCTCTTCTTTCGAGGCTACCTCTACACCAGGCTGAAGGGCCCCCTGGGGAGGGGGCCGGCCCTCTTCGTCCAGGCCCTCCTCTTCGGCCTCTTCCACGTCAACTACGACCTCTTGCCGCTAGACCCGTGGCCGATGGCCTTCTACATCATCATGGCCGGAGCCTTCGGCCTGATGATGGGCCTGCTCCTGGACGCCACCGGCAGCCTCGTCGTCCCGGCCGTGGTCCACCCGGCGTTCAATCTCGGCCTGTTCTGCGCGGTGGTCGTGTCGGGGCAGGACCTGGGCTGGACCGGATACCTCCTGTTCTACGCCCTCGAGATTGCTTTCGGCCTCCTCCTGCTCCCCCGTCTCGTCCGGGCCGGCTTGGGTACCCCGCGACGGGTGCCGCCCGCGCCGGCGGTGGGAGCCGGGCATCGGGCGTGATCATTCCTCATGCACGACCCTCCCCCCGACGATGGTCATCACCGCCCGCAACTCCCTGGTTCCCTCGATACTCACCCTGAAGGGGTCACCCGAGAGGACGGTGATGTCGGCGAGTCTGCCGGGTTCCAGAGACCCCTTGAGGTCCTCCTCGTGAGCAGCCCAGGCCCCGCCGAACGTGTAGGCCTCGAGCGCCTCGGCCAGGGTCAGCCGCTCCTCCGGCCCGAGCGTGTCCCCGGACATCGTCCGGCGCGTGACGGCGACGAAGACGTTGAGCATGGGGTCGGGAGAGGTCACCGGGCAGTCCGTGCTCAGGGCGAACCTCACCCCGGCCCGACCGAACGAGCCCGCGGGGAACATGGCCGAGGCGCGCTCACGCCCGTAGTTCAAGACGTAGCCGTCGCCGAACTCCCAGAGGAACACCGGCTGGAGCACGGGCACCGCACCTAACCCCTTTATCCGCTCCCTCAAGGCCGCGTCGGTCATGGCGCAGTGCTCGATGCGGTGGCGCCACCGGTACCGGCCGCCCGCCGGCCCTCCGTCGCCGACGACCTCCGCCAGGGCCTCCAGGGCCTCTACTGCCGTCTCGACGGCGAGGTCGCCCACGGCGTGCGCCGTCACCTGGAACCCGGCCTCGGCGGCGGCCTCGAACCTCCGCTTCACCTCCGTCGGAGGGAGACGGAGGATGCCTCGGTCGCGGGGGTCGGAGGAGTACGGATCCCGCGTGGCGGCCGTCGGGCCGCTCGAGGAGCCGTCCAGCATCAGCTTCAGTGGGCCCACCTTGAGCCAGTCGTCGCCGAAACCGGTCTCAAGGCCCGTCCTCATGAACGCCTCCTGGTAGGCCTCATCGGAAGGGGTGAGCATCAGGTAGACCCTTGTGACGAGGTCACCTGCTCTCCGCGCCTCCTGGAGGGCCCGCAAGGCCGGGGCGCTCACGCCGGCCTCGTGGACGGACGTTATCCCCCGTCTGGCGAGCTCACGGCTCCCCAGCCGGACCGCCTCGACGAGCTCTTCCTCGCCCGGACCGCCCAGAGCTTCCAGCACGGCCAGGGCGGTCTCGCGGAGGACCCCGTTGGGCTCGCCACCCGGGTCACGGTCGAACCGCCCCCCGGGTGGGTCGGGGGTCAAAGAGGTGATGTCGGCCATCCGGAACACGGTCGAGTTGACCACGGCGATGTGCCCGCAGGTCCTCCAAAGGACGACCGGTAGGTCGGGGCAGGCCTCGTCGAGGTCATGCCGTGTAGGGTGGCGCCCCTCCTCAAGCTTCGATTGGTCGTAGCCCCAGGCCCGGACCCACCGTCCCGGCGGGGTGACACGCGCCCTCTCCCGGACCCGCTCCTGGATGTCGCCGATGGACCTCACCTTCGGGAACCTGCAGTCCACCTGCCGCAAGGTCATCCCGTAGTCCACCAGGTGCAGGTGGGCGTCGACGAAGCCCGGTAAGGCCATCCTTCCGCCCAGGTAGACGAGGCGCGTGCGTGGCCCGGCGAGGGCCATGACCTCCGTCTCCGGGCCGAGGGCGACGATCCTGTCGCCGCGGACGGCCACCGCCGAGCCGACGAGCACCCGGCCCCGGCTGAACAGGGGCCCCCCCGTCACGATCAAGTCCGCGGAGAAGGACACAAGACCACCTCCGATGTTGCTGATGGCGGTGTCCTTCCAGGAGAGACGGGCTATCCCCTGCAGGTAGTGCCCCGGACAGGCGGTGGGGAGGTCAGTCCCCGAGGCCTTCCAAGAACCTGAGGGCCTGCTCCTGGTTGGCGAAGGCCCGGCCCTCGCGGAGGATGGCCGCCTCCTCAGGGCTGAGGTCGTCCTCGGTCACTTCGGTGGGACCGATGAGGATGAGACGGACGTCCGGGTCCTGGACCGACCCTGCGTACAGCATCACCCGGCCTTCCTCCAGCTTGAGGGTTCGCTTTGAGTGACGCGGGCACATCGAGGTGAAGTCCGCGCGGCGGGCCTCGACCAGGGTCGGGCTGAACGTGACTATCTCCCAATCCGGGATGAGCCGGGCCAGGCCGCTCCGGTCGAGACCGACCTGGCCGGAGGCCGCCTTCCCTTGGGCGATGACCTGCGTGCAGCCGCAGGACTCGTAGACCACCGACCAGACGAAGACGGCGTCGGGACCGACGACGACCGGGCTCTCGGTGGGCTGCTCCGCCCCATCCCCCTGACCGGGTGCGGCCAGGGGACCGGGTTCGGTCTCGGACGGGGCCGACGGCGTCCGGACCCCCAGAAGACGCCAGAAAGCAGTCGTCCACTCCCCGAACTGGGGATGCGTGAGCAGGCGGGCGACCAGGAAGGCCACCAGGACGAAGGCGGCCAGGGCCAGGAAGCCCGAGACAAGGCGACGGCGACCCGGTGTCCCTCCGGTACGAGAGGCGACCATGGCGCTTCCCCCGAGCCGAGCGGTTGACCCCCGGCGGTGAAGAGGACCGACCGCGGGCTTGTGACTTCCCCCTAGTATGACCCGTTCGGTCCGCGCCCAAACCCGGTGGGCTCCGCCCTCCGGTGTCCGCTATGCTTGGCGCCTAGCCCGAGTGCCCCGCCTCTAGCCCGCTGCGTCCTCGAGATTGGCGTAGACGTTCTGGACGTCCTCACAGTCCTCGAGGGCCTCGAGGAGCGCCAAGGCCTTCTCGGCTTGCTCGCCGTCGAGGTCGACTGTGTTCTGGGGGACCATGGTGACCTCTGCCTCGGCGACGTTGACCTCGGCCTTCCTCAATGCCTCGAGGACCGCCTGGAAGTCGGCCGGCGCCGTCAGCACCTCGAAGCCCTCCTCGTCCGTCCGGACGTCCTCCGCCCCGGCTTCGAGGGCCAGCATGAGGAGGTCGTCCTCGCTCATGGAGTTGCCCTCGCGCGGGACGATGATGGAGCCTTTCTTCTTGAACATCCAAGCCACGCAGCCGGCCTCGCCGAGGCTGCCGCCGTGCCGCGAGAAGATGTACCGGACCTCCTGCGTGGCGCGGTTGCGGTTGTCGGTCATCACTTGGACCATCACCGCCATGCCGCCCGGTCCGTACCCCTCGTAGGTTATCTCTTCCAGGGCGGCCCCCTCCTGGAGTTCCCCCGTGCCCTTCATGATGGCCCGCTGGATGTTGTCCGAAGGCATGTTGGCCGCCTTGGCCCGTTCGATGGCCAACCGGAGACGGAAGTTGGCGTCGGGGTTACCGCCTCCCTCGCGCGCAGCGGCGATAATCTCCCGTCCGAGCTTGGTGTAGAGGGCGCCTTTCTTGGCGTCCACGGCGGCCTTACGCCGCTTGATGTTAGCCCACTTGGAGTGTCCCGACATTCTCCCAACTCCCGTCTTTGGCCAGCGGTGTCCTGCGTCGTGCCCCCGAGCCCGCCGAGCCCTAGCTGGAAGTCCGGCTCAGAAATCCGGCGTCCGAGGGGGACGCCGCTTGTGCTCGCTGCGGCGGTGCATCTCACGGACCAGCGCCTCGACTGGCTCCGGGACTTCACCGCCGAGGAGGTAGCGGTCGAGGTCTTCGTAGGTGAGCCCCATCTCGCCCTCGTCGGTCTGCCCCGGCCAGAGACCGGCGGTGGGAGGCTTGGCGATGACCCGCTCCGGCACGCCGAGATGGCGGGCAAGGGCACGGACCTCGCCCTTGACCAGGTTGGCCAGGGGCAGGATGTCGACCGCACTGTCCCCGTACTTGGTGAAGTAACCCACCGCGATCTCGGCCCGGTTACCCGTGCCGATGACGAGCCGGTTCAAGAGGTTGGCGTAGAAGTACAGGGTCACAGCCCTCAGCCGGACCTTCAGGTTGGCCAAGGCCAGGCGCCGCCGGGGGTCCGCCGCTCGTGCGGCGGACCCGCCCGAGCCCTCTCCCCCCTCCCCCTGTCCGGCCTCCCTTTCCCCCGTCGCCCCGAGGAGTACCCGGTAGGCCTCGTCAAGGGCGACGACCTTCACCTCGAGCCCGAACGTCCGGGCCACCTCGTGGGCATCCTCCACGTCCCGGGGGTCCGACCCGCAGGGGAGGATGAGACCTAGGCTACTCCGAGGAAAGGCCCGCACGCACAGACCGCCGACGACGGCTGAATCGACCCCGCCGCTGAGACCGAACACCGCCCCCTCAGCCCCGGCCTCCTCGGCCTCCGCCCTCATCCAAGTCACGAGCCGGGTCGCGTATTCGGCCTCCCAACCGGCCGGCCGAGCCGCCGCCATAGGCAATCCCATCGACCTCCGCTTCACCGGAATCCTAGCATCGGGCCTACCTGAGGCGCAACGCCCACGGCCCGGCGTGGGTTTCAGTCGCCCGCGAGAGCGGGGCTCACCGCACTTGGGGCACGCGGGGCCCTGAGCATGGTATGCTTCACCCGGGGAGGGAGGAGAGTTGGTCGAGTCCGGTGGCCGGATGCGCGGGGGCGGAGGGACCCGGGCCTTGGCCCGGGCGGGACAGGGTCCGCAGGAGACCTGTCAGGTCCACTCGGTCCACGAGGAGGAGGTCGAGGCCGCCCGGCGGGCCATGCTGCCCGCCGACGTCGTCGCCGAGCTGGCCCAGACTTTCAGCGCCCTCGGCGACCCGACCCGGGTCCGCATCCTCCACGCCTTGTCCGAGCGGGAGCTGTGCGTCTGCGACCTCGCGGCCCTCCTGGAGATGACGCCGTCGGCCGTCTCCCACCAACTCCGCCTGCTACGCCATCTCCGCCTCGTCCGGCCCCGCAAGTCCGGGCGCGTGGTCTACTACGCCCTCGACGACGACCACGTCGTCGACCTCTTCCGGCGGGGGTTGGAGCACGTGAGGCACCGGCCCTGACCCTCAGGCTCAGGCGGCTCCCGTGCCGGGCCCGTCTTCCCGGAGGAGCCTCAGGCCGTTCAAGATGACCAGGACCGTCGTGCCGGTGTCGGCCAGGACGGCCATCCACAGCTGCAGGAGCCCTGCCGAGGCGAGGGCGAGGGCGGCGACCTTGATGCCGACGGCCACGGCGACGTTCTGCCGGATGACCGCCACCGCCCGGCGCCCCAGGCGGACCGCGTAGGCTACCTGGCGCAGGTCGTCGCTCATCAAGGCCACGTCCGCCGCCTCCAGGGCCTGGTCGGTCCCGGCGGCCCCCATGGCCACACCGATGTCCGCCGCGGCCAGAGCAGGGGCGTCGTTGACCCCGTCCCCGACCATGACCAGGGTCCGGCCTTCCGGGCGCAGAGCGGCCGCCAGCGCTTCCACCTCGCCCACCTTGGTCTCCGGGAGTAAGCCGGCACGGCAGTCGTCTAGGCCCAGCCGCTCCGCCACTACCCGGGCCGTCGCAGGGTTGTCGCCGGTGAGGAGGACGAGCCGGTCGACCCCGGCCCGGCGGAGTCGGGCGACCGCCTCCTCAGCCTCCGGCCTCAGCGTGTCGCCGGCGGCGATGAGGCCGAGGACCTCGGAGTGGCAGCCTACGTAGACGACGGTCTTCCCTTCCCGCTCGAGAGATTCACCCACTCTGCCGAGCTCGCCTGTCGGGACACCCAGGTCGCTCTCGAAGAGCAGGCGCCTGCCCACGTAGTAGTTGCGCCCGGCCACGCGGGCCTTGGCCCCCCTGCCCGGGATGGCCTCGAAGTTCCGGGCCGTCGCGAGAAGACCTCCGTCGGTCTCAGGAGAGCCCAGCGCCGCACGTCGACGGATGGCCTCCGCCAGGGGGTGCTCCGACCGCCACTCGACGGCCGCGGCCAGCTCGAGGAGCGAGCTCTCGTCGAGGGGTCGTCCGGCCACCTGGGCGCCGGGAGCCACCACCACGTCGCTCACCTCGGGGCGCCCCACCGTCAGGGTGCCGGTCTTGTCAAGAGCCACAACGCCGGCGCGCCCCATCGCCTCGAGCGCCTGCCCACCTTTCACGAGGACGCCCCGTCGGGCCGCCTGTCCGATGGCCGCCACCACCGCCACCGGCGTGGACAGGACCAACGCGCAAGGGCAGGCGACCAGGAGCAGGGCGAGGGCCCGGTAGACGTACGGGATGAGCGGCCGCCCGAGGACCGCCGGAGTGACCAGGCCGACCACCACGGCCAACCCGACCACGACCGGCGTATACCACGCCGCGAAGCGGTCGACCTGTCGCTGATGGCGGGCCTTGCGCAACTGCGCCTCCTCGACCAGGTGGACGACGCGGGCCAGGGTGGTGTCCTCCGGGTCCCGGGTGGAGACGACCTCCAGGGCCCCGGCCCCGTTCACGGTCCCGGCGAAGACCCGGTCGCCGGGACCTTTGGCCACGGGCATGGCCTCTCCGGTCACGGGAGCCTGGTTGACGTGCGAGAGCCCGGCGACGACCTCGCCGTCCACCGGGAGCCGCTCCCCCGGACGGACGATGACGGTGTCCCCCACCCTGAGCTCTGCCACCGGTACCTCGAGCTCCCTGCCCTCCCGGCGGACCAGGGCTGTGCGCGGGACGAGGTCCAGGAGAGAACCGAGGGCCCTCCGCGTCCGCCTGACCCCCGCCGCCTCCAGGGTCTCCCCGACGGCGAAGAGGAAGAGCACCAGGGCTGCCTCGGGTAGGTCCCCGAGCGCGATGGCCCCCAGGGCGGCCACGATAACGAGGACCTCGAAATTGACCGTCCGGCTCCGCAAGGCCTCCAGGGCGCGTACCGCCACCAGGCGTCCGCCGAGGGCTGTGGAGAGGAGGAAGAGGGCGGCGGCGAGGCGGGTCAGGACAGACGGCCAGCCGGGCGGCGCCCCCGTCCAGGCGGCCGCGACCCAGCGGGCGAGGAACGCGGCCGCGAGGAAGGCTCCCGAGCCCACCGCCAGGCCGAGCCGTCGGCGGAGGACATCCTCACCCTCCCGCTCCGGGTCCCGCCGGAGCAGGCGCACGCGATAGCCCCGGGCCTTGACGGCGGCGGCCACGTCCTCCGGCCGCACCGTGCCGTCGTGGACCACGCGCAAGGCCCCCGTCACCGCCGACGCCTCGGCCGAGATCACCCCCGTGACAGAGCGCGCCCCGGCCTCCACCTTCAGGGCGCAGGCGGGGCAGTCCATGCCTTCCACGGCGAGGTCGAGCTCACAGCGGCGGCGGGCCAGCACTCCTCAACTCCGGAACAAACATGTGAGCAAACCCTCAAAGAACAGTATAGCAGCCTGTTTCTCCCAAGACAACAAGGTGCAGCGGCCGTGATGATGCCCGGCTGTGCCCGAGGAGTATGCCCGGAATGGCGACACCATGGAGGGAGCGCCGGCCGCGGGGACCCCTTGAGGACCCCGCGGCCGCGCCACGCCGGAAGACCTCGACGCGTCTAGGACACCTTGACTCAGAAGACGTTGAGGTACTGGTCGAGTTCCCACGGGTGGACCTGTGTCCGGTACACCCCGGCCTCGATGCGCTTAGCGTTCACGAACGCCTGGAAGATGTGCTCTCCAAGGGCCGAGCGGATGACCTCGTCCTTCTCGAGCTCCTCAAGGGCCTCTTCCAAAGTCCCAGGCAGAGCCTGGATGCCCAGCTCCCTGCGCTCATCCTCGGTGAGCTCGTAGACGTTGCAGGTCACCGGGGGCGGAGGCTCGAGTCCCTCCCTCACCCCCTGCAGCCCGGCCTTGAGCATCGCCGCCAGGGCGAGGTACGGGTTGCAGGACGGGTCTGGGCTCCTCACCTCGCAGCGGGTCGAGAGACCGCGCCGCGCCGGGACGCGGATGAGGGGACTCCTGTTCCTCTCCGACCAGCACACGTTGACCGGAGCCTCGTAGCCCGGTACCAGGCGCTTGTAGGAGTTCACCAGCGGGTTGCACACGGCCGTGAAGGCCCGGGCGTGACGCAGGAGCCCGGCGATGTAGCTCAGGCACACGCGGCTCAGGCCGTTCGGCGCGGACGGGTCATAGAAGGCGTTCTTGTCCCCGACGAAGAGAGACTGGTGGGTGTGCATGCCCGAGCCGGCGATGCCGTAGACCGGCTTGGGCATGAACGTGGCGTGGAGGCCGTGCTGCTTGGCGATGGTCCGAACGACGACCTTGAAGGTGAGGATGTTGTCGGCCGTCGTGAGGGCCTCCTCGTAGCGGAAGTCTATCTCGTGCTGCGCCGGGGCCACCTCGTGGTGGGAGGCCTCCACCTCGAAGCCCATCTCCTCCAGCGCCAGGACCATGTCCTGGCGGGCTTGCTCCCCCAGGTCCACCGGGGAGAGGTCGAAGTAGCTCCCTTGATCGTGGGTCTTGGTCGTCGGGCGTCCGTCCTCGTCCAGGTGGAAGAGGAAGAACTCGCACTCCGGCCCGGCGTACATGGTGTAACCCATCTCCCGTGCCTCGGCGATGACCCTCTTTAGGGCGGTGCGCGGGCACCCCGGGAACGGCGACCCGTCGGGGTTGAGCACGTCGCAGATGAGGCGGGCGGTCGTTCCGCCCTTGTCGTTGGCCCGCCAAGGGAAGAGGACGAAGGTGGTGGGGTCCGCCTTGAGGAGCATATCGGACTCCTCGATGCGGGCGAAGCCGTGGATGGACGACCCGTCGAACAGGAGTTGGCCGTCCAAGGCCTTCTCCACCTGGTCGACGGGGATGGCGACGTTCTTGGTCACCCCCAGGATGTCGGAGAACTGGAGGCGGACGGTTCTCACCTTGAGCTCGTCGCACAGGCGGAGGACGTCCTTGGTGGTGTAGGCCGGCATACTCTATCGCTTCCCTTCGCGGGTCCGAGGGGAGAGGTTTTGGCGGCGGGCGAGGAGAGCGGCCTCGCTCGGGTGGAGCCGGTCCAGCGCGACGGCCGGGCCCCGGCCGAGAAGGCGCGTCCGGGCGTCCTCGAACGGTCCGAGGCGGTCCGCCCCGGGGGCGACAAGCCCCACCTCAGCCGCCGCGGCGGCGCTCCGAGAAGTCGCGGGTGCCGCCATAGCCACGCCCGCACCCGGAGCCGGACCGGCGACCGGGCCGCCCGGGGCGGCCGCCGCTCCCGGCGCCCAGCGCCCGGACCCCACCAACCTCGCGACGGCCCCAAGGTCGAGCCCCTCTGCCCGCAGCCGCGCTATCTCCTGGAGGCGCCTCACGTCGGCGGCGGAGTAGAGGCGTCGGTTGCCTGGGGAGCGGGCCGGCTTGAGAAGACCGAGCGATTCGTAATAGCGGACCTGACGACGGGTGAGGCCCGTCAGCCTCTCCGTGACGGCCATGGTGTAGACCGGAGCGTCCTCCGGGAGGTCCGGCACTCCCTCTCCCCCTCTCGCTCTCCCCCTGGTGGGCCCATTATACGGTCCCAGCCGCGGGAGGGTCAACGGTTCTTGGGATAACCATGTGATGATTTGTGACATGTCCGTGACAACGGTGCCAACCCGATGCACTCCTTCCCCCGAGCCCCCGTAGGATGGGGCGGAGGCCGCCGCGGAGCGCGGGGGCCTCCGGGAGGGGGAAGACGACTTGACGTCCACATCCAGTGCGGGAGAGAAGGCGGCCGGTCGCGTGCGCATGGTCTTCCCGGGGGGTAACACGGCCTACGGCTTTTGGAGCTTCTACGACCACATCGCCCCGGCGGACGCGAACAAGATCTTCGTCATCAAGGGTGGCCCGGGAGTGGGTAAGTCCACCTTCATGCGGAGGGTAGCCGACACCGTGCGGGCCGCGGGGTACGACGTCGAGCTCCACTGCTGCTCGTCGGACAACGGCTCCCTCGACGGCGTGTACATCCCCGCCCTCGACGTGGCCCTCATCGACGGGACAGCGCCCCACGTCGTCGACCCCAAGAACCCCGGGGCAGTAGACGAGATAATCCACCTGGGCGACTACTGGGATGAGGCGGCCATGCGCCGCCACCGGGAGGACATCCTCGCCCTCAACCGCGAGGTGGCCCGCCTGTTCCGTCGCGCCTACGCCTACCTGGCCGCGGCGCTCATCTTCCTCAAGGAGGTCGAGAGCTACTACCAGGACACCGGCGCCCTCGACCGGGCCGGGCTGAACAGGGTGGCGGCCGACCTCATCCACGGGATCCTCGGTGGCGGGGAGCCGCTGCCCCGGGCCCCACGGGAAAGGCACCTCTTCGCCACGGCCATCACCCCCGAGGGGCCGGTCAACCACCTGGAGACCGTCGTCGGGGACCTCGACCGCCGGTACGTCCTCACCGGCGACGACGGGACCGAGAAGACGACCGTCATCCGGCGGGTCCTCGACGCGGCGGTGATGCGGGGCTACGATGTGGAGGTCTTCCACTGCGCTCTCGACCCCCACAACGTGGACCACGTGGTCATCCCCGCGCTGGGGGTGGCCGTCATCAACGAAGTCGAGCCGCACTTCTACCAGCCCAAGGACGGAGACCGCGTCGTCGACACGATGCAGTACGTCGACACCGGCATCCAGGAGGCCTACCTGGGCGAGCGCACGAGGGCCCGCGAGATGTACCGGGAGGCCTTCCGGCAGGCCGTGTGGTTCATCGCCCGGGCCAAGAAGGTCCACGACGAGATGGAGACCTACTACGTCCCCAACATGGACTTCGCGCGCATCGAAGAGCGTCGGCGGCAGGTCGAGGCCCGCATCCTCGAGCTCGCCGCGGAGCGGGAGGCTCTACCCCCGGCCCGCGACCAGCGATAGCGAAGGATTCCACCCCCGGTCCGCGACGAATCATAACGGGACCCGGGAGGGTGGACCTTGGCGCAAGCTGACGACGGCGACCTCCGCCTGGCCGCGGCGGTCGCGGCCGGCGACCAGGCGGCGGCGCGCCGGCTGTGCGAGCGGTACCTGCCCCGCGTCTTCGGCTACATCCTCCGGCGGACCGGGCTCGGGCCCGACACCGCCGCCGAGCTGGCCCAGGAGACGGTGGTCGCAGCGCTGAGGTCCATCCAGCACTACGGCGGAAGGAGCTCGCTTGACACCTGGCTGTGCGCCCTCGCCCGGCACAAGGTGGCCGACCACTACCGCCGGGAGAGCCGCCGGCCGGCGAGCCTGGACGACCTCGCCCTTCGGGGGCTCGAGCTCTTCGACCAGGCTCCGCTCCCGCAGGAAGTCGCCGAGCGGGACGAACTGGCCGAGGCCGTCCACCGGGCGGTCTGGCTCCTCCCCCCCGCCCAGCGGGACGCGGTCCTCGGCAAGTACCTCGACGGCCTGAGTCTGGCCGAGCTGGCCCGGGAGATGGGCCGGACGGAGAAGGCCGTCGAGTCGCTCCTGTCCCGGGCGAGGGCGACCCTCAGGCGGATGCTCGCCGCCTGGGCCGAGGGCTAGGCGAGGCGGACGACGAAGGGAGGCCGGGAAGGTGTCCACCCGGCGCACCGACTTCGAACTGAACCTCACGACCGTCCTCCGCGCCAGGGACCGCCGGGCGGCGGACCCGACCGGGGCGACGCTCCCAGCCGGGGTGCTCGAGGCAGCTGTCGAGGCTTGCCTGGCCGCGGTCCGCCCGCGGGACCGCTGGCCCGAGAACACCCGGCTCTACGCCGTCCTCCGCGCCCAGCTCGGTGAGCGACCTTACCGGGCTTTCCTCGCCGTCGGCGCCGCCGCGGCCGCCCTCTTCGCCGTTCTCGGTCCACGGGCGCTATCGTGGCTCGACCCGCTCCTGAGGAGCCCGTTCTAGACCAGGGGCCGCGCAAGTGGGGCGGTGGCTATCGACGGGGCGGTCAAGGAACAGGGGGTTCGAGCATGGTCAAGAGGCTCATTGCCATAATCCTCATCTTCGGGGCGACCAGTGTCGGGTGGTTGGCGCTGGGCGCACTCACGGAGAGCAGGACTCGGTCATCATACACCGAACTCGGCGGCGCCGTCGGCGAACTCTGGGGCATGCCGCACTGCCAGGCCGCACCCGAGGTCTTCGCCCTGGCGCCCGCCACCGCGGCAGGCGACGGCAAAGCTCTGTCGGAGAGGGTGCCCGTCCCCCTCACCTCGACCGATGCGGCGGTCCGCCTGGACCTGGACTACCGCAGGAAGGGACTCCTCTGGTTCAGCACCTACAACGTCAGCTTCTTCGGCACGTGGACAGCCGTCAACACAGCCCCGGAGCCGCGGAAGATGGTCGCCGTCTTCCGCTTCCCGTCGTCCGAGGCCCTCTACGACGGGTTCAGCCTGACCCTGAACGGCGTGGAGGTCCCGGCGAGGTACTCCCCGGAGGAGGGTGGCCTCGAGGGCGAGGTCACCGTAGACCCAGGAGCGACACTGGTCCTCACGGCGGCCTACCGCTCCCGCGGCCTTGACCGCTGGACCTACCGGCTGGGACCTGAGGTCGCGCAGGTCCGCGACTTCACCCTGGTCGTGGAGACGGACTTCAAGGACGTGGACTTCCCGGCGCGGACGCTATCGCCCACCTCCAAGGAGGAGACCCCCACCGGCTGGCGCCTGACCTGGCGGCACGAGAACCTCATCTCCGGGTTCGAGGTGGGGGTGGAGGTGCCGCACCGCCTGAACCCCGGGCCGCTGGCGGCGAAGGTGAGCTTCTTCGCCCCGGTGTGCCTCCTGTTCTTCTTCTTCGTCATCTTCGTGCTGAGCGTCCTCCGGAACGTCAACCTGCACCCGATGCACTACTTCTTCCTGGCCGCGGCATTCTTCTCGTTCCACCTCCTCTTCGCTTACCTGGTCGACCACATCGACCTTCACCTCGCCTTCGCCATCGCCGCGGCTACCTCGGTGGCCCTGGTCGTGTCCTATCTCAGGGTCGTGGTCGGCCCGCGCTTCGCCTTCGTCGAGGCCGGCCTTGCGCAACTCGTCTACCTCGTCCTCTTCTCCTACACCCAGTTCCTCGAGGGCTTCACCGGCCTGGCCGTCACCGTCGCCTCGGTCCTGACCCTCTTCGTCCTCATGCAGGCCACGGCCAGGGTGGACTGGGAGAAGGTCTTCGCCGGGCAGGGGCCCGCCGTACCGGGCAGACCCTCGCCCGAGAAGCCCCCGGTCGAGCCGGGTAAGGGGCTGACGGCATGAGGCAGGTCCTGCGGCAGGTCTGGGCTCTCTTCGACGGGGTTGCCCGCCGTCCGCTCGAGACCTATGAGCGGATCGCCGTCGAGCCACCCGTGGCCGGCGGGTTCGGGCTGGTGGGGCTCCTCGCGGCAGCAGTGGCCGTGGTGTGCGGAGCGGCCGGTCGGGTCGGAGGGCCGGGTGGGCCCGGGCCTCCGGCGGCCTCCCGGCTGGCCCTCGCCCTCGTCTGGGGGACAGCCGGGGTGTTCGGCGTCTACCTCGCGGCGGGCACGGCAGTGTGGCTCACCGCCCGGGCCCTAGGGAGCCGCGCGACCCGGACGGCGGTCCTCACCGCCTGGGCGGCGAGCTACACCCCCACCTTGGTCTGGTTCGCCGGGTTGGTCCTGGCTCACGTCATGGCCCGGCCGTCCGGGCTCTCGGACCCGGCCGCGCTCTCCCCCGCGCCACTCGTCTTCCAGGCCGTCTTCCTGGCTTTCAGCCTAGCGGTCTTCCTCTGGAAGCTCCTGTGCCTTTACCTCACCCTGCGGGTGGTCGGGGAACTCGACTTCCGGCGCATCGTCATCGCCACGGTCGTCCTGGCCCCGTTCGCCCTGGGTTACTGGGCCCTCGGGGTCCACCTCGGGTGGTTCAAGGTCCCGCTCCTGTAGGAGAACGCTCTCCGACGTCGTATCGTCGCGGCCGACCCAGGAGGGGGCACGACCACATGATCAGGCCTCTAGGCGAGCCGGACCGCAGACAGGTCATGGAGCTGCTCCTCCCGGACAGCACCGTGAACCTGTTCATCATCGGCGACGTGGAGAACAACGGCTTCGCCACCGACTTCCAGCAGCTCTGGGGAGATTTCGACCCTCGGGGCAGCCTCCGGGCCATCCTTCTCCGCTACTTCGGCAGCTTCGTGGCCTACGGGCGCGGGGATTTCGATACCGACGGCCTGGCCGAGGTCTTCCGTTCCCATCGGCACCTGGCCACCGCCTTCTCCGGACTCGAGCGCGTCGTCAGCCGTTTCGAAGACCGCCCCGGACTCCTCCCCGAGACCGCTCACCGGCGCACCCTCTTCTTCCTGGAGCTGAGGTCTGGAGAGAAGCTGGCCCCGCTCAGGCGGAGGCCGACTCTCGAGCTGGTCCGCGCTGTCCCGGACGATGCACCGGCCATTGTGGAGCTCTGGAAAGCCACGGGCTGGGGCAGCGAGCACGGTGAGCGTGCCCTGAGGCACGAGCTCGAGCAAGGCGGTAGCCGGGTCTACCTTTTCCGCGAGGGCCTCCGCGTCCTGGCCACGGCGAAGACGACCGCGGAGAACACTCGCTCGCCCATGGTCACGGGCGTGACGACCCACCCGGACTACCGCCGCCGGGGTATGGCGACGCAGCTCCTCATCCGCCTGTGCGAGGAGCTGCTCCACGAGGGCAAGGTCCCCTGCCTTCTCTACGACAACCCGGAGCAGGCTCCATCTACCGCCGCCTTGGGTTCACCGACGGCGGGACCTGGGTCATGTACGAGTTCCGGGCCTTCGAGCGGGCCTGAACACCAATCCCTTTCGCGCTAAAGCGAGTCAGGCGACCGCGGCCCGTGTGGTCCGACGAGGAGGACGCGTGTCGCGGGACCTGGCGGCAGACCGCCCGGGTCACGTCACGCTGACTCCGGGGCGTCTCCCGGCCCAGGGCCGGGCCTGCTCGAGCTGCGAGGCCAGGCGGAAGAGGGTGACCTCGTCGCCGAAGCGGGCCATGAAGTGGACCCCGACCGGCAGTCCTTCGCTGTTCCAGTAGAGCGGGACCGACATGGCCGGGTTCCCGGTGAGGTTGGCCACCGGTGTGAACGGGATATAGGCTGCCGCCCTCAGCAAGGGTGAGAGCGGGTTCCCGGGCTCAGGGTCGAAGGTGCCCAGTGGAACCGGCGGCTCGGCCAGAGTGGGGCTGAGCCATACGTCATAGCCCTCGAGGAAGGCGGCTACCCGCCGGGCCACCTGCTGCAGCTGGGTGACAGCCAGGAGGTAGCTAGAGGAGGACACACCCGTGCCCATCCCGTACAGGGCCCAGGCGAAGGGCTCGAAGGCCTCGGGCTGCGGCGTGCGGCTCGTCGTTCGGGCCAGGTGGTCGATGTTCCAGGCGCAGCCTGCCGCCCAGACCGTCATGAAGCACTGGGCCAGGATGTCGCCTTCGAGCTCGGGGACCGTCTCCTCCACGTAGTGGCCCAGGTCGGTGAGGAGTGCGGCCGCGTCGCGGGCGGCGGCCACGCAGTCGGGGTGCACCTCGGCCCCCGTGGGAGGCTCGACCGTCAGGGCGACGCGCAGCCTGCCCGGGTCGGCCCCCACCTCCTCCAGGAACGGACGTGCCGGCGGCTCGGCGTAGTACGGGTCCCCCGGGGCCGGCCCCGCCGTGGAGGGGATACGGATGGAGCCGCCGCCGTCGTTGGCGTGGGCGGCCGGGACGATGCCGGCCGCCACGGCCGCCGCCGAGCCGCCGCTCGACCCACCGCTCGAGCGGTCGGTGTCCCACGGGTTGCGGGTCGGCCCGAAGGCTACCGGCTCGGTCGTCGGGAGCAGACCGAGCTCGGGGGTGTTGGTCCTGCCGACGATGACGAACCCCGCCGTCTTGAGACGCTCGGTGAGCACCGAGTCGACCGGAGACCGGACGCCCTTCATGAACGCGCTGCCCATCGCCTGCTGCACACCGCCGTAGGCAGCCCCGAGGTCCTTGAGCAGGTAAGGCACACCCCTGAACGGCCCGTCGGAGAGCGGCCCGTCGGCCTCGATCCGGGCGATGGCCGCCTCGACCAGCTCCCGAGGGCTCACCTCCCCTTTGCGGACCAGTTGGGCCTGGGCCGTGGCGTCGAGCCAGGCCAGCTCGGCAAGGTCGGCCATTCGGGGCTCCCTTTCGACCGCGGGTGAGTAGTCCGGCGACTCGTTGGCAGGAAGTGGGCTAGATGGTAATGTTCGCGGCATAGCCGCTCATCCCTTCCGGGCAGGCCCCCGCTCCGCCTCCGCCCACAGGGCGGCTACGACATCCCCCGCGGTCCGGCCGGTAGCGCCCTCCCCGTGACCGGGGTCCCGCCGACCTACCCGCTCCTCTTCAACTTCCCCGTCCTCATCGCGTACCGCTCCCCTTGCCCGAAGACCCAGAGGCCCAGCGGGACCAGGACGACCCCGATGCCGGCCAGGAGGGCGATGTCTGGGAGGAGCTGCGCGAAGTCGGCCCCGTCGAGGAGGGCGGCTCGGATGGACCGCAGGGCGTAGGTGGCCGGGGACACGGCCGACAGCGGCTGGAGCCACCTTGGCAGCTCGGTCACGGAGTAATAGGCCCCCGAGACGAGGAGGATGACCGCCTCCATGATGTGCGTGGCCTGCGCCCCCTTCTCGGTCGAGAGGAGTGGGAAGACCGCAGCCATGAGGCCGAGACCGATGAAGGCCACACTCGAGACCACCAGGACGGCGAGGGCCCCAAGAAGGTTCGCCCCGGCGAGGTCCAGCCTGAAGAAGAGGGCCACGGCCCCGAGCACGATGACCGAACGCACCGTCCCGTAGACGATAGCGTAGGCGCACATCCCGAAGAGGTGAGTGGCCCGTCTGATGGGAGCCATGAAGGTGTACTCGATGGTGCCCTCCCACCTCTCCCAGGCCACCGACTCGGACACGTCGTGGAAGATGACCGACAGGTACCCCCACAGGATGGCCCCGATCACGAGGTACAGGACCATCCGCCCCCGGTCGCCCGGGACGTGCGTGGCGATGAGGGCGATGGTCAGGGTGTTGACCATGTTGTAGACAAGGAAGACGAGCTCCCAGCCGAAGTACCTCTTGGTGAGGTACCAGTTCCTCTCGACGAAGCCGATGACCGCGCCGAGCTCGGCGCGCAAGCCCGGAGTCCGACCGGTGACGCGGGCGCTCTCGGCGGCCGCCTGGCCGCTCTCGGCGGCATCGCGGGCGCTATCGGCGGCTGTCGGGATGCTCCCGGTGGTGGTCGGGCGGGTCTCAGTCTCCATCAGCGTCCTCCTCTCCCGGCCACTCTTTCCCGGTGACCTCCAGGAAGATATCCTCGAGGGTCACCCGGCCGTCGGGTCTCAGGTGGGCGAACCGGCGCTTGAGGTCGGCCGGGCTCCCCAAGGCCACCAGCCGCCCGCCGTCGATGAAGGCCACCCGGTCGCAGAGGCGGTCGGCCTCGACCATGTCGTGGCTGGTCAGGAGGACCGTCGTGTCGTGGGTCGAGCGTATCTCCAGGACGAAGTCCTGGACCTCCCGCTTCGACCTCGGGTCCAGTCCGGTCGTCGGTTCGTCCAGGAGGAGGAGCACCGGCGAGGTGAAGAGGGCCCGGGCCACGGCGACCTTCTGCTGCATCCCCCGGGAGAGTTCTTCCAGGGGGCCGTAGGCCTTGTGGCGGTCGAAGCCCAGCCTCTCCAGGACTTCGAGGGCCCGCTTGGTCGCCTCCCGGGGCTCGAGCCCGTAGAGGCGGGCGGCGTAGCGGAGGTTCTCCATGGAGGAGAGCCGCTTGAAGAATGACGCCTCGACCGAGACCCGGTTGATGAGCCGCCGTACGGCGAACCGCTCCCGGACCACGTCGTGGCCGAAAACCTCGGCCGACCCGGCGTCGGGCAGGAGGAGCGTGGCCAGGAGGCGGACCAGGGTGGACTTCCCCGAGCCGTTCGGCCCGAGGATGCCGAAGATCTCGCCGCGCTGCACCTCGAAGCTCACGTCCTCGACCGCCCGCACCGGGGTGGGTCGTGAGGCGAGGTACTTGAGCCGGCCCCCTAGCCCCCGGTACTCGGGGGAGAAGAGCCTGGTCTCGTCCTTGGTAAGGAACGTCTTCCGGAGCCCGCGGCAGACCACCGCAGGTCTCCCGTCGAGCGACATAGTCTCACGCCTTTCTTCGCCAAAAGAGATAAGGGCCGCGGACCTATCACCGGACGGACGCCCGCGACCCTGGACGGTCTCGCTCTCCCCCGGGGGAGACTGTGCTAGCCGAGACCCGGACAGGCCGCCGGGCGATGGGACCCGAGACGGACCTTGAGCATCTCCCGACGGCCTCCCTCCGTCAAAGCTATCTGGATTATACCTAGGGCTCGGAAGCAAGGTCAACGCGGCATGGGAGGGAGTTGAAAGTCCGAGGGGGCGGGCCACCAGGCCCGCCCCCTGTCCGTGGGAGTCCGCCTCGGCCGACCGGCTGGGGCCGGCTGGCCTGTGCCGGCTCACCGCCTGGACACCCAGCGCCATAGCCGGATGGCGATGGTCACCGCCTCGGCCTGGGTCAACGGTTCACGCGGGGCCAGATGGTCCCCGTCGCGGCCGCGGAGGACTTCACGGTAGATTAGCGAGGACCACATCGCACAGTCGGCTCCAGGAAATGTCCCCCGAGTCCTTAAAGCGGGCAAGCATCCGCGAGGCAACGAGCTCGCTCGGCACTTCCTTCTGAGCGCTCAGCACAAGGACCCGAGCCGCGACGGTGGCGGCTTCCTCCCGCGTGACGGCTTCATCCGGCCGGAACAGCCTGCCCGGGCCGCAGTCCAGCAGACCGCCCGCGGCAGCCCGCCTGAGCTCCCTGTAGAAGGGATGCGACGGACTCATGTCGCGACAGGGTACTTCCCTGGCGCCCACCAGCCCCGCCGCCCGCACGACCATGGCCGTGAACTCGGCCCGGGCGACCGGAGCGCCTGGGACGAAGGACAGAGCGTCGTCGTAGGACAGGACGCCTAGCGCGACGGCCCGCTCGAGGTCGCCCCTGGCCCAGTGCCAGGGCGACCCACCGAGCGAGGGCCACCAGCGGCCGAAGCCGGGCGGGTCGAACCAACCCTGGTCCTCGGCAGTACCTCCTCCTTCGTCCCCGGGCTAGACAGGTATCGGGTCGTCGTCCTGGATGAGGACCGTCACCTCGGCTCCGGCCACGCCGTCATACCCGTCACCGGAGGCGGTGTGGGTGATAAGCGCGGTGCGCGGGCCCCGGTAGATGGCGTCATCCGTCGCCCGGACCCCGACCTCCTTGGCCGTGTCCCAATCATCCGGGCAGAAGGTGAGCGTCGTCGGGTCGACCTCCAGGCCGGCCCCGGCGCTCACCGTCACCGTGCCCGAGGGACAGGCCGTGAGCCGGATGCCGTAGACCCCCGGCGGGCCGCCCTCAGTGAGGGAGAGGTTGTGCGGGTCCGCCAGGAGCCCGCCCGAGTCGGAGTCGAAGACGGTCACGGTGACTGTCGCCGTGACCCCCTCGTAGAGCCCCGTGCCGGAGTGGGTGATGTCGTGGCTCTCGGTCCCCTCGACTAGGCCGTCGGCGGGCGCGGAGACGGTCACCTCCTGGTAGGTGTCCCAGTTCGTCGGAGTGAAGGTCAACGCGGTCGGGGACACCGACAGGTCGGCCGGAGCGGAGAGCACGATGCTGACATCTTCTGCCGGCTGGGCCGTCAGCCGCAGCCCGTAGGAGTCCGTCGCACCGCCCTCGGTAACGGCGGAGCCTCCGTCGGTCTCCCGGATGTCGATCGTCCCCCAGTCGTCGTCGGTCACGGTGACGACGAGCTGCCGGGTGCCGTGAGGAGGACCCCGCAGACCAGGGCCTCGGCGGTCGACCGGGAGTGCTTCCATTGCTGCATGCGTCATTCCCTCCTTTCTCTTGGGAGTGGGACAAGCGCGAGTAAGCTATGGGCATACTCCGGCGGATATGCGCGCCCGGAGAGGACTCCAGAGCCCTTGGAGTGCCCCTAAAGGTTGCCCGCCCGCGACCCCTGGCATGTAGGCAGCACGCACCCAGGATATCCGTCGTCGCGAGACCAGACCGGGCATGACCCCCGCCCCCGCCCGCATAGTCAACTCCGAACGGCAGGACCGAAGGCCGGCAGGAAGGCCGGCCCCGTGCGGAGGTCTCCCGAGTTGGCCGTCTCCCCGCGTCCCCGGCGAAGCGCGTACCCCGAGCTCCGGGCGGTCGCCGCGAGGCGTCGCCGCGACCCCTCCTTGCCGCGCTGGCCCTTCCGGCGGCCCGAGGAGCTCGCCCGGGAGCTCGGGACCGACCTGGAGCGCGGTCTTGCGTCGGCAGAGGCGGTAGCCCGCCTCGCCCTGTTCGGGCCGAACGAGCTCGCGCGGCGGCGTCGGGTCTCGCCCATCCCCATCCTCGTGGAGCAGCTCACCGACTTCATGGTCCTGGTGCTCCTCGCCGCAGCTCTGCTCTCCCTCGCCCTCGGCGAGGTCGCCGACGCCGCCGCCATCCTGGCCATCGTCTTCCTCAACGCCACCCTCGGCTTCATCCAGGAGTACCGGGCCGAGCGAGCGCTCGAGCGGCTGCGCGAGCTCACCGCCCCTGCGGCGAGAGTCCTACGGGATGGGGGCCGGGAGAAAGTAGTCCCGGCCCGCGAGCTCGTCCCGGGCGACGTGGTGCTGCTGGAAGCCGGCGACCGGGTGCCTGCCGACCTCCGCCTGGTCGAGGCACACGCGCTGCGCGTGCAGGAGGCCGCCCTGACGGGTGAGTCGGCCCCGGTGGACAAGGTCCCGGACGGGCCGACCGGGGAGCCCGCCAGCCTGGCCGACCTCCAGACCGCCCTCTTCGCGGGCACCGAAGTGACCTCGGGGAGGGGCCGGGGAGTCGTGGTAGCCACGGGGATGGAGACGGAGTTCGGGAAGGTGGCCGGGCTCATCCAGGAAGCCGGGAGCGACGAGACGCCCCTCCAGAAGCGTCTGGCCGAGCTCGGCCGGTATCTGGTCCTGGCCTGCCTGGTCATCTCGGGGGTCGTGGTGTGGGCCGGTCTACTCCGCGGCGAGCCCATCGGGGAGATGTTCCTGACAGGGGTCAGCCTGGCCGTGGCCGCCATACCGGAGGGGCTGCCGGCCGTGGTCACGGTCCTCCTGGCCCTGGGCGTCCAGCGGATGATCGGCAAGAACGTCATCGTCCGGCGCCTGCCGGCGGTGGAGACCCTGGGCTGCGCGACGGTGGTCTGCACCGACAAGACGGGGACGCTGACCTTGAGCGAGATGACCGTCCGGCGCCTCTGGACGCCCTTGGGCACCTACGAAGTTACCGGGCAGGGCTACGACGTCCGGGGGGACATCCTGCCGCTGCATGAACCGCAGGCACGGGGGACAACCCGTGGACCAGCCCTCCTGGAAGCCGACCCCGCTCTCGGTCTCCTCCTCCTCGGCGGCGTCCTCTGCTCCGACGCCCGCCTGGTAGAGCGGGGACGGCTCGAGGTCCACGGTGACCCGACCGAGGGAGCTCTCCTCATCGCGGCCCTCAAGGCGGGCCTCGCCCGCGACCCCCTCGACCACCGCCACCCCCGCCTGGCGGAAACCCCTTTCTCCCCGGAGAGACGGCGGATGACGACGGTGCACGCCTGGGGCGAGGGGCCGGCCCTCGACGGGAAGGCCCCGTCCCGCGGGCGGTCGGGTTCGGCCGGCGTCGGGCCTGCCTCGGCTATGCTCTTCTGCAAGGGAGCCCCGGATACGGTCGTGGGTCTGGCCTCCCACTTCCAGGGGAGGGGCGGCCCCCTCCCCCTGACCCCTGACGACCGTCACCGCATCCTGGCCGCGGCTGACGAGCTTGCCGCCCAGGGTCTCCGCGTCCTGGCCGTGGCCTACCGACCGCTCCCTCGGCCGCCTTCCGGCCCGGTCGAGGAGCTCGAGCGGTCGCTCGTCCTGGCCGGCCTGGCCGGGCTCGTGGACCCGCCGCGGCCGGAGGCCAAGCACGCCCTTGAAGTCTGCCGCCGGGCCGGGGTGAGGGTCAGCATGGTGACGGGCGACCACCCCGCGACGGCCCTGGCCGTGGCGGCCGAGCTCCGCCTCCTGGACCCGGGCGCCCCGCCGGAGGGCCAGGTCCTCACCGGCCGCGAGCTCGACCTCATCCCGGAGAGAGTGCTCCGTCGCCGGGCGGCCGACATCCGGGTCTACGCCCGCGTCTCTCCCGCCCAGAAGCTAAAGATCGTCCGGGCCCTCAAAGCGGCCGGGGAGGTCGTAGCCATGACCGGGGACGGGGTCAACGACGCCCCGGCCCTTCGCGAGGCCGACATCGGCGTAGCCATGGGTCGGACGGGGACAGCGGTGACGAAGGAGGCCTCCGACATGGTCCTTGTGGACGACAACTTCGCCTCCATCGTCTCCGCGCTGGAGGAAGGCCGGGTCATCTACGACAACATCCGGAGGTCGGTCCGCTACCTCCTTGCCTGCAACACCGGGGAGATCCTCACCATGCTGCTCGCCGCCCTCTGCCGTCTCCCCCTGCCGCTCCTCCCCCTCCAGATCCTCTGGGTGAACCTCGCCACCGACGGCCTGCCGGCGATGGCCCTCGGCTTCCAGCGTCCGGAGGCGGACGTGGCCCGGCGCCCCCCGCGCCCTCCGGGCGAGAGCATCTTCGCCCGCCGGCTGGGGGTGAAAATCCTCGGGCGGGGGCTTCTTATCGGCCTCTCCACCCTGGCCGTCTTCCTCGCCGGCCTCCGGGTCGCCGGAGACCTGGCCCTGGCCCGCACGCTGGCCTTCGCCACCCTGGTCCTCTCCCAACTCATCCACGCCTTCGACTGCCGCTCGGAGACCAGGGCGCTCACCGAAGTCCCACTCTCCTCGAACTGGCACCTGGTGGTCGGCACGGCCATCTCCCTCGGCATGCTGCTCGCAGCCGTCTACGTCCCGGAGCTCCGGTCCGTCTTCCGGACGGTCCCCCTCGGGCCCGCGGGGTGGGCCGCGGTCATCACGGCCTCGGGCTGGGGGCAAGTGGCGGTGGGCCTGCGGCGGATGTATCTCTCCCGGTACCTCACCCGGTTCCGGCGCCGCCGCTAGCCGAGCGCAGACGCCGGTAAACGTAGGCGTCTTCCATGCCGGGCTCCGCCAGCACTAGACCCGTGCCCAGGGATAGGGGCCTGCCCGGCGGCCAGCCCGTGGAGCAACCCACCGGCAGCGTCGACACGAGGCGGACGCGGAACCTGCCGGCTCCCAACGGAACCCGGGCGACCAGCGCTACCCCGGGCGCCCTCTCCAGGAAGGCCAGCTCGTCTGCCGTGACCGTGCCCTCGAAGACGTGCCCGCGAGCGCCGGCCACGAACGCCGAGGGTGCCTCGCACAGCACAAGCCGCCCCGACTCCAGGAAGAGGATATGGTCACCGATCCTCTCCGCGTCGGACAACAGGTGCGTGCTGAGGATGACGAGGTTCCCGGCGGCCAGGTCAGTCACAAGTCCGAGGAGCTCCGCCCGGCCTTCCGGGTCCAGGCCTGACGTGGGCTCGTCCAGCAATAGGAGCAGCGGGTCGTTCAGCAGAGCCGCGGCCAGCCCCAGTCGCCGCGTCTCCCCGTGGGAGAGGTGGCGACACTCGCGGTCCAACGTCGTCTCGTCCAGGCCCATGAGGCCCGCCACCTCGCTCACCCGCGCCGCGATAAGGGTCGGCGGCAGGCCCTTGAGCCGGGCGACGTAGGCGAGGAAGACCCGGGCTCTCATCTCCGGGTAGGGGGAGAAATCCTGCGGCAGGTAACCGAGGAGATCGCGGTAGGCCACTGGGCTGGCTAGGACGGGGAGAGCGCCCCAGTAGACCTCCCCCCGGGTCGGCCTGAGGACACCGGCCAAGATGCGCAGGAGGGTGGTCTTGCCGGCACCATTGGGACCCACTACCACCGCGACGCCGCTGCCGAGTTCGAAGTCCACGTCACGGAGGGCGACCTTCCCGCCCGGGAAGACGTGGCTTAGGTAAGAGACCCGAAGAAGCGGCGCGGTCACGCGGCGCTCCTCCCCACTCGCTCGGCCGACCGCCCGGCTTCCCGCACCGCGAGCAGCGCCAGAAGGACGGCCGCCCCGAGAGAGACGGTCGGAGCGCCCGCCGGACCGGGTCGGCCGGGGACCACCAGCAAGGAGGCCGCCGGCCTCCACGCGAGGAGAGCCACCTCGACGGCCCAGAACCCCAAGGACACCGCCGTCGCCGTGGCCGGTGAGAACCTCAGGGAGAAGTAGAACGCAAGAGCGCTCCACAAGGCCAAGGGTCCGAGCCAGGCGAACACGGTCGCGAGGAACGGTCCCGGCGAGCCGGAAGGGCCTATGCCCAGCCATACCGCTCCGCTGGCGACACTCGCCAGTCCAGCGGTGTAGGCGAAGACGATGAAAAGGCGGCCAAGGGCCATACCGACCGGGGTGATCGGACAGGAGAGCTCCACTTCCCAGGGACCCCGTCCGAACGACCGCAGAGCGTAGGCCACGCCGACGGAGCCCACCAGCGGCGCGACCAGCGTGAGAGGTAGGGACGGCGCTCCCGCGGGTACCGGGACACCCGCCGTGAGCACGCCATAACCCCCCACGGAGGCCAACGTGATCACCGACGCCGCCACAGCCCAGAATGCCAGAGAGAACACGCTTGTCTGGCTCCTGATGACGGCCAGGGCCGACCAGAACCCTCGGGGCCGTGAAACGCCGAGTTCGGCCATCCGTCTTCTGAAGGCGCCGGGCATGGGCAGCCCGGCCAGCCAGGCGGCAGTGCTCTCGCAAGCGTCGGCCGGAGGTTCACACTCGCGGAGCTCTTCCAGTGCGGCGAAGACCGGCACCCAGGCGTCGAGGGATGGACCGCCCGGACGGGCCGGGTCCTCAGCGAGGTCTGCCGCGACGGCCTCCCAGTTGACTCTCCACTCTCGCCCACTCATGGCTTCGCCTCCTCTGCGGTTACCCGTCGCCGCATCCGCGCCGAGGAACGCAGGTCCGTCTCCTGGGCCAAGAGCCTCTCCCTGAGCCGTCTGAAGGCGTAGTGCAGGCGGGACTTGACGGTACCCACCGGTACCTCCAACGTCTCGGCGATCTCCTCGACACTCAGGTCCTCATAGAACCGCAGGGTCAGGACGGCCCGATGCTCCGGGCTGAGGCCGGCGAGCAGGTCGAGGGCCCGGTTACGCTCGAAACGCCTCTCCACGAGCGAGAGGACCGGGTCGGGGTCCCTTCCCGACTCGCACTCCACGGCGTCGAGGACGACCCGGCGGTTGTACCAGGAACGGGAGTGGTCGACGAAGGCGTTGTGGGCAGTCCGGTAGAGCCAGACAGTCAATGGGGTGGTCGGCTGCATCTGGGGCAGGGCGCGCCACATCCGGTAGAAGGTCTCTTGGGTCAGGTCCTGGGCCAAGTGGTAATCTCCGGAGAGCCGGACCAGGAAGCCGAAGACCCGTCCCCAATGGCGGCGGACCAGGTTCGCGAGGGCATCCTTGTCGCCGGTCAGAGCCCTCGCGATGTCAACCGGGTCCAGGTCCCGGGCGCCGCTGCCCACCGCATTCGCGGCCACGTCCTCCCTCCCTCCGCGGACTCAATTCCGCCCCCGTGTCGCCCGCCCTGCCGGCTAGAGCACCGCCCTCGCTCGGTGGTTCCAGACGATGAACACAAGACCGAGCAAGACGACCGCTCCGGCCAGGAGAAGGGCCCGGTTGCCGGCGAGCGAGACCCCCAGGACACCGCGGCCGGCCGGACGCGAGGCCTCGAAGAGGTAGAAGCAGCGCGTGACCCTGCCGCGGAAGACGAGGTCCAGACCCCAGGGAACTAGGCCGGCCGTCAGCCCGACCGCGTAGTGACGCCCGATGACGCTCCCGACCAGGCCGACGGCTCCCACGAACACGGCCGGAGGCGTGGCCAGCCCCACCAGGCGCAGCCCGTTCGCCGGACCGGAGTGGAGCATCTCCGGCAGGAGGGGCGAGAAGGCCGTCACGGCCACTACGGTCATCCCGGCGTAGGTCGCCAGAGCTACGAGCAGGCGAAAGGCCAACAGGGCAGTCCCCCCCGACGGGTAGGTAAAGGTCAGTTCGGCCGTTCGCTCCTCCCATTCGACGGTGGCCGCATGGCCGAAGGCGAAAAGGGCCAGCAAGGGTAAACCCGTCTCCAGCAACATCAGCACCCCGTTCGCCCGAACGGCCTGCGGGGCTTCGAGCCAGAGCACGGTGGTGCCCAAAGCCACCGCGCCCCACAGACCGATGACTACCGCCAAGGGGACAAGCTGGTACATCAACTTCCACTCCAGCCTCGCGCGCAACGGGTAGCCCTCCTCTCGAGACGGGGGTTCTCAGGCTTTGTCTATCGCCCGCCGGAGACCGCCTCCAGGGCGCCGGCCACCGTGACGGTCTCAGCCTGGAGCACGTGCCAGAGGGCCGTCACCGCCCGGCCCGTGCCGCCGAGCCCGTCTTGGGTGTAAATGCGGTCTAGGGCCTCCAGAACGACCGTGAAGCAGTCGCCGGGCTGGGAAGGTACCTGCCTTGAGTTCTGGTCCCGCACCTGCTCGAGTGTCCACACGTACTGCTCCCGACCGTACAGCTCGCCTACGGTCACCGCAGCCAGGAACGCCCGGAAGGCCCTACGCACGGACCAGTCCTCCGGTCCCCGGATATCGTCGGATGGACCCAGCCATAGGTCGAGCGGCTCGAACCCCGGCGGTGAGCCCGAACCGAGGAGAATGAAGGCAAGGTCGGCGTCGCGGTCCCGCGGGTCGGGCTTCCCGTACCCGGCCACCGCCCACTCGGAAAGCACGACCCCCTCCCCGGGAGACGGGCTGCCGAAGCAAACAGCGCTGCTGGGTAGGGCCAGGACCGCGAGAGGACCCACGTCTGGGCCCGGCAGGAGACCGTTCAAGACATCCCGGACCCGGGCGAGTTCCGCCGAGAGAGCCCGACCCGCAGCGCCAAGACCCGGACTCACCAGGACGGGTCCGCAGTCTCCCTCGGTGAAGTCGGCCGACTCCGGCGCGCCGTAGATGAAGATACCTTGTTCGGTGGTGGTCCTACCACTGGCTGATGGCACGCCGACGTCACCAGACCGGCCGGCGCTCTCGGCCGCCGGCAGGACACCGATACTCGCTCCGTACTCGAGCTCCCTCCAACCCCTCAACGTCACCTCGTACGTCGCCGGAGTATAGCGGATCGGCCGGTACCTGAGCGCGACCACGGTGTTGTCGTCCGGACCGTCACCTCCTGCCAAGACCTCGGCGATACGCTGATGGCCTGGAGCTGGGTACCAGCAGTACCCGGCCGGGAGCCACACCCCGTGTCGGTCGACCCCGGCCACTAGGTGGGGGCCCCACCCCGAGATCCAGCCTAAATCCCAGCTCCAGACCTCACCGTGACAGTCGAACGCGTAACGCGCGGTCTCACCCGGAAGGAGGGCCCTCCGCAACCTGACGAGGAGGAAGTGGCCGTCCCGCTCCAGGGCCTCGACCGCCGGGGCGGACTCTCCCGCCGCCGCGAAGGCATCGAGTGTCAGGTCGGCGTTGAGGGTGAACGGGAGCTCTCGCTGGGCCGACGGGCCGAGGTTCTTCACCGTGAGCTGTCCGCGAACCGCGAGCTCGTGCCCCGGGCCCAAGTCGAGGTCCAGGGAGTAGCTCACGACGGCCAGCCAAGGGGCCGGGTCAAGGTCGGCTGCCGCTCGCTCGTGGCCGGCTACCTCCTCGGCGAACGCCGTCCGTATACCGCAGTAGGCCCCGAGGTAACCGGTCATCCCGCAAGCGGCCGTCACCACCCCCAGTGCCGTGACCGCCGCCGCCACCTTCCGTCGGAAGTCGCGGTCCCGCCAGCGCTTGTGGATGAGGGCCGCCAAGCCGGCCATCGAGACCCCGAGCCCGACCTGCCAGAGGTTCTGCGACCAGGCCAACCGCTCACGCGCGAAGATGTCCCAGGCCTGGCTCCAGGCTTCGGTGAGGACGGGGGGGCTGAAGGCATCCAGCCAGCGCGTCTCCACGGAAAGGTGGGCCAGAACGGTCGGTCCCATGGCGACCAGGAGCAGCCACCCTCCGACAGCACCTGCGTAGACGAGGCGACCACCCCCGAGGGCCGTGGCCGCGAGCGCCCCGATGCCCGCCGCACTGACGAGCAGGGCGACGAACGCCGCGCCCATGAAAGCGAGCGCAGTGCTCAAGCCGGACACAGGCAGCCCGCTCCGGACCTGGAGCGCGACCAGGACCGCCAGCGTTTCGACCCCGAAGACGAGCCAGATGGCGATCGCCGCGAGGAGTTTCCCGAAGACCATCGCCTGGGTCCGGTGCGGGAGAGCGTCGACCACGTCTGAGAACCGTCTGTCGAGCTCCCGCCCGAGGACGGACGCGAAATAGAGAGCGGCGGCCGCCCCGAGCAGGGGCAAGAAGCCGCTCAGGGTCGACCACACGCGCATCGCCGGCGGCAGTCCGGCGCTCATGACGAGCGAGAACACCAGAGCCACCTGCCACGCCGCCAGCAACGCCCAGAACGCGAGGTCACGCACTTGGAGCCTGAACTCCGTGCGCACGACCGCCCCCAGTTCACGCATCTCCCGTCACCCCCATGGCCCACATGTAGGCGTCCTCGAGGTCGGGTTCAACGGCCCGGGCACCTCCGCACGGGGGCACTCCGGCGAGCACACGGGCCGCCACGCCCCCGGGCACCCGCCGGCTGGAGACGACCCTGTGAGACGTCTGAAGCTGCTGATACTCGCGCTCCGACAGCTGCAGCTCCCAGACCTTGCCCCGTGCCCTCGACCGCAACTCGTCGGGGGACCCCACGTAAATCAGCTCCCCCCGGCGGAGGAGGGCCAGCCGGCTGCACGTGCTCTCCACGTCCGCCACGATATGGGTCGACAGGATGACCACGCGGTCGCCGCTGATGTCGGAGAGGAAGTTCCTGAAGCGGATACGCTCTTCGGGGTCGAGCCCGGCTGTCGGCTCGTCCACGACCAGCAGGCTGGGGTCGCCCAGAAGGGCCTGGGCTATGCCCAGCCGCTGGCGCATCCCGCCGGAGAAGCTGCCCACCACACGGTGGGCCGCTTCCGTCAGCCGGACGGTCTCCAGGACCCGACCCACCTCTTCACGCCGCCTCCGGTCGGGCGTTATCCCCTTCAACGAAGCCACATAGTCGAGGACCTCGAAAGCCGTCAGGCGCCTCCAGAGCCCGAACTCCTGCGGCAGGTAGCCGAGCAGACGGCGCACCTCGCCCGGCTGGCGGGTCACGTCGTAGCTTCCTACGCGGACCGAGCCCGAGGTAGGTGGGAGCAAGGTGGTGACAATCCTCATGAGGGTCGTCTTCCCTGCCCCGTTGGGTCCGAGCAGTCCGAACATGCCCTTGTCGATGGTGAGGTTGATGTCTGTGAGGGCCCTCACCCGACCGTACTCCTTGGACAGGCCGGTGATCTCTACGCGCACGGCCTTCCCGTCCTTTCCGTCGCGCTCGCCCCGGTCCGCCCATCCCACCGGAGGACCGGTCGACAGATGGACGAGGCAACCCGGTAAAAGGTTCACGCCTACGGGATGGGACGGGACCGGCGATTGTGGGGAGGAAGCGACGAGCCGGTGAAGGCGCCGCCGGGTAGACGGTTAGTCCGGCGGAGGTTGAGTCGGGGCCGGGGCGGAAGAGCCGGCGTCCCGCGGGAAGAAGGGCACCCACAGACCACCGACGTAAGTCCCGGGGACCTCGCCGACGATGACCGCCTCAGCCACCGGGAAATCCGCCTCCACGGTAATCCCGGACTCGATGAACGGGATGGCCGTGCCGACGTCGAGCCTCACGTTCACGTACAGCCGGTGCCGCGTCTGGTTTATCCCGGCGGTCTCGAAGGCGTCCCAGATGCGCACCTCCTCAAGCATGACCGGGTAGACCCTGACCGGGATGCGCGGCCCGAGGCCCCCGAGGAGTCGGCTACCCAGGGCGCGGCCGAGGGGGATGAGGATGCGGCGGCCGTCGAGGGTGCGGACCTCCTCCTGCACGGTCACGGCCACCTTGGCGGCGAAGGCGTTGACCGCAGCCGTGTCGGGCTGCATGAAGGTGACCCGCCCCTCCTCGTTCATCTCCACCCGGAAGAGGGATTGGTAGTCGAGAGAGGTGTCCTCCAGGACGCTTTCCACGGCGCGGTAGACGGCGCTCACGGCCAGGTTCTGGATCTCCGCCCGGGCCAGGGTCCGCAGGGTCGGCCAGAGCATCATGTCCAGGAAGAAGAGGGCCGCCCCGGCGGCGACCAAGAGGACGAGGAACCCAGCGGCGAGGCGCCGCAAGGGGCCGGCCGGCGGCGCGGTGGCGCCCGGACGCCCCGCCGACCGCGAGGGCGGGCGCCGGCGCATCCGCCAGCCCCAGACCTGGAGGAGCCCCGGTCCCCGGGTGGCGGTCGCGCGGCCCCAGAAGAACCGTCGGCGCATCGCCATCACCCGGGGAAGTGTATTCGGGCCCGGCCAGTCCGGTTCGGACGGCGGACGTGAGAGCCGCCGCCGTGCACCGGGGCGCTACTCCTTCAGCTTCACCCGGGCCACCCGGCGTTTGCCGACGCGGACGACCATGCCGTCGGTCACGGCCACGTCCGCGGCGGGGTCGGTCACCCTGCTGTCACCAACGCGCACCCCGCCCTGGACGACCAGGCGCCGGCCATCGCTCGTCGAGGAGGCCAGGCCAAGGGTGACCAGCAGCCGCGCTATCCACATCGTCCCGGTCGGCGACAGGTCCGAGACCGCCACTGGGACGGGCATGATCTCCTCGGGCATCTCCCCCCGCCGGAACACCGCGACGAACTCGTCCTGGGCCTTGTCCGCAGCAGCCTCGCCGTGGTACATGCGCACCAAGGTGTGGGCCAGCTTCATCTTGGCGTCCCGGGGGTGGAGGCTCCCGGAGGAGAGCCCGCGCCTGACCGCCCGCACCTCAGCCAGCGGCAGGTCCGTCACGAGCTCGAAGTAGCGGACCATGAGCTCATCGGGGATGGACATGGCCTTACCATATATCTCGCGCGGGGACTCGCTTATGCCGATGTAGTTACCCAGGCTCTTGGACATCTTCTCCACGCCGTCGGTGCCCTCGAGGAGAGGCATGGTCATCACCACCTGCGGCTCCAGGCCGTACCGGCCCATGATGTCGCGGGTGGCGACGAAGTTAAAGGTCTGGTCGTTCCCGCCCAGCTCAACGTCGGCCCGGAGGGCGACCGAGTCATAGGCCTGGGCCAGGGTGTAGAGGAACTCGTGGAGGGCGATGGGCCGGCCCTCGCGCCAGCGCTGGGTGAAGTCGTCACGTTCGAGCATCCGGGCCACGGTGTACTTGGAGGCCAGCTCGATGACCTCGGCGAAGGTGAGCTCTCCCAGCCAGTCGTTGTTGAAGACCACCCTGGTCCGGGCGGGGTCCAGGACCCGGAAGATCTGCTGTTCGTAGGTGAGGGCGTTCTTCTTGACCTCTTCCTCCGTGAGTTGCGGGCGCGTCTCCGACTTCCCGGACGGGTCGCCGATGCGGCCGGTGAAGTCGCCGATGACGAAGAAGACCTCGTGGCCGAACTCCTGGAACTGCCGGAGCTTGCGGAGGCAGACGGTGTGGCCGAGGTGGATGTCGGGGGCGCTCGGGTCGGCGCCGAACTTCACGCGGAGGGGACGTCCTTCTCGGCGGGCCCGCGCGAGCTTGGCCTTGAAGTCGGCCTCGGTGATGATCTGCGTCGCCCCCCGGGCCAGCTCCTGGAATTCCTCCTCCAAGGAGGCATCGGCCTTGAAGGACGAGCGAGACTCGACCTGGGTCTCGGCCTGGGTGTCCTTGGGCACTCCAGCTCACTTCCCTTCGCCGGCATCCGCTGACGAAAAAGAGACGCCCCCGGCCCGAGGGGGCCGAAGGGGCGCCGGAAGGCGCGGTACCACCCTTCTTCGCGCCGCGCTACGCAGTCCCTCCCGCTCGAGCAAGCTCCGGGCTCCACTGGGCGCGGCGCCTCCGCCGCCCTGGCGCCGCTGGGGCGCCGGGCGCGGCCGGTAACGGGGCCACCGGGCCCACCTACTCGGAGTCCGCCCTCGAGCCGCCGGGGGCCACCGGGGTCCGGCGCGGCCAAAGGCCCCCTTTCGGTGGGCCGGCTCCGGGGGGTATCTCCCCGTCATCGCCGCTGTGCCATCCTACAGGGACATGCTCCGCTGATTATAGCACAGCCCCGTCCGGCTGGGGAGGAGGAAAAGGATAGCCCGGCAAGGGCGCGAAGAATACCTTCACCCTGTCGTTCCCAAAAAGCCAAGGTCTGAGGTGTCATGTCATCATGCCCATGAGGCTCCGCCGGCCGCGGCGCATCGCCCGTCCCGCCGGATGCAGCCGCTCCCGACGTCGAGTCTGGCGCTATGTCCTCTTCGGCTGCCTTGGCCTCGCTCTGGTCGTCTTCTGCGTAGGTCTGGGCTTCGTCATCGCCGCCGTGCGCGGGCTCCCTGCGCTCTCCGACCTCGAGGTGAACCCCGCGCTGACCTCCTTCGTCTACGACATCAACGGGGAGGTCATCACGGACATCGCCGGCTGGGAGAACCGCGTCCCGGTCAAACTCGACCAGGTCCCCCAGACGCTCATCGACGCCTTCCTCGCCACGGAGGACGTCAACTTCTACCGCCACCACGGCATCTCCGTCCGGGGTATCCTACGTGCTTTGTACCGCGACCTGGTCACCGGCTCCGCGGCCGAGGGCGCCAGCACCATCACGCAGCAGTTCGCCCGGAACGCCTTCAACCTAGGCTTCGAGAAGACCATCACCCGCAAGGTGCAGGAGGTCATCCTGGCCGTCCTCATCGAGCGCCGCTACACGAAGAACGAGATCCTGGAGATGTACCTGAACCAGATATACTTCGGGCACAGTGCCTACGGGGTCCAGTCGGCGGCCCGTATCTACTTCAACAAGGATGTCGGCGAGCTCACCCTGGCCGAGAGCGCCCTCATCTGCGGGGTGGCCAAGAACGCCAACATCTACAGCCCCTACGTCTCCGAGGAGCGCGCCCTGGCCCGCCGCAACCTGGTCCTCGACCAGATGGTGCGGTACGGCAAGATAACTCCGGAGCAAGGCGAGGCCGCCAAGGCCGAGTCTACCGGGGTCGTGGGGCTGCCACCCGAGGACTACCCCGCGGCCTACTTCGTCGACTACGTCGTCGAGGAGCTGCTCGACCGCTACGGAGCCGACGCCGTCTACCGGGGTGGCCTGAAGATCTACACCACGTTGGACCTCGACCTGCAGCACGCCCTCGAAGCGGCCTACGCCAAGATCCTCGACCCGGCCGAGCCCCTCGTGGACAAGGACGGTAACCCGCGGCTCGCGCCTCAGTCGGCGGCCGTGTTCCTCGACCCTGAGACCGGGGGCATCCGGGCCATGGTCGGCGGCCGCAAGCATGAGAAGCGTCTGGAACTCAACCGGGCGGTGCCCCCGCGGGGCTCATGGGGAGGGACCTTGCGTCAGCCCGGCTCGGCCTTCAAGCCCATCGCCGACTACGCTCCCGCCATCGAGCTCGGCTGGTCACCCTCCAACGTCCTCGACGACTCGGTCAAGACCTGGGAGCTTCCCGGCCAGCCGCCCTACAGCCCGGAGAACTTCGACCACCTCTATCGTGGCCTCATCACCTTGAGGCGGGCTCTGGAGCGGTCGGTCAACACCGTCGCCATCAAGCTCCTCGACCGTATCGGGGTGGAGACCGGGGTCCGCTACGCCAAGAAGCTGGGCATCGACACCCTGGTGACCGAGGGGAGCATCATCGACGCCAGCTTGGCGGTAGCCATCGGCGGCCTGACCCAGGGTGTGAGCGTCCTGGACATGGCCCAGGCCTACGCCGTCTTCGCCAACGGCGGCATCCGGGTCGAGCCTTACGCCATCGTCAAGGTGGTCGACAAGTACGGGAACGTCCTCGAGGAGAACCAGCCGCGCCGCGAGGTAGTGATGACGGCCGAGACCGCCTACCTGGTCACCGACATGCTCAAGGGGGTCATCTCCAGCCCCGAGGGCACCGGTCGCGGGGCGAACATCGGCCGCCCGGCCGCGGGCAAGACCGGTACCACCGACGACCTCCGCGACGCCTGGTTCATCGGCTACACCCCCGAGATCGTCGGCGCCATCTGGATGGGCTACGACCAGCCGAAGGAGATGAAGGACGTCTTCGGGGCGACCTACTGTGCGCCTATCTGGCGGGAGACCGTGGCGGCCTGGCTTAAGGACAAGCCCGTACAGGACTGGCCCGAGCCGCCGGGACTGGTCCGCGTGACGGTGTGCAACAAGTCGGGCCTCCTGCCCGGACCGAACTGCCCCGCCGATTGCCTGCGCGAGGAGGTCTTCCTCCAGGGTCGTCAGCCCCTGGCCACATGCAACGTCCACACCACGGCCGTGGTCTGCGCCGACAGGCCTTGGCTTCTCGCGCGGCCGGAGTGCCCCTCCACCGTGGTGAAGACCTTCATCCGACGCCCCGAGCCTTACGAGCTCTTCAAGAAGGAAGACGAGAAGACGAAGCTGTCCTACTGGTACATCCCCGAGGACGCGCACCTGGAGGTCCCGACCGAGTCTTGCGACCTGCACGACCCCGTACCGCCGTCGCTACCTCCCGGCCCGGTCACGGTCGTCCAGGTGACAGCCGCTAACTGGCAGTTCTCCCCGAACGTCATCTCCGTCCCGGCGGGGACCTACCTGGTCGTGAGACTCAAGGCCGTCGACGCCCACTACGGGTTCGCCGTGCCGGGCTACGGGGTGGACCTCGTCGTCCTGAAGGGTCAGGAGCGCTCGGTGGGCTTCCACTGCACGACCCCGGGGAAGTTCATGTTCTACTCGAGTGTCTACTCCGGCAAGCAGTCCAAGGCGATGAACGGGACGTTGGAGGTCAAAGGGGGCTAGACCGGCGGCCACTGCCCGGTCGAGCGGCGGGCCTCGCCCCGCCCGTCGCGGCACAGCGGTCCCGGGCAGGCAGAGGGGTGGCTCTAGGGTCGCTGGGTCTTAAGCAGGACCACCGTGGCCCCCAGGCCGCCCTCGGACTGATCGGCAAGGTAGTGGCCGCGCACTTCGGGGTGCTCGTCGAGGAAGTCGCGGACGGCCTGGCGCAGTGCCCCCGTCCCCTTGCCATGGATGACCCGCACCGTCCCGAGGCCGGCCAGAAGGGCGTCGTCCAGGTATTTCTCGAGACGGCTCAGGGCCTCTTCGACGGTGAGCCCGCGCAGGCTGATCTCCGGCGAGACGGTGAGGGCTTTGTCCAAGGCCGTGTCCGAACCGGCGAGGGCGGCCCCGGCCCCCCGGCCCGCTGCCTCGGCCCGGGCGGGTGTGGTCCGCCCTGCGCCTCCGGTCCGGGCAAGAGCGGTGTCCGGCACGCCTCCGCGGCCGGGGACCCGAAGGTCGTGGAGGTGGACGGTAAGGCGCATCGAGCCGACCAGGAGCCCGACCACCCCGCCCTCGTCGGGGGGCTCGGTGACCTCTCCGAAGTGCCCGAGCCCCGCGACCCAGAACACCTTACCCACCTTGACTTCCGCCGCGCTCGGCACCTCGCCCTCCGGTCGGCCCGGACCCCGGCCGGTCGGCCCGACGGGTTGGGCGGCCTCGGCGAGCTCACCGCCCGCCCCGCCCTCGTCGAGAACCCCGTGCCCGGCCGCGCGCTTCTCCGCCGCGGCCAGGAGGTCACGGACGGCCTGCTCCAGCCGGTCGAGCCGGCGGCGCGACTCGAGGGGGAGCGCCCCGGCGGTGTCGTCCGCCGGCCGAGCCTGGTGGGTTCCCGTCGCCACGCCCGCTCCCAACGCCTCCAGTCTGGCCTCCGTCTCCCGGAGGTGCGCCAGGACGGTGGCCGCAGAGAGCCTGGCCTGGCGGACGATCTGACGGGCCTCCTCACGGGCCCTCTCGAGCACCTTCTCTTCGCTCGCCCGCAGGTTAGCCCACTTGCGAGCCTGCTCGTCGCGCATCTCCCGCGCTTCGGCGGCAGCCTGACGCGCCACGCGGAGCTCCTCGGCGACGCGGGCCCGGTCCTCCTCCAGACGCTGGATGAGAGCCGGGACGTCGTGGCGCTCCTCCGCCCGGAGGAACGCGCGGGCCCTCTCGATGAGTCCCTCCGAGAGGCCCAGGCGGGCCGCGATCTCCAGGGCGTTGCTCCGCCCGGGGAGACCGATGGTCAGACGGTAGGTCGGGGCCAGAGTGGCCACGTCGAACTCGACGGAGGCGTTGGTCATCCGGGGTCTCTCGTAGGCGAAGGCTTTTATCTCGCTGTAGTGCGTCGTCGCTATCGTCCGGGCCCCCGACGAGTGGAAGTACTCGAGGAGGGCCATAGCCAGCGCCGCGCCCTCGACCGGGTCCGTGCCGGCGCCGATCTCGTCCAGGAGGACGAGCTGCCCCTCACCCCCGTCCACGTCGATACGCCGGATGATGCCGATGATGTTCTCGAGGTGGGCGGAGAAGGTCGAGAGGTTCTGCTCGATGCTCTGCTCGTCACCGATGTCGGCCCAGACGCCCCGGAAGACCGACACCACGCTGCCTTCGGCGGCGGGCACGTGGAGGCCGGCCATGGCCATGAGGGCGAGCAGGCCGACGGTCTTCAGGGTCACCGTCTTGCCGCCCGTGTTCGGCCCGGTGATGACCATCGTGTCGAAGTCCCGGCCGATGCGGACGTCCACCGGGACGACCCGCCCCGGGGGCGGGACCCGCAAGAGGGGGTGCCGCGCCTGGCGCAGGTCGAGGCACGCCTCTCCGGCCAGGGCGGGCTCCACGGCGTCGAGGCGCGCGCTGAGCCTCCCTTTAGCCACGCAGAGGTCGAGGTGCCCCAGGACCTCCACAGTCCGGAGCAACGCCGGGCCCTGGCGGAGCACGGCCTCGGTCAGCTCCCTGAGGATGCGGGCCACCTCGTCCCGCTCCCGGAGGGCGAGCTCGCGGAGCTCGTTGTTCAAGGGGACGGCGGACAGAGGCTCGACGAAGAGCGTCACGCCGCTGGCCGACCGGTCGTGGACCACCCCGGGTAGGGCGTCCCGTGCCTCGGAGCGCACGGGGACGACGTAGCGGCCTTCGCGGAGGGTGATGACCGGCTCCTGGAGGGCTTTGCGGTACTCCGCCGAGCGGATGATGGCCTCGAGCTTGTCGCGCACCCGGGCCAGGGTGGCCCGTGACTGAGCGCGGATGTCGGCAAGCTTCTTGGAGGCCCCGTCGGCGACCTCACCCCGGCCGGTGATGGAGCGGCCTATCTCCTCTACCAGCTCGGGGAAATCCTCGAGCTCCGCTGCCACCGCCGACAACACGGGGCACTTCTCCGCCCGGGCAAGGAAGAACCGCCGGAGACGGGAGGCTCCCTCGCAGGTCTGGGCGATGTCGAGGAGCTCGGCCGGCTCGATGAGCCCGCCGGCCCGAGCCCGGTCCAGGACCGCCCTGACGTCACGCAACCCGCCGAGGGGTATCCCCTGGCCCGAGTCCAGGAGTCTCCGGGCCTCGGAGGTCTCCCGGAGTCGCCTCTCCACCTCGGCTCTGTCCGTCGAGGGCATGAGGGCCAGGGCAGCGTCCCGACCGGGCGGGAACGAGGTCTCCTCGGCCAGCATCTGCCGCACCCTGTCGAACTCGAGGACCTCAAGTGTCCGCTCGTTCATGGTCGTCTTCCCCGTCCGCGGGTTCCCTGTCCCCGGCGTCGTCTTCGCCGTCCATGGGGATACCGGCCAGCCGGCCGAGGCGTCCCGCCAGCCCGACGATGGAGTCCAGTCCCTCGACGACCTCCCTGGCCCCGGGGCCGAAGGCGGCCACCGGCACGGGGTTCGTCGTGTGCGTCCTCGTGGTCAGGTCCTCCACGTTACCGTGGTCGCTCGCCAGGACCAAAGTCAGGTCGGGCCGCTCGTCAAGCCCCCGGACCACCGCCGTCAGGAACCCGTCGAGGTCGCCGAGGACCTTCAGGCAGAGGTCCCGGTCCTGGCTATGGCCCGCGATGTCGGTGAGGAAGAACTCGTACAGCGTGAAGTCATGCCCGGCCGCCACCCGGAGCGCCCTCCGTCCGGCCTCCTCCGGCGCCACCAGGGGGACGCCGTAGGCCTGCCCCTGGAGGGTCCAGCAGGTCACGTCGTGATAGACGGCCTCACCCCGGAGTAGGTCGTCCACCGTCCGGAGGCGGACCCCCGCCGCCATCGCCGCGGCCGTTGTCGCCGAGGGGCGGCGCAGACCGTCGAGGAGCAGCTTTAGCCCGTCGGGACGGAACATATTCAGGAAGGTGACCCGACGGGCCACCCGCGAGCCGCTCGCGAGGATGTTCCGCTCCTCGAGGAGGACCTTGAGGCGACCGATGGGGCGAGCGTTGACGTGGCGGCCGACATAAGCCGCCGCGTTGACACCCGTGAGAAGGGTCGTCTGCCCGGTCGCGCTCTGCGGTAGCCCCGGCACCCCGAGGCAGGCGTCGGCCGCCCCCGCGTAGCCCGCGACCCCGGCCGCCACGACGGGACGGGCCTTCCCGAGCTCCGGCTGACCGCCTGGCGGGGCAGCCACCGGCCGAAGGAAGGCCAACCTCTCGTCGGCCAACGGGTTCCGCGCCGGGTCGGGCGAGCCGTAGCCCAGCCCGTCGACGAAGACGAACAGAACACCCAAGCGGCCGCGCCACCCCCCAAGGCAGTGCCAACGAAGCCGCCCCTAGGTTCCACGCCGTGGGGCATAACCCTCCGCTATGCCCCAGGCCCAGGACCTGCAACCTGGAGCTACCCCCGCCGCAGAAGACGTCGCAGCTCGGGGAGTGTCCTCGCGTTGGCGATGTCCCCGGGGCCCAGGCGGGCGCGGCGGGCGGTGGACACCCCGTACTCCATGTCGCCGAGAGCCCGGACGTGGTGAGCGTCGGTGCCGAGGGAGAGCAGGCAGCCGGCCCGGCGGGCGCGTCGGGCGTCGGCGTCCCTGAGGTCAAGGCGGTCCGGGGAGGCGTTGATCTCGAGGAAGGTGCCACTCCGCGCGGCCGCCTCGAGGACGGCGTCCAGGTCGAGGTCCGAGGGCTCGCGCCGGCCGATCAGCCGGCCGGTCGGGTGGCCGAGGACGTCGACGTGAGGGTTGCAGGCTGCCTTCACCAGGCGCTCGGTCATCTGCGCGCCGGGCTGACGCAGGCCGGAGTGGACCGACGCCGTCACGATGTCCATCTCGGCCAGGACGTTGTCGGGCAGGTCCAGCTCTCCACCGGCCAGGATGTCCACCTCGACCCCGGCCATCAAATGACACCGGGCCGCGCCACGGGCATTGTGCTCCTCGATGGCCTCCTTCTGGGCGAGGAGGCGCTTCTCGTCGAGCCCGCGGGCGACAGCCAGGGCTCGGGTGTGGTCGGTCACGGCGAGGTAGTCGTAACCCAGGCGCTCTCCAGCCGCCGCTAGTTCCTCCAGGGAGGCCAGCCCGTCGGACCAATCCGAGTGGACGTGGAGGTCGCCCCGCACGTCGGCCGGCTCGAGGAGACGCGGCAATCCTCGCTCGCCCCGGCGGGACGCCAGCTCGACCTCGTCCTCTCCCTCCCGCAGCTCGGGCGGGATGTAGTCCAGACCGAGTCGCCCGTAGATGTCGGCCTCCGACGAAGCCACCACCTCGTCCAGGTCGACCCCGACCGAGGCCGCCCGGGCGCTAAGGGCCTCGAGGTGCGGTCCAGAGCCGGTGTGCCGGAGCAGGGCCGGCGCGAACCGCTCGTCCGGGACCACCGCGATGTCGGCTTCCAGCCCGGCCGCCGTGCGCAGAAGGATCCGGGCCGGCGCCGTACCGGTAGCGCGAGCATCCTCACCCGGCTGGTTGTCACCGGGGGCCCCGGCTCCCTCGGCGACCCGCACATCACCGACCCCCGGGAGCCCCACCAAAGACCGCGCGAACGTCTCCGCGTCCGTGGAGCTCTCCAGACCGACGACCAAGTCGAGGTCCCCGACCGTCTCCCGCCAACGGCGGACGCTGCCCGCCAGCGAGACCCGGACCACCCCGGGGAGCTCGGCCAAGCGGGCAGCAAGGTCCAGGCCCACCGGCCGGGCGACGCCCAGGGGCAGTCGGCCGGTAGTCCGCCGCAAGGCCTCCAGCCCCGCCCGGATCGTCTCCTCACGCCTCGACCCCAGCCCCGGGAGGCGCCGGAGGGCCCCGGAACGGAGCGCTTCCTCGAGGCCGTTGAGGTCGGTGAGGCCGAGCTCCCGCCAGAGGAGCCCGGCCGTCTTCGCCCCCACCCCCGGCAGCCGGAGGAAATCCAACACGCCCGTGGGCACCTCCGCCGCGAGCCGGTCGAGGTACCGCAGGCGTCCTGTCTCGACAATCTCACCTATCTTCCGGGCTAAGGCCTCGCCCACGCCCGGTATCTCTTGAAGGCGGCCTTCCCGGTGGAGGACGGTCACATCCTCCGGGTACGACTCCACCGACCTGGCCGCCCGCCGGTAGGTGTTGGCCTTTCCCGCGTCCTCCCCGCCCTTGAGGGCCAGGAGGTCCGAGACGAGCTCGAGCAGCCTGGCTACCTGCGCGTTGGTGAAGGTGGTCGTCACGGACCGGACCTTAGCCCTCCCCGTCTTCCGGTGGACCGGCGGCGGGCGCCGGCACGGGGACGGTCAAGGCGTCACCGGTCAGCAGGGGTCCCCCCGAGGCCAGCGCCGATGGGTCGGGACGGGGCCGCGGAGGCTGGGGTCCGTCTGCGGACGGCTGGGTCCCGCGCTCGGCCCGAGGGGCCAGTCGGGGGCCGGACGGTTCGGCGCCCGCGCGCCGGCTAGACCACTCCTCCTCCAGGAGGCGCGTGAGCTGCTCGTACTGGTCGCGGATCTTGAAGAGCTCGTCGGCCATGTTGATGGCCGTCAGGACGGCCACCCGCGAGGTGCCCAGCTTCGGATAAGCCTGCGCGACCTGCGTCATCTTCTCGTCCACGTAACGGGCCACCTTGAGGATGTGTTCCTCCGGGGCCCGGCCCCGGATGGTGTACTCCTCGCCCATGATGCGGGCCGTGACCTTGACGAGTCTCTCCTCCACGACCATTCCCCCCCGCGGCCCGAAGGGCCGCCGCGCCTAGCGCAGGACCGCCCCGAGCTCGCCCTCCAGAGCCCTCCGGACGCGCCCGTGGACCTCGTCCACCTCGGCGTCGGTGAGGCTCCGGTCCGGCGAGCGGTAGACCACCCGCCATGCCGTGGACCGGCACCCCGCCGGCACCGGGTGCCCGTGGTAGACGTCGAAGAGCTCGGTCCCGACGCAGAGGGCTCCGGCCGTCCGCCGGATGACCTCCTGGACCCGCGCCACCTCCACCCTCTCCGGGAGGACCACGGCGATATCGCGGACCACCGCCGGGAAGCGTGGGAGCTCGGACGCGTGCACCGTGACCCGCTCGGCGTCGGCGAGGATGTCGAGGTCGAGCTCGGCAGCCAGGACCCTCTCGCCGATGTCGAGCTTCGCCAAGAGCCGCGGGTGCACCTCGCCAAGCTTACCCACTTCGACGGGCTTCGTCAGCGGACCTCCCGCGCCCGAGGACGCCTCCTCGGAAGGCCCGACCGACCTCCCCTGTCCGCTTGCCCGGTCCAACAACAAGACCGCCTGGCGGTGCCGGTGCCAGCGCGGGTCCGTGGACCGCTCCAGGCGCCACCCCGCCACGCCTAACTCACGCAACACGAGCTCGACCAGCCCCTTGACGTACGGGAAATCCGGCTCTTCCCCACGCTGACGCCAGGAGGCCTCCGGCCCCGGGCCCACGGCTACCAGGGCGAGGCGTCGCCGCTCCTCCGGCAGCTCCCCACCCGCGACCCCGGCCCCCTTCTCGAGGTAGACCGTGCCGACCTCGAACAGCCTCAGACTGCGCTCCGCGTAGCTCAGGTTGCGCGCCACCGCTTCGAAGAGGCTCACAAGGATGCTCGTCCGCAGGACCGACTGTTTGGACGACAGCGGGTTGGCCAGGGCGAGGGGACACGACCCGGCCGGACCGAGAAGCCGGTCCACCTCCGGGTCCACGAGCGAGAAGCTGACGACTTCCGTGAAGCCGCGAGCGACCAACGCCCGGCGTACCCGCTCGGCCGTGACCTCCCGCGCGGGGCGCCGACCGACGGTGGTCGCCCCCGTCGGGAGCGTGGGCTCGATACGGTCGTAGCCGTAAAGCCGGGCGACCTCCTCGACGAGGTCCACCTCCTCCGTCACGTCCCCCCGCCAGGAGGGTACGGTGACCACAAGGTCCGGCTCCCGACCTGCGGATCCCCCTGCCCCCTCACCGCCACGGGCCACCCAGGGTGCCGGTCGGACGCCGAACCCGAGGAGAGCAAGGTACGAGCGGACCGTCTCCCGGTCCGTTGGCGCGCCCAGGAGGCTCCCCACCCTCGCGGAGCGGAGCCCGATCTCGCGCCTGACGAACGGCCGCGGACCCACGTCCACCGAGCCGGGGGCCACCCGCCCACCGGCGGAGTCAGCGATGAATGCCGCCGCCCGGGCCGACGCCCAGTCCACCATCTCCGGGTCGGTGCCCTTGTCGAAGCGGGATGACGCCTCGGAGGCGAGCCCGAGCCGGGAAGCCGTGCGCCTTACCGACAGCGCGTCGAACGAGGCCGACTCGAGGAGGATGTCTCGGGTCGCCCGGGTCACCTCGGTCTCCAGCCCACCCATCACCCCGGCCACGGCGACCGGCCGCCGCGCGTCGGCGATGACCAGCATGTCCGGCTCGAGGGGGCGTTCGACACCGTCGAGGGTGACGATCCTCTCCCCCGCGGCGGCCAGGCGCACGACGATGTGGCGCTCCGCAAGGCGGGCGAGGTCGAACGCGTGCAGCGGCTGACCGCACTCGAGCATCACGTAGTTGGTGGCGTCGACGACGTTGTTGATGGGGCGCATCCCGCAGGCCAGGAGGCGGAGCTGCACCCTCCAGGGCGACGGGCCGAGGGTCACCCCGCGGATGATGCGCGCCACGTAGCGGGGGCAGTGGTCAGGTGCGTGGATGACCACGGCCGCCGAGGCGGAAGCGTGCTCGCCGGCGGGACGGAGTCGGGCGTACGGGTCGGGGACGGACAGGCCCGCCGGGCCGAGCCCCGCAAGGGCCGCGACCTCGCGGGCCACCCCGAGGATACTCTGGCAGTGGACCGCGTAGTTGGGCGTGAGGTCCAGCTCGAGCACGAGCTCGGGCAGGCCCAACGCCGCCGCGACATCGGTGCCGGGGGCGAGGTCTGGCGGCAGGACCAGGATGCCCTCGCCCTCCCGTGGCTTCTCTCCCAGGACGAGCTCGGAGAGGGCGAGGAGCATCCCCTCCGAGAGCACGCCCCTGACGTTGGCCGGGCCGATCCGCCAGCCGCCGGGCAAGACGCTCCCCGGTGGGGCGTAGGGGACGATGTCGCCTGGGCGCACGTTGGCCACCCCGGCCACGACCTGCGCGCGTCGGCCGGAGCCGGCCTCGACAGTGGCCACCCAGTACGGGTGCCCCTCCGGAGCCGGGTTGGGGTGTGGGCCGATCTCGAGGACACGGGCGGCCACGACCCCGCTCGAACCCTCACCGAAAGCGGAGATGGCGTCGACCGGGAGGCCGGCCATGGTCAGCCGCTCGGCGAGCTCGGAGACCTCCCAGGGCCAATCGACCAACTCGCTGAGCCACGACACGGGGACTCTCACTCCGTGACCCCTCCCTCACCGGCCGGAGCGAACTGCCTCAAGAAACGCACGTCACCCGCGTAGAGCAACCGGATGTCGCCGATGCCGTACCGCAACATGGCCACCCGTTCGATACCCAGGCCGAAGGCGAAGCCCGAGACCTCTTCGGGGTCGTAGCCCCCGTTGCGGAGGACCTGCGGGTGGACCATGCCGGCCCCGAGGATCTCCAACCAGCCGGTCCCCTTGCACGTCCGGCAGCCGCTCCCTCCGCAGATGGTGCAGCTGACGTCTACTTCTGCCGAGGGCTCCGTGAACGGGAAGTAGCTCGGCCGGAACCGGGTGCGGGTCCGCGGGCCGAAAACCTCCCGGGCGAAGAGGTCGAGGACGCCCTTGAGGTCCCCCATCGTCACCCCTCGGTCGACGAGGAGGCCTTCCACCTGGTGGAAGACCGGCGAGTGGGTCGCATCGTCGTCCCGGCGGTACACCCGACCGGGGGCGATGATCTTCACCGGCAACCGAGGCGTGTTGGCCCGCATGTAGCGCACCTGGACCGGCGAGGTCTGGGTCCGGAGAAGGATGTCGCCGGTCAGGTAGAAAGAAGCCTGCATGTCACGGGCCGGGTGGTCGCGGGGGATGTTAAGGGCCTGGAAGTTGTACCAGTCGGTCTCCACCTCCGGCCCCTCCGCCACCTCGAAGCCCATCGAGACGAAGATACGCTCGATCTCCGCCAGGGTTAGGGTGAGAGGGTGGTAGGCACCAGGTGGCGGGACCGTGCCGGGCAGAGTTATGTCCACCCACTCGCCCTCCAGGCGCCGGTCGAGCTCGACCTCCTCCAGCCGAGACGCCCGCTCGGCGATAAGCCGCTCGACCTCGGCCCGGGCCTCGTTGGCCAGACGGCCGACCTCGGGCCGTCGGTCTGTCTCGACCTGGCCCAGGCTCCTGAGCACCTGGGTGATCTCTCCGGACCGTCCGAGGAACCTCACCCGCACCGCCTCGAGGGTGGCGAGGTGTTCAGCCGCGGCCACGGCCTCGGCCGCCGCCGTCCGCGCCCGCTCCAGACAGGCCAGGAGCTCCTCAGCCTTGCCGTCACCCAAAGTCACGCCAAGTCATCCCCCTTTCGAAGAAAAAAAGAGCCTTCGTCCTAGGGACGAAAGCTCGGTGCTCCCGCGGTACCACCCTGCTTGGCCGTCCTCGCGGACGGCCCTCTCGGCCGGGCACGCTCCGATGCCCGCCTCCCGGTAACGGGGGAGTCCGGCGCAGCCTACCGGCCCGGTGGATGGCATCCCTTCCAGGCGTTCAGCCCGCGGCTCGGGAGCGAACTTCGGCCGGGGTCCGACCGGGGCCGCTTGCAGTCGCGGCAGCCCCTCCCTGGGGCCGGACTGGACCGCCTACTCCTCTCCCTCATCGCCTTTCCCTACCCTGGCCCTGCCCGGCTACAGCCGTTAAGCCCGCACGCCGGGCCCGGCGTACCGCAGCAGGTATGTGAGGAGTATAGCACGACGTCCCAGAAGGGGCAAGGGCTGGCCGGCTGGGGGGCTGGGCCCGCGGTCACCGAAGTCGCGGGGCTCCTTCGCCTTCTCCGCGGGCGGTTCCCCGTGGGCCTCCCCGTGGACGCAGGCGCGGGGAGACTTGCCTCTGACGCGCGGCCTCGTAGAGGAGCACCGTGGCCGCCGTGGCCACGTTGAGCGACTCGGCCAGGCCGTACATGGGGATGGCTACCCGCCTCGCCCCTCGCCAGAGGTCCGGGTCCGCCCCGGTTGCCTCGTTGCCGAGGACGATAGCGACCCGCCCGCCGAGGGGCGCCTCCCATAGCCCCAGCTCACCCGTCGCGTCGGCCACGAAGAGGCCGAACCCCTTCCCGCGGAGCAGGTCCGGCAGGAGGGCGGCCAGTTCGGACCGGCAAGCGAGGTCGGAGCGGTAGGCGAGGACGGCCTGCTCGGCCGGGATGACCGGGAGGTGGAAGGCCGAGCCCATCGAGGCCCGCAGGGCCTTCGGGCCGTAGGGGTCGGCCGTACCCGGGAGCACGAGCACGCCGGCGGCGCCGGCTGCGTCCGCCGAGCGCACGACCGTGCCCACGTTGCCGGGGTCCCGGACGTTGTCCAAGACGACCAGGGTGACCGCGCCCTCGCGGTCCAGGAGCTCGCGGGGGTCGGGACGAGGCCGCTCGGCAACGACCACGATGCCCTGCGGGGTCTCGGTGTCGGACAGCTCGCGCATGACCTGCGTGTGGACCTCGAAGAAGCCCCCGACCGGGCACCTGGCCTGGAGCTCGCGGACGAGTTCCTCCCCACCCGGCACACCGAGCACGGACTCCTCCCAGAAGCCGAGGACGAAAGAGGCGCCCGCCGCGGCCGCGTCGGCCACGAGGCGGACGCCCTCGAGGAGGCAACGCCCTTCCTTATCGCGTACCCGGCGGCGTTGCAGTCGCCGGGCGTACTTCACGTGCGGGTTGGACGGCGAGGTGATCCGGCCACGGGGGGCGTTCACGCCAGGACGACCACCCTACCGTCCACCCATCCCTAGTCCTTCCTTGGCCTTGCTCACCAGCTGGCCGAAGGCTGCCGCGTCGCGCACGGCCAAGTCGGCCAGGACCTTACGGTTTATCCGGACCCCCGCCTTCTTCAGGCCGCTCATGAGGCGGCTATAGGAGAGTCCGTTCAAGCGGGCCGCGGCGTTGATACGGGCGATCCAGAGGCGCCGGAAGTCGCCCTTCTTCTTGCGGCGGTGGGCGAAGGAGTACCACAGCGCGTGGAGCACGGCTTCGTTGGCCGGCCTCCACAGCTTGCTCTTAGTGCCGCGGAACCCCTTGGCCAGCTTCAGGATCTTGCGGTGACGGCGGTGCTTGGTCACGCCGCGCTTTACCCTGGGCATGTAAGTTCACTCCCCGTAGAGAGCCCGCGTCCGGACCTTCCGGCCGGACCGGGCGGTCAGCAGCCGTAGGGCAGGAGCCGCTTGGCCTTCTTCTGGAAGCTGTCGTGGACCGGCGCGTCCTTACGCAGACGGCGGCGCCTCTTCGGGGACTTGTGCTCAAGCTTGTGCTGGTGGAAGGTCATCCAGCGCATGACCTTGCCGGTCCCCGACACCTTCATGCGCTTGGCCGCACCCTTGTGCGTCTTCATCTTGGGCAAGGCGGTAAGCTCCCTTCTCTACTCCCCGGCCACCTACTTCTCACCCTCGTAGCCCTCGTCAACGGCCTCCGGAGCCTCCTCCGGGGCGGCTTCCGCAGGTCCGTGACCCGCACCGGCGCCCGGTCCTGCCGGACCGGACCGGACAGCCGCGGCCCGCGCCTCGGCCATTATCTCGGCCTTGGGCACGATGACGGCGATCATGTTCCGGCCTTCGAGCCTGGGGGGCCTCTCCAGCACCCCCACGTCCGACACAGCCTGTACGAACCTGGCGACCAGTTCCCTCGCCAGGTCCTGGTGGACTATCTCACGGCCACGGAACATGATGGTGAGCTTGACCTTGTTACCCTCTTTCAGAAACCGCTGCGCGTTGCGGGACTTGAACCCGAAGTCGTGGTCGTCGATGTTCGGACGCAGCTTGACCTCCTTGATGTCTCCGAGGCGCTGCTTCTTGCGCGCGTCCCTGTCCCTCTTGGCCTGCTCGTACTTGAAGCGTCCGTAGTCCATGATACGGCAGACCGGAGGCTTGGCCGTCGGCGCGACCTCCACCAGGTCGAGGCCGGCGTCGCCGGCCAGACGCAGTGCGTCCCGCAAAAGGACAATCCCCAGTTGCTCCCCTTCCTGACCAATGAGCCGGACCTCCCTGGCCCGGATTTGCTCATTGATCCTCAGGTCTCTGCTTATAACGTCCCACCTCCTCCCGGACCCCTGGCCTCCTCACGTGGCGCCCACAGACAGACGACCGGCCGCACAGGAAGCAGACGACAGGACGCCAGACACAAACAAGCGACAAAAAAGGCGTCGGGCAAAAGCCCGCCGCCTCAGAGTCGCTCATCGAACCCAGTCCCGGAAGACCCGACGATACTGGGGCCCAGGGCCGACCCCACAGCCACAGAACCGAGGTCCCACGATGACCCGGCTGACAGCCACCCGTCCTCGGCGGGGGCGTCGCCGGGTGAGAAGCGGAAGGCTTCTGCTTAGAGTGCTTGCTGCGCTCGTTTGTCAAGTAGTCTCAGTATAACATGGCCTTGGTGGGAGGTCAAACCGCGTCCTGAATCATACGAGCGGCAAGGACTACGCCTTGCCGCTCCAGGCTTTCGGGTGGTGGGCGGTACTGGACTTGAACCAGTGACCCCCTGCATGTCAAGCAGGTACTCTGACCAGCTGAGCTAACCGCCCGTTGTGCCCGGCGCGGTCCGCCCTTGGGGTCGGGCCCGCGCGCAGGCGTATTATAGCACACCCTCGACGCGTGGTAAACCTGAGAATATGGCCTGAGTCGGCCGCTCGTGCTGCCCGGCCTGTCGTGAGTGCATGTCTTCGGGAATATCGGCACATCTTACCTCTCCAGGAAGCCGGTAGCCGCATACAACGCCCCCCCGTCGGACACATATAGTGTAGCGCCCGGGCTTGAGACCCGGGCCGTTTCAGTCTGTGGGGTTTCAATCTCGGGGCAAGGTAGGGAGCCGAGGGGCATGACCTGCTTGGAGGAGATCACGGTCGGTACGGTCGAGAACGTCGCCCGCGTCCGCGACCGCCTTTCCTTCGAGTTCTCTTTCCTGGACCAGCAAGGCGTCAGGGTCTCGCTCGAGGAGAGCCGGGTCGGCGACACCACCGTCTTCTCCTGCGCCCTCATGGGCGACAGCTCGGAGCCGGCCCGGGTAGCCGACCTCAAGATGATGTTCAGGCATTGCCTCGCCAACGCCCTCTCGGACCTCATCGTCAACGAGTGGGAACGGGCCCTGATCCTCGAGCTCCTACGCGCGCAGTACGAGTGCTTCAGCCAGACAGAGCAGTGGCTCATCCTGAGTTCGGCTGCCCGTGCCTTGGACTCCCGTGAGGACGGCCGCCCCGACCTGTTCCGCAAGGTGGAGCGCAAGGGCAAGGTCCTCCGTCTCCTCCTGGAGTACCTCTCCACGCACAACGAGATCAACCTTGAAGGTTTCATCACCTTCAGGCTCCGTGACTACCGTGAACAGCTCAGCGACGCCGTCGGACGTGCCGTCGACGAGTTCCTGATGGAACGCGAGTACCAGGAGTTCATCAGCCTGCTCCGCTACTTCGTGCAATCCCAGGAGCCACGCTTGCAGGTGCTGCACGTGGTCATCCGGCCCCGGGGAGCCTTCAAGCTCATGGACGACCGCGGGGCGGCCGTCACGGACGACTACCTTGCGGAGTCGTTCCTCGACACCGACTGGGAGGTCAACTCCGAGGACCTCCTTGTGTCCGCCCTCATCACCATAGCCCCTGAGCGCGTGGTACTCCACTGCCCGACCAAGCTCGACCGCACGGAGGGTCTTGACACCATCCGGGCCGTCTTCGAAGGTAGAGTGACCACGTGTCGGGGCTGCCAGCTGTGCCGGGAGGAGCGCCGACCGACTACGGCCTCCAACGTCACGACGCATCGCGGGGCCGCGCGAGGAACCTCGCGGCGCCCCTTGCGTTGACAGGCCTTCCCGCCACCGCTATAATGGGCAGCAAAACTGCCGCCGGCCGCGGCTTTGCCAGGCCGCGGGCCGGCCACCCGATGACGGGGACGAGTACGGTCCCGACCCGGCGCGCTCTTCGGAGCCGCCGGTCCCGGGCCAAAGAGAGGGTGCCGCCACCGGCTGTGAGCGGCCCTGACCCGGCCGGACCGGAAGACCGCCCCCGAGGGCCCGTTCGAAGGGTGCTCTCACGCGCCTGCGTAGTCCGGGCGAATGGACCCCGTTAGAGGTCCGCAAGGAGGGGACCGGTCGGCATCAGGCCGGTCAACGAGGGTGGAACCGCGGGAGAGCGAGAGCCTCCCGTCCCTTGACGAACGGGGACGGGAGGCTTTCCTGTCTGCCTTCCCGCCCCGAGAGGAGGAGACGGATGGTGGACATCGAGACCTACCGGCACAGTCTTTCCCACGTGATGGCCCAGGCAGTGGGGCGCCTTTTCCCGGGCGCGCTCCTGGCCATCGGCCCGGCCATCGAGGACGGCTTCTACTACGACTTCGACCTCCCCCGCCCTCTGACCCCCGAGGACCTCGAGGCCATCGAGGCGGAGATGCGGAGGATCATCGCCGCCGACCTCCCGATCGTCCGCAAGGAGCTGTCCAGGGAGGAGGCCGAGGCGTTCTTCGGCACGGCCGGGCAGAAGTACAAGGTCGAGCTCATCCGTGAGCTCCCCGAAGGCGAGACCGTCTCCACCTACACCCAGGGCGAGTTCACCGACCTCTGCGCCGGCCCGCACCTCGAAAGGACCGGGGCTATCAACCCCAACGCCTTCAAGCTCCTCAGCGTGGCCGGCGCTTACTGGCGCGGCGACGAGCGCCGGGAGATGCTGCAGCGCATCTACGGCACGGCCTTCGAGACCAAAGCCGAGCTCGAGGCCCACCTCGCGCGCCTCGAAGAAGCCCGGCGCCGCGACCACCGCCATCTCGGGCGTGAGCTCGACCTCTACAGCACGACGGACGAGGTCGGGGCCGGGTTCATCCTCTGGCACCCCAAGGGGGGCCGCGTCCGTGTGCTCATCGAGGACTTCTGGCGCCGCGAGCACTTCCGCCGGGGCTACGACATCGTCTTCAGCCCCCACATCGCCAAGGCCGAACTCTGGCAGACCAGCGGGCACCTGCAGTGGTACCGCGAGAACATGTACTCGGGCATGAACATCGACGGCGTGGAGTACCTCGTCAAGCCGATGAACTGCCCCTTCCACATCATGATGTACAAGTCGCAGACCCGGAGCTACCGCGACCTACCGTTGCGCTGGGCCGAGCTCGGCACCGTGTACCGCTACGAGCGGTCCGGGGCGCTCCACGGCCTCCTGCGGGTCAGGGGTTTCACCCAGGACGACGCCCACATCTTCTGCCGCCCCGACCAGCTCGAGGCCGAGGTGGAGGAGGTCATCGACCTTGCCCTCTTCATGCTACGGTCGTTCGGCTTCGACCGCTACGAGATGGAACTCTCCCTGAGCGACCCGGACCATATGGAGAAGTACGCCGGGTCCCCCGAACGCTGGCGCGAGGCGGAGAGCGTGCTCGAGCGCATCCTCATCCGGCGCGGTGAGACCTACCGCAGGTCCCCCGGCGAGGCCGCCTTCTACGGCCCGAAGATCGACATCAAGCTCATCGACGCCCTCGGCCGCGGCTGGCAAGGGCCGACCATCCAGTTCGACTTCAACCTCCCCGAGCGCTTCGACCTCACCTACATGGGCGAAGACGGCCAGCTCCACCGGCCCTACATGGTCCACCGGACGGTCTTGGGCTCGATGGAGCGCTTCCTCGGGAGCCTGATCGAGCACCACGGCGGGGCCTTCCCCGTCTGGCTCGCCCCCGTGCAGGCCCGTATCCTCCCCGTAGCCGACCGGCACCTCGACTACGCCGAGCGGGTGCGGGACCGCTTGGCCCGGGAGGGCCTCCGTGTCGAGGTTGATGGCCGGAACGAGAAGGTGAGCTGGAAGATAAGGCAGGCTCAGCTGGAGAAGGTACCCTACATGCTGGTCGTCGGCGACCGCGAGCAGGATTCCGGCGCGGTGGCCGTGCGGCACCGGAGCGAGGGCGACCTCGGCGCCCGCCCGCTCGAGGAGTTCGTCGCGCAGCTCGCCCGTGAGGCGTCGCCGCCGGGCTAGGCAGAGACGAGGCGGCGACCGAACATCACCGCCGACTAGGCACCGGCCTCATGGCGCTGGCACCGCTGCGGACCCACGCGTGTCGACGGTGGCAACCAGTACTGTAGTGCAACCCGAGTTCAACCCGAGTTCAACAGTCCATAGGCAACGACTCGAGGAATGGGCCTATTGGTGCGGGGTGCGGGGATCGGGCTAAGGGAGGCGTGTATAGTCAATTCCGAGGACCGGCCACGGCAAGATCCTGCGGCGGCTGGCTAGCGAGGGGGGTTGAGCGATGAGCGGCGATGGCGGAAAGGACTACCTCGGCATAGTCATCCAGCAATCGCTGAAGGACAACGACTTCACTCCTCCGGGCAGGGTTGTGGCCAGGAAGCGAGTCAAGACCTGGGTCTTTCTCCTCGTCTCTGTGGCCCCAGCCGAGTTCGATAAGCACGTCCTGGCTCTCCGGAACAGCATGGTCACCGACGATACCTGGTACGCCCACTACTTCCGCGACCGCGAACTGGTTATCGTCTTCCGCGAGGCCGTCTTCAAGGTCGGCATTGACCCGGCTACCTGGGCTCCGGCGATAGCCTACGGTCTGGAGAAGGGCGTGCCCCTTGAGCAGCTCGACTTCCATCCCCGAACGGCCGAGGATGCGGCTCGCTTCTTTTCCACCTCCCTCCCGCCGGCGGGGCAGGCGGGACCCGAATAGTACCGGGCCGTCGTGTCGGGCGATGGACTTCCTGCTGGAGGCGGCTCGGGAGCTAGAGCGGGATGTGTTCTTCTCGGTGACCGACGTTCTGAGCCTAGAAGTCGATTTCGGACCACCGTCCGGACCGGCCGCAAGTCCCGACACCTTTTGGACACACAGATGACGGTCTGCGCACCGACTCATGCTGCCACCGAGACCTCTACGACGTCGACTCCATCCAGGTGCTTCAGGCGGTGCGCCAGATGCGTGACGAGAGGAAGCTGCGGAGCTGCCGGTTCAGGTCCTCCGGGTCGATGGACTCGGCCAGGGGTTCTCACGGACATACCTTATCGGCCGCCCTGCCTTCCTCTTGGTCGCCCGGTCCCCCGTGCCCCCTCCGGCGGGCATACTAGCGGTCGGTCGGATGTGCCACTGTGCCGAAGGTGGGGTAATGGGTGTCTCCAGGGCGGGATGGGGACGGACCGGACGCCGAGCGCGTCGGGGCCGGAGGGGTAGCCTGGTCCGACTGGGGCGACGAAGCCTTCGAGCGGGCCCGGAGAGAGGGCAAGCCGGTGCTCCTCGACATCTCGGCGACGTGGTGCCACTGGTGCCACGTCATGGACGACGTCACTTACTCGGACCCTGAGGTGGTCCGCAAGATAAACCGGCACTTCGTCCCTATCCGGGTCGACACCGACCGGAGACCGGACGTCAACGCCCGTTACAACATGGGCGGCTGGCCCACGACGGCGTTCTTGAACCCGAGTGGTGACGTCCTGTTCGGCACGACCTTCCTCCCGCCGCAGACCATGTCGAGAGTGCTTGACCAGGTCGCCCGGGCCTGCGCTGCCCGCCCGGAAGAGCTCATGCTCTACCGCGTGGAGGAGCCGCTTGACGAGTCCCGGCAGTTGGTCGACGGACCTCGCCGCCGCGCGGGACAGCCCCCGACCACCCTTGACCGCGGGAACGCCCTCGCCGTGCTCGACGACACGCTCAAGGCAGCCTTGTCGGCCTACGACCCCGAGTACGGGGGCTTCGGCCGCGAACCGAAGTTCCCCCTCGTGCCGGCCCTCGACCTCCTCCTCACCGCCCATCTCCGGAGCGGTGAGCACCGTTACCTCGACGTCGTGACCCGGACGATGCGGGCGATGAGTGAGGGCGGGCTTCACGACCCGGTGGCCGGCGGGTTCTTCCGTTATTCCACGACCCGCGACTGGCGCATCCCACACTTCGAGAAGATGCTGGCCGACAATGCGGAGCTCCTCTCCCTGCTCGCCCGCCTGGCCCGCCTGACCGGTGAGGAGACTTGGCTCGAGACGGCCCTGCGGACAGCCGGCTACCTCGAGACGTGGCTCCGCCAGGAGGAAGGTTGGTTCGCCGGGAGCCAGGACGCCGACGAGGCCTATTACAGCTTGGACGAGGCCGGCAGGTCGGCGCGCGAACCTCCGCGCATCGACCGCACGCTCTACACCGGGTGGAACGCCCTGGCCGCCCGGGCGTTCCTCCAGGCTCACCTCACGGTGGCCGACCCGAGGCTCCGGGAGGTGGCCCTCGTGGCCCTGGAGTGGGTCTGGGGAGCCGCCCGCCGCCCCGACGGGAGCATCGCCCACTACGTCGAGGGCGGCGCCCCCGGCGGGCCGGTGCTGCTCGCCGACGCCGCCGAGGTGGCGTTGGCGCTGCTTGACGCCCACGAGGTCACGGGCGAGCCAGAGCACCTTGAACGCGCCCGTTCGGTCCTGAGGGGGCTGGAGCAGACCTTCGGGGCTGCCACACCCCAAGGAGGCAAGGGTGGCGACCAGCCGCCGGGGGACGAGCCGGCCAAGGCCCTCTACGACGTGGCCGGCGAAGGTGAGCAGACCGGCCTTCTCCGCCACCGGTACCGCGACCTGGTGGCCAGCTCCCGTGCCGCGTTGGCCCTGCTCCGCCTAGCCGACATGACGCGAGACCAAGAGGAGTCCCTGTGGGCGAGGCGCGCTGCCGAGGGGGCGCTTGCCGGCCTCGAGCGTGCGGCGCAGCGGTCGGGACTCCTGGCGTCCGATTACTCCCTTGCCCTTGACTGGTGGCTGGGCCCCACCGTGGTGCTCGAGACCGCCGACGAGGCTCTTGGGTTCGTGGCCGCCTCCGCCGTCGCCGGAGCCCGCGTCGTCCGGAGGGCGGCCGGCGGACCCCCTGGGCAGGTCCTGGTCTGCGTTGAGGGACGCTGCCTTGCGCCTGTCGCCGAACCGGCGGAGCTTCTCCGGGTCACCCGCGAGGCGGCCGAACGCACCGCGAGCACTCCGAATAGCTACCCCGGCCCCCTCGCAGACTAGCGCGGTGCCGGACCCACGTTTGTCTCCAAGGGAGGGATACAGGATGTCAATGGAGCGTTGGCGCCCGGCGGACTACCCCGTGTCGCGGCGCTACCGGCCGGAGAGCCTCTTCGACTACGCCCTGAGCCTCCTGGGACGCCCGTTCTGGCTCTCGCCCTGGGAGGAGCGCGAGAGGGGACTCATCGAGCCCGCCGTGGACGTCTTCGAGACGGACCAGCACATGGTGGTGAAGGCGGAGCTCCCCGGGATCGACCCCCAGGACCTCCGGGTCACCGTGACCGAGGACTCCGTCGAGTTCCGCGGGGAGGCCAAGGACGAACGCGAGGAGCGCCACGAGGGCTACCACTGGCGGGAGCGGCGCCACGGTCTGGTCCAGAGGCTCATCCCCCTCGCCCGACGCATCGACCCCGAGAGCGCCCGGGCTTCCTTCCGCAACGGCGTGCTCACCATCCGGGCGGTCAAGTCGGGCAGCGAGCGCGGGCGGACGGTCCGGGTCGAGGTGGAGAGCGAGCCGACGGGGTACGGAAGGAGCCACTGAGGCGGCGGCAAGACAAAGCGAAGACCGGGCGGAAGTCTCCGCCCGGTCTTCGCTTCAGGGCCCGCCCGGGGGCTCTCTGCCCCTGACGGGGACACCACTGCATCCCGGCCTACCGGTCCTGGTCCGCGGGCTACCCGTCCTGGTCCGCGGCCTACCGGTTCCGCGGCATCCCGCGCTCGTCCGGGTTCTCGCGGCTCTCGTAGCCGGCGGCCCCTTCAGCCCTCATCTCCATGCGCCCTGTGCCGCGTGTCTCCGCGCGGCCTTCAAGCCTGGTCTCGGGCTCCCGGTAGGCCCCGGGCCCGGAGTAGCCGCCCTGGGCGTAGCTACCCTGGTAGGTCCCGGACGCCTGGTAGCCTCCGGGTCCCGCGGAGTAGGCCCCGTGCCCGCCCGAGTAGCCGTAGCCCTGGTAGGCCCCGGGGCCGTAACCTCCGCCGTAGCCGCCAGTCTGGTAGCCACCACCATGATAGCCGCCGCCCTGGTAGCCCCCGGCCTGCTGACCGGTATAGCCGTACCCGGCGCCGGTATAACCGTACCCACCGCCGGTGTGGCCGTAGCCGGCACCGGTGTAGCCGTAGCCACCGGGCTGGTAACCCGTCTGGATGTAGCCGTAGCCGCCGCCGGGCCCGGTGTAGGCCCCTGGGCCCTGACGGCCGTAAGTCTCCGGCCCGCGGTAGGCTCCCGGACCCATGTAGGCCCCGGGTCCGGTGTGGACGCCAGGGCCCGAGTATGCCCCGGGCCCCGTGTAGGCCCCGGGGCCGGCCCCGTAACCGGTGTGCGCCGGGCCTACCCCGTAGCCGGTATAGCCCGGCCCCCCGGCGTAGGTCCTGGCCTCGGACTGCTGGCGGTAACCGTAGCCGCCTGCACCGTATCCCGCGCCGTAGCCGCCGGGATACCCGGCTCCGTAACCGCCTGTCCCGTACCCGCCGGCCCCGTAGGCACCGGCCCCGTAGCCGGTACCGTGACCGTAGCCGGCGTAGCCCTGGCCGCCGTACCCGGCGCCGTAGCCGGGCTGCCCCCCGTAGTTCCCGTACTCGGTCCCACCCCGGCGGTACTCACTCGTCGGACCCAACTCGTAAGAACGCTCCACTGTCGTTGACCCACCTCCAATTAGCTTCTGGACGACCCACGCGGTCGTCCCGCGCGCTCGCCCTCTCGGGCGCATCCCCCCTCTCCGAGGCCATCCGGATGAGCCGTCCGGGCGCCCGGCACCCTGAGCGCCTTCACGGCCCTCAGGCTTTAGGGTTGCCGCCGGCACTCGGCCTATTCCGGAAAAACGAGCGCGGCCGGGTCCGTCAGGACCCGGCCGCGCCGAGGCAGGCACCCCCGGGTGCCGCCGGCTAGCTCCGGAAGAGGTTCCCCAGGATGAAGAACAGGTTTGCCGGTCTCTCGGCCAGGCGCCGCGTGAAGTATGGGTACCACTGCTTGCCGAAAGGCACGTAGACCCGGACCGTGTGCCCCTCCGCGGCGAGTTGCCTCTGCAGGGCAGGCCGGATGCCGTAGAGCATCTGGAACTCGTAGCGGTCACGCGGGATGTGACGCTCGGTCGCGAAGGCCCTGAACCAGTCGATGATTCTCTCGTCGTGCGTCGCCAGACAGGTCTTGCTCCCCAGCTCGAGGTTGAGCTCGACGAGGCGCCTGAAGTTGGCGTCGACGTCGGCTTTCCGCGGGAAGGCGACGTCGGGCTTCTCCAGATACGCCCCCTTGCAGATGCGCAGGTTCGGCCGGAGGTCGGCCAGAGCCCTGATGTCCTTCTCGCTGCGGTAGAGGTAAGACTGGATGACCAGGCCGACGTTCTCGCGCTGCGACCGCAGGCGACGGAAGACCTCGATGGTCGCGTCGGTACGGGCCGAGTCTTCCATGTCTATACGGACGAAGTTGCCGTACCTGCCGGCCCTCTCGACGACGGCGTGGACGTTGTCGAGGCAGAACTCTCGGGAGATGTCCAGACCCATCTGGGTCAGCTTCAGCGACACGTTGGCCGTGACGCCCGAGACGGATATCTTGTCCAAGAGGTCAAGGTAGACGTCGCGGGCTTCTTCCGCCATGGCGCGGTCGGTGACGCTCTCACCCAGGTAGTCCAGCGTGGCGACGATACCGGCTTCGTTCAGGCTCCTGACATGGCCGACCGCTTGCTCCCAGGTCTCCCCGGCCACGAAACGGCTTGCCCCGAGCCGCATCCCGTACCGCGACACAAGAGCCGTGACCGCGCGGTTACCTGCCACCGTCAGGATGACCTTGCGCAAGAATGGCACTGCCTCACACCACCCAGGGTTGGTTTCGGTCGCGCGCGGGCGCGCCGCGACACCTAGAGGGGCCCCGGCCCGGCCCGTGCGCCAAACCCGGATAGGGTTCTCCGGGAGCAGGGCGGTTCCTTGCAGCCGTCGCACGGGACGAGCGGAGCCCTCTCCTCACCCGCCTGGATACCCGCGATAAAGGGAAGAATAGGCGCGGGAGGCGGGAACATGGTCAGGTCGAAGGAGACGGTGACGGGACCCGCGGGTGCCGTTCGCCCCGCGCCGCTGTGCTACGACGTCGTCAGGGGGAGGCTGGACGCCTGGCTCCGCCGGCGCCCCGACGGCAGGCTCGGGGCGTACCGGCACCTTCTCCTCCTTCTGCCGGACATCTTCGCTTTCGTCCTCAGACTCGCCACCGACCGGCGGGTCGGCCTGGTCACGCGGTTGAAACTCTGGGGTCTCCTGGCCTACATGGCCTCGCCGGTCGACGTCAACCTGGACGCCGTGCTCCCGTTCGGACCCCTGGACGACCTAGCCCTAGCCCTCGTGGTCCTCGACTCGGTCTGGCGGGAAACACCCGACCACATCCTGCTCGAGCTGTGGCCCGGGGACCCCATAGTGCTCGACCGCCTCCGCGGCCTGACCGCGGCCCTCCGGCGCCTCCGCGGACCCCGGCCGCGAGCGGTCACCGGATATCGACGGGCGTCCCTTGCGGAAGGTTCTCGTAGAACCACCGGGCGTCGTCGAGGGATAGGCGCACGCAGCCGTGGGAGGCAGGCTGACCGAGCTTCGCCGCTTCCTCGGGGATGACGTTGCGGCTCTTGTCCGTGGGGACGCTGTGGAAAAGGTAGACTCCCCAGTCGCGGAAGGAGACCCACCACCAGGCCCCCTGTCCGTACTTCTCGGAGTAGAACCACTCGCCGCGGTTCTGCAGGTAGAATCGGCCCGTCGGGGTCGGGCTGGAGGGCAGGCCGGCGGAGCAGACCATCGAGCGGGTCTCGCAACCGTCCAGGTACACTTTGACCACCTGGCGGTCCAGGAGGACTAGGACGTAATAGCCCTGGCGCGCGTCGTCTGGGACCTCCGGCGCCTGACCTTCCCCGCCGCCACCTGCTCCCCCGACCTGACCGGTCCCCGGAGCACCCGGTTCGGCCAGGCCCGCCCCGGGCGTACCCGAGGCGCCCGCACCCGTCCCCAGACCATCGGGGGCAGGGCTCACCGCCCCGGACGCAAGCGGGGTCGGACCGCTGACGGTCGCCGCGAGGACCACGCCTAGGAGAACCAGCGAAGCGGTCAGGATTGAACGGACGGCTCGGGGCAAGCGGCTCCCCTCCGGACGAGGGCCCTCGCGCTCTGGATGCCGAAGGCCAAGTTTCGACACGAACAGGCGGGGATTTCGACAGCTGCGCCGCTAACCCTGTGTGTCCTCCACGGCCGGCCCCCTTGTCCGAGGGGCTTCCGACACGCGGGTGGTCGGAGCGGGCCACGGGGCCTACGAGGCTTACTGCAGCACCGAGGACCTCCTCGGGGTGAGGCCGTCGCCGGGCGAGCTCCTCCGGGGGTGTTGGACAACCCTGGTGGCGACGGAAACGGCGCCGAAGGCCAGGAGACCCTCGAGGTCGGTGACTTCGATACGCCGCGGGTGGAGCTTGACCAGACCGCGGCGCTCGAGGTCGCGGAGGGCGTTGGTCACGGAGACGCGGTGAGCCCCGACGAGGTCGGCGAGCGTGGCGTGGGTCAAGGGGATGGTCTGTGGGCGGCCGTCAGCCGCGCGCCGGGCGGCTAGGGCATGGAGCAGGCTGGAGACCCTGGCCTCGACGCTACGGAACCTGAGGTCCTCCACCTGCTTGGCGAGGACCCACGTCTGACGCGCCAGAGACACCAAGAGCGCGCGGGCGAGCTCTGGGTCGCAGCGGAGATACCCTTCCACCTCGTCCCGGTGGAGGGAGTAGACGACCGACTCCCGGCCGGCCCTCACCGTCGCCGTCACCAGGTCGGGCTGGAACAAGAAGGCCTCGCCGAACACGGTCCCGGGCAGGACTACCTGGAGGATCTTCTCTCCGCCGTCCGGCCAGGTGAGCGAGACGAGAATGAGACCGGTCTCGAGGTAGAAGAGGCGGTCACAGCGGTCACCGGGTTGGAGCAGCACCTGTCCCCGTCCGAGCACCTGGCGCCGACCGGTCCGTAGGAGAGACGCCCAGCGGATGGGCGGGCCCTCGAAGACCGGTGCGGTGTCACTCGTTCCGATGCGTAGGACTCGCTCGCTCATGCTTTGACTGTAGCATGAGCGCTTACTACTGTCGATAACAAGCCATTGCCAGTTGAGCCTCGAGGTACAGGGCAGCCTCGAGGCGGGCTCGGAGGATCTGACAGCCGAGCGGGTCGGGCCGGGCCACGTCGCCTGTGGCCGCGTGGGCATTGGCGTGGCAGCCTCCAGAGCAGCGGTACCTCGCCCAGCACTGACGGCAGGTTTCCTTGGAGCCCACCCATTGTCGGCCGACGCGGGCGGCGGAGTCGGGTACCCGCCCCCAAGCCGACCCGCTTGAAGCCGCGAAATCCGCGAGCGCACCGAGTGTGAAGCCGTCACGGCCGGCGAACTGGTGGCAGGGCCAGACCGAGCCGTCCGGGGTCACGCACACGTACTCGCGGCCCGCCCCGCAGCCGCGGACGCGCTTCGCGTAGCATGAACTACGCTCGCCCTTACCGGTCATGAAGTGAAAGAACAAGATCTGCCGACCATGGATAGTCTCGCCTAGAACGAAGTCAGCCAGCTTGAGGTACTCCTGGGCTATCCGCGGGAGATGGTCGGGTCTCAGGGCCCACGCCGGCGCGCGCTCCGACGGGCTCACGACCGGCTCCAGCGACAGGCGGCGAAGGCCTTGCGAGGCGAGGTAGGCGACGTCGGCCGTGAAGTCGAGGTTTAAGGCCGTGTAAGTCCCGCGGACCCAGTAGTCCCGGTCCCCACGGCGCGCGGCGAGGCGCAGGATGTTCTCGAGGGTCCGGGCGTGGGTCGGCCCACCTTTCGCGGACCGCCGCATCCGGTCGTGCACCTCGGGCCGGCCGTCCAGGCTCAGAACGATGTTGTCCATGACCTCGTCAAGGTAGCCCGCCTCATCGGGGCCCAGCGCGAACGCGTTGGTCGTGATGGTGAACGAGATGCGCTTGGCCCCCGCCCTCTCCCTCGATCGGGCGTAGTCCACCGTCTCCCGGACGACCTCGAGGTTCAGAAGTGGCTCGCCGCCGAAGAAGTCAATCTCCGCCCGGGATGAATCCCCGGAGTGCTCCAGGAGGAAATCGACGGCCTCCCGGGCCGTGGCCGCCGTCATCAGCCCGCGCCGGCCCCCGAACCCGCCCTGGTCGGCGAAGCAATAGCCGCAGCGGAGGTCGCAGTCGTGCGCCACGTTCAGGCAGAGTGCCCGGAGAAGCGGGCGCGCGGGCCCGGAAGGAAGCCACCCGAGGTCGTCCGGGGCAGACGCGGCGAGAGGGTCCGGCACCTCGAGGCCGTCCTCCTCCGCGAGGTCCGCGAGCTCAGCAAGACACCTCTCGGCCGCCTCGGCCCCGTGCCGCCGGGTCACCACCGTCCGGACGGCCGCGAGTCCCTCGCCGGCCACGAGCGCGCTCAGGGCGTCGAAGGCGACCTCGTCGAGCGCGTAGAGGGAATCCGGCACCGGGGCGTAGGCCAGCCGGAGGTCGCCAGCCCGGAAGACGTGGATGTCGGGCTTCAACCGCAATACCTTATTTCGGGCAGCGCTGGTTCCCTACGGTGCAGGAGGTCTTGCACGCCGACTGGCAGGAGACCTCGCAGTCCCGGCAACGGGCGAGGTCCCGGTCGGTTGCCGGGGACGCCTTACTCACGCGCAGGATATGGCGCCGGGTCTTTGCGGCGGTGCTCGTCGGAAGCGCCTTGCGGACGGTCATCGTCACTTCTGGCTCCTTTCCGGTCGAACGCAGGTGTATTCAGCAGGGTAGCTCCCTATCCTTCCTGGACGGCGGCCTTTACTTCCCGCACGCGGCCTCCCGGCCGGGCCCGGTCTCGCCGTCCCTAGGCTCTCAGCTCGATGATGTCTCCGTCCTCGAGGACGTAGTCCTTGGGGACGAGCTGGCCCTCGTCGAAGGTTCGTCGGCCCCAGACCTTGGCCGCCTTGAGGTTCCGGGCGAAGTCCTTGTGCACCGCGGCCGCTGCGTCGAGCAAGGTCGCCCCGCGGGGGATCACGAAAGGCGCGGTGAGGTCCGCCTTCTTACCCGGGGCCTTGGTGTAGACCCTGATCTTCCCCAGCAGGCCGAAGAGCCACCCGCGTAGCTCGTCGAGCCCCCATCCCTCCCGCGCCGACACCGCGATGATCGGTAAGGCCGGGCAAGCCTGCCGCAACAGGTCCAGGCGGTCCGGCGCTCCCGGAGCGTCGAGTTTGTTCGCCACGACGATAGCCGGCCACCGCCGGACCTGGGGGACTTCATCGGTCCCGGGCCCGCCCGCCGGCGCGCCGGGCGGTGCGGGCAAAGGACGCTCGCCCGTCGCCGTGGGGACCGGGCCCGGCCCGGTGGTGGGCGGAGGCAGCCCGGGTGCAAGCCAAGTCTTCTGGTGCTCCAGGAGCCCGAAGGTCCGCTCGACCTCCTCGAGGAGGTCGTCGGTTCCGAGGCTCAGGACGACGGCCAAGGCGTCGGCCGAGCGGATCGTCCCGGCCACCCAGGGTGGCGAGAGCTCCGGGTCGAACGGCGGGAGGTCGACCAACTGCACGCTCACGTTCTCCCACACCACCATCCCCGGCTGCGGCGTCCGGGTCGTGAAGGGATAGTCGGCTACCTCCGGTTCGGCGTTGGTCAGCGCGGCCAGGAGGGCGGACTTCCCGGCGTTGGCCGGTCCGACCAGGGCAACCTGGCCGGCCCCCTCACGCCGGACGGTGTAGCTGAGCTTCTGCCGGGCTCCGGCCTTGCGGCCTTGGAGGATGGCCTCCTTGGTCCGGGAGATGCGCCGCTTGATGTCAGCTTGCATCTTCTCGGTCCCCTTGTGCTTGGGGATGGTCGACAACATCTCTTCGAGGGCCGCGAGCTTCTCTTCGAGCGTCTGGGCCTCCCGGTACTTGGCTTCGGCCAGCCGGTACTCCGGCGTGAGGTTGGCGGGCACGTCGTTCACCCCCGCTAACTGTTTTTCACCCGCAGAGGCATTCTACCTTCCCGACCCGAGACGCGCCTCCCGCCGCCCTGCGTCAGCCCGGACCCCCGGCCGGCCGAACGGACCCGGACCGGTGGGCTGAGCTTCTACCGCCAGGCGGGTCCCGGTCAGGTATAATCTCGAACGAGACCATCCAGGGAACGGAGGACCCGTCTTGTCCCAAGACCTCACCCGACTCGAAGTGACCGCTTTCCTAGACCTTCTCGCCTCTGAGGAGCCCGCCCCGGGAGGAGGCAGCGCCTCGGCCCTCGCCGTCGCGGCCGCGGCCGCCCTCGTCGAGATGGTCGCCCGCCTGACCTTGGGCCGCGCCGAATTCGCCCAGGCCCAGACCGACATGGAGGCCGTGCTCCGGGTCGTCCCGGGCCTCGGCCGGGAGGCAGCCGACCTCGTCAGTCGCGACGCCGAGGCCTTCCAGGGCGTCATAGCCGCCCTCCGCCTCCCCAAGGTCACCGACGAAGAGAAGGCGCAGCGCCGGGAGGCATTGGAGCAGGCCAACCGGCGCGCCGCCGAGGTCCCCCTCCGGGTCACCACGCTCGCCGCGGAGGTCCTGGGATTGGCTAGGGTAGTGGCCGAGCAGGGTAATCCCAGCGCCATCACCGACGCCGGGGTCGCAGGGCGCCTGGCCCTGGCCGGCGCAGAGGGTGCCGGGCTGAACGTCCGCATCAATTTGCCGGGCATCAAGGACGAAGGGTTCAGACGACGAGCGTCGGAAGAAGTCCAACGGAACCTTGAGCTGGCCCGGCGTATCGCCGCAGAGGTCGCCGCCACCGTCGAGCGGCGCATGTCCTGACCGGAGCCGCTTTCGCGGGTCCTGGAGCCTGAACCGCCCTCCCGGATGGCCCGACATCCCGGGAGGGCGGTCATCTGTTCAGGAGCCCGGCGGGAGGCCGGCCCCGTCCGGAGGGCGGCCACGGGGAGGGCGGCCCGGCCATCGGGGTTCAGGCGGAAGCCGACGCAGTCACCCGCTTGATGAACTCCCAGTAATCCCGTAGCACGAGCTCTGAGACCGGTCCTGGACGGCCGTCACCCACGGCCTGGCCGTCCACGGCCACGACGGGCACGACGGTGAGGACCGAGCTCGTGATGAAGGCCTCGTCAGCCGCCTTCAGGAAGGCGAGGTCGAACGACTCCACGTTCACCCGCAGACCGCGCGCCTCGGCCAACTCGATGACCCTGCCGCGGGTGATACCCTCCAGGATGCGTCCGTCCGCCGGGGGAGTGTAGAGCTCCCCGTCTTTGACCGCGAACACGTTGCTGCTGGCCGCCTCGAGCACCGTCCCGTCCTCCTCGACGAAGACGGCCTCGTCCGCCCCCGCTTTGGCGGCAGCGTGCTTGGCCAGGACGGTCGGAAGGAGCGCGATACTCTTGCAGGCGCAGAGCTTCCACCTGATGTTAGGGAAGCTGATAACGGTGTAGCTAGGCGGGGTCGGTTTCGTTATCGTCCTTACGGTGATGACCAGGGTGGGCTTCAGGCCGGGCGGAGCGGCGTGCTGGCGTCGCGCCGCGCCGCGGGTGACCTGGACGTAGAGTATCCCCTCCGCGATGCCGCTCCGGGCGTAGAGGTCGAGGCACGTGCGCTCGAGTCCGGGAAGTGGCATGGGCAGGTCCATGTCCAGCATGGCGGCGCTCCGCTCGAGACGGGCGAGATGCCGGTCAAGGTCGATCAGTCCGAAGTTGTAGGAGCGGGCCACCTCGTAGACCCCGTCGGCGAACTGGTAGCCCCGGTCCTCGACGCTGACCCGGGCCTCCTCCACGGGGCCGATGCGGCCGTTGACGTAGGCGAGCTCAGGCAACGGCAGAGCGCCTCCTCGACTCGGGCGGCGGGGGACATGAACGTCGACCGCTCTCGTCTAAGCTACTACGCCACTTTACGACCGGCTCCTACCTCGGGCTGCGACGCAGCGTGATTTGACTCGGACCCGACCGAGGGGATAATCTCTAAGTAGTCCGGGCGGCGTGCATCCTCGAGGGCGGTCTCCTTCGTCGGACCGCCGCCGCCGGCCGACAAGCCGGGATGGTGGAACTGGCAGACACGGCAGACTTAAAATCTGCTGGCCCATCGGGCCGTGCGGGTTCAAGCCCTGCTCCCGGCACCAACGGAAACGGAGGCGTCCGCCGCGCTCGGCG